>Ga0209909_100078_pt1 | contig 201829 bp, 234 predicted proteins | sample FECB22metaG_FD_188302 | JGI IMG/M metagenome (GOLD analysis project Ga0209909, IMG submission 188302) | Cyanobacterial communities from the Joint Genome Institute, California, USA - FECB-22 (SPAdes) (version 3) | ecosystem: Environmental > Aquatic > Thermal springs > Hot (42-90C) > Microbial...
GCGCGCTGAACTCGGCGTCTCCGGCACCGGCCTGCCGCCAGAGCCGGCGCGGAGGCCGGGGCTGTCGCGGCGGCCGCGCCGGACGCCCCGCCGGCGGCGCGCCGCTGCCGTCGGCGCGGTCAGACAGCGGTGAAGGTATTGTCCACGAAGAGATGCGTGCCGCTGATGAAGCTCGCCTCGTCCGAGGCGAGGAAGAGCGCCGCGCGCGCCACCTCCTCGGGCTCGGCGATCCGGCCCTGCTGGACGGCGAGCGCGGCTTCCGAGACATCGACGCCGAGGCGCTGCAGCTCCGCCACCTCCCGCAGCCCGTGCGGGGTGCGCACGAAGCCGGGGCAGACCGCGTTGCAGCGGATCCCGCGGTCGCGGAACTCCACCGCGATCGCGCGGGCGAACATGTGGCAGGCGCCCTTCGTGGTGCCGTAGAGCACCTCCATCGGCGTCGCCGCCACCGCCGAGATCGACGAGGTGCAGACGATCGACCCCCCGCCCGCGGCGATCATCCCCGGCAGGACGGCCTTCGTCATCAGGAACATCGACTTCACGTTCACGTCGTGCAGCCGGTCCCACTCCTCCTCCGTGGTCTCGAGGAACGGCTTTATGACGATCGTGCCCGCATGGTTGAAGAGCACGGTCGCCGGCCCGTGGGCGGCCTCGGCCGCCGCGACCGCCGCCGCGACCTCGCCGGCGTCCGAGACGTCGGCGGTCAGCGCGACGGCCGTGCCGCCCGCCGCGCGGATCGCCGCCGCCCGCTCCTCGGCGGCGGCACCGTTCAGGTCCACGATGGCGACCTTCGCGCCCTCGGCGGCGAAGAGGCTCGACGCCGCCCCGCCCATGCCGGTCGCGCCGCCCGAGACGATCGCGACCTTGCCCTTCAGCCTGTCTCCCATGGGCCCCTCCTCCCCTGCCAAGCGGCGCCACTCTCGGGCAGGCCGGGGCGAAAGGAAAGGGGCCGCCCGTGCCGCGCGCGGTGCACGGGCTGTGCACGGCCTGTGCACGCCTTGTGCACAGGCCGCGGGGGGCCTGCCGGCCTCAGTTGCGGGCGCGGTCCACCATGCGGCCCTTGGTGATCCAGGGCATCATCGCGCGCAGCTTCTCGCCCACCTGCTCGATCTGGTGGGCATCGTTGTTGCGGCGCGTCGCCTTGAAGAACGGCTGGCCCACGGCGCATTCCTGCATCCAGTCGCGCACGAAGGCGCCCGACTGGATGTCCTTCAGCACGGCCTTCATCCGCGCCTTGGTCTCGTCGTAGGGCAGGATGCGCGGGCCGCTGACATACTCGCCGTATTCGGCCGTGTTCGAGATCGAGTAGTTCATGTTGGCGATGCCGCCCTCGTAGATCAGGTCCACGATCAGCTTCACCTCGTGCAGGCACTCGAAATAGGCCATCTCGGGGGCATAGCCCGCCTCGACCAGCGTCTCGAATCCCATGCGGATCAGTTCGACGAGGCCGCCGCAGAGCACCGCCTGTTCGCCGAAGAGGTCGGTCTCGCATTCCTCCTTGAAGTCGGTCTCGATGATGCCCGACCTGCCGCCGCCGATCGCCGAGCAGTAGCTGAGCGCCAGTTCCAGCGCCTTGCCGCTCGCGTCGTTGTGGACCGCCACGAGGCAGGGCACGCCGCCGCCCTTGACGTATTCGCCGCGCACCGTGTGGCCGGGGCCCTTCGGCGCCATCATGATGACGTCGACGCCCTTCTTCGGCTCGATCAGCCCGAAGTGCACGTTGAGCCCGTGCGCGAAGGCGATCGCGGCGCCCTCGCGCAGGTTGTCGTGGACATACCGGCGGTAGGTCTCGGCCTGGAGCTCGTCGGGCATGGTGAACATGATGAGGTCGGCCCATTTCGCCGCCTCGGCGATCTCCATCACCTTGAGCCCCTCGGCCTCGGCCTTCTTGGCCGAGGGCGAGCCGGGCCGCAGCGCCACGGCGAGGTTCTTCGCCCCGCTGTCGCGCAGGTTCAGCGCATGGGCATGGCCCTGGCTGCCGTAGCCCAGGATCGCCACCTTCTTGTCCTTGATCAGATTGATGTCGCAATCGCGGTCGTAGTAGACGCGCATGGTCCGCGCTCCCCTTGCTGTTGACGGCGGCAGGATACCCCGATCCCGCAGTTTGCCCTTTCGTTGTTTGACGCAACCGCCAATTCCTGCGAAAGATCATTCGCTGTTTCCGGGATCTCTCGCATATTCATGCTTGACGACATCGACCGCCGGCTGCTCCGCCACCTCCAGGCCGACCCCGGGCTCCGGCCCGCCGACCTCGCCGGCCGGGCCGGCGTGACGCCCGCCACCGCCTGGCGGCGGCTGGAGCGGCTCAGGGAACGCGGGATCATCCGGGGCGAGCAGGCGCGGATCGACTGGCGCGCGCTCGGCTGGGCGGTGGAGGTGTCGCTGCGCTTCACGCTCGACAAGGCGAACCCCCGCGCCTTCGACGAGTTCCTTGCCGCCGCGCGGGCCGTGCCCGAGGTGATCGAGATCCAGACCTTCCTCGGCCGCGTGGACGTGCGGCTCAACGTCATCGCCCGCGACATGGCGCACTACCAGGAGATCTACCGAAGCCGCATCCTGACCCTGCCGCACATCGCCGACATCGAGGCGCTGATGCACGTGGCCGAGGTCAAGGCCGACGAGACGCTGCCCCTGTGACCGACCTCGACGACATCGACCGCCGCCTCCTGCGCGCGCTGGCCGAGGACGCCACCCAGAGCGCAAGCGCCCTCGGCCGGCGGTTCGGGCTTTCGCAGCCGGCCGCCTGGCGGCGGATCCGCAGGCTCCACGAGGCGGGGATCCTGAAGGGCCGCCGCCTCGTCCTCGACGCCGAGGCGCTGGGGTTCGGCGTCACCGTCTTCCTCGGCGTCAAGCTCGCCGCGAAGGGGCGCGTCTCGCTGGAGGACTTCGAGCGCGCGGTGACCGCCATCCCCGAGGTGCAGACTGTGCAGCACGTCCTCGGGCTCTACGACTACCGCCTGCGGGTGGTCGCGCGCGACCTGCCCGATTTCGAGCGGGTGCTCCGCCGCCGGATCATGACGCTTCCGGGCGTGGGCCAGGTGGAGGCCAACGTGCTCCTTTCGGAGGAACGCCGCCCCGGGCCCCTCGGCGCCTGAGCCGGGCGCAAGCGCGACCGTCCGGCCGCTCCCACCGAGCCCCCCTTGCCGGCCGCGGAACCCGCCTATACCTTCGGGCAAACACCAACGAGCATTCCATGCAGATCGGCATCCTGCAGACCGGACACGCGCCCGACGCGCTCATCGGGCGCACCGGCGACTACGGCGACATGTTCCAGCGGCTCCTCGCGGGGCAGGGCTTCTCCTTCCGCGTCTGGTCGGTGGTGGACATGGACTTCCCCAAGAGCGTCCACGACGCCGACGGCTGGCTGCTGACCGGCTCGCGGCACGGCGCCTACGAGGACCACCCCTTCATCAAGCCGCTCGAGGCCTTCATCCGCGAGGCCTATGCCGAGGGTGTGCCGATGGTGGGGATCTGCTTCGGCCACCAGATCATCGCGCAGGCGCTCGGCGGGAAGGTCGAGAAGTTCAAGGGCGGCTGGTCGGTCGGGCCGACGACCTACCGCATGAACGGGGGCGAGATGACTCTGAACGCCTGGCACCAGGACCAGGTGGTGGAGAAGCCGCCCGGGGCCGAGGTCGTCGGCACCTCGCCGTTCTGCGAGAACGCCGCCCTCCTCTACGGCGACCGCGCCTTCACGGTGCAGGCGCACCCCGAGTTCGACAACGAGTTCCTCGGCAACCTCATCCTCGCCCGCGGCAGGGGGCTGGTGCCCGACCGCCTGCTCGCCGAGGCGGAGGCCGCGCTGGCGCTGCCCGTCGACCAGGCCGCGATGGCCAAGCAGATCGGCGATTTCTTCCGCAAGCCGCGCGCGTAACCCGCAGAAGGCAGACCCATGTCCGACTGGACCGACAAACTCCCGGCGCCGACGCGGCAATGGCTGAACGGCCGCCGCCTCGACGAGGTGGAATGCATCGTCGCCGACCTCTCCGGCATCGCACGGGGCAAGGCGATGCCCGCCTCGAAGTTCGCCAAGCAGACGCATTTCTACCTGCCGAACTCGATCTTCCTGCAGACCATCACCGGCGACTGGGCCGACGACGGCGACATCGCCTTCACCGAGCCCGACATGATCTGCGTGCCCGACTGGTCGACGGCCACCGCCGCGCCCTGGACGGCGGACCTGACGCTTCAGGTGATCCACGACATCGTGGACCAGAAGGGCGAGCCGGTCAGCGTCGCGCCGCGCAACGTGCTCAAGCGGGTGGTCGAGCTATACAACGCCGAGGGCTGGGATCCGGTCGTGGCGCCGGAGATGGAGTTCTTCCTCGTCGCCCGCAACATCGACCCGAACCAGCCGGTGGAACCCCCGATGGGCCGCTCGGGCCGCCGCGCCGCCGCCCGCCAGGCCTATTCGATGAGCGCGGTCGACGAATACGGGCCGGTGATCGACGACATCTACGACTTCGCCGAGGACATGGGCTTCGAGATCGACGGCATCCTCCAGGAAGGCGGGGCCGGACAGATCGAGCTGAACCTGCGCCACGGCGACCCGGTGAAGCTCGCCGACGAGATCTTCTACTTCAAGCGGATGATCCGCGAGGCGGCGCTGCGGCACGACTGCTTCGCAACCTTCATGGCCAAGCCGATCCAGGACGAGCCCGGCAGCGCGATGCACATCCACCACTCGGTGATGTCCACCAAGACCGGGCGCAACATCTTCTCGAACCCCGACGGCAGCGAGAGCCAGGCCTTCCTGCACTTCATCGCGGGGATGCAGAACCACCTGCCCGACGTGATCTCGCTGCTCGCGCCCTACGTGAACAGCTACCGCCGCTACGTGCGGGACTTCGCCGCGCCGATCAACCTCGAATGGGGCCGCGACAACCGCACCACGGGCCTGCGCGTGCCGATCTCGGGCCCCGAGGCGCGGCGGGTCGAGAACCGCCTGGCCGGCATGGACGTGAACCCCTACCTCGCCATCGCCGCCTCGCTGGCCTGCGGCTACCTCGGCCTGAAGGAGGGCAAGCTGCCGCGGGAGGAATTCACGGGCGATGCCTACAACCGGCCCGAGGACATCCCGAACACGCTGGCCGATGCGCTCTGGAACCTCGGCGAGGCGGCCGACATGCGCAAGGTCCTCGGCGAGGACTTCTGCCGCGTCTACGCCGCGGTCAAGACGCTGGAGAACAAGGAGTTCCTGCAGGTCATCAGCCCCTGGGAGCGCGAGCATCTGCTGCTGAACGTATGAACCTGCTGCACGCCAACGACCGCCCCGGCCGGTATCCGCCCTCGTGGTACGCCGCGACGGTCGAATTGCCGGAACCGCTCCCCGAGCTTCGCGGCGAGACGCGCGCGGATGTCTGCGTGGTCGGCGGCGGCTACACCGGCCTCTCGACGGCGCTGCACCTCGCCGAGCGCGGCTTCGACGTGGCGCTGCTCGAGGCCCAGCGCGTCGGCTTCGGCGCCTCGGGGCGCAACGGCGGGCAGGTCGGGTCGGGCCAGCGGGTGGACGTGGACGAGCTGGAGCGCCGGTTCGGCCGCGAGACGGCGCGGCGGCTCTGGGACTTCGGCGAGGAGGCGAAGGCGCTCGTCCGGCACCTGATCGACCACCACGGGATCCCGGCGAACTGGACCCCCGGGGTGGCACATGCCATGTGGCAGGCGCGCGAGGTGCGCCATGCGCACGAGATCGCCGAGAAGCTCGCGCGCGACTACGGCTACGGCCAGATCGAGCCGCTCGACCGCGAGGGGATGCGGGCGCTCGTCGACAGCCCGGTCTACCAGGGCGGCGCGGTGGACTGGGGTGCGGCGCACATCCATCCGCTGGCCTACGCCCTCGGCCTCGCCGGCGCGGCGCGGAGGGCGGGCGTGCGGATCTACGAGACGAGCGAGGTCCACCGGATCGACGAGGGGCAGGAGGTGGTCGCGCGCACCGGCCGCGGCGCGGTCCGCGCGCGGCACCTCGTGCTCGCCGGCAACGGCTACCTCGGCGGCCTCAACCGCCAGGTCGCGGCGCGCGTGATGCCGATCAACAACTTCATCGTGGCGACGGAACCGCTCGGGGCGCGCGCCGGGACGCTGATCCGCAAGGGCGTCGCCGTGGCGGATTCGAAGTTCGTGGTGAACTACTTCCGGCTCTCGCCCGACGGGCGGCTCCTGTTCGGCGGCGGCGAGAGCTACGGCTACCGCTTTCCCGACATCGCGGCGACGGTGCGCCGGCCGATGGCGCAGGTCTTCCCCGACCTCAGGGACGTGCGGATCGACTACGCCTGGGGCGGCACGCTGGCGATCACCATGACCCGCCTGCCCTTCTTCGCCCGGCCTGCGCCGAACATCCTGTCGGCATCGGGCTACTCCGGGCACGGCGTGGCGCTCGCCACGCTCGCCGGCCGGATCCTTGCCGAGGCGACGGCGGGACAGGCCGAGCGGTTCGACGTGCTGGCGGGCCTGCCCTCGCCCGCCTTCCCGGGCGGCGCGGCGCTGCGCTGGCCCGTCCTCGTCCTCGCCATGACCTGGTATTCGCTGCGCGACCGGCTCGGCATCTGACCGCCGAGGCCGAGAGACCGTCATTGAACTGCCACGAGGCGGGGTTTACAGGTTTCTCGAACGAAAGCTTCAGGAAAGGCGAAGCCAGTGCCCCTCGAGCAGCCCGTCCTCGCGCCGAACGTCTACGACGCCGAACCGATCCCCGAGGCCGCCCGGGCCGAGATCGACCGGCTGCTGCGCTCCGGCGACCTGTTCCGCTACACCTCGGAGGGTGCGCCCGTGGCGCGGCTCGAGGAGGAGTTCGCCGCCCTGATCGGATCGCGCTTCGCGCTGGCGGTATCTTCCTGCTCGGCGGCGCTCTTCCTCTCGCTCAAGGCCCTCGGCCTGCCGCGCGGGGCGAAGGTGCTGATTCCCGCCTTCACCTTCGCCGCCGTGCCCTCGGCCGTCATCCACGCCGACTGCGAGCCGGTGCTGGTCGAGGTCGGGGCCGACTACCGGATCGACCTCGACGACTTCCGGGCGAAGCTCGACGGCGCGGCAGCCGTGCTCATCAGCCACATGCGCGGGCACACCTCGGACATGGACGCCATCATGACCGAGGCGGATGCCCGCGGCCTGCCGGTGATCGAGGATGCGGCCCATTCGCTCGGCACGACCTGGGGCGGACGCAACATCGGCACGATCGGCCGGGTCGGCTGCTTCTCGTTCCAGTCCTACAAGCTCGTCAACGCCGGCGAGGGCGGGATCCTCGTCACCGACGACGCCGACCTGATCGCCCGGGCCGTGATCATGTCGGGCGCCTACGAGCACAACTGGAAGAAGCACGCCGTGCTTCATGCGCCCTTCGCGCGGTGGCAGAACCGGCTGCCGCTCTACAACATGCGGATGCAGAACCTTTCGGCCGCCGTGATCCGGCCGCAGCTGCCCGAGCTTGCCCGGCGCGTCCGCGACGGCCGGGCGAACCACGACCACGTCGCCCGGCGGCTGAACGCGACCGGCATCATGCAGGTGCCGCAGGCGCTGCCGCCGGAGCAGCGCGCGCCGGACTCGATCCAGTTCAACCTGATCGGCTTCCGCGACGACGAGACCCGCGCCTTCCAGGCGGCGGCCAAGGCGCGGGGCGTCTCCGTCCAGGTCTTCGGGATGAGCGAGGACAACGCCCGGGCCTTCTGGAACTGGCAGTTCCTCGGCCCGGTGCCCGAGCTGCCGAAGACACGCGCCATGCTGATGCGCGCCTGCGACTGCCGGCTGCCGGCGCGGCTGACGCGCGCCGAGACCGATGCGATCGCCGATGCGCTCATCGCGGCGGCGGCGGACGTCAAGGGCGCGAAGGCCGCCTGACGCCGGCACGCGCGCAGCGGCGCGGCGCGCCCGGGCCGCCGGCGGGGGGCTCAGAGGACCCGCAGGTGCCCTTCGAGCCAGGGCAGCCGCTCGGTTGCCGGGGCCACCACGAGCTCGCCCAGCAGCCGGCGCAGGCGCGCGGCGGTATCGGCCGGCATGTCGCCGAGGACGCCCCGGCGCGCCGAGAGGGAGATCGTGCGCGACAGCGGCGCGAAGGGCAGCGGCAGGATGTCGGTCGCCTTGCGGAAGCGATGGGCATGCAGCGCGCCGAGCGGGGTCAGGATCGTCCAGCCCGCGCCGGCGGCCACCATGGCCATGATCGCGTGGTAGCTGTCGAGCTCGAACCGCCGCGACAGCGCGAGGTTCTGCCGCGCGAGGTGCGCCGCGATCTGCCGGCCCATGTGGTGGCGCGCCGTGTAGCGGATGAGCGGCAGCGCGTGCGGATCCTCGAGGCTGGCACCCTTCGGAACCGCGGCGACGAAGGGCTCCTCGAGCAGCGGGTGCACCTCCATCCAGTCGGCGGCGGCGCCCATGTCGGCGGCCACCACCACGTCGAGCGCGCGGGTGTCGAGCGCCTCGAGGAGGCGGTGCGAGGGCCCGGTCTCGAGCAGGAAATGGCAGCCCGAGAGCGCATCCGCCATCTCGGCCAGAAGCCGCGGCGTGACGTCCGAATCGAAGTCCTCGATCATGCCCAGCCGGAACTCGGTCAGCCGCGACAGGCTGCCGAGCGCGAGCTCCGCGCGCGCCTGCGCGGCCTCGCTCAGGATCGCCTCGGCCCGCCGCCGGAACACCTGACCGGCCGGCGTGAGCGCGGCGGGCCGCGCGCTGCGGTCCACGAGCTCCGCGCCGAGGGCGGCCTCGAGATTCGAGAGCTGCTGGCTGACGGCCGAAGCCGAGGCGCCGAGCCGACGGGCGGCCGCGGTGACCGAGCCCTCGTCGGCCACGGCGGCGAAGACCTCGATCCCCCAGAGGGTCAGGCGGTGCGCGGTTTCGGCCATGTTGCGCGTCCCTCGGCTTTCGGCGAAGGCTAGGGGCAGGCGCGCACCCATGCAATCGGAGACGGGGATGGCGGAAGCGACCGGACGCTGCCTGTGCGGGGCGGTCAGATATGCCTTCGACGAGGCGCAGGTGCTCTGGCGCGGCTACTGCCATTGCGAAAGCTGCCGGCGCATCACCGGCGCACCGGTTGCCGCCTACTTTGGGGTTGCCGACGGGCACTGGCGCTGGACCGGCACCGAACCGCGGGTGTTCCACTCCTCGCCGGACGTGGAGCGGCGCTTCTGCCGCCGCTGCGGCTCGCCGATCTCCTATGCCTCGCGGCGCGTTCCGGGCGAGATGCACTTCCATGTCTCGACGCTGGAGGACGCGTCGTCATTTCAACCGGAGTTCCATGTATTCTGGCGGGAAAGGCTCCAGTGGTTCCGGCTGGATGACGACCTTCTCCGGTTTCCTGGCGAAAGCCCCGGCGCAATGGATTGAAGCCGGGCGCGGCGCGCGCTAGCGTGGGTCAGATCCACACCGGAAGGACCGTCCAGATGCGCGACTTTGCGCCAAATTCGTGGGAGTCGCGGGCCGACCGCTTCTCGCTCTACGGCTTCACCGACCTGCCCTCGGTGCACGAACGGGGCGCCGTCGTGCTGACCCACGGCAAGGGGCCCTATGTCTACGACGTTCACGGGCGCGAATACTTCGACGCGAACTCGGGCCTCTGGAACATGGTGGCAGGCTTCGACCACCCCGGCCTGATCGCGGCAGCCAAGGCGCAGTACGACCGGTTCCCCGGCTACCACGCCTTCTTCGGCCGCCAGTCGGACCAGACGGTGATGCTGTCCGAGAAGCTGGTGGAAGTCTCGCCGTTCGAGAGCGGGAAGGTGTTCTACACCAACTCGGGCTCCGAGGCGAACGACACCATGGTCAAGATCCTGTGGTTCCTGCACGCCGCCGAGGGCAAGCCGCAGCGCCGCAAGATCCTCACCCGCTGGAACGCCTACCACGGGGTGACCGCCGTCTCCGCCTCGATGACCGGCAAGCCCTACAATGCGGCCTTCGGCCTGCCGCTGCCGGGCTTCATGCACCTCACCTGCCCGCACTACTGGCGCTACGGCAAGGAGGGCGAGACCGAGGAGCAGTTCACCGCCCGCCTCGCGGCCGAGCTCGAGGCGACGATCATCAAGGAGGGCCCCGACACGATCGCCGGCTTCTTCGCCGAGCCGGTGATGGGCGCGGGCGGCGTGATCCCGCCGTCGAAGGGCTACTTCCAGGCGGTGCTTCCGATCCTGCGCAAGTACGGCATCCCGATGATCTCCGACGAGGTGATCTGCGGCTTCGGCCGCACCGGGAACACCTGGGGCTGCCAGACCTACGACTACATGCCCGACGCCATCATCTCGTCGAAGAACCTGACCGCCGGGTTCTTCCCGATGGGCGCGGTGATCCTCGGCCCCGACCTTGCCGAGCGCGTGCAGGCGGCGGCCGAGGCGATCGAGGAGTTCCCGCACGGCTTCACCGCCTCGGGGCACCCCGTCGGCTGCGCGATCGCGCTGAAGGCGATCGACGTGGTGATGAACGAGGGCCTGGCCGAGAACGTGAAGGCGCTTGCGCCACGCTTCCTCGACGGGCTGAAGCGGCTGGCCGACAACCCGAACATCGGCGAATGGCGCGGCGTGGGCCTGATGGGCGCGCTGGAGGCCGTGAAGGACAAGGCCACCAAGACGCCCTTCGACGGCAAGCTCTCGGTCAGCGAGCGGATCGCCAACACCTGCACCGACCACGGGCTGATCTGCCGCCCGCTCGGGCAGGCGATCGTGCTCTGCCCGCCGTTCATCACCACCGAGGCGCAGCTCGACACCATGTTCGAGAAGCTCGAATCCGCGCTCCGGAAGGTGTTCGCCGAGGTCGGCTGACGCTCAACCCTCGGTGCCGACCTTCATCAGGACGAGGCCGGCCACGATCAGTGCCGCCGCGACGAGGCGCGTCGCGGTGGCAGCCTCGCCCAGCATGACGACGCCGAGGACGAAGGCGCCGAGCGTGCCGATGCCGGTCCAGATCGCATAGGCGGTGCCGAGCGGCAGATGCCGCATGGACAGCGTCAGGAGCACGACCGAGCCGATCATGGCGATGATCATGACGGTCGTGGGCACGGGGCGCTGGAAGCCGTGCGAGAGCTTCATCGCGTAGGCCCAGACGACCTCGAGGATACCGGCGCCGAGGAGGTAGACCCAGTGCATCGCGCGCCCGGCCGGCCGGCTACTTGCCGATCTTGGAGAGCTTCTTCTGGAGGTCGGCCACCTGGCGCCTGATTTCGGAAAGCTCGTCGGCCGGGGCCGCGGGGCCCGTCTCGTCGTCCGCGGTCTCGGGTTCCGGGCCGCTCGCCCCCTTCCATCCCGACATCATCTGCTTGAGGAACGCCTCCTGCTGCTTGCGCATCGCCTCGAAGCCGGGAACGGCGTTCATCGGGTTCAGCGCCCCGAGGTTTTCCATCAGCTTCGACTGGCTGTCGCGCAGCATCTCGAAGGACGAGGCCAGGAACTGCGGCACGAAGGACTGCGCCTGCGTGGTGTAGGTGCGGACGAGATCGGTCAGCACGTTGATCGGCAGGACGTTCTCCCCCCGGCTCTCGTGCTCGGCGATGATCTGGAGGAGATATTGCCGCGTCAGGTCGTCGCCGGTCTTGAGATCGACGATCTGCACCTCGCGGCCGGCGCGGATGAAGGCCGCGATGTCCTCGAGCGTCACGTAATCGGACGTCTCGGTGTTGTAGAGCCGGCGGCTGGCATAGCGCTTGATGAGAAGCGGTCCGGTCTTGTCGGCCATGCGCGTGCCCTCCCCTTTGCCCGCGCAGAAAGCCTAGACCGCACGCGCAGAAAAGGAAAGGGCGGGCCGAAGCCCGCGCCCGACAAGGAAAAGGGCGGGCCAAGGCCCGCCCCAGGTTCGCGCTTTACCGGTTGGGAGGCTGCCGGAAGCGCGGAGTTCCCTTCCTTACTTGGCGGCCGCAGCCACCTTCTTGGCGGCCGAGGTCATCTCGTTGGTCGCCTTCTTCATCGCGGCCGAGGCGTCTTCCGAGAAGTCCTTGCCGGCGGCCAGCATCAGCTCGACGGTTTCCATCTGAACCTTCTTCGCGACTTCGGCGAAGGCGGCCATCGTCTCGGCGGCGGCTTCGGCCTGGGCCGAGGCGAAGTCGGTCAGCGCCTTCGTGTACTCGGTGGGTTCGGCCTTCGCCTTCGACACTTCGCCGAGCTTGGCGAGGGTCGACTTCGTCCACTTCGCCGAGATCTCGGTCGACTTGTCGGCGGCTTCCAGCGCCACCTTCGACATCTTCTCGCCGAACGCGGCCGAGGTGCGGAAGGCGTCCTGGAACGCGGCGGCGTCCACCGGGAACGAGGCCATCATGTCCTGGAACATCTTGGTGTAGTCTTGGGTCTTCGCGGCCATTGCGGTCACTCCTGAGGTCTGGGGTCTCGGGGCCGCTCATCGGCCCTTTGCGGATGCAGCATAGATACATGCTGCGTCGCAGCATTTCAAGCCCCCTTGCTGCGGCGCAGCAAAAAAACTTTCGGAGCGAACTCAGGCGTTTGGCTTCTCGACCACGTAGGTGCCGGGAGCGGGCGCGAGAATCGGCCGGCCGCCGGCCCCCGGCACGCGCGCCGGCACGCGGGCACCGGAGCGCCGTGCGAGCCATTCGCCCCAGCGCGGCCACCACGAGCCTTCGTGGCGCACGGCGCCTTCCTGCCAGTCCTCCGGCAGCTCCGGCCAGTCCTCGTTCACGTAGTGGCCGTACTTCCTCTTGGCCGGCGGATTGACGATGCCGGCGATGTGCCCCGACTCGGAGAGGATGAAGGTCTTGTCGCGCGACCCCATCTGGCGGACGCCGTTGTAGCTCGCCTTCCAGGCGGCGATGTGGTCGGTCTCGCAGGCGATCGCGCAGAGCGGGACGCGCACGTCCCGGATCGACAGCGTCTCGCCGAGGATCTCGAACGTGCCCTTCGCGAACCGGTCGTCCTGGCAGAGGCCGCGCAGGTATTCCACGCTCATCCGCGCCGGAAGGTTGGTGGAGTCGCCGTTCCAGTAGAGCAGGTCGAAGGCGGGCGGCGGCTCGCCCATCATGTAGCTGCGGATCGCCGGGCCGTAGATCAGGTCGTTCGAGCGCAGGTAGGAGAACGTCCGGCTCATGAAGAAGGATTCGAGGATGCCCTTCTCTGCCACCTCGCGCTCGATCCCGTCGACGAAGTCGTCGGTCAGGAACACCGCCATCTCGCCCTGGTCGGAGAAGTCGGTGAGCGTGGTGAAGAACGTCGCCGACCGGACCGAACGGTCCTTGCGCTTGTGCATCAGCGCCAGCGTCAGGGCGAGCGTCGTCCCCCCGATGCAGTAGCCGACCGCGTTCACCTTCTCCTCGCCGGTGATCCGCTTCGCCTCCTCGATGGCGGTGAGGTAGCCCTCTTCTATGTAGGTATCGAGGCCCACGTCGGCGTAGGACGGGTCGGGGTTCTTCCAGCTCACCACGAAGAGCGTGAAGCCCTGTTCGACGATCCAGCGGATCAGGGAATTCTGCGGCTTGAGGTCGAGGATGTAGAACTTGTTGATCCAGGGCGGGAAGATGATCAGCGGCGTGGCGTGCACGGTCTCGGTCAGCGGCGCATACTGGATCAGCTCGAACATCCGGTTGCGGAAGACCACCGCGCCTTCCGTCGTGGCGATGTTGCCGCCGACCCTGAAGGCCTCGCGGTCCGACAGCGTGACGAGGAGGTCGCCCTCATTCGATTCGAGGTCGCGCACGAGGTTCTCGAGCCCGTCCACGAGGCTCTGCCCCTCGGTCTCGACCGCCTTCTCGAGCGCATCGGGGTTCGTGCCGAGGAAGTTCGTGGGCGACAGCATGTCGATGATCTGGCGCGAGAAGTACTCGACGCGCTGGCGGTCCTTCGGGTCGAGGTTCTCGAGGCTGGCCACCGCGTTGCGGATCGCCTCGGCCGACATCAGGTACTGCTGCTTGATGTAGTTGAAGTAGGGATGCGTCTCCCACAGCGGGTTGGAGAAGCGCTTGTCCTTGGGCGTCCGGTCGGGCGGGGGCTCGGTGACCTTGCCCTTCACGAGCTGCTGCTGCGCCTCGATGTAGTGCTTCAGCGACTTGCCCCAGTAGCCGATCTGGTGCTCGAGGATCTTCGAGGGGTTCGCCATCATCTCGGCGAAGTAGGCCGAGGCCGCCTTCATGAAGAGATCATGGCTCGGCCCCTGGAGCGCGGGATCGACCTGCCGCTTGCGCGAGATCGCCGCAATCAGACGCTGCGAAAGCTCCTCGACCTTGGCGAGATTCGCATTCAGCCGGTCGACCCCCTCCGAGACTTTCGTAGCGTCGTCCTGCTCCCGTGTTGTCATATTCAAGTTTCCGTCCTACCTTGCAGCCGCAGCATAGCGTCGCCGGGCTGGGGGGCAAAGCGACGATTTCCGGACGCAGTCCGGGGAAGGGGATGGGCCGATGCGGTACATGCTGGCCTATGACTGGATGGAGACCGTCCGCAACACCAGCCAGTGGCTCGGGGCAACCGCGCTTGCTGCGGGGTCCTACCCGCAGACCGGTCTCGCGCTGCACCCCGGCTTCCAGCTCCTCGCGGCCTGGGGCGAGGTGACGGAACGGTCGTTCGCGCGCATGGTGGCCAAGCCCGACTGGGGAATCACCACCATCGTCGGCGAGGACGGGCGCGACCTGACGGTCCATGTCGAGCGCCTGGTCTGCAAGCCGTTCGGCGACCTGATCCAGTTCCGGGTGCCGAAGCGCGCGCCGAAGCCGCGCCGTGTCCTGCTGGTGGCGCCGATGTCGGGCCACTACGCCACGCTGCTGAGATCGACCGTCGCCTCGCTCCTGCCGGACTGCGAGGTCTACATCACCGACTGGCACAACGCCCGCGACATCCCCGTCTCGATGGGCAAGTTCGACATCGAGGACTACACGCTCTACCTGATGGAGTTCATGCGGTTCCTCGGGCCCGACATCCACGTCATCGCGGTCTGCCAGCCCGCGCCGCTCGCCCTCGCCGCAACCGCCTATCTCGCCGAGCTGGAACCCGAGGCGCAGCCGCGCACGCTCACGCTGATCGGCGGCCCGATCGACCCCGACGCGGCGCCGACCGAGGTGACCGACTTCGGCCGCCGCGTGACGATGGGCCAGCTCGAGCACCTCGCGCTCCAGCGGGTCGGCTTCAAGTACAAGGGCGTGGGGCGGATGGTCTATCCCGGCCTCGCGCAGCTCGCCTCGTTCATCTCGATGAACGCCGACCGGCATGGCAAGGCGTTCTTCGACCAGATCCTTCGCGTGGCCAAGGGCCAGGCCGGCGACCACGACAAGCACAACCGCTTCTACGACGAATACCTCGCGGTCATGGACATGACGGCGGAATTCTACCTCTCGACCGTGGAGCGGATCTTCAAGCGCCGCGTGGTGGCGCGGAACGTGTTCACCGTGGCCGGCCACGACGTGGACATCGGCAAGATTACCGACGTGGCGGTGAAGGTCGTCGAAGGCGAGGAGGACGACATCTCCGCACCGGGCCAGTGCCTCGCGGCGCTCGACCTGCTGACGGGGCTGCCCGCCGAGAAGAAGGCGAGCCACCTCGAACCGGGCGCCGGGCATTACGGCATCTTCGCCGGCAAGAGCTGGCGCAACAACATCCGCCCGCTGGTGCTCAACTTCATCGACACGCATTCCGGCCCGCGCGGCCGGAAGATCCGGCTGAGGACCGCCTAGCCGGCCCGCGAGGGCACGGCGAGCCAGCGTGCGAGGGCGGCATTGACGGCCTCGGGCGCCTCGAGCGGGGGCAGGTGTCCCGCCCCCTCGACGACCACGAGTTCGGCCGTGGCGATCAGTTCGGCGAGGAATTCCTGCCGCCTGGGCGGCGTGGCCGTATCCTGCGCGCCCGCAAGGATCAGCGCCGGAGCCTTGAGGTGACGCAGCGCGCGCTGCTGGTCGGGCCGGCGCTGCATCAGGCGCGACTGGCGCACGAAGACCTCCGGCCCGAGATCCTCGGCCATCCGAAGGACGGTTGCCTGGACGGCTGCCCGGTGCGGGCCCGGCGCCAGCGCCGCGAAGGTCGGCAGGGTGCGCACGACGTCGGCCAGCCGCCCCGCCTTGGCCGCAACGATCCCTTCCTCGCGCGCGGCCGCGCTCTGCGGCGTCTCGGCCAGGGCCTCGGCCGCCATCAGCGCGATCCGCGCCACCCGTTCGGGCGCGCGGCCGAGAACCTCGAGCGCGACGACCGCGCCGAGGCCGTGGCCGGCAAGCGCGAACCGGCGCGGCGCGGCCGCGAGCACCTGCGCCGCGACCTCGCCGACCGAGCCTCCGAGATGGGTGGGCGCGACGGCGACCATGCGCTCGGCGGCGAGCGCCTCCACCTGCGCGCGCCAGAGCCGCGAGTCGCACAGCATGCCGGGCAGGAGGACGAGCGGCTCGATCACAGCCGCCCCAGCCAGTCGAGGATCGCCGCGACCGTCGCGTCGGTCGATCCCGGAGAGAGGATGTCGCCCGCGATCACGTGGCTTGCAGGATCGTCGCCCGGAGGCAGGTCGACGACCCGCTCCTCGACCAGCCCGCCCCAGCGCTGCACCATCGCGCGCGTCGCGGCGGGCGAGACGACGCTGTCCTCGGCGGAATAGATGAAGAGCGCCGGGGTGGTCACCCCCGAGTAGTCGAGCCCGCGCGCATGCCGGACCAGCGCCCCGAGGGGGATCAGGGCCCGGGTCGGATAGCGCGTCGTCCAGTAGCGGGCATGGGCCGCGTTGACCGGCTCGAAGCTGCGCTCGTCCCCGGCGACGGCCGGCACCCAGAGCCGCGCGAAGGGCATCGTCAGAAGCGCCGCCGCGGGGTTGCGGATGCGGAAGTTCGGCGAGACGAAGACGATCCCCTTCACGCGGTCGATCAGGCTCGCATCGGTTGCGGCGATTGCCGCAAGGGTCCCGCCGGTCGAGGTGCCGATGACGACCACCTCGCTGCCGATGGCGCGGCCGATCGCCAGCGCCTCGGCCGTGTCCTCCAGCCAGTCCCCCGCGGTGGCCTCGGCGAGCGCCGCTCCGCCACGCCCGTGCCCGGTCAGCCGCGTGAAGTACAGGTTCGCGCCCAGGGCCTGCGCCACACGGTCAGGCAATGGTCGGATTTCTTCGGACGTGGCCGAGAAGCCATGCAGGTAGACGACCGCGACGGGGGTTCTCTCACCCGGGCGGCCGGCCCAGACGATGCGTTTGCCGACACCGGGCGTGATGTCGGAAAACTGCGCTTCCGACTCGGCGAGGAAGGCTTCCAGATCGTCCGGCAAGGCATTCTCGTCGAACGCGATATCGCGGTCGACAGGTTCCGCGGGAGCGAAGAGCCACAGCCCGCCGAAAAGCACGATCAGTGCAAGGATGGCCTGGCCGATGACCCGCGCGAGGACCCGCCTCCTCATGCCTTGCGCTCTCCGCCCGTCGGCCGGGATACCTCCTCGATCGATCGTTCGATAAGTGCAAGGCAATCGGGCGTCGAAAAGCGATGGTCGGCACCCTTCACGAGGGTCAGCCTCACGTCCTCGCCCTGAACGTGGTCGAGAAGGCGCAGTGCAACCGCCGGCGCGACGTCGGCATCGGCCGTGCCCTGCAGGAACCGGGTGGCACAGGGCAGGGCCAGGGGCGTCCGCAGGACGAGCCGCTGCCGCCCCTCCTCGATCAGCCGCCGCGTGATGACATACGGCTCCTCGGAGTAGTCGGAGGGCAGCTCGACCCGGCCCCGTTCGAGAAGCGCCCGGCGCTGGCCTTCGTCGAACCCGGCCCACATGCCGTCCTCGGTGAAGTCCGGGGCGGCGGCGACCGTCACGAGGCCCGCGACCTTCTCCGGCCAGTCCCGCGCGATGAGGAGCGCGATCCAGCCGCCCATCGACGAACCGACGAGCACGGCCGGCCCCTCGACAAGACCCAGCACGGCACGGGCGTCCTCCAGCCAGTCGCCGATGCAGCCGTCCTCGAATGCGCCCGAGGACTGCCCGTGCCCGGAATAGTCGAAGCGCAGGAAGGCGCGGCCCTGCGCCTTCGCCCAGGCCTCGAGATGCAGGGCCTTGGTGCCTTCCATGTCCGACCGGAAGCCGCCGAGGAACACCACGCCGGGACCGTGCCCCTGCGTCCGGTGGAAGGCGATCCGACGGCCCTGCGGCGTGAGAATGGAATCTGGCCCGTTCAAGTCCTGCCTCCGCGCCCTGCTATAGCGCGGCCTGCCGCCGGAGTGAACCGCGGCACCCGGCCGCGAGGACACATCCCCCGCCGGGGGCGGAGATCCGCCGCCCACCGTGCCCGGGAGGGCGGTTGACAATGCCCCGCGGCCGGCGCATGGAGCCCGGCACATACCCGCAACCGGGCGTTCCGTGGGCGCCGAACCGACGAGGAGCAAGGCCGATGGCCGAGATTTCCCTGACCTTCCCCGATGGCAACGTGCGTCGCTATCCGGCCGGGACCACCCCTGCCGAGGTGGCAGCCTCGATTGCGCCCTCGCTCGCCAAGGCCGCCATCTCGGCCCGCGTGAACGGCGCCCACTGGGATCTCGCCTGGCCCATCGAGAACGACGCCGCCATCTCGATCAACACGATGAAGGACGACGGCCCGGCGCTGGAACTGATCCGCCACGACCTGGCCCATGTCATGGCGCGCGCCGTGCAGGAGATCTGGCCCGACGTGAAGGTGACCATCGGCCCGGTGATCGAGAACGGCTGGTATTACGACTTCGACCGCGCCGAGCCCTTCACGCCCGAGGACCTCGGCGCCATCGAGAAGCGGATGCGCGAGATCATTGCCCGGCGCGACCCGGTGACGACCGAGGTCTGGGACCGCGACCGCGCCATCGCCTACTACCGGGCGAACAACGAGCCCTACAAGGTCGAGCTTGTGGAGGCGATCCCCGAGGGCCAGCCGATCCGCATGTACTGGCACGGCCACTGGCAGGACCTCTGCCGGGGCCCGCACCTCCAGCACACCGGCCAGCTTCCGGCCGACGGCTTCAGGCTGATGAACGTGGCCGGCGCCTACTGGCGGGGCGACAGTTCGCGCCCGATGCTCCAGCGCATCTACGGCGTCGCCTTCCGCAACCGCGAGGATCTCAAGGCGCACCTGACCATGCTGGAGGAGGCCGCGAAGCGCGACCACCGCAAGCTCGGCAAGGAAATGGAGCTCTTCCACTTCCAGGAGGAAGCGCCCGGCATGGTGTTCTGGCACCCCAACGGCTGGGCGATCTACCGCGCGCTGGAAGACTACATGCGGCGCCGCCTGACCGCCGCGGGCTACAGGGAGATCAGGACGCCCCAGGTGGTGGACCGCAAGCTCTGGGAGGCGTCCGGCCACTGGGACAAGTACCGTGAGAACATGTACATCACGGAAATCGACGAGGAGCACGCCAACGAGAAGCGCATCAATGCGCTGAAGCCGATGAACTGCCCCTGCCACGTGCAGGTCTACAACCAGGGCATCAAGAGCTACCGCGACCTTCCGCTGAGGCTGGCGGAGTTCGGCTCCTGCCACCGCTACGAGGCGCACGGCGCGCTGCACGGGCTGATGCGCGTGCGCGGCTTCACGCAGGACGATGCGCACATCTTTTGCACCGAGGACCAGATCGCCGACGAATGTGCGCGGTTCATCGACCTGCTCTCGACCATCTACCGCGACACGGGCTTCACGAAGTTCGACATCAAGCTGTCCACCCGGCCCGAGGTGCGGATCGGTTCCGACGACCAGTGGGACAGGGCCGAGGCGGCGCTGGAGAAGGCGATCCTCACGGTCCGCAACGACTTCGTCGTGGACCCCGGCGAGGGCGCCTTCTACGGCCCCAAGCTCGACTTCAAGCTGACCGACGCGATCGGGCGGGAATGGCAGTGCGGCACCTTCCAGGCCGACTTCCAGCTGCCCGAGCGGCTGGGCGCGAGCTATGTCGGAGCGGACGGCGAGAAGCACCGCCCGGTGATGCTGCACCGCGCGATCCTGGGGAGCTTCGAGCGGTTCATCGGCATCCTGATCGAGAACTACGCGGGCAAGCTGCCGATGTGGCTCGCGCCCCGGCAGGTGGTCGTGGCCTCGATCGTGTCGGACGCCGATCCCTTCGTGCGCGAGGTGGCGGCTGAGCTGACGGCGCGCGGGCTCCGCGTCGAGGCCGACACGCGCAACGAGAAGATCAGCTACAAGGTGCGCGAGCATTCGCTCGCCAAGGTCCCGGTGATCCTCGCCATCGGCCAGCGCGAGGTCGAGGAACGCACCGTCTCGCTGCGCCGCCTGGGCGAGACCGCCTCCGAGACCCTGCCGCTCGACGAGGCGGTGGCGCGCCTTGCCGCCGAGGCCGCGCCGCCCGACTTCGCGGCCTGAGCGTTACCAGCGCAGGACGCGGGCGCCCGCCGCGGCGCCCGCAAGCGCCACGATCCCGATGCCGAGGCTGTACCAGACGGCGTAGAAGAGCGGCGAATCCTCGGTGCAGAACAGCGAGTAGAGCGCCGTGGCGAGCCCTGCGGCGGCGAGGCCCGCCAGCGCCCCCGCGCGGGCCGGATGCTCGGGCGCGCCGTGGCGCAGCACCGTCAGCAGACCCGCCAGGATCGGCGCGGAGAGAAGCGCGATCGACGGCAGGCAGACGTGGATCGAGTGGCCGACGAAGGCCGTGAGCCGTTCCCCCGCCGGGGTCAGGACGAAGGCGCCCGCCAGAAGCAGCGCGGCAAGCGCCGGCACCGCCAGGACGGACCGTCCGGCGGCACCCGGCGCCGCTCCGGGCCGTGCCGCGCGCCGGGCAAGGACGAAGGCCAGAGCTGCCAGCGTCAGCGGCAGCAGTGTCTTGGCGGCCACCACCGGGTTGCCTGTCGCGGGGGCAAGGTCGGGCCTCGGCCCGTAGACCAGCGCGAAAACGCCCACCGCCACCGCCACCCCGGCCGCCAGCGCCAGCCAGGCCCGCCCGTCCGGGCGCGGGGCGACCGGCTCGGCCGCGAGGCGCGCGATCAGCTCCTCGGTCCTCATTCCTGGGCCTCCCCGCCTGCACCAACCCTCTGGCGCAGCCGCGACATGGCCCGGTGGTAGGCCACCCGCACCGCCCCTTCGGTCATGCCCAGCGCCACCCCGACCTCGGCGGCGCTCGCGCCCTCCACCCCGATGGCGCGCACGATGCGGGCCGAGCGGTCGTCGATCCCGCCCAGAAGCGCGGCGAGGTCGCGGGCGGCAAGGGCCTCGCCCCCGCCCTCGGCCGCGAGGCCCGCGGCCACGTCGTCGAGCGGCACCGCAGGCCGCCCGCGCCGTCGCCAGGCGTCGGCCGTCTTGTAGCGCGCGATGGCATAGACCCAGGGCGCGACCGGATCGGCCTCGCGCCAGGTGTGCCGTTTCGCGTGGATCGCCAGGAGCACTTCCTGCACCGTGTCCTCGACCTCCTCCGGCCGCCCGCCCGAGCGCGCGGCCACGATCCTGCCGATCACCGGCGCCGCATCGCGCAGGAAGGAGGCATAGGCCGCCCCGTCGCCGCGGTTCGCACGGCGGAGCAGGTCGGCCCAGCGGTCCTCGCGGTCAGACATCCGCCCTGTCCATTCGCTGCGCGCAGCGGCGACGTTACACGGGGCCCGCGGAAATCGCAGCCGGCCATCACCCTTTCGTGACGCCGGTAACGGCGACCGCTAGAATGGCGAACTGGCAGGGAGCGGATGCCCGGACGGCGCCCGCAGACCACATTCGGGAGAACGCCATGTCGCACCACACCAGAAGCCTAGCCGCCGCCGGCGCGATCGCCGCCGCCTTCACCGCCCACTTCGCCGCGCCTGCCGGGGCGCAGGAGATGGAAAAGTGCTACGGCGTCGCGCTTGCCGGCCAGAACGACTGCGCCGCCGGACCCGGCACCACCTGCGCCGGAACCTCGAAGATCGACTACCAGGGCAACGCCTGGAAGCTCGTTCCCGCCGGCACCTGCGTCACGATGGAACTGCCGGAAGGCCGCACCGGCTCGCTCGAGCCGCTCGACCGCGACCTGCCGGCCTGACACTTTGCGCGGCCACCCGTCCTTCCGGTGGCCGCCCGCCCCCATCCGAGGCCCGACGCATGCTTGACCATCCGCGCAGGACGCTTCCCGACCGGGCCGGCGTCGGCTTCAAGCCCCAGCACTTTTCCGACATTCTCGAGGCCCCCGGACCGGTCGAATGGGTCGAGATCCATGCCGAAAACTACATGGGCGCGGGTGGCCGCCCGCTGGCACAGCTGCGCGCGCTCGCCGAGCGGTTCCCGGTCTCCCTGCACGGGGTCGGGCTCTCCATCGGCGGCGAGGGGCCGCTCGACGCCGACCACCTCGCGCGCCTCCGGACGCTTGTCGGCTGGCTCGATCCGGCGAGCTTTTCCGAGCACCTGGCCTGGTCCAGCCACGAAGGCGCCTACCTCAACGACCTTCTGCCGCTGCCCTACACGGGCAAGACCCTCGCCCGGGTGGCACGCCACATCGACGAGGTCCAGGAGGTGCTCGGCCGGCGGATGCTGCTCGAGAACCCGTCGAGCTACCTCGCATTCGCCGAGTCGACCTGGTCGGAGACCGACTTTCTCGCCGAACTCGCCCGCCGGACGGGATGCGGCCTCCTGCTCGACGTCAACAACGTCTTCGTCTCGGCGGTGAACCTCGGGACGGACCCGCGCGCCTACATCGCCGCCTTTCCGCTCGACCGGGTCGGCGAGATCCACCTCGGCGGCCACGACGCGGACGCCGACGAGACGGGCGCGCCGCTCATTATCGACAGCCACGGCCGCCCCGTGGCCGATCCGGTCTGGGCGCTCTTCGCCGAGGTGGTCGCCGCCGCCGGACCCAGGCCGACGCTCATCGAGTGGGACACCGACGTGCCCGCCTGGCCCGTGCTGCGGGCCGAGGCGGAGCGGGCCGCGCAGGTGCTGGCGGGGGCGCCGGCATGACCGGACATGGCGCCTTCCTGCGCGCTCTCCTCGACCCCGCGGCGGCCGTGCCCGCAGGGCTTGCCGGCCCGGACGGCGGCCCTGCGGACCGCCGCTTCGCGGTCTACCGCAACAACGTGGCGGTCGGGCTGACCGAGGCGCTCGAGGCCGCCTTCCCCATCGTCCGCCGCATCGTCGGCGACGACTTCTTCCGGGCCATGGCCGGAGTGTTCCTGCGCGAGCACCCGCCCGACAGCCCCTGCCTCGCGCGCTACGGCGCGGCCATGCCGGAATTCCTCGCCCGGTTTCCGCCGACCGCCCGCCTCGGCTACCTGCCCGATGTCGCGCGGCTCGAGAACGCCCTCCGCCGGGCCTATCACGCCGCCGATGCCGCACCGATCGGCCCCGCCGACCTGCCCGCGGCGGCAGGGCTCGCGACGGCCCGCGTGACCCTCGCGCCGGCCGTCGCGGTGATCCGCTCGCGGGCGCCGCTCTTCGGGATCTGGCGCTTCAACACCGGGGCGGACGCGCCGAAGCCCGGCGCCGGGCCGGAGGATGTGCTGGTGACGCGGCCCGGCTTCGACCCGCAGGTGGACCTGCTGCCGCTGGGCGGCGCCGCGTTCGTGGAGGCGCTCGGCCGGGGCGCACCGCTGGCCGAGGCCGCGGCCGAAGCCGGCGCGGCCGGCGTGGAGCCCGTGCTCCGCCTGCTCCTGTCGCGCGCGGCCCTCGTCGGGCTCCGGTCCGCAGACCCGCCGTGCTGACCGCGCTCCTCCGCCGCTCCGACGCGCTCGCCTGCACGGCGTCCGCCGCCGCGCCGTGGGTTCTTCCGACGCTGGCCCGCCTCCTCTTCGCCGGGGTGCTCCTCGTGCCCTACTGGAGTTCCGCCGCAACCAAGCTCGACGGCCTGCTGACGCCTTCGGTCGGGGCCTACGCGCAGATCCTCCCGCGCGCGATGGAGGCCGCCGGCTTCGACGTCTCCCGCCTCACGGTGGCGCACCGGGCCGTCGTGCTCCTCGGCAGCTGGGCCGAGGCAATCCTGCCGGCGCTCCTGATCGCGGGGCTTCTGACGCGCCTCGCCGCGCTCGGCATGATCGGGTTCGTCCTCGTGCAGTCCTGGGTGGACGTCCGCGGCCACGGCCTTGCGGCGGCGGATGTCGGCGCCTGGTTCGACGCCGATCCCTCGGCGATCCTTCTCGACCAGAGGGCGCTCTGGCTCTTCCTGCTCGCAGTCCTCGCCGTGATGGGCGGCGGCCCCGTCTCGGCCGACCGGATGCTTGCGCGATTCCGCTCAAGCCCGGCGAAGCCCTTGAATTTTTCGCCGGTTACGCCATCCTTCGGCGCGCGAACACAGACTTTCACGACCGCCTCCTTCCCAAAGGCGCCGGATGACTTGGAAGACCTGGCCGCCCCCCTGCGGCATGTCGCCCCGGGGGAAACCGAAGAAGGAGACGCGGGACCATGCCGACAGGCACCGTGAAGTGGTTCAACTCGACCAAGGGCTACGGCTTCATCGCCCCGGACGATGGCGGGAAGGACGTGTTCGTCCATATCTCGGCGGTCGAGCGTGCCGGCCTCAAGGGTCTGAACGACAACCAGAAGATCGCCTACGAGCTGCAGTCGGGGCGTGACGGTCGGTCGTCGGCCTCGGACCTCAAGCTGCTCTGAGCCGGTCCTTCCGAAATCCAGGTCGGCCCGCCCTCCGGCGGGCCTTTCCATTTCGAGGCGACGTGTGCCTGCGGGCTCGGGGGCAGATTGCTTCGCAACGCCGACCAGTCAGCGAATCCCTTTGCGACCGTTGCCTCGGTCTGCTCGATCGCGTGGAGCACAGGCAGGATAGACGGCTTCCGCTTCGGGCCCTGGAGCACTCGGGGCGCGGGTGCGAATCCCCGGGCTGGGCGCCTCGTGCGGGCGGCGCTTCCGGCGGCCGCGGCGATAGCCCCTGCCGCCCGCAAGGTCGGCGATCCGTGCACGGCAGAGCATCAATGCGGGCCTCGGGGTCCGACTGGAACGTCCCCGGCAACCTTACCTGTCCGTAAAGCCACGTGGCGCCGGAGGCCGCTCGATAGTAGGCTTCTGACGTTGCCTGAGTTCATTCTTTTCCGAGTCCCATTTCAGCGCGTGACGAGTGAGCGTTTACCGGAAGCTTGTTTCCGCAGGGCCCGAGGTGGGGCGGGTCTCTGCGGGAAGAGCACCGAACGAGGCGGCACATCGCGGTTGCGGAAGGCTTCCCTTCTGACCCTCGCTGCCTGCGCATCGCGCCCCTCAGCGGCGCCCGTCGAGCCTGCCGAACTCCGACTCCAGCAGCCGCGAGAGTTTCTGCGCCGCGCCCCGCAGTGCCTGCGCCGGGTCGGCCGCGTCGTGGGTGACGGCGAGCGGCCGCATCCCCTCAGGGCGCGCCTCCATCGCGCAGCGGATGTCGTCGGACCCGCCCTTTGCCGCCGAGTTCTGGTCGCTCAGATGCACCTCGACGCGCGTCAGCCGGCCGGCGAAGCGCCCGAGCGCGCGGCCGACCTCCTCGCGCGCCGCAGCCTCCAGGGCCTCGCCCGCTTGGATCTGGTTCGCGGTGTTGAACTGGATGTCCATGCATGCCTCCGTCTGATCCGGCAAGGGAAGCGTCCGAGGGCGGCGGGCGGTTCCCTCGCCGCCGCGCAGCAGCGGGCGGCTTGCGGCGGACGGGCCGGCAGGGCGCGCGCGCCGGGCCGGCCGACCCCGCCCCTCAGACGAGGTTTGCGATCCTTTCCATCTCGGCCGCATCCGCATCGGTCGGCGTGCGCTGCCGGTTGCGGAAGGAATACTGAAGGGTGATCGCCTTCCTCCACTCCTCGGCGAGGCTGCTCGGGCCCCGGATCTCGCCGTCGTCCGCCATGGCCTTCCGCCACCAGGCTCCGGGACAGCGCGAGCACCGCTACCCTCCCCACACCTCCGCGAACTCCCGCCATTCGCCCTTGCTCATGCCCGAGGTCTCCTGCGTGACCGTCTCGCCGGCGAGGCGGCGCCTGAGGCATTCCACCGCCTTCGCGCTCAGCGTCACGCCGCCCAGGCGATAGTCCTCGAACGCCTTCCAGGCGAGCGGCACCCAGTCCCTCACCACGGCGCAGATCGCCTCGGCATAGACGCGGATCTCGTACTGGGCGTGGGCGTCGGCCCTGAGCCGCAGGAAATGGAACAGGTTATGCAGATCGGTCTTCCAGTACCACTGCGTGTAGACGTTCATCGGCAGGTTCATCCGGGCAAGTTCTCGCGCGAGGCCCTGCTGGCCCTCCTGCGAGAGCATCTGCTCGTAATGGTCGTAGCACCGCGCCGCGTCGCCCTTGAGGATCTCGAGCACCCGCGCCGCCTCCTCGCCCTCGAGCAGCGCGCCCCGGCCCTGGTTGTTCACGGTGGACTGCGCCGCGAGCGCGTCGGGCGCGGGAATGTAGAACTCCCGGTCGAGGATCGAGTAGCGGGCGGAGTATTCGTTCACGTTGGCGGTGCGGTGGCGGATCCACTGGCGGGCGACGAAGACCGGCAGCTTCACGTGGAGCTTGACCTCGCACATCTCGAAGGGGGTGGAGTGCCAGTGCCGCATCAGGTAGCGGATCAGCCCCTCGTCGTTCGAGACATGCTTCGTGCCGGCGCCGTAGCTCACGCGCGCGGCCTGCACGATGGCCGCATCGTCGCCCATGTAGTCGATCACCCGGACGAAGCCGTGGTCGAGCACCTCGTGCGCGCGGTAGAGATGGGCCTCCATGCCCTCGGACACCGCACGCAGCGTCGGGCGCGGCGCGGCGCGGAGCGCCTCGATCTCGGCGGTCTGCTCGGGCGTGAGGGGCATGGCGGCATCCTCCGGCAGGGATGAGTCGGGAGACCACTATAGATTGGGGCTCGAGCCCAGTGAACCACCAGATGGCGGTGGGCTGGCAGCGATCGCCGGTCGTGCTAGGCTTTCCGGAAAGCCATGGGAGGATGCCTTGAAGATCCGCTACCTGCACACGATGGTCCGCGTCCTGGACCTGGAGAAGTCGATCGCCTTCTACCGCCTGCTCGGGCTGGAGGAGACGCGCCGCTACGACAACGAGGGCGGGCGCTTCACGCTGGTGTTCATGGCGCCGCCGGGGCAGCCGGAATGCCCCGTGGAACTCACCTACAACTGGGACGGCGACCCCGGCCTGCCCTCCGACAGCCGGCACTTCGGGCACCTCGCCTATGCGGTCGAGGACATCTATGCGATGTGCGCGCATCTCCAGGCCAACGGCGTGACCATCAACCGCCCCCCGCGCGACGGCAGGATGGCCTTCGTGCGGTCGCCCGACAACATCTCGGTGGAGCTTCTCCAGATGGGCGATGCCCTGCCGCCGCAGGAGCCCTGGGCCTCGATGCCCTCCGTCGGGCATTGGTGAGGGCGCTCGCGCTCCTGATGATGACGGCGGCGCCGGCCGACGCCTGCCGGCTGGCGCTGGCGCTGGGGTTCGACGTCTCCTCCTCGGTCGATGCGGCCGACTACGCGATCCAGCGCGACGGGATCGTGGCCGCGCTCGCCGCGCCCGAGATCCGCCGGGCGTTCCTCGAGCCGGGGGAGCCGGTGGCGCTGGCCGTGTTCGAGTGGGGCGGGAGGCAGCACCAGCGGCTGGTGGCGGACTGGGTGCTGGTGGCAAGCGGCGCCGACCTCGACCGCGTGGCGGCAGCCGTCGCGGCGGGCACCGACCTGAGGCTCTGGGAGCCCACCGCCATCGGCGCGGCGCTCGCCTATGCGCTCGACCTCTTCGGTTCGGCGCCGCCCTGCGCGGCGCGCACGCTCGACCTCTCGGGCGACGGGCGCAACAACGACTGGCTCGCGCCGGGCCGGGTCTACGCGCGGGAGGACTTCGGCGACATCGTGGTCAACGGGCTCGCCATCGGCGGCCACGAGGCCGACATCGCGGCCTACTACGCCGCCGAGGTGATCCGCGGGCCGGGCGCCTTCGTCGTGCCCGCGCGGACCCACGCGGATTTCCCGCCCGCGATCCGCCGCAAGCTCGAGCGCGAACTGTCGGGGCCGGTGCTGGGCGGCCTGCCCGCGGCCGCCGACCGGGGCTGAGCCGGTGCGGCGGCGCCTCGCCCTCGCCGCGGCGCCGGCGCTCGCCGCGCTCGCGGCCGGGGTGCCGGCGGGCGCGCAGGATGCCTGCCGGCAGGGGCTGGTCCTTGCGATCGACGTCTCGGCCTCGGTCGATGCGCGCGAGTATCGTCTCCAGTCCGACGGGCTTGCCTGGGCGCTGCGCGACCCGGAGGTGCGGCAGGCGTTCCTGCTGCGGCCCGAGGCTCCGGTCTGGCTTGCGGTGTTCGAGTGGTCGGGCGCGACCTACCAGCGCATCGTGGTCGGCTGGACGGCCGTCACCGGCGAGGCGGTGCTCGACCGCGTGGCCGGCATGATCGAGGCGAACCCCCCGCCGCCGGAGCAGACCACGACCGGGATCGGCGCCGCGATGCTGTTCGCGGCCGACCTCATCGCCGAGGGCCCGCCCTGCGCGAGCTGGACGCTCGACATCTCGGGCGACGGGCAGAACAACGACTGGCCGCGCCCGGAGGAGGCGCGCAACGACCCGCGGCTTGCCGGGGTCACGATCAACGGGCTGGTGATCGGCGCGGACTTTCCGATCGACCATGCGCTGAACCCGAACCGCATGGGGGCGCTGACGACCTACTACCGCAACCGGGTCATCAAGGGGCCCGGCGCCTTCGTGGAGACGGCGGACGATTTCCGCGACTTCGGGCCGACGATGCGGCGCAAGCTGATCCGCGAGCTTGCCAACATGATCGTGGGGGACGCCGGCCTGCCCGAAGGCAGCGGCGACCTGCCCGGCCGGCGCGGGGTTCCGCGGGCCGAGTGGCCTCGGGGGTCAGTAGATGTAGCGGATCTGGTCGGACCAGAAGCGCTCCAGCAGGCGGAGCGAGGCCGCCACGCCCTCGAGCCGCTCGGCCCCTAGCGTGCCGCGCGCGGCAAGAAGCCCGCAGTGGCGGTCGAACAGCGTGGCGACCACCGTGCGCACCCCGCGCCCCTTCTCGGTCAGCCGCACCCGGACGGAACGCCTGTCGCTTTCGCACCGCTGGTGGTGCATGTAGCCGAGTTCGACGAGCTTCTTGAGGTTGTAGCTGACGTTCGAGCCCTGGTAGTAGCCGCGCGTCCTGAGCTCGCCCGCCGTGACCTCGTGCTCGCCCACGTTGAACAGGAGGAGCGCCTGGACGGCGTTGACCTCGAGGATGCCGAGGCGCTCGAACTCGTCCTTGATCACGTCGAGCAGCAGGCGGTGCAACCGCTCGATCAGGGCCAGCGTCTCGAGATAGCCGGGCTGGACACCCGGCCGCTCCACCGCATGGACGGGTGCGTTCATCGTCATGCTGGCCTCCGCCGTGGTCCGGTCCCTGGCGGCGGAACTTGCTGGGAAAGCGCGAATATTCCGTTAAGGCGCCCGGTCCGGGCGGAGTGCCCCCTGCGCGATCCGCTCGATCAGCGGCGCGTAGCGCGGCGGCGGGGCCGCGGCGCCCGAGACCCAGGCGTAGAGGTCGTGGTCGTTCTCGGAAAGGAGCGCGTCGTACCGCGCAAGGTCGTCCTCGCCCAGCGCCGCGAGACCCTCGTCGGCGAAGCGGCCGAGGATCAGGTCCATCTCGCGGATGCCGCGCCGCCATGACCGCATCCTGAGCCGCTTGAGGCGCGTCGCCGCCGCTTCGGTCACGGCTGCGGCTCCGCCTGCCGGAGCCGCTTCTCGATCTGGCCGACACGGTCTGCCATGCGGCCCAGCTCGGCACGCAGCAGCCGAAGGTCGATCATCAGGGCTGCGGCCTGCGGTGCCGGGCCGGACACGTTTTCGGGGTCCGGCACGCCGTCGCCCCGCCCCGTAAGCAGCCACATGAGCGAGACGTTCAGCATCCCGGCCAGCATCTGAAGCCGGTTCGCGCGGGGCTCGGTGCGGTCGTCCTCCCACGCCCTCACTGTCGAATGCCGGACGCCCAGCCGTCGTGCAAGCTCTTCCTGCGTAAGCCCTGCCGCCTCGCGGGCCCCCGCGATGCGGTCGCCCATCGTCGCCTGTTCCTCGCTGAACCAGTCGGTCACCGGCCTTGTCCTCCGTCTTGTTTCGCCATGCGGCCAAGCCTAAAGGGGATGGCGCCCGACATCAAACAGCAGGCACCCGCCAGATGGCTTTCCTCTCCGACGCGCTCGCGCGCGTGAAGCCCTCGCCCACCGTCGCGCTGACCGGACGGGTGGCCGAGATGCAGGCGGCGGGCCGCGACGTGATCGGCCTCGGCGCGGGCGAGCCCGACTTCGACACGCCTGTGAACATCCGCGAGGCGGCCAAGCGCGCGATCGACGCCGGCCGCACCCGCTATACGGCCGTCGACGGCATCGCCGAACTCAAGGCAGCCATCTGCCGAAAGTTCGCCCGCGAGAACGGGCTGAGCTTCACGCCCGCCGAGATCAGCGTGGGCTCCGGCGGCAAGCAGGTGCTCTGGAACGCGCTCCTGGCCACGCTGAACCCCGGCGACGAGGTGGTGATCCCCGCACCCTATTGGGTGAGCTATCCCGACATGGTGCTGATGGCGGGCGGAACGCCGGTGATCGTCGCGGCGACGATGGACGCCGGCTTCAAGGTCACGCCCGAGCAGATCGCGGCCGCGATCACGCCGCGGACGAAGTGGATCCTGTTCAACTCGCCGTCCAACCCCACGGGCGCGGCCTACACCGAGACCGAGATCCGCGCCCTGACCGACGTGCTGATGCGCCATCCGCACGTCTGGGTCATGGCCGACGACATCTACGAGCACCTCGTGTTCGACGGCTTCGCCTTTGCCACCGTGGCCGGGGTCGAGCCCCGCCTCCGCGACCGGACGCTCACCGTCAACGGCGTCTCGAAGGCCTATGCGATGACGGGCTGGCGCATCGGCTATGCCGGCGGGCCGGCGGAGCTGATCCGGGCGATGGCCAAGGTCCAGTCGCAATCGACCTCGAACCCCTGCACCGTCAGCCAGTGGGCAGCCGTCGAGGCGCTCGACGGCCCGCAGGACTTCCTTGCGCCGCACCGGGCGCTGTTCCAGCGCCGCCGGGATCTGGTGGTCGCAGGGCTGAACGCGGCCCCCGGCATCGAATGCCCGGTGCCCGAGGGGGCCTTCTACGTCTACCCCTCGATCGCGGGCTGCATCGGGAAGGTCTCCGCCGGCGGCGCGCGCATCACCGACGACGAGGCCTTCGCCAGGGCGCTCCTCGACGAGACGGGGGTCGCCGTCGTGCACGGGGCGGCCTTCGGCCTCTCGCCGCACTTCCGCGTCAGCTACGCCACGTCCGATGCGGCGCTCGCCGAGGCCTGCGCCCGGATCCGCAGGTTCTGCGAAGGGCTCCGCTAGGCGCCGCCGGCGGGGGCTTTGACAGTGCCGCGCGGGGTTTCTACGGTGCGCGCGGCAACCTCAGGCGCGAGCCCCGGAATGTCCGACCTTCCTCCCTACTACTTCCGGGTGCGCGAGAACGGCGCACTGGTGTTCCGCGTCGATGACGGCAACCGCTCGCGCCGGGTGGAGCTCGAGCCGATCGCCTCGGTCAACATCCGCAGCGGCGAGGTGAAGCCCCAGGGCGAACGCGCGCTCGGACCCGAGGACATGGCGGCGATCGAGGCCTGGATGGCCCGGCGGCGCGAGACGCTCGCGGCCCGCGACGTCGACGACATCCTGCGCACCGTCGATCACCTGAACCTCACCGCCCACTGGGCGCAGTCGCGCGCCACCGACGCCCAGCTCGAGGCCGTGACCGACACGCTGCTGCTCGCCATGCACGATCTGCGGTCCGTCCTTGCCCGGAAGAAGGCCGACCGCGTCCTGAAGGCCCGCAACGGCGCCGGCGACACGCCCTAGGCCGGGCGCGGCGCCTCCTCGTCCTTCAGCAGCATGACGAGCGCGAGCGCGGTGAACGCCACGCCCGCCGCGACGAGCGCCGGCGGGGCGGGACGGCCGAGCGCGATCTCCCACAGGATCACCCAGGACGGCGTCAGGTAGGTGTAGGCCATGACCTTGGCCGAGGGCAGGCGCAGCGTCGCATACTGCAGGAGGACGAAGGTCGCCGCCGAGGCGAAGAGCGCGAGGTAGACAAGCGTCGCCCAGACGAAGGGGCCGAGCCCGGCCCAGTCGGTCGCGGCGATCTCGGCCCACCCCCAGGCCGTCACCAGGAGGAGCGCCGCCACCATCATGCCGAGCGAGAACACGACCGGGTTCTCGCCGCGGTTCAGCCGGCGCACCAGCGGCGTGTAGGCGGCATGGGCGACGCAGCCCCAGAAATAGACGACCTCGCCCCGGCCGACGTCGAACGCGGCCAGCGCGCCAAGGTCGGCGCGGAAGATCACCCAGAGCGCTCCCGCCGCCCCGAGCGCCAGCGCCGCGGCCATGCGGGCGGTCGTCACCTGCCGCAGGAACAGCCAGCCGAAGCCTGCCGACATCACCGGCGTCAGCGTGAACACCGCCGCGGCCGAGACGGCAGGCGCGGTCTTCAGCCCCTCGAACATCAGCACGAAGTAGAGCCCGAAGAGCAGGCCGAGAACGAGGTAGCGCCACGGGGCCCGCAGCGCGCTGCGCGGGATCCCGGTGGTGGCCAGCGCCAGGGCCCCGATCACCGCGATCGCGATCAGGAAGCGCGCGAAGGTGACGGCGAGCGGGTCGATCTCGTTGGCGATCATCGTGCCGAGCGAGAAGGATCCCGCGACCAGCCCCGAGAAGGCGAGCATCGCGAGGTGTCCGCGCAGCGCCTCGGCCCGGGCAGAGGGGCGGGCCGCCCGCCCGGAGGCAGGAGGGTCGTCGGCGCGGCGGCTCAGATCTCGCCCCACGACCTGGCCGCATCCTTCAGATGGGCAAGGAACGCCTGCACCTTGGTCGTCCGGTGCAGGTCGACATGCGTCACGAGCCAGAGCGGCGGCGCCCATTCGGGCCGCGGCGGAAGGACCTCGACCAGGCCCGGATCGGGCGCCGCCTCGAACACCGGCAGGAACCCGATGCCCGCGCCCGCCCGCACCGCGTCATGCATCGCCGGCAGGCTCGAGGTGCGCCAGGTGACCGCCTCCGGCGGCACGCTGTCGCGCAGCCAGCGCAGGAACGGCGCCGGGCTGCGATCTCCGTCCTCGCCGACGAAGCGATGCCCGGCAAGGTCGTCCTCGCCCCGCGGCAGACCGTGGCGCTCGGCGTAGCCGCGCGCGGCATAGAGCGCGTAGCGCAGCCGCACGAAGGGCTGGACCACGTTGTCGGGCTGGTCGGGCGCCGCGCCGGCACGGATCGCGACATGCGCCTCGCCGTATTCCAGCCGGAACAGCCGTTCGTCGGTGAGGAACCGCACCACGAGGCCCTCGTGCGCCCCCTGGAACGCGACCAGCGCCGGGGTCAGGAGCGGCGAGACGATGGCAAGCGAGGTGACGATGAGCTCGCCCGCGACCCTCTCGCCCTGGCCGCGGATCCGCCCGGCAAGCTGGGTGAACTGGTCGGCGGTGGCCTGCGCCACGGCCATCAGGTCCTGCCCGGCCTCGGTCGGGGTGTAGCCCCGCGCATGGCGCTGGAACAGCTTCACCCCGAGCCGCTTCTCCAGGGCGTCGATGTGCCGGATCACCGTCGCGTGGTGAACCCCGAGCGCTTCGGCCGCGCCCGAGACCGTGCCGAGGCGGGCCACATGGTAGGCGGTGCGCACTTCGTCCCAGTGATCGAGGCTCATCCCGAAGGTCCCCTGCCGGTCGCAGCCATCTGGACACGGGGCGCACGCCGTTGCAAGCGGCGGGGGTATTCGCCAATGGCCGGGCCCTGCCGCGCACCGCCCGGACCGCCACCGGCGTCACCCCGCGCTGCGGGAAGGGGCGCGGCACATGCCGGCGGCAGCCCGCCACCGGAAGCCGGGGCCGAGGCCGCGCCTTGCCGCAATGCGCCGCACGAGGTCGCCGGATGGCGGGCCACGCCGCCGCCCCGCCGCGCACCGCCCCCTGCCCTTCCCTGCTCCAAGTATCCCGCGGGGGTGCGGGGGCGAGAAGCCCCCGCTGACCGCGCGCCGTCAGTGCACCCGCGCGGCCACCTCGGCGGCGTAGCGGGCCTGCATGTCCTCGACCGCCTTGGCGTGCTTCGCCGCGAGGTCGGGGCGCAGCTTCTCGGCGCGGGCGGCCGAATCCATCGTCGGCAGGTGGTGCCCCTGGAAATGCGGCATCACGTGGCGCGCGATCAGCTCGTAGCTCTTCAGGGTCGCCGCCGGGTCGGCCCAGTTGTGCGCAAGCATCAGGTAGGCGCCGAAGCCGCCGTTCGACTGCTTCATCAGGCGGTCGATCTGGGCGATCGCCATGTCCGGCGTGCCGATCGCGCCGAAGCCCGAGTCGTTCACGAAGGAGATCATCTCCTTGACGTTGTTGCCCGGCACGGCCATCTGCGGGAAGGCCGCCACCGCCTGGAAGTAGTGGAACCACTGCTCCATGCCGTATTCGACGTCGCGGTAGGCCTGCTCCATCGTGTCGGCGATGTGGACGAGCCCGACGAGCCGCCACTTCGAGCGGTCCACCGTCTTGCCGTGCTGCTTCGCCTCGGCCTCGATCACGTCCCAGTGGAGCGCGAGCGCGTCGAACCCCGCCGCCGTCGTCGCCCCGATCGACAGCATCCCCGTGCCGTGGCGCCCGGCGAGACGCGGGCCGGCGGGCGAGGCCACCGCCGCGGTGCAGACGTCGAAGAGCGGGTTGGAATAGGGCCTGAGGTGGAGCCGTGCGTCGCGCAGATCCCAGCGGTCGTTCTTGAAGCTGATCGGCTCCTCGCTGGTCAGCAGGTGCATGATGACGCCGAGGCTGTCCTCCATCAGCTGCCGCGTCTGCGAGGGGTCGATCCCGATCATCCGCGCGTCGGTCGGCAGCGCACCGGGGCCCACGCCCAGCATCACGCGCCCCCGAGTCAGGTGGTCGAGCATCACGATCCGCTCGGCGACCCAGAGCGGGTTGTGGTAGCTGAGCGAGACCACCCCGGTCCCGAGCCGGATGTGCTTCGTCCGCTCGGCGGCGGCGGCGATGAAGATCTCGGGGCTTGCGATGATCTCCGAACCCGCCGAATGGTGCTCGCCGATCCAGGCCTCGTCATAGCCGCAGCGGTCGAGCCACTGCACGAGTTCCAGGTCGTTCTGGAGCGCCAGCGTCGGGTTTATCCCCGGCTTGTGGAACGGCGCGAGAAAGATGCCGAAGCGCAGGCGGTGCGGCATGGATGGTCCTCCCTCAGGGTTGTGGCCGCCCCTCCTCCGGGCGTCCGGTGGTGGCGGTAACATTGGTGGAGGCCGCCTTGCACGGTCAACGATTCCGTTTACCCGGCGGCAACCTGCCGCCGGCGCGCGCTTGACTTTGCCGCATCCCCTGGCGTATCCCCCGCGCGATTTCCCGGAGGCACGCCGCTTCCGGTCCCGTCGCCTTCGCGGGGATCGCCGTCCGTCAGCGCGTCGCGCCCACGGGCGCCGTTGGGCTTTTTCGCGCCGGCTCCCATATGCCGGTCTGGACTGCAACCGGTCGCAAGGAGGGCCGCCGATGTTCGAGAACCTGTCCGAACGCCTCTCCGGCGTGTTCGACCGGCTGACGAAGCAGGGCGCGCTGTCCGAGGCCGACGTTGCCACCGCGCTGCGCGAGGTGCGCGTGGCGCTGCTCGAGGCCGACGTCTCGCTGCCCGTGGCGCGCGACTTCGTCAAGGCGGTGCAGGAGAAGGCGACCGGCCAGGCGGTGACCCGCTCGGTCACGCCGGGCCAGCAGGTGGTCAAGATCGTCCACGACGAGCTCGTCCGCGTCCTGCGCGGGGAGGACGATCCCGGCCGCCTCAAGATCGACAACCCGCCGGCGCCGATCCTGATGGTCGGCCTCCAGGGCGGCGGCAAGACGACGACGACGGCGAAGATCGCCAAGCGCCTGAAGGAGCGCGAGGGCAAGCGGGTGCTGATGGCCTCGCTCGACACCAACCGCCCCGCGGCGATGGAGCAGCTCCAGATCCTCGGCGCGCAGATCGGGGTGGACACGCTGCCGATCGTCAAGGGCCAGTCGGCCGTCGAGATCGCGAAGCGGGCGATCACGCAAGCAAATCTCGGCGGCTACGACGTGGTGATGCTCGACACCGCGGGCCGGCTCCAGATCGACCAGGCGCTGATGGACGAGGTGGCCGAGGTCGCGAAGGTGGCCGGGCCCCGCGAGACGCTGCTCGTCGTGGACGGGCTGACCGGGCAGGTCGCCGTCGAGGTCGCGCAGGAGTTCGACGCCAAGGTGGGCATCACCGGCGTCGTGCTGACGCGGATGGACGGCGACGGCCGAGGCGGCGCGGCGCTCTCGATGCGCGCCGTCACCGGCAAGCCGATCCGCTTCGTCGGCCTCGGCGAGAAGATGGACGCGCTCGAGACCTTCGAGCCCGAGCGCATCGCCGGCCGGATCCTCGGCATGGGCGACATCGTCGCGCTCGTCGAGAAGGCGCAGGCGACCTTCGAGGCCGAACAGGCCGAGCGCATGATGAAGCGCTTCCAGAAGGGCCAGTTCAACATGAACGACCTCCGCATGCAGCTCGAGCAGATGCAGAAGATGGGCGGCATGGAAGGCGTGATGGGAATGCTGCCCGGAATGGGGAAGGCGCGCGCGCAGATGGCCGAGGCGGGCTTCGACGACGGCATCATCCGCCGCCAGATCGCGCTCATCAACTCGATGACGAAGAAGGAACGCGCCAATCCCGACCTGCTCCAGGCCAGCCGCAAGAAGCGCATCGCCGCCGGCGCGGGGCTCGACGTGGCGGAGCTGAACCGGCTTCTCAAGATGCACCGCCAGATGGCCGACATGATGAAGCGCATGGGCAAGGGGGGGATGCTCCGGCAGGCGATGAAGGGCATGTTCGGCAAGGGCGGCGGCCCGAGCGAGGCCGAGATCGCCGCCGCGCGCGAGCAGATGGCCAGGGGCCAGATGCCGGCCGGGATCAGCCTGCCGAAGGGCTTCGGCGGCGGCATGACGCTGCCCCCCGGCCTGTCGGGCCTCGGCGGCTTCGGGAAGAAGAAGTGACCGGAACCTCTGTCCATATTCCGACGATCGAGACCGCGCGGCTGCGCCTCAGGGCGCCACGGCTTGCCGATTTCGAACGCTGGGCGGAGTTCTTCGGCTCCGACCGCTCGGTTCACGAAGGCGGCCCGAAGGATCGCCTGGCAGCCTGGCGGCACTGGGCCGCCGATGTCGCACTCTGGACCCTCAGGGGCTACGGCCCCTTCGGCGTCGATGACCGTGCAACCGGCGCCTATCTGGGCGAGGTGGGCATCTACCATGGCGAGGGCTACCCTGGCCCGGAGCTGGGCTGGTTCGTGGTTCCCGAAGCCGAAGGCCGTGGCGTCGCGCTGGAAGCCGCCCGCGCGGTGCTCGACTGGATCAGGGCCACCTTCGACTGGCCCCACATCACCAACATCATCGAACCCGCGAACAAAAGATCCATAGCCCTCGGCCTGCGCCTAGGCGGCGTGATCGACCCCAGCCTGCCCGGCATCGACCCCGGCGACGTGGTGATCCGCCATGATCTGAGGGGGCTCGCCTGATGCGCCCCTGGGAACTGCCGCCGGACCCGCCCGCCGCCCGCATCGCGGCGCGGCTTGCGGCAGAGGTGCCGGAGATCACGACCGAGAGGTTCCGCCTGCGCGCGCCGCGGATCGGTGACTTCCCGATCTATGCGCGGTTCCTCATCGACGGCGCCGGCCCCGACGCGGCGGACGAGGCCACGCGGCGGGAGGCGTGGCTCGACTTCTGCCAGCTCGTGGCGGGCTGGCTGCTGCGCGGCTACGGGCCCTGGACGGTCGAGCCGCGCGGCGGCGGCGACGCGCTCGGCGCGGCCGTCCTGAACCACGAGCATGGCGACCCCGAGGCCGAGCTCGGCTGGGTCGTGGCGCACGGCGCGGAGGGGCGCGGCATCGCCACCGAGGCCGCCCGCGCCGTTCGGGCCCATGCCTTCGGGGTGCTCGGGCTGGGCACGCTCGTCTCGTATGTCGATCCCGGCAACCCGCGCTCTGCCGCCGTCGCCCGCCGCCTCGGGGCCCGGCGCGACCCCGCCGCCGAAGCCGCGCTCGGCCACGAGGTCCACGTCTTCCGCCATTTCCCGGAGACCGCCGCATGACCGACGCCACCGCCCGCGCCGCCGCGCTGCTCCGCGAGCACCGCGAGTCGATCGACCGGCTCGACGCGATCCTCGTCTACACGCTGGCCGAGCGCTTCAAGCACACCCAGTCGGTCGGCCGGCTGAAGGCCGAGCACGGCCTGCCGCCGTCGGACCCCGCACGCGAGGCCCAGCAGATCGCCCGGCTCGAGGGGCTGGCGCGGGAGGCCGACCTCGACCCCGAATTCGCGCGGAAGTTCCTCGCGTTCATCATCTCGGAGGTGATCCGTCACCACGAGAGACACCAGTCGTCCGGCGCCCATGCCGGCGCCGAACCCCAAGACCAGACCCAGGAGACCTGACATGGCCATGAAGATCCGCCTCGCCCGCGGGGGCTCGAAGAAGCGCCCGTTCTACTCGATCGTCGCCGCCGACAGCCGGATGCCCCGCGACGGCCGCTTCATCGAGAAGCTCGGCACCTACAACCCGCTCCTGCCGAAGGACAGCGAGGACCGCGTGAAGATGGACCTCGACCGCGTGAAGCACTGGCTCTCGCTCGGCGCCCAGCCCTCCGACCGGATCGCCCGGATGCTCGAGGCCGCCGGCGTGACCGAGAAGAAGGCGCGCTCGAACCCCAAGAAGGGCACGCCTGGCAAGGCCGCGCAGGAGCGCGCTGCCGCCAAGGCCGCGAAGTCCGAGGCCGCCGCGGAGGCCGCATCCGAGTGATGCGGCCTGCCGGCAAGGGGAGGAGGGGCGGATGTTCCTGTTCCGGCCGCTGACGCTTGCCGTCCTCGTCCTCGGCGGCTGGCTGGGGATGCAGGTGGAGCAGTTCCTCGCGGAAGGCCGCTGCGCCAACGCCGGGGGCAGCGTCGATGCGCGCGGCGTCTGCCGCGGAGCGCCGCGCCAATGAGCGGCGCCCGCGTCTGCGTCGGCGCGGTCGCGGGCGCCTTCGGCGTGCGGGGGGAGGTGCGGCTGAAGAGCTTCTGCGCAGAACCCGCGGCGATCGCCGGCTACGGGCCGCTCAGCACCGAGGACGGGACGCGGCGGTTCGACGTCACGATCACCCGCACGATCCCGCAAGGCTTCGCCGCGCGGCTTTCCGGCATCGGGACCCGCGAAGAGGCGGAGGCCCTCAGGGGCCAGCGCCTCTATGCCGACCGCGACCGCCTGCCGGCCCTGCCGGAGGACGAGTTCTACCACGCCGACCTCATCGGGCTGACCGTGGTCGATACCGGGGGGGTGCCCCTCGGCCGGGTGATCGCGGTGCACGACCACGGCGCGGGAGACATCCTGGAGATCGCGGGCGAAGGCCGGCGCGGCGGCTCGATCCTCCTTCCGTTCACGCAGGAAATCGTGCCCACGGTGGACCTGGCCAGCGGCCGGATCGTGGCCGATCCGCCACCCGGAAGCCTGGACATGGGCCCCCTGCCGCCCGAACCCCGCCGGAGCGGTTGAAAAGGCGCCGCACTGCGACATTATCGCAGCGCCGGTTGGTCGTGCCCTCCGGCGCGGAGTGGCGCCGCCGGGCCTCTGGAGGGCCTTTTCCCGATGAAGCTTCGCGACAAGGCGGTCTACGCCACGGCGGCCCTGCTCTATTCCGGACCGCTCTACTCCGGCCTCGCGGGATACGGCATGGAGACGATACCGCTCTTTGCCGCGGTCTTCGCCGTCTGGCTCTTTGCGGTGCGCCCCGGCGACTGGCCGCGCTTCGCCGAGGACTGGAAGCATCCGCGCACGCTGGCCTGGCCGCTTCTCATCATTGCGGTCCAGATCGTGGTGATCGCGTTCTGCCTCGCGATCGGGCGCGCGATCGGCGGGCTGGTCGGCATCCGGCCGCCGCTGCCGCTCGCGTTCACGTTCCTGGTGTCGCTCCTGGCGATCGCGCTTGCCCGCCTGCTGCAACGGCCCGACGGCGCCCTGCCGCGCCGCGTGCCGGGCGAGAGCCTGTCGATCGGCGCGGGCGTGCTCGACGTCGGGCGGCCGGAGCTTCCGGGGAAGTCCGCGAAGGCCGAGCTCGTCAGCCAGGTGCTGGCCGCCGTCGCCCCGAAGGACGGCACGAGCTCGGCGCGGACGGCGCTGATGCCCACGGTCGAGCAGATCGAGAGAGCGGGCGTCGCCCGGCAGGTGGTCGAGGCGCTCGACGCGGTGGAGCCGCGCAGCGAGGTGCTGACGCTTCAGGGACTGATCGCGCTGCGCCCGAGCGTCGCGCGCGATCTCGGCGGAAGCGGGCTCATCGACCGCACCCTCGAGAGGGTCATCGCGTCCGGCGACGGCAGGCTGATCGAGGCGACCGCCGTCGCCGGCGTCACGCTGCTGACCGAGGCGCCCGACACGGCGCGGCAGTTTCCGCCGGCGGCACGGATCGATGCGGCCGCCGACGCACTCGCCGCCTCGGAATCCGGCGCCGCGCGGGCGCTGGGCCGGCTGGCGCAGGTGCTTCGGCAGAACGGCCGCTGACCGGGGGCCTTCCGCAGGCCTCGCGGGCATGAGATGGTCCGCGCCATGTCCGATGCCCCGCGCTCCCACGGCCGCCTCTCGATCCGTCCCTCGGCGCGTCCCCGCGACCTGAGCGAGCGCCCTCGCCTGCGCGGCGCCTGGGTCGCAAGGGTGATCACGCTCCTGCCCGAGGCCTTTCCCGGCATCCTGGGCCTCTCGCTCACGGGGAAGGCGCTCGACATGGGGCTCTGGGCGCTGGAGACGATCGACCTCAGGCCCTTCGGCGAGGGGCGCCACCGGAACGTCGACGACACGCCGGCCGGCGGCGGCGCGGGGATGGTGCTGCGCCCCGACGTGGTGGCCCGCGCGCTCGACGCCGCGGCCGAGGGCACGCCGGCCGACCGCACCCGCTGGCCGGTCGTCTACCTCTCGCCGCGGGGGCGGCCGTTCCGGCAGGCCGACGCCCGCCGCTTCGCCGCCACCGAAGGGATCACCCTTCTCTGCGGCAGGTTCGAGGGCGTGGACCAGCGGGTGCTCGACGCCTACGCCGTCGAGGAGGTCTCCCTCGGCGACTTCGTCCTGACCGGCGGCGAGATCGCGGCGCAGGCCTTGATCGACGCGACCGTCCGCCTTATACCCCGCGTGCTCGGGAATCAGGCCTCGACCGAGGAGGAGAGTTTCTCCCATGGTCTGCTGGAACACCCGCAGTACACGAGACCCAATGTCTGGGAAGGCCGCGCGATCCCCGAAGTGCTCCTGTCGGGACATCACGCGAGAATTGCCGACTGGCGGCGGGCCGAGGCCGAAAGGCTGACGAGAGAAAGACGACCCGACCTCTGGCGGGCCTACTGCGAATCCGCAGGCAGGGCAACGGACGGAGACCAGAGCGACGGGCCGCGCCAACATCCGGGGCGACAACCCCGCGTAGAAGAGGACTGACTGCGATGGACCTGATCGCGCAACTCGAGGCGGAGCAGATCGCCGCCCTCGGCAAGAAGATCCCAGACTTCAAGCCGGGTGACACCATCCGCGTCGGCTACAAGGTGACCGAGGGCACCCGGAGCCGCGTGCAGAACTACGAAGGCGTGTGCATCGGCCGTAACGGCGGCAACGGCATCGGCGGCTCTTTCACGGTGCGCAAGATCTCGTTCGGCGAGGGGGTCGAGCGCGTCTTCCCGCTCTACTCGACCAACATCGACTCGATCGAGGTCGTGCGCCGCGGCCGTGTCCGCAGGGCGAAGCTCTACTACCTCCGCAACCGCCGCGGCAAGTCGGCGCGGATCGCCGAGGTGCAGAACTACAAGCCGAAGGATGGCGCCGACGGCGCCGGGTCGTGAGGAGACCAGCGTCATGAAACAGGGCATCCACCCCGACTACCACATGATCGACGTCCGCATGACGGATGGCACCGTGGTCAAGATGAAGTCGACCTGGGGCAAGGAGGGCGACCAGATGTCGCTCGAGATCGACCCGCTCGCGCATCCCGCCTGGACCGGCGGCAGCCAGAGGCTGATGGACACCGGCGGGCGCGTGTCGAAGTTCAAGAGCAAGTACGCCGGCCTCGGCTTCTGACGCCCGTGGCCGCCGCGAAGGCTCCAGAACCGCCCCGGCGCCCCGGGGCGGTTCTTGCGTTCCGGTCCCTCGCGCTCTTCGGCGCGGTCACCGCGGCCGCCACGGCCCCCGGCCTTTCGCAGGACGGCCCGTTGTCGCACCTTTACGGCGACTGGGGCATCGAGATGTTCGAGGACATGCGCTGCGAGACCAACCCGCACCGCATCAGCCTGTCGGAAGACGGGCGCACGGTCCGGTTAGCATGGGTTAATCCGGTCGATACCGTCGACGGCGCGGCCCCGCCGACGACCGACTACCGGCTCGACGGCATCGAGGGCGGCCGGCTGCGCCTGACCAGGGCCGACACCGGCGAACGCGCCGAGATGGAGTTCCATGACGATGGCGCGGCCTACCGCTGGCGGGGCGGGAACGACGGTGCGTTCCACGACGGCTACCGCCGGTGCGCGCTGGCGGGCGGCTGACGCGGGCGCGGCAATGACCGGAACCCGCATCGAGGCGGTGGACGTCGCCCGGACGGTCGCGCTGGCCGGGATGGTGGTGTTCCACTTCACGCGCAACCTCGAGGATTTCGCGCTGATCCCGCCGGGGACGACGACCGCAGGCTTCTGGTGGTACTTCGCGCGCGCCGTGGCCGGCAGCTTCCTGTTCCTGGCCGGCGTGAGCCTCTGGCTGGCGCATGGGGACGGAATCCGCTGGCGGGCCTTCCTGCGGCGCCTCGCGCTGCTTGCGGCGGCGGCGGGCCTCGTCACGCTGGCCACCTGGATCGCGCTGCCGCAGGCCTTCGTCTACTTCGGAATCCTGCATTCCATCGCGGCGGCGAGCGTGATCGGCCTTGCGTTCCTGCGCCTTCCCGCGGCCCTGACGCTCGCCGCGGCGGCGGGCGCGGTGGCGCTTGCCTACCTCGGGCCCTTCGCGGCCTTCGGCGCACCCTGGCTCTGGTGGACCGGGCTCTCCCCCGAGATCCGACCCACGATCGACTTCGAGCCGGTCTTCCCCTGGCTCGCCCCGTGCCTTGCCGGGATCGCGGCGGCGCGCCTCGCCGGACGCGCCGGGCTCTGGGAGCGGATCGCCCGCTGGCGCGGGCCGGCCGCCCGCGCGCTCGGCTGGCCGGGGCGGCACAGCCTGGCGATCTACCTCGTCCACCAGCCGGTGCTGATCGCCCTCATCTGGGCCGCCACGCGCGCCCTCGGATGAACGCAGGGAGAATGCTAGGATGAGCCTGCCGCATCCGGGGAGGGAAGGGTCGTGCGACCGGTGATCGTTGCCCTGGCGCTTGCCTGCCTCGCCCTGCCCGCCGCGGCGCGGGATTGCGCCGAGCTGCGGCCGCGGTTCTTCCTCATCGACCGGCTGGACCAGCTCGAGGCCTATCTCCGCTGCATCGAGGCCGAGGTCGCGGACCTGCGCGGCCGCGAGGCGCGCCTGCGAACCGCTCTTGCCGCACAGGCCGAGGCGCTTGCCGCGATCCCCGCGGACTACGCCAACGTCGACGGCCGGGTGAGCATGGCCGAGGGGCGGCCGGTCGGCGCGGCGCGCTTCGTGCTATCGGCGCGCAGGTCGGGGGCGGCGGGGGCGCTCGCGCTCGACCGCGGGGTGATCGAGACGCTCTGCGCCCGACCGGGCGGCTGCACCATCACCCTCGCGCACCAGGCGCTCGGCTTCGGCTTCGCCGACCCGCGCACGGCCAGTGCAGTCGGCCCCTGCGTGTTCGACTACGACCCGGCCGGCGGCGCCTGGTTCCGCGGCGCGGCCTGCGGTGACGGCGAGGCGCGCGGCATCGACGGCAACGGCGGGGCCGCCGGCACCGAAGGCGGCGGCGAGATCATCGCGGCGGCCGGCGCGGTGTGCCTGCTGGCAGATGCCGATGCCGACCCGCGCGGCGCACCGGAGTCGCCCCTTCTGGCGCGGGACGGCGGACGCGGGCTCTACCTCGTCGCCGCGCCGGCACTCGACGAGAGCGCCGCGCCACGCTTCCGCTGCGAACTGACGGTCCGGTAGCGCGGCCCCCCTCACGACTTGTGGTAGACGGGCGCAAGCCCGTAGACCGGCGTCTTGATCCCCGCCTCGCGCGCCTTGAGCTGGAGCGCGAGGAACTGGGAATAGTGGCGCGACTGGTGCAGGTTGCCACCGTGGAACCAGAGCCCCTCCTGCTGGGTCGGCTTCCACATGTTGCGAAGCTCGCCCTCCCAGGGTCCGGGATCCTTGGCCGTGTCGGAGCCGAGGCCCCAGACCTTGCCGACCTTGTCCGCCACCTCCTGGCTGATGAGCTGCGCCGCCCAGCCGTTCATCGACCCGTAGCCGGTGGCGAACACGACGAGATCGGCCGGGAGCACCTTGCCCGAGTCGAGCTTGACCCCCTCCTTCGTGAACTCCGTCACCTGGCCGTGGGCGAGCTTGATCTTGCCCTCGGCCACCAGCTCGGAGGCGCCGACGTCGATGTAGTAGCCCGACCCGCGGCGGAGATACTTCATGAAGAGGCCGGTGTCGTCGGCGCCGAAGTCGAGCTTGAAGCCCGCCTTCTCGAGCCGCGCGTAGAAGTCGGCGTCGCGCCTGCGCATCTCGTCGCAGCCGGGCTTCTGGATCGCCGGCAGGACCTTGTAGGGGATCGACGCGAAGATCAGGTCGGCCTTGTCGGTGGTGATCCCGTTCGCCACCGCCTGTTCCGAGTAGAGCGCGCCGAGCGCGATGTCCATCAGCGTCTCCGACCGCGAGACATGGGTGGTCGAGCGCTGCACCATCGTGACCTTGGCGCCCTCCTCCCAGAGCGCGGCGGCGATGTCATGGGCCGAGTTGTTGGAGCCGACCACCACCACGCGCTTGCCCTTCCAGCCGTCGGGGCCGGGGTGCTGCGAGGAATGCTGGACCTTGCCCTTGAAGAGGCTGCGGCCCTTCAGCTTGGGCATGTTCGGCACCCCGGACATGCCGGTGGCGAGCACGAGCTGCTTCGGCCTGAGCACGATCTTCTTTCCGCCGCGGTCGACGGTGACCTTCCATTCCTTCTTCTTCTCGTCGAATTCCGCCTTCTCGACGGTGGAGCCGGTCCAGTAGTTCAGCTCCATGATCCTGACGTAGCTTTCCAGCCAGTCCGCGATCTTGTCCTTCGGGCTGAACACCGGCCAGTCGTCGGGGAAGGGCAGGTAGGGGAGGTGGTCGTACCACACCGGGTCGTGCAGGCAGAGCGACTTGTAGCGCTTGCGCCAGCTGTCGCCGGCACGCTCGTTCTTCTCGAGGATGATCGTCGGCACGCCCAGGCGCCGCAGCCGCGCGCCGAGCGCGATGCCGCCCTGCCCGCCGCCGACGATGACGACATAGGGCTGGGTCTTGAAGCCGAGTTCGCGCGCCTCGCGCTCGCGGCGTTCGGCATAGGTCTCGCGGTTCTTCAGGGCGCCGTGCTCGACACCCTTCTCGCGCGTCGGCCCCTTCTTCTCCTCGTGGCCCTTGAGTTCCTGCGCGGTGGTCAGGAGCGTCCAGCACCCCTCGCCGTTCAGCCGCACGTGCCCGAGGCCGCGCACCGCATTCGTCTCGAAGGTGATCCAGGCCTCGGTGATGCCGTTCGCCTCGGTCGCCTCGCCCTCGATCTGCCAGTTCGTCGGCTTGATCTTACCGAGCTGCGACTTCGCCATGCGGGCGATCTCGTCGCGCCCCTCCATCGTCTTGATGTTCCAGGTGAAGGCCACGAGGTCGCGCCAGTAGCAGTCGGCCGCGAAGAGGCCCTTCAGCGCCTCGATGTCCTTCTGTGCGAGGGCATCGCCGAACCGGGCGAGCCAAGTCGAAACCTTCCCCTGCGGCGATGCAACGTCCATGAGCAGTCCTCCCTGGGTTGTGCCCCGGCCTCTGTCGGGCCGCCTCGCGGCAGACTAACGCGACGTCAACCTCGGGGCCAAGTGCCCTTTGGTCTGATACCGCCTCAGGCGTGCCTTTCCTTGGCCACGCGGGGCTCATAGAGTTCCGGCCGATTTGCAGGGTGGCGGCCGCCGCGCGCGGCCGCCCGGGGGAAGGCCGTGGCGCACATCATTGTTGTCGGGAACGAGAAGGGCGGCTCGGGGAAGTCGACCACCTCCATGCACATTGCCACCGCGCTTGCGCGCATGGGGCACCGGGTCGGCGGGATCGACCTCGACCTCAGGCAGCAGAGCTTCGCCCGCTACGTGGAGAACCGCCGCGCCTACGCGGCGGCCAGGGGACTCGACCTGCCCACGCCCGAATGGCGCGACCTGCCGCGGATCGACGAGGCGGCGCTTGCGCCCGGCGAGAACGCGATGGATCGCCGTCTGGCCGAGGCCGTCGCCGGCCTGGAGGAGACGACGGACTTCATCGTGATCGACTGCCCCGGCTCGCACACCCGGCTGAGCCAGGTGGCGCATTCGCTGGCGGACACGCTCGTGACCCCGCTCAACGACAGCTTCATCGACTTCGACCTGCTCGCGCGGACCGATGCGCAGTCAAACCGCGTGCTCGGCCCCTCCGTCTATGCCGAGATGGTCTGGCAGGCGCGGCAGATCCGCGCGCAGGCGGGGCTCAGGCCGATCGACTGGGCGGTGATGCGCAACCGCCTCGGCGCCCAGGCGATGCACAACAAGGCCAAGATGGCGCAGGCGCTCGAGGCGCTGTCGCGCCGGATCGGATTCCGCGTGGTGCCGGGTTTCAGCGAGCGCGTGATCTTCCGCGAGCTGTTCCCGATGGGACTGACGCTGCTCGACCTGCGCGACGTCGGCGTGGAGCGCCTGAACGTCTCGAACATCGCGGCCCGGCAGGAGCTCAGGGAGCTCGTCCGGGCGCTCAGGCTTCCGGGCGTTGAGGCCGCGTTCTGACGGCGGCGAACGGCGAGGGCCGCGGTCCCGCGGGGCGGTTGCCCGACACCGAAAGCTGGGCGAGCCGTGCACCGAAGCGGTCGTCCGCGTCGGCGACCACATGCTCTTCGGCCGAAGGTTTCAGACGATCCAGGAAAGTCATGTTCCGCGTCTCCGTTTCCCCTCGGCGCGACTGTCGGCGGCCATGGCGGCTCCAATGTGGCGGGAGCGGGGACATTTCGCGGGATAACGCGGGCACACTGCGGCATAGGGAAGATTCGCGGCACCCGGAGTGGCGGACCCGGAGCGATTCGAACGCCCGACCCCCAGATTCGTAGTCTGGTGCTCTATCCAGCTGAGCTACGGGTCCGTCGGAGGGGGGATTTAGCCGCCGGCGTGGGGGGATGCAAGCGGGAAAGCGGGAACGCGACCGCGCCGGGCTACTCCGCGGCGTCGCCGAGGGCCACCACGCTCTTCGGCAGGCGGATGAGGAATTCCGTGCCGCCCTCGTCGCTGCGCACCAGCTCGAGGCTGCCGCCATGCCCGCGGACGAGTTCCGAGGCGATGGCGAGGCCGAGCCCCGACCCTTCCTTCCGGGTGCCGCCGGCGAAGGGCTGGAACAGGTGCTCGCGGGCCTTCGGCGGCAGCCCGGGCCCGGTATCGGCAACCGTGATGAGCCAGGCGCGGTCGTCCTCGGTCGCCTTTACGGCGATCTCGCCGGGGCGCCCGCTGGCGAGGATCGCCTGCCGGGCGTTGCGAACGAGGTTCAGGATCACGCGGTAGAGCTGTTCGGGATCCGCCCGGACGACCAGCCCGATCGGAACGTCCTCGGCCAGGCTGATGTCGGCGTCGCCGAGCGCGAGACGCTCGGCATCGAACACCTCGTCGACGATCTGCGCCAGAGGGATGCGGTCGAGCGCGGGCGGCGGCTCGTCGGCCTTTCCGAAGGCGAGCGTTGACTCGCAGAGGTTGATCGCCCGCGACATCGAGGCGATGAGCTTCGGCGCCACGCGCCGAACGGTGGGGTCCTCGCTTCCCTCCATCCGGTCGGCGAAGAGCTGCGCCGAGGTCAGGATGTTGCGCAGGTCGTGGCTGATCCGGGCGACGGCCTCTCCGAGCCGGGCGAGCCGCTCCCGCTGGCGCAGCGCCCCGCTGAGCTGGGTCTGCATCTTCCGCAGCGCCTCCTCGGCCTCGCGCAGCTCCAGCACCGAGGCCGCCGGCGTGATGATCCGCCGTGCGTCCTCGGGCGCCTCGGCATAGCTCTGCATCGCATCGACGACCCGGCGGATCGGCATCACCAGGAAGACCCGCACGGCGAGGAAGAGGAGCCCCGCGGTCACCGCCGAGATCACGGCCGAGAGCGCCAGGATGCGAAGGCCGTATTCGATCATCGCGGCGCGCAGCTTGCCGCTCTCCATGGTGACCTCGATCAGCAGGCCGGCCTCGCGCATCGGCTCGCCGATCACGCGGATGATCTCCTCGTCGGGATTGATGAGCCGCGCCATGGCGTCGCGGATCAGTTCCCAGGCCGTGGGCTCCCTCAGGTCGAACGTCGCCGCGATCGGTGCCGGGATCGGCGAGGACAGCACGAGCTGGCGCGCCTCGTCCCGCCGCAGCACCACGTTGAAGACCTCGGCATTGCGCAGAAGCTCCGCCTCGAGCTCGGGGGAGATCATGTCGTCGGCCGCGATCTGGCTCAGCGCCGCGATCTGTGCCCGTTCGAGCCGCGAGAGCAGGTAGTCCTCGCGGAACCGGGCGACGGAGGGGACGAAGATCAGGATTTCGGCGATCATCACGAAGACGATCGTCAGGATCAGGAACCGCCCTGACAGCGTCTTGAAGAACATCGCCCCTGCCCAGCCTCGAACCGCGTCGCCCAGGGGCCCCGGTTACCGGCCGAACCGCTGAACCAGACGGACCGCCCGCCTCACCCAAGGATTATCAAAGAGCCGGGGGGAAAAATAGGCGCCCGCCGCCCGCCTGTTGATCTCCATGAGCGTCGGGTAGGGCAGGACGGTATTGGCGACGGCGCTCATCTTCAGGCGGTTCGCGATGGCCATTGCCCAGAGCGCGACGAGCTCGCCCGCCTGGGCGCCGACGATGGAGGCGCCGACCGGGCGTCCGCCGACCACCATCACCTTGAGGAGCCCGACGGTCCGGCCTTCGGCCACGGCGCGGTCGTTCTCGCGGTACTCCAACCGCACGACCGTCAGCCGGCTGCCGTGCTGCCTCAGGGCCTCCGCCTCGGTCAGGCCGACCTGCGCCAGTTCGGGGTCGGTGTAGGTTGCCCGGGGGATGTGCGCCGTCTTCGCCTTCGCCGGCAGGCCGAAGAGCATCGAGCGGATCACGATCCCCGCGTGATAGCCGGCGACGTGCGTGAACTGGAGCCCGCCGGCGGCATCGCCCACCGCATAGACCCGGCGGTTGGAGACCGACCTGAGGCCGGCATCGACCTTCACGCCCCGGCCGTCGTGGGCCACGCCTCCGGCATCGAGGTCGAGGCGGTCGAGGTTCACCCTGCGCCCGGCGGCAAGCAGGAGGTGGCTGCCCTCGAAGACGCGCCCGTCCCCGACCCGGACGCGGATCGCGCCTGCGGTGCCGGTGACTTCCTCGGCCGGCGTTTCCTCGGCGATCTCGACGCCCTCGCCGCGCAGCCGGTCGAGGACGATGGCCGCCAGTTCGGGGTCGTCTCGGCCGAGCGCCTTCTGCGCCTCGATCACGGTCACGCGCGACCCCAGGCGCCGATGCGCCTGCGCCATTTCCATCCCGATCGGACCGCCCCCGATGACGATGAGGTGGTCGGGCCTCTCACGCAGGTCGAAGACCGTCTCGTTGGTGAGGTAGGGCACGGTCTCGATGCCGGGAATGGGCGGCACCAGCGGCGACGACCCGGTGGCGATCACGAAACGGCGGGCCGCGATCACGTCGCCGCCGGCCTCGACCTCGGCCGGGGAGACGAAGCGACCCCAGGCGCGGATCACCCGCACGCCGAGCCCCTCGAAGCGTTCCTGGCTGTCGTGCGGGGCGATGGTGTCGATCGCGGCGCGCACGTGGCCCTTCGCCTCCGCGAAGTCCACATCCGGCACCACGGGTGCCACGCCGAAGGCCGCCCCGGTCTGCATCGCCCGCGCCTGCTTCGCCGCGGCAAGGAGCGCCTTGGAGGGGACGCAGCCGTAGTTGAGGCAGTCGCCCCCCATGCGGTGGCCCTCCACCAGCACGACCGACGCCCCCATCTGGACCGCCCCGGCGGCGACCGAGAGCCCCCCTGACCCTGCGCCGATCACGCAGACGTCGGCCGAGATCCGCGCCACCGTCAGGGCTCCTTCCGGCCGAAGGCCCGAACGAGGATCGGCAGCGCGGCGAGCGCGCAGAGCGCGAGCAGCGGCAACAGGATCTGCGGCTCGAACAGGATGCCGAGGTCCGGCCTCCCGCCGCGGGCGAAGACCTCGCCAAGCCCGGCGCCGACCCAGGTGTAGACCACCGTGCCAGGGATGATCCCGACGAAGGTGGTGAACACGAACCGCCCGAGCGGAACGCCGACCAGCGCGGGCAGGAGGTTCGCGACGAAGAACGGAACCGCCGGCACGAGTCGGATCAGGAACAGCACCGAAAGCTCGTTCTCGCGCAGCGCCTCGCGGAACCTGCGCACCCGCCCCTCGGAGGCATCGAGCCGCGCGGCCAGGCGGTCGCCGGCGCCGAGTTTCGCGGCCGTGAAGATCGCCGCGGCGCCCGCCGTGGCGGCGACGATGTTGAAGAGCGCACCGGGAAAGACGCCGAAGAGGAAGCCGCCGGTCAGCGTGGCCACGGTCGCGCCCGGCAGCGATAAGGCGACGATGAGGACGTAGGCCGCCATGAAGGCGAGCGCGGTCGCAAGGTAGTGCGCATCCCTGAGGGCCAGCAGGCGCTCGCGGTTCTCGGCCAGCGCCTCGAAGGACAGATGGTCGCGCAGGGCGAATGCGCCGATCGCCGCCGCCGCGAGGATCACGGCGAGCGGGAGCCGGCGGGCGAGGCCGCCTCGGTCGGACCTGGACATGTCGCTCATCGCTGATGGTCGGGGCTGATGATCGCGGCTGATCGTCGGGTGCGTCGGTTCCGCGCGAGAATGCGCCCCGGCGGCGCGGCGCGATAGCCCCCTCACGCCGCCTTGATGCGGAGAGAGCCGCAGGCCCGCCGGGCGCGCGGCGACGCCTGTCGGGCTGTAACAATCGGAGGGTCCGGGCAGCCGCGATTGTTGCAGGGCCACCCCGGCAGCACGCGCGCGTCGAGTTGACTTGGCCATGCGGTCCACGTAGAGAGCGGGCTTCGGATATCCAGGCCGTCGAATCCCTTCCGGTTCCGGCCCACGCGAACGGAGCTCGAGCGATGAAGCGGACATACCAACCCTCCAAGCTCGTGCGGAAGCGCCGCCACGGCTTCCGCGCGCGGATGGCCACCAAGGGCGGCCGGCTGGTCCTGAACGCGCGCCGCGCGAAGGGCCGCAAGAAGCTCTCGGCCTGAGAGCAGCCGCCAGCGGCAACTCAATGACACCGCCGGAGCTTCCCGTGGCAGGCCAGAGGGCCGGCGCCGCGACGGGGGCTCCGGCGGTTTCGTCGCGTCTGGCCGTCATGCGCCGGCGGGCGGACTTCCTCAGGGCAGCGCAGGCGCGCCGGCAGGGAACCGCGGGCTTCCTTCTCCAGGCCCGCCGGCGCGCGCCGGACGAGGCGGGCGAGGCCATCCGCGTCGGGTTCACCGCATCCCGCAAGGTCGGCAATGCGGTGGCGCGCAACCGCGCGAAGCGACGGCTGCGGGCGGCGGCGCGCGCGGTCCTGCCGGGGGCGGGCCGCCCGGGATGGGACTACGTCCTCGTCGCCCGCCCCGAGGGCACGGCGGCGCGGCCCTACCGCGACCTCGTCGCCGATCTCCGCTGGGCGCTCGACCGGGTGCACCGCGGATGAGCCCCCTCGCCTGGACCCTCGCCCTGCCGATCCGGGCCTACCGGCTGCTGCTGAGCCCCTGGGTTGGCCACGGCTGCCGCTTCCAGCCGACCTGCTCGGTCTACGCGCTCGAGGCGCTTGACCGGCACGGTGCGCTCAAGGGCGGCTGGCTCGCAGCCCGGCGCATTGCCCGGTGCCACCCCTGGGGCGGCTCGGGCTACGACCCCGTTCCCGGCGCCGACCCCGCCCACGACCGCGAGAAGGGGCTCAGCCCGCCAGAATGAGCCCCTTCGGCCCGGCCGCGCGGGTCGGGATCGACGCCCGGTCGATCTCGCCCCCGAGCGTGAAGGCAAGGTCGCGCAGGAACAGCGCGTCGTGGAAGTACCAGGTGTGCCCGGGGTTCTCGCGCACCTCGTGGGCGGCGCGGGTCTGCTCGTAGTAGGGTCCGCAGTCGATGTCGGCCGACTTGGCCGGCGCGGTCGGGGGCAGCCCGATCCGCCCGGCGCGCGGGGCGACGCCGACCCGCTTGACGTTCGAGAGCGAGAGCGCCGCGTCGAAGGGGTTGAAGTAGTTCGTCAGCCTGACCGTATGGCGGTAGAGCGAGGAGGACTTCGCGTGCCCCTCGGCCATCGACAGCGAGGAGACATCGGCGCCGATGAACACCGTCTGGCTCACGGTCCAGGCGTGCTGCGCGACGCCGGGCCGGTCGTCGGCATCGTCGAACGCCTCGCGCACCACGAAGGCGCCCATGGAATGGGCAAGGATGTGCAGCCTGATCTCGCATTCCGGCCGCTGGATCCGGGCGAAGGACGCGATGCCCTCGTCGACGAGCTTGAGCGCGGTGAGCTTCGCGTCGGTCCGGTCCTCGAGGTAGTTGAGCGCGCTGGAGGCGCAGGGCCAGTCGAAGCTGACCACGCATCCGTCCCAGCCATGCGCCTCGAGCCCCGCCTTGAGCAGCCGGTGGCGCCGCAGCATCGTCTCCTGCGGGGTGTTGAACCCGTGAACGAAGAACAGGATGTCGCCGGTGAGGCTGAGGGTGGCCTGGTTCTGGCCGTTGATCGCGTCCTCGATCACCGCCTCTACCCAGGTGCGCTTGGCGATGCGGTGCGCCGGAAGCGGCGCCGGTGCCGCCTCGGGGACGGCGAGGAAGCAGACCTTCGCGGGATCGGTCCCGAAGCTGTTGGTGCGGACATTGCGCGCGCAGAACACGTAGTCCATCGAAGCCGCCTCCCCTCCCGCAAGGATCGCATGCCGCCCTGCGCGGGCAAAGCCCGGTATTCCATGCCGCTGCCCCACGCTTCCCAACCGCGCCGCGCTCTGGCATAGCTCGGCCGCCGAGGAGGACGTCCGATGCTCGACGCCGAGATGCCCGACGCGGGCGATGACATCCACCCGCTGTTCTTCGGAGCGCCGAAGACGACGGAGTTCCGCAAGCTGCGCAAGCGCATCGTGCAGTCGGTGCGGGAGGCGATCGACACCTACGCCATGGTGGAGCGCGGGGCGCGCTGGCTCGTCTGTCTCTCGGGCGGCAAGGACAGCTACACGCTGCTTGCCGCGCTTCACGAGCTGAAGTGGCGGGGGCTCCTGCCGGTGGACCTCCTCGCCTGCAACCTCGACCAGGGGCAGCCGGGCTTTCCCGCGACCGTCCTGCCCGAGTTCCTGACGCGCATGGGCGTGCCGCACCGCATCGAGTACCGCGATACCTACTCGGTCGTCGTCGAGAAGGTGCCGCAGGGGCGGACCTACTGCGCGCTCTGCTCGCGGCTGAGGCGCGGCAACCTCTACCGCATCGCGCGCGAGGAGGGCTGCTCGACGGTGGTGCTCGGCCACCACCGCGACGACATCCTCGAGACCTTCTTCATGAACCTCTTTCACGGCGGCCGGCTCGCCACGATGCCGCCGAAGCTCCTCAACGAGGAAGGCGATCTCTTCGTCTGCCGCCCGCTCGCCTTCGTGGCAGAGGCGGATTGCGAACGCTTCGCCCGGGCGATGAACTACCCGATCATCCCCTGCGATCTCTGCGGCTCGCAGGACGGGCTCCAGCGGCAGCAGGTCAAGGCGATCCTTGACGAGTGGGAGCGGCGCAGCCCCGGCCGGCGGCAGGTGATGTTCCGGGCGCTGATGAACGCGCGGCCCTCGCATCTGCTCGACCCGGCGCTGTTCGACTTCGCGGCCCTTTCGCGGGAAACGGTAGAATTGCCCGGAAATGGGGAGGAGCCCGACGGGGCGCTTTAACCGGCCGCTGACCCGCCCGCCCTACGCTGCCCGGCAGCCGGTGCACCCGCCGGCCCGAGCACAGGACGCGCCCGATGACCCGATCCGCCGCCGCCGAAGCCGCACGGGCGCGCATCCGTCGCTGGATCGACCGGCGGGAGATCGCGGCACTGCTCCCCGCGCTCTTGCTGGCAGGACTCTGGCTCGGGGGAGAGCCCGTCCTGGTGGCCGCCGCGGCTCTCGTCCCTGCGGTCGTCCTGTTCGCCGGCCCGGACCAGGGGGGGCGGGCAGCCGCTCGCGCCGGCGACGGTCTGACCGGTCTCGCCTCGCGCTCCGACCTCACGGGCGCCATCGACGCGGCCTTCGCCGAGGCGGGGCGCAGCGGCCGGACCTCGGCGGTCTTCGCGCTCGCGATCGACGATTTCGCCGAGATCGAGGCGCGGCACGGGATCCATGCTGCCGAGGAGGTGCAGCGAAGGACGGCCGGGCGCATCGCTGCCGCCGTGCGGCGGGAGGACGTCGTCGCCCGCCTCGGCCCCGGGCTCTTCGCACTGGCCTTCGCCCCGGTCCGGCACGTCGATCACGAATCGGCGATCCGCACCGCGGAACGGCTTCAGGCGGCGGTGCGCGCGCCCGTCGCGCTCGGACACGCGCGGTTGCACGTCACCGGGTCGGTCGGGTTCTGCCTCGCCGCCCGCGCGCCGCGGCCCTCGGGCGAGGCTGTGCTCGCCGCGGCGCTCGACGCCCTGTCGGAGGCACAGGACGCGGGGCCCTGCTCGGTCCGGGCCTTCACCGCCGCACGGCCCCGCCCCTCGGCCGATGCGGCCGCCGCGGCGGCGGAGGCCGTGGCCGCCCTGGAACAGGGGCGGATCCGGCCCTGGTTCCAGCCCCAGGTGGCCGCCGACACCGGGGCCATCACGGGCTTCGAGGCGCTGGCACGGTGGGAACACCCCGAAAGGGGCGTGCTCACCCCCAGGGACTTCCTGCCCGCCCTCGCCGCGGCAGGGCAGAGCGAGCGCCTGGGCGAGGTGATGCTCTACCACGCGCTCGCGGCGCTGCGCGCGTGGGACCGCGCGGGCCTCCCGGTCCCCTCGGTCGGGGTGAACTTCTCCGCGGACGAACTGCGCAACCCCCGCCTTGCCGAGAAGATCGCCTGGGAACTCGACCGGTTCGACCTCGCTCCCGGGCGCCTGACGGTCGAGATCCTCGAAACCGTGATGGCCGAGGCGGGCGACGACAGCATCGCGCAGAGCATCGGGGCACTCGCGGCGCTCGGCTGCCGCATCGACCTCGACGATTTCGGCACCGGCAACGCCTCGATCGCCGCCCTGCGGCGGTTCAAGGTGAGCCGCATCAAGATCGACCGGTCCTTCGTCATCAATCTCGACGAGGACCGCGACCAGCAGCTCATGGTCGCGGCGATCCTCGGCCTGGCCGGACGCCTCGGGCTCGACACCCTCGCCGAGGGGGTCGAGCGGGTGGGCGAGCGCGCCGTGCTCGCCGATCTCGGCTGCGGCCACGTGCAGGGATACGTCGTCGCCCGGCCGATGCCCTTCGAGGAGACGGCCGCCTGGATCGAGCGCCACGCGGCGCGGCGGATGGACGCTCCCGACCTCACGGCCCGCGCGGTCTGAGACGGCCGCGACGCGAAGGCCCGCGTGCGGCGCCTTGCACGCCGCGGCAGGCCCTCTGTCCCTGGCGGCGCGGGACCGGCGATGTGGCGGGTGCTCGGGTCTGTGACCGAAGCCCTCTGTGCCTGGCGGCGCGGGACCGGCCTCTTCGCCCCGGCGCCGATCACCCAGACCGAACCTGCCCTTCCCGGCCCCGCGACCTTCCCCCGCCATCCCGGCCCACCGCCGGTGGCCGGGGTGGCACCGCAGGCCTCCCCCCCATGATGAGCCCCGGCCGGAGACCCGCACCGGGCCTGCCGCCGCCGGGATCCGCCCCGAGGGGAGACCGGCGACGGCGCCGGGCGGCCCATGCCGCGACCGCGATTCCCCTTGACCTTTCGGCGCCCGGATTGTTGAACCGGCCGGACTTCCGGACAGCGTCAGGGCCTCTGCCTCATGGACGACCAGAGCAAGAACCTCATCCTCGCCACGGTGCTCAGCTTCCTCGTGATCGTGGTCTGGTACGTGCTGTTCCCGCCGCCCGAGCCGGTTCCCCCGCCTGCCGAACCGGCCGCGCAGACCGCCGCGCCCGCCCCCGGCGCCAGCGTCACCGCCGAAGGCGCGCCGCCGGCGGCCACGACCGCCGCGAGCGGCGACGCCGCCACGGTCGCCGCCGCGGCCGCCCCCCGCATCCGGATCGACACGCCGAAGGTGGCGGGCAGCATCTCGCTCCTCGGCGGACGCATCGACGAGCTCGCGCTCAAGGACTACCGCGAGACGATAGAGCCGGGCTCGCCCACGGTGACCCTGCTCAGCCCGGAGACGTCGAACGGCGCCACCTTCGCCCACTTCGGCTGGGGTCCGGCCGCGGGCTATTCGGGCGCCATGCCCGGCCCCGACACGCTCTGGGAGCAGACGGCGGGCGAGGCCCTCGGCGTCGGCGCACCCGTGACGCTCGGCTGGACCAGCCCCGAGGGCCTGCGCTTCACCCGGACGGTCGAGATCGACGAGGACTACATGTTCACCGTCACCGACCGCGTGGAGAACGCAGGCGCCGCTCCGGCGAGCCTCTACGCCTTCGGCGTGGTCGAGCGGCACGGCCTGCCGCCCGACATGAAGAACTTCTTCATCCTGCACGAGGGCGCGATCCAGGTCGCCGACGGGGTGCTGACCGAGATCGACTACGACGACATGACCAAGGCCGCCGTGAGCGTCGAGGAGGGCGGCCCGGCGCAGGTCACGGCCGTCGCGGGGCAGGGATGGATCGGCTTCACCGACCACTACTGGCAGACGATCCTGATCCCCTCCACCGACCGGGGCTTCACCGCCGTCGCCAAGTACTTCCCCGGCGCGGACCTCTACCGCACCGTCGCCCGCCAGCCGGTGGTCGAGCTTGCGCCCGGTGCGGGCACCGAGGTGGCCACGCGCCTCTTCGCCGGCCCGAAGGAATGGGAGACGATCCGCCGCTACCAGAACGAGGAGGGGATCCCGAAGTTCCTCGATTCGATCGACTGGGGCTGGTTCTTCTTCCTGACCAAGCCGATCTTCGCCGCGCTCCACTGGCTGAACGCCCAGATCGGCAACATGGGCCTCGCGATCATCGCGCTCACCTTCATCATCAAGGCCATCGTCTTCCCGCTGGCGCGCAAGTCCTACGTCTCGATGGCGCGGATGAAGGAGCTCCAGCCGGAGATGGAGAAGATCAAGGAGCGCGCCGGCGACGACCGCATGCGCCTCCAGAAGGAGATGATGGAGCTCTACAAGAAGGAGAAGGTGAACCCCGCCGCGGGCTGCCTTCCGATCCTGATCCAGATCCCGATCTTCTTCTCGCTCTACAAGGTGATCTTCGTCACGATCGAGCTGCGGCACGCTCCCTTCTTCGGCCCGTTCCGCGACCTCTCGGCGCCCGATCCGACCTCGATCATGAACCTGTTCGGGCTGCTGCCGTTCGACGCACCCGAGCCGGGCACGTTCCTCGCGCTGATCTTCCTCGGGATCCTGCCGATCCTGCTCGGCATCTCGATGTGGTTCCAGCAGAAGCTGAACCCCGCCCCGACCGATCCGACGCAGGCCGCCGTCTTCGCCTGGATGCCGTGGATCTTCATGTTCATGCTCGCGCCCTTCGCCTCGGGGCTGCTCGTCTACTGGATCGCCAACAACGTGATCACCTTCACCCAGCAGTACCTGATCATGTGGAGCCACGGCCACCGGCCGGACCTCTTCGGCAACATCCGCAGCAGCTTCAGCCGCAAGAAGGCCGCGCCACCCCCGGCGACCAAGAAGCCGGGCGGCAAGTGACCGCCCGGCTCGCCCGCATCGTCCGCCACCCGCTGAAGGCCGCGGGCTGGGAGGAGATCGCGGGCGCCCGGCTCGACGCCGGCCGCGCCCTGCCCTTCGACAGGGTCTGGGCCGTTGCGACCGAGGGCGCGAAGCTCGACGGCGGCTGGGGGCCGAAGCAGAACTTCCTGCGCGGCGTCGCCGCGCCGGCCCTGATGGCCGTGCGCTGCCGCCTCGACGAGGCCGAGGGCCGGCTGACGCTGACCCACCCCGAGGCGGGCGAGATCGCCGGCCGGCCCGACGAGCCCGCCGAAGCGGCGGCGCTGGTGGACTGGCTGCGCCCGCTCTGGCCGGCGAACCGGCCGGCACCGGCGGCCATTCTCCGGGCCGGGGCGCAGCCGTTCTCGGACGTCCCCGCTCCTTACGTCGCGGTGCTGAACCTGGCCTCGAACCGCGCTCTGGGCGCCCGGCTGGGGCGCGACCTCTCGATCCACCGCTGGCGCGGCAACCTCTGGCTCGAGGGCCTCGCGCCCTGGGAGGAGTTCGACCTCGTCGGGCGCACGTTCCGCATCGGGGCGGCCGAGCTCACGGTCGAGGCGCGGATCACCCGCTGCAAGGCGACCGAGGCCAACCCCGAGACCGGCCGGCCCGACGCGGACACGCTCGGCGCCCTCGAGCGCGCCTACGGCCACGAGGACATGGGCGTCTATGCCACCGTCACCGGAGGCGGCCCGATCGCCCTCGGCGACGAGGTCGTCCTGTGACGCTGGCATTCCCGCTCGCGCCAGAGCCCGGGAACGAGGCGCGCGAGGCCGGGCGGCTCCTCTTCGCCCAGGGCGCGGAGTTCCTCAAGGGCGTCGTCGCGATGGAGGGCCTGCCGCCGGCCGACCGGCTCGAGGTCTGCTTCGCGGGCCGCTCGAACGTGGGCAAGTCCTCGCTCATCAACGCGCTCACCGGGCGGAAGAACCTCGCACGCGCCTCCAACACGCCCGGCCGCACGCAGGAGATCAACTACTTCACCCTCGGCGAGGGCCGCTATCTCGTCGATCTGCCCGGCTACGGCTATGCCGAGGCGCCGCCCGCGCTGGTGGCGAAATGGCAGCGCCTGCTCAGGGCCTATCTCGCAGGGCGGGCGACCCTGCGCCGCGCCTTCGTGCTCATCGACTGCCGCCATGGCATCAAGGCCGTCGACGAGGAGATCCTGACGCTGCTCGACCGTTCCGCGGTCACCTTCCAGGTGGTGCTGACCAAGGCCGACAAGGTCAGGGCCTCCGACCGCGAGAAGGTTCTCGCGCAGGTGCGCGCAGCCCTGGCGAAGCATCCGGCCGCCTTCCCGGAGATCGTCCTCACCTCCTCCGAGAAGGGCGAGGGCATCGAGACGCTGCGCGCGATCATCGCCGCGCTGGAGTGACCCGCCTCAGACGTGCTGGCCGGCGTTGACCTCGATCTCCGCACCGGTGACGTAGCTCGACTGGTCCGAGCAGAGGAACCAGATCACGTCCGCCACCTCCGACGGCTGGCCGAGCCGCCGGAGCGGCAGGCTCTCGACGATCTTCTCGGTTCCGGGCGACAGGATCGAGGTCTCGACCTCGCCCGGCGCGATGGCGTTGACGCGCACCCCCATCGGCCCGAAGTCGTGCGCCATCTCGCGCGTCAGCGCGGCCAGCGCCGCCTTGGACGTGGCATAGGCCGCACCGGCGAAGGGGTGCACCCGGCTGCCCGCAATCGAGGTGACGTTGACCACCGCGCCCTTCGCCGCGGCAAGCTCGTCCTTGAGGCCGCGCGCCAGGACCACCGGCGCGAAGAAGTTGACGTGGAACACGTGCCCCCAGGTCCTGAGATCGGTGTCGAGCGTGCTGAGCCGGCTTCCCCCCGGCCCCTTGGGCGAGATCCCGGCGTTGTTGACCAGAGCGTGGAGCCTGCCGTCGAGCTTTGCGCGGATCGTCTCGATCGCCGCGATCGTCTGCTCGGGGTCGGCCAGATCGACCTGGATGTGGTTCTCCTCGCCCCCCGGCCAGGGGCAGCGCGGGTCGAAGGGCTGGCGCGAGCAGGTCAGGACCCGCCATCCCCCGGCCGAGAACCGCTTCACGGTCGCATGACCGATCCCGCGGCTCGCGCCGGTCAGCAGAAGGGTCGGCTGTTCGGTTGCCATCGGGTGGTCCTCCGCGGCGCCAACCTAGCGGTCCTGCCGGATTCGGCAATCCGGCGCGTGGGCGTCCGCGACCGGGCTTGAGGCGGGCGCCCCCCTGCCCTAACAGGAAACGCCGAACGCCCGGGGGCCCAGAGGATGAAGAAGCAGACCATGAACCGCGACTGGATCGCCACCGCCCGCACGCTCTCCGAGGCCCTGCCCTATCTCCAGCGGTATTCGGGCGCCATCGTCGTCGTGAAGTTCGGCGGCAACGCCATGGGCGACGAGAAGGCGATGGCGAGCTTCGCGCAGGACATCGTGCTCATGCGCCAGGTCGGCGTGAACCCGGTCGTGGTCCACGGCGGCGGGCCGATGATCAACGAGATGCTCGAGAAGCTCGGCATCCGCTCGGAATTCGTCCGCGGCAAGCGGGTCACCGACAAGGCGACCGTCGAGGTGGTGGAGATGATCCTCTCGGGCCTCGTCAACAAGCGCATCGTGCAGGCGATCAACGACGCCGGCGGGCGCGCCGTCGGCCTTTCGGGCAAGGACGACGACATGATCGTCTGCGAGGCCGACGATCCCGAACTCGGCTACGTCGGCCGCCCGGTGGAGCTGAACGTGCAGGTGCTGCGCGACCTCTTCGCCGCCGGGATCATCCCGGTTGTCGCCCCGGTCGCCACCGGCATGGCCGAGAACGAGACCTTCAACGTCAACGGCGACACCGCCGCCGGCGCCATCGCCGCGGCGCTGAAGGCCGACCGCCTGCTGCTCCTCACCGACGTTCCCGGCGTGAGGAACGCCGAGGGCGAGATCGTCACCCAGCTCTCGCCCGACGAGGTCCGCGCCATGATCGCCGACGGCACGATTTCCGGCGGGATGATCCCCAAGGTCGAGACCGCGCTCGCCGCCGTCGAGGGCGGGGTGCGCGCGGCGGTGATCCTCGACGGGCGCGCCCCGAACGCCTGCCTGCTCGAGCTCTTCACCGAACACGGCGCGGGGTCGATCATCCGCTCGACCGAGCCCCGGGTGAAGCCCCGGCGTGGCTGAGCCCCTTCACCCTGTCCCAAATACTCCCGCCGGAGGCGCGCCGCGCGCCAGCGCGGCGCCCGGCCCGACGGGAGGAGCGATCCCGGCCGCGGGATCGCGACGACGGGCGGGAGGGCCGCCGACGCGATGAGCACGCCGCGCCACGACGCGATCGATGCCCGCCTCCGGGCCGAGCGGCTCGCCATCCTCGGCGGCTTCCACCCGGCGCCGGGCGAGCCGCACGTCCCTGCGGGCACTGCGACGCTCCTCCTCCTCGGCCCGCACGAACCGGGGTTCTGGGCCCATGTCACCGCAAGCGCAGAATGGCGCGACGGCCGCCCCGACCCGCTCGACCGCTGGTCGCGCCGGGTCATCGGCCGGATCGCCTGCGACCTCGGCGCCAAGGCGCTCTTCCCCTTCGCCGGCCCGCCCTGGCTGCCGTTCCAGTCCTGGGCGGAGCGGACCGGCCGCGCCTGGGCCTCGCCGGTGCGGCTCCTCGTGCACGACACCGCCGGCCTGATGGTCAGCTTCCGCGGCGCGCTGGCGCTCAAGGAGCGCCTCGACCTGCCGCCACCCCCCGCCGCCGCCCCCTGTGCGACTTGCGCCGACCGACCCTGCCTGACCGCCTGCCCGCCCCGCGCGCTCACCGCCGCGGGCTACGACGTGCCCGCCTGCCATGCCTTCCTCGACACGCCCGCGGGCGACGGCTGCATGGGCCTCGGCTGCGCGGTCCGCCGCGCTTGCCCGGTGTCGCGGAGCTATGGCAGGCTGCCCGAACAGTCCGCCTACCACATGAGGCGCTTCCACCCGTGAGCACGCCCGACGGCCACCGCCGCCTGATCCTGACCCGGCATGCGAAGTCGAGCTGGGACAAGCCCGGTCTCGACGACCGCGACAGGCCCCTGAACGGGCGGGGCCGCAAGGCTGCGCGCGAGCTCGGCCGCTGGCTTGCCTCGCGGGGATACCTCCCCGACGAGGTGCTTTCTTCCGACTCCCTGCGCACGCGCGAGACCTGGGCCGGCGTGGCCGAGAAGCTGCCGCGTCCGCCGGAACCCCGCTGGATGCCCGAGCTCTACCACGCCGATCCGGCGACGATGCTCGACGTGCTCAGGCAGGCCAGGGGCGGCACGGTGATGATGGTGGGCCACAATCCCGGCATCGGCGAGTTCGCGGCGACCCTTCCGGCCCGATGGCCCGCGGATCCCGACTTCGAACGCTACCCGACGGCGGCGACCCTGGTGGTCGATTTCGACATCGACGACTGGGCCGCTCTCGAGCCCGGCCGCGGCTCGGTGCTCGACTTCTTCACGCCCTCCGACCGCGGCGGAGGCTGACCGGCCGCCCGGCGGGCCGGCCCTCAGTGGCCGAGGATCTGGCTCAGGAACAGCTTCGTCCGCTCGCTCTTCGGGCTCGAGAAGAACTCCTTCGGCTCGTTCTGCTCGACGATCTGGCCCTGGTCCATGAAGATGACGCGGTTCGCCACGGCCTGGGCGAAACCCATCTCGTGGGTCACGACGAGCATGGTCATCCCCTCCTCGGCGAGCTCGATCATGGTGTCGAGCACCTCCTTGATCATCTCGGGGTCGAGCGCCGAGGTCGGCTCGTCGAACAGCATGATCCGCGGCCGCATGCAGAGCGAGCGCGCGATCGCCACGCGCTGCTGCTGCCCGCCGGAGAGCTGGCCGGGATACTTGTTCGCCTGCTCGGGGATCTTCACCTTGCGGAGGAAGTGCATCGCCGTCTCCTCCGCCTCCTTCCTGGGGATCTTGCGCACCCAGATCGGCGCGAGCGTGCAGTTCTCGAGGATCGTCAGATGCGGGAACAGGTTGAAGTGCTGGAACACCATCCCGACCTCGGACCTGATCTTGTCGATGTTCTTGAGGTCCGAGGACAGGACGGTGCCATCGACGACGATCCGGCCCTTCTGGTGTTCCTCGAGCGCGTTGATGCAGCGGATCAGGGTGGACTTGCCCGACCCGGAGGGGCCGCAGATCACGATGCGCTCGCCGCGGTAGACGGTCAGGTCGATGTCGCGCAGGACATGGAACTGGCCGTACCACTTGTTCATCTTCTCGATCTGGATCGCGACCTCGTTCGAGACCTGCATGTGGCTCCGGTCGATCTTGCGGTCGATGACGACGTCGGACATCGGGCCTCTCCTCAGCGGTGGTCGGTGCGGAGCTTCTGCTCCAGATACATCGAGTAGCGCGACATGCCGTAGCACATGACGAAGAAGATCGCGCCGACGAAGACGTAGGGCTCCCAGTAGATGCCCTTCCAGTTGATGTCCGCCCGGACGATCTGCGTCACCCCGCGCAGCGGGTCCATCAGGCCCACGAAGCTGACGAGCGTGGTGTCCTTGAAGAGGCCGATGAAGGTCGAGACGATGCCGGGGATCGAGATCTTCAGCGCCTGCGGCAGGATGATGAGCCGCTGCGCCTGCCAGTAGTCCAGGCCGAGGGAATCCGCCGCCTCGTACTGTCCCCTCGGCAGGGCAGCGAGGCCGCCGCGGATCACCTCGGCGAGGTAGGCGGCAGCGAAGAACGTCACAAGGATGATGACGCGCAGGATGATGTCGAAGTTGGTGCCGCGCGGCAGGAAGTACTGCAGGAGCAGCGAGGCGGTGAACAGCAGCGTGATCAGCGGCACGCCGCGGATGAACTCGATGAAGCCGACCGAGAGCGCCTTGACGATCATCATGTTCGACTGCCGGCCGAGCGCCAGCAGGATGCCGAGCGGCAGCGAGAACGAGATCGCGGTGACGCCGATGGTGATCGCCAGCAGGAAGCCCCCGAACTGGGTCGACGGGACCGGGGTCAGGCCGATCGGCAGGATCGAGGACAGCGCCTGCGCCACCGGCGCATCGAGATAGATCCACCAGAGCACCGCCGCGACGAGCCCCGCGCCGAGCGCCGCCGGCACGCCGATGCGCGACTGCAGGGCGAGGAACACGGCGGCCAGAACGCCGAAGCCGGCCACCGCCGCCACCACGAACCAGACCGACCCGCCCCAGAGCAGCAGGTAGCAGACCGGCGCATAGAACACCGTCACCCAGACCAGGCGCTTCGGCGCGACCCAGGCAAGGGCGAGAAGCGCGGCCATCAGGACCGTGACGGCCGCGACGATCCCGAGCGGCGTTCCGAGCGCGAGCAGCACCGCAACGACCAGCACGCCGGCACTGCCGGTCAGGGTCAGCTCGGCCTTCCGGTTGCCGTAGTAGAGGACCGGCGCGAGGGCGACGAAGAGAAGGCCGAAGGCGAGCACGGGCCGCCAGTAGAGCGCCGGCGGGTAGAAGCCGAACAGATACTGGTGCCAGCGTTCGCGCACCACGGCCCAGCACGCGCCTGTCGCCCCCTCGCCCGCGGCGGCGACGATCTGCCGGCATTCCCCGAGCGAGGAGGCGTTCCAGACCGAGTTCAGAAGCCACGGCATCAGGGCCTTGAGCACCAGATAGATGACATAGACGGCAACGATCGTCAGGGCCGTGTTGATCCAGCCCGAGAACAGGTTCTCGCGCAGCCACTTGATGGCGCCGCGTTCGGTGACCGGCGCGTCGGCCGGCGGCAGCATCGTCTCGCGGACGAACGTGACGGTCTGGGCGTGGGTGTCGCTCATCTCAGCGCTCCTTCAGCCGGACCGACTTGTTGTAGACGTTCATCACCGCCGAGATGATCAGGCTGATCGTGAGGTAGATCGCCATCATCAGGAGCATGCATTCGAGCTCCCGCCCGGTCTGGTTCAGCGTGATGCCGCCCAGCGTCCCGCGCAGGTCGAGGTAGCTCACCGCGATGCCGAGCGAGGTGTTCTTCGTCAGGTTCAGGAACTGGCTGATCAGCGGCGGGATGATGACCCGCAGGGCCTGCGGCAGGATGATGAGGCTCATCGTGCGGTTCGGCCTCAGGCCGAGGGCGAAGGCCGCCTCCGTCTGGCCCTTCGACACGGCAAGGATCCCCGCCCGCACGATCTCGGCGATGAAGGCGCCGGTGTAGAGGATCAGCGCGAGCGTGAGCGCGGTGAAGGCGTGCTGGAGAAGGATGCCGCCGGTGAAGTTGAACCGCGTGAGCTCGGGGATCTCGAGGTGCAGCCCCAGTGCCCAGAGGAGAAGCGCGGTCGGCAGGACGAGGATCAGGAGGCTCTTCCACCAGGTGACCGGGCGCACCCCCGTCGCCTCCTGTATCGCCCGGGCGCGGGCGCGGAGCACGCGGTAGGCCATGATGCTCGCCCCGAGCACGGCCACGATGGCAAGGAAGGTCAGGTTGAGCGACACCGGCCCGAGATCGACCGACCCCAGCGGGCGCGAGAAGAGCGGCAGCGGCGCGTAGATGCCGCGGTTCGTCACCGCCACGGTGTCGAACAGGATCTTGCTGGCCGCCGGCGCCTCGCCGGCCGCCTGCATCTCCTCGGTGACCCGGAAGGCCGAAGGCGCCGGCGCGATCTCGGAGATCGGGACGTAGATGATGAGGATCCACAGCAGCAGCGGGATGTTGCGGAAGATCTCGACATAGACCGTCATGATCCGGGCGATCAGCCAGTTCTTCGACAGCCTCAGCACGCCGACGATGACGCCGACGATCGTGGCCCCGATGCATCCCACCAGCGCCACGACGAGGGTGTTCATCAACCCGACGAGGAGCGCCCGGAAATGTGTGCTGTCGTTGGTGTAGGGGATCAGCGTCTGCTCGATGTCGTAGCCGGCGCGCACCCACAGGAAGCTGTAGTTGAACGTCTTGCCCTTGGCGGCGAGGTTCTGGACCGTGTTGTTGAGAAGCCAGGCGACCGCGAGTCCGAACAGGATCAGCACGATGACCTGGATGGTCATCGAGCGGAACCGCGTGTCGTAGATGAGCATGCTGAGCCGGAAGGATTCCTTCGGCGCTTCGCTTGCCAAGGCCATGCGTTACCCCCGCCAGTCAGAGGCCGGACGTCGATATGCCGAGGGCTACCGCGGCCGCCCCAGGCCCCGGCAGCATGCGTCCGGCTGTCACGAAAGGGTGGGCGCGCCCGTCTCCGGGCGCGCCGTGTTCCGTCTCAGCGGAAGGGCGGGGCGTACTGGAGCCCGCCCTGCGTCCAGAGCGCGTTCAGGCCGCGCGCCAGACCGATCGGGGTGGCTTCCCCGATGTTCGCCTCGAAGACCTCGCCGTAGTTGCCGACCGCGGCGATGGCGCGCTTGGCGAACTCGTTGTCGAGCCCGATCTTGGCGCCCATGTCGCCCTCGACGCCAAGGAGGCGGCGGACTTCGGGGTCGGTCGACGAGGCGGCAACCTCCTCGACGTTGGCGGCGGTGATGCCCTTCTCCTCGGCGGTCAGCAGCGCGTAGAAGGTCCACCGCACGATGTCGCCCCAGTTGTTGTCGCCGTGGCGCACCACCGGGCCGAGCGGCTCCTTCGAGATGATCTCGGGAAGGATGACGTGGTTCTCCGGGTCGGCCATCGTCGCGCGCGACGCGGCAAGGCCCGAGGCGTCGGTGGTGTAGGCGTCGCAGGCGCCGGCGAGATACTGCTGCTGGGCCTGGCTGTCGTCCTGCACGTTCACCGGCGTGTAGGACATGTTGTTCGCCTTGAAGAAGTCGGCGAGGTTCAGCTCGGTCGTGGTGCCGGTCTGGATGCAGACGGTGGCGCCGTCGAGCTCCTTGGCGGAGGCGACGCCGAGGTCCTTCTTCACCATGAAGCCCTGGCCGTCGTAGTAGTTGACCGCGACGAAGTCGAACGCGAGTTCGGTGTCGCGCGAGAAGGTCCAGGTCGAGTTGCGGACCAGAAGGTCGACCTCACCCGAGGCAAGCGCGGTGAAGCGCGTCTCGCCCGTCGTCGGCACGAAGCGGACCTTGGTCGGGTCGCCCAGAACCGCCGCGGCGAGCGCCCGGCACAGCGCCACGTCGAAGCCCTGCCAGTTGCCGTTGGCGTCGGGCGCGCCGAAGCCGGTCAGCCCGGTGTTCGAGCCGCAGATCAGCTCGCCACGCGCCTTCACGTCGTCGACCGTTGCCGCTGCGGACGCCCCGGCAGCAAGACCTGCCGCCGTGAGCGCGCCGATGAGGATCGTTCTTTGCATCTTTACCTCTTCCTGATTGTCCACCCTTGCGGCGGCTTGTACCGGCGGTGTGCCGGGTTGATCTGTGAGAGCGGGTATCCCCTCCGCCCCCCGGACTTTGGGCCAAAGCGCGGGAATACGTCAAGGGAAAGGTCCAATCCGGACCTTGCGGAATGCCCATTCCCTCGGCAGCCGCCCGGTCTCCGGGCACTCACGCCCCGCTGCGGGCGAGCGCGAGGAACCTCGCCGCCGCAAGGAAGTCCGCGTGGCGCCGGCGCGCGGCCTCTGCGGCTTCCTCGTCCTCGCCCCAGAGCTCCTGCTGCCAGGTCTCGTCGATCCGCGAGGCCTGCCAGAGCGCCTCGATGTCGCCGTGACCGCGGACGGCCGCAAGGCCGACCACGATCGACCCCGGCAGGCAGATCAGGTCGTGCGCCGCCGTCAGCTCGAAGTCGTCGAGCGCCTCCAGCGCGGCGCGCAGCGCGGCGAGGCTGGCGGCTGGCTGCGGCCCGGGCATCACGCCGACGGTCGGGACCAGACGGGCCCCGAGCGCATCGGCGCACCAGGCCAGAAGCGGATCCCAGGCCCCGGCCTGCCGGCGCACCAGTTCCGCCGGCGCCTCGGCGCGATGGCAGAGAAGGTCGGTCTCGCCGTAGGCGGCGAGCATCGCCACCACCGACGCGCGCTGCGGCCGCACCTTGTCGATGGCGGCGTTCGCGGCGCGCGTGAGCGGCATGGTCGCCGGAACGATCTCGCGGTCCTGCGCCGCCCATTCCGCCGCGATGGCCTCGGCCAGCGCGCCCGCCGGCAGCAGAAGCCGCGCCTTCCCCGGCGTGCGGACGGGCCGGCCGTCGAGCAGCACTTCCCAGCCGCCATCCGCCGCCGGCGCGGCCTCGGCCTCGGTCCAGAAGCGTCTCGCCGCCCAGCCGGTCACGCAGCCCTCCCGAAGCCGGCCAGCACGCGGGGGAGTTCCGCCCAGCTCTCGATCACCGCGTCGGCGCCGTCGAGCATCTCCTTCCGGTGGTAGCCCCAGGTGACGGCGACGGTGCGAAGCCCGGCCGCCCGGCCCATCTCGACGTCGAAGACGGTGTCGCCGACCATCACCGAGGCCGCCGCCTCGGCACCGGTCTCGGCAAGCGCCGCCTCCAGCATCGCGGGATGGGGCTTGGAGGGGTGGTCGTCGGCAACCTGCCGGGTGGCGAAGAACGCATCGAGGCCGTGCAGACCGAGAAGGTGGTCGAGCCCGCGGCGCGACTTGCCCGTGGCGAGGCCGAGCAAGGTGCCGGGGTCGCCAGAGAGGCCCGCGAGCATCTCGCGCGTGCCGGGATAGAGCGGCGAGGCGCCGGAGCCCGAAAGCCGGATCCGCTGGAAGGCCGACTTGTAGCCCTCGACCATCGCGCCGAGCTCGGCCTCGCCGGCATCGGGGAAGAGCCGGCCGAGCGCGACCGGCAGCGAGAGCCCGACCACCGAGAGCGCCTCGTCCCGCGGCGGCATCGGCCGGCCGCAGCCCGCGAAGGCGGCTTCCATGGCCGCGAGGATGTGCCCCTGGCTGTCGACGAGGGTGCCGTCGACGTCGAAGACGACAAGCCTGAGGCTCATCGCGGACCTGCCTCGGCGAACGGGTCGGCAGGCGCATCGGCGGGGTTCCAGCCGAGCGCCCGCCACGTCCGCGCCATGTGCGGCGGCAGGTCGGCGGTGATCGTGACGCGCTTGCCCGTCACCGGATGGTCGAAGGCGATCGATCGGGCGTGCAGGTGCAGCTTGCGGCTGATCTCGCCGCCGAGCTGCGCCCCCCAGCCCGATCCGGGGTTTTCCTGGCCCGAGCCGCCGTACTTGCCGTCGCCGACGATCGGGTGCCCGATCTCGGCCATGTGGGCGCGCAGCTGGTGGGTCCGCCCGGTGATCGGCACCAGCGCCACCCACGCCACGCGCTGGCCGAGCGCGTCGATCACGGCATAGTCGGTCGTCGCGCGCTTGGCGCCCTCGGTCGCGTCGATCCTGGAGGGGTGGACGCAGAGCATCTTCTCGCCCTCGCCGCCCCGGCCGCGGCCCGGCGCCTTGACGAGGCCGAAGCGGATCGTGCCCATGCGCGGGCTCGGCACGCCGGCGACGGCGGCCCAGTAGATCTTGCGCGTGGCGCGGGCGCGGAACGCCTCGGACAGGCGCCGGGCGACCTTCGTCGACCGGGCGAGCAGCAGCACGCCCGACGTGTCCTTGTCGAGCCGGTGGACAAGGCTCGGCTTCTCGGCAAGGCCGAACTTGAGCGCCTCGGCCAGGCCGTCGACGTGCCGGTCGCCCTGCCCGCTGCCGCCCTGGCTGGGAAGGCCGGGCGGCTTGTTGATCGCGATGATGTGGTCGTCCTTCCAGATCACCGCCGCGCGGATCATCTCCGCGTCGCTTTCCGGCAGCCGCGCGCGGGCGGTCGGCGGCGGTGCCGCGGCCTCCGGCAGCGGCGGCACGCGCACGGTCATGCCGGGCGCGACGCGGTTCCCGGCCTTGGCCCTTGCCCCGTCGATGCGGATCTGACCCGTGCGGCAGAGCTTTTCCACCATCCCCTGCGTGACCTGCGGGAACCGGCGCTTCAGCCAGCGGTCGAGCCGGCCCTCGCCCTCCTCCTCGGACACGGTCAGGGTCTGCACGCCGCTCACGCGAAGATCCCCCGCGCGATCCAGAGCCCCGCGGCGAGGCCGAGAACCGACAGCACCACGGAAAGGGCGACATAGAGCAGGGCGCCCGCGAAGTCGCCGCGCTCGTAGAGCGTCACCGTCTCCAGCGAGAAGGTCGAGAAGGTGGTGAAGCCGCCAAGCACGCCCGTCATCACGAACGGCGCGAGATGGGTCAGCCCGCGATGCGCCGCCGCTGCCACGAAGACACCCATCAGGAACGAGCCCAGCACGTTGACCGAAAGGATCGCCACCGGGAAATGGGTCTGACCCACCAGCCGGATCACCCCGATCCCCATGAGATAGCGGGCCGTCGCGCCGATGGCGCCGCCCACGGCGACCTGTGCAAGGATGGCGAACATGGCGTCTCTCTCGGCCCGGCCCGCGGCGGAGTCAACCGCCCTGCCGCTTCTCCCTGAGCTTTGCGAAGTAGTCCACCCGCTTCTTCAGCTCGCGCTCGAAGCCGCGTTCGGGCGGCTGGTAGAGAACCGGCCGCTTCATCCCCTCGGGGAAGTAGTCCTGCCCCGAGAAGGCATCCTCGGCGTCATGGTCGTAGGCATAGCCCGCGCCGTAGCCCTGTTCCTTCATCAGCCGGGTCGGCGCGTTCAGGATGTGCTTCGGCGGCGGCTCCGACCCGGTGCGGCGCGCTTCGGCGCGTGCAGCCTTCCAGGCCACGTAGACGGCATTCGACTTCGGCGCGAGCGCGAGGTAGGTCACCGCCTCGGCCAGCGCAAGCTCGCCCTCGGGCGAGCCGAGGCGCTCGTAGGTCTCCCAGGCGTGCAGGCAGAGGCTCACCGCCTGCGGATCGGCGAGCCCGATGTCCTCCACCGCCATGCGGGTGATGCGGCGGGCCAGGTAGCGCGGATCCTCGCCGCCCTCGATCATCCGGGCGAGCCAGTAGAGCGCCGCATCGGGATCGGACCCGCGGACCGATTTGTGCAGCGCCGAGATCAGGTTGTAGTGCGCATCGCCCGACTTGTCGTACTGCGCTGCCCGCTTCTGCAGGCGGTGCGCCAGCGCCGGCACGTCGAGCGGGCCCTCCACCGTCCACGCCATCACCTGCTCGATCAGGTTGAGAAGCGCCCGCCCGTCGCCGTCGGCCATCTCGAGGAGCCGCTCCCGCGCCTCGCCGGTGAGCGGCAGGGGCCGCCCGATTTCCCGTTCGGCGCGCTGCGCCAGCAGTTCCAGTTCGGCGAGCGTCAGCCGTTCCAGGACGAGGACCTGCGCCCGCGACAGGAGCGCGGAGTTCAGCTCGAAGCTCGGGTTCTCGGTCGTGGCCCCGACGAGGACGATCGTGCCGTCCTCCATGTGCGGCAGGAACCCGTCCTGCTGGGCCTTGTTGAAGCGGTGGATCTCGTCGACGAAGAGGAGCGTCCCCTGCCCGCTCCGGCGCCGGAGCTTCGCCGCCTCGAACACCTTCCTCAGCTCGGGAACCCCGGTGAAGATCGCGCTGATCTGCACGAAGGCGAGGTCGGTCTCCTCGGCCAGAAGCCGCGCGATGGTGGTCTTGCCCACACCCGGCGGGCCCCAGAGGATCAGCGAGGGCAGGCTGCCCGAGGCGAGCATCGTCGTCAGCGCGCCGTCGGGGCCGAGCAGGCCCGTCTGGCCGATCACCTCCGAAAGGTGCCGCGGCCGCAGACGGTCGGCCAGCGGACGATGGGCGGCGGGCGCATCCGTATGGTCGAGGCGGTCGAACAGGTCGGCCATCGGGCAAGCCTATGCCGCCGGACCGGCCGGGGGAAGCCGGCTCACAGGCGCGCCCCGAGCCGCACCCGCTGGCCCCGGCGGTCGAGGTCGAATGTCCAGGTCCGCCGGTTCTCCCCGGCAGCACGGGCGACATCCGCGGCGGACGCCACCGGAGCGCCGTTGATGGCGAGGATCACGTCGCCCTGCCTGAGACCGATCCGCCCGCCCACGGGGCCGGGATCGAGCACCACGATCCCGCCGGTGCCGGCGGGCAGGCCCAAGGCGGAGAGGACCGACGGCCCCGCCTCGGCAACGGCGAGCCCGCCGAGCGGCAGCGCGGGAGGCACCGTCACGACCTCTGCCGGCCCGGGTGCGGGCGGCGCATCGAGCGAGACCTGCGCCGAAAGCTCCTCGCCGTCGCGCCGGTAGCCGACCTCGACCCGGCTGCCGACGCCGGCGAGCGACAGGCGGAACATCAGGTCCTGCGGCGCGTTCACCTCGAAGCCATCGACCGAAAGGATGACGTCGCCGGCCCGCAGGCCGGCCTTCGCGAACGGGCTTTCGGGGTGGATCTCCGCGATCACGATGCCCTGCGGCAGGGGAAGGCCCAGCGCCTCGGCGATCTCGGCGGTCACCGCCTGGGCGTTGAGGCCGGCCCAGGGGCGCTCGAACTCGGTCGCCCCCGCCTCGGCAAGCGCGGCGAAGCGCGCCACCAGATTCGACGGGATCGCGAAGCCGATCCCGTTCGAGGCGCCCGAGCGCGTCAGGATCGAGGTGTTGATGCCGACGAGCCTGCCCTTCGTGTCCACCAGGGCCCCGCCGGAGTTGCCGGGGTTGATCGCCGCGTCGGTCTGGATGAACCAGCCCCGCGCATTGCCCGTTGCCGCCCCGGACCGCGCGAGCCCCGAGACGATGCCCGAGGTCACGGTCTGGCCGATCCCGAACGGATTGCCGATGGCGAGCACGAGTTCGCCCACCTCGAGCTCGTCGGAGTTCCTGAGCGCGAGCGCCGGAAGCCCCTCGGCCCCGCGGAGCCGCAGCATGGCGAGGTCGCTTTCCTCGTCGGCAAGCAGGATGTCGGCCTCGTATTCCCGCCGGTCGGCCAGCACGACGCGGATGTCGGCGGCCTCTCCCACGACGTGGTAGTTCGACACCACCAGCCCGTCGGGCGAGAGGATCACCCCCGAGCCGAGCGAGTTCTGCAGGCGCGGCTGGGTCGTCCCGAAATCGCGGAACAGGGGGCCGAAGAAGGGATCGTCGGCGAAGGGGCTGCGCGCTGCCGCGACAACGCGTCGCGCATAGATGTTGACGACCGCCGGCGCGGCGTCGCGCACCACCGGCGCGAAGGACAGCGCGATCTCGGCTTCGGTTTCGGGCACGCGGGTCTCCGCGTGCCCGGGGCCCTGCAGGAGGGCAATCGACACGAACGCGGCGGCAAGGGCGGTGCGCACGGCTTTCCTCGGACGAAGTCGCACGAAGATATGCGCCCGCCGGTCCGGTTGCGCAACGGGCGCGCGCTCAATGCAGCGTGGAGGTGAAGTCCATCGAGACGACCTGGTTGTCGATCCCGTCGATGGTCATCACCGGCCCCATCGCCTCCATCTTCACGCCCACCCGGTTCGCCCAGCGCGGCCAGGTGGCCGCAAGCAGCGTCAGGCAGTGGGACGCGCCGAGACTGCGTGCGGCCGCGCCGAGCTCCTGGATCAGCCGGGCATGGACCTGCCGCCGGATCGCCGCCGGCACGTCGTGGGCGACGAACAGCCGGGAGCTTTCCCAGATCGTGTCCGACACGGGGGCTTCCTCGTAGAGCAGGTTCGAGGGGATCGTGTCGAGCAGCCCGCGCTGCGCATCGCGGATCATGTAGGTGTAGATCCCGCAGCGGGCGGTCGTCGGCGTCAGCCGGTTTCCGGCAAGCACGCGGCCGAAGTCGTCGTGCACCACGACCCAACGGCTGGCCGGCGTGTCGTACTGGTCGTACTCCATGCCGAGCGCCTCGGGGAGATCCCACTTGTTGTGGACGATGAAAAGCTCCCGCCTCGCGCGCAGCATGTTGGCAAACAGCTCTCCATGGTTGTGGAGATTTTCGAAGGAAAGGGTCGTGGTCTGCATGTCATCCTCCTGCAGGTTGGTCGAACTAAACTAACCGTGCGGAGGACGGCCGCCCTAGAGCAGCCGGTAGTCCTTGGCGCGCTGGATCGCCTCAGCCGTGGTGCGCGCCATCAGCCGCGTCCGTGCCGCCATGATGCGCGCCTTGAGCGCGCTCTCCGAGATACCGAGCTTTGCAGCCGCGGCTGCGTGCCGGTCGCCCCCCGCAATGCATTTCAAGGCTTCGACCTGCGCCTTCGTCAGGTCATGCGGAGGTTCGGTCATCTCGTGGAGGCGGTGGACCACCTCCTCGATATGCTTGATCTCCGCAGTCTCGAACTCGCGGTCATCCCGCGCGAAGCTGGCGATCGTCCGCGAGCGGATCGGACCGTAAGAGATTGTGACGCCGTACTTGAGACCGTACTCGGCCGCTTCCTTGAACAGTCCGAACGGGTCCATGAGCTTCGGGTCGCTCCAGCGGACCCAGCCCGTGGTGCTGAAGCCCCAGGCCGTCATCGGATCGCGCAGCACGTAGCCGTTCTCGGTGTAGTGGTCGAGCCAGGACTGATCGTAGGTCTGGAACGACATGAGCGGCGAGGTGAAGCGGATGTGGAGCCCTATGAAGTATCCCTTGGGCGCAAACGGCGCGAGGTTCTTGAGCTCGAGATCGATCCTAGCCTGAAGAGACATGTCTTTTTAGATAAGTTGCGCAAACACCAGTCAACCGTAAATTGTGACGTGTCAAGGCCGTGGTGAAGCGAGGTGAGAGTTGTGGTTGTGACGGACGGAGACCTTGTGTTCAAGCTGCTTTCCCTGCCCGCAGAGGCGCGGGAAGAGCTCTTGAACCTGCTCGGGGAACACAGCGCCGATATCGGCCCGAGCGCCGGCGAGATCCTCATGGAACGCCTGTCGGAAGCCGGCAGCCGCGCCGTCGAGAGCCGGGCGAACTGACGAGTTCGAGGCGCGCTGCCACAAAGAGAAGCCCCGCGGATGCGGGGCTTTCTTGTTTCGGGCGGCAGGCATGTCGGCGTCAGCCTTCCTCGGCGGCGGCTTCCTCCGCCTCGAGCCGCGCCCGGTCCGCGGCGCCCTTCGCCGTCGTGTCGCGGTCGACCAGCTCGATGATCGCCATCGGCGCCATGTCGCCGTAGCGGAAGCCGGCCTTCAGGACGCGGGTGTAACCGCCGTTGCGGTCCTTGTAGCGCGGGCCGAGCACGTCGAAGAGCTTGGCGACGTGGGCGTCCTGCTTGAGATCGGCCGCGGCAAGGCGCCGCGCGTGCAGGTCGCCGCGCTTGCCGAGCGTGATGAGCTTCTCGACCACGCGGCGCAGGTCCTTGGCCTTCGGCAGCGTCGTCTTGATCTGCTCGTGCTCGATCAGCGCGCCGGCAAGGTTGGAAAACAAGGCCTTGCGGTGTTCGTGGGTGCGGTTGAGGCGGCGATAGCCCTGGCCGTGACGCATGACGTGACTCCTTCGTTTTGCTTTGTCCGGCGGGCCTTGCGTTCAGGCCCGCTCTCCTTGGGGCGGGATTGCCCGGGATTTCCGGCCGTGCACAACCCGTACACAGGGCGTGCACAGGCCGTGCACCGTCAGAACTGGTCCTCGTACTTCTTGGCCAGCTCCTCGATGTTCTCGGGCGGCCAGTCCTCGACGTCCATGCCGAGGTGGAGGCCCATGCCCGAGAGCACTTCCTTGATCTCGTTGAGCGACTTCCGGCCGAAGTTCGGGGTGCGCAGCATCTCGGCTTCGGTCTTCTGGATCAGGTCGCCGATGTAGACGATGTTGTCGTTCTTCAGGCAGTTCGCCGAGCGCACGGAAAGCTCGAGCTCGTCCACCTTCTTGAGCAGCAGCGGGTTGAACTCCAGCCCGTCGTCGGCCTCGCCCTTGTGCGCGCTCTCCGGCTCCTCGAAGGTCACGAAGATCGACAGCTGGTCCTGGAGGATGCGCGCCGCGTAGGCGACCGCATCATCGGGGCTGAGCGAGCCGTCGGTCTCCACCTTCAGCGTCAGCTTGTCGTAGTCGAGCACCTGGCCCTCGCGGGTCGGCGTGACCTCGTAGCTGACCTTCTTGACCGGCGAGTAGATCGCGTCGATCGGGATCAGGCCGATCGGGCTGTCCTCGGGGCGGTTGTTCTCCGCCGAGACGTAGCCCTTGCCGGTGTTGACGGTCAGCTCCATGAACACCTCGGCACCGTCGTCGAGGTGGCAGATGACGTGGTCGCGGTTCAGGATCTCGATGCCCGCGCTGGTGGAGATGTCGCCCGCCGTCACCACGGCCGGGCCCTTGGCCGAGATCGAGAGCCGCTTCGGCCCCTCGACATCCATGCGGATCGCGACGCCCTTGAGGTTCAGCACGATGTCGGTCACGTCCTCGCGCACGCCGGGCACCGAGGAGAACTCGTGCAGCACGTTGTCGATCTGCACCGAGGTGATCGCCGCGCCCTGGAGCGACGACATCAGGACACGGCGCAGCGCGTTGCCGAGCGTCAGCCCGAAGCCGCGCTCGAGCGGTTCGGCCACCACCGTCGCCTGGCGCGCCGGATCGGCGCCGAGCTTGATGTCAAGCTGCGCTGGCTTGATGAGTTCGGCCCAGTTCTTGTGGATCATGCCTGTCGCCTCCATTCCTGTCCGCTGCCCATGTCCGAAGCGGCGGACGCCCGAGGATCAAAATGACGAAGGCCCGGGCCGCGCGGCACAGTCGCGCACGGCCCGGACCGGAAGACGGAACTCACACGCGGCGGCGCTTCGGCGGACGGCAGCCGTTGTGGGCGATCGGCGTCACGTCGCGGATCGAGGTGATCTGGAGGCCGACCGCGGCGAGCGCACGCAGCGCGGATTCGCGGCCCGAACCGGGCCCCTGCACCTCGACCTCGAGGGTCTTGACGCCGTGCTCCTGCGCCTTGCGGCCGGCATCCTCGGCAGCCATCTGCGCGGCGTAGGGCGTGGACTTGCGGCTACCCTTGAACCCCATCGTTCCGGCCGAGGACCAGGCGATCGCGTTGCCCTGCACGTCGGAGATCAGGATCTTGGTGTTGTTGAACGACGAGTTCACATGCGCCACGCCGGCGGCGATGTTCTTGCGTTCCTTGCGCTTCATGCGGGTCTTGTCGCGTGCCATCTGCCTGCCCTCCCCTTACTTCTTCTTGCCCGCGATGGCCTTGGCAGGCCCCTTGCGCGTGCGGGCGTTGGTGTGGGTGCGCTGGCCGCGCACGGGCAGGCCGCGACGATGGCGCAGGCCGCGGTAGCAGCCGAGGTCCATCAGGCGCTTGATGTTCATCTGCGTCTCGCGGCGCAGGTCGCCCTCGACGGTGTAGTTGGCGTCGATGTGCTCGCGGATCGCCAGCACCTCGGCGTCGGTCAGCTCGTTCACGCGGCGCGAGGGGTCGATGTTCACCGCCTCGCAGATCTTCTGCGCGATGTGCGGCCCGATGCCGTGGATGTAGGTCAGCGCGATGGGAACGCGCTTGCCCGTGGGGATGTTGACGCCTGCGATGCGTGCCACGATCTGTGGTCCTTCCGTTGCGGTTCCGTAACCCCAGAACCTTTTTTCACAACTGAGGCCCGGAAGGCGCGAAGGCCGCCGGGCCGCTCGGTCAGCCCCGTGTCCGGCTGGGGCAGAGCCCAGAGAAACAAGGTGATTCTCGTGCGAGACGCCGTGACTTATGGGGTTTTGCCGGGCGCGTCAAGGCCGGGTCTTAACCCTTTGTCAAGCACCCTTGCGATGGCGGCGGCGACGTCGCCGATCTCTGCCAGGCCGTCCACCGAGGCGAGCTTGCCCTTGGCGTGGTAGTAGCCGATCAGCGGCGAGGTCTTCTTGTAGTACTCGAGCAGGCGGTTGCGCAGCGCCTCGGCATTGTCGTCGGGCCGCCGGCGCAGGTCGGTCGAGCCGCAGACATCGCACACGCCCGGCTTGCGCGTCGGCTTGGTGCGGTCGTGGTAGACCTCGCCGCAGTTGCCGCAGGTGAACCGCCCCGAGATCCGCCGGACGAGGGCCTCGTCCTCGACCCGCATCTCGATCACGGCGTCGAGCGTGAGGCCGAGCCGGTCGAGCAGCGCGCCGAGCGCGTCGGCCTGCGCCAGCGTCCGCGGGAAGCCGTCGAAGATGAAGCCCTTGCCGTCCGGCGCGGCGAGCCGCTCCTCGATCAGGCCGATGACGATGTCGTCGGTCACGAGGTCGCCGCGGTCCATCACCTCGGCCACCTTCCGTCCCATCGGGCTTCCCGAGGCGCGTGCCTCGCGCAGCATGTCGCCCGTGGAGAGCTGCGTCAGGCCGCGGGTCTCGGCCAGCAGGCGCGCCTGGGTGCCCTTGCCGGCGCCCGGCGGCCCGAGAAGGATCAGGTTCATCATCGGCGCGCCGGCGCCTTCCGGGTTGCCGGGCGCTTCTTGCCGCGGAGCTGCGACTTCTCGATCAGCCCCTCGTACTGGTGCGCGAGCAGGTGCGACTGGATCTGCTGGATCGTGTCCATGGCGACCGACACGATGATCAGGATCGAGGTGCCGCCGAAGTAGGCGGTGATGGCGAATTCGTAGCGCAGGAACTCGGGCAGCATGCAGACGGCCGCGAGGTAGGCCGAGCCGAGCACGAGGATCCGGTTGACGACGTATTCGAGGTATTCCTCGGTGCGCTTGCCGGGCCGGATGCCGGGAATGAAGCCGCCCTGGTTCTTCAGGTTCTCGGCCACCTCCTCGGTCTTGAACGCCACGTTGTGCGTGTAGAAGTAGGTGAAGAACACGATCATCGCCGTGAAGAAGATCAGGTAGAGCGGCTGGCCCGGCCCGAAGTAGGCGAGGATCGTGGACATGACCGGGCCGGTCTGCTGGCCCGAGAAGGTCGAGATCGTGACCGGCAGCAGCAGGAGCGACGAGGCGAAGATCGCCGGGATGACGCCGGCGGGGTTGACCTTGATCGGCAGGTGCGAGGAGCCGCCGTCGTAGATCTTCATGCCGACCTGGCGGCGCGGATACTGGATGTGGATCTTGCGCAGCGACCGCTCCATGAACACCACGAAGGCGAGCGTCACGAGCAGCATGGCGATCACGCCGAGGATCACCGGCGTCGAGATCGCGCCCGAGCGGCCCTGCGCGAAGAACTGGGCGAGCGCCGCCGGAAGCTCGGCGATGATGCCCACGAAGATGATGAGCGAGATGCCGTTGCCGACGCCGCGGGCGGTGATCTGCTCGCCGAGCCACATCAGGAACATCGTGCCGCCGACCAGCGTGATGACGCAGGCGGCGCGGAAGAACATGCCCGGATCGTGGGCGAGGTTCCCCGCCTCGAGGCTGACGGCCAGCCCGTAGGCCTGGAAGGTGGCGAGCAGCACCGTGCCGTAGCGGGTGTACTGGTTCAGCTTCTTGCGGCCCTGCTCGCCCTCCTTGCGGAGCTGCTGGAGCGAGGGGACCATCGCAGCCATGAGCTGCACGATGATCGAGGCCGAGATGTAGGGCATGATCCCGAGGGCGAAGATGCCCATGCGGCTGATCGCGCCGCCGGTGAACATGTTCAGGATGCCGCCGAGGCCGGCCGAGGCCTGCTCCACGAACTCGCGCAGGGCGGTGCCGTCGATGCCGGGAACCGGGATGTAGGTGCCGATGCGGTAGACGATCAGGAGGCCGATGGTGAAGAAGATCCGCTGGCGGAGCTCGGTGGCCTTGCCCAGGGCCGACCAGCTGATGTTCGCCGCCATTTGCTCTGCTGCAGATGCCATGATGCTCCGAACCTGTCAGCGACGCGCCGCCGGACCGTTTCCCGGTCGGGCGGCGCGGAAACTCATGCCCATGTAAGCGGCGCGGCCGCCTGCCACAAGCGTTATTCGGCCGCGGTCCCGGCCTCGGCGGGCGTCGCGACGGTGAGCGTGCCGCCCGCCTTCTCGACCGCCTCGATCGCCGACTTCGAGGCGCCGGTGACGGCGAGCTTCACCTTCGCCGAGATCTCGCCCTTGGCGAGGATGCGCACCCCGTCGAGCTTGCGGCGGACGAGGCCGGCATCGACCAGCACGTCCTCGGTGATCTCGCGCTTGGCGTCGAGCTTGCCCGCGTCGATGAACTTCTGGATCAGGCCGAGGTTCACCACCGCGAACTTCCGGCGGTTGGGCTTGTTGAAGCCGCGCTTCGGCAGCCGCATGTAGAGCGGCATCTGCCCGCCCTCGTAGGCGTTCAGCGCCACGCCCGAGCGGGACTTCTGGCCCTTGATGCCGCGGCCGCCGGTCTTGCCCTTGCCCGAGCCCGGGCCGCGGCCGATCCGCATCCGCTTCTTGCTGGCACCCGCGTTGTCGCGGAGTTCGTTCAGTTTCATGTCGCTCTCTCCTTGCCGGATGCGGCCCCTGAGCGAGGGGGCCGAACGCGGCTTCCAGTGGATGGCGGGCCGGGGCCCGCGGTCGGTCGTCCGTGCCGGGCGGGCAAGAGCCCCGCCCGACCCGTCAGCCCTTCTCCTCGACGATCCGCACGAGGTGCGGGATCGAGTTCACCATGCCTCGGACGGCGGGCGTGTCCTCGAGCTCGCGCGTGCGGTGCATCTTGTTCAGGCCGAGGCCCTTCAGCGTCGCGCGCTGGACGGCCGGGCGGCGGATCGGGCTGCCGATCTGCTTCACGACGATGGTCTTCTTGGCCATGGTCCGGGCTCCTTACGCTTCGGCCGCTTCGGCCGGCGCCTCGTCGCGCTTCGGCAGGATGTCGGCGACCTTCTTGCCGCGGCGGGAGGCGACCATGCGCGGGCTGGACTGCTTGGAAAGCCCGTCCATCGTCGCGCGGATCATGTTGTAGGGGTTCTGCGAGCCGAGCGACTTGGCCACCACGTCCTGGAGGCCCAGCATCTCGAACACCGCGCGCATCGGGCCGCCGGCGATGATGCCGGTGCCCGGCACGGCGGCGCGCATGATCACGCGGCCGGCGCCGTGGCGGCCTTCCATGTCGTGGTGCAGCGTGCGCCCCTCGCGGAGCGCGACGCGGACCATCGAGCGCTTGGCCTGCTCGGTCGCCTTGCGGATCGCCTCGGGTACTTCCTTGGCCTTGCCCTTGCCGAAGCCGACGCGGCCGCGCTGGTCGCCCACGACGACGAGCGCGGCGAAACCGAAGCGCTTGCCGCCCTTCACGGTCTTCGAGACGCGGTTGATCGCCACCAGACGGTCGGCGAATTCCGGGGTTTCCTCGCGCTCGCGGCGCTCCCGGCGCTGTTCACGTTCTGCCATTGCCTGGCACTTCCCTTGTCCTTGGCGCCTTCCGCACGCCGTTTCAGCCGATCCTGGTGCACCGGGATGCGTCCCGGGCCCGGATCATCGGGGCGGCACGGGGGCCGCCCGCACCTCAGAACTTCAGCCCGCCCTCGCGGGCGGCGTCGGCCAGCGCCTTCACCTTCCCGTGGAACAGGAAGCCGCCGCGGTCGAAGTAGCACTCCGACACGCCGGCCTTCCTGGCGCGCTCGGCCAGCGCCGCGCCGACCTTGGCGGCCGCCTCGACGTTGTTCTTGCCGACCACGCCGAGCTCCTTCTCCAGCGACGAGGCCGCGGCGAGCGTCACGCCCTTCGCGTCGTCGATCAGCTGGGCGCTGATGTTCTTGCTGGACCGGTGGACCGACAGGCGCAGGCGCCCCCCGGCCGACTTGCGCAGCTTGTTCCGGACGCGCAGGCGGCGCTTCAGGAACAGCTCTCTCTTGTTGTTCGCCATCTCTGTCGCGCCCCTTACTTCTTCTTGCCTTCCTTGCGGAAGATGTACTCGTCCTTGTACTTGATGCCCTTGCCCTTGTAGGGCTCCGGGCCGCGCCATTCGCGGATGTTCGCCGCGACCTGGCCGACGAGCTGCTGGTCGATCCCCTCGACGACGATCTCGGTCTGCTTCGGAGCCGTGACCGTGACGCCCTCGGGCACCTCGAAGTCCACATCGTGGCTGTAGCCGAGCGCAAGCTTCAGGACCTTGCCCTGCATCTGCGCCCGGTAGCCGACGCCGGTGATCTCGAGCTCCTTCCTGAAGCCCGTGGTCACGCCGGTCACGAGGTTCTGGACCATGGACCGGCTCATCCCCCACTGCTGCCGGGCGCGCTTGGAGGCGCCGCGCGGGGCGACGGTGATCGCGTTGCCGTCGAGCGTGATGGTCACGTCGTCGGTCGCGGTGAAGCGGCGCGTGCCCTTCGGGCCCTTGACCTCGACGGTCTGGCCGGAGACGGAGGCGGTCACCCCCGAAGGCAGCTCGACCGGTTTCTTGCCAATGCGAGACATGGCCTCCTCCTCAGAACACGGTGCAGAGCACTTCGCCGCCCACATGGGCCGCGCGCGCCGCCGCATCCGACATCACGCCCTTCGGCGTGGAGACGATCGAGACACCGAGACCCTGGCGGACGCTCGGAAGCTCCTTCACGCCGAGATACACGCGGCGGCCGGGCTTCGACACGCGACGGAGCTCGCGGATGACGGGGGCGCCCTCGTAGTACTTCAGGCTGATCTCGAGTTCGGGGTGGCCGCCGTCGCCGGTCACCTTCTCGTAGCCGCGGATGTAGCCCTCGTCCTTGAGCACGTCGAGCACCCAGGCGCGGAGCTTGGAGGCGGGCGTGCGCACCGTCGAGCGGCCGCGCATCTGCGCGTTGCGGATGCGGGTCAGCATATCGCCGAGCGGATCGTTCATCGACATCCCTGATCCCTCCTCACCAGCTCGATTTGACCATGCCGGGGATCTGCCCCTGGCTGGCGAGTTCGCGCAGCATGATCCGGCTCATCCGCAGCTTGCGGTAATAGGCCTTCGGACGCCCCGTCAGCTCGCAGCGGTTGTGGAGCCGCGTGGCCGACGAGTTGCGCGGAAGCTCCGCGAGCTTCAGCTGGGCCTTGAACCGCTCCTCCATCGGAAGGTCGGGGTTGCGGGCGATCGCCTTCAGCTTGGCGCGCTTGGCGGCGTATTGCTTCACCAGGCGCTGGCGCTTCTTCTCGCGCTCGACCATCGAAACCTTTGCCATTCGTCTCTCTCCTTCCGCGCGTCAGCTGGTGAAGGGCATGTTGAAGTGCTTCAACAGCGCCTTGGCTTCCGCGTCGGTCCGCGCGGTGGTGCAGATGATGATGTCCATGCCGAGGACCTCGTCGACCTTGTCGAAGTCGATCTCCGGGAACACGATGTGCTCCTTCAGGCCCATGGCATAGTTGCCGCGTCCGTCGAACGACGTGCCCTTGACGCCGCGGAAGTCGCGGACGCGCGGGAGCGCGATGGTGATGAGCCGGTCGAGGAACTCGTACATCCGGTCGCCGCGCAGCGTGACCTTGACGCCGAGCGGCATCTCCTCGCGGACGCGGAACGAGGCGATCGACTTCCGGGCGTGGGTGATCACCGCCTTCTGGCCCGCGATCAGGCTCAGCTCCTCGGCGGCGTTCTTCACCTTCTTGGTGTCCTTGACCGCCTCGCCGACCCCCATGTTCAGCACGATCTTGTCGAGCCGGGGGATCTGCATGTCGTTGCGGTAGCCGAACTCCTCCTTGAGGGCGGCGCGGATCCTGTCGCGGTAGAGCGCCTTGAGGCGCGGCGTGTAGCTCGCAGCGTCCAGCATCAGATCGTCTCCCCCGTGGACTTGGCGTAACGGACCTTCTTGCCGTCCTCCATGCGGAAGCCGACGCGGGTCGCCTTGCCCTTGCTGTCGATCAGCGCGAGGTTCGAGAGATCGACCGGCATCGCCTTCGGCACGCGGCCGCCCTGCCCCTGCGCCGACTGGCGGGTGTGGCGGATGGCGATGTTGATGCCCTCGACCACCGCCTTGTTCTCCTTCGGGAGAACCTGGGTGATCTCGCCCTTCTTGCCCTTGTCCTTGCCGGCGAGCACGATCACGCGGTCGCCCTTCCTGAGTTTCGCGGCCATCAGAGCACCTCCGGCGCCAGCGAGATGATCTTCATGAAGTTCTTGGCGCGCAGCTCGCGCACCACCGGGCCGAAGATCCGGGTGCCCACCGGCTCGCCCTGGTTCGTCAGGATCACGGCGGCGTTGCGGTCGAAGCGGATCGAGCTTCCGTCCTCGCGGCGCACCTCCTTGGCGGTGCGCACGACGACGGCCTTGCGCACGTCGCCCTTCTTCACGCGGCCCTTCGGGATCGCCTCCTTCACCGACACCACGATGATGTCGCCGACGCTGGCATAGCGCCGGTGGGAACCGCCGAGGACCTTGATGCACTGCACCCGGCGCGCGCCGGAGTTGTCAGCCACATCCAGATTGGTCTGCATCTGGATCATTTGGTTTCTCCCGACCTTTGGGAACCAGTCCCAGGGTTTCGTTCAAACCGGATGGAGGGGACCTTCAGGCCGAGGCTTCGGTCACCACCCTCCAGCGTTTCGTCTTCGAGATCGGCGCGCATTCCTCGATGCGGACCACGTCGCCGACCTTGAACCTGTTCTCCGCGTCGTGGGCGCGGTACTTCTTCGACTTCCGCACCGTCTTCTGGAGAAGGGGGTGCTTGAAGCGGCGCTCGACAAGGACGGTGATCGTCTGGTCGTTCTTGTCCGAGGTCACGGTGCCTTGCAGGATCCGACGGGGCATCTGTCCGCTCTCCTCAGTTCGCCGCTTGCCGGGCTTTTTCGTTCAGCACGGTCTGCACGCGCGCGACGTTGCGCCGCACGGTGCGCATGCGCGCGGTGTTCTCGAGCTGGCCGGTGGCCTGCTGGAAGCGGAGGTTGAACGCCTCCTTCTTGAGCGCCACCAGCTCGTCGCGGAGCTGGTCGGGCGTCTTGTTCCTCAGTTCCTTGACGTCCATCGCGTCGGTCTTCCTCATCTGACATCACCGGAAGGCCCCAGTGCCGAAGCGGCGGGTCACCCTGATTCCGGTGGAGTTCGTGGTGAAGGCGCCCCGATACACGGGAAACCTGCGTGTGGCAACCCCCGCCGGTGCCGGCGGGGGCCGATTGCTGCGGGACGGGCCCCGCGCCCCGGTTACCAGTCCTCGCGGACGACGACGCGGGTCTTGATCGGCAGCTTCATCGCGGCGAGGCGGAGCGCCTCGCGGGCGACCGGCTCGGTCACGCCGTCGATCTCGAACATGATCCGGCCGGGCTTGACCTTGGCGGCCCAGAAGTCGACCGAGCCCTTGCCCTTGCCCATGCGGACCTCGGTCGGCTTCGACGAGACCGGCACGTCCGGGAAGATGCGGATCCAGACGCGGCCCTGACGCTTCATCTCGCGCGTCATGGCGCGGCGGGCGGCCTCGATCTGGCGCGCCGTCACCCGCTCAGGCTGGAGCGCCTTGAGGCCGTACTGGCCGAAGTTGAGCTCGAATCCGCCCTTTGCCTCGCCGTGGATACGGCCCTTGTGCATCTTGCGGAATTTCGTGCGCTTTGGTTGCAGCATCTCGTGTCACTCCTCAGCGGTCGCGCCGCGGGCGCGACGGTGCGCCGCCTTCCTGGAGCTCGGACTGCCGACGGTCGCGCGCCTGCGGGTCGTGCTCCAGGATCTCGCCCTTGAAGATCCAGACCTTGACCCCGATGATCCCGTAGGGCGTCGAGGCCTCGGCCAGCGCATAGTCGATGTCGGCGCGGAGCGTGTGCAGCGGCACCCGGCCCTCGCGATACCACTCGGTCCGCGCGATCTCGGCCCCGCCGAGGCGGCCCGAGACGTTCACCCGGATGCCGAGCGCGCCCATGCGCATCGCGTTCTGCACCGCCCGCTTCATCGCGCGGCGGAACGAGACCCGGCGCTCGAGCTGCTGGGCGATCGACTCGGCGACGAGCTGCGCGTCGAGCTCGGGCTTGCGGACCTCGACGATGTTGAGGTGCAGCTCGGAGGCGGTCATCGCCGCGAGCTTCTTGCGCAGCGTCTCGATGTCGGCGCCCTTCTTGCCGATGATCACGCCCGGCCGCGCGGTGTGCACCGTCACCCGGCACTTCTTGTGCGGCCGCTCGATGATCACCTTCGAGACGCCGGCCTGCGCGGCCTCCTTCTCGATGAAGTCGCGGATCTTCAGATCCTCGTGCAGGAGCTTGCCGTATTCGCGGCCGTCGGCGAACCAGCGGCTGTCCCAGGTGCGGTTGACCTGGAGGCGCATGCCGACGGGGTTGACCTTCTGTCCCATTACGCTTGCTCCTGCGCTTCGACCTGACGCACCTTGATCGTCAGCTCGGAAAACGGTTTGAGGATGCGGCCGTAGCGCCCGCGCGCCCGCGGGCGGCCCCGCTTCAGCACGAGGTTCTTGCCCACGAAGGCCTCGGCGACGACCAGCTCGTCCACATCGAGCCCGTGATTGTTCTCGGCATTGGCGATGGCCGACTGAAGGCACTTCTTCACGTCGCCGGCGATGCGCTTCTTCGAGAAGGTCAGGTCGGCGAGCGCCTTCTCGACCTTCTTGCCGCGGATCAGCTGGGCCACGAGGTTCAGCTTCTGCGGCGAGGTGCGCAGCATCCGCACCTTGGCCATCGCCTCGTTGTCGGCCACGCGGCGGGGGTTCTTCTCCTTGCCCATGGCTTACTTCCTCTTGGCTTTCTTGTCGGCCGCGTGGCCGTAGTAGGTGCGCGTGGGCGAGTACTCGCCGAACTTCTGGCCGATCATCTCCTCGGTCACGAGGACCGGGATGTGCTTCTGGCCGTTGTAGACCCCGAAGGTGAGGCCCACGAACTGCGGCAGGATCGTCGAGCGGCGCGACCAGATCTTGATCACCTCGTTGCGGCCGCCCTCGCGGGCCTTCTCGGCCTTCCTGAGGACGTAGGCGTCGACGAACGGGCCCTTCCAGACAGAACGAGACATGGATCAGCGCCCCTTCTTCGCGTGCCGCGAGCGGACGATGAACTTGTCCGTCGCCTTGTTCTTGCGGGTCCGGGTGCCCTTGGTGCCCTTGCCCCAGGGGGTGACCGGGTGACGGCCGCCGGAGGTGCGGCCCTCGCCGCCGCCGTGCGGGTGGTCGATCGGGTTCATGGCGACGCCGCGCACCGTGGGGCGGATGCCCATGTGGCGCTTGCGGCCGGCCTTGCCGAGGTTCTGGTTCGAGTTGTCGGGGTTCGACACCGCGCCGACGGTCGCCATGCACTCCTGCCGGACCATGCGCAGCTCGCCCGACGACAGCCGGATCTGCGCGTAGCCGCCGTCGCGGCCGACGAACTGGGCATAGGTGCCCGCGGCGCGCGCAAGCTGGCCGCCCTTGCCGGGCTTCATCTCGACGTTGTGCACGATCGTCCCGATCGGCATTCCGGCGAACGGCATCGCGTTGCCGGGCTTCACGTCGGTCTTGGCGCCCGAGATGACCTGGTCGCCCACCGCGAGGCGCTGCGGCGCGAGGATGTAGGCCTGCTCGCCGTCCTGGTAGCGGATGAGCGCGATGAAGGCGGTGCGGTTCGGATCGTACTCGATCCGCTCGACCGTCGCCGGAACGTCGAACTTGCGGCGCTTGAAGTCCACCACGCGGTAGAGGCGCTTCGCCCCGCCGCCCTGGTGGCGCATCGTGATCCGTCCGGTGTTGTTCCGGCCGCCCTTCTTCGTCATCCCCTCGGTGAGGGCCTTGACGGGGCGTCCTTTCCAAAGCTCCGAACGGTCGATCAGAACCAGCCCGCGCTGGCCAGGCGTCGTCGGCTTGTACGACTTGAGTGCCATGCTTCCTGTCTTCCGTCTGCTTCGTGGTCCCGCGGGACCGGTTTCACTGGGATGGCGGGGTAAACCCTGCCCCGCCCTCTGTTGTCAAGGGCCGCGGCCGGAGCCGGCGCGGCCGCGCGTCACAGGCCCGTCGAGACGTCGATCGAGTTGCCTTCCTCGAGCGTCACGTAGGCCTTCTTCACGTCGGACCGCACGCCCGGGCGACCCCGGAAGCGCTTGGACTTGCCCTTCGTGACGGTGGTGTTCACCGCCTTCACCTTGACCCCGAAGAGCGTCTCCACCGCTTCCTTGATCTGCGGCTTGGTCGCATCCCGCGCCACCTGGAAGACGACGGCGTTGGCCTCGGAGGCCATCGTCGCCTTCTCGGTGATCACCGGCTTCACGATCACGTCGTAGTGTTCGGGTTTGGCGCTCATTTCAGGCGGGCCTCCAGGGCTTCGACCCCGGCCCTCGTGAGCACCAGCGTGTCACGGCGCAGGATGTCGTAGACGTTGGCGCCCATCGACGGCAGCACATCGAGTCCCTCGATGTTGGCCGCCGCGCGGGCGAAGTTCTCGTTGACCGCGGCGCCGTCGATGACGAGCGCGCGCTTCCAGCCGAGGGTCTTGAGCGCCTTGGCGAGGACCGCGGTCTTCGGCTCCTTCAGCTCGGCCGCATCGAGGATGACGAGGGCGCCGTCCCGGGCCTTGGCCGAAAGCGCGTGGCGCAGGCCGAGCGCGCGGAACTTCTTCGGCAGGTCGTGGGCGTGGCTGCGCGGCACGGGGCCCTTGTAGACCCCGCCCTTGCGGAAGATCGGCGCCTTGCGGGAACCGTGGCGTGCGCCGCCGGTGCCCTTCTGGCGGTAGATTTTCTTGGTCGAATAGCTCACGTCCGACTTGCCCAGCGTCGCATGCGTGCCGGCCTGGGCCTTGGCCCGCTGCCAGCGCACCACGCGGTGCAGGATGTCGGCGCGCGGCTCGAGCCCGAAGATCTCGTCGGGAAGCTCGACCGACCCGGCCTTCTTGGCCTCGAGGGTGATCACGTCAGCCTTCATTTTTCTCGTCCCCTTCCGGAGCTTCCTCGGCCGCACCGGCTTCGGCGGCGGCCGCCGCCTCGGCCTCGGCCGCCTCGAGCGCCGCCTGCTCGGCCTCGGCCGCGGCCTTGCGGGCCGCTTCCTCCTCGGCCGCCGCGGCGGCGGCCGCGGCCTCGGCAGCGCGCTTGGCCTCCTCGGCCGCAGACTTGAGCGCCGCCGGCAGGATCACGTTCTCGGGCACGGGCTTCTTGACCGCGTCCTTGATCGTGACCCAGCCGCCCTTCACGCCCGGCACCGCGCCCTTGACCATGATCAGCCCGCGGTCGGCGTCGGTGCGCACGACCTGCAGGTTCTGGGTGGTCACGCGCACGGCGCCGAGGTGGCCGGCCATCTTCTTGCCCTTGAACACCTTGCCGGGGTCCTGGCACTGGCCGGTCGAGCCGTGCGAGCGGTGGCTGATCGACACGCCGTGGCTGGCGCGCAGGCCGCCGAAGTTGTGCCGCTTCATCGCCCCCGCGAAGCCCTTGCCGGTGGAGGTTCCGGCAACGTCGACGAACTGGCCGGCGAAGTAGTGGTCGGCGGTGATCTCCTCGCCCACGCCGATCAGGTTCTCGGGGCTCACCCGGAACTCGGCGAGCTTGCGCTTGGGCGCCACGTTCGCCTTGGCGAAATGGCCGCGCATCGGGGCCGTGGTGCGCTTCGCCTTGGCGGCACCCGCGCCGAGCTGGACGGCGGTGTAGCCGTCCTTCTCCGCGGTGCGCTGCGCCACGACCTGCAGCCCGTCGAGCTGCAGGACCGTCACCGGCACCTGCCGTCCGTCGTCCATGAAGAGCCGGGTCATGCCCAGCTTCCGTGCGATCACTCCAGAGCGCATGGCGATGCCCTCCTCAGTTCAGCTTGATCTCGACGTCCACGCCGGCGGCGAGGTCGAGCTTCATCAGCGCGTCCACCGTCTGGGGGGTCGGATCGACGATGTCGAGAAGCCGCTTGTGGGTGCGGATCTCCCACTGGTCGCGCGACTTCTTGTCGATGTGCGGACCGCGCAGCACGGTGAACTTCTCGATCTTGTTCGGCAGCGGGATCGGACCCCGCACCTGGGCGCCCGTCCGCTTGGCGGTGTTCACGATCTCCTGCGTGCTGGCATCGAGCACGCGATAGTCGAACGCCTTGAGGCGGATGCGGATGTTCTGGCTCTGCATGACGTCAGCCTTTCGAGAGTTGAGAGGTGGGGCGGGGCAGCCCGCCCCACATCGAACCCGTTGCCGTTTACTTCAGGATCTTCGAGACGACGCCTGCGCCGACGGTGCGTCCGCCCTCGCGGATGGCGAAGCGGAGCTTCTCCTCCATGGCGATCGGCGCGATCAGCTCGACGGTGAACTTCAGGTTGTCGCCCGGCATCACCATCTCGGTGCCGGCCGGCAGCTTCACCGTGCCCGTCACGTCCGTCGTGCGGAAGTAGAACTGCGGCCGGTAGTTGGCGAAGAACGGCGTGTGCCGCCCGCCCTCCTCCTTCGTCAGGATGTAGGCCTCCGCCTCGAACTCGGTGTGCGGCTTCACCGAACCCGGCTTGCACAGCACCTGGCCACGCTCCACCGCGTCCTTGTCGATGCCCCTGAGCAGCGCGCCCACGTTGTCGCCCGCCTCGCCCCGGTCGAGCAGCTTGCGGAACATCTCCACGCCCGTCACCGTCGACTTCTGCGTCGTCCGCAGACCGACGATCTCCACCTCGTCGCCCACGTTGATCACGCCGCGCTCGATCCGGCCCGTCACCACCGTGCCCCGGCCCGAGATCGAGAACACGTCCTCGATCGGCATCAGGAACGGCTGGTCGATCGGGCGGTCCGGCGTCGGGATGTAGCTGTCGACCGCCTCCATCAGCGCACGGATCGAGTTCTCCCCGATCTCAGGGTCCCGCCCCTCCAGCGCCGCCAGCGCCGAGCCCTTCACGATCGGGATGTCGTCGCCCGGGAACTCGTAGGACGACAGAAGCTCCCGAACCTCCATCTCGACGAGCTCCAGAAGCTCCTCGTCGTCGACCTGGTCCACCTTGTTCATGTAGACCACCAGCGCAGGAACCCCCACCTGGCGCGCCAGGAGGATGTGCTCCCGCGTCTGCGGCATCGGGCCGTCCGCCGCAGACACCACGAGGATCGCGCCGTCCATCTGCGCCGCGCCCGTGATCATGTTCTTCACGTAGTCCGCATGGCCGGGGCAGTCGACATGCGCGTAGTGCCGCGCAGGCGTCTCGTACTCCACGTGCGCCGTCGAGATCGTGATCCCGCGCGCACGCTCCTCCGGCGCCGCGTCGATCTGGTCGTACGCCTTGAACTCCCCGAAGTACTTCGTGATCGCCGCCGTCAGCGTCGTCTTCCCGTGGTCCACGTGGCCGATCGTGCCAACGTTCACGTGCGGTTTCGTCCGTTCGAACTTTGCTTTTGCCATGATGGCCTCCTTTGTCGGGTGGCGGGGTGGCCCCGCCCTACGGGTGGTGGGTAGGGCGGGGTTCGCCCCGCCTGCCCGTCATGCGTACTTCTTCTGGATCTCTTCCGAGATGTTCTGCGGAACCGCCTCGTAGTGGTCGAACTGCATCGTGAACACCGCGCGGCCCGAGGACATCGAGCGCAGCGTGTTGATGTAGCCGAACATGTTGGCGAGCGGCACGAAGGCGTTGATGACGTTCGCGTTGCCGCGGCTGTCCTGCCCTGTGACCATGCCCCGGCGCGAGGTCAGGTCGCCGATGATGCTGCCGGTGTATTCCTCGGGCGTCACCACCTCGACCTTCATGATCGGCTCGAGCAGCTTCGCGCCGGCCTTCTTGAGGCCCTCGCGCATCGCCGCGCGGGTCGCGATCTCGAAGGCCAGCACGCTCGAGTCGACGTCGTGGAAGGCACCGTCCACCAGCGCGACCTTGAAGTCGATCACCGGGAAGCCGGCGAGCGGGCCCGAGTCCATGACCGACTGGATCCCCTTCTCGACGCCGGGGATGTACTCCTTCGGCACCGCGCCGCCGACGATCCGGCTCTCGAACGAATAGCCCTCGCCCGGCGCGGTCGGCTCGATCTCGAGCTTGACGCGGGCGAACTGGCCGGTGCCGCCGGTCTGCTTCTTGTGGGTGTAGTCGATCTCGGTCTTCTGGCTGATCGTCTCGCGGTAGGCCACCTGGGGCGCACCGATGTTGGCCTCGACCTTGAACTCGCGCTTCATGCGATCGACGAGGATGTCGAGGTGAAGCTCGCCCATCCCCTTCATGATGGTCTGGCCGGATTCCTGGTCGGTCTCGACGCGGAACGAGGGATCCTCGGCGGCGAGCCGCTGGAGCGCCATCGCCATCTTCTCCTGGTCGGCCTTCGACTTCGGCTCGACCGCGATCTCGATGACCGGCTCGGGGAAGGTCATCGTCTCGAGCACGACCGGCTTGTTGGGGTCGCAGAGCGTGTCGCCCGTGGTCGTCTCCTTGAGGCCGGCGAGCGCGATGATGTCGCCGGCGAAGGCCTCGTCGATTTCCTCGCGCTGGATTGCGTGCATCATCATCATCCGCCCCACCCGCTCGCGCTTGCCCTTGGTGGAGTTGAGCATCTGGTCGCCCTTCTTGAGCTGACCGGAGTAGATGCGCGTGAAGGTGAGCGAGCCCACGAAGGGGTCGTTCATGATCTTGAACGCCAGCCCCGCGAAGGGCTGCGCATCGTCGGCCGAGCGGGCGATGTTGCGCGTCTCGGTCTCGTCGCCGGGCGCGAAGCCCATGTAGGCCGGCACGTCGAGCGGCGAGGGCAGGAAGTCGATGACCGCGTTGAGGAGCGGCTGGACGCCCTTGTTCTTGAACGCGGAGCCCGCCGTGACCGGGACGAAGGTCAGCGACAGCGTGCCCTTGCGGATCAGCTTGCGGAGCGTGTCGACGTCGGGCTCGTTGCCCTCGAGGTAGGCCTCCATCGCCTCGTCGTCCTGCTCGACGGCGAGCTCGATGAGCTTGCCGCGCCACTCCTCGGCCTGGGCCCTGAGCGAGTCGCGGATCGGCTGGCGCTTCCACGAGGCGCCGAGGTCCTCGCCCTGCCAGACCCACTCCTCCATGGTGATCAGGTCGACGATGCCCTCGAGCTTGTCCTCGGCGCCGATCGGCAGCGCGATCGGGGCCGGGGTGGCCCCGGTGCGGTCCTTGATCATCTTCACGCAGTTGAAGAAGTCGGCGCCGATCTTGTCCATCTTGTTGACGAACACGATGCGCGGAACCTTGTAGCGGTCGGCCTGGCGCCAGACGGTCTCGGTCTGCGGCTCGACGCCGGCATTGGCGTCGAGAAGGCAGATCGCGCCGTCGAGCACGGCGAGCGAGCGCTCGACCTCGATGGTGAAGTCGACGTGGCCGGGCGTGTCGATGATGTTGAAGCGGTACTTGGTGTCCGACGTTCCCTCGGGCGTCGGATCCTCCTGGCGCTGCCAGAAGGTCGTGGTCGCCGCCGAGGTGATGGTGATGCCGCGCTCCTGCTCCTGCTCCATCCAGTCCATCGTCGCGGCGCCGTCATGCACCTCGCCGATCTTGTGGGACTTGCCGGTGTAGTAGAGGATCCGCTCCGTCGTCGTGGTCTTGCCGGCATCGATGTGGGCCATGATGCCGAAGTTGCGGTAGCGGTTCAGGGGATAGGCGCGGGCCATCGGATCGGTCCTCGGAGGAAAGGGCTGTTACCAGCGGTAATGGCTGAACGCCTTGTTGGCGTCGGCCATCTTGTGGGTGTCTTCGCGCTTCTTCACCGCGGTGCCGCGGTTCTGCACGGCATCGGAAAGCTCGCCGGCGAGGCGCTCTTCCATCGTGTTCTCGTTGCGCTTGCGGGCGGCCTGGATCAGCCAGCGGATCGCCAGCGCCTCGCGGCGCTCGGGGCGCACCTCGACCGGCACCTGGTAGGTGGCGCCGCCGACCCGGCGGGAGCGCACCTCGACCGCGGGCTTCACGTTGTCGAGCGCCTCGTGGAACACCTCGACCGGCGGGCGCTTGAGGCGGCCCTCGACGCGGGAGAGCGCGTTGTAGACGATCGACTCGGCGACCGACTTCTTGCCGTCGACCATCAGGTTGTTCATGAACTTCGTCAGCACCGTGTCGCCATACTTGGCGTCGGGCAGGATCTCGCGTTTCTCGGCGCGGTGGCGGCGGGACATGGCTCAGCTCCTCACTTCGGACGCTTGGCGCCGTACTTGGAACGGCGCTGGCGGCGGTCCTTGACGCCCTGGGTGTCGAGCACGCCGCGCAGGATGTGGTAGCGGACGCCGGGAAGGTCCTTCACGCGGCCGCCGCGGATCAGGACCACCGAGTGCTCCTGAAGGTTGTGCTTCTCGCCGGGGATGTAGCTGATCACCTCGAAGCCGTTGGTCAGGCGCACCTTGGCGACCTTCCGCATGGCCGAGTTCGGCTTCTTCGGCGTCGTCGTGTAGACGCGCGTGCAGACGCCGCGCTTCTGCGGGCATTCCTGCAGGTGCTGCGACTTCGACTTCGCAACCTTGGGCTGCCGCGGCTTGCGGATCAGCTGCTGGATCGTCGGCATTCAGGGTTCCCCCAAGCTTCTACCGTTTCGTCTCGTGCATCGCCGCGGACAGGCCCGCGAAAACGCGAAAACCGCATGCGTTCCCCCATTCGCGGGAACGACGCGGTGGAATTCCAGAGGATCGGGGCACGGGGCCCGGATCGTGACCACTTCAGTCATGGGTTCAGGCGTGGAACGGAAGCCGCCCCCGCCCGGGTGCGCGCCGTATATGGGGAGTCGCGCGGGGTGTCAACAGCCCCCGGTGGGCATGGTGCGCGGCGTCACGGGGCACGGGCGGGGGCGGTGTCCCGCCGGCGCACCCGCCGTTCGCGGTAGAGCGTGAAGAGACCCGTTCCCGCGACGATGGCGGCCCCGAGCAGGGTCAGGCCGTCGGGCCAGTGCCCGAACACGGCAAGGCCGAGCACCAGCGCCCAGATGAGGCTCGTGTAGCGGAACGGGGCGATGAACCCGATGTCGCCTGCCCGCATCACCATGACCGAGCAGATGTAGCCCAGGATCACGAACACGATCGCGCCGGAGAGCTGCATCGCCGCCGCCGGCGTGACCGGCGCCCAGGCGCCGGTGAGGCAGCCCGCCGCCCCGAAGAGGGTGACGCCGGCTGAAGCCGCGAGCGCCACCGTCAGCGAGGGGACGCCGCGCGATATCCGCCGCGTGGCGAGGTCGCGCAGCGTCACGCAGGCGACCGAGGCGAGCGCGTAGAGGGCGTAGATGTTGAACCCGTCGGGGCCCGGCCGGACGATCAGCAGCACCCCGAGGAAACCGACCACGATCGCCGTCATCCGCCGCCAGCCCACGGGCTCGCGCAGGAACAGCGCCCCCGCCAGCGTGATCGTCAGCGGCAGGGCCTGGAGGATCGCCGTCACGTTGGCGATCGGCATGTTGAAGAGCGCGGTGATGAAGAACCACGCCGCGCCGATCTCGCCGAGCGTGCGCAGGCCGACGAGCCGCCAGTCGGCCGCCGTCAGGTCAAGCCTGAGGGCTCCGGTTCCCCGGGCGAGCACGAACAGGAAGAGCGTCGTCGCCGCTCCCCTCAGGAGCAGGGCCTGGAACAGGGGCAGGTCGTCCGACAGCGCCTTCATGAAGGCGTCGTTGACGGTGAAGGCGGCCATCGCCCCCATCATGAGGAGCGCCCCGCGCGCGTTGTCGGACAGACCGCCCATCGGGCGAGGGCTAGTGCGAAACGCGCCGGAGCGGAAGCCGCATTCGCAGCGCCGCCGCCGGTCGCGGCAACGCGCCGGGGCAGAGAGCCGCCGGACCCGCTGCGGGGACGCCGGCGGGGCCTGCATGGAAGCGGCGCCGCCCCGGAGGACGGCGCCGCAGTTCCGATCCGCACGTGTCGCGGCGGGCCGGGGCGGGCCCGGCCCCCCGGGTTCAGCCCCGGTCCTCCGGCGTCTCGACGAGCAGATCGTCGTCGGGGCCGAAGGTGTCGATCACCGGGGCCGCCAGCGCCGCCGCGGCCTCGGCCTCGGCGCGGCGCTGCTCGATCACCTTCTGGTCGCGCTCGGCCGCGATCCGTCGGATCCGCGTCGTCGCCCCGCCGGTGCCCGCCGGGATCAGCCGGCCGACGATGACGTTCTCCTTCAGGCCGACGAGCTTGTCGCGCTTGCCCTGGACGGCCGCCTCGGTCAGCACCCGCGTCGTCTCCTGGAACGAGGCCGCCGAGATGAACGAGCGGGTCTGGAGCGAGGCCTTCGTGATCCCGAGCAGGACCGGCTCGCCCACCGCGGGCCGGCCGCCGCGCGCCTCGACCTTGGCGTTCTCCTCCTCGAACTCCGCCTTGTCGAGATGCTCGCCCGGCAGGAGCGTGGTGTCGCCCGACTCGATCACCTCGATCTTCTGCAGCATCTGCCGCACGATGACCTCGATGTGCTTGTCGTTGATCTTCACGCCCTGGAGCCGGTAGACGTCCTGCACCTCGTCGATCAGGTAGTCGGCGAGCGCCTCGACCCCGAGGATGCGCAGGATGTCGTGCGGCGCGGGGTTGCCGTCCATGATGTAGTCGCCCTTCTGGACGAAGTCGCCCTCCTGGACGGGGATGTGCTTGCCCTTCGGCACCATGTACTCGACGGGCTGGAGCGTCTCGTCCACAGGCTCGATGGTGATCCGGCGCTTGTTCTTGTAGTCCTTGCCGAAGCGCACGTAGCCGTCGATCTCGGCGATGATCGCGTGGTCCTTCGGCCGGCGCGCCTCGAACAGCTCCGCCACCCGCGGCAGACCGCCGGTGATGTCCTTGGTCTTGGCGCCCTCGCGCGGGATCCGCGCCACCACGTCGCCGGCCCGGATCTCGGCGCCGTCCTCCAGCGAGAGGATCGCGTCCACCGACATCGGGTAGCTGACCGGCGCGCCCGCCTCGTTGCGGACGGGCTCGCCCGTCGCCGGGTCCATGATGATGATCTCGGGCTTGAGGTCCGAGCCGCGCGGAACCGACCGCCAGTCGGCCACGATCTTCTGGGTCATGCCCGTGGCCTCGTCGGTCTCCTCCCGGACCGAGAGGCCCGAGACGAGGTCGACGAACCTGGCCACGCCGCCCTGTTCGGCGATGATCGGCAGGGTGTAGGGATCCCACTCGAAGAGCTTGGTGCCCCGCTTCACCTTGTCGCCGTCCTTCACGAAGAGCTTCGAGCCGTAGCCGACCTTGTGCGCGGCCCGCTCCTGCCCCTTGTCGTCGACGATGGCCACGACCATGTTCCGCCCCGTCACGATCAGGTCGCCGGCGGCATTCTTGATCGTCATCGCGTTGCGGAACTCGACCCGGCCCTCCTGGCTGGCCTCCAGGAACGACTGCTGGCCGCCCTGCGCGATGCCGCCGATGTGGAAGGTCCGCATCGTGAGCTGCGTGCCGGGCTCGCCGATCGACTGTGCGGCGATGATGCCCACGGCCTCGCCGACGTTCACCATGGTGCCGCGCGCGAGGTCGCGCCCGTAGCAGGTGGCGCAGACGCCCTCCTCGGCCTCGCAGGTCAGCGGCGAGCGGATCTTGACCGCCGCGATCCCGGAGGCCTCGATCAGGTCGGACTTGCGCTCGTCGATGAGCTCGCCCCGGGTGACGATCACCTCGTCGGTGCCCGGGCGCAGCACGTCCTCGGCAGCCACGCGGCCCAGCACCCGCTCGGCGAGCGAGGCCACGACCTCGCCGTCGTTGACCGCCGCGCGCGCGGTGATGAACCGGTCGGTGCCGCAGTCCTGCGTGCGGATGATGCAGTCCTGCGCCACGTCCACGAGGCGGCGCGTCAGGTAGCCCGAGTTCGCGGTCTTGAGCGCGGTGTCCGCGAGGCCCTTGCGGGCGCCGTGGGTGGAGTTGAAGTACTCCAGCACCGTCAGCCCTTCCTTGAAGTTCGAGATGATCGGCGTCTCGATGATCTCGCCCGAGGGCTTGGCCATCAGGCCGCGCATGCCCCCGAGCTGCTTCATCTGCGCGGGGCTGCCCCGGGCGCCCGAGTGGCTCATCATGTAGACGCTGTTCGGCTCCATCTCGGCGCCGGAATCGTCCACGCGGACTGCCGAGATCTCCTTCATCATCTCGGCCGCCACGGCATCCGAGCACTTCGACCAGGCATCGACGACCTTGTTGTACTTCTCACCCTGGGTGATCAGGCCGTCCATGTACTGCTGCTCGAACTCCTTCACCTGCTCGCGCGTCTCGTTGACGATCTCCCACTTCCGCTCGGGGATGAGCATGTCGTCCTTGCCGAACGAGATGCCGGCCCGGAACGCCTCGCGGAACCCGAGCCCCATGATCTGGTCGCAGAAGATGACCGACTCCTTCTGGCCGCAGTAGCGGTAGACGGTGTCGATGACCTGCTGCACCTCCTTCTTGCGCAGAAGGCGGTTGACCAGATCGAAGGGCGCCTTGGCGTTGAGCGGAAGCATCGCCCCGAGCCGGACGCGGCCCGGCGTGGTGTCGTAGCGCTTCCAGACCTCGTTGCCCTCCTCGTCGATCTGCTTGACGCGGGCCTTGATCCTGGCGTGCAGGTGCACCGCGCCGGCCGAGAGCGCATGCTCGACCTCCTCGGGGCTGGCGAAGGCCATGCCCTCGCCCTTCATGCCCTTCCGCTCCATCGAGACGTAGTAGAGGCCGAGCACCATGTCCTGCGAGGGCACGATGATCGGCGAGCCGTTGGCGGGCGAGAGCACGTTGTTCGTGCTCATCATCAGCACCCGCGCCTCGAGCTGCGCTTCCAGCGAAAGCGGCACGTGCACGGCCATCTGGTCGCCGTCGAAGTCGGCGTTGAAGGCGGCGCAGACCAGCGGATGGAGCTGGATCGCCTTGCCCTCGATCAGGATCGGCTCGAAGGCCTGGATGCCGAGCCGGTGCAGCGTGGGCGCCCGGTTCAGCAGCACCGGGTGCTCGCGGATCACCTCGTCGAGGATGTCCCAGACCTCGGGGCGCTCCTTCTCGACGAGCTTCTTGGCCTGCTTCACGGTGCTCGAAAGCCCCTTGGCCTCGAGCCGCGAGTAGATGAACGGCTTGAAGAGTTCGAGCGCCATCTTCTTCGGCAGGCCGCACTGGTGCAGCTTCAGCTCCGGCCCCGTCACGATGACCGAGCGGCCCGAGAAGTCGACGCGCTTGCCGAGCAGGTTCTGCCGGAACCGGCCCTGCTTGCCCTTCAGCATGTCGGAAAGCGACTTCAGCGGCCGCTTGTTCGCCCCGGTGATGACCCGGCCGCGGCGGCCGTTGTCGAAGAGCGCGTCGACCGACTCCTGCAGCATCCGCTTCTCGTTGCGGATGATGATGTCGGGCGCGCGCAGTTCGATCAGCCGCTTGAGGCGGTTGTTGCGGTTGATGACGCGGCGGTAGAGGTCGTTGAGGTCCGAGGTCGCGAACCGGCCGCCGTCGAGCGGCACCAGCGGGCGCAGTTCCGGCGGAATCACCGGGATCACCGTCAGAACCATCCACTCCGGCCGGTTGCCGGATTCCAGGAAGTTCTCGACGATCTTCAGCCGCTTGATGATCTTCTTGGGCTTGAGTTCGCCGGTCGCCTCCTTCAGCTCCTCGCGGAGCTGCTCGGCGGTGGCCTCGAGGTCGATCGCGGCCAGCATCTCGCGGATCGCCTCGGCGCCGATGTTCGCGGTGAAGGCGTCGGCGCCGTACTGGTCCTGCGCGTCGAGGAACTCCTCCTCGGTCAGGAGCTGGCCGTAGGTCAGGTCGGTCAGGCCCGGCTCGATGACGACGTAGTTCTCGAAGTAGAGGATGCGCTCCAGATCGCGCAGCGTCATGTCGAGCATCAGGCCGATGCGCGAGGGCAGCGATTTCAGGAACCAGATGTGGGCGACCGGCGCGGCCAGCTCGATATGGCCCATCCGCTCGCGCCGCACCTTCTGGAGCGTGACCTCGACGCCGCACTTCTCGCAGACGACGCCGCGATACTTCATGCGCTTGTACTTGCCGCAGAGGCACTCGTAGTCCTTGATCGGCCCGAAGATGCGGGCGCAGAACAGGCCGTCGCGCTCGGGCTTGAAGGTGCGGTAGTTGATCGTTTCCGGCTTCTTGATCTCGCCGTAGGACCAGCTCAGGATCCGCTCCGGCGATGCCAGCGAGATCTTGATCTCGTCGAAGGTCTTCGGCGCGGCGACCGGATTGAACGGGTTGGTGGTCAGTTCCTGGTTCATCTTCGTTTCCTCGAAATGGGGCGGGGGGCAGGCCGGGCCGGGGCCCGGCCCACGGGGGCCGTAGGGCGGGGTTCAGCCCGCCATGCGGTCACTCCTCCTCCGCATCCAGGAGTTCCATGTTCAGGCCGAGGCCGCGGACTTCCTTCACGAGCACGTTGAAGCTCTCCGGCACGCCGGCCTCGAAGTTGTCCTCGCCCTTGACGATCGACTCGTAGACCTTGGTGCGTCCCGCCACGTCGTCGGACTTGACGGTGAGCATCTCCTGCAGCGTGTAGGCCGCGCCGTAGGCCTCGAGCGCCCAGACCTCCATCTCGCCGAGGCGCTGGCCGCCGAACTGGGCCTTGCCGCCCAGCGGCTGCTGGGTGACGAGGCTGTAGGGGCCGGTCGAGCGGGCGTGCAGCTTGTCGTCCACCAGGTGGTGGAGCTTCAGCATGTACTTCACGCCCACGGTCACCGGCCGCGCGAACTGCTCGCCCGTCCGGCCGTCGAACACGATCGACTGTCCGCTCTCGTCGAAGCCCGCGCGGCGCAGCGCGTCGTTCACGTCCGCCTCCTTCGCGCCGTCGAAGACCGGCGTGGCGATCGGCACGCCCCGGGTCACGGTCGCGGCGCTTTCGACCAGCGCCTCGTCCTCCATGTTCGCGAAGGCTTCGGCATAGGTCTCCTCGCCGTAGGCCAGGCGCATCGCCTCCCTGACCGGGGTCAGGTCGCCCGAGCGGCGGTATTCGGCCAGCGCCTCGTCGATCTTGAGCCCCAGCCCGCGCGCGGCCCAGCCCATGTGCGTCTCGAGGATCTGGCCCACGTTCATCCGGCTCGGCACGCCGAGCGGGTTGAGCACGAGATCGACCGGGGTGCCGTCCTGCAGGAACGGCATGTCCTCCATCGGCACCACCTTCGAGACGACGCCCTTGTTGCCGTGCCGCCCGGCCATCTTGTCGCCGGCCTGGAGCTTGCGCTTCACCGCGACGAAGACCTTGACCATCTTCATCACGCCGGGCGGCAGGTCGTCGCCGCGCCGGACCTTCTCGACCTTGTCCTCGAAGCGGTGCTCGAGCGCGCGCTTCTGCGCCTCGAACTGGTCGTTGAGTGCCTCGACGGCCTTGGCATCCTTCTCGTCGCCCAGCGCGAGCTGCCACCACTGGCCGCGGCTGAGCGACTCGAGCAGCTCCTCGGTGACCTCCGAGCCCGGCTTGATCCCCTTGGGACCCTTCACCGCGATCTTGCCGAGGATCATCGACTTCAGGCGCGCGTAGATGTTGCGCTCGAGGATCGAGAGCTCGTCGTCCCGGTCGCGGGCGAGGCGCTCGACCTCCTCGCGCTCGATCTGGAGCGCACGCTCGTCCTTGTCGACGCCGTGGCGGTTGAACACCCGCACTTCCACCACCGTGCCGTAGGCGCCGGGCGGCAGGCGCAGCGAGGTGTCGCGCACGTCCGATGCCTTCTCGCCGAAGATCGCCCGGAGCAGCTTCTCCTCCGGGGTCATCGGGCTTTCGCCCTTGGGGGTGATCTTGCCCACCAGGATGTCGCCCGGCTGCACCTCGGCGCCGATGTAGACGATCCCCGCCTCGTCGAGGTTGCGCAGGGCCTCCTCGCCGACGTTCGGGATGTCGCGGGTGATCTCCTCGGGGCCGAGCTTGGTATCCCGCGCCGCCACCTCGTATTCGTCGATGTGGATCGACGTGAACACGTCGTCGCGGTGGATCCGCTCGGAGATCAGGATCGAGTCCTCGTAGTTGTAGCCGTTCCACGGCATGAAGGCGACGACCACGTTCCGGCCGAGCGCAAGCTCGCCCATGTCGGTGCAGGGGCCGTCGGCGATCACCTGGCCCTTGGCCACCGTGTCGCCCACCTTCACCAGCGGCCGCTGGTTGATGGTCGAGGACTGGTTCGACCGCTTGAACTTGCGCAGACGGTAGATGTCCACGCCGGGGTCGGACGGGTCGAGCTCGCCGGTGGCGCGCACGACGATGCGGCTCGCGTCCACCTGGTCGATCACGCCGGCGCGGCGGGCCATGATCGCGGCGCCCGAATCCCGGGCCACGACGCCCTCGATGCCGGTGCCGACGAACGGCGCCTCGGACTGCAGGAGCGGCACCGCCTGGCGCTGCATGTTGGAGCCCATGAGCGCGCGGTTCGCGTCGTCGTTCTCGAGGAACGGGATCAGCGAGGCCGCGACCGAGACGAGCTGCTTCGGCGACACGTCGATGAGGTCGACCTGGTCGGAGGGGTTCAGCATGAACTCGCCGCCCTTGCGGGTCGAGACGAGGTCGTTGAGGAACCGCCCGTTCTCGTCGAGCCGCGCGTTCGCCTGGGCGATCGTGTGGCGCATCTCCTCGGTGGCCGACATGTAGACGACCTCGTCGGTCACCTGGCCGTTCCTCACCCGGCGGTAGGGGGTCTCGATGAAGCCGTACTTGTTCACCCGCGCGAAGGTGGCCAGCGAGTTGATGAGGCCGATGTTCTGGCCCTCCGGCGTCTCGATCGGGCACATCCGGCCGTAGTGGGTGGGGTGCACGTCGCGCACCTCGAAGCCCGCCCGCTCGCGCGTGAGCCCGCCCGGGCCCAGCGCCGAGAGGCGCCGCTTGTGCGTGACCTCCGAAAGCGGGTTCGTCTGGTCCATGAACTGGCTGAGCTGCGAGGAACCGAAGAACTCCCGCACCGCGGCGGCCGCGGGCTTGGCGTTGATCAGGTCCTGCGGCATCACGGTGTCGATCTCGACCGAGGACATCCGCTCCTTGATCGCGCGCTCCATCCGCAGCAGGCCGATCCGGTACTGGTTCTCCATCAGCTCGCCGACCGAGCGCACCCGGCGGTTGCCGAGATGGTCGATGTCGTCGATCTCGCCCCGGCCGTCGCGCAGCTCGACCAGCGCCTTGACGCAGGCGACGATGTCCTCGCGGTCGAGCGTGCGCTGCGTGTCGGGCTTGTCGAGGTCGAGCCGCATGTTCATCTTGACCCGGCCGACGGCCGAGAGGTCGTAGCGCTCCTTGTCGAAGAAGAGCTGGTCGAACAGCGCGCTCGCGGCCTCGACCGTCGGCGGCTCGCCGGGCCGGAGCACGCGGTAGATGTCCATCAGCGCGGTCTCGCGGTTCCAGTTCTTGTCCGCGGCCATCGTGTTGCGGATGTAGGCCCCGATGGTGACGTTGTCGATGTCGAGCACGGGGATGTCGGTGATGCCCGCGTCGAGCAGCGCCTTGAGCGTGCCGCCCTTCACGTTGCCGTCGCGGTCGACCTCCCAGGTCAGCTCGTCGCCCGCCTCGGCGTAGATCGCGCCCGTCTCCTCGTTGACGATGTCGCGCGCGACGTAGCGCCCGACGATCGCCTCGAAGGGCACGAGGATCTCCTCGACCTTGCCCTCGTCGATCAGCTTCTTGACCGTCCGCGGCGTGACCTTGTCGCCGGCCTTGGCGATCACCTCGCCGGTCTTGGCGTCGATGAGGTCGTAGGTCGGCCGGGTGCCGCGCACCCGCTCGGGGAAGAACTTCGTCGCCCAGCCCTTCTTGCCCACCTGGCGGAAGGTCACGGTGTCGTAGTAGGCGCCCATGATCGCGTCCTGGTCCATGCCGAGGGCATAGAGCAGCGTCGTCACCGGGAGCTTGCGGCGCCGGTCGATGCGGGCGAACACGAGATCCTTGGCGTCGAACTCGAAGTCGAGCCAGGAGCCGCGGTAGGGGATGATGCGGCAGGCGAAGAGGAGCTTTCCGCTGGAATGGGTCTTGCCCTTGTCGTGGTCGAAGAACACGCCGGGGCTGCGGTGCATCTGGCTCACGACCACCCGCTCGGTCCCGTTCACGATGAACGTGCCGTTGTTGGTCATGAGGGGCATGTCGCCCATGTAGACGTCCTGCTCCTTGATGTCCTTGACCGACTTGGCGCCGGTCTCCTCGTCGACATCGAACACGATCAGGCGCAGCGTCACCTTGAGCGGCGCCGAATACGTCATGTCGCGCGACTGGCACTCGTCGACGTCGTATTTCGGCTTCTCGAGCTCGTAGCGGACGAACTCGAGCACGGCGGTCTCGTTGAAGTCCTTGATCGGGAAGACCGACTGGAACACCCCCTGGATGCCCTCGCCGTCCTGGGGCCTGTCCCCCTCGCCCGAGTTGAGGAACAGATCGTAGGAGCTCTTCTGCACCTCGATCAGGTTCGGCATCTCGAGAACTTCGCGGATCTTGCCATAGTAGCGGCGGATCCGCTTCTGGCCGACATACGCTTGCGCCATGCTCGTGGTCACCTTTCGTCCTGCGCGGTTGCACGCCCCCGGGGCATGGGGCGGGCCCGCTCACGAAATCAGGCCGGTGCGGCTCCATTCCTGCCCGCCGTCCCACCGGCGGGCTCCCGAGCCGTGCACCCTGCCCAGGGGAAGGCCCGCTCCGGGGCCCTCGCCAAGACAGGTTCGGCTGGAGGCGGATTTCCCGCCCCCAGCCTCGATCTCCGTGCGGGGCGCGCGCGCGCGGCCCCCCCGACCTCAGGCGAGGTCGACCTCGGCGCCGGCGTCCACCAGCTTCTTCTTGATGTCCTCGGCCTCGGCCTTGTTGACGCCTTCCTTGACCTTGCCGCCCGCCTCGACCAGGTCCTTGGCCTCCTTGAGGCCGAGGCCGGTGATCGCGCGGACTTCCTTGATCACGTTGATCTTGTTCGGGCCGGCGTTCTTCAGCACGACGTCGAACTCGGTCTTCTCCTCGGCGGCCTCGGCGGCCCCGCCCGCGGCGGGAGCGGCGGCCATCATCACCGCGCCGCCGGCGGCGGGCTCGATGCCATACTCGTCCTTGAGGATCTGCTTCAGTTCCTGGGCCTCCAGAAGGGTCAGACCCACGATCTGTTCGGCAAGTTTCTTCAGATCAGCCATTTCTCTCATCCGTTTCCAAAGATGTGTCCCAACGCGGGCGGTTCAGGCACCGCGGGGCTCATCAGGTTGCTCAAGCGGCAGCCCGCTCCTCCAGGGTGGAGAGGATGCCCGCGATGTTCGAGGCAGGTGCGCCAATCGCCCCGGCGAGGTTCGCGGCCGGTGCCCCGATGCACGCCACGACCTGAGCGATCAGCTCTTCGCGCGACGGCAGTTCGGAAACCGCCTTGACCCCGTTCGGGTCGAGGAACGTCTCGCCCATGGCGCCGCCGAGGATCTCGTATTTCGAGTTGTCCTTGGCGAACTTCACCGCAACCCGGGCCGCAGCCACTGGGTCCTCGGAGAAGGCGAGAACGGTCATGCCCTTGAGAAGCTCGGCCATTGCCCGGCCGGGCTTGCCCTCGAGGGCGATCTTGGCGAGCCTGTTCTTGGCAACGCGCACGGAACCGCCCGCCTCGCGCATCCGCGCGCGGAGGTCCTGCATCTCGGCAACCGTGAGACCCGCGTAGCGTGCAACCACGACCACGCCAGAGCTTTCGAAGATCTGGCCGAGTTCCTCGACCACTTTCTCTTTCTGGGCTCTATCCACAGTTTCGCTCCAAGTATGGAGGGGTCACCCCCTCCGGCTCATGTCTGCCCCGGCCTTGCGGCCGGAGCGTTCGGGTCCGTGTGCACGGGGTCCCGAGGGCCAGATCGCCCGAGGTCGCAGCCCCGGCTGATCCATCTCGTTCTCCCGTCTCGGGAAGGAATTACAGGTCTGACGACCAACCCTCCGTCTCGGACAGGACGCGGCGACCCTCGCGGGCCGCCCCGCCATTCGCCGGCCCCGAAGGCCCGGCAAATCCTTCCTGCGGGCGCGCGGCCCGCCGTCTCTCAGCCCTGGCTCGTGGCCGACGCGAGGTCGACCGAAACGCCCGGGCCCATGGTCGAGGAGACCGACACCTTCTTGAGGTAGGTCCCCTTGGCGCCCGAGGGCTTGGCCTTGTTCACCGCCTCGACGAAGGCGCGCAGGTTCTGGGCGAGCTTCTCGGTCTCGAACGAGACCTTGCCGATGCCGGACTGCACGATCCCGGCCTTCTCGACCTTGAACTGCACCTCGCCGCCCTTGGCGGCCTTGACCGCGGCGCCCACGTCCATCGTCACCGTGCCGACCTTGGGGTTCGGCATCAGGTTGCGCGGGCCGAGGATCTTGCCGAGCCGGCCGACGAGCGGCATCAGGTCGGGCGTGGCGATGCAGCGATCGAACTCGATCTTGCCGCCCTGGATCGTCTCGACGAGATCCTCGGCGCCCACGATGTCGGCGCCGGCGGCCCTGGCCTCGTCGGCCTTCGGGCCGCGGGCGAACACCGCCACACGCACCGTCTTGCCCGTGCCGTTCGGCAGCTGCACCACCCCGCGGACCATCTGGTCGGCGTGGCGGGGATCGACGCCGAGGTTCAGCGCGACCTCGACGGTCTCGTCGAACTTCGCCCTGGCGTTGGCCTTGACCAGCGCCATCGCCTCCTCGACCGAGAGGTTCGCCTTGCCGGCGAAGGCCTCGCGCGCGGCCATCACGCGTTTGCCATGCTTGCCCATCGCCTTACCCCTTCACCTCGATGCCGATCGACCGGGCGGACCCCAGGATGATCTGCATCGCCGCCTCGATGTCGTTCGCGCTGAGATCCTTCATCTTGGCCTCGGCGATCTCGCGCACCTGCGCCGCGGTCACGGTGCCGACCACGTCGCGGCCCGGCTTCTCCGACCCCTTCGGCCGGTTCCGCTTGCCCACCGGCTTCAGGCCCGCCGCCTTCTTGAGATAGTAGGACGCGGGCGGCGTCTTGGTCTCGAAGGTGAACGACTTGTCGGCGTAGTAGGTGATCACGGTGGGCACCGGGGCGCCCTGCTCCATCTCCTGCGTCTTGGCGTTGAACGCCTTGCAGAATTCCATGATGTTGATGCCCCGCTGGCCCAGAGCGGGGCCCACGGGCGGCGAGGGGTTGGCCTGCCCCGCCTTGATCTGCAGCTTCAGCTGCCCGACAACCTTCTTGGCCATCCGGCCTCTCCTTCTCTCACGGCGCTCCCGGCGAGGGGCGCGTTTAGTGGTCCGGCCGGCCCCGGTCCGTGACCGGGTCGGCCTCCCACGGCTCCCGCTCAGGCCGTCTTGCTGACCTGCGCGAATTCCAGCTCGACCGGGGTCGCCCGGCCGAAGATCGACACGCTGACCTTCAGGCGCTGCGCGTCGTCGTCCACATCCTCGACCATGCCCGAGAAGCCCTCGAACGGCCCGTCGGTCACGTTCACGGTCTCGCCCACCGTGTAGGTGATCAGGCTGCGCGGCGCCTCCTGGCCTTCCTCGACCCGGTTCAGGATCTGGTTCACCTCGGCATCGCGCATCGGCATCGGCTTGCCCTGCGGGCCGAGGAACCCGGTCACGCGGTTGATCGAGTTGATGAGGTGATAGGTGCGGTCGTTCATCTCCATCCGCACGAGAACGTAGCCCGGCATGAAGCGGCGCTCGGTCGTCACCTTCTTGCCGCGGCGGATCTCGAGCACCTCCTCGGTCGGAACGAGAACCTCCTCGATCTCGTCCTGGAGGCCCTTCTCGGCCACGGCGTGCCTGATCTGCTCGGCCACGCGCTTCTCGAAGTTCGAGAGAACGCTCACCGAATACCACCGCTTCGCCATCGCCTGCCTGCCCTTGCGCCCACCGGCGCCAGCGCCGGATCGTCGTGAATTTCTGGCGTTTGCCGAACAAACAACGGCGCGCAACACGAATCATTGCACGCCGGTCTGAGGAAAACGCCGCCCGCCTTACAGCCCGGGGACCCCGAGATCAAGGGCGGAGGGCGCTTCTTTCCCGCTCCGCCCTAGCCGAAGTAGTTGAGCACGGCCTGCAGGCCGGTGCGGATGGTGAAATCGACGAGGAAGAAGAAGATCGCCGTCAACGTCGCCATCACGAAGACCATGGCCGTCGTCACCGCGACCTCGCGCCGCGTCGGCCAGACCACCTTCGCGACCTCGGCGCGCGTCTGCTGGAGGAACTGGAAGGGATTGGTCCGCGCCATGCTGTGATCCTTGCCGTCTCTAGGCGGCGAGATACGCCGCCGCGCACCGGGTTTCAAGCCCGAGGGCCACGCCGCGGCGCGGCCGGCGGGGCATGCGGCTCAGCCGGCGGGGGAGTCGTGGTCGTCGGGCACGAGCTGGCGCTGCTTGATCCGGGCACGCCGCTCGGCAAGCATCGCGGCCACCGAGACAGGCCCGAGCACCGGCGCGCCCGTCGTCCTGTGGATCGGCGCGTGCACGCCGCGGGCCGGCGACGGCACGGCCGCATCGTGCCGTTCGAGCCGCGCGACGAGCCCGGCCAGTTCCTCGGGCAGGGCGCTCGGCATCGGCCGCGCCGCGCTTGCGTTCACCGCCGGCCCGGCCGCCGCCGCGCTTGCCGCCCTGTCCGCATCCGGGGCCTCGCTCCCGGGGGCAGGTGCGGCCCCGTCGGCCGCTCCGGCGACCGGCGGCGGGGCGGGTTCCCCGGCTTCGGCAGTCCGGGGCCCGTCCGCGGGCTCGGGCGGTTCGGCCTGCAACGGCGGTTCGGCGTGATGGGCGGCCTCGGACCCCGCCGCCGCGAGGCCCCCCACGGGCTCCGCGGGGCGCAGCTCCGCCTCCTCCGCGACCTCTCCTGCCTGCACGCCGTCCGGCGCGACACCCTCGTCGATGGCGCGACCCGGCTCGGCCTCCACGGCGTCCCCGGCGATCCCATCGGCGCGATCCGTCCCGGCCGCCTCGGGAACCTCGCCCGGCTCGGCCCCCGGCAGCGCCTCTGCCCCGGGGTCCGCAGGCCCTGCGCTGCCTTCCGCTGCCGCCTCGGCCGGCCAGGCGTCGCCGCTCCACATCCAGGCGGCATCACCCTCGCCCTCCCGGCTCTCGACCTCGGGGGTCGCATCGGGCGCGGCCGCCACCTCTGCCGGACCGGCGACCTCTCCGGTCGGCGCATCCGTCGCGGCGGGGGCCGCGGCGGCATCGGGCAGGACTGCCGTCGCGGACGGCCCTTCGATAGCGGGCCCGGCCTCCGCCCCGAACTCCGGCCCTTCCGCCTCTGCAACGCGCGGCTCTTCCTCCGCCGGGTCGGACGACCGGCCGTCGGCCGCGGCGGCCGCCGCCGCACGCGAAGCTTCCTGTCGTGCCATGAGTTCGGCGAACGCCGCGCGGAACCCGCCGAGCGCGTCGCCCGATGCCGGCGGTTCGGGGGCAGGTGCTTCGGGGGCGGGCGGGGCCTCCGCCGAGTGCGCCTCCGAAACCCCGGCGACCGGCCCGCCGGCGGTGCCGGTCTCCGTTGCCGGGACATCCTCCACCGGCGCCGGCGAAGGCGCGACCCCGCCCGCGTCGGCATCCAGCGTAGGCTCTGCGCCTGCGCCCACGGCCGCGTCGTGGCCCCTGTCCTGGGCGAACCTCGCCGCGATCGCGGCAAGGAAGGCATCAACCGGGTCGGGCTGCGACGGTCCGGGCGAAACCGCCACGCTCGCGCTCGCTTCCTGCGTGCCGGCTACGGCCCCGGCATCCGGCAGGCCCTCCCGCGCAGCCGCCGCCGGGGGCTCGGACTCCGCGTCGGCCGATCCTGCGGGCGCGGCGGGCATCGCGGCGGCCCCGGCCTGCGCGGCGACGCCGTCATCGGTCCCGTGAGCCGCGCCCCCGGGCCCGGGCGCCGGGTCGGCCGCGCCGGCATCGGCCGGGACTTCCCCGAGATCGTCCCCGAGCTCGGCCCCCGGCCGCTCCGCCACCTCGCCGGATCTGTCATACTCGCCCCACTCCGCCTGGGCGGTCGCCGCACGCCGGACGACATAGGTCGGCTCGGCGGCCTCTGCCGCGGGCCGGCGCGCGGCGCGCCACTCGGCAAGGCTCTGGGCCGGGCGGACCGGCGCGACGGCCGCGCCTTCGGCCGCTGCCGCCACAAGCGCCGCCCGCGCCGAACCGGGGGGGCCCGCGCGCTCTCCGGCCGGCGGCGCCAGGGACCAGTCGAACCCGGCCGGAACCAGAGGGTGCCGGTCATGCGTGTCGGGACCGGGCGTCTCGGGCGAGAACGGGAACGCCGCCCGCAGCGCCCCGGGCGAGAAGTCGACGGCTGCGCTGCCGGCGCCCTCGCCGGGCTCCGCCGACGCGGCAGGGCCGCCGGCATCCTTGCGCCTGCGCCGCCCGTCACGTCCCAGCGCCCGGGCCCCGAGGAACACGGCGGCGCCCGCGACGACCAGAACCGGGAGGAGCCCCGCCGCCATCTGCGCCAGCGACCAGCTGCCGAGCATGAGTGTCACCATGGCCAATCCTCAACCCGGGCGCGAACGATGCCGGGACTAGTGCATCATGCGCACCGGATTGGGGCCAGTTCCGGGCAAAAATGAGGAGCTTGGGACGGGATTGTCGCGCGGCGGCGGAAGAAATGCCGTCAGGCGCGCGCTGCGGGATGCCGCGAAGGCCTGGCAGGGGCAGAGGGACTCGAACCCCCGACCCTCGGTTTTGGAGACCGATGCTCTACCAACTGAGCTATACCCCTGGGGTCCGCGCTGACCTACGGCAGCGGCAGGCCGAAATCAAGCGGGCAAATGGGCCCCGGAATGCGAACGGGCCGCCCCGTTCCAGGCGGCCCGCTGCACCGCCGGGCCGGAGGGGCCCGACGCCGGAGATCATCCGTTCACGACGGACTGGATGAAGGCGCGGACTTCGGCCGGGCTCTTGCTCGAGTAGACCGCCGCCTTGATGGCGTTGACGTCGGCATCGGTCAGCGATCCGAGATCGACGCCGCGCACGTAGCCGTTGACGGCGGCCTGCAGGCCGGCGGTCGCGTTGGTCGCCGCGAGGGCACCGCCGGCGAGCGAGAGGGTGGCGGCGGTTGCGATCAGAAGGGTTCTCATGGTCGTTCCTTTCTGCTTGCTTCGGGTCTGGCTCCGGCAAGGGCGCCGGGCTTGCCCTGCCGCAAACCTGTGCCTCCCGCCCGGCGCCGGAAAATCACGACGCGATCGCGCCCGATCGCGCCGATTTTCCCTTGCCGTGAGCCGATCCGGCCCTCACCGGGCCCCGAGCCGCCGGATCGGCCCGCAACCGCCCGCCGGGTCCGCTCAAGACCGATCACGGCCGCGCCTGCCGCTGCGTTACCGCGTGCGCGACGGGCGGGGTGCACGTCGCCTGTGCAGCCGTGCACGGCTGCTGCCCCCGGTGCCCCGTGGTCCGTCCCGCACCCGCGAGGCTCACGCGACCCGCGCGAGTGCCTCGACGTCGCCGCCCGTGATCTCCGCGAGGTGCGCGGCGATCCGGGCATCCTCCCAGTCCCACCAGGCGATGGCGAGCAGCCGCCCGACCTCCGCCTCGCCGAACCGCCGCCGGATCACCCGCGCCGGGTTACCCGCGACGACCGAGTAGGGCGGAACGCTGCCGCCCACCACGGCGCCGGCGCCGGCGATGACGCCGGCCCCGAGCCGGGCGCCGGGCAGGACGATCGCCCCGTGCCCGATCCAGCAGTCCGGCCCGATCTCGGTATCGGGAAGGCCGGCAAAGCCTTCGAGGAACCCCGGCATCGCCCCGGGGTCGAAGACCGCGAAGGGATAGGTCGAGATGCCCCCCATCGCATGGTTCGCCGAGGCGGTGACGAAGCGCACCCCGTGCGCGATCTGGCAGAACGGCCCGATCCTGAGCCGCTCCGGCGCGCCGGGATAGAGGTAGGGGGCGAGGCGCGCAGCCCAGTCCTGCGGCGGGTCGAAGTCGTTGGCATAGGTGTGGCGGCCGACCTCCCAGTTCGGGTGGTCGATGACGGCGGCGAGATGCACCATGTTCCGGTGCTCGGTGCCGTCGGGCAGGACGAGGGGATGGCGTGCCGAGGGGTCGGGAAGGACAGGCATGAACGGGCTCCTTGCCGGAATCGCGCAAAAGCTTCGCGGGTTCAGGAAAGGGCCAGGTCCACCGTCGCCTCCATCGCTGCCGCAGGTCGATCTGCATCGCCTTCGGCGCCGGATGCGGCCATAGCCCCCCGGCGGCCGGGGATCAAGCCGGTCTGCCGGTCTGCCGGCCAGATTTCAGAAGATCGTCACCGCGGGCTCAGGACGCGCATCGCGCTTCAGAGGCAGTCTGGCGCCTGCCCCTGAAGGAGACCCGCCCCATGACTGCCCTTGCCCCACCTTTCGCCAGCCCTGCCCGTCCCGGCTTCGCGTTTCTCGCGGCGTGGCGTGCCCGCCGGGCCGAAGCCCGTGCCGCGCGCAGCCTGGACGACCTTCTCGCCCGGCTCGATCCCCATCTCCTCGACGATATCGGCCTCGGCAGCGGCATCCGCCCTCCGCCGGCGGTCGAGCCCGGTCCGTCGGCCGAGACCAGCGGTCGCCCGCGCCTCTGGCCTTGACAGGGAACGGGGCACCGATGGACCCTCTCTCCATCCTCGCCGCGGAGTGTCCCTTGGACAGCGCGACCGCTCCCGATCCGATCCGCCTCGGCGAGTTCCGGCTCGACCTCGGCGCAGGCACCCTGACACGCGGCGGTCGCGTCGTGGAGCTTCGGGCCAAGCCCTTCCGCCTGCTCTGCCACCTCGCCCGGAACACCGGGCGCGTATTGTCGAAGGAGGAGCTTCTCGATGCCGTCTGGCCCGGCGTGACCGTGACCGAGGACAGCCTGACACAGGCGATCAGCGAGATCAGGGCGACGCTCGGCGCAGGCGCCGATGCCCTGCGCACGGTGCCGCGGCGCGGATACATGCTCGATCTTGGCGCGACGATGCCGCCTCCGCCCGCGCCGCAAAGCCTGCCGCGCGTCGCCATAGCCGCCGTCGCCTCTGCGGGACTCGCCCCACAGGACTCCGCGCTGCCCGCGCTGATCCACGACGCGCTTGCCGGCGGCCTTGCCGCGTTCCGATCGCTCCGCGTCGCCCGGGGGGAGGGCGGCGCACGGCAGGACGCCGACTACCTGGCCGAGGGCCTCGTCTGGTCGGACAGTTCCGGTCCGGTGCTGCGGCTGAAGCTGATCGACATCACCGAGGAGCGGGTCACATGGAGCGAGACATTCGCCTGCGGCCCCGGCCCTGGGCTGGACCGCGAGTCCTTGCGACGGATGGTCGGCGCGCTCTGCGGCGCGCTCGAGAGCTTCGAGCAGCTCCGCAGCTTCCGCGGCGCGACCGGAGATGCCACGGCCTGGGAACACTTCGCCCGCGGGCTCGTCGTCTGCGGCACGACCGACCCCCATGCGCTCACCCGTGCCGCCGAGTCGCTGGAGGCGGCGACGCGGGCCGATCCCGGCTTCGGCCTCGCCTGGTCCTACCGCGCCTATGCGGAACTGTCGCGGCATGACTTCCTGATGGCCCCGCCGGAGGTCATGGCCGGGATCCGCGAGATGGCCGAGCGCGGCGCGGCCCTCGCACCGGACGAGGCGCGGGCGATCTCGATGCTGGGCTACGTCATGCTCATGCAGGGGGAATTTGCAGCGGCCGAGGCGCGGATCACGCTCGCCCTGAGGCTCAATCCCGCGAGCATCGACATCCTGATGGACAACGCGATCCTCGCCATCTGCCGCGGCCGCCCGGCCGAGGCGCTCGACTGGCTCGACCGGGCAGAGGCCATCCTTCCGCTGCGCTACGGGCCCTGGACACCGGCCCTTCGCGGCGACGCGCTCTATCACCTCGGCCGCTACGAGGAGGCGGCGGCAGCCTTCCGCGCCATGGGAGATATTCCCGCCCGCCGGCACCTCTGGCTTGCTGCCGCGCTCGCCATGGCCGGGCTGTCGGAAGAGGCGCAGGTCGCGTTGGCACGCTTCCGGGCGGCCATGCCGGGCGCCGACCCGATCGCCGTTGCCCGGCACACCTACCACTACGAGCGCGAGGCCGACAGCCGGCACCTGCTCGACGGTATCGCCCGGGCGATGCGGGGGGGCTGAACGCGAAGGGGCCGCCCCGCGACGGGAGCGGCCCCTTGCCTCGGCCCGGGTCAGGCGCCGTTTACTTCAGGATCTTCGAGACGACGCCTGCGCCGACGGTGCGTCCGCCCTCGCGGATGGCGAAGCGGAGCTTCTCCTCCATGGCGATCGGCGCGATCAGCTCGACGGTGAACTTCAGGTTGTCGCCCGGCATCACCATCTCGGTGCCGGCCGGCAGCTTCACCGTGCCCGTCACGTCCGTCGTGCGGAAGTAGAACTGCGGCCGGTAGTTGGCGAAGAACGGCGTGTGCCGCCCGCCCTCCTCCTTCGTCAGGATGTAGGCCTCCGCCTCGAACTCGGTGTGCGGCTTCACCGAACCCGGCTTGCACAGCACCTGGCCACGCTCCACCGCGTCCTTGTCGATGCCCCTGAGCAGCGCGCCCACGTTGTCGCCCGCCTCGCCCCGGTCGAGCAGCTTGCGGAACATCTCCACGCCCGTCACCGTCGACTTCTGCGTCGTCCGCAGACCGACGATCTCCACCTCGTCGCCCACGTTGATCACGCCGCGCTCGATCCGGCCCGTCACCACCGTGCCCCGGCCCGAGATCGAGAACACGTCCTCGATCGGCATCAGGAACGGCTGGTCGATCGGGCGGTCCGGCGTCGGGATGTAGCTGTCGACCGCCTCCATCAGCGCACGGATCGAGTTCTCCCCGATCTCAGGGTCCCGCCCCTCCAGCGCCGCCAGCGCCGAGCCCTTCACGATCGGGATGTCGTCGCCCGGGAACTCGTAGGACGACAGAAGCTCCCGAACCTCCATCTCGACGAGCTCCAGAAGCTCCTCGTCGTCGACCTGGTCCACCTTGTTCATGTAGACCACCAGCGCAGGAACCCCCACCTGGCGCGCCAGGAGGATGTGCTCCCGCGTCTGCGGCATCGGGCCGTCCGCCGCAGACACCACGAGGATCGCGCCGTCCATCTGCGCCGCGCCCGTGATCATGTTCTTCACGTAGTCCGCATGGCCGGGGCAGTCGACATGCGCGTAGTGCCGCGCAGGCGTCTCGTACTCCACGTGCGCCGTCGAGATCGTGATCCCGCGCGCACGCTCCTCCGGCGCCGCGTCGATCTGGTCGTACGCCTTGAACTCCCCGAAGTACTTCGTGATCGCCGCCGTCAGCGTCGTCTTCCCGTGGTCCACGTGGCCGATCGTGCCAACGTTCACGTGCGGTTTCGTCCGTTCGAACTTTGCTTTTGCCATCGCTTCCGGCGCCTCATGGAACGGGGGGCCGCCCCGGTCAGGGGGCGGCCCCGGTGAACATCGCGGGCCGTCTAATCGGCGGCCCGGGAAAAATCAAGCGTCAGTCCTCGATCCGCGACGGGCGCTCCTTGCCCGAGCTGTCGACCGTCGCCGCCCGGGCGGCCGCCCGCACCGCCGGATCCTCGCTGAACCACTCCTGGTTCTGCTTCAGCCAGTACTCGATCGCGCGCGCCGCGCCGCCGGCGAGGCTCTGCATCTGCTTCTCCTTGTTGCGCATGATGCCCGAGCCGATGATGCTGTCGGGGGTCAGGAAGCCCGTGCTCTCCAGCACGGTGAGCTGCTTCACCCGCCCGTTGAGCTTCTGGCGCGTCTTGGCGTCCCACACCGTCACCGAGATCACCAGGACCGAACGGGGCTTGACCACCACCGGCACGCCGGGGATGGCGAGCGCATAGGCATCGACGCTGACGCCCATGTGGTATTCGCCCGCGCCGGTGTAGCGGCCGAACCGCCGGTCGATCGCGGCCTTGAGCGCGGCCTCCCATTCCTCGGCGGTGGCCGCCCGGGTCGGCGGCACCTGCCGCGCGGTCTCGCCCACCACCACGTTGAGGCCCAGCCGGAAGTCGCCGAGCGGCGCGGGGGGCTTGTCGAGATCATCCGCCGCGCAGGCGGCCAGGAGCAGGAGCGCCACGGGCGCGATAAAGCGGGCGAACGACATCGGAACCCTCCGCAAGGCATCCGCGAAGCCATAGCCGAGCCCGCACCCTCGCGCAATTCGCGGCAGGGCGCGCGGGCCCGACCTTTGCCCCGCGCCCCCGCGGGCCCTATATGTCGGACGGAGACCCGACCGATGCCGCGAGACGCCGCCCCTCCCGCCGCCCCGCCCGCCGGCCTGCCCGTCCAGGTGCCGCTCGTGCGCGAGCCCTGGGGAATCCTGAAGTCGCTCGAGGTCGCGCGGCGCAACCTGCTCGAGCTGATCCCCGAGGTCGCCCTGCGCCAGCCCATCGTCTCGGGCCGGACCGGCGTGCGCTGGCACATGGTGATGGACCCCGAGAGCAACCGCCGCATCCTGAAGGACCGGGTCGAGGACTACCCCAAGTCCGAGGTGACGAAGAACATTCTCAAGCCCGCGATCGGCGAGAGCCTGTTCATCGCCGAGGGCGCGCACTGGCACTGGCAGCGGCGCGCCGCGGCGCCGGTGTTCTCGGCCCGGAACATCCAGAACCTCGGCCCCATCATGTCCGCGGCGGCCGACCGCGCCTCGGACCGGATCGCTGCGGCCGCCGGCCGGGCCGCGAACCTCTTCGACGAGATGGTGACGGCGACCTTCGAGGTGATCGCCGACGTCACCCTCTCGGGCGGCGACGGCTTCGACCGCGCCGCCGTGCACCGCGCCATCGACACCTACATCGCGCAGACCGCGAAGGTCTCGCTGCTCGACATCCTGGGTGCGCCGTCCTGGGTGCCCCGCCCCCTCAGGCTCGTGTCCTCGGCCGCGATGCGCCAGATGAAGCGCACGGCCGACGGCGCCATCGAGAGACGGCGCGAACGCGGCCCCGCCGGCGTGCCCGACCTCCTCGACCTCCTCCTCGAGGGCGAGGACCCGAAGACCGGGCGGCGCATGACCACCGAGGAGCTGCGCGACAACCTCCTCACCTTCATCGTCGCCGGCCACGAGACCACCGCGCTGACGCTCGCCTGGTCGCTCTACCTCCTCGCCTTCGACCCCGACCGGCAGGAACGCGCGCGCACCGAGGCGCAGCGCGTCCTCGAAGGCCGCACGGCGACGGCGGCCGATGTCGAGAAGCTCCCCTTCATCCGGCAGGTGATCGACGAGGCGCTGCGCCTCTATCCGCCGGCCGCGATGGTCTCGCGCACGGCACGGGTCGCCGACACGCTCTGCGGCCGCGAGGTGCGGCCGGGCGACACCGTGATGCTGCCGTTCTACGCGCTGCACCGCAGCCACCTCCTGTGGGACGAGCCGCACGCCTTCCGGCCCGAGCGCTTCGCGGACCGCTCCGCCATCGACCGCTTCGCCTACCTGCCCTTCGGCGACGGCCCGCGGATCTGCATCGGCGCCTCCTTCGCGATCCAGGAGGCGGTGATCATCCTCTCCACCCTCGTCTCGCGCTTCCGCTTCAGCCGCATCCCCGGCAAGGATCCGCGCCCCGTGCTCATCCTGACGCTCCGCCCCGAGGGCGGGGTCTGGCTCGGCGTCGAGCGCGCCGGCCCCGGCGACGCCGCCCGCGCCGCCTGACCCGCCGCCATCCTTCATCCTGTCGGAAATACTCCGGGGGTCCGGGGGCAGCGCCCCCGGCCTCAGCCGACGCGGAGCACGATCTTGCCGATGTGGTCCGAGCTCTCCATCCGCGCATGGGCGGCGGCGGCCTCCTCCAGCGGGAACTCGCTGTCCATCACCGGCGCGACCCGCCCCGCCGCGAGCAGCGGCCAGACCTGCGCCTCGAGCGCCGCCGCGATGCGGGCCTTGGCGAGGTCGGACTGCGGCCGCAGCGTGGAACCGGTGATGGTGAGCCGCCGCACCATAACCTCGGCGAAGTTCAGCTCCACCTTCGGCCCCTGCAGGAAGGCGATCTGCACGAGCCGCCCGTCGTCGGCCAGCGCGCGGACGTTCCGCGGCAGGTAGGCGCCCCCCACCATGTCGAGGATGAGGTCGGCGCCGCCCTCGGCCTTCAGCACCGCCACGAAGTCCTCCTCGCGGTAGTTGATCGCCCGGTGCGCGCCCAGGCCCTCGCAGGCGGCGCACTTCTCGGCCGACCCCGCGGTGGCGAAGACCCGCGCGCCGAAATGGCGGGCGAGCTGGATCGCCGTCGTCCCGATGCCCGAGGAGCCGCCATGCACCAGGATACGCTCGCCGCCCTTCAGGCCGCCCCGCATGAAGACGTTGGTCCAGACCGTGAAGAAGGTCTCCGGCAGGCAGGCCGCCTCGCGCAGGCCCATGCCGGCGGGCACGGGCAGCGCATGGTCGGCCGGCGTCACGGCGTATTCGGCATAGCCCCCGCCCGGCAGGAGCGCGGTCACCGCATCGCCCGGCCGCCAGCGCGCCACGCCGGCGCCGACGGCGGCGACCGTCCCCGCCGCCTCCAGCCCCGGCAGCGGCGAGGCCGCGGGCGGCGGCGCGTAGCTCCCCGCCCGCTGGAGCGCGTCGGGCCGGTTCACCCCGGCCCAGGCCACGCGGATCAGGATCTGCCCCGGCCCCGGCCGGGGAACCGGCACGTCGGCGGGCACCAGCACCTCCGGCCCCCCCGGGCGGGAGATCTCGACGGCGCGCATCGTCTCGGGCAGGTCGGGCATCGGGCTCCTCCGGGCGGCTCCCCTCCCCTCTAGGGCGGATCGCACGGCAGGGGAAGCCTCGGGGGAAGCCTCGGGGGAAGCCTCAGCGCCGGCCCCAGCTTCCGGGCATCGGGATGTCGGGCATCCGCGCCGGCGGGCGCACCCGCGCCGCCAGCTTCGCCGGCCCCTCCATCAGGCGCGACAGCGTCGGGTTCTCGCGCATCCGCGCCTTCGCCTCCTCGATCCGCATCACGTCGGCGATCCGCCGGTCGAGGAACTCCCAGGTCGCGGCATGGCCGGGCGAGGTGTCGCCCAGCCAGTAGAGCACGGTCGCGGCGTAGACCGCCGAGAGGGTCGCGCGCTTGGTGTACCAGTTGAGGTCGTCGGAGGTGTCGCCCAGCGCCGTCCAGATCGCGTCCGCCGTGCCCCAGACGAGCCGCGCGCCCTCGGGCGCGAGGTGCGGAAGCGCGAAGAGCGCAGCACCCCGCCGCACCGCCTCGCGGTCCTCGACCGCCTCGAGCCGGCAGCGCACGGCGGTCGCCACCCGGGCGCGGAACCGCATCGCGGAAAGGTCCATCGCCTGCAGGAGCTCCAGCATCCGCGCGTCGCCGCGCCGGTGGAACGCGACCGCGAGGTCCACCGCGCCGCGCGGGCAGGCGGCCCGCGCCAGCGCCGGCTCGACCCCCGCCTCGGCCACGGCGGCGCGAAAGGCGGTCTCGCTCCATCCGTCGAAGGCGACGTGCGGCAGGATGGCGTCGAGCAGCTTCTCCCGGGTGTCTTCCATTGCGAACTCCGCGTTCCGGTCAGTCCGTGTGCCGGTATGCTGGACAACCTAGGGCCGCCTTGCTATACGGCCACTTCCTGCATCTCATGCAACTCTAACCTAGGAAGGTGGTGACAACCACATGCAGGTAAGCGTTCGCGACAACAATGTCGATCAGGCGCTCCGCGCGCTGAAGAAGAAGCTCCAGCGCGAAGGCGTCTTCCGCGAGATGAAGCTGAAGCAGCATTTCGAGAAGCCCTCGGAGAAGAAGGCGCGCGAGAAGGCGGAGGCGATCCGCCGCGCCCGCAAGCTGGCGCGCAAGAAGGCCCAGCGCGAAGGGCTGCTCTGAGCCTGACGGCACTGCGAACGGGGCGGCCCCGCCGCCCGAGCGAGAACCCCCGGTGCGAAGGCCCGGGGGTTTGTCGTGTGAAGGGCCCGCGATGGAAGACCGCAAGGAGCACTGGAACGGCGTCTTCGGCACGCGAGCGGAGACCGGACTGTCCTGGTTCGAGGCCGAGCCGGCGCTCTCGCTCGACCTGATCGCGGCCCATGCCGCGCCGGGCGATCCGGTCCTCGACGCCGGCGGCGGCACCTCGCGCCTCGTCGATGCCCTTCTCGACCGCGGGCTGGGGCCGGTCAGCGTGCTCGACATCTCCGCGGCTGCGCTGGCCGCGGGGCGCGCCCGGCTCGGCCCGCGCGCCGGCAGGGTCCGCTGGATCGAGGCCGACCTCACCCGCTGGCAGCCGGACGCGCGCTTCGCGGTCTGGCACGACCGCGCGGTTTTCCACTTCCTGACCGATCCGGCCGATCGCGCGGCCTACGTCGGCGCGATGGACGCCGCGCTGCGCCCCGGCGGCACGGCGATCCTGATGACCTTCGCCGAGGACGGGCCCGAGACCTGCTCGGGCCTGCCGGTCGCGCGCTGGTCGTCCGACGCGCTCGCCGCCGAGATCGAGCGGCTCGCCCCCGGCCGGTTCCGCCGGATCGACAGCCGGCGCCACCTGCACGTCACCCCGGCAGGCCGCAGCCAGAGCTTCCAGGCCACCGTGCTGCGCAAGGTCGCGTGAACCCCTCGGCGGCGGTCCGGCGCCGACCGGCCCGTCCGCGCCCATTGCGGGCTTTCCCGGCGCCCCCCTGAGATGTTACGCACTCGGCGCAAACGTGAGCCAGCCGATGACCCCGATTGCCCGCCGGATCCTTCTTCTCGCCCCGCTCGCGCTCGCGGCCTGCGGCCGCGCCGCCCCGTCGCCCGAACCCGCGCGCCTCGCCCATGCGGGCCCCTCCGAGATCAACGGCCTGATCGCCCGCTACGCGCGCGAGTACGGCGTGCCCGAGGATCTCGTGCACCGCGTGGTGATCCGCGAAAGCCGCTACAACCCGGCCGCGCGCAACGGGCCCTACTACGGCCTCATGCAGATCCACCCGCAGACCGCCCGCACGATGGGCCACCGCGGGCCGGCCGAGGAGCTCCTCGACCCCGACGTGAACCTCCGCTTCGGGGTGCGCTACCTGCGCGGCGCCTGGCTGGTCGCGCGCGGCAACCCCGATGCCGCGATCGGCTGGTACTCGCGCGGCTACTACTACGAGGCCAAGCGGATGGGCCTTCTGGAGGAGACCGGGCTGCGCGGCTGACGCCCGCCTGCCGACGCGCCGTCACACCGGCAGCGCCGTCGTCTGGAGCACCGTCCTCAGCGAGAAGCTGGAGTGCATCTGCGCCACGCCCGGCAGGCGCGAGAGATACTGCCGGTGGATGCGCGCGAAATCCTCGGTGTCGCGCGCCGTCACCTTCAGGAGGTAGTCCGCCGTCCCGGCCATCAGGTGGCATTCCAGCACCTCGGGCACCCGGCGCACCTCGCGCTCGAAGGCGTCGAGCAGCTCGTCCGCCTGGCCCTGGAGCGTGATCTCGACGAACACCGTCGTCGGCCGCCCGAGGCGGCGGGCGTCCACCAGCGCCACGTAGCCCGTGAGATAGCCCTCCTCCTCGAGGCGCTGCACCCGCCGGTGGCAGGCCGAGGGCGAGAGGTTCACCCGCTCCGACAGGTCGGCATTGGTGATCCGCCCCTCGCGCTGGAGGGTCGAGAGGATTCGCCGGTCCGTCGCGTCGAGCTCCATGTGCGCGCAAGATCCTCCCAGGATCAGCCGTTCAGTTCGCAGATCATACGACGATTCCCCCTGATTGCCACCGTTCTTTCAATCACCTGCGACGCATCCTGCGGCATGATGGCGCAAAGGGAGAAGGAGACGCCCCATGAAGATCGGCTGCCCGAAGGAGATCAAGCCGCAGGAGTTCCGCGTCGGCATCACGCCCGACGCCGCCCGCGAGGCCGTGGGCCACGGCCACGAGGTCCTTATCGAGACCGGGGCGGGCGTCGGCGCCGGCTTCACCGATGACGACTATGTCCGGGCCGGCGCAAGGATCGTTCCCTCCGCCGAGGAGGTCTTCGCCGAAGCCGAGATGATCGTGAAGGTGAAGGAGCCGCAGGCCGTGGAGCGCAAGCGCCTGCGCGAGGGCCAGGTGCTCTTCACCTACCTCCACCTCGCGCCCGACCCCGAGCAGACGAAGGACCTGCTCGCCTCGGGCGTCACCGCCATCGCCTACGAGACCGTCACCGACAAGACCGGCGGCCTGCCGCTGCTGGCGCCGATGTCCGAGGTCGCCGGCAAGCTCGCGCCGCAGGTCGGCGCCTGGACGCTGCAGAAGGCCAATGGCGGGCGCGGGGTGCTCATGGGGGGCGTGCCGGGGGTGTTCCCGGCGCGGGTCGTCGTCATCGGGGGCGGCGTGGTCGGCACCCACGCCGCGCGCGTGGCCGCGGGCATGGGCGCCGACGTGACGGTGCTCGACCGGTCGCTGCCGCGCCTGCGCTACCTCGACGACGTGTTCGGGCGCGACTTCCGCACCGTCTACGCCTCGGCCGCCGCCACCGCCGAACTCGTGGCCGAGGCCGACATGGTGATCGGCGCCGTCCTGATCCCCGGCGCCGCCGCGCCGAAGCTCGTCACCCGCGCGCAGCTCTCCACCATGAAGCCCGGCGCGGCGATCGTCGATGTCGCGATCGACCAGGGCGGCTGCTTCGAGACCTCGCGCCCCACCACCCACCAGGATCCGATCTACGAGGTCGACGGCATCATGCACTACTGCGTGGCGAACATGCCGGGCGCCGTCGCCCGCACCTCGACGATCGCGCTCGGCAACGCCACGATGCCGTTCATGCTCGCGCTCGCCGACAAGGGCTGGAAGAAGGCCTGCGAGGACGACCCCCACCTCCTCAACGGCCTCAACGTGCACCGCGGCAAGCTCACCTACTACGCCGTCGGGAAGGCGCTCGGCATCGACGTGCTCTCGCCGCAGCTCGCCCTCAAGCACTGAGGCCCCTGCGCCCCGGAACGCAGACGGCCCGCCGGACCGGCGGGCCGTTCGCAGTGCGCGGCGCGCGGCGCGGTGCCGCGCAGCCGGGATCAGGTCCGCGCGCGCAGCGCGTCGCGGATCTCCATCAGCAGTTCCTCCTGCGTCGGGCCTTTCGGCGCTTCCGGCGCCGGAGCCTCCTTCTTGATCGCCATGTCGCGCATCCGGTTCACGGCCTTGACCAGTAGGAACACCACCCAGGCGATGATCAGGAACTTGATCACCGCGTTGATGAAGTTGCCCACCATGAACTGGGCATCGCCGAGCCCGAAGCTCACCGAGCTGAAGTCGATCCCGCCGACGAAGAGGCCGATGAGCGGGTTCACCAGATCGTCCACCAGCGAGGTGACGATCGCGGTGAAGGCCGCGCCCATGATGATGCCCACGGCCATGTCCATGACATTGCCGCGGGCGATGAAATCCCTGAATTCCTTGATCATTATCCGAGTCCCCACTGGTTCGGTCACACACGCCCGCCGCCGGTTCCCTCATCGCGCGGGCGCACACCCTCTAGCACCTTTTCGAACGCCGGCAGTAGTTTTTTCGCTGCGGCGGAAGTGTAGGTATGAACAAGCGACATCTCATCTGCGGAGCCGCGATGACCGACCTTTCCGCCTTCCCGATCACCCGGCGCTGGCCGCCGCGCGATCCCTCCGTGATCCAGCTCTACTCGCTGCCCACGCCGAACGGGCAGAAGGTTTCGATCGCGCTCGAGGAGACGGGGCTGCCCTACGAGGCGCATCGCGTCAGCTTCGATGCGAACGACCAGTTCACCCCCGAGTTCCTCTCGCTCAACCCCAACAACAAGATCCCCGCGATCATCGACCCGGACGGGCCCGGCGGGCAGCCGATGCCGCTCTTCGAATCCGGCGCCATCCTGCTCTACCTCGCCGAGAAGTCGGGCAGGCTGCTGCCCGCCGACCCGCGCGGCCGCTGGCAGGTCACGCAATGGCTGATGTTCCAGATGGGCGGCATCGGCCCGATGTTCGGACAGGTCGGCTTCTTCCACAGGTTCGCGGGACGCGAGATCGAGGATCCGCGCCCGCGGCAGCGCTACTACGACGAGGCGCGGCGCCTCCTGCGCGTGCTCGACGGCCAGCTCGACGGCCGCGACTGGATCGCGGGCGCATATTCCATCGCCGACATCGCGATCTGCCCGTGGCTGCGCACCCTGCGCGACTACTATGAGGCGGGCGAAGAGGTCGGCTGGCACGAGCTCTCCCGCGTGCCGGCCTGGCTCGACCGGTTCCTCGACCGCCCCGCGGTGCAGCGCGGGCTCACGATCCCCGCGGCCGCCTAGCGCAAGGGCGCCGGGCCGCCCCCGTCGATGACCTCGAGCGCCCGCAGCGCGAACCGCTCCGCCAGCGGCCCCAGCGCCTCCGCCCCGGCCGAGGCCGCGCTGCCGGCCCGCGCGCGGTCGGCGATGCCGCGGAAGATGACGGCAAAGCGGAACAGGGCGAAGGCCACGTGGAACGGGGCGAGCGGCGGCGTCGGGCCGGCATGGGCATGGTATTCGGCCAGGAACTCCTCGCGGCTCGGGATGCCCGAACCCTCCCAGCCGGTGCCGATCAGTCCGCCGTATTCCTCGGCCGACGAATGCCAGGGGATGACGCAGAACCCGAGGTCGGCCAGCGGGTGGCCGAGCGTCGCCAGCTCCCAGTCGAGGACGCCCACGATCCGCGGCTCGGTGGGATGGATCATCAGGTTGCCGAGCCGGAAGTCGCCGTGCGCGATGGCCACCGCGCCGTCGTCCGCGGGAAGGTTCGCCTCGAGCCAGAGCGCAAGCCGGTCGAGCGCCGGGATCGGCCCGCCCGGCGAGTCGCGGTACTGCCGGCCCCAGCGCGCGATCTGCCGCTCGAAGTAGCTCCCCGGGCGGCCGAAGTCGGCAAGCCCGACCTCCCCCGGCCGCACCCGATGCAGCCGCGCCAGCGTGCGCGCCATGTCGAGGTAGACATCGCGGCGCTCGGGCGGGCTCAGCCCCGGCAGGGTCGCATCGGCGAAGACCCGTCCCTCCAGCCGTTCCATGACGTAGAACGGCGTGCCGAGCACGCGCGCGTCCTGCTCGAGCCAGAGCGCCCTCGGCACCGGGACATCCGTCGCCGCGAGCGCCCGCAGCACCCGGAACTCGCGTTCCACGGCGTGCGCGCCGGGCAGGATCGGGCCGGAGGGCTTCTTGCGCAGCACCAGGCGGCGGTCGCCCCAGTCGAGGAACCACGTCGGGTTCGACTGCCCGCCGCCGACCCGCTCGAGCCGCAGCGCCCCTCCCCGCGGCCCTCCCTGCGGCCCGCCCGGCCGCCGCTCTGACAGCCATCGCGCCAGCACCCCGGGGTCGGGGTCGGTCATCCCGCGCCTCCCGCGGTGTCCCAGTGCCAGAAGCCGCGCCCCTCCTCGGCGAGGTGCCGGTTCAGCACCATCTGGTGCACCTCGTCGGCGCCGTCGACCAGCCGCGCCTGCCGCGCATAGCGGTAGATCCATTCCAGCACCGTGTCCTGCGAATAGCCGCGCGCCCCGTTGATCTGGATCGCCGTGTCGGCCGCCCGGTGCAGCAGGTTGGCGACGTGGATCTTGGCCATCGAGATCTCCTTCCGGGCCCGGCTTCCCCGGTCGAGCGCCCAGGCCGCCTTCATCACCAGGAGCCGCCCGACCTCGATCCCCATGGCGAGGTCGCCCATCCTGATTTGCACCGACTCGCGGTCCGCGAGCCGCAGGCCGAAGCCGTGCCGCTCGCGGGCGTAGTCCTGCGCGATCTCGACGCAGCGCCTGGCAAGCCCCAGCCAGCGCATGCAGTGCGTGAGCCGCGCCGGCCCGAGCCGGACCTGCGTCAGCCTCAGCCCCAGCCCCTCGCCGAGCAGGATCCGGTCCTCCGGCAGCTCCAGCCCCTCGTAGACCAGCTCGCAGTGCCCGCCGTGCTCCTCCGGCCCCATGATCGGAATCCGCCGCTCGATCCGCCAGCCGGGGTCGTCGCGGTGGTGCAGGAAGGCGGTGAGCCCCCGGCGCGGGTCGTCGGAGGTGCGCGCGATCAGGATGAAATGGGCGGCGCCCTCCGCCCCGGTGATGAACCACTTGCGCCCGTGCACGACGTAGCGGTCGCCCCGCCGCTCGGCGCGCGTCAGCATCATCCCGGGGTCCGACCCGCCGCCGGGATGCGGCTCGGTCATCGCGAAGGCCGACCGCACCTCGCCCGCGACGATGGGCGCCAGCCAGCGCGCCTTCTGCTCCGCGGTCGCGGCCTTCTCCAGCACCATCATGTTGCCGTCGTCGGGCGCGGCCGAGTTGAACGCCACGGGGCCGAAGATCGAGCGGTTCATCTCCTCGTAGCAGGCGGCCATGCCCACCATCCCGAGGCCCTGCCCGCCGGTCCCGGGCGCGAGCTGGAGGCACCACAGACCCGCCGCCCGGGCCTTCTCGCGCAGCATGGCGAGCGGCGCCTCCGCGATGTTCCCGTGCCGGTCCCAGTTCGCGCGATCCGCCTCGACCGGCAGGATCTCGTCCTCGACGAAGCGGGCGACGCGGGCGCGATAGTCCTCGTCCCGGGCGCAGAGCGTGAAGTCCATGGCAAGTCCCTCGCAGGAAGGGCCCAAGGGGCCGGCGGTCCGCGGCGCGGCCGCGCCCGCCCCGGCACCCTTCCACGCCGCGGGGCGGACCTCAACATCCCCGCGCATCCGCGCGCCGCCGCGTGCCCGGACGCGTGGCAGCAGCAGCAGCCGCCGGCCGGCGGGTGGCCGCGCATCCCGCCCCTAGACCAAGGTCGCGCTTGCGTCCGTGGCAGGATGCCCCAGTCTGGCCGGGCCCATGAAAGAGGAGGATCAGTCATGGCCTGGAGGAAACCCGTCGCCCGCGAGATCCGCTGCGGGATGGAGATCAACATGTACGGCCCCGGCGAGGACGATCCCCGTCAGACCGGTCGCGACCCGATCTAAGCGCCTTCGGGCCTGATGCATCTGAGAGTTCTTGGGGCGGCCGCCGGCGGCGGGCTGCCCCAATGGAACTGTGGCTGCCGGAACTGCGCCGATTCGCGCGCCGGCCTGATCCCGCCCATGACGCAGTCCTCGCTCGCCCTCTCGGCCGACGGCGAATCCTGGGTCATCCTGAACGCCTCGCCCGACCTGCGGATGCAGCTTCAGGCCGCGCCGGCGCTGCACCCCCGGGGGCTCCGGCACACGCCGGTCGCCGCCGTGGTGCTGACGAATGCCGACGTCGATCACATCGCCGGCCTGCTCACGCTGCGCGAGAAGACGGCCTTCGACCTCTACGCGACACCGGACGTGCTGGCCACGCTCGAGGCCAACGCCGTGTTCGGCGTCCTTGACGCAGGCCTCGTCCGGCGCCGCCCGATGGCGCTCGATGCGGCCTTCGAGCCCGTCGCCGGCCTGCGCATCACGCCCTTCGCGGTGCCGGGCAAGGTCGCGCTCTACCTCGAGGGCGAGCGCCCCGACCTCGGCGAGGTCGGCGAGCGCACCGTGGGCCTGATGATCGAGGATGCCGGCGCGACGCTCGCCTATGTGCCGGGCTGTGCCGCCCTGCCCGACTGGCTGGTCGACCGCCTCGGCGGGGCCGACCTGCTCTTCTTCGACGGCACCGTGTGGGAGGACGACGACATGCCCCGCACCGGCACCGGAGGAAAGACCGGCGCCCGCATGGGTCATGTTCCGATGCGGGGGCCCGCGGGCAGCCTCGCGCGGCTCGCCGCGCTGCCGGCGCGCACGCGAAAGGTCTATATCCACATCAACAACACCAACCCCGTCCTCCAGCCCGGGGGACCGGAGCGCGCCGTTCTTGCCGAGGCCGGCTGGGAGGTCGCGCAGGACGGACTGGAGGTCACGCTGTGAACGCACGCCCCGACAGCCGCGAGATGTTCGAGGCGCGCCTGCGCGCCATCGGCGAGGAACGCTACCACGACAAGCACCCCTTCCACCGGATGCTGCATTCGGGCGGCTGCACGCCCGACCAGGTGCGCGCCTGGGTGATCAACCGCTACTACTACCAGTCGCGCATCCCGATGAAGGACGCGGCCTTCCTCTCGCGCGTCGACGACCCCGAGCTGCGCCGCATCTGGCGAAGCCGCATCGAGGATCACGACGGGCGCGAGCCCGGGACGGGCGGCATCCACCGCTGGCTGAAGCTGGCCGAGGGCGTCGGGCTCGATCCCGCCTACGTCGCCTCCTGCCGCGGCGTCCTGCCGGCCACGCGCTTCGCCGTCGATGCCTACGTCCGCTTCGTGCGCGACGAGCCGCTCCTGTCGGCCGTGGCCGCCTCGCTCACCGAGCTCTTCGCGCCGAAGATCCATGCCGAGCGCATCGCGGGCCTGCTCGCGCACTACGACTTCGCCAACGACGCCACGATCTCCTACTTCCGCCACCGCCTCACCGAGGCGCCGAAGGACGTGGCCTTCGGGCTCGCCTGGGTGCTCGACCACGCGGTGACGCGCGCCGACCAGGACGCCGCCGCCGCCGCGCTCACCTTCAAGACCGACGTGCTCTGGGCGCAGCTCGACGCGCTCTGGTCGGCCTATGTCGAGCCGGGGCGGATCCCGCCCGGCGGCTGGCAGCCCGGCGAGGGGCTGCTGTGACCGCCCCCGCCTGCATCCCCTCCCTGCCGCGCGGCGTTCGCCTCCACGCCGACCGCGTGCGCGGCGTCACCGTCCTGCTCGCGCCCGAGCGCGTGCTGACCATCGACACGATCGGCGAGGCGATCCTGTCGCGCGTGGACGGACGCGCCAGCATCGCCGCCATCGCGGCCGACCTCGCCCGCGCCTATGCCGCGCCGGCCGAGGTGATCGAGCCCGACGTCATCGACTTCCTCTCCGGTCTGGCCGAAAAGCGCCTCGTGGATCTCGCCCATGGCTGACCCGCCGATCGCGCTGCTCGCCGAGCTCACCCACCGCTGCCCGCTCGCCTGCCCCTACTGCTCGAACCCGACCGACCTCGTGGCGAAGGGGGCCGAGCTCGACACCGCGACCTGGGCGCGGCTCTTCGGCGAGGCGGCCGATCTCGGGGTGCTCCAGCTGCACCTCTCGGGCGGCGAGCCCGCGGCGCGGCACGACCTCGCCGATCTCGTCCGCGCCGCGCGCGAGGCGGGGCTCTACACCAACCTCATCACCTCCGGCATCGGCCTCACCGCAGCGCGGCTCGAGGCGCTGGAGGCCGCCGGGCTCGACCATGTCCAGCTCTCGGTGCAGGGCGTGACCGCCGAGGTCTCCGACCGCATCGGCGGCTACCGCGGCGGGTTCGACCGCAAGATGCAGGTCGCCGCCGAGATCGCGCGGCTGGGCCTGCCGCTCACGCTCAACGCGGTGATGCACCGCGACAACCTCGACGACCTGCCCGCGACCATCGACCTCGCCGAAAGGCTCGGCGCCCGGCGGATCGAGGTCGCCTGCGTGCAGTTCCAGGGCTGGGCGCTCGTCAACCGCGCGCGGCTCCAGCCGACGCCCGCACAGGTGGACCGCGCGAAGGAGGTCGTCCGCGCGGCGGCAGAACGGCTGAAGGGCCGCCTCGTCATCGACTTCGTGCCGCCCGACTACTATTCCGACTATCCCAAGCCCTGCATGAACGGCTGGGGTTCGACCGGCCTCAACATCGCGCCCGACGGCACCGTGCTGCCCTGCCACGCGGCGCAGACGATCCCCGGCCTCACCTTCGAGAACGCGACCGCGACGCCGCTCGCCCGCATCTGGCACGAGGGCGCGGCCTTCGAGGCGTTCCGCGGCACCGGCTGGATGCCCGAGCCCTGCCGGGGCTGCGAGCGGCGCGAGATCGACTTCGGCGGCTGCCGCTGCCAGGCGATGGCAATCCTCGGCGATGCCCGCGCCCCCGACCCGGTCTGCCGCAAGACCCCCGGCCGCGCCGCTCTCGACGCGCTGCTCGCCGCGGAGGCCGGGCGCGGGGACGAGTTCGTCTACCGCCGCGCCTGAGGCGCCGCACCGCGCGCGCGCCCGCGACGGCGGGCGCCCGTCAGGCGCCCTTTGCCTCCCGCGCCGCCGCGGCGGCGAGAAGCGCCACCACCTCCGCATCCTCCGTCTGCGGAAAGCTGCGGTAATGCGCGCCCACGGCGATGAAGGGATCGGGCGTCTCGAGGCAAACCACCTCGTCGGCCAGCCCCTCCATTTCCCGCACCGCCTCGGCCGGGGCGACCGGCACGGCCAGCACGATCCGCGCCGGGCCCCGCGCGCGCAGCACCTGAAGCGCGGCCTTCACCGTGGCGCCCGTGGCGATGCCGTCGTCGATCACGATCGCGGTCCGTCCCGCCACCGCCGGATCGGGCCGGCCGCCGAGGTAGCGCGCCCGCCGCTCGGCGATCTCGGCCGCCTTGGCGGCGATGCGGGGCGCGAAGTCCCCCTCGCGCATCCCGATCATGGCAAGGACGTGCGGATTGAACACCGTCACCGGCGGGTCGCCGTCGCCCACGGCGCCGGCCGCCAGTTCCTCGTGCCCCGGCACCCCGAGCTTGCGCACCAGCAGAAGCCCCAGCGGCGCGCCCAGCCGCTCGGCCACGGGCGCGGCGACCGGCACCCCGCCCCGCGGCAGCGCCAGGACCACGGGCCGCTCGGGCGCCCGCGCGGCCAGCGCCTCGGCCAGCGCCAGCCCCGCCTCGTGCCGGTCCCGGAACATGGCCCCCCTCCCTGCCAGAGACACCCAGTCTGGCAGAGCCGGCCGGGCGCGCAAGCCCTCAGCCGCGCAGCACCCCGCCCGTGGCCTTCGCCACCTTCTCGACGATCGCCGCCGAGACCGCCTCGATCTCCGCCTCGGTCAGCGTCCGCTCGCGCGGCTGCAGCCTCACGGTGATGGCGAGCGACTTGCGCCCCTCGCCCAGCGCGCCCCCCACGAACTCGTCGAACACCCGCACGCTCTCGATCAGCGCCTTGTCGGCACCGGCCGCGGCGTTGACCAGCGCCAGCGCCTCGACGCGCGCGTCCACCACGAAGGCGAAGTCGCGCTCCACGGCCTGAAGGTCGCTGATCGCCAGCGCCGGGCGCGTCGCGACCTGGACGCGCGGCAGCGGCACCTCGGCCGGCCAGACGGTGAAGGCGACCGCCGGGCCCTTCACGTCCATCGCGCGCAGCACCTTCGGGTGCAGCTCGCCGAAGATGCCCAGCACCTTCTTCGGCCCGAGGCAGATCGCCCCGTGCCGCCCCGGGTGCCACCAGCCGGGCCCGTTCCTCAGGATCTGAACCTTCCCCGGTGCGCCGATCGCCGCCAGCACGGCTTCCGCATCGGCCTTGGCGTCGAAGACGTCCACCGCCCGGCTCTCGCCGTGCACGTCCTTCGGCCCCGTCCGCCCGACCAGAAGGCCCGAGACGGCAAGCCCCTGCTCCCCCGGCTCGCCGCCGTGGAACACCGGCCCCACTTCGAAGAGCGCGAGGTCCGCGAACCCCCGCGCCTGATTGCGCGCCGCCGCCCGCAGGAGGCCGGGCAGCAGGTCGGGGCGCATGTGCGTCATCTCCGACGAGATCGGGTTCTCGATCCGCGTCGCCTCGGACCCGCCGCCGAAGAGCCGCGCGGCATCCTCGTCGATGAAGCTGTAGGTCACGCACTCGTTGTAGCCGAGCGCCGCGCAGGTCCGCCGCGCCGCCGCCTCGCGCCGCTGCATCGGCGTCAGGATCGGCCTCGGCACGCCCGGCACCGCCCGCGGCAGCGGCCGGCCGCGAAGCTGCGTCAGGGAGGCGATGCGCGCCACCTCCTCCACCAGGTCCGCCTCTCCCTGGATGTCGGGCCGCCAGCTTGGCGGATGCGCCATCTCGCCCTCGAGCCGGAAGCCCAGCGCCTCGAGCGTCAGCCGCTGCTCCTCGGCCGGGATGTCCATGCCGACGAGCCGCACCACCCGGTCGGGGTCGAAGCGGAAGGCGCGGTCCGTGTCGGGCACGGCACCGTCCGTCACCACCTCCGACGCCTCGCCGCCGCAGAGGTCGAGGATCATCCGCGTCGCCATCTCCAGCCCCGGCAGGGTGAAGGCCGGGTCCACCCCCCGCTCGAAACGGTAGCGCGCGTCCGAGTTGATCCTCAGCGCCCGGCCCGTCGCGGCGACGACGATCGGCGTCCAGTAGGCGCTTTCGAGGAACACGTTGACCGTGCCCTCCGTCACGCCGGTATGCTCGCCGCCCATGATCCCGGCGATGCTCTCGGGCCCCGCATCGTCCGAGATCGCCATCTGCCCGGCGGCGAAGCGGTAGGTCCGCCCGTCGAGCGCCAGGATCTCCTCGCCGCCCTTCGCCGGGTGGATGCGCAGGTCGCCCTTCACCTTGTCGGCGTCGAACACGTGCAGCGGCCGGTTCCAGCCGTAGGTGAAGTAGTTCGTCACATCGACCAGCGCCGAGATGGGGCGCAGCCCGATCGCCCTCAGCCGGTCCTGCAACCACTGCGGCGAGGGGCCGTTCCTCACCCCCCGGATCACCCGGCCCGCGAAGAGAGGGCAGCCGTGGTCCTTGAGCGCGGGGTCGATCGTGACGCCGATCGGGCTCGGGAAGGCGCCCGTCACCGGCTCGGCCGTCTCGGGCTTCAGCACGCCCAGCCCCCGGGCCGCCAGATCGCGCGCGATGCCCCGCACGCCCAGCGCGTCGGGGCGGTTGGGGGTGATCTTGATGTGGATCATCGGGTCCACCCGGCCGGGGTCGTGCGCCGCGAGCCAGTCCACGAACCGCTCGCCCACCTCGCCCGAGGGCAGCTCGATGATCCCCTCGTGCTCGTCGGAAAGCTCGAGCTCGCGCTCCGAGCACATCATCCCGTGGCTCTCGACGCCGCGGATGCGGCCGACGCCCAGCGTCACGTCGATGCCGGGCACGTAGTCGCCGGGCTTGGCCAGAACCGCGATGATCCCCGCCCGCGCATTCGGCGCCCCGCAGACGATCTGCTTCTCGCCCTCGTCGGTCATGACGCGGCAGACCCGCAGGCGGTCGGCATCGGGATGCTGCTCTGCGTGCAGCACCTTCGCCAGCGTGAAGGCCTTGAGCCGTTCCGCCGGGTCGCGCACCTCCTCGACCTCGAGCCCGAGGTCGGTCAGCGCCTCGGCGATCTCGGCGACCGAGGCCGTGGTCTCGAGATGCTCACGGAGCCAGGAAAGGGTGAATTTCATCCGTGAATTTCCTTGCTGGCCAGGCTAATCTCCACCGGGATCTCGGATACCTCTTCGAGAGTGTCCCGCCTCATGCGCAACACCACTAACCGATATTCGCGCATGAAGGCTGCCTCGAAGTCTTGAAGGCGTTCAGGCGGGTGGGTTTTCCGGAACTTCTCTGCTTGATGAGGCTCGTAAATGCACCGGATGCAACGGGTGTAGTCGACAAACGCCGAGTGAAGCGGCGCGAGCCTTTCTGCGACGTCCTTGGGCGCGGCAACGTAAAGAGCCGCTTCAAACGACCGATAATCGTCTATCGCCAGTCTTCGAGCGGAGTGGTCGGTTTTGACGCAACTTGTCAGCACTCTCTGGATCGCGAAGAGATATCCTCGATAGTGTTCCTGCTGCACACGGATTAGATCGCTCTTTCGGTCGGCTGACTTCTGCTTTGCATATGCGAAGACGCCCCCCACAAGGGTCAGGAGAGCAATACCCACCGGGACAAGAGCGACGGCGATTTCACTCACCTGCTCAACCCCCCGCTCAGCGTCGGCATGTCCAGCGCCGCGAACCCGTAGTGCCTGAGCCACCTCAGGTCGCTCTCGAAGAACGCGCGCAAATCCGGGATCCCGTATTTCAGCATCGCGATCCGGTCGATCCCCATGCCGAAGGCGAAGCCCTGCCACTCGGCCGGATCCACCCCGGCGGAGGACAGCACGTGCGGATGCACCATGCCCGAGCCGAGGATCTCCAGCCACGAGTCCCCCTCGCCCACCTTCAGCTGCCCGCCTTCCCAGGAACAGCGGATGTCGACCTCGGCCGAGGGCTCGGTGAAGGGGAAGTGGCTGGCGCGGAAGCGCAGCTCCACGTGGTCCACCTCGAAATAGGCGCGGGTGAACTCCTCCAGCACCCATTTCAGCTGCGCCATCGAGATGTCGCGGTCGATCGCCAGCCCCTCCACCTGGTGGAACATCGGCGTGTGGGTCTGGTCCATGTCCATCCGGTAGACGCGGCCCGGCGCGATCACCCGGATCGGCGCGCCATGCTCGGCCATCGCGCGGATCTGCACCGGCGAGGTGTGGGTGCGCAGCACGTGCGGCGGGCGCCCGTCGCCCGCGGCCCGCGCCATGAAGAAGGTGTCGTGCTCCTGCCGCGCGGGGTGCTCGGGCGGGATGTTCAGCGCGTCGAAGTTGTGCCAGTCGGTCTCGATCTGCGGGCCCTCGGCCACCGCAAAGCCCATGTCGGCGAAGATCGCCGTGACCTCCTCCATCACCTGGCTCACCGGGTGCACCGTCCCCGCCCCGCGCCGCCGCCCCGGCAGCGTCACGTCCAGCCACTCGGCCGCCAGCCGCTCCTCCAGCGCCGCATCCGCCAGCGCCGCCCGCCGCGCCTTGAGCGCCGCCTCCAGCTCGTCCCTGAGCGCGTTCAGCGCCGGCCCGGCCACCTGCCGCTCGGCGGGGTCCATGCCGCCGAGCTCGCGCATCCTCAGCGAGATCTCGCCCTTCCGGCCGAGCGCGGCCAGCCGCACCGCCTCCAGCGCCGCCTCGTCGGCCGCCCCGGCCACGGCCTCCAGATACCTCGCCCTCAGCTCGCCCAGTCCGTCCATCGCGCCGTCCTCACCGCTCCGCGGCTGCCTAGCCGCCGCCCTTCCTTCCAGCAACCCCCTTCATCCTGTCCGAAATACTCTCGGGGGGTCCGGGGGGCAGACAGCCCCCCGGGACGCCTGCCACACGAAAGACCCCGCCGACCCGAAGTCCGGGCCCGCGGGGTCTGACCTTCCTCCGCAGAGGGAGTGCTTACGCGAGCGCCGCCTTCGCCTTCTCGACGATGGCGCCGAAGGCCGCCGGCTCGCGCACGGCGAGGTCGGCCAGCACCTTGCGGTCGACCGCGATGCCGGACTTCGCCAGCCCGTCGATGAAGCGCGAATAGGTCAGCTGCGCGTCGATCTCGCGCACCGCGGCGTTGATCCGCTGGATCCACAGCGCGCGGAAGTTGCGCTTGCGCGCCTTGCGGTCGCGGGTCGCGTACTGGTTCGCCTTGTCGACCGACTGCGCCGCGGTCTTGAACGTGCGGCTGCGCGCGCCGTAGTGACCCTTGGCCTGGTCGATCACCTTCTTGTGGCGGCGGTGGGTGACGGGTCCGCCCTTGACTCGGGACATCTCTCAGGCCTCCTCAGCGGTCGTACGGCATGTAGGTCTTGATGATCTTCGTGTCGGCCTTCGACAGCACCGTGGTGCCCCGCGCATCGCGGATGAAGTCGTTCGACCGCTTGATCATCCCGTGACGCTTGCCGGCCTGGGCGGACTTGATCTTGCCCGTGGCAGTCATCTTGAAGCGCTTCTTCGCGCCGGACTTGGTCTTCATCTTCGGCATTTCGGCTCCTTCCGGACGTTTCGCGCGCGACTCGGCATGCCGGTTCCGGCCGGCCGCGCGGGATTGCAGGCCCGGGCGTATAGTGCCGCCCGGCCCGCCGCGCAAGTCCCTTCCGGCTCAGACCAGCCGGCGCAGGACCGAGATCACCACCTCCGGTATCTCGGTCAGCGTGTAGCCGCCCGGCTTGTTGACCGCCGCGATGACCATCACCGTCACCGCCACCAGCGACATGAAGCCCACCACCTTCGAGGGCCGCCCGTCGTGCAGGATGTTGTGAATGAGCGACGGGAACGAGACGGCACCGAGCACGATGCCGATCGTCATCACGATATCGGGGTCCATGCGCTGAACCTCCCCCGGAGCCTCCCTGGCGCGCAGGCTATTCGGGATCGGCCCTGTAGATCAATCGCTCATCGCAGGGCGCCACGCGCAGGATGTTGGTCGTGCCCTGCACGTTGAACGGCACGCCCGCGGTGACCAGGATCTGGTTCGCCTCGGTGGCGAAGCCCATGCTCCGCGCCGCGCGGACGGCCGCGATCACCGCCTGCTTGAAGCGCTCCACGTGCTCCTCGATGATCACGCAGGTCGTCCCCCAGGTCAGGCAGAGCTGCCGCGCCGTTCGCTCCAGCGGCGTCAGCGCCACGATCGGCACGCGCGGGCGCTCCCGCGCGACGAGCCGCGCCGTCGTGCCCGACTGGCTGAAGCAGCAGATCGCGCGGATGTCGGTCGTCTCGGCGATCTCGCGCGCGGCCGCGACGATCCCGTCGGCCACCGTCTGCCGCTTCGCCGAACGGCTCGCCTCGATGATCTCGCGGTAGGTCGGGTCGCTCTCGACCGACATCGCCACGTTGTCCATCGTGCGCACCGCCTCGACCGGGTAGTTGCCGGCCGCCGACTCGGCCGAGAGCATCACGGCGTCCGCGCCCTCGTAGATCGCGGTGGCCACGTCCGAGACCTCGGCCCGCGTCGGCACCGGGCTCTCGATCATGCTCTCGAGCATCTGGGTCGCCACGATGACCGGCTTCGCCGCGGCCCGCGCGCCGCGCACCAGCCGCTTCTGGATCGGCGGCACCGCCTGCACCGGCAGCTCCACCCCGAGATCGCCGCGCGCCACCATGATCCCGTCCGAGGCGGCGAGGATCTCGGCATAGCTCTTCACCGCCGCCGGCTTCTCGATCTTCGACAGGATCGCCGCCCGGCCCTTGGCCAGCGCGCGCGCCTCCTCCACGTCGGCCGCGCGCTGCACGAACGAAAGCGCCAGCCAGTCGATGCCGAGCCCGCAGGCGAATTCGAGGTCGCGCCGGTCCTTCTCGCTCAGCGCGGCAAGCGGCAGCACCACGTCGGGCACGTTCACGCCCTTGCGGTTCGAGATCGTGCCCCCCGCCATCACCGTGCACTCGGCGAAGTCCTTGCCGCAGGTGTCCACCCGCAGCCGCAGCTTGCCGTCGTTGACGAGCAGCGTCGCCCCGGCCTCCAGCGCCTCGAAGATCTCCCGGTGCGGCAGCTGCACCCGGCTCGCCGTGCCCTCCACGGGGTCGAGGTCGAAACGGAACTTCTGGCCCTCGACCAGCTCCTCCTCGCCGTTGCGGAAGGTGCCCACCCGGAGCTTCGGCCCCTGCAGGTCGGCAAGGATCGCGATCGGCCGGCCGAGGTCGGCCTCGACCTTCCGCACCAGGGCATGGCGCCGGCCGATGTCCTCGTGGGTGCCGTGGCTCATGTTCAGCCGGAACACGTCCGCCCCGGCCTCCGAAAGCGCGCGGATCGTCTCGTAGTCGTCCGAGGCGGGCCCGAGCGTGGCCACGATCTTCACGTTGCGGTGGCGTCTCATGTCGGGTCTCCGGGCTCGTCGTTTCCGTTAGCGCAAACTCGCCCCCGTATGGCGGAAAACCGTTCCGGGGGCAACGGGTCGGTCCCGCCCCGGCTGCCCCGGTCCCGCTGCGCCCCTTCCGGCTGCGCCCGCCGCGGCCCCCGCTTCCCTTCCCGCGCTGCCTCGCGTAAGGGATGGCCGCCTTCCCGCCCCCAGGATCCCACCGGATGGAACCGCCCTTCGTCATCCTCGGCGCCGACCGGCCGTCGCGCTGGCTCGTCACCTGCGACCATGCCTCGAACCGCGTGCCCGAGGAGGTCGGCGGCACGCTCGGGCTCTCCGAGGGCGAGATGGGCCGCCACATCGCCTACGACATCGGCGCCGCCGGCGTCACCCGGCGGCTCGCCGAGCGGCTCGGCGCGCCCGCGATCCTGACGACCTTCTCCCGCCTCGTGATCGACCCCAACCGCGGCGAGGACGACCCGACGCTGGTGATGAAGCTCTACGACCGCACCATCGTGCCCGGCAACCGCCACGTCGATGCGGCCGAGACCGAGCGGCGCCTTTCCCTCTTCCACCGCCCCTACCACGCCGCGCTCGCCGCCCTCGCCGCGCGGCGACCCGACACGGTGCTCTGCGCGATCCATTCCTTCACGCCGCGGCTGATCGGCCGGCACCCCCGGCCCTGGCATGTCGGCGTGCTCCATGCCGACGACCACCGCCTCGCGCATCCGCTCATCGCCCGCCTCTCGGCCGAGCCCGACCTCTGTGTGGGCGACAACGAACCCTATTCGGGCCACCTGCCGGGCGACACGCTCGACCGCCACGGGCTCAGGACCGGCCGGCCCCACGTCCTGATCGAACTCCGCCACGACCTCATCGCGACCGAGGACGGCCAGAACGCCTGGGCCGACCGGCTGGCGCCCATCCTCGAAGCGGCGCTGGCCGATTCCGGCGTCTGAGGGCTCAGCCGGAGTCCGCCCCGAAGGCGCCGGACCGGGCGCCGCGGCGGTCCCGCACCTCGAGCGCGACAACCGCAGCGAAGAGAACCATCGCCGCCTGCGCCGCCGAGGCGCCCGCGATGACGAAGGGGGTCGCCGCGGCGGTCCCGCGCAGGAGCTGCGCGCCGAGCGCGACCGGGAAGGTCCAGAACCCGAGGAGCGCAAGGCCCACCTGCACTCGCGCAAGCCTTCGGCCGGCCGCGCGCGAGCCCCGGTAGTAGAGCCCGTAGAGCGTCATCGTGGCCCAGGCGAGCAGGTTGAAGTGCGCATGGCCCGGGGCGGCCGCGAAATTCCCGGCAAGCCCCATCCACATCCCGAAGGCCGACCCCAGGACGGCGGCCGCCGCGGCCGAGAGCAAGCAGATCTCGTGCAGTCGCATCGTCGCGTCCCCGTCACCCGGCAAAGCCGCCCGCGGCCAGCCAGTCGAGCTCCTCGGCGGTCGAGACGCGGCCGAGGATCGCGTTGCGGTGCGGGAACCGCCCGAAGCGCGCCACGATGTCGCGGTGGTGCCGCGCCCGGCTCGCCGCCGGCTCGCCCAGTTCGGCGCAGATCGCGACCGACCGGTCCTGGTCGCCGGGCCGCTCCGAATGCCCGAAGGGCAGGCACAGGAACAGCCTGAGGCCGGGCTCGATCGCGGCGTCGAGGCCGCGTTTCAGCGCGCGGTCCGCCACGGCCCGCGCCTGCGGGTCGGTCGCGTACATCCGCGCCGTGCCGCGGAAGGCGTTGCGCGGATACTGGTCGAGCAGGAGGACCAGCGCCAGCGCCCCCTCCGCCGTCTCCTCCCAGGCGTCGAGCGCCCCGGCCTCGGCAAGGGCGAAGGCATCGGCGAAGAGCCCGCCGAACCGCATGTCGAAGGCGGGATTTTTGGCGAACCAGGCCTCGGGGCCGGCAGCGCGCCAGAAGGCGACGACCTCGCCGGGCCGGACGAGCGCATCGAGAAGTCGCGGATGAACGAAGGAACTCTTCAGCATGGTCTTTCCGATCGATGTTCGGGGAACGGGGTCGCTTCACCGGCGTCCCATGGGACTTCCCATGCCGCCTTCAATGAAGCCGGCGACATGCCTTCACCGATGCGCTGCACGCGATTGCGCGGGCACGGCCGGGCCGGCCGCCGGTGGCGCCGGCCGGAGCAGGCTGTGGAGCAGCTCGAAGCGCAACTTCGGCCGGATGCCGGGCGGCAGGTTCGGGGCGATCCGCGCCGAGAAGAACCCCGCCGCGTCCGATTGCGACTCCCAGACCTCCACGATCCGCCAGCCCTCGGGCGCGGGGTGCGCGGCGTGAAGGAGGAACCCCGGCGCGCGCGTCAGGTCCTCCGCCACGAAGCGCAGCATCATCTCGTAGCCGTCGGGCGTCTGCCCGGCCACGTCGGAAATCATCATCACTGGCATCTCGGAGCCTCCATCGGGCCACGGCCCGCATTGCAACCGGCGGTTTGTCGCCGGAAGACCGGATCGCAGCTTACGGGTGCTGAAGCCAGTGATATGATTTCAGCGATATGCTGAACCGCATCGATCTCTCCCGCGCGGACCTCAACCTGCTTGTCCTGTTCGAGGCGGTCATGGCCGAGCGCCACGTCGGCCGCGCGGCGGCACGGCTCAGCCTCTCGCCCTCGGCGGTCAGCCACGGCCTCGGCCGTCTGCGCGCGCTGCTCGGCGATCCGCTGTTCCTGCGCGCCCCCCGCGGCATGGTGCCGACCGACCGCGCCCTCGCGCTCGCCCCCCGGATCGACGAGGCGCTCGCCGCCGTGCGCGGGGTCATCGCCGCCTCCGTGCCCTTCGACCCGGCGACCTCCACGCGCCGCTTCCGCGTCGGCATGGCCGATGCCTCGCTCTGCGTGCTCGGCCCGGGCCTCGTCGCCGCGCTCGAGGACGCCGCGCCGGGGATCGCGCTCTCCGCGATCCACGTCCTGCGGACCTTCGGCAGGACCTCCGACGACCACGCCTGGGACGAGGTTCTCGCCATGCTCGACGCCGGCACCATCGACGTCGCGCTCCTGCCCTGGGTGGTGGCGCCCGCGCGCTTCGCGGTCCGCCCGCTCGGCCGCGACCGCCTCGTCGCCGCGACGCGCGCCGACCATCCCTATGCCCGCGCGCCCTCGCTCGACACCTACTGCGAGGCGCGCCACCTCGTCGTCTCCGTGCGCGGCGATCCGGTGGCGGCGACCGATGCCGCGCTCGCCGCGCTCGGCCGCAGCCGCCGGGTGATGATGACGGCGCCGAACTTCTCGGTGGCGATGTTCCTCGCCGCCGAGAGCGACCTCGTCGTGTCGCTCCCCGAAAGCCTCGTCGCGGCGCAGGGCGCGCGGTTCGGCCTCGTCGGCACGCCGCTGCCGTTCGACCTGCCCTACAGCGAGGTCGTCGCCGTGACCACGCGCGCAGCCCTCGAAGACGCCGGCATCGCCTGGCTCGTCGGGCAGCTCGCGGCGCTCGTCGCGGCCGCGCCGCAGGCTTGACCGCGCCCGCCCGCGCACCCACCCTAGCCCGCGAGAGGAGACAGCCCATGGACGACGCCACCCGCACCGAACTGGAGGCCGCCGCCTTCCGCGCGCTCCGCGACCACCTGATGACGCGGCGCCCCGACGTGCAGAACATCGACCTGATGAACCTCGCCGGCTTCTGCCGCAACTGCCTCGCCCGCTGGTATCAGGAGGCCGCGGAGGCACGCGGGATCACGATGTCGAAGGACGCCGCGCGCGAGATCGTCTACGGGATGCCCTACGCCGACTGGGTCGCCCGCCACCAGACCGAGGCCGACGAGGCGAAGAAGGCCGCCTTCGAGAAGGCCTTCGCCGAGAACGTGGGCAGGCGCGACTAGCCCCCCCGCGCCGCTGGCCGAACCGCCCCCGGCGGGCTAGACTGTTCCCTCGCGTCATCCGCAACCGGGAAGGGGGAGCCCGCCATGCCCGACGGCCAGAAGACCGGCGCCGCGCGCCGCAGCGTCATCGTCGATGCCTTCACCGACGGGATCCTCGATCCCTCTCAGCCGATGCTCGGGCCGGTCGAGGACGGCGGCACCATCATCGCCAACACCGCCCCCGGCTGCTGGGGGCCGATGATCACGCCGTCCCTGCGCGGCGGCCACGAGGTCACGCGGCCCGTCCACGTCGCCGGCGCCGAGCCCGGCGATGCCGTGGCGATCCGCATCCGCGACATCACCGTGACCGCCATCGCGACGGCGAGCGGCCATGACAGCTCGCCCGCCGGCTTCTGCCTGGGCGATCCCTACGTCGCCGCCCGCTGCCCCACCTGCGACACGGTCTGGCCCGCGACCCACGTCGAGGGGATCGGCCAGAAGGCGGTGCGCTGCGACACCTGCGGCAACCCCGTCACCCCGTTCGAGATCGTCAACGGCTACACCGTGGTCTTCGACGAGACCCGCGCGGTGGGTCTCACCGTGCCGCAGCCGGCCGCCGAGCGCATCGCGCGGAACGCCGCGCACTACGCCCAGCTTCCCGACGCCTCGCGCCAGCACCCGATCCTGACCTTCGCGCCCGCCGACCTCGCCGGGCTCGTGGTGCGGATGCGGCCCTTCCTCGGCCAGCTCGGCACCTGCCCCTCGATGCCGATCCCCGACAGCCACAACGCCGGCGACTTCGGCGCCTTCCTCGTCGGCGCGCCGCATGCCTACGCGGTCACCGCCGAGGATCTCGCCGCCCACAAGACCGACGGGCACATGGACATCGACGCGGTGCGCCCCGGCGCGATCCTCGTCTGCCCGGTCAAGGTGAAGGGCGCGGGCATCTACATGGGCGACATGCACGCCGCCCAGGGCGACGGCGAGATCGCCGGCCACACGATGGACGTGGCGGGCTCGGTCACGCTCCAGGTCGAGGTGGTGAAGGGCTGGCCGATCGACGGCCCGGTGCTGTTCCCGCTCCCCGAGGACCTGCCGCCGCTCGCACGCCCCTTCACCCCGGAGGAGCGCGCGAAGGCCGAGCGGCTGGCGAGGGACTGGGGCGTGGACGCCATCGAGCCCTCGGCGCCGGTGTCGGTCATCGGCACGGCGGCCAACATGAACGCGGCCATCGACAACGGGCTCGAACGGGCGGCGAAGCTCCTCGGCATGACCGTGCCCGAGGTCCGGAACCGCGCCACCATCACCGGCGCGATCGAGATCGGCCGCGCCCCGGGGGTGATCCAGGTGACGTTCCTCGCCCCCCTCTCGCGGCTCGACGCCGTCGGCCTCGGCGGCTATGCGCGCGAGCAGTACGGGCTCTGAGTCCGCGCGCGGAGGCCGCCCGTGATCGCGGGAACCCACGCCGTCCTCTGGCTCCGGCAGGACCGGCCGGGCAACGACGCCTGCCGCTTCGCCGAGGCCGAGGGCGGCTTCCTGATCGACGGCTCGGCCACCGATGCCGACTGGAACGTGATCCGCTACCGTGTCCGCGCGCGGGAGGACGGGACCACCCGGCGGGCCCGCATCGGGCAGGATTCGCGCATCTTCATCCGCCGCGCGCCGGACGGGGAATGGACGCTGAACGGGGTGCCCGTGCCCGGCCTCGGCGACGCGCTCGACATCGACCTCGGCTTCACGCCTGCCACCAACACGCTGGCGATCCGCCGCCTGAACCTGCCCGTCGGGGCCGAGGCCGCGATCACCGCGGCCTGGTTCGACCCCGCCGACGAGCGGCTGAAGCCGATGCGCCAGACCTACCGCCGCACCGGCGCGGACGAGTATCTCTACGCCTCGCCCGATACCGGCTTCAGCGCCCGCCTGAAGGTGGACGCCCACGGCATCGTCCGCGACTACGAGGGGCTCTGGCGCGCGCAGAAGTGAGCGCGCCGCACCCGCTCGAGGCTCGACATCGCGGCCCGCCCGCGCTAGCTCGGGGCGCGACAGGAACCAGACGACACGCGACAGGACCCGTGACTGCCTTCCTCCGACTCCCCCGCCTCGTCCTCGCGGCGGCGCTCCTCCTCCTCGCCGCCTGCACCCCGCCCGACGGCCTGCCGCCGCCCGACGAGGCCGACGTGGCCCGCCTCGCCCAGCGCATCATGGACTTCGGCCCCGGCGTCGACCCCGAGGAGGCCCGGCGCCTCGCCCACATCAGCTACCATTACCCGATCCGGCTGCGCGCCGAATACGGCGTGACCGACCCGCCGCTCATCCACAACACCAAGGTGAACATGGGGCTCCGGCCCCGCGGCCTCTGCTACCAGTGGGCCGACGACCTCGAGGCGCGGCTGAGGCAGGAGAACTTCCGCACGCTCGACTTCCACCGCGCCATCGCCAACGCCGACACGCTGCGCATCGACCACTCGGTGCTGATCGTCAGCCGCGCCGGCGACGGGCTGTTCGACGGCATCGTGCTCGACGGCTGGCGCAACGGCGGACGGCTGTTCTGGTCGCACGTGCTGGAGGATCCGCGCTACGAATGGGTGCCGCGGGACGTGGTCTTCGCCCAGCGCGGCCTGTCCGTCCCCTCCCAGTAGGCCGGGGTCTCCGGCGCGGCCGCGGCCCTAGCGCAGCCGGGCCTCCGACTTCGCGTCGAAGGCCAGCACCTGCTCGGGGCGGAAGGAAAGCCCGACGCGGCTTCCGTCGGGGGCGGGCCAGTCCTCCTTCGATTCGACCACGACGCGCTCGCCGGACTCCGCGGTGAGATAGACGTAGGACACCCCGCCCAGCGCCTCGGTCAGCTCGACCCGGTGCGTCGTGCCGTTGAGGGCGAGCGCCAGGTGCTGCGGCCTGAGCCCCAGGATCACCTCCGTTCTCTCCGGCGGCAGCGCGCAGGCGGGCCGCACCGGCCGGTCCGAGAAGCCCGGCGCCCGGACCGCTCCGCCCTCGACCGTGCCGCGCACGAAGTTCATGGCAGGGCTGCCGATGAAGCCCGCCACGAAGCGGTTCGCCGGGTCGTGGTAGAGGTCGAGCGGCGCCCCCGCCTGCTCCACCCGGCCCGCGCGCAGGACCACGATCTTGTCGGCCAGCGTCATCGCCTCGACCTGGTCGTGGGTGACGTAGATCATCGTCGCGCCGATCTCCTTGTGCAGCCGCGCGATCTCCACCCGCATCTCGACGCGGAGTTCCGCGTCGAGGTTCGAGAGCGGCTCGTCGAACAGGAACACCTCCGGCCCCCGCACGATGGCGCGGCCGATGGCGACGCGCTGGCGCTGGCCGCCCGACAGCGCCTTGGGCTTGCGGTCGAGCAGGTTCTCCAGCCTGAGGATGCGCGCCGCCTCCGCCACCTTGGCCCGGATCTCGGCCTTCGGGTGGCCGGTCATCTTCAGGCCGAACCCCATGTTCTCGGCCACCGTCATGTGCGGGTAGAGCGCGTAGGTCTGGAACACCATCGCCACGCCCCGCTCCGAGGGGTCCACCCGCGTCACGTCGCGCCCGCCGATGCGGATCGTGCCCGAGGTCGTGTCCTCCAGCCCCGCGACCATCCGCAGGAGCGTGGACTTGCCGCAGCCCGAGGGGCCGACGAAGACGCAGAACTCCCCGTCGGCGATGGCGAGATCGACGCCGTGGATCACCCCCACCTCGCCGAACCGCTTCACCACGTTCTCGAGCGTCACCCCCGACATGCCTCACTCCCCCGCCTGTCTGATCCCTTCCGGAAAGCGCCAGCTCTCCGCCTCCGCCGCGATCGCCTCGGCCGCCGCCCGGATCCGCGGCACCAGCCCCTCCAGCGCCTTCAGGCTCGTCCGCCCCGTGGTTCCCGTCACGCTCACCGCGCCAAGGACGGTGCCGCCCGCCGAAAGGATCGGCACCGCCGCGCAGATGATGCCCGGCTCGTGCTCCTCGCGGTCGAAGGCGAAACCGCGGGCGCGGATCGCGGCAAGCTCGACCCTCAGCGCCGCCTCGTCGGCCAGCGTGCTGGGCGTGAACCGGTGGAACGACTGCTGCGAGATCGCCGCGGCCAGTTCGGCCTCGGGCAGGAAGGCCAGCATCGCCTTGCCCACGCCCGTGCAGTAGGCCGGCCCGACCTTGCCCGCCTGCGAATACATCTCGACCGGCTCGCGCGCGTTGCGCTTGTCGACGTAGAGCACCTGCGCGTGGTCGAGCTGCGCGAGGTGCACCGTCTCGCCCACGTCGCGGGCCAGCGCATCGACATGCGGCCGCGCGATCGGGGCAAGCGAGGACTGCCGCCATGCGGCATGGGCAAGCCGCACCAGGCGCACCCCCAGCGCATAGGTTCCCCGGTCGTCCTCGTGGGAGAGCATCCCCTGCCGCGTCAGCGTCTGCAGCAGCCGGTAGAGCGTCGCCTTCGGGAAGGGGCTCGCCGCCAGGAGCTCCGAGAAGCGCACCGGCCGCCCGAAGGCGGCGACCTGGTCGAGCACCTCGAGCGCCTTGCCGACGGTGCCCTCGCCCTCCCGCGCGTCGCCGCGTGCCGCCATCGCGTCCTCCCCCTTCCCGGGGCCGCCTCTTCCGGGCGGCGCCGAGGAATGTGTTGACAAGCATAGGCGAGTCGCCGTTAAGATTTCAATATCCAAAACCGAGTTTCAAATAATGAAACTCACATAGTGGAACAGACCCAAGGGAGGATCTCATGTTCCAGACCAGCCGGCGCGCCGCCCTGGCGCTGACCGTCGCCATGCTTGCGGCCACCTCGGCGCAGGCCCAGCAGCGCGTCCTGCGCTACTACGCCGACTTCGACCCCGCGCCGCTCGCCGCCTTCGAGGCCGCGATCGCCGACTTCGAGGCCGCCAACCCCGACATCGACGTCCAGCTCCAGAACTTCGACCACGAGGGCTACAAGACGGCGATCCGCAACTTCCTCACCGCCGACGCGCCCGACCTCGCCAACTGGTATGCCGGCAACCGCATGGCGCCCTTCGTCAAGGCCGGGCAGTTCATGGACGTGTCGGATGTCTGGGACGAGCACGGCCTGCACGAGTCCCTCGCCTCGGCGGCGGCGTCGATGACGATCGACGGCAAGCAGTGGGGCGTGCCCTACACGTACTACCAGTGGGGCATCTATTACAACAAGACGGTCTACGACCAGGTCGGCGCCACGGTCCCCGCCACGTGGGACGAGTTCGTCGCCAACTGCGAGAAGTTCGCCGCCGCCGGGATCGACTGCATCACCACCGGCACCAAGGCACTCTGGCCGGGGGCCGGGATCTTCGACTACCTCAACCTCCGCACCAACGGCTACGAGCATCACATGAAGCTCACCGGCGGCGAGATCCCGTGGACCGACGACACCGTCCGCGCGACCTTCGCGGAATGGGCCAAGGTCCAGCCCTACATCACGAAGAACCACGCCGCGATCGACTGGCAGGACGCCGCCGCGCTCCTCGTGCAGGGCAAGGCCGCGAACTACGTGATGGGCAACTTCGCCGTCGCGGTGTTCAAGGAAGGCGGGATGACCGACGAGACGCTCGGCTTCATGCCGTTCCCCACCATCAACCCCGACGTGCCGCGCGCCGAGGAAGCCCCGACCGACACGGTGCACATCCCCTCGGGCGCCAAGAACGTGGAGGACGCCAAGAAGTTCCTCGCCTTCCTCGCCCAGGCCGACGTGCAGACCAAGCTGAACGAGGCGCTCGGCCAGCTCCCGATCAACAAGGACTCGACCGTCGGCTCCGATCCGTTCATCCAGGCGGGCTTCGAGCTGCTCTCGACCACGCCGGGCGGCATCGCGCAGTTCTTCGACCGCGACGCGCCGGCCGAGATGGCCAAGATCGGCATGGAGGGCTTCCAGGAGTTCATGGTGCGCCCCGAGAACCTCGACGCGATCCTCGAGCGGCTCGAGGCGGCGCGCCAGCGGATCTACCAGTGATCCTCCCGGGGTGGCGGGTTCCGGCCCGCCGCCCCACCTTCCCCGCCCCGATCCCCCGGCCCGAACGGCAAGGACCCGCCCGATGACCGAGGCCCGCCTGTCCGCCCCGCGCGCCGAGGCCGCGCCGCGCTCGTGGTGGCGCGCCAACCAGCAGCGGCTCACCCCCTGGCTCTTCCTCGCGCCGGGCATGTTCATGTTCGGCCTCTACGTGATCTGGCCGATCATCGACAGCTTCTGGCTGTCGTTCTTCGACTGGGACGGGCTGGGCGAGAAGCGCTGGATCGGCTGGGGCAACTACCAGGAGCTGCGCACCGACCCCGCCTTCTACACCTCGCTCCGGAACAACGTCATCTGGCTCGTGCTCTACCTGCTGGCCGTCCCCGCGGGCCTCCTGATCGCGATCTTCCTCAACCAGACGGTCTTCGGCATCCGCATCTACAAGAGCCTGTTCTTCTTTCCCTTCGTAATCTCCCAGGTCGTCGTCGGGCTGATGTTCTCGTGGTTCTACGCGCCGAACTTCGGGCTCTTCTACAAGCTGATCGAATGGGTCACCGGCCGCGGCGTCGCCGTCCTCGCCGACCCCGACCTCGTGACCTACGGCATCATCGCCGCCGGGCTCTGGCCGCAGATCGCCTACGTGATGATCCTCTACCTCACCGGCCTCAACAACGTCGCCCCCGACCAGGTGGAGGCCGCCCGGCTCGACGGCGCCAAGGGCTGGCGGATGCTCTGGTACGTGATCCTGCCCCAGCTCCGCCCCGCCACCTTCATCGCGGTGGTGGTGACGGTGATCGGCGCGCTCCGGTCCTTCGACCTCGTCTCGATCATGACCGACGGCGGCCCCTTCGGCTCCTCCCGCGTCCTCAGCTTCTACATGTACGAGCAGGCGCTCTCGGAATACGGCTACCGCATGGGCTACGGCGCGGCCATCGCGGTGGTGCTCTTCCTGATCATGATGGTCTTCATCTCGGGCTTCATCTGGAAGATGGTCCGCGACGAGCGGGAGGGCTACTGACATGTTCCCCCGCCCCGTCCAGCAACGCGGCCCCGCCGCCGTCGCCACCTACCAGGCGCTCCTGCCGCTCGCGCTCCTGCTGTGGCTGCTGCCGCTCCTCGGCGTCGCGCTCACCTCGGTCCGCCCCGCCTCCGACCTCGCCTCGGGCAACTACTTCGGCTGGCCCTCGGCCCTCGCCTGGGACAACTACGCCCAGGTGTTCCGCAACTCGCCCATCGGGCGCTACATGCTGAACTCGCTGATCGTGACCGTGCCGACCGTGATCGGGGCGGTGGCGCTCTCCTGCCTCACCGGCTTCGCGCTCGGCATCTACCGGTTCCGCTCGAACCTGCTCATCTTCTTCATGTTCGTCGCCGGCAACTTCGTGCCGTTCCAGATCCTCATGGTCCCGGTGCGCGACATGTCGGTGCAGCTCGGCCTCTACAACACCTACCAGGGGCTCATCCTGTTCCACATCGCCTTCCAGACCGGCTTCTGCACCCTCTTCATGCGGAACTTCATCCGCGCGCTGCCGCGCGAGCTGATCGAGGCCGCGCGCGTCGAGGGCGTGGCCGAATGGCGCATCTTCTGGTTCATCGTGCTGCCGCTGATGCGGCCCGCCATCGCGGCCCTGTCGGTCCTGATCTTCACCTTCATCTGGAACGACTACTTCTGGGCGACGGTGCTCACGACCTCTGCCGCGACGCAGCCGGTGACGGCCGGGCTCTACTCGCTCAACGGCCAGTGGATCGCCCAGTGGCACCTCGTCTCGGCGGGCTCGATCCTCGCCGCCCTGCCCCCCGTCCTGATGTTCTTCGCCATGCAGCGCCACTTCATCGCGGGGCTCACGCTCGGGGCGGTGAAGTGAGCCACTGGCGCCTCGACGCCGGGCCGCAGACGCTCGCCTTCGCCTCCGACGGCGGCATCCCCGAATGCGTCTACTGGGGCCCCCGCCTGCCCGAGCGCGAGGACCTCGCCGCGCTCACCGCCGCCGCACGGGCCGACCTCACGGGGGGCATGCTCGACGCGCTCCCGCCCCTCTCGCTCTGCCCCGAGGCCGCGCGCGCCTTCCAGGGCCAGCCCGGCCTCGCGCTCTCCGGGGCCGACGGCACGCCGCTTCTGCCCGCCTTCGCGCTCGCCCGCGCCGAGGCCGCACCCGGCCGCCTGACCTTCGTCAGCACCGCGGCGGGGCTGACGCTCACCCATCTCCTCGCCGCCGAGGCGACCGGGGTCGTCACGCTCCGCACCGTGCTCGACTCCGACCGTCCGGTGCGGCTCCACTGGCTCGCCGCCCCGGTCCTGCCCGGCCCGCAGTCCGGCGGGATCATCGACGTCTCGGGCCGCTGGACGCGCGAATTCCACCTCACCGCCCTGCCCTGGTCGCCCGGCATCCGGCTGCGCGAGGCGCGCGCCGGCCGGTCCGGGCACGAACACCCGCCCTACGCCATCCTCGCCGAGGCGGGCTCGACCGCCACGGAAGGCACCGCCTTCGGGCTGCACTACGCCTGGCCCGGCGGGCACCGGATGGTGGCGGAAGAGCTGCCCGACGGCCGCCGGCAGGTGCAGTTCGGCCACGCCTGGGGCGCCGAGACGCGGCCCGGCACCCGGTTCGAGACCGCGCCCCTCGTCGCCGCCTTCTCGGCGGAGGGGCTCAACGGGATCGCCGCCGCCTTCCAGCACGACATCCGCGACCGCGTGGTTGCCTGGCCCGACCCCGCGCGCCCGCGCCCCGTGCACTACAACTGCTGGGAGGCCGTCTATTTCGACCACCGGCTCGACACGCTCACCGAGATCGCCGGGCGCGCCGCCGCCCTCGGCGCCGAACGCTTCGTGCTCGACGACGGCTGGTTCGGACGGCGCGACGACGACACCTCTTCCCTGGGCGACTGGACGGTGGACCGCCGCAAGTGGCCGCAGGGGCTCGGGCCCCTCATCGAGCGCGTCCATGCCCTGGGCATGACCTTCGGCCTCTGGGTCGAGCCCGAGATGGTCAACCCCGACAGCGATCTCCACCGCGCCCACCCGGACTGGGCGCTCGGGCCCGAGGGCCAGGTGCTCGGCCGCAACCAGATGGTCCTGAACCTCGCCCTGCCCGAGGTGCGCGACCATCTCCTCGGCGTGCTCTCGGCGCTCCTCTCGGAATACCCGATCGACTACCTCAAGTGGGACCACAACCGCCTCCTGCCGGTGGTCGATGCCGACCAGGCGCGCGGCATCCTCGACCTGCTCGACCGGCTCCGCACGGCGCACCCGGGCGTCGAGATCGAAAGCTGCGCCTCGGGCGGCGGGCGGATCGACGCGGGCATCCTCGCCCGGACCCACCGCGTCTGGCTCTCGGACTGCAACGACGCGCTCGAACGGCTGAGGATGCACCACGCCGCCGCGCTCTTCCTGCCGGCATGCGTCACCGGCGCCCATGTCGGCCCGCGCAGGAGCCACACCACCGGCCGCGTCCATACCATGAGCTTCCGCGCCCGCGTCGCCGCCCAGCGCCACATGGGCTTCGAGATGGACCTGCGCGAGCTGACCGACGCGGAGGCCGCGACGCTTGCCGAGGTCACCGCCTGGTGGAAGGCGAACCGGGTCTGGATGCATGCGGGCACGATCCTGAGGCTCGACAGCGAAGACCCCGCCGTGATCGCCGAGATGCAGGTCGCCGCCGACGGCGCGCGCTTCGTCGTCTTCGCCGGGCAGGCCGGGGCCTCCGCACAGATCCTGCCCCGCCCGCTGCGCCTCGCCGGGCTCGACCCCGCCGCCCGCTACCGGGTGCGGCTCCTAAACCCCGAGGATGCGCCGCCGCAGTCGCGCGGGCCCTGCGCGCTGAAGACCGGGCCGCTCGTCCTCACCGGCCGGGCGCTGATGTCGCGGGGAATCGTCCTGCCCGTCGCCTGGCCCGAGACGCTCTTCATGCTGGAGGGAACGCGCCTTGCCGACGCCTGATCGCGCCCCCGCCCGCCCCGCGCGCCGGCCGGACCGGCGCGAAACCCCTGCGCAACCGGTGCACGCCCTGTGCACGCCCGGTGCACGGGTTGTGCACAGCCGTTTCAGCCCCTGCCAAGGAGCCCGCCCATGATGCTTCCCGCCACGTTCCACGACCTCCAGGGCACGTCGGTCTTCATCACCGGCGGCGGTTCGGGCATCGGCGCGGCGCTGACCGAGGGCTTCCTGCGGCAGGGCGCGAAGGTTGCCTTCGTGCAGCGATCCGACGCCTCGTCCTTCTGCGACGCGATGGAGCAAGCCACTGGAAACAGGCCCTTCTTCCAGCCCTGCGACATCACCGACATCGCCGCGCTCAGGGCCGCCATCGCCGCCGCGGCCGAGCGCCACGGCCCGGTGACGGTCCTCGTCAACAACGCCGCCAACGACAAGCGGCACACCACCGCCGAGGTCGACGAGGCCTTCTGGGACTGGTCGATCGCGATCAACCTCAAGGCCTACTTCTTCGCGGCGCAAGCCGTTGTTGAGATGATGAAATCCGCCGGCGGCGGTTCGATCATCAATTTTTCATCGATCAGCTACATGATGGGGAACGCGGGCTACCCGGTGTACACGACCGCCAATTCCGGCATCAACGGGCTCACCCGCTCGCTCGCGCGCGAATTCGGCCCCGACCGCATCCGGGTCAACGCGCTCGCGCCCGGCTGGGTGCTGACCCAGAAGCAGAAGGATCTCTGGGTCACGCCCGAGGGGCTCCAGGCCCACATCGACCGGCAGTGCCTGAAGGACACGCTCGCGCCCGAGGACATCGTCTGCGGCACGCTGTTCCTCGCCTCCTCGGCGTCGCGGATGATGACCGGGCAGGCGCTGGTGATCGACGGCGGCGTGGTGGTGACGGGATGACGCGACCCGCCTGGATCGCGGTCGACTGGGGCACCACGCACCTGCGTGCCTGGGCCGTCGGCGCGCGCGGCGAGGTGCTGGCCGAGGCCGCCTCGGACGAGGGCATGGGAACCCTGCGCCCCGAGGGCTTCGAGCCCGCGCTCCTGCGCCTCGCCGGTCCCTGGCTCGGCACGGGCCTGCCCGACGGGCCGGCCGAGGTGATCGTCTGCGGCATGGCGGGCTCCCGCCAGGGCTGGGCCGAGGCGCCCTACCGCGCGGTGCCCTGCACGCCGCTCGGGCCGCCGCTCGCGCCCGCGCCCGCGCGCGACCCGCGCCTCGCCGTCCGCCTCGTGCCGGGGCTGAAGCAGACCCGGCCCCCGGACGTGATGCGCGGGGAGGAGACCCAGATCGCGGGCTTCCTCGCCGCGAATCCCGGCTTCGACGGCGTGCTCTGCCTGCCCGGCACGCACTCCAAATGGGCCCGGATCAGCGCGGGAGAGGTGGTCAGCTTCGCCTCGTTCATGACGGGCGAGCTCTTCGCGCTCCTCTCCGAACGCTCGGTCCTGCGCCACGGGCTCGGCACCGGCTGGGACGAGGCCGCCTTCGCCGAGGCGCTCTCCGACGCGCTCGCCCGCCCCGAGCGGCTTGCCGGCGGCCTCTTCGGCATCCGCGCCGCGGGCCTGCTCGGGCAGACCACGGGCGATGCCGCCCGCGCCCGGCTCTCGGGCCTGCTGATCGGGGCGGAACTCGCCGCCGCCCGTCCCTACTGGCTCGGCCAGCGCGTCGCACTGATCGGGGCGGAGACGCTCTGCGCCCTCTACGCCGCCGCGCTCGCCGCCCAGGGCCTCGCTGCCGAGCGCGCCGACGCCCGCGCCATGACGCTCGCCGGGCTCGCCGCCGCCCGCGCCCTCTCCAGGGAGCCCGCCCGGTGAGCCCCCCGATGAGCCGCCCGCTGATCGCCATCCTGCGCGGCCTCACCCCGCCCGAGGCGGTGCCGGTGGCCGGGGCACTGATCGCCGCAGGGATCGACCGGATCGAGGTGCCGCTCAACTCGCCCGATCCCTTCGCCTCGATCGCCGCCATGGCCCGCGCCTTCGGGCAGACGGCGCTGATCGGCGCCGGCACCGTCCTCACCCCGGCCGAGGTCGCCCGGGTGCGCGACGCGGGCGGAAGGCTCGTCGTCTCGCCGAACTGCGACGCGGAGGTGATCGCCGCCACGAAGGCCGCCGGGATGCAGAGCTTTCCCGGCGTGTTCACGGCGACCGAGTGCTTCGCCGCGCTCAAGGCCGGCGCCGACGGGCTGAAGATCTTCCCCGCCAGCCAGATGGGCCCCGAGGGGCTGAAGGCGCTCCGCGCCGTCCTGCCGCCGGGCACGCAGGTCTTCGCCGTGGGCGGCGTCGGGCCCGCCGACTTCGCCGCCTGGCGCCGCGCCGGCGCCGACGGCTTCGGCCTCGGCACCGCGCTCTACACCCCGGGCCTCGCCGCGGCCGAGGTCGCCGCCCGCGCCCGCGCCGTCATCGCCGCCTGGGAGGCCACGGAATGACCCGCTCCGCCACCGTCTTCGACCCCCGCCCCTGCCAGCTCGGCGAGGGCCCGCTCTGGCACCCCGGCCGCGGCCAGCTCTACTGGTTCGACATCACGGGCAACCGCCTCCTGACGCGCGAGGCCGGAGCGCCGCGCCAGTGGGACTTTCCCGGCAACGTCTCCGCCGCCGGCTGGATCGACGACACCGCGCTCCTCGTCGCCTCCGAGACCGGGCTCCACCGCCTCGACCTCGCGACCGGCCGGCCCGAGGACCTTGCCCCGCTCGACGCGGACGACCCTCGCACCCGCTCGAACGACGGCCGGGCAGACCCGTGGGGCGGCTTCTGGATCGGCACCATGGGCAAGGCCGCCGAACCCGGCCTCGGCGCGATCTGGCGCTACTTCCGGGGCGAGGTCCGCCGCCTCTTCGCCCCTGTCACCATCCCGAACGCCATCGCCTTCGCCCCCGACGGCAGCTTCGCCACCTTCGCCGACACCACCACGCGCCAGGTGATGCGCACCCGCCTCGGCCGCGACGGCTGGCCCGAGGGCGAGGCGGAGGTCTTCCTCGACCTGAGGGCGGAAGGCCTGAACCCCGACGGCGCGGTGTTCGACGCGGACGGCACCTTCTGGCTCGCCGAATGGGGCGCGGCGCGCGTCTCAGCCTACGGGCCCGACGGCCGCCGCCGCGACACGGTCGCCGTCCCCGCCCGGCACAGCTCCTGCCCGGCCTTCGGGGGCGAAGGGCTGACAACGCTCTTCTGCACCTCCGCCCGCCAGGGCCTGACCGGGGCGGAGATCGCCGCCCAGCCGCTGAACGGCCAGACCTTCGCCGCGGAAGGCGTCGCCCGCGGCCAGCCCGAGCACCGGGTGATCCCCTGATGCCCTTCATCCTGTCCGAAATACTCCGGGGGGAGTCGCCGGCACGGCGACGGGGGGCGGCGCCCCCCTCCCCGGCCATGCCATGAGCCCCCGATGACCGACCGCGCGCTTGGCGTCTGCTACTACCCCGAACACTGGCCCGAGGACTGGTGGGCCGAGGATGCCGCCCGCATGGCCGCCTGCGGCCTGACCTGGGTCAGGATCGGCGAATTCGCCTGGTCGCGGATGGAGCCGAGACCGGGCGAGCTCGACCTCGGCTGGCTCGACCGCGCCATCGACACCCTCGGGGCCGCGGGCCTCAGGGTGGTGCTCGGCACGCCCACCGCCACGCCGCCCCGCTGGATGCTCGACCGCCACCCCGACATGCTCGCGGTGGACCGCGAGGGCCGCCCCCGCGGCTTCGGCTCGCGGCGGCACTACGACTTCAGCCACGAGGGCTACCGCGCCGAATGCGCCCGGATCGTGGAGATCCTCGCCCGCCGCTACGGCCGCCACCCCCATGTCCACGCCTGGCAGACCGACAACGAATACGCCTGCCACGACACGGTGCTGTCCTACTCGCCGGCCGCGCTCCGGGCCTTCCGCGACTGGCTCGCCCGCCGCTACCAGAGCCCGCAGGCCCTGAACCGCGCCTGGGGCAACGTCTTCTGGTCGATGGAGTACGACAGCTTCGACGAGATCGGCCTGCCGAACCTGACCGTGACCGAGCCGAACCCGGCGCATGTGATGGCCTTCCGGCGCTTCGCCTCGGACCAGGTGGTGAGCTTCAACCGTCTCCAGACCGAGATCATCCGCCGCCACTCCGACCGGCCGATCGCGCACAACTACATGGGCCGGATCACCGACTTCGACCACTGGGCCACGGGCGCCGACCTCGACATCGCCGCCTGGGACAGCTACCCGCTCGGCTTCCTCTCCGACCGGCTGGAGGAGCCCGAGGAGCGCAAGCGCCGCTTCGTGCGCCAGGGCGACCCCGACTTCCAGGCCTTCCACCACGACCTCTACCGGGGCGTCGGCGCCAGAAGGTCTGGCGGCTCGGCCGCCGGGGGCCGCTGGTGGGTGATGGAGCAGCAGCCGGGCCCGGTGAACTGGGCGCCCTGGAACCCCGCGCCGCTGCCCGGCATGGCGCGGCTCTGGGCCTGGGAGGCCTTCGCCCACGGCGCCGAGGCGGTGCTCTACTTCCGCTGGCGGCAGGCGCCCTTCGCGCAGGAGCAGATGCACGCGGGCCTCCTGCGCCCCGACAGCGCCGAGGCCCCTGCCCATGCCGAGGCCGCAAGGGTCGCGGCCGAACTCGCCGCCATGCCCGAGGCCGCGCGCAGGGCAGGCACCGCCCCGGCCGAGGCGGCGGTCGTCTTCGACTATGCCTCGGCCTGGGCCTGGGAGACGCAGCCCCAGGGGCGGGACTTCGACTACTTCCGCCTGGTGTTCGAGGCCTACCGGGCACTGCGCCGTCTCGGCCTCGACATCGACGTGATCCCGCCCGACACAGCCGACCTCGCGGGCTACCGGCTCGTCCTCGCCCCCGGCGTCGCCACCCTCTCCGAGGCGTTCCACGCCGCGCTCGCCCGCTTCGGCGGCACCGCGCTCCTCGGCCCGCGGACCAACGCCAAGACGGCCGAGATGGCGATCCCCGTGCCGCTCCCCCCCGCCCTGCCCGGGCTGGAGGCGACCGTCGCGCGGGTCGAGAGCCTGCCCCCCGGCGTCGGGCACGCGCTCAAGGCCGGCGGCAGCGTGCGCCGCTGGATCGAGCATCTCGAGACCACGGCCGAGGTGGTGGAGGAGACCGCCGAAGGCTGGCCCGTCCTCGTCCGCGCCGGCCGGCTCCGCTACCTCGCCGCCTGGCCCTGCGATGACGCCTGGATGCGCCTCCTGTCCGACCTCTGCGCCGCCGAGGGCCTCGCCACGGCCGACCTGCCCGACGGGCTGCGCCTGCGCCGCACGCCGACCCATCGCTTCGCCTTCAACTACGGCCCCGAGCCCGTGGCGTGGCAGGGCGCCACGATCCCGCCGGCGGGGGTGCACTGGTGGCCGCTCTGAGCCGCGAGGAATTCGGCCGCCTGCCCGACGGACGGCCGGTGGAACGCCTCGCGATCTCGGCGGGCACGCTCACGGCGCGCGTGCTCACCCTCGGCGCCATCCTCCACGACCTGCGGATCGAGGGCGTGGACCGCTCCCTCACCGTCGGCCGGGGAAGCCTCGGGGACTACCTCGCCGGGTTCCGCTTCCACGGCGCCGTCGTCGGCCCCGTCGCGAACCGCATCGCCGGGGCCGCGGCCGTGATCGCCGGCCGCCCCTGCCGCTTCACCGCCAACGAGGGGCCGAACACGCTCCACGGCGGCGCGGGCGGCACCCACGACCGGCTCTGGCAGGTCGGAAGCCACGCGCCCGACCGCCTCACCCTGACCCTCGCCCTGCCCGACGGCGACGGCGGCTTTCCCGGCAACCGTGAGATCTCGGCCACCTTCGAGGCCGCGCCCCCCGCGACCCTCACGCTCGCGCTCCGCACCACCACCGACGCGCCGACGCTCGTGAACCTCGCCAACCACAGCTACTGGCAGCTCGCCCCCGACCGGCACGCAGGCCAGACCCTGACCTGCCCGGCCGAGACCTTCGTGGCACTCGATGCGGCGAAGCTCCCCACCGGCGCGCTCGCCCCCGTCGCCGGCAGCCCGCGCGACTTCCGCGGCGGGGCGCCGGTCGGCGGGCGCGGGCACGACCACTGCCTCTGCCTCGCGCCCGCCCGCCGCGCGCTGGCCCCTGCGGCGCGGCTCGAGGCGGGCGGCCTGCGGATGGAGCTCGAGACGACCGAGCCGGGGCTTCAGGTCTACGACGGGCACGAGGCGGGCGGGGTCGCGCTCGAGGCGCAGAACTGGCCCGACGCGGCGCACCACCCGCACTTCCCGACCGACCTCCTCCTGCCCGGAGAGGTGCGCACCCAGATCACCCGCTGGCGCTTCTCCCGCGTGCCCTGATCCCCTTCATCCTGTCGCAAGTACTCCGGGGGTGCGGGGGCAGCGCCCCCGCGCTGCCATCAGCCGCCCGTGGCGGCGCCCCGGAACCAGGCCGCGATGGCCGCGCGCTCGTCGTCCTCCATGTAGCTGAGGTTCGCCGGCGGCATGGCGTGGCTGATCCCGGCCTGTAGGTAGATCTCGCGGGCGTGGCGCGCCACGTCCTCGGGCGTCTCGAGCCGGACGCCCTTCGGCGCCCAGAGGATGCCGTCCCAGTTCGGCTCGGCGGCGTGGCACATCGAGCAGCGCCCGAGCACGATGTCGGTCACCGACTCGAAGCCCTCGGCCTCGGCGAAGCGGAGCGCGCTGCCGGAGAGCGCCGCGCGCGGGTCGTCGGCCGAGGCGCGCGGCCCGAGCGTCGAGAGCCAGGCGATCGCGATGAACAGGATCACCGTCGCGGCCCAGGTCCAGTGCGGGTTGCCCGCCCGCGCGTGGCGCGTGTTGAACCAGTGCCGGATCGTGACGCCCATCAGGAAGACGAGGCTCGCGATCACCCAGTTGTAGTGGCTGGCGAAGGCGAGCGGATAGTGGTTCGACAGCATCAGGAACAGGACCGGCAGCGTCAGGTAGTTGTTGTGGGTGGACCGCTGCTTGGCGATCTTGCCGTATTTCGGGTCGGGCCGGCGGCCGGCCTTGAGGTCGGCGACCACGATCTTCTGGTTCGGGATGATGATGAAGAACACGTTGGCCGACATGATCGTCGCCGTGAACGCGCCGAGGTGGAGGAGCGCCGCCCGGCCCGAGAAGACCTGCGTGTAGCCCCAGGCCATCGCCACCAGCACGCCGAAGAGCGCGACCATGAGCCAGGTCTGGTCGGCCTCGACGAAGACCTTGCAGAGCGTGTTGTAGACGACCCAGCCGAGCCCGAGCGAGGCGAGCGAGATCGCCACCGCCTGCCAGACGGCGATGTCCGCCACGTTCGGGTCGACGAGGTAGAGCTCGGCCCCGAGGTAGTAGACGAGCACCAGCATGGCGAAGCCCGAAAGCCAGGTGGCGTAGCTCTCCCACTTGAACCAGGTGAGGTGCTCGGGCATCGCCGCAGGCGCCACGAGATACTTCTGGATGTGGTAGAAGCCGCCCCCGTGGACCTGCCATTCCTCGCCGTCGGCGCCGGAGGGCGGCGGCGGGTCTCGCCGCAGCCCGAGGTCGAGCGCGACGAAGTAGAACGACGAGCCGATCCAGGCGATGCCGGTGATGACGTGCAGCCAGCGCACCGCGAACTCGAGCCAAGCGCCGATCACGGCCATATCGTACATGTCGCGCTCCTGACGGATTCCTGTCCCTCGCGCCGACACGGTATCGCAGGGCGATTGTTCCGTGTATTCTGGAAATGGGCCCAGCAGTTTCAAACCGGGCCTGACGATCGACCGCCCATGTCCTATCTCGACAACATCCGCACCTTCCTGCGCGTCTACGAGCTCGGCTCGATGTCGGCGGCGGCGCGCGACCAGCGGGTGTCGGCGGCCGTGGCCTCGGCGCGGATCGCCGCGCTCGAGGGGCACCTCGGCGTCCGGCTGTTCCAGCGCACCACGCGCAAGCTGACGCCGACCGAGCAGGGCCGGATCTTCTACGAGGGTGCGCTGCGCGTCGTCGAGGCGGTGCACGCCGCCGAGACCGGCGTCTCTGACGTGACGCGGATGCCGCGGGGCTCGATCTTCGTGGCCGCGCCGCTCGGCGTGGGCCGGCGCTTCATCGCGCCGCACGTGCCGGCCTTCGCGGCGGCCTATCCGCAGATCGACGTGCGGCTGCGGCTGTCGGACCGCAAGATCGACCTGACCGAGGAGGGCCTCGACGTGGCGCTGTTCCTCGGCCGCCCCGAGAGCTCGACGCTGAAGCTGCGCAAGCTCGCCGACTGTCCGCGCGTGCTCTGCGCCTCGCCCGCCTACATCGCCCGGCGCGGCATGCCGGAGGACGGCGCCGCGCTGGTGCGCGACGGGCATGCCTGCCTGATCCTGCGCTTTCCCGGCGCGACCGAGTTCCAGTGGCAGCTGTCGACCCCCGAGGGGCCGCGGCGCTTCCCGGTCCGAGGGCCCTTCGAGACCGACGACGGCGACGTGCTGACGGGCTGGGCGCTCGACGGGCACGGGATCGTCCTGAAGCCGGTGTTCGAGGTGGCCGAGCATCTCGCCTCGGGCGCGCTCGTCCCGGTGGCCGAGGCGACCCCGCCGCTGCCGGTGCAGATCGGCTTCCTCTACCTGCACCGGCGGCTTCAGGACCCCAAGGTGCGGCTGTTCCTCGACTTCATGGGCGCGCGGATCAAGGCCGCGCTCGCCGCCGTGCCTCAGCTGCCGCGGTAGGTGGCGTAGCCGTAGGGCGACAGGAGCAGCGGCACGTGATAGTGCGCCCCGGGGTCGGCCATGCCGAAACGGATCGGGATCTCGTCGAGGAACAGGGGCTCCGCCCCCGCCTGGCCGGTGGCGCGCAGGTAGTCGCCGGCGAAGAACACGAGTTCGTAGGTTCCCGCGGCGAAGCTCTCGCGCGGCAGGATCGGCGCGTCGGTGCGCCCGTCTGGGTTGGTCACGGTCTCGGCCACCTTCCGGCGGCTGTCGCCGCTGACGCGGTAGAGCGCGATGCGCACGCCTTCCGCGGGCACCCCGCGGGCGGTGTCGAGGACATGGGTGGTGAGGTAGCCCGGCATCGTGACGCTCCCTGCTGCGGAGGCTCTTTGCGCCATGATGCCCCGCGGCGGCCGCGCGCGCATCCCGGCGCGCGGTGAAACTGTTTCAGGAAATGACAGAAAGTCAGCGCGATTGTCGCGTGTATCCTGTCAATCGCGGAACCGCGCCACGAAGGGCACATGCTGCGGGCCGCGCGTGGGGAGCGGCCCGGCATCGCGCCCGGCCGAAGGAGGAGACAGGACGTGACCGACGCCGCACTTGGCACTGCCGCGCAGCTGCGCGACCCCGACTACATGCCGCCGCTGGGCCGCGCGATTCCGCTCGGCATCCAGCACGTGCTGGCGATGTTCGTCTCGAACGTGACGCCGGCGATCATCGTCTGCGGCGCCGCGGGCGTGGGCTTCGGCTCGGACAACATCGCGCCGATGCTCTACATGATCCAGATGTCGATGCTGTTTGCCGGCGTCGCCACGCTGTTCCAGACGATCGGCTTCGGCCCGGTGGGCGCCCGGCTTCCGATCGTGCAGGGGACGAGCTTCGCCTTCCTGCCGATCATGATCCCGCTGGTCGCCGGCAGGGGCGTCGAGGCCTTCCCCGCGCTTTTCGGCGGCATCTTCGTGGGCGGCCTGTTCCACGCGATGCTCGGGACCGTGATCGGCCGGATCCGCTTCGCGCTGCCGCCGCTGGTGACGGGCCTCGTCGTCACGATGATCGGGCTCGCGCTCGTGAAGGTGGGGATCGAATACGCCGCGGGCGGCGTGCCGGCGAAGGGCACCGAGGAATACGGCAGCCTGATGAACTGGACGGTGGCGGGAACGGTGATCCTGGTGACGCTCGGGCTGAAGTTCTTCGCCCGCGGCATGCTCTCGGTCGCCGCGGTGCTGGTCGGGCTGATCGTCGGATACGTCGTGGCCTGGGCCTTCGGCATGGTCAGCTTCGCCAACGTCGCGCGGGCGCCTGCCTTCACGCTGCCGATGCCCTTCAGCTTCGGGGTGGAGTTCACCGCCGCGGCGATCATCGGCTTCTGCCTGATGGCCTTCGTCTCGGCGGTGGAGACGGTGGGCGACGTGAGCGGGATCACCAAGGGCGGCGCGGGCCGCGAGGCGACCGACCGGGAGATCGCCGGGGCCACCTATGCCGACGGCTTCGGCACGGCGATCGCCGGCGCCTTCGGCGCGCTGCCCAACACGTCCTTCAGCCAGAACGTCGGCCTGATCGCCATGACGGGCGTGATGAGCCGCCACGTCGTCACCATCGGGGCGCTGTTCCTGATCGTCTGCGGGCTGGTCCCGAAGGTCGGCGCGGCGATCTCCACGGTGCCGATCGAGGTGCTGGGCGGCGGCGTCATCGTGATGTTCGGCATGGTGGTGGCGGCCGGCATCTCGATGCTGTCCGACGTGCGCTGGAACCGCCGCAACATGGTGATCTTCGCGGTCGCGCTGTCGCTCGGCCTCGGGCTCCAGCTCGAGCCGCAGGCGCTCCAGCACCTGCCCGAGACGGTGCGGATCCTCGCCACCTCCGGCATCCTGCCGGCGGCGCTGATCGCGATCGTCCTCAACCTCGTCCTGCCCGAGGAGCTGGCCGCCGAGGCGACCGAGGAGGTTTCGGGCGGGCTTGCCGGTCACGGCACGGGCAGCCTGCGCTGATCCCGGGGAAGGGCCCGCACGGCGGGCCTTCCCTCGCGGCGAGGAAGCGGCAATGGTCGGGGCGGCGACCCGGGGAAGAGAGATGAAGCGATACCCAAGAGACTTCCGCGGTCACGGCCCCGACACGCCCGATGTGCGCTGGCCGGGCGGCGCCCCGGTCGCCGTGTCGCTGGTGCTGAACTACGAGGAGGGCGGCGAGAACTGCCTTCTGCACGGCGATGCCGCCTCGGAGGCGTTCCTGTCGGAGATCGTCGGCGCGCAAGCCTGGCCCGGCCAGCGGCACTGGAACATGGAGTCGATCTACGACTACGGCGCGCGTGCCGGCTTCTGGCGGCTGCACCGGATGCTGCGGGACCTGCCCGTCACCGTCTACGGCGTGGCGACCGCGCTCGCCCGGTCGCCCGAACAGGTGGCGGCCATGAAGGCGGCGGGCTGGGAGATCGCCAGCCACGGGCTGAAGTGGATCGAGCACAAGGACATGCCCGAGGCGGAGGAGCGCGCCCAGATCGCCGAGGCGGTCCGGCTCCACGCCGAGGTCACGGGAAGCCCGCCGCGGGGCTGGTACACCGGGCGCTGCTCGATGAACACCGTGCGGCTGACGGCCGAGCAGGGCTTCGACTGGATCTCGGACACCTACGACGACGACCTGCCCTACTGGATCGAGGCGCCGGGCGGGCGCCACCAGCTCGTGATCCCCTACACGCTCGACGCCAACGACATGCGCTTCGCCACGGCGCAGGGGTTCAACACGGGCGAGCACTTCTTCCAGTATCTGAAGGACGCGCTCGACTGCCTGATCGCCGAGGGCGAGGCGGGCCGGGCGAAGATGATGTCGGTGGGGCTCCACTGCCGCCTGGTCGGGCGGCCCGGGCGGGCCATGGGCCTCGCGCGCTTCCTCGACCATGCCCGGGCGCGCGGCGCCTGGTTCGCCACGCGGGGGCAGATCGCCGCCCACTGGCGCACCCATCACCCGCCGGTGCGGCGCGAGCGGCCCTCGGCGATGGACCGCGCCGCCTTCGTCGCCCGCTTCGGTTCGATCTACGAGCACAGCCCCTGGATCGCCGAACGCGCCTTCGCGCTGGAACTCGGCCCGGCGCACGACTGCGCCGAGGGCATGGCGAGCGCGCTGGCGCGCACCTTCCGCTCGGCCACGCGCGAGGAACGGCTCGCCGTCCTGCGCGCCCATCCCGACCTCGCCGGCAAGCTCGCCCAGGCGAAGCGGCTGACCGAGGACAGCACCGCCGAGCAGGCCTCGGCCGGGCTCGATGCGCTGACCGACGACGAGCGGGCGCTGTTCGAGCGGCTGAACCTCGAATACGTGGGCAAGCACGGCTTTCCCTTCATCATCGCGGTGCGCGAGAACACCAGGGCCTCGATCCTGGAGGCCTTCCGCCGGCGCATCGCCAACGACACCGAGACCGAGTTCGCCGAGGCCTGCGCTCAGGTCGAGCGCATCGCCTGGCACCGACTGAAGGCCCTCCTGCCATGACCGGATACTTCGCCCCGACCGGGGGCCTGCCGCCGCAGACCGCGCTCCATACCGGCCGGGCGGCCTTCACCGAGGCCTACGCGGTGATCCCGAAGGGCGTGATGTCCGACATCGTGACCAGCCTCCTGCCCGGCTGGGAGGGCACGCGCGCCTGGATCATCGCCCGGCCGATGACGGGCTTCTCGGAGACCTTCTCGCACTACCTGATGGAGGTGGCGCCGGGCGGCGGCGCGGCCGCGCCCGAGCCCGAGCCCGGCGCCGAGGGCGCGATCTTCCTCACCCACGGCAGGCTCTCGGTCACGCTTGCCGGGCAGGAGCACGCGCTCGCTCCCGGCGGCTTCGCCTACGCCCCGCCGGGCGCCCTCGGGACGGTGCGGAGCACCGGGGCGGAGGCGGCGCGCTTCCACTGGATCCGCAAGCTCTACGAGCCCGCGCCGGGGATCGGCCTGCCGGAGCCGTTCGTGGCCGACGAGGCGCGGATTCCGCCGGTGCCGATGCCCGACACCGCAGGCCGCTGGGCCACAACGCGCTTCGTCGACCCCGCCGACCTCAGGCACGACATGCACGTGACCATCGTCACCTTCGAGCCGGGCGGCACCATCCCCTTCGAGGAGACGCACGTCATGGAGCACGGCCTCTACGTGCTGGAGGGCAAGGCCGTCTACCGGCTGAACCGCGACTGGGTCGAGGTCGAGGCGGGCGATTACATGTGGCTCCGCGCCTTCTGCCCGCAGGCCTGCTACGCGGGCGGTCCCGGCCGCTTCCGCTACCTGCTCTACAAGGACGTGAACCGCCACGCCCGCCTGCGCGGCCCCGGCGCCTTCGGGCCACCCGCATGAAAGGCCCCCTCTTCCTCTTGTTCCAAATACGCCCGGGGGGGCCCGGCCGGCAGGCCGGGCGGGGGGCGGGAAGCCCCCCGCGCCGACAGGTCCGGGAGGGTCCGCTGCGTCATTCGGCGAGGCAGGGGGGCCGCCGGCCCCCCTCGGCCTTCGGCCTCACCCCCCGGGAGTATTTGCCGGCCGAAAGTGGAGGCGGCCGGTGACGGCCCCAAGGCACGTCGCCGCAAGGCCGCTCACGGCGGAGGCCTTCGCGCCCTTCGGCGAGGTGCTGGAGGCGCGCGGCGCGCCGGACCGGATCATCAACGCCGGGCTCTGCGGGCGCTTTCACGACCGCGCAAGGCTCGACTTCGGGCCCGAGGGCCGGGCCGGCATCTCGGTGTTCCTTGCCGAGCCGAGGACGCTGCCCTACCGGCTGGACATGGTGGAGCGCCACCCCGAGGGGAGCCAGGCGTTCCTGCCGATGACGTCGCATCCCTTCCTCGTCACCGTGGCCCCCGACGCGGGCGGGCGCCCCGGGCAGCCCGTCGCCTTCCTCACCGACGGGGCGCAGGGGATCAACCTGCGCCGGGGCACGTGGCACGGGGTGCTGACCCCGCTCGCCGCGCCGGGGCTCTTCGCCGTGGTGGACCGGATCGGGCCGGGGTCGAACCTCGAGGAGCACCGGTTCGCGGAACCCTGGGAGATCGTGGCGGGCTGACCCCTCAGACCGGGATCTCGATCGCCACGCCCCGCGCCCGGGCGAGGTCCACCGCGGCCTTCGCCACGGCAAGGTCCTGGAGCCCGACGCCCGTGCCATCGAAGAGGGTGATCTGGTCCGCCGAGGTCCGGCCGGGGTGGGTGCCGTTCACGACCGCGCCGATCGGGACGATGTCGGCCTGGGCGATCAGGCCCCGGGCGACGGCGTGCTGCGCCTCGCCGATCGTGACGGACTGTGCCACCTCGTCGCAGAACACGGTGGCGCGGGAGAGGAGCTCGGCCTCGACCTCCTGCTTGCCCTTCGTGTCCGTGCCCATGCAGGCAAGGTGCGTGCCCGGGCGGACGTGCGCGGACATGAGCGAGGGCGAGAAGGCCGAGGTGATGGTGATGATGACATCGGCCTCGGCGCCGAGCTCTTCGAGCGTGACCGCCTCGAAGGGCAGGCCGAGTTCGGCCGCGGTCTCGCCGAGCCTCGGCAGCATCTCGGGGTGGTAGTTCCAGGCGACGACCTTCTCGAAGGCGCGCTGGCGCACGGCGGCGCGGAGCTGGAAGTGCGACTGGTGGCCCGCGCCGACCATTCCGAGCACCTTCGCCTCCTTCCGGGCGAGGTGCTTGATCGAGACGGCGGAGGCAGCGGCCGTCCTGAGCGCCGTCAGGAGATTGCCCCCGACCATCGCCGCGACCCGGCCGGAATCGGGATCGAACAGGAACACCGTTGACTGGTGGTTGATGAGCCCGCGCCGCTCGAGATTGTGCGGCCAGTAGCCGCCCGCCTTGAGCCCGAGCGCCATGCCCGCCCGGTCGAAGCCCCCCTTGAAGCCGTAGAGCGCCTCCTCGTGCCCGAGCGCCTCGCGCACGACAGGGAAGTTCCAGGCCGCCCCCGAGGCCATGGCGGCGAACACCGCCTCGACCGCATCGAAGGCGGCTTCCGGCGTGACGAGGCCGGCGATCTCGCGCTCGGGGACGATGAACATCCGCATTCTCCCGGGGCCGGTGCCCGTGCCCGCCCCACTTTCGGTCCTGAAAATACTCCGGGGGAGTCCCCGCCCGTGGGCGGGGACGGGGGCAGCGCCCCCTAGTAGGCCTTGCCGCGGGCGCTGACCGGCCAGACGACCTCGACCTTGCCGTTCCGCACACCCACATACCAGTCGTGCACGTTGCAGGTGGGGTCGCAGTGGCCGGGCACGAGGCGGAGCTTGTCGCCGACCTTGAGCACGCCCTCGGGGTCCTCGACGACGCCGTGCTCGTCGGAGCACTTGACGTACTTCACGTCGGTCCGGCCGAACACCACGGGGAGACCGGAATCGACCGACTGTGCCTTGAGGCCGGCATCGACGATGGCCTTGCCGGGCTTGGCGTGGCTCATCACCGAGGTCAGGATGAACAGCGCGTTCTCCCACTCGCCCTGGTCGATGCGCTTGCCGTCCTTGTCGAGGATGCGGCCGTAGTCGGCATCCATGAAGGCGTAGCTGCCGCACTGGAGCTCGTTGTAGACGCCCGAGGTGCTCTCGAAGTAGTAGCTGCCGGTGCCGCCGCCGCCGACGATGTCGCATTCCAGCCCCTCGGCCTTCAGCGCCTCGACGGCGTCCTTCACCATCGCCACGGCGATGTCGATCTTGGCCTTGCGGTCCGCGTAGCTGTCCATGTGCTGCATTGCGCCCTGGTAGGCCTGGATGCCGCTGAACTTCAGCCCGGGCGCGGCGTCGATGGCCCTGGCGATCCTGAGCACCTCCGCGGTGGTGGTCACGCCGCAGCGCCCCGCGCCGCAGTCGATCTCGACGAGGCACTCGATGGTGGTGCCGTGCTTCACCGCCGCGGCCGAGAGGTCGGCCACGTTGTCGATGTCGTCCACGCAGACGATGGTGCGGCAGCCGTAGAGCTTCGGCATCCGCGCCAGACGGTCGATCTTCGCCGGGTCGCGCACCTGGTTCGACACGAGGATGTCCCGGATGCCGCCGCGGGCGAAGACCTCGGCCTCGCTGACCTTCTGGCAGCAGACGCCGACCGAGCCGCCGAGCTTCTCCTGGAGCTTCGCCACATCGACCGACTTGTGCATCTTGCCGTGCACGCGATGGCGCATCCCGTGAGCCCTGGCGTAGTCGCCCATCTTGACGATGTTGCGCTCCAGCGCGTCGAGATCGAGGATCAGGCAGGGGGTCTGGATATCCTTCTCGTCCATCCCCGGCAGGGCGGGAATGTCGAAGCCGACCTCGAGCCCCTCGAACTGCGTCTGCTTGTTCATGTCGTCCTCCTCAGCCCTTCATCCAGGGAAGCTTGTCGAGATCCACGTTGCCGCCGGTGACGATCACGCCGACCCGCTTGCCGGCGAAGACGTCGGGGTATTTCAGGATCGTGGCGAGAGGCACCGCGCAGGATGGCTCCATCACGATCTTCATGCGCTGCCAGGTCAGCTTCATCGCGTCGATGATCTCCTGTTCGCTGGCGGTCAGGATGTCGGTGACGTAGGTCCGGACGAAGTGCCATGTCAGTTCCTTGAGCGGCACCTTGAGCCCGTCGGCAACCGTCACCGGCGCGTCGTCGGCGATGATGTGGCCGGCCTTGAAGCTGCGGTAGGCGTCGTCGGCCTGCTCGGGCTCGGCGGCGTAGATCTCGACATGCGGCGCGACGGCCGAGAGCGTCAGGCAGGTGCCCGAGACCATGCCCCCGCCGCCGATCGGCGCGATCACGGCATCGAGGCCCTCGACCTGCTCCAGGAGTTCGCGCGAGCAGGTTCCCTGCCCCGCGATCACGCGCGGGTCGTTGTAGGGATGGACGAATTCGGCGCCGGTGCGGGCCTGCACCTCGGCGAAGACCGCCTCGCGGCTGGACGTCGAGGGCTCGCATTCGGTGATCTCGCCGCCGTAGCCGCGCACCGCTGCCTTCTTCGCCTCGGGCGCGGTGCGGGGCATCACCACGTGGCAGGGGATCCCCCGCCGCCCGGCGGCGTAGCTGAGCGAGAGCGCGTGGTTGCCGCTCGAATGCGTGGCCACGCCCTTCGCCGCCATCTCGTCCGACAGCCCGAAGACCGCGTTGCAGGCGCCGCGCACCTTGAAGGCGCCGGCCTTCTGGAAGTTCTCGCACTTGAAGAAGAGCTGCGCGCCGGTGATCTCGTTGAGGTAGGTCGAGGTCAGCACAGGCGTGCGGTGGATGTAGGGGCGGATCCGCTCGTGCGCGGCGATCACGTCGTCGTAGGTGGGGATCTGCATCCCGGCTTCGTCCTTCATGGTCACTCCGCGGCCAGGCGGGCCGCCTCCTTCGCTCCACGGTAATAGTCCTGCGCCGCCGCCACGCCCGAGCCGAGCCGGACGGGGAAGCCGAGGTCGGCCATGGCCATCTCGGCGGTGGCGAGGCCGGACAGCATCATCACCTCGGTGAGCATCCCCAGGTGCCCGAGGCGGAAGACCTTGCCCGCCACCTCGCCGAGCCCGACGCCCAGCGCCACATCATACTTCTCGGCGGCGAGCGTGGCGACCTTCGTCCCGTCGAAGCCCTCGGGCACCACCACCGCCGTCACGGTGTCGGAGAAGAGCTCGGGCCTGAGCGCGCAGGGCCTGAGACCCCAGGCCGCGACAGCGCGGCGCACGCCCTCGGCGATCCGGTGGTGGCGGGCGATGACGTTCTCCAGCCCCTCCTCGTCGATCATCGCGCAGGCCTCGGCGAGGCCGTTGATGAGGCCGACGGCAGGCGTGTAGGGGTAGCCGCCGCGCGCGTAGCTCGCGCGCATGTCGGCGAAGTCGAGGAAGGTGCGCGGCAGGCGTGCCGATTCCATCGCCTTCAGCGCCTTCGGGCTGACCCCGAGGATGGCGAGGCCGGGGGGCAGCATGAACCCCTTCTGGCTGCCGGTGACGGCGATGTCGACGCCCCAGTCGTCCATCCGGAACTCCATCGAGCCGATGGAGGAGACGCCGTCGACGAGGAGGAGAGCGCCGTGCCCGGCGCGGTCGAGCGCGCGGCGGACGGCGGCCACGTCGGAGCGCACGCCCGTCGCCGTCTCGTTGTGGGTGACGAGCACGGCGCGGATGCGGCCCTCGCGGTCCTCGGCAAGCCGGGCCTCGAAGGCCTCGGCGGGAACCCCCTCGCCCCAGGGCGCGTCGATCTGGATCACGTTCAGCCCGTGGCGGCGGCAGAGGTCGATCCAGCGGTGCGAGAACATGCCATGGCGTGCGGCGAGCACGGTGTCGCCGGGCGAGAGCGTGTTCTGCACCGCCGCCTCCCAGCCGGCGGTTCCGGTCGCGGGAAACAGGATGACCTCGGCCGCCTCGGTGCGCAGGACGTGCCTGACGCCCTCGACGGCAGGACCGAAGATGCGGGCGAAACGCGCCGAGCGGTGGTCGACGGTGGCGATGTCGCAGGCCTTGCGGATGCGGTCGGGAATGTTGGTCGGGCCCGGAATGAAGACGGGGTTCTGCGACATCGGCGGTTCCTCCCTTGGGCCCGCTTCCGGGCCTTTCCCGCAGATAGCCCGAGTCGCGCCGCGCCGCAATTTTTTCGAAACGTTTTTTCGTTCGATGGAAAATTGCATCAAACGTTTGTAAATACGGGGGAATTCCTTTTTCGGCCCGCGTGCAGCCATGCGGGCGGCAGCGAAGACCGCCGGTGGCAGGAGGGGGGGCGCTGCCCCCCGTCCCCGCAGGCGCGGGGACTCCCCCCGGAGTATTTCGGACAGGATGAACGGGCCGCGGGGGCGCGGGAACTTGACTTCGCCGGGCGCGCGGGGTGTATCGGCGCGGACCTGCCGCGACCCCGGGGGGAAGGGACATGCACGCCTACCGCAGCCATACCTGCGCCGAGCTGACGACGGCGCATGTGGGCCAGACCGTCCGGCTTTCGGGCTGGGTCCACCGGGTGCGCGACCACGGCGGCATCCTGTTCATCGACCTGCGCGACCACTACGGCATCACCCAGGTGCTGGCCGACCCCGACAGCCCCGCCTTCGCCGCCGTCGAGAAGGTGCGCAGCGAGTGGTGCATCAGGATCGACGGCGAGGTGAAGGCGCGCGACCCCGCGCTCGTGAACCCCAAGATCCCGACCGGCGAGATCGAGGTCTTCATCCGCGAGCTGGAGGTCCTGGGGCCGGCGGAGGAGCTGCCGCTCCAGGTCTTCGGCGATCAGGAATACCCCGAGGAGACGCGGCTGCGCTACCGGTTCCTGGACCTCCGGCGGGAGCATCTGCACCGCAACATCATGCTGCGTTCGAAGGTCGTGAAGTCGCTCCGCGACCGGATGTGGGCGGCGGGCTTCACCGAGTTCCAGACGCCGATCATCACCGCGTCCTCGCCCGAGGGGGCGCGCGACTTCCTGGTGCCCTCGCGGCTGCATCCGGGCAAGTTCTACGCGCTGCCGCAGGCGCCGCAGCAGTTCAAGCAGCTGATCATGGTGGCGGGCTTCGACCGCTACTTCCAGATCGCGCCGTGTTTCCGCGACGAGGATCCGCGCGCCGACCGCAGCCCGACCGACTTCTACCAGCTCGACCTCGAGATGAGCTTCGTCACGCAGGAGGACGTCTTCGCCGCGATCCAGCCCGTGGTGCAGGGCGTGTTCGAGGAGTTCGGGGGCGGCCGGAGGGTGGACGGCCACTGGCCGCGGATCAGCTACGCCGATGCCGCGCTGTGGTACGGCACCGACAAGCCCGACCTGCGCTGCCCGATCAAGATGCAACGGGTGAGCGAGCACTTCGCCGGCTCGGGCTTCGCGATCTTCGCGAAGCTCCTCGAGAAGGAGGGCACCGAGATCCGCGCGATTCCCGCGCCAGGAGGCGGCAGCCGCGCCTTCTGCGACCGGATGAACGCGTTTGCCCAGAAGGAGGGCCTGCCGGGGATGGGCTACATCTTCTGGCGCGAGGCCGAGGGCGGCCACGGCCTCGAGGCTGCCGGCCCGATCGCCAAGAACATCGGCCCGGAGCGGACGGAGGCGATCCGCCGGCAGCTCGGGCTCGGCAAGGGCGATGCCGCCTTCTTCCTCGGCGGGCACCCGTCGGACTTCGAGCGCGTGGCGGCCAAGGCCCGCGTCGAGATCGGCCGCGAGACGGGACATTTCGACGAGCACCGCTTCGCCTTTGCCTGGATCGTGGACTTCCCGATGTACGAGAAGGATCCCGAGACGGGGAAGATCGACTTCAGCCACAACCCCTTCTCGATGCCCCAGGGCGGGCTGGAGGCGCTGGCGGGCGACCCGCTGAAGGTGAAGGGCTACCAGTACGACCTCGCCTGCAACGGCTACGAGCTCGTCTCGGGCGCGATCAGGAACCACCGCCCCGACATCATGTTCCGCGCCTTCGAGCTGGCCGGCTACGGCCGCGAGGAGGTCGAGCGGCGCTTCGGCGGCATGGTCAACGCCTTCCGCTACGGCGCGCCGCCCCACGGCGGCTGCGCGGCCGGAATCGACCGGATGGTGATGCTGCTCGCCGACGAGGCGAACATCCGCGAGGTCATCATGTTCCCGATGAACCAGCGCGCCGAGGACCTGATGATGGGCGCGCCCTCCGAGCCCACGCCGCAGCAGCTGATGGAACTGGGCCTCCGCGTCCTGCCGAAGGAATAGGCGAAACGGCCGCAGGCCGCCTCTCCGGCGGGCGGCGGGGCTCTGCCGTCGGCAGGATGTGGCGGGAGCGGGGTCCGCGGTGCGCCTCGCCCGGCGTCCGGGCATTGACGCGCGGGTAAGGCTGCTCTAGATGAATGAACGTTCATTCACCCCCGCGCCGGGATGGCGCGCCGCGAGCACCCGGTCTTGTCCACAACAGCAGACGCCCGTTCGGCCGAGATCCTGTCGAAGATCAAGTCGGTCTTCGGCCAGAAGGGATTCGACGGCGCCTCGATGCAGGAGCTTGCACGCGCCTCGGGGATGAGTGTGGGCAACTTCTACCGCTACTTCGATTCGAAGGACGCGATCGTCGCCGCCCTTGTCCGGCAGGACCTGAGCGAGGTGGCAGGCACGTTCCGGCACATCCTGGCCTCCGGCGACCCGCGCGCGGCGTTCCTTGCGGCGCTGCGGGAGGAGCTTGCGAGCCACGCCAACGGATGCGACGGCCCGCTCTGGGCCGAGATCGAGGCCGCCTCGGGGCGGCGCCCGGAGATCTGCCGCATCACCAGCACGATGGAGGACGAGGTGGTCCGGTTCCTCACGCAGACCATCGCGCTGATCAGCGGCACGTCCGAGGAAGAGGCCGCCGTCCGGTTCGAGACCCATGCGCGGTTCATCATCGTGCTGTTCAAGGGCGTGGCGATGCAGACGCGCGCCACACCCGAACTCATCGACCTTGCCGTTGAGACCGTAGACCGCCTGCTCGACGATATCGTCGCAACCTCGTCGCCGCGGCGCCTGAACGCCGCCGCCAACCGCTGAGCCCCGCCATGCTGCGCCCCCTTGCCCTGCTCTTCGCCGCCGCGCTCGTGCCCGCGGCGCCGGTTCTGGCTGCCGATGATGCCCCTGCAGCCGCCGAGGCCCCGGCGCTGCCTGCGATCGGCGTCGTCGCCGTCGTGGATGCGGTGCTGCGCGATCGGGTCGTCGCGACGGGCAGCATCGGCCCGGCAGAGATCGTGTTCGTCCAGCCGCAGATCGAGGGGCAGGCGATCGAGGAGGTTCTGGCCGACGTGGGCGACCGGGTCGAGGCGGGCCAGGTGCTCGCCCGGCTGTCGAACAGCGCCCTGACGCTCCGGCGCAGCCAGCTGGTGGCGAGCCACGCCGCCGCGGAGGCGGCGGTGGCGCAGGCGCGCGCACAGATCGCCGAGGCGGAGGCCGCGCAGGCCGAGGCGGCGCGGGCGCTGAGCCGCACCGAGACGCTGCGGGCGCAGGGCACCGCGGCGCAGGCGGCGCTCGACGACGCCCGCTCGCAGGCGCAGATCGCCGAGGCGCGGGTGGCCGCCGCCCGGCAGGGCCTCGCATCGGCCGAGGCGCAGGTGGGCCTGATCGACGCGCAGATCGCCGACGTGGACCTCAGCATCAGCCGCACCGAGGTGCGGGCGCCGGTGGCGGGGATCGTCACGGCGCGCTCGGCCCGGATCGGGGCCATCGCCTCGGCGGCGGGGGGCTCGCCGATGTTCACGCTGATCCGCGACGGCGCGCTCGAGATGAACGCCGATGTCTCGGAGGAGGACCTGCTGCGGCTCGCCCCGGGCCAGCCCGCGACCGTGCGTGTCAGCGGGCTCGGCCGGCCGATCACCGGCCGCGTGCGGCTGGTGGAGCCTTCGGTCGATCCGGCAACACGCCTCGGGCGCATCCGCATCGCGCTCGACGAGCCCGAGGCGGTGCGGGACGGGATGTTCGGCGAGGCCGAGATCGTGGTCGCCGAGCGCGCCGGGCCGGCTGCACCGGTCACGGCGGTGGCCTCCGACGGGAGCGTGCTGATGGTCGAGGACGGGGTGGTGCGCCGCGTGACGGTCACGCCCGGCATCCGCGACGGCGCTCTGGTCGAGATCCGCTCGGGGCTCGCCGCGGGCGCCACGCTGGTGGCGCGGGCAGGGGCCTTCGTGCATGAGGGGGACCGGATCAACCCGGTGCCCGTTCAGTCCGCCCCGGCCTCGAACTGACGGAGAGCGGCGATGAACTTCTCCGCCTGGTCGATCCGCAACCCCATCGCGCCGATCCTGGCGTTCTTCATTCTCATGGTGCTGGGCTGGCAGTCGTTCAACACGCTGCCGATCACCCGGTTCCCGACGATCGACGTGCCGCTCGTCGCCGTCACGGTCACCCAGGCGGGCGCCGCACCGGCCGAGCTCGAGGCGCAGGTGACGAAGGAGATCGAGGACGCCGTCGCCGGCATCACCGGCGTGAAGAACATCATCTCCACGGTCACCGACGGCGTCTCGACCACCGCCGTCGAGTTCCGCATGGAGGTGCCGACCGACCAGGCCGTGCAGGACGTGAAGGACGCCATCGACCAGATCCTGGGCGACCTGCCCGGCGACGTCGAGACGCCGATCGTCCAGAAGATCGACGTCGAGGGCCAGGCGATCATGACCTTCGCGGTCTCCTCGCCGGACATGTCGATCGAGGAGCTGAGCTGGTTCGTCGACGACGTGGTGACGCGCGGGCTACAGGGCAAGCCGGGCGTCGGGCGGGTGGACCGCTACGGCGGGGCGGACCGCGAGATCCGCGTGGTGCTCGACCCGCTGAAGCTCGACTCCTTCGGCATCACGGCGGCACAGGTCAGCCAGCAGCTGCGCGCCACCAACGCCAACATCGGTTCGGGGCGGGCGAAGATCGGCGAGGGCGAGCAGGCGATCCGCGTGCTCGGCGACGCGGCCGCGGCGGAGGAACTCGCCGCGACCACGATCGCCCTTCCGGGCGGCCGCTTCGTGCGCCTCGGCGATCTCGGCGAAGTCGTCGACACCTACGAGGAACTGCGCTCGTTCTCGCGCTTCAACGGCGACCAGGTCGTGACCTTCGCGGTATTCCGCGCCAAGGGCGCCTCGGAGGTCAGCGTCGCGGAGCTGGTCAATGCGGAGCTTGCCGCGATCCGCGCGGCGCACCCGGGGTGACGATCACGCCGGTGGACGACACGGTGTTCTACACCTACGGCAACTACGAGGCGGCGCTGCACACGCTGATCGAGGGCGCGCTCCTGGCGGTGCTGGTGGTGCTCCTGTTCCTCAGGAACTGGCGCGCGACGATGATCGCCGCGGTGGCCCTGCCGCTTTCCGCGATCCCCACCTTCTACGTGATGGACCTGATCGGTTTCTCGCTCAACCTCGTCTCGTTCCTGGCCCTGACCCTCGCGACCGGGATCCTGGTGGACGACGCGATCGTGGAGATCGAGAACATCGCGCGGCACATGCGGATGGGCAAGACGCCCTACCGCGCCGCCATGGATGCCGCCGACGAGATCGGCCTGGCGGTGATCGCCACCTCGGCGACCATCGTCGCGGTGTTCGTGCCGGTGAGCTTCATGCCGGGCATCCCCGGGCAGTACTTCCGGCAGTTCGGGCTGACCGTCGCGATCGCGGTGATCTTCTCGCTCCTGGTCGCGCGGCTCATCACACCGATGATGGCGGCCTATCTCATGCGCGGGAAGGACGCGCTGGCCGACCACGAGGGCCAGAAGGACGGCCTCGTGATGCGCGGCTACCTCTGGCTGGTGCGCAAGACGACGGCGGGGCGGTTCCTGTTCATTCCGGGCCGCTACCTGACGCTCGCCTCCGCGATCGGCGCGCTTGCGGTCTCGCTCTACTTCATGTTCCAGATCCCGGGCAGCTTCATCCCGCCCGAGGACGTCAGCCGCATCTCGATCTCGGCCGAGTTGCCGCCCGGATCCTCGCTGGCCGACACCGACCGCACGACGCAGGCGATCGCCGAGAGGATCCGCGGGATCGAGGGGGTCGAGAACGTCTTCGTTCTGGGCGGCGCCTCGCCGACCGGAGACCGCGACGTGCGCCTTGCCGCCGTGACGGTCACGCTGGAGAAGCTCGACCACTCGCTCCTCCTCAAGCTCTCGAAACTTGCCCGGTCGATCCCGGTCGTGGGCGCGCTGGTGCCGGAGGTGGAGGATACCGGGCGGCAGCGGCCGCAGAACGAGATCGAGGCCGAGATCTTCCGCGCCATCGAGACCATCGCCGACGTGCGGACGACCAAGCTGAACGACCGCGGCGAGCGCGACATCTCGTTCTCGATCCTCTCGTCGGACGAGGCGGACCTGAACGAGGCGGTGGCCCGGCTCGAGGCCGCGCTGCGCGGCGACCCGCTGCTCGCCAACGTCGCCTCCGAGGGCGCGCTGCCCCGGCCGGAGGTGCAGATCACCCCGCGCAAGGCCGAGGCGGCGCGGCTCGGGGTGACGACGGCCGCCATTGCCGAAACCCTGCGCGTGGCGAGCATCGGCGACTTCGACGCCGCGCTTGCCAAGGTGTCGATCGACAGCCGCCAGATCCCCGTCCGGGTGGAGCTGGAGGAGGGGGTGAGCGCGGACCTCACGCGCATCCGCGCGCTCCGCGTGCCGACCGCGACGGGCGCGACCGTTCCGCTCTCGACGGTCGCCGACGTGGCGCTGGCCGAGGGCCCCTCGTCGATCGACCGGCTGAACCGCGAGCGCAAGGCCACCGTGGGCGCCAACCTGCCGGTGGGCGTCGCGCTCGGAACGGCGACCGCCCGGTTCAAGGAGATCGTCGAGACCGTGGACCTGCCGCCCACGGTCCGCGTGGCGGAATCGGGGGACGCAGAGATCCAGGCCGAACTGACGCAGAGCTTCGGCAACGCGATGATCATGGGCCTGATGCTGGTGCTGGCGGTGCTGATCCTGCTCTTCGGCTCGGTGATCCAGCCGTTCACCATCCTGTTCTCGCTGCCGCTTGCCATCGGCGGCGTCGCGGCGGCGCTGATCGTCACCAACAACGCGGTGTCGATGCCGGTGCTGATCGGCATCCTGATGCTGATGGGAATCGTGACCAAGAACGCGATCCTGCTCGTCGATTTCGCGATCGAGATGCGCAACCGCGGAATGAGCCGGTTCGAGGCGATGATCGAGGCGGGCCACAAGCGCGCGCGGCCGATCGTGATGACCTCGATCGCCATGTCGGCCGGGATGCTGCCCTCGGCCCTCGGCGTCGGCGAGGGCGGCAGCTTCCGCGCCCCGATGGCGACGGCGGTGATCGGCGGCATCATCGTCTCGACGGTGCTGAGCCTCGTCGTGGTGCCGTCGTTCTTCCTGATCATGGACGACCTTCAGCGCCTGCTGACCTGGGCGTTCGGCGGACTCGTCGGCCGGAAGGACCCGGAGGCGGAGCCGGTCGCGCCCGAGGCGCTCGCACGGGAGATCGCGGAGACCCGCACGGCGCTCGGAACGCTCGCGGCGCGGCTCGAGACGCTCGAGGCCGAGCGGGGCGGCGCACCGATCGGCAAGGTGGCCGCAGCCGAGTAGCGCCGCGCAGGCAGACCGTCGCACGTCCCCCGCGCGGCCCGGGCGCGCGGCCGTGCCGTCACCGTGGCGATCGTCCGGCGGACGCGGAGGGCGGGGATGGTGCCCGGGGGCGGAATCGAACCACCGACACGAGGATTTTCAATCCACTGCTCTACCCCTGAGCTACCCGGGCACTCTCGCGGACGTTCCGCGTGCGGGCCCCTGGGGAGGGGGGCCGAGTGGCGGGCGGGAAGCGCTGCCTCCTGCCGCGCGAGTTCTCTTAGTGAGAAAGCCAACGGCAGTCAAACGGGTTTCCTGCACTGCCCCGGGCAGGCGGCAAGGCCCGTCAGGGCGTCGCCGCGCGGCGGAGCGTCAGCCCTCTTTGGGCGCGTCGGGGGGAACGGCGAGGCGGGCGAAGAGGTCGGCGTTGCGGCAGTAGCCGGGCGCCGCCTCCGCGCCGCCGGCGTGTTCGTCGAGCCACTGGCCGCAGGCGTCCGGGCAGGCGCAGCCCGTGCACTTGAGCACCGCACCGCGCAGATCCTCCGGCGCGAGGCGCCTCTCGGCGACGGCGCCGGCCAGATCGACCCCGACCGTGCCGGCCATGCGCTTCACCAGGCCGAAATGCCTGTCGATCTTCCCGAGCCCGAGCATCATCCCTCCCGTCAGCGGCGCGACACTGCGGGCATGATGCTGCGCGCCTGCGATGCGCGACTTGACGCAGGTCAAACCGGCGCTCGCGCGCTGCTCACCGCAGGCGCGCGAGGGTGTTCTGGACCACCGCGCGGCGTTCGGCGTTCGGCGGATGGGTGCCGAGGAAGCGGTTGCCGGGGTCGGGGATGCGGTCGAAGAACGCCGCGCCGCGCGCGGGGTCGTAGCCGGCGCGGTAGGCGATGATCGTGCCCAGCATGTCGGCCTCGAGCTCGAACTCCTTCGAGAACCGGCGCGCCCCGACGGTGGCGCCGATGTCCTGCGCCGCCTGCACGTCTGACGACCCGCCCCCGGCGACGCTGGCCAGCGTGCCGAGGATCAGCGCCCCGGCGATGGCCGACTGCTGGGTGCGGGGGAGGTGGCCGGCGATGTGGTGGCCGGCCTCGTGGCCGAGGATGAAGGCGAGCTCGTCGCGGTTGCGCGCGTCGGCGATCAGCGCGAGCGTGAAGCCGATCACCGGGCGGCCCTGCCGGTCGACCGTCTGGAAGGCATTCGGCGGCTGGCCGGGCCGGTCGTCCACGACGATGCGGAAGGCGCAGTCGAGCTGAGGGGCGCGCGCCCGGCATTCGCGCTCGGCCACCGGCCCAACGGTCGCAACCACGGCGGCGAAGTTGTCGGCCGCGGTCCGCGCATCGAGCCGCGAGGGCAGCGCGCCGGAGGCGACGGGCGGCGGCGCGGACGCGGGCGGCAGCGCGGGCTCAGGCGCGATCTCGACGCAGGCGGCAAGGACGAGGGCAAGGCAGAGCGTCAGGACACGGGTCATCTGGGCGATCCTCCGGGACGCCGACAATAGCAGGCGGGCGGGCGGCGGAAAGAGGCGCGCGCCGTCGCCGACGCTCAATTCTTCGCCAGCGCGCAGCGGCCGGGGTGACGCCCTTGCAAGCCGCCCGCCCGCGCGTAGTCTGGCGCCATGTTCACCATCGAGCACGACTTCGACGCCACCGTCATCACCCTCGTGGACGAGGCCGACGGCCACCTCCAGGAAGACATCACCGTGCAGGCCTTCGAGGACTGCGTGGTGCTCGAGCAGCTCGACCCGCGGACCGACACGGTGCAGCGGATCACCTTCTCGCAGGTGCAGCTCCGCGACCTTGCCGCCGCGATGAACCTGCCCGAGGGGATCTACCGGCTCCGGCCGGAGACGTGAGGGCCGGGCGCCGGTCAGGCCGGGCGGACGCGGAAGACCTTGTCGCGCGCCTTCGCGCCGCGGACGAGCTCGAGCCGCGACTTCGGCACGCCGAGCGCCCCCGCCAGAAGGGCGGCCGCCGCGCGGTTCGCGCGCCCGTCCTCGGCCGGTGCGGTCACGCGGATGCGGATCTGGCCGCCGTCGGCCGCGATCTCGTCGCGGCCGGCCCGCGGCGTGACCCGCACCGCGATCTCGGCGCCCGGCCGCGCGAGGTCGCTCCACTCCACCACGGGCTTCCGCCTCCGTTCCCCATGACCTAGGGTCACGAGCGTAGCGGGCGGAGAGGGGCGATGGCCACGGGGTTCTTCTGGGACGAGCGCTGCTTCTGGCACGAGGGGGCGGGCTATGCCTTCACTCTGCCGGTCGGCGGGCTGGTGCAGCCCGGAGGCGGGCTGCCCGAGAGCGCCGAGACGAAACGCCGGCTGAAGAACCTCATGGAGGCGACCGGCCTGATCGGCGCGCTCGATGCGCGCGGCGCGGCGCCCGCGACCGAGGAAGACCTGCGGCGCGTCCACCCTGCCGGCTACCTCGCGCGGTTCAAGGCGCTCTCCGACGCGGGCGGGGGCGAACTCGGCCTGCGCGCGCCGTTCGGGCGCGGCGGCTACGAGATCGCCGCGCTCTCGGCGGGGCTGGCGAAGGCCGCGCTGATCGAGGTCCTGTCGGGGCGGCTCGCCAATGCCTATGCCCTCTCCCGCCCGCCGGGGCACCATTGCCTGCCGGAGTTTCCGAACGGCTTCTGCCTGCTCGCCAACATCGCGATCGCGGTCGAGGCGGCGCTCGCCGCCGGGCTTGCGGGCCGGATCGCCGTGCTCGACTGGGACGTGCACCACGGAAACGGCACCGAGGCGATCTTCTACCGCCGCGCCGACGTGCTGACGATCTCGCTCCACCAGGAGCGCAACTATCCGCTCGATACCGGCGGCGTCGAGGCGCGCGGCGAAGGGCCCGGCGAGGGTTTCAACCTCAACGTGCCGCTGCCGCCGGGCTGCGGCCACCGGGCCTATCTGGAGGCGACGGAGCGGATCGTGCTGCCGGCGCTGGCCCGGTTCCGGCCCGATGCGATCGTCGTCGCCTGCGGCTACGATGCGGCGGCGGTCGATCCGCTGGGCCGGATGCTGGCGACGGCGGAGACCTTCCGGGCGATGACCGCGATGGTCGCGGGCGCGGCCGCCGAACACTGCGGCGGCCGGCTCGTCCTGGTGCACGAGGGCGGCTATTCGGAGGTCTATGTCCCGTTCTGCGGCCACGCGGTGCTCGAGGAGCTGTCGGGCAGCGCCATCGCCGCCCCCGACCCGCTCGCCGAGGTCTTCGCCGCCCGCCAGCCCGGCCCGGCCTTCGACGCCCTCGCCAGCCGCCTGATCGGCGAGATCGCCGCGGCGCACGGCCTGTGACCGCCGCCGCCGCTTGACCGGGGCCGGCGCATCACCGACACAGGCGCGAACGGAGACCTGCCATGCCCGAACCCAACCCCGCCGCGCTCGACTTCCTGCTGACCCGCCGCTCGCGGCCGGCCAAGACGCTGACCGCGCCGGTGCCGGGCCGGGAAGAGCTGGAGCGGCTGCTCACCGCCGCCGCGCGGACACCCGATCACGGGATGCTCGTGCCCTGGCGGTTTGTCGTCCTGCAACAACCGGCCCTCCGGCGCCTCGGCGATCTCGCCGCCGCGCGCGCCACGGCCGAGGGGCTGGAGCCGGAGCGCGTCGAGAAGGCCGCCTTGCCCTGGCGCGACGGAAACCTCGCCGTAGCGGTGGTTCAGGTGCCGCGGCCCACGGAGAAGATTCCGGAAATCGAACAGACCCTGTCGGCCGGAGCGGTGTGCCTGTCGCTGCTGAATGCCGCCCTCGCCGCCGGCTGGGGGGCCTGCTGGATCACCGGCTGGGCAGCACATGACGAACAATTCTGCCGCGAGGGGCTCGGTCTCGCACCGGGCGAGCGGGTGGCGGGGATCGTTCACATCGGCACCGAGACGGCCGTGCCCCCCGAACGGCCCCGGCCCGACCTCGCCGCGATCACCACCTGGCTCGAGGCATGATCCTTTCGGCGTTCTTCAAGGCGCTCGGCCAGATCGGCGACCGCCGGTTCCGCAGGGTGATGCTGATGGGAATCGGGCTGAGCTTCCTGCTGCTCGCGGCGATCTACGCCCTGTTCCTGGGCGCGATCCAGTGGTTCGTGCCGGAGACGGTGGAGATCCCCTTCCTCGGTCCGGTGGGCGGGCTCGACACGCTCCTGTCGTGGGGCTCGCTCGTCCTGATGATCGGGCTTTCGGTCTTCCTGATGATGCCTGTGGCCTCGGCCTTCGTCGGGCTGTTCCTCGAGGACGTGGCCGATGCCGTCGAGGACCGGCACTACCCGCACCTGCCCCCCGCCACGCCCGTCGGTCTCGTCGACGCGTCGATCGACGCCCTGAACCTGTTCGGCGCGGTGGTGGCCGCCAACATCGCGGCGCTGTTCCTGTACCCCTTCGCCGGGCCCTTCGTGCCGGTCGTGTTCTGGGCCGTGAACGGCTACCTGCTCGGCCGGGAATACTTCACCCTCGTCGCGATGCGGCGGATCGGGCGGCAGGGCGCGCGCGAACTGCGGGCCCGCCACGCGGGAACGGTCTGGCTCGCCGGAACCCTGATGGCGGCCCCCCTCTCGATCCCGCTCCTCAACCTCGCCATCCCCGTGCTGGGCGTGGCGACCTTCACTCACCTGTTCCACGCGCTCCGCTCTCGGGCGGAAGCCGGTTCATGACGTCGAAGTCGCGGACCGAGATCACGCCCGAGAGGATCACGGCGGTCACCGCGGCCCAGAGCACCGTCGCGGCGATGGTCGTCAGCCGGAGCTTGCGCGCCATGACGGCGCCCTCGGGTGCACCCTCCGGCGTGCCCGGCACGACATGCCCGGCATCCCTTTGCGTGACGAGGCGCAGCGGCAGGACAAGGAACAGCGTGAGGAACCAGATCACCGCATAGAGCACGATGGCCGAGGTGATCGCCATCAGACCTGCTCCAGCTCGATCAGGCAGCCGTTGAAATCCTTGGGGTGCAGGAAGAGCACCGGCTTGCCGTGGGCACCGATCTTCGGCTCGCCCGTGCCCAGCACCCGCGCGCCCTCGGACCTCAGCCTGTCCCGCGCGGCGAGGATGTCCTCCACCTCGTAGCAGAGGTGGTGGATGCCGCCCGAAGGGTTCTTCTCGAGGAAGCCGGCGATCGGTGAGTCCTCGCCCAGCGGGTGCAGGAGCTCGATCTTGGTGTTGGGCAGTTCGATGAACACCACGGTCACGCCGTGGTCGGGCTCGTCCTGCGGCGGGCCGACGCGGGCGCCGAGCGTTCCGGCATACTGCGCGGCGGCGGCGGCGAGGTCGGGCACCGCGATGGCGACGTGGTTGAGGCGGCCGATCATGGCGGTCTCCGTTCCGGTCCGGCCCGGTTATGGGCGCTCGCGCCGGTCGAGGCAAGGGCCGGGATGCCGCGGCGGGGGACTGCGGCGGGCGTTTACCGCGCGTTAGCCTTGCCGGGGTCTACTCGTGCCCACATCCGCTGCCACGGAGACCTTCGATGCCCGATCCGATCATGCCGACCTTCGCCGTGCCCGCGGCCTCCGCCGACCGGCCGCTCGGCGGCATCACGATCCTCCTCGTCGAGGACAGCCGCTTCGCCAGCGAGGCGGTGCGCCTGCTCTGCCTGCGCTCCGGCGCCCGGATCCGCCGGGCCGACTGCCTGCGCACCGCCGAGCGGCACCTCGCGACCTACCGGCCGACCGTCGCGCTCATCGACCTCGGCCTGCCCGACGGCTCGGGGATAGACCTGATCCGGCGGCTCCATTCCGCGCAGCCGCGCCTGCCCGCGATCCTCGCGACCTCCGGCGACGACGCGCTGGAGCGCGATGCCCGCGCGGCCGGGGCCGACGGGTTCCTCGCCAAGCCCTGCACCGGGCTCGCCGCCTTCCAGTCGGCCGTGCTCTCGGCGCTGAAGGTCGACGGTGCGGCCCCGCACCGCGTCGCCCCCGGCGACCGCGTCGCGCCCGACGTGCTCGCCTACCGCGACGACCTCGCCGGCATCAGCGAGCTCCTGACCGAGGATTCGGGCCCCGGGACGCTGGCCTATGCGGCGCAGTTCCTTGCCGGCGTGGCGCGCACCGCCGAAGACCCGCCGCTTGCGGAGGCGGCGGGCGCGCTGTGGTCGGGAATGGCCGGCGGGGCACCGACCGGCGCGCTGCTCGCCCGCGTGGCGGGCCTGGTCGAGGCGCGGCTCCACGGGTCGGCCGGCCGGGCCTTCGCCTGAGCCCGCGGCGGGCACCGGCGCCGCCTAGTCCGGCCCGCCGCGCAGTGCGGGATCGCGCGCCGCGAGGAGCGGTCCCGTCAGCGACGAGAGCGGCACGCGCTGCCGCCCGGCAGAATCGAAGTTCGCCGGGTCGAGCCAGCGCCCGTAGGCCGCCCGCAGGGCCGGCCACTCCGAATCGATCGCCGCGAACCAGGCGGTGTCGCGGTTCTGGCCCTTGACCACGGCGGCCTGCCGGAACACCCCTTCGTAGGAGAGCCCCAGACGTTCCGCCGCCCGGCGCGAGGCGAGGTTGCGGGCATCGCACTTCCACTCGAACCGGCGGTAGCCGGCGCCGAATGCCCAGTCCATCATCAGGAACCAGGCCTCGGTCGCGGCCCTGCCCCGCCGCATGCCGGAGGAAAGCGCGATGTGCCCGAGCTCGATCGAGCCGGCCCCCGGCTGGATCCTGAGGAAGGCGGCGACGCCGCCCGCCTGCCCGGTGCCGCGGTCGCGCAGCGCGAAGAACAGCGGATCGTCGGCGCCCGCCGCCCCGGCGATCCATGCCGCGTAGTCCTCCGCCGAGGCGAAGGGGCCGTAGGGCAGGAAGGTCCAGGTCGCGTCGTCGCCCGCAAAGGCCGCGTGCAGCTCGGCCGCATGGTCGGGCGTGAGCGGCTCGAGCCGGACAGAGCGGCCCGCCACCACCGCGCGCGGGGGCAAGGGTGGCGGCCGCCAACCCGCCAGCGGCGCGTCTGCGCCCTCTTCGCCGATCGACACCGGGGCCCCCTTCCGCTTCGTTCGCCCCACCCTAGTCCCGCCTGCCCGCCGGGGGCCAGCCCCGGCGCGCCCGCGATGGACGGCGCGGATGACGTCGGCTAACAGTCGGCGCCATGGCCAAGCTGCACTTCCACTTCTCGACGATGAACGCGGGCAAGTCGACCCTGCTCCTTCAGGCGTCCTACAACTACATCGAGCGCGGCATGGCGACCTATCTCCTCACCGCGCGGCTCGACGACCGGGCCGGAGAGGGCCGCATCGCAAGCCGCATCGGCATCGCCGCCGAGGCCGATACCTTCGATGCCGCGACGGACCTCTTCGCGCTGATCGCCGCCCGCGTCGCACGGGGCCCGCTGGCCTGCGCCCTGGTGGACGAGGCGCAGTTCCTGACCGAGGCGCAGGTCTGGCAGCTCGCCCGGGCGGTGGACGATCTCGACCTGCCGGTGATGTGCTACGGCCTCAGGACCGACTTCCGCGGCCGGCTCTTCCCCGGCTCGGCCGCGCTTCTGGCGCTGGCCGACGAGATGCGCGAGGTGCGCACGATCTGCCACTGCGGCCGGAAGGCGACGATGGTCGTGCGCAAGGACGCCTCGGGGCGGGCGCTGACTGACGGCGCCCAGGTGCAGATCGGCGGCAACGAGACCTACGAGAGCCTCTGCAGGCGGCACTGGCGCGAAGCCACCGGCGACCGGACTTGACGGCAAGCCCGCGCCTCCAGCTTTCCTCGATCTTCACCGCCTATGCGGCGGCGGGGCTCTACTGGGGCGCCGCGGTGGCGACGCTGCCGGCGTTCCAGGAGCTCTCGGGGATGACCGAGGCCGGCTTCGGGCTTCTCCTCACCGCGCAGACGGTCGGCGGCATCCTCGCCATGCAGGCGCTCGGCCGGGTGCTCCACCGCGTGCAGGCGCTGGCGATCCCGCTGTCGCTCGCGCTCTTCGCGGCCGGGATGGTGATCCTTGCCCTCGCGCAGGGCCCGGCGACCCTCGGGCTCGCGCTCTTCGTGGCGGGGGGCGCCTCCGGGGCGCTCGACATCTCGCTCAACATGCGCGTCGCGCGGATCGAGCAGGATCTCTCGACCCGGCTCTTCAACCGTGTCCATGCGCTCTTTCCGTTCTCGATGCTGGTGACCTCCGCCGTCGTCGGCCTCCTGCGCGAGGCGGGGGCGACGCCGGCGATGATCTTTCCGCCGATCGCGGCGGCCGTGCTCGCCTCGGCCGCGCTCGAATGGCGTGCCGGGCGGCACCAGCGGCCCGGCGAAGGGGCGCAGGCCGGCGGCCGCGTGCGGTTCGGGGGCGTGCTGCTGGCGCTGGGTGCGCTCGCCGCCATGGGCGCGACGATGGAGGGCGGCGGCCATGTCTGGGCGGCGATCTACGTCGAGCGCGAGCTCGGTGCGGGCGCGGCGATGGCGGGCTTCGCCTCGGCGGCGATCACGCTCGGGCTGACCACCGGCCGGCTGATCGCGCACCGGCTGGAGCGGCGGCTGCGCGACATGACGATCCTCGCGCTCTTCGCGCTCGTGGCGCTGCCTGCCTTCGTCATCCTCGCCGCCAGCGGCTCGCCCGCGGCGGCGCTTGCGGGATATTTCCTCGCGGGGGTCGGCATCGGCCCGGTCGAGCCGGCGGTGTTCCGGTCGGTCGCCCGGCGCCACGACGAAGCCAGCCGCGGCCGGGCGCTGGCGCTCGCCACGGGGCTTGCCTATGTGGGCTATCTCTCCGCGCCGCCGCTGCTCGGACGGGTGATCGAGTCGCTCGGCTGGCCCACGATGTACGGCACGCTCGCCGTCGTCGCGCTGGCCGCAGCGGTGATCGCCCGCGGGATTCCGCCCGCGCGCTGAGCGGCACGCGCGGTCACACGGGGTTCGGCAGCGCGCGCCCCTCGAAATGGGCGATGAGGTTCTCGACCGCCATCATCCCCATCGCGGTGCGGACCTCGAGCGCGGCGGTGCCGAGATGCGGCAGGAGCACCGCGTTCTCGCGCGCGACGAGCGCCGCCGGCACCCGCGGCTCGAACTCGTAGACGTCGAGCCCCGCCGCCCCGATCCGGCGCGCCTCCAGCGCCGCGATCAGCGCCGCCTCGTCCACCACGTCGCCGCGGGAGATGTTCACGAAGATCCCGTGCGGCCGCATGGCGGCGAAGAAGGCCGCGCCGATCAGGTGGTGCGTCGCGGCCCCGCCCGGCACCGCGACGGCCACGATGTCGGCCTGCCGCGCCACATCCTCCAGCGCCTCCACCTGCTCGGCCGGAAGGCCGGGGTCGGGGATCCGGCTGCGGTTGTGGAAGATCACCTTCATGCCGAAGCCGTGGTGGCACCGGTGCGCGATCGCCTTGCCGATCCGGCCGAAGCCCACGACGCCGAGCGTCTTGCCGGTGACGTGGAGGCCGAGCATCTGCGTCGGGTGCCAGCCCTCCCACCGCCCCGAGCGGACCAGACGCTCGCCCTCGCCGGCGCGGCGGGCGGCCATGAGGATCAGCGTCAGCGCGATGTCGGCGGTGGCGTCGGTGACCGCGCCGGGGGTGTTCGTCACCGCCACGCCCGCCGCGCGCGCGGCCGCCACGTCGATGTGGTTGTAGCCGACCCCGAAGTTCGCGAGAAGCCGCGCCCTGGGCGCGGGCACGCGGGCGAAGGCGGGGGCGCGAAAGGCGTCGCCCAGCGTCGGAAGGACGGCGTCGTAGCCCTCCAGCGCGGCCACGCACTCGTCCTCGGTCATCGGCGCGGTGCTCTCGCGCACGGTCACGTCGAAGCGCGCGCGGGCCGCCTCGAGCACCGCGTCCGGCAACACCCTGGTGATCAGCACCTTCGGCATCAGTAGAGCCTCCCGCCCAGCGGCACCTCGTGGCCCGGCCCGACCAGCACCACCTCGCCATCGGCGTCCGGCACGCCGAGCACCAGCACCTCGGACATGACCGGGCCGATCTGGCGCGGCGGGAAGTTGACCACCGCCAGCACCTGCCGGCCCACGAGCTCCTCGGGGCGGTAGTGGCGGGTGATCTGGGCCGAACTGCGCTTCTCGCCGATGCCGGGGCCGAAATCGACGCGCAGCCTGTAGGCGGGCTTGCGCGCCTCGGGGAAGGGTTCGGCCGCGACGATGCGGCCGACGCGGATGTCCACCTTGAGGAAGTCGTCGAACGTGATGGTCATCGCCCCAGCTCCCGGCCCCGTTCCGCGGCGGCATGGACCGCCTCGCGCAGCAGCGCGGGGAAGCCGCGCGTCTCGTCCATCAGCACCTTCAGCGCCGCGGCGGTGGTGCCGCCGGGGCTGGTCACGTTCACCCGGAGCTGGGCGGGGTCTTCGCTTGCGGCCTCGGCAAGCGCCCCGGCCCCGGCGACCGTCGCCTTCGCCAGCCGCATGGCAAGATCGGCCGGCAGGCCCTCGGCTTCGCCCGCCGCGGCGAGCGTCTCGATCAGCAGGAACACGTAGGCCGGCCCCGAGCCGGAGACGGCGGTGACCGCGTCCATCTGCTGCTCCCCCGGAAGCCGGACGACCTGCCCCACGGCCGACAGCAGAGCCTCGGCCAGCGCCATGTGCGCCTCGGTCGCCCGGGCGTTGCCGCAGATCGCGGTGATCCCCCGGCCGATGGCGGCCGGCGTGTTGGGCATGGCGCGGATCACCGGCGTCTGCGCCCCCAGAACCTCCTCGTAGAAGCGGATCGGCGTTCCGGCCGCGACGCTGAGGAACAGCGTCTCCCCGCCGCCGAAGCGGGCGAGCGCGGGCAGAGCCTCGGCCATCACCTGCGGCTTGACGGCGACGAGCACGATCGCCGGCGCCTCCGGCAGGCCGTCAAGATGCAGGCCCTCGGCCGCGCGCGCCCTGAGCCAGTCGGAGGGATCGGGTTCGCGCACCCACACGGAGGCGGCGGGCAGCCCGCCCGCGAGCCATCCGGCCAGCATCGCCGAGCCCATCTTGCCGCAGCCCAGAAGCACCAGCCCCCGGCGGCGGATCGTCTCCATGTCCATGCAGCGCCCCCTCCATCCGGGGCGCGAGGTTAGGCGCGGCCGTAGGCCTCCGCAATGGCGACCTGCATCGCGTCCTCCGGGCTGCGCTCGCCCCAGGTGACAAGCTGGAACGCCGGGTAGAACCGCTCCGACGTGCCGACGGCGGTGCCGATCAGCCGGTCGATCTGCTCGGGCGTGGCGACCTGGCTTCCGGCCAGGACGAGCCCGTAGCGCCAGACCATCAGCCGCTGCTCGTGCCAGTAGGTGAAGGCACCCGCCCAGCAGCTGTCGTTCACCCGGTTCAGCGCCTCGTAGAGCGCCGGAAGCCGGCCCTCGGGCGGCTCCATCTCGAAGGTGCAGATCAGCCGCAGCGTCTCGTCCTGCGCCGACCATGCGAGCGTGATCGAGTAGGTGCGCCACTGCGCCTCGACGGCCATGGCGATCTGGTCGTCGGCGACGCGGTCGAAATCCCAGTCGTGACGTTCGGCGAGCGACTCGACGATGTCGATCGGATGGATGTCGTCGGTGTGCAGGTACTGCTCTGACAGCGCCATTTTGCCCCGGCCTCTTTGATGTAGCCTCCTGCGGGCTTGTGCCCACAAGAAGCAGGATGGCTCACAAGGGCGGGCGTTGCCCGCGCACCGCCCTCACAAGATATGGTGGGGCATGGCCGGACTCCTGTAAAGCGGAAAGTGCGGCGCGGTCTGGGGAAATTGTGGACGATTCCCGAACGGTCGACGGTGCGGGCGCGGCGTCGGTATTGGCGCGATGGCGGAAACGGGGGCCGGCCTCCGGGGTGGCCGGAGGGCGCCGCCCGTGACCCTGCCCCAATGGCGCGGGATGCGTCAGCCGGCCCCCGGCGCGCGCCTCGCGGCGGGCCTGGCACGCTTCGGGGCCGCGGCGGCCCGTTCCGGCGCGCCCTTTGCCGTGCCCTCGAGCGCCTCGATCCGGGCCTTCAGCGCCGCGTTCTCCTCGCGCGCCTTCTGCGCCATCGCGCGCACGGCATCGAACTCCTCGCGGGTCACGAAGTTGCGCTCGGCCATCCAGCGGTCGATCCAGCCCTTCATCGCCGTCTCGGCCTCTTCCTTGGCGCCCTGCGCCACGCCCATCGCGTTCGTCATGAGCTGGGAGAGGTCGTCGAGGATCTTGTTGCGGGTCTGCATGGCGGGCCTCCGTCGTCGTTGCGTCCGATATGGGCCGCGGCGGCGGGCGGCACAAGTGTGCGCCCGCGCAGTTGACTTCGCCCGGGCGGGGCGCGACAGATCGCGGCCATGCTGGCGGCCATCCCCTTCCCCGACATCTCGCCCGAGCTCTTCTCGATCTCGATCGGCAACTTCGAGTTCGCGCTGCGCTGGTACGCGCTGGCCTACATCGCCGGCCTGCTCATCGGCTGGCGGATCGTGGCGGCCCTGGTGCGGCGCCCGGCCCTCTGGCCGGGCGGCAGCGCGCCGATGACGCCTGCCCAGGTCGAGGAGCTGTTCACTGCGGTCATCCTCGGGGTGATCCTCGGCGGGCGGCTCGGGCACGTTCTGTTCTACCAGCCGGGCTACTACCTCCAGAACCCGATCGAGGCGCTCTACATCTGGCGCGGCGGCATGTCGTTCCACGGCGGGCTTCTCGGCGTCGCCGTCGCCGCGCTTCTCTTCGCCCGCCGCCACCGCGTTCCGGTCGCGCAGCTCTCCGACGCGCTGGCCGTGGCGACGCCGGTCGGCCTGCTGCTCGGCCGGATCGCAAACTTCATCAATGCCGAGCTCTGGGGCCGGCCGACCGACGTGCCCTGGGGGGTCATCTTCCCCGGCGAGGCGGCGCAGGCCTGCGGACCGGACTGGCCGGTGCCCTGCGCCCGGCATCCCTCGCAGCTCTACGAGGCGGGGCTCGAGGGACTGGTGCTCGGCGCGGTCCTCCTCGCCCTCGCCTTCCGCGGCGGGCTGAAGCGGCCATGGCTCGCCACCGGCGTGTTCCTGGCGGGCTACGGGCTGGCGCGCGGGTTCGTGGAGTTCTTCCGGGTCGCCGACGCGCAGTTCATCACGCCGGACAACCCGGCCGGGCACGTCCTGAGGTTCACCGAGACGGCCGGCCTGTCGATGGGCCAGCTCCTGTCGTTGCCGATGCTCCTCCTCGGCCTCTGGCTTGCGGTGCGGGCGCTGCGGCGGCACGGCGCCGGGGGATGACGCCGCTCGGCCAGCTCCTGGCGCGCCGGATCGCGGCCACCGGGCCGATCGGCGTGGCGGACTACATGGCCGAGTGCCTGCTGCACCCCACCCTCGGCTACTACGCCACGCGAGACCCGCTCGGCGCCGGCGGCGACTTCATCACCGCGCCCGAGATCAGCCAGATGTTCGGCGAGTGCCTCGGCCTCTGCCTCGTGCAGGCCTGGCTCGACCAGGGCTCGCCGGCACCTGCGGTGCTGGCCGAGCTGGGACCGGGGCGGGGAACCCTGATGGCCGACATGCTGCGGGCGGCAGCCGTCGTCCCCGCCTTCGGGGCGTCGGTGTCGGTGCATCTTGTCGAGGCCTCGCCCGTCCTGCGCGCACGGCAGGCGGAAACGCTCCGGGGCCGCGACCCGGTCTGGCACGACAGCCTCGCCAGCCTGCCGGAGGCGCCGCTGTTCCTGATCGCCAACGAGTTCTTCGATGCCCTGCCGATCCGCCAGTTCCAGCGCGACCCGGCAGGCTGGCGCGAACGGCAGGTGGCGCTCGACGCAGGCGGACGGCTGGGCTTTGCGCTCTCGGCGCCCGGCCCGCTTGCCCTGCTCGACCACCGGCTTGCAGACACCGTGCCCGGCGAGATCGTCGAGGTCTGTCCCTCGGCCGCGCCGATCGCCGCAGAGATCGGCCGGCGGATCGCGGCGCACGGGGGGGCCGCGCTGATCGTCGATTATGGCGGCTGGCGCTCCCGCGGCGACACGCTCCAGGCGGTGAAGGGCCACGCCTGGGACGATCCGCTCGCGCATCCCGGCGAGGCGGACCTGACGGCCCACGTGGATTTCGAGGCGCTGGCGCTTTCCGCCGCGCCCGCCGCCGTCGCCGGCCCGGTGCCGCAGGGCGACCTGCTGCGGCGGCTGGGGATCGACGCCCGCGCAGAGCGGCTGGCTGCGGGCCTCGCCGGCGCGGCGCTCGACCGGCACCGGGCCGCGCACCGCCGCTTGACCCATCCCGCAGAAATGGGGAGGGTCTTCCAGTCGCTTGCCATCCATCCCGCGGATGCTCCCGCCCCGCCCGGGTTTCCATGACCCTCGAGATCCTCACCTCCGACCGTCTGAAGCCTTTCTCCCACGGGTTCTTCACCCGGCTGGGCGGCGCATCCTCGGGGATCTTCGCGGGCCTCAACTGCGGCCCCGGCTCGTCCGACATGGCGGAGTGCGTGACGATCAACCGCACCCGCGCGGCCGAGGCGCTCGGCGTCGAGGCGGAGCGCCTCGTCACCCTCCATCAGGTCCATTCGGCCGATGTGGTCGTCGTCACCGCCCCGCTCCCCGCAGCGCCGGGAGATGCCCTGCCGCGTGCCGACGCCCTGGTCACCGCCACGCCGGGCGTGGCTCTCGGCGTGCTGACCGCCGACTGCCAGCCGGTGCTCTTCGCCGATGCCGAGGCCGGCGTCGTGGGGGCGGCCCATGCCGGCTGGAAGGGCGCGCTCGGCGGCGTCCTCGAGGCGACGGTCGATGCGATGGAGCGGCTCGGCGCGCGCCGCGGGCGCATCGCGGCCGTCATCGGCCCGTCGATCAGCCAGCGCGCCTACGAGGTCGGGCCCGAGTTCTTCGAGGCCTTCGTGTCCGAGGATCCCCAGTCGGTAAGGTTCTTCGCCGGCGGGAAGGGCGACCGGATGCAGTTCGACCTGCCCGGCTACGGCCTGCACCGGCTGCGGGCCGCAGGCGTGGGCCATGCCGAATGGACGCGGCACTGCACCTACTCCGATCCGGTGCGCTTCTACTCCTACCGCCGCAGCGTGCACGAGGCCGAGGCCGATTACGGCCGCCTCCTCTCGGCGATCCGGCTCTGACGGCCGGCAGGCCGGCAACGTCGCGCGAGCGGGATCGCGCCGGCTGCCGCACCACCATCGCGGGAATGCCATGTTCGCGCCACAATCGACCGGAACGGTGCACGGCATGGCGGCGGGGATCGGTCCTTGTCCGCGCGAGAACGGGAGACGCCGCCATGAAGGCCAATCGCCGCTGGATGCGCTGGATCATCGAGGCGAGCCTCGAGGCCTCGGAGACGCCGCCGGAGCGCCGCCGCCGCCAGTCCACCTGACGCCGGACTGCGCCGTGCGCCTCAGGCCCGGCGGCGCAGCCGTTCTTCCAGAACCTCGAAGGACACGCCGGGCTCGTCCTTGGCGCAGCGGATCACCAGCGACGTCTTGACGCTCGCCACGTGCTCGGCGCGCAGCAGCTCCTCGGTGAGGAAGGTCTGGAATGTCGAAAGGTCCGGCGCGGCGCACTTGAGGATGAAGTCGATCTCGCCGTTGAGCATGTGACATTCCCGCACGAGCGGCCAGGCGCGGCACTTCGCCTCGAAGGCCGACAGTGCCGCCTCGGACTGGTTGTCGAGACCGACCATGGCGAAGACCTGCACCTCGAAGCCGAGTTCCCGCGGATCCACCTTGGCGTGGTAGCCGCGGATGTAGCCGGCTTCCTCAAGCGTGCGCACGCGCCGCAGGCAGGGCGGGGCCGAGATGCCGACGCGGCGCGCAAGCTCGACGTTGGTCATGCGACCGTCGGCCTGAAGCTCTGCCAGGATCCTGCGGTCGATGTCGTCGAGTTTCGAACCCGGCATTCCAGCCCTCCCCGGTTTTTCGAACCTTACGTGCTTTGGCAGCCTCGCGCAATAATGTTGCACGGATGCGCAATATTCCATGCCGACAACCCTGCCATGCGGGGCTTCCGCCCGCGCTCCGCAGGGACTATATCGGGCACGCCTGTCGCGGCAGGCGGCGCAGTGAGAGGCCAGGACGGAGGCCGGGATGAGCGAGACGCGGCACACGAGGGTTCTGATCATCGGCTCCGGCCCGGCGGGGTATACCGCGGCCGTCTATGCCGCGCGCGCGATGCTGAACCCTCTCCTGATCCAGGGCTTGCAGCCGGGCGGGCAGCTCACCACGACCACCGAGGTCGAGAACTGGCCGGGCGACACCCATGTCCTCGGCCCTGACCTGATGGTGCGGATGGAGGCCCATGCCCGCGCCATGGGAACCGAGATCGTCGGCGACCACATCACGCGGCTCGACCTCTCGCGGCGGCCATTCGTCGCCACGGGCGACAGCGGCACGATCTACACCGCCGACGCGGTGATCCTGGCCACCGGGGCTCAGGCCAAGTGGCTCGGCCTGCCGAGCGAGGAGCGGCTCAAGGGCTTCGGCGTCTCGGCCTGCGCCACCTGCGACGGGTTCTTCTACCGCGGCAAGGAGATCGTGGTGATCGGCGGCGGCAACACCGCCGTGGAGGAGGCGCTGTTCCTGACGAACTTCGCCACCAAGGTGACACTGGTCCACCGCCGCGATTCGCTGCGTGCCGAGAAGATCATGCAGGACCGCCTGTTCCGGAACCCGAAGATCGAGGTGATCTGGAACCACACGGTCGAGGAGGTTCTGGGCGAACCCGGCGGCGCGGGCGTGACCGGCGTGCGGCTCCGCCACGTCGAGACGGGCGAGACGCGCGAGGTGCCCTGCGCCGGCTTCTTCGTGGCGATCGGCCACGCGCCCGCATCGGAACTGGTGAAGGACCAGCTCGAAACCCACCACGGGGGCTACGTCGTCGTGAAGCCGGGGACGACGGAAACCTCGATCCCCGGCGTCTTCGCGGCGGGCGACATCACCGACCACGTCTACCGGCAGGCGGTGACGAGTGCCGGGATGGGCTGCATGGCCGCACTGGAGGCGGAACGCTGGCTCGCGGCCCAGGCGGGCGAGACGCCGCGCGCGATCGGTGCGCATGCAGCCCCCGCCGACGCGGCGGAGTAGCTGCGGCCTTCACCTCGCGTTGACAGGCTCCGGCAAGGGTGGGACGGTTCGTTCCCACTCCTGCCGACCGATGCAGCGCATGCCCAGCTACCTTCGCCTCGACGCCGGCGACCCGGCCCCGACCTTCGTCCAGCGGAGCCCGTCGAACCCGCGCTACACCTTCGACACGGCGGCGGGGCGCTACCTCGTGCTCGCCCTCCTGCCCGGCGCAGAGACGCCCGAGGGCCATGCGGCGCTCGGCGCCGTCGCCGCGCGGCGCGGGCTGTTCGACGACCGTTTCGCCAGCCTCTTCGTGGCAACCGCCGACGCCGCCGACGAGGCGGCCGGGCGCCCCGGAAACAGCCTGCCCGGCATCCGCTGCCTCTGGGACGGCGACCGCACGGTGGCGCGGCTCTACGGTGCGGCGCCGGCCGAGGGCGAGGGCACGTTCCTGCCCCGCCTCGTGGTCATCGACCCGACGATGCGGGTGATCGAGGTCGCCCCGCTGTCCGGCGATGCGGCGGATGCCGGGGCCGCGCTCGACCGCCTCGCGCGGCTGCCGCCGCCGGAGCGCTTCGCGGGCTTCGAGATCCAGGCGCCGGTCCTGTTCCTGCCGAGGGTATTCGAACCCGACCTTTGCGCCCTGCTCATCGCTGCCTACGAGGCGCAGGGCGGCGAGGTCTCGGGCTTCATGCGCGAGGAGGGCGGCCGCACGGTCGGGGTGCACGACCAGCGGCACAAGAGCCGGCGCGACGTGACGGTGACCGACCCGGCGCTGGTCGCGGCGATCAACGACCGCATCCGGCGGCGGGTGGTGCCCGAGATCGCCAAGGCCCACCAGTTCCGGGTGACGCGGATGGAGCGCTACCTGATCGGCTGCTACGACGCGGGCGAGGGCGGCCACTTCGCCCCGCACCGCGACAACACCACCCCCGGCACGGCGCACCGGCGCTTTGCCGTCTCGGTCAACCTCAACGACGATTTCGAGGGCGGGGAGGTCAGCTTTCCCGAATACGGGCCGCGCGGCCTCAAGGCCCCGCCCGGCGGGGCGGTGGTGTTCTCCTGCTCTCTCCTGCACGCAGTCTCCCGCGTGACGCGGGGGCGCCGCTACGCCTTCCTGCCGTTCCTTTACGACGAGGCGGCCGCCGCGGTGCGCGACGCGAACCGCGGCTCGCTCAGCGCCTGAGCCCTGTCGATCCCGGGGCACATCCCCGCCATTCCGCCGGCGCAAGGCGGCCTTGCGCTTGATCTCCGCCCGCGCCTCTGTGTACTGCGCCCGCGCGCGTCCCGCCGCACCGAACCCCGAGGCCCCCATGACCCTTCCGAACCTCGCCCCGATCCCGGAACTCTACGTCTCCTACGACAGCGCGCAGAAGCTGAAGGCCGAGGCCGCCGACCTGCCCTCGTGGGATCTGACCCCGCGCCAGATCTGCGACCTCGAGCTTCTGATGAACGGCGGCTTCCACCCGCTGAAGGGCTTCCAGACCGAAGCCGACTACGACCGCGTGGTGGAGGAGATGCGCACCGCCGACGGCGCGCTCTGGCCGATCCCCATCACGCTCGACGTGAGCCAGAAGTTCGCCGAAACGGTCGAGCCCGGCCAGGACATCGCGCTGCGCGACCAGGAAGGGGTGATCCTCGCCATCCTCAGCGTCACCGACAAGTGGGTGCCCGACAAGGCGCGCGAGGCGGAGAAGGTCTTCGGCGCCGACGACCTTGCGCACCCGGCGGTGAACTACCTCCACAACGTCGCGGGGCCGGTCTACCTCGGCGGGCCGATTACCGGCATCCAGCCCCCCGTGCACTACGACTTCCGCGCCCGCCGCGACACGCCGAACGAGCTGCGCGCCTTCTTCCGCAAGCTCGGCTGGCGTCGGATCGTGGCCTTCCAGACGCGCAACCCGCTCCACCGGGCGCACCAGGAGCTGACCTTCCGCGCCGCCAAGGAGGCGCAGGCGAACCTGCTGATCCACCCGGTCGTCGGCATGACGAAGCCGGGCGACGTCGATCACTTCACCCGCGTGCGCTGCTACGAGGCGGTGCTCGACAAGTATCCCGCCGCCACCACGCACCTGTCGCTGCTGAACCTCGCGATGCGCATGGCCGGCCCGCGCGAGGCGGTCTGGCACGGGATCATCCGCAAGAACCACGGCTGCACCCACATGATCGTGGGGCGCGACCATGCCGGCCCCGGCAAGAACTCCAAGGGCATGGACTTCTACGACCCCTACGCCGCGCAGGACCTCTTCGGGAAGCACCAGGCCGAGATCGGCATCGAGATGGTGGACTTCAAGCAGATGGTCTACGTGCAGGAACGCGCCCAGTACGAGCCGCGCGACGAGGTGGAGGAGGGCGCGACGATCCTCGACATCTCGGGCACCGAGCTCCGCCGCCGCCTGCGCGAGGGGCTCGAGATCCCCGAATGGTTCAGCTTCCCCGAGGTGGTGGCCGAGCTGCGGCGCACCTCGCCGCCACGCTCGAAGCAGGGGTTCACGGTGTTCTTCACCGGGCTGTCGGGCTCGGGCAAGTCCACCATCGCCAACGCGCTGATGGTGAAGCTGATGGAGATGGGCGGGCGTCCGGTGACGCTGCTTGACGGCGATGTGGTGCGCAAGCACCTGTCGAGCGAGCTCGGCTTCTCGAAGGAGCACCGCGACATCAACATCCGCCGCATCGGCTACGTCGCCTCCGAGATCACCAAGAACGGCGGCATCGCGATCTGCGCGCCCATCGCGCCCTATGCCGCGACGCGCCGCGCGGTGCGCGAGATGATCGAGGCCTTCGGCGCCTTCGTCGAGGTGCATGTGGCAACCAGCCTCGAGGAATGCGAACGCCGCGACCGCAAGGGTCTCTACAAGCTCGCGCGCGAGGGCAAGATCAAGGAGTTCACCGGGATCTCCGACCCCTACGAGGCCCCCGAGAACCCCGAGCTGCGGGTCGACACCGAAAGCGTCGATGTCGACTACTGCGCCCAGCAGGTGCTGCTGAAGCTCGAGTCGATGGGCCTGATCGCCGCCTGATCCTGCGGCCGGAGCGGCTCAGGGCCGCATCCGGCGCAGGAGCCCGTCCTTCAGGACGAAGTGGTGGAAGAGCGCCGCCGCCGTGTGACCGGCGATCACGACGAGCGCGAGGTTGACCAGCACGCCATGCACCTCGGCCGCGGTCTCCTCGCCCTGGAACCACGCGACCATTCCGGCCATGGGGATCACGAGGAGCAGGCCGTAGAGCGCGAGGTGGCCGAAGTGCGCGGCGCGGGCAAGCCAACCCTCGCCCGCCGGCGGCGGCGTGCCGTGCGTTGACCGAAGGCCCAGCCGGACGACCATCAGCACCAGGACCGCGATGCCGACCCAGACATGGGCATTGGCCGCAAGCCCCGGCCCGGCCGCACGGGCGGCGGCGGAGCCCTCCTCCCAGAACGCCTCGAAGGCCTCGGCGATCGGGTCGGAGACGATGTAGTTGAACGCGAAGAGCGCAACGATCAGCCAGTGGAGAACGATCTGCGCCGTCGAATACCGATCCTGGGTCGCCGCCATCTGTGCCTCAAGACGTTGCCGGTTGCCGGCGGAGCGTAGACCCGCGCGTGCCCGCCGCAAGCGGGTCATGGCGTCGCGGCCCGCCTCAGAGCAGGATTTCGCCGCGGATCAGGACATGGGCACGGCCCGACACCCGGACCCCGCGGATCGCCCCGCGCGGGCCCAGCACCTCGACCTCGGCCTCGCCGGGTCGGCCCATCCAGTGCCCCTGCTCGGCCGTGAAGGCCGGGCTGTCGATCAGCCCCCTCGCCCAGAGATAGGCCGCCATGGCGCCGGTCGCCGAGCCGGTGAAGGGGTCTTCCGGCGGCGAGGGCGGGTCGAGCAGGAGCCGCGCGAAGGTGCGCCCCCGCGGCGTCGCCCCGGCAAGGGTGACGAGGAAGGGCTCCATCGCGGTGCCCCCCTCGAACTGCGCGCGGAACCGGGCGAGCGCGCCGGTGCTGAGACGCGCGCGGCGCAGGGCATCGTGCCCGGTCAGGACGGAGATGCAGAACGGAAGCCCGGTCGAGACGATCTGGGGCACATGCGCGATGTCGCCCGGGGCAAGCCCGACGACCTCGGCCACGATCCCCTCCGGCACCTCCTCGCCGAAGACGGGTGCCGGCTGGGTCATCGTGATGCGCCCGTCCGCGACCTCGACGGGCACGATGCCGGCCCCGGTCTCCAGCGTCACCCGGCCGCCCGCGACCATGCCGCGTTCGGCCAGCGAGGCGACGGTGGCCACGGTCGGGTGGCCCGCGAAGGGGATCTCCTGCCGCGCGAGGAAGTAGCGCACCTTCCAGTCGGCGGTCTGCGACGCGCCGACGAAGGTGCATTCGACCAGCCCCGTCTCGCGCACGATTGCCTTGCAGGTCTCGTCGTCGAGCGCGCCGCCGTCATGGACGACGGCGCAGCCGTTGCCGCCGAACGGGCGCTCGGTGAAGGCATCGACCCAGTCGATCGGCCAGGCGCGCCTCAATGGGCGTTGACCGGCGCCAGATCGTTCTGCCGGGCGATGACGAAGGCGAGCGCGCGGTCGCGCACCAGCGCCAGCCGCTCGCCGTCCTCGGCATGAACCGCATAGAGCGTCTCCAGCCCCGCGGCCTGCACCCGGATCTCCTCCGGCAGGTCGGCGACGGCGATGGGACGCACGTAGACGATCCTCTCGCCCGTCTCCGGCCCGAAATCGAACTTCGTGTTCATGACCCTGCCTCCTTTACCGCTTCCTGATCTCGATGGTCTGCACGACGCTTTCCGGCTCGGCCTTCTCGAGGTCGATGTGCAGGAGCCCGTGTTCCATCGTGGCTCCCTTCACCTCGACGCCGTCGGCCAGGACGAAGCTCTTCTGGAAGGCCCGCGCCGCGATGCCGCGATGCAGGAACACCCTCTCGCCGTCCTCGCTTCCGCCCTTGCCGCGGATCACGAGCTGCCGGTCCTCCACCGTGATCGACAGATCGCTCTCGCGGAAACCGGCCACCGCAAGCGTGATCCGGTAACCCCGCTCGCTCGTCTGCTCGATGTTGAATGGGGGGTAGCCGTCGGCCGAGGCCTTGGCAGTCCGCTCGACCAGGCGCTCCAGCTGCTCGAACCCGAGCAGGAAGGGGTGTGAACCGAAAGTCGGTTTGGTCATCTCAGGCAAGCCCTTGCAAAAGCGACGTTGCATCTCGCGGCCCCGCATCGGCGACCGCAACCCGGATATGGGGCGCGCGGCGGCCTCGTGCAAGACCGGCGTTGGCCCGGCGCGGGAGTGGAAATGCGACCGCGGCGTCCCCAAATCGGGTAGGATGCGGCAGGCAGGGGATGATTCAGGGCGATCATGAACGCACCGACCGAGATGGAATTCGAGGAGGTCCTCCGGGTTCAGCTCGAGGTGCTCCGGCGCGAGCACCGGGATCTCGACCAGGCGATCCACGCGCTCGAGGAATCGGGCCGGGCGGACCAGCTGGCGCTGAGGCGCCTCAAGAAGCAGAAGCTGATGCTCAAGGACCGCATCGCGCTGATCGAGGATCGGCTGACGCCGGACATCATTGCGTAGGCCCTGCCCGCGGCTATAGTGCGCGCCTCTTGCAGGGGGTTCGCGCATGGGCGTCAGTGTCGGCATCGTCATGGGCAGCCAGTCCGACTGGACGACCATGAAGGAGGCCGCCGCCGTCCTCGACGAGCTCGGCATCGCCTACGAGGCGCGGATCGTCTCGGCGCACCGCACCCCCGACCGGCTCTGGGCCTACGGCCGCACGGCGGTGGAGCGCGGGCTCAAGGTCATCGTCGCCGGCGCCGGCGGGGCGGCGCACCTGCCGGGGATGATGGCCTCGAAGACGCGGCTTCCGGTGATCGGCGTGCCGGTCGAGACCAGGGCGCTCTCGGGCGTGGACAGCCTCTATTCCATCGTGCAGATGCCGAAGGGCTACCCCGTGGCGACCATGGCGATCGGCCCTGCCGGGGCCGCCAACGCGGGCCTGATGGCCGCGGCGATCCTCGCCCTCTCGGATCCCGCCCTCGCCGCGCGGCTCGACGCCTGGCGCGAGGCGCTCTCGGCCTCGATCCCCGAGGAGCCGGCCGATGACTGAGCCCCTGCCGCAGGGCGCCACCATCGGGATCCTGGGGGGCGGGCAGCTCGGGCGGATGCTCTCCGTCGCGGCAGCGCGGCTCGGCTACCGCACCCACGTCTTCGAGCCTGCCGCCGACTGCCCTGCCTCGCACGTTGCCGCCCGGACGACGACGGCACCCTACGAGGACGTTGCGGCGCTCGCGGCCTTCGCCGCCTCGGTCGACGTCGTGACCTACGAATTCGAGAACGTCCCCGCCGAGGCGCTCGACGCGATCGAGGCGCGGGTGCCGGTCCGCCCCGGGCGCCGCGCGCTGGCGGTCAGCCAGGACCGGCTTTCCGAGAAGGAGTTCCTGAGCGGCCTCGGGCTGCCCACGGCGCCGTTCGCCCCCGTCGCCACGGCGGGCGAGCTTGCCGCCGCGCTCGCATCCATCGGGATGCCCGCCATCCTGAAGACCCGCCGCCTCGGCTACGACGGCAAGGGCCAGGCGCGCATCTCCGGCCCGCGCGACACCGAGCCCGCCTTCGCGGCGATGGCCGGGGCGCCTGCGGTGCTCGAGGGCTTCGTCGAGTTCTCGCGCGAGATCTCGGTGATCGCCGCGCGCGGCCTCTCGGGCGAGGTCGCGGCCTACGACCCCGGCGAGAACATCCACGAGGGCGGCATCCTGCGCTCGACGCGCGTCCCCGCCGAGCTTCCGCCGGAGCACCGCACCGCGGCCGTGCTCATGGCCGGCAAGATCCTGAACGCGCTTGACTATGTGGGCGTGATCGGGGTCGAGCTCTTCGTCACGCGCCACGGCCTTGTGGTGAACGAATTCGCCCCGCGCGTGCACAACTCGGGGCACTGGACGCAGAACGGCTGCGCCATCGACCAGTTCGAGCAGCATATCCGCGCCATCGCGGGCTGGCCGCTCGGCGACGGAAGCCGCTTCGCCGACGTCACGATGGAGAACCTGATCGGCAGCGACATCGCGCGCCTGCCCGAGATCGCGCGCGAGCCCGGCGCCTCGATCCACCTCTACGGCAAGGCCGAGGCGCGCGAGGGGCGCAAGATGGGCCACGTGAACCGGGCCGTGCCGCGCCGCTGAGCGGCGAGGTCAGGGCACGGCCTTCGGGCGCGCCAGCCGCCGCACCGCCTCGGCGAACTTCAGCTCGTGGTCGAACCGGCCATGCTCGAGGAACTCGATCACCTCGGCGATGACGAGGGGATTGTTCATCATGAAGGTATGGGTCACGGGCAGCACGATGTGGTCGTCCATTCCGACGACCTTGGTGCTCTCGACCGAGACCTTGCCGTCGTCGGGGCCCTCGATCACCGTCGAGTAGATCGGGTTCAGCGACCGGTCGCCCGCGATCACGCCGAGCTCGAAGCGGGGAAAGCCCAGCCGGTTCGGCGCGCTGTCGGGCCCGGTGCCGAGCTCCAGCCCGGCGGGGCCGTTCAGCCACTGGAACACGCCGAGGTCGCCGAACTGGTCCACGAGCTCGCTGCCGTGGTTCGGCGGGGCGAGCATCACCACGCGCCCCATCGCGGGCGGGCGGTTCTCCTCGAGCCAGGCGCGCGCGAGGATCCCGCCCATCGAGTGCGTCACGAAGTGCACCCGCTCGGTCCCGCAGGCGGCGACCAGGGGCGTCACGTCGGACACGAGTTGCTCCAGCGGCGCCGCGGTGGAGGGGTAGCCGCGGTTGACCACCCGGTAGCCCCTTGCCGAAAGCGCCTCCTTCATCAGCAGGAACGAGGCCTCGGTGCGCGCGAGGCCATGCAGCAGCACCACGCAGTCGGCAAGCGCCGGCGCGGGCAGGAGGGCGAGGACAAGGGCGAGCCACCGCATGGGGCGAAGATAGGGAGTCCACCCCGCTCTGGACAATCGCGCCCTTGCGTCATTTCCTGCCGTCCATGCGGTTCAAGTCCCCAAGGCTGGCGGTGCGCGCCCTGATCCTTTCGGAGGACCGGCTGCTTCTGGTCAACGCCTACCCCGGGGGCAGGAGCGACCTCTGGTGCGCGCCCGGCGGCGGGGTCGAGCCCGGACGCTCGCTTCCCGAGAACCTCGCCCGCGAGGTGCGGGAGGAAACCGGCCTTGCCGTCGCGGTCGGCGCGCCGGCGCTCGTCAACGAGTTCCACGACCCGGCAACCGGCTTCCACCAGGTGGACATCTATTTCCGCTGCACCCCGCTCGGCCGCCTGCCCGACCGCTGGACCGACCCCGAGGGCATCGTGACCGAGCGGCGCTTCTTCGCGCGGGAGGAGCTTGCCCGCCTGCGCTTCAAGCCCGACAGCCTGCCTGCCGCCGCCTGGGGCGAGGGGCTGCTCTACGACCCGCTGGAGCCGATCGTCCGATGAGCCGCGCCTTCGTCCGCGAGGACCGCCCCGATACCGAGCCGCTGCCCGACCTGCCGCTGAGCCCGCATCCGAACCTCGTCACCCCGCGCGGGCTTGCCGCGCTGAAGGCCCGGCTCGAGGCGACGCGCGCCGAGCTCCAGCGCCTGCGCGCGCGCCCCGACCGGCTCGACACCCTGCCCGAGCGGGCGGCCGAACGCGACATCCGCTACCTCGAGGCGCGCATCGCCTCGGCGATCGTCGTCGATCCCGCGCTCCACGGTCTGGAGGAGGTCGCCTTCGGCCATGCCGTGACGGTCGCCGCCGGAGACGGGACGACCCGCACCTACGAGATCACGGGCGAGGACGAGGCCGACGCGGCCGCCGGCCGGATCGCGCCGCATTCGCCGCTGGCCCGCGCGCTTCTCGGCGCACGGGTGGGCGACACGGTCGAATGGCGCAGACCCTCCGGCACCGAGACGCTCGAGGTCGTCGCCATCGGCCGCCCGTCTTGACGCCCGCGATCCGCCCGCTCGACGCCGGGGCCGACCTTGCGCGGGTCGTGGCGTTCTGGCGCGCGGCGCCGGACTACTGGCTTCTGGCCGAGGGGGGGTGCGACGCGCAGGCGAAGGCCCGCGAGTTCTTCACCGACGCGCCGCCCGGCTCCGATCCGGCCCTGTCGCACCGGCTGGGGCTGTTCCTCGCCGGCCGGCTCTCGGGCCTGGCGGAACTCTCCTTCGGTTACCCCGGGCCGGAGGACGCCTATCTCGGGCTCATGGTGCTTGGCCCATGGTCGCGCGGCGCCGGGCACGGGCGGACCTTGCTCGCCGAGGTCGAGCGCCGCGCCCGCGCCGCCGGGGCCAGAACCCTGTTCCTCGCCGTGCTGGAGCGGAACCCGCGCGGCCGCGCCTTCTGGACACGCGAGGGCTTCCGCCCGACCGGCTCGGGGCGCGCCGATCCGCTCGGCGGGTGGATCGAGCGGCTGGCCAAGACCCTCTGACCCCGGTCAGGACCGCCGCGAGAGCGAGAGCCACACGCCGCCGAGGACGACCGCACCGGCGACAAGCATCCGCGCCGTCGGCGCTTCGCCGAGAAAGGCCACCCCGCCCGCGACGGCGATGACCGGGACGGCAAGCTGCGCCACCGCGGCCCGGCTGGCGCCGAGCCGCGGCAGCACCGAATACCAGAGCGCGTAGCCGAGCCCGGAAGTCACCGCGCCCGAGACGATCGCCGCGGCGATGCCGAGCGGCGTCGCACCGGCGGCGTCCCGCGCGACCGCAAGCGCCGCGAGCGCCGCCGGCAGCGCCACCGCGAAGTTCGCGGCCGTGGCCGCCAGCGGGTCGGCCGCCCGCCGCCCGGCCAGCGAGTAGAGTCCCCAGCCCAGCGCCGCCGCTGCCATCAGAAGCGCGCCCGCGGGATCGGGCGCACCCGCGCCGGCCGGCCAGAGCAGCGCGGCGAGCCCGGCGAGCGCGATGCCGCCACCGGCCCACCGCCGGAGCGGCACGGCCTCGCCCCCGAGCACGGCCCCGGCGAACATCGTGACCTGAACGCCACCGAACAGGATCAGCGCCCCGAGGCCGGCGTCGAGCGTGAGGTAGGCGAAGGAGAAGCCGATCATGTAGAGCGCGAGCGCCCCGGCCCCGATCGCCCGACCGGGCCCTGCGAGCGGAACCCGCCCGCCACGGGCGACGACCAGAAGCGACAGGACGGCGGCGCCCGCGCCGAGGCGCAGCGCCGCGAAGGCGGCCGGTCCGATGTCGCCGCCGGCGAGTGCGAGACGGTTGAGGATGGAGTTCGCCGCGAAGGCGACCAGCACCAGCGCCGTCAGCGCCGCGAGCCGCATCAGCGGCCGGCGGAGGCCGTGCCCCGCCTCACAGGAGGCTCATCACCGCGTAGCCGAGCAGGATGATCCCGACGAGCAGCATGAGCACCCCGCGCAGCCGGCCGAGACCGGGCCGCCCGCTGCGGACGAGCTCTCCGGCGCCTTCGGGCGCCTCGTCCTCCGGCGGCATCGAGCCGGGCCCGGCAGGCTCGGGCGCCGCTTCGGGCCCCGGGCCCGCCAGCGCCTCGCGCAGCGCAGGCCCCGCTTCGGGCCGCCG
>Ga0209909_100079_pt1 | contig 195498 bp, 202 predicted proteins | sample FECB22metaG_FD_188302 | JGI IMG/M metagenome (GOLD analysis project Ga0209909, IMG submission 188302) | Cyanobacterial communities from the Joint Genome Institute, California, USA - FECB-22 (SPAdes) (version 3) | ecosystem: Environmental > Aquatic > Thermal springs > Hot (42-90C) > Microbial...
GATGATCGCGTCGGCCTTGGTGTCGGGTCCCTTGATGGCGTCGAAGGCGCCGTCGTTGAAGATCGGGCAGTTCTGGTAGATCTCGACCAGTGAGGTGCCGCGGTGGGCGGCGGCGGCGGCGAGCACCGAGGTGAGGTGCTTGCGGTCGGAGTCGATGGTGCGTGCGACGAAGCTCGCTTCGGCGCCGAGGGCGAGGGAGACGGGGTTGAAGGGGTGGTCGAGCGAGCCCATGGGGGTGGACTTGGTGACCTTCCCGGTCTCGGAGGTGGGGGAGTACTGGCCCTTGGTGAGGCCGTAGATGCGGTTGTTGAACAGCAGGATCGTCATGTTGACGTTGCGGCGCAGGGCGTGGATGAGGTGGTTGCCGCCGATGGAGAGGGCGTCGCCGTCGCCGGTGACGACCCACACGGAGAGGTCTTCGCGGGCGGTGGCGATGCCGGTGGCGATGGAGGGGGCACGTCCGTGGATGGAGTGCATGCCGTAGGTGTCGAGGTAGTAGGGGAACCGGCTGGAGCAGCCGATGCCGGAGACGAAAACGATGTTCTCGCGGCGTAGGCCGAGGTCGGGCAGGAAGGACTGGACGGCCTTGAGGACGGCGTAGTCGCCGCAGCCGGGGCACCAGCGGACCTCCTGGTCGGAGGTGAAGTCCTTCCCGGTCTGCTTCTCGTCCGTGGTGGGCACCAGCTCGGTGCCGGAGCGCAGGGCGGGGAGTCCCAGGTCGGTGGTCATCGGGAGACCTCCTCGAGGTCGCGGTGGGTGGGGGCGAGAGCCGGAGCCCGCGCAAGGTCCGAGAGCGCGGCGAGGAGGATCTCCTCCATCTCCTCCGCGCCGAACGGCATGCCTCGCACGTTGGTGCGCGACTCGGCGTCGACGAGGTACTTCGCGCGCAGCAGCATCGAGAGCTGGCCGAGGTTCATCTCAGGGACCACGACCTTGTCGTAGCGGCGGAGGATCTCGCCCAGGTTGCGGGGGAACGGGTTCAGGTGGCGTAGGTGCACCTGCGCGACGTCGAGGCCGCGCTCGCGCACCCGGCGTACGCCTGCCCCGATGGGGCCGTAGGTCGAGCCCCAGCCGATCACGAGCATGCGGGCCTCGCCCGACGGGTCGTCCACGACCAGGTCGGGGATGACGTCGGCGATGCCGTCGACCTTGGCCTGACGGGTGCGCACCATGAAGTCGTGGTTGGCAGGGTCGTAGGAGATGTTGCCGTGCCCGTCGCCCTTCTCGAGACCGACGATGCGGTGCTCGAGACCGGCCGTGCCCGGAGGGGCCCAGGGACGCGCCAGGGTCTTGTCGTCGCGCAGGTACGGCCAGAACTCCTCGGTCTCGGCGCCGTCCTTGCCGGTGACGACCTGGTTCTTGCGGGTGGCGAACCCGGGGTCGATGGGGGGCAGGTCGGCCACCTGCGGGATCCGCCACGGCTCCGACCCGTTGGCGAGGTAGCCGTCGGAGAGCAGGACCACGGGTGTCCTGTAGGTGATGGCGATGCGCGCCGCCTCGACCGCTGTGTCGTAGCAGTCGGCGGGCGACTGGGCAGCCAGCACTGGGAGCGGAGCCTCGCCGTTGCGACCGAACATCGCCTGCAGCAGGTCGGCCTGCTCGGTCTTGGTGGGCAGTCCGGTGGAGGGCCCGCCACGCTGGACGTCGACGATGACCAGCGGCAGCTCGAGCATGACGGCCAGGCCCATCGCCTCCGACTTGAGGGAGACCCCGGGACCGGAGGTGGAGGTCACGCCGAGGTGACCGGCGTACGACGCCCCGATGGCCGCGCCGATCCCGGCGATCTCGTCCTCTGCCTGGAACGTCGTGACCCCGAAGGCCTTGTGCTGGCTCAGCTCGTGGAGGATGTCGGAGGCGGGAGTGATCGGGTAGGCGCCCAGGAACACCGGGAGGTCGCTGAGGCGGCCGGCGGTCACGAGGCCCAGCGACAGCGCGAGGTTGCCGGTGATGTTGCGGTAGCGGCCCGCCGTGACCTTGGCCGGCTTGACCTCGTAGCGCACGGCGAACGCCTCGGTGGTCTCGCCGAAGTGGTAGCCCGCCTTGAAGGCCGCCAGGTTGGCGTCGCGCACGTCGGGCTTGCGGGCGAACTTCGTCGTCAGGTGCTCGATCGTTCCCTCGACCGGGCGGCCGTACATCCACGAGAGCAGGCCGAGGGCGAACATGTTCTTCGACCGGGCGGCGTCCTTGCGCGAGAGGCCGAACTCCTTGACCGCCTCGACGGTCATGCCGGTCAGGTCGAAGGAGTGGACCTGGTAGCCCTCGAGCGAGTCGTCCTCGAGCGGGTTGGTGGCGTAGCCGGCCTTCGCGAGGTTGCGGGCGGTGAAGTCGTGCGTGTCGAGGATGACGATGGCGTCCTTCCTCAGGTCGCCGAGGTTGGCCCGCAGCGCCGCGGGGTTCATCGCCACCAGGACGTGGGGGTGGTCGCCGGGCGTCAGGATGTCGCGGCTGGCGAAGTGGAGCTGGAACGACGAGACGCCGGGGATGGTGCCGGCTGGCGCCCGGATCTCGGCGGGGAAGCTGGGCAGCGTCGAGAGGTCGTTGCCGAACACGGCGGTTTCCTGGGTGAACCTGTCACCGGTGAGCTGCATGCCGTCGCCCGAGTCGCCCGCGAAGCGGATGACGACGCGCTCCAGCTGCTCGACCGGCTTGTCGCGCTCGGGTGTCATGGCTCTCTCCGATCTTCGAGCAGGTCAGGTCCTAGCTCGGGGTAATAGTGATAATGAATCCTACGGAATTCGGGCACTGAGTCAAGAGGCGGTCGCTCCTGGTCGCTGTCGTGAGACGCCTTCACAATGATGCGCATCATTGCTATGGTCATGGCCACGTGGGAGAACACCCCTACGGACGCCAGCAGCGCGAGGAGAACTGATGTCAGTGGAGAAGCGGAGCGCAAGCACCTACATCGACGGGGCCTGGACGGACGGCGACTCCGGGTCGTCGTACGTCTCGATGAACCCCGCGACCAACCAGCCCCTGGGCGAGACCGTCACGAGCTCGCTCGAGCAGGTCGACGCCGCCGTCGACTCCGCGAAGAAGGCGTTCCGGTCGTCGGAGTGGGGGTCCTGGACTCCTCAGATGCGGGCCGACGCCATCAACCGTTTCGCCGACGTGCTCCAGCGGGAGATCGAGCCCCTTGCGCGCCTCATCGCCTCGGAGGTGGGTACGCCGATCGGCGCCTGCCGCAGCATGCAGGTCGGCGGTCCGATCGAGGTCCTGCGGTGGTACGCGCAGATGGCCCTCAAGGGCCCGCGCGGCGGCTACGAGCAGGCCCTCCCGCACTACAACACGCCGGTCGCCTCGGGCAGCCTGCTGCGCTACGAGCCGGTCGGGGTCATTGCCTGCCTCCCTGCCTACAACTACCCGCTCAACCTCCTGGTGTGGAAGCTCGGCGGCGCCCTCGCCGCCGGCTGCACCACGGTCGTGCTCCCGTCCCCGCAGGGCATGGCCAGCACCCTGCGTGTCTTCGAGCTCCTCGACGAGGTCGGGCTCCCGGCAGGCGTGGTCAACCTCGTGACCGGCGGGCCCGAGGTGGGCATCCACCTCACCAGCCACCCCGACGTCGACATGGTGTCGTTCACCGGCTCCGACGCGGTCGGCGCGCAGGTCATGGCGCAGGGCGCGCTCGGCTCGGTGAGCAAGGCGGTCCTCGAGCTCGGCGGCAAGAGCCCCAACATCATCCTCCCCGACGCTGACCTGCCGGCCACCGTCGCAGCCTCGATCCTGCGCTTCTCCCGCAACGCGGGCCAGGGGTGCGCGGCCTGGAGCAGGGTCCTGGTGCCCGAGGACAAGGTCGACGAGTTCTGCCGACTGGCCGACGAGTTCATCGCCACCGTCAAGGTGGGCGATCCTCTGGAGGAGGACAGCATCGTCGGCCCCGTCATCTCCGCCGCTCACCGCGAGAAGGTCGAGGGTTGGGTCGAGGAGCTGCTCGAGAGCGGCGCGAGCTGGGGTGCCGGCGGCGGACGTCCGGAGGGCCTGGACGAGGGCCACTACCTGCGACCCGGTCTGCTGCGCGACGTCGACCCCGACCACCCGCTGGCCGACACCGAGTTCTTCGCCCCGATCGGCATGATCTTCGGCTACCGCGACGTGGACCACGCCGTCGAGCTGGCCAACAACACCCGCTACGGGCTGGCCAGCAACGTCTTCGGTCCGCTCGACCAGGCCATCGAGGTGGCCAAGAGGGTGCGGGCAGGCACGGTCACGGTCAACGGCGGCTCCGGCATGCGACCGGACGCGCCGTGGGGCGGCCCGGGCCGCAGTGGCGTCGGCCGGGAGCTCGGCGAGGACGGCTTCGCAGAGTTCTTCGAGGTCAAGCACATCCAGTACGCCCTCGCGGGCATCACCCGCCCGCCGGGCACCTGATACCGCACCGCGCCCCCACCCCCAGGACTGAGAGGAACCCGCACATGCTGCTCAAGGACAAGGTCGCGCTGATCACGGCCGGCGCTTCCGGGATGGGCCGATCCGGCTCGGAGCTCTTCGCCGAGCACGGCGCCCACGTCTACGTCGTCGACGTCAACGAGGAGGCCGCGGCCGAGGTCGTCGACGGCATCGTCGCCAAGGGCGGCTCGGCCACGGCCGCGGCGGTCAACGTCCGCGACCTCGACGCGCTCAAGAAGCTGGCCGACCAGGTCACCGCCGAGCACGGTCGTCTCGACGTCCTCTACAACAACGTCGGCATCCCCGGCGCCGCCGGCCTCGACATGAGCGTGGAGGAGTGGGACACGGGCCTGGAGATCAACGCGCGCTCCAGCTTCTTCCTGTCCGGCTACCTCACCGACGCCCTCAAGGCCGCCGGAGGTGCCTCGGTGATCTTCACCAGCTCGACGTCGGGGCTCGTGGGTTCGCCGTTCAGCCCGATGTACTCCTTCACCAAGGGCGGCATCATCGCGCTGGTTCGCTCGATGGCCCTCGCGCTCGCGCCCGACGGCGTACGCGTCAACGCCATCGCTCCCGGCTCGGTCGAGACGCCTGGTCTTCCGGCCTTCTTCCGTGCCAGTCCCGAGGAGACCGAGAAGCGCAAGGCCGCGTTCTTCGCCCAGATCCCGCTGGGTCGCGCCGCGCAGCCGGAGGAGATCGCCCAGGTCGCGCTCTTCCTCGCCAGCGACATGTCCAGCTTCGTCACCGGTGTGACGATCCCCGTCGACGGCGGCCTGACCGCCAAGTAGCCGGACCCGCCGTGCTCGCGTGCGGTGTGCCTGAGGAGAGAAGCGATGGAATTCGGAATCCTGATGGGAGACCAGCCGGTCTCCACCCCGCCGGCCGAGCACTTCGACCTGCTGCTGAGGAAGGTCGAGGCCGCCCAGAAGGCCGGCTTCACCTACCTCACGATCGGCCAGCACTACCTCTATGACGGGTTCCGCTGGTTCCAGCCGGTACCCATGCTGGCCCGTCTGGCAGCCGAGCTCGACGACCACGTGCGGATCGGCACCACGGTCCTGGTCGGGCCGCTGCACCACCCTGTGGCCCTGGCGGAGGACCTCGCGACCCTGGACGTGATCACCCGGGGCAAGCTCGTGGTCGGCATCGGCACGGGCTACCTCCCCGACGAGTACGACGTCTTCGGCAAGCCCTTCAAGCAGCGCTACTCGCTGCTCGAGGAGCTGATCGACGTGATGACGAAGCTGTGGACCCAGGACCGCGTCACCCACCACGGCAAGTTCTTCGACATCGAGGACCGCCCGACGCACCTCCACCCGGTCCAGAAGCCGCGTCCGCCGATCTGGCTGGGCGCGATGAAGGAGATGGGCGTACGGCGGGCGGCCCGCCACGGCGACGTGTGGACCATCACGCCGCAGCAGACCATCGACCAGGTCGAGGAGCTCATCGGCGCCTACGTCGACGAGCGTGTCAAGCACGACCTGCCCCTCAACAAGTTCCCCCTGCGCCGCGAGCTGCAGATCGGCGCCAGCTACGACGAGGCCGTGAACGACTTCGCCGAGGTCGCCCGGGTCAAGTACGTCTCGTACGCCGACCAAGGCATGCAGCTGCTGGACCGCGAGCGGGTCGAGCGTGAGTTCGTCGAGAACGTGAAGGACCACGTCCTGCTCGGGACGGCGGAGCAGGTGCGCCAGGAGATCCGCGACATCGCGGGCCGGCTGCCCATCGGTCCGCTCCTCATCCGCCCGCACTGGCCCGGCATGGACGCCGAGCAGACCGAGGCCTACCTCGAGAAGGTCGGGCGCGAGGTCGTCGAGCCGCTGAAGGACCTCGAGAGCATCGGCTTCGACCAGTTCCAGCCGACCGCCCTCGCCACCTGAGCCGGCCCCTCCTTCCGCACGTACCCGCCGACCGGGCACTTCCTCCGCGAGGAAGTGCCCGGTCGGCGTTTGTCCGGCTGGGAAACGGATTGACCGAGTCCGTTTAGTGATCTAGGATCATGGATCACTGGCTCCCGCCCGGTGGATCGACGCTTGGGTGGGTCATGAGACCTGGAGGCGCAGATGACCCTGCTCGAGCTGTCGGAGTCCGAGGTCGTCGAGACCTTCATGGAGCGCGGGTGGACCGACGGGCTGCCGATCGTCGCGCCGACGCCGGAGCGGGTCGCCGCCATGCTCGCCGCCTCCGACCTCGACGCCGAGGACGTGATCGGGGGCATCCCGCGGCGCGGACGCTTCCTCACTGCCGAGCTCGCCGCGGTCAACGCCGTGATGGCCGGCTGCCGGCCCGACTACTTCCCGATCGTTGTCGCAGCGCTGGCTGCCACGCTCGATCCGGCGTTCAATGCGCACGCGACCTTCACCAGCACCGGTGGGGCAGCCACCTGCGTGGTCGTCAGCGGTCCGATGGCCGCCGAGGTGGGGATGAACTCGGGCCACAACGCACTGGGCCCGGGCAACCGCGCCAACGCCACCATCGGCCGCGCCGTGCGGCTCGTCGCCCGCAACGTCTTCGGTGCCGCGAGCGGGGACATGGACGCCTCGTCGCTGGGCAACCCGGGCAAGCTGAGCCTGTGCTTCGCCGAGAGCGAGCCAGCCGCTCCGTGGCAGCCGCTGCGCGTCCGGATGGGCTACACCGCGGAGGACACCACGGTGACGGTGATGGCGACCGATGCCACGCGCCAGATCGGCAACCACCTCACCGAGGACCCCGTCGCGCTGCTCCGCACCATCGTCTCGACGATCCGGGTGCCCGCGACGTTCTCGGTCGGCAAGGGCGGCGAGGGCGTGGTGGTGCTCGGTCCGGAGCACGCGCTCGCGCTGCACCAGGCCGGCTGGAGCCAGCAGGAGGTCGTGGAGTTCCTCGCCCGGGAGAGCCGCATCCACCCCGACGACCTCGTCGCCAACGGGGTGCCGCTGGAGGTCGACAGCGCGCACGACATGACCCCTGGCCCCGACGGTCTCCTGCCGTCGCTCATCGGCCCCGACGGAATCGTGCTGGTCACCGCGGGCGGCGGCGGCCCGGGCTGGTCGGCCTACCTGCCGGGCTTCGCGCCGGCGATCCACTCGCGCGCCGTCACGCGGAGGGTGCGCACGAGCGCCGACGTGATGCCCGACTGCGGCCCCGACTCGTGCGAGATCGACCTCTCCCAGCTCACCCGTCCCGCCCTCGGCGGCAGTCCCGTCCCCGCAGACCAAGGAGTCCGCTCATGAGCACCACCATCCAGGTCCACGTCCCGACCGCGCCGGCGACCGCGCCCGCTCCGCTCGCCCTGGCCGTACGACGTCCGCTCGAGGCGGGGGTCCGGATCGGTCTGGTCGACAACGGGAAGCCGCGCGCCAAGGAGCTGCTGCGGATGATCGCCGAGGAGATCGACGAGCGGGTGCCGGTCGGGTCGGTCGAGCTGCTGAGCAAGCCCTCGGCGGCCAGCCCGATCACCGAGGAGGAGGCGGCCGCGCTCGCCGGGCGGGTCGACCTCGTCGTGGCGGGGCTGGGCGACTGCGGTGCCTGCACGGCCTGCTCGGTCCATGACGCGCTCCTGATGGAGGCCGCCGGCGTGCCGTCGACCGTGCTCGTCACGGAGGTCTTCGTCTCCACCGTCGCCCGCTTCGCCGACGTCCTCGGCGCCCCCGGCTACCACCACCTCGCCGTGCCGCACCCGGTGGCGACGAAGTCGTCGGACCACCTGCGCGCCCTGGCTCGCGGGGTCGTCGACGCGACGCTGTCGCAGGTGGGTGCGCTCGAGGCCGCGCCCGTCGCATGAGCGGTGAGCCCGCTGCCGACGCCGCGCCGGTCAAGGCGCCGCGGGCGGACAGCGTGCGCAACCGTGCCCGCGTGGCGGAGGCGGCCTACGACGTCTTCGCCGAGCAGGGCCTCGACGCGACGGTGGCCCAGGTGGCCGCACGTGCGGGGGTCGGCAACGCCACCGTCTTCCGTCACTTCCCGACCAAGGCAGACCTGCTCGACGAGGTGGCCACCCGCTGGTTGCGGGACTGGGCCGACGTCATGCAGCGACGGCTCGAGGCCACGCCGCAGGACGCGCTGGCCGACCTCCTGCCGGCGCTCTTCGAGCGGCTGCGCACGGACCGCTTCACGCTCGACGTCCTGCGGGCCGGCTCGCTCCACCCGGAGGTCGAGCGGGCGCGCCGCGAGACCCAGAAGCTGTTCGTCAGCGCCCTCGGGCGCGCCATCGCCGACGGCCAGGTGCGCCCCGACGTGACCTACGCGGACCTCGCGGTGCTGGTGCTCGGCACGGCCGGCCAGCTCGCCGAGTTCGAGGACTTCGACCCGGACCGCTGGCGCCGCCACGCCCTGCTGGTGTGGGCGGCCATCCGGGCCTGACCGCGGGCGCGGGTCCGGCGATCAGTCGGTCGGGCGCTTGAGCATCAGCCCGGCGCGGTGGGCGATGTGGACGACCTCGTCGCGCTGGTTGTAGCCGCGGTGCTCGAAGTAGACGATGCCCGAGTCGGTGCGACTCTTGGACTCGCGCTTGTCGAGGATGGTCGACTCAGCGCGCAGGGTGTCGCCGTGGAAGACGGGGTTCGGGAAGTCGAACTTGGTGTAGCCGAGGTTGCCGAGCGTCGTGCCCATGGTGAGGTCGTAGACGATCATCCCGCCGATCAGCCCGGCGGTGTAGAGGCTGTTCATCAGCCGCTGGCCGTGGGGCTGGGTCGCCATGTACTCCGCGTCGAGGTGGATCGGCGCGGGGTTCATCGTGATGGACGTGAAGAGGATGTTGTCCATCTCCGTGACGGTGCGGCTCCAGGGGTGCTTGAACTCCTGGCCGGCCTCGAACTCCTCGAACCACATGCCCGGCATCGCGGTCTCCTCTCTCGGTGGGGTGCGTTCATTCTAGGTCATTCATGCGCAGAGATTCTGGCAGGCGTCTGTTCCTGGACGTGCCCCCGCGCCGGGTGCATGCGGATGAGCAGCAGCAGGCTCAACAGGCTGACGGCGAAGCAGAGCCAGTAGCCGGGGACGAGGCTCCCGGTGAGGTCCTTCAGGGCGCCGATCGCGAATGGACCGGCCGCGCCCGCGGTGAACGAGAAGAGCATCGCCATCGCACTCAACCGGGTGGCGTCCTGGAGCGAGGTGGCCTCGTCCTGCACCTTGACCAGCGCGAGGCTGCTCGCCCCGCCGATGCCGAAGCCGCCGAGGAGCAGCCCGGGGATGGCCCAGTCGTGGGGCTCCGCGGCGAGCATGCCGATGCCGACCGTCGAGGTGAGCATGGCGACGGCGAAGACCCCCCGCCGCCCCGCGACCCGGTCGGTGAGTGCGGTGAGGGTGAGGATCGAGAAGAGCTGGACGAACTGGAAGGACACGAGGTAGACCGCGGCCGTCCTCGGCGCGATGCCGTGGTCGATGAACAGGCTGGGCAGCCACGCGATGACCCCGAAGCCGAGGAACATCGCCACGCTGTAGACAGCGGTCACGAACCACGCCCTCGTGTCGCGGAGCGGGAGCGAGATGCGGGTCGCCGGCCCCGGGGTCTCCGGCATCCCGGCCCCCGCCCCGCGCAGGACGAGGGTCACGACGACGAGCACCCACGCGAGCAGGCCCCAGACGGCCAGCGCGACGCGCCACCCGCCGAGGCCGTCGGCGATGGGCTGCGCGGTGCCGGCGGCGAGCCCGACGCCCAGTGCCATCGACGTGGAGTAGACGCCGGTCGCGAGGCCGCGCAGGCGCGGCAGGTGGTGGGCGATGAGCGCCGGGGTGAGGGTCGACAGGGCCCCGAGCGCGCCCCCGATGAGGCCCGCAGTGACGACGAGCGGGACCGCCGAGTCGATGGCCACCCTGGAGACCTCGGCGAGCCCGAGGAAGGCGAGCAACGAGGCCATCGCCCAGTCCGTCCCGAGCCTGGTGGACAGCACGTGGCCGAGCGGGGCGCACAGCGCCATCGCCAGGATGGGCATCGAGGTGAGCAGGCTGGCCGTGGTCGCGCTGAGGTCGAGGTCGGCCCTGATGACCGGGACGAGGGGTGGAGTGACACCGAAGATGGCGCGGACGTTGACCCCGGTGGCGATCACAAGCAACAGGGCGAGCCACGTCGAGAGGGGACGCGACTCCCGGCTGCGCCCCTGCGGTGGGGCGGCGACCACGGTGGGGTCCACGCGTCAGTCCAGCTCGGTGACGGGTCCGCCGACCGATGTCCTGGCCTTGACGAGGTCCTTGGCGGCGTCGACGCCCAGCCAGGCCGTCAGGACTCCGTCGCGGCTCCACACCGCCCGCCCGAGGGATCCGTCGTCCGCGGGGTGCAGGCGCAGCTCGTCGCCGGCGGCGTGGGCGCCGACGTACTGCAGCTTGCGGCCGAACAGGTCGGACCAGAAGTAGGGCACCGGGTCGTGCTCGGGCCCCTCGTCCCAGTCGAGCAGCGAGCCGACGGCGGCGGTCGCGACCGTGCTCGCCTCGTCCCAGTGCTCGGCGAGGCGGTGGGTGCCGGTGTGGCGCGACCAGCGCTGGGCGACGTCGCCGAGGGCGACGACGCCGTGCACGTCGGTGCGGCAGCGGGTGTCGGTCAGGATGCCACGGTCGGTGGCCAGGTCGGAGCCCTCCAGCCAGGTGAGGTCGGGTCGCACGCCCACCCCGGTGAGCACGACGTCGGCGGCCAGGACCTCGCCATCGGCCAGGTGGACCCCGTCGTCCTCCACCGAGGCGACCGCCGTGCTCGTGCGCAGGTCGACGCCGTCCCACCAGTGCCGGGCGAGCGCGCCTACCTCGGGTCCGAGCGCGTTGGCGAAGGGCTGGGGCCCGTACTCCACGCAGGTCACCTGGCAGCCGGCCGCCAGCGCGGCAGTGGCGACCTCCGCGCCGATCCAGCTGGCGCCGACCAGCACGACCCGCGCCCCGGGCACCAGCTGCTTGCGCAGGGCCAGCGCGTCCTCGATCGTGCGCAGCGTGAGCTGCGGCCCCTCCCCGGGCAGCCTCAACGGTGCCGCGCCCGTCGCGATCGCCAGCTGGTCGTACGACAGGTCGCCGGCGTCGGTGGTCAGGGTGCGCGAGGCGGTCGACAGGCCCGTGGCGCGCGTGCCGAGGCGCAGGTCGACCTCCAGGCGCTCGGGGTCGAAGGGCAGGACGGTCTCGTCGCGCTTGCCGGTCAGCACGTCCTTCGTCAGCGGCGGCCGATCGTAGGGCTGGTGCTGCTCGCCGCTGACGACGGTGATCCGGCCGCCGTACTTCTTCCGGCGCAGCACGCCGACCAGCCGGGCCGTGGCGAGGCCGCCACCGACGACGACGACGTGGGAGTCCGGCCCGGCGCCGGCGCCGCTCACGCGCCCGTCTTGGTGTAGTGCTCGGGGAAGATCGGCGTGTCGCCGAGGAGCTTCTCCCCGGGCGTGAAGCTCACCGGGATCGAGTGGTAGCCCGCGTTGGTGCCCTGGTCGGGGTAGGCCACGACCTGGTCCATGTGGACCTCGTAGTCGCCCATCCGGGCGAGCACCTGGCGGATCATCTCGCGCGCCATCGCCTTGCCGAAGTGGGAGCCGGCACAGCGGTGGATGCCGAGGCCGAAGGCGACGTGGCGGTTGGGCCAGCGGGTGATGTCGACCTCGTCGGGGTTCTCGAACTGCTCCGCGTCGCGGTTGGCCGAGGCCCAGGAGAGCAGGGCGCGGTCGCCCTTGCGGACCGGGCAGCCGTGGAAGTCGGTGTCCTGCATGATCGTGCGCGCCAGCGCCTGGGTGGGGGAGAAGACCCGGAGGAACTCCTCGACGGCGATGTCGATCATGGACGGGTCGTCGATGAGCCGCTGGCGCTGGTCGGGGTTCTCGTAGAGCCACACGAGCGCCTGCGTGACCAGCGAGGCCGTGGTGCCCACGCCGCCGGAGATGATGAGCTCGAGGATCGAGTAGATCTCGTCGTCGGTCATCTTGCGGCCGTCGACCTCGACGTTGATGAAGTGGCTCGTCGCGTCGTCGCTGGGGTGCTCGCGGCGGTAGGCGATGTGCTCGCGCACCGTCTGGCTCACCCACGGCACGGCGACCTCGGCCGCATGCACGTACTCCGGCGAGCCGGGCGCGGCCGCCACGAGGGTGTGCATCGCGTCGACGTAGTTGGAGTACTCGGTGGGGTCGAGGCCGATCCAGTCGATGACCACGGTGGCCGGCACGCCCGCCACGTGGGCGAGGTCGGCCTCGCCGTCCTCGATGATCATGTCGATGAACCCGGTGACGTAGTGCTTGATCGACTCGTCGAGGTGCTCCACGGCCTTGGGGGCCGTGACCTGGTTGACCGCGCGCCGGAAGGGGCGGAACTCCGGGGGGTCCATCTCGATGGGGATGTGGAACGCGGTGGGCGCCTTGGGGATGGTCACGGACAGCCCCGGGCCGCCGTACTCGTCGTGGCGTCCCGAGGAGAAGACCTCGTCGTCGCGGGAGGCCTCGAAGACCGACTTGTAGTCGGCGAGGACCCAGTAGCCGCCGTGCGCCTCGGTCCAGGCGACGGGCGTCTCCTCCCTCAGTCGCCGGTAGTTGGCCACGTGGTTCTCGGCGTGGTCGGCCGAGTGGTGGTCGAAGTGGGTGACGGGGCAACGCGGCTGGTCTGACATCAGAACCATCCCTTCGAAGGGCGGGGACTTCCTCGGGTGAGCAGGATCATGATAATAGTTATACCCTGCAGGGCGTCAAGGAGTCGAGGCGGTCGTCGCGTCGGTTCGCCAGCGGGCACTACGGTGCGACCAAGTCAGGAGGATCGATCTCATGAAGGTTGTTGCAGATCTCGACAAGTGCCAGGGGCACGGTCTGTGTCGGATGTCCGCTCCGGACGTCTTCGGCGTGACGGACGACGAGGGCCAGGTCATCGTGAAGTTCGAGGGCGAGATCCCCGAGGAACTCGAGGACGCGGCCGCGCTCGGCGTGGAGTCGTGCCCGGAGATCGCCTTGAGCATCGTGGAGGAGTGACCCAGCGCCGCGGCGCCCGGCTACTGGCGTTCGCGCTGCTCGCCACGTCCGTGGCGATGCCGACGCTCGTGGGGCTGCTGGCGGTCGACCTGACCGCCGACCTCCACTTCGGTGACAGCGGGCTCGGGCTGGTCGTCTCGGCCTTCTGGCTGGTCACCGCCGTCGCCGCGCCGTTGTGCGGCCGGTGGATCGACGCGCGCGGCTGGCCGCTCGGGGCGACGCTCGGCGCGCTGGTGGCGGTCGCCACCTTGCTCGCGGCGGTGCTCGTGGTCGACTCCTGGGGCGGCCTGGTCGTGGTGCTGGCCGTGAGCGGCCTGGCGTACGCCCTCTGCTCGCCCACGAGCAACCTCCTCGTGGTGACCGTCGTGGCCCGCCCGCACCAGGCGTCGGCGCTCGGCTTCAAGCAGACCGCCCCGCCCCTGGTCGCGGCGGTGGCGGGGGCCACGCTGCCCGCCGTGGCGCACGCCCACGGGTGGCGTTCGGCGATGGCGCTCGGCCTCGTCCTGCCGGTGACCGTCCTGCTCGGCACCCGCCGCCTGGCCGCGGTGGCCCCCGCCCTCCGCCCCCAGGGCCTCGTGCCCGCGGCCGTGTCGGCCGCGGAGTCGGCCGTGCCCGGGGCCGGACCCGGGCCGTTCCCGGAGGAGGCGCCCACCCCGCTCCGGGCCCTCCCGGTGGTGGTGGCTGCCGGGCTGGGAACCTTCTCCGTGGCGACGGTGACCGGTTTCGCCGTCCTCACGCTGGTCGCCGCTGGGCTCTCGCCGGTGCCGGCAGCGGGTGTGGTGTCGTTCGGCAGCGTGCTGGCGGTCGCGGCCCGAGTCGCCGCGGGCGCCTACCTCGACAGCCGGCCGGCGCGCGACGTCCGCCCGTTGCTGGTGCTCATGGCAGTTGCGGCCCTCGCCCTCGGTGCGGTCGGCGCCGGGATCCTGGGAGCCAGCGTCGTGCCGGGTGCCGGCTGGGACGCCCTCGTCGTGACCGGCGTCGTGGCCTCCCTCGTGGCGGCGTGGACGTGGCCGGCGCTGCTGCTCATCGCCGTGGTGCGCAGCAGCACCGGCCCCGGCGCCGCGAGTGGGCTGCTCCAGCTGGGGAGCGGCCTGGGGTCGGCCGTGGGACCGCTGGTCTTCGGCTTGCTCTCAGAAGCCGGCGGTCGCGGCTGGGCCTGGCTCGGCATGGCCGCCCTCACCGTCCTCGCGAGCCTGCTGGTGCGCCGCTCTACTTCGTGAACGCGCCCGCGTCGATGGGAAGCGTCACCCCAGTGACGTAGCGGCCCTCGTCGCTGGTGAGGAACAGGACGGCGTTGGTGATGTCGTCGCACTCCACCCACGGCACGGCGAGGGAGTTGAGGCCGATCATCCCGGGAATCGCCTTCTCCTCGGTGGGCTCCGGGTCGTCCGGCACGAACATCGAGTAGGTGCCGGGGTTCTTCACCATGATCGTCGCGACGTTGGTCGGGTGCACGGTGTTGACGCGGATGTTGTGGGGGGCCAGCTCGTTGGACATGGTCCGCATGAGCCCGACGATGCCGTGCTTGGCGCTCACGTAGTGGGCCACGTGCTGGATGCCCTTGAGCCCGCCGATGGAGCTGGTGAAGACCATCGAGCCACCCTCGCCCTGCTCGATCAGGCGCGGCACGGCCACCTTGGCCGTGTGGAAGACGCCGGTGAGGTTGACGTCGATCATGTCCTGCCACATCTCCGGGGTGAGCTCCCACGACTTGCCGTAGGTGGCGATGCCCGCGTTGGCGACGACGATGTCGATCCGGCCCAGCTCCGCGACGCCCTCGTCGAAGGCGGCCTGGAGCCCGGCGAGGTCGCGGACGTCCGCCTTGCGGGCCACGATGCGACGACCCGTCGCCTCGACCTCCTTGACCGTCTGCTCCAGCTCCTCCGGGGTGGCGAGCGGGTAGAACGGCGTGACGCTGTCGATCTCCTCGCAGATGTCCACCGCGATGATGTCCGCGCCCTGCTCCGCCATCCGGACCGCGTGGTTGCGCCCCTGGCCCCGTGCCGCTCCGGTGATGAACGCGACCTTGCCTTCGAGTCGACCCGTCATTCCGTGCTCCTATCTATGCGGATGATTGGAATGGTGATGATTCTGGTCACATCGGGCACCCGTCAACCCTTGCGGGCGCCGACGCGGCTGCGGCAAGGCCGCAGGTTTCGACCTGGCGCGTCCCGACTTGTGGGCCAGGGGTGGCGCATCTCGGAGCCACGGTGATAATAGTGATCACAGAATGTGGTGAGCGCCGCCACACGCACTTCCCAGGAGGACACCCATGGACTTCTCCCTCGACGAGACCCACGAGGACATCCGCGCGGGCGTCCGCACGCTGTGCTCGAAGTTCCCCGACGAGTACTGGATGGAGCGCGACGACCAGCACGAGTTCCCCTGGGACTTCTACAACGCCGTCGCCGAAGGTGGCTGGCTCGGGCTCACGATCCCCGAGGAGTACGGCGGCGGCGGGCTCGGCGTGGCGGAGGCCGCCATCGTCGAGCGCGAGATCGCCGCGTCGGGAGCCGGCATGGGCGGCTGCAGCTCGGTGCACATCGGGATCTTCGGCTTCGAGCCGATCCTCGAGCACGGCAGTGACGACCTGAAAAAGCGGTTCCTGCCCCGAGTGCCCACGGGCGACCTGCAGATCTCGTTCGCCGTGACGGAGCCCGACGCCGGCACTGACACCACCAACCTCTCCACCTTCGCGACGAAGGTCGACGGCGGCTGGTCGATCAGCGGCAAGAAGGTGTGGATCTCCAACGCCCATCAGGCCGAGCGGATGATCCTGCTCGCGCGCACGAAGCCCAAGGACCAGTGCACGAAGAAGACCGACGGCCTGACCGTCTTCTTCGCCCCCATGGACCGCGAGAAGGTCACCATCCGCTCCATCCCCAAGATGGGGCGCAACTCCGTGGACAGCAACGAGCTCTTCATCGACGAGCTCTTCGTGGCCGACGAGGACGTCGTCGGCGAGGTGGACAAGGGCTTCAAGGTCATCCTCACGGGCCTCAACGCCGAGCGCGTCGTCGCCGCCAACGCCATGCTCGGCATCGGCGAGGCCGCGCTGCGTCGCGGCACGCAGTACGCCAAGGACCGGGTCGTCTTCGGCCGCCCGATCGGGCAGAACCAGGGACTCGCCTTCCAGCTCGCCGAGGCCAAGATCCGCCTCGAGGCCGCGGACGCCGTCCTGCAGAAGGCGACCTGGATGGTCGACCAGGGACACGCCGAGGCGGGCGCCCACGCCAACTACGCCAAGTGGCTGTGCGCCGAGGCCGGCTTCTACGCGGCCGACGTGGCGCTGCAGGTGCACGGCGGCATGGGCTACAGCAAGGAGTTCCACGTCGAGCGCTACTTCCGTGAGGCACGGCTCATGCGGATCGCCCCGATCAGCCAGGAGATGGTCCTCAACTACGTGGCCGAGCACGTCCTGGGCCTCCCGCGCAGCTACTGACAGGAGGCGACGATGACCACCACCGACGTCCTGCGCACCCTCGAGCTCGAACGCGCCGGGAAGGAAGTGCTCCACCGCTACCAGCGGCTGGTCGACGCCAAGGACCTCGACGGCCTCGCCGACCTCGTCACCGACGACGTGCTGCTGTCCCGCCACGACGGTGAGCGCCAAGGACGTGAGGCATTCCTCGACCTATACCGCCGCTTCGCCGAGTCCGACGTCACCACGGCGCAGCACATGGCCAGCAACGTCGAGGTCTCCGAGCTCGAGCCCGGCGACGACGACGCCCGCCTCCGCGTCGACTCGTGCTTCCTGGCCATCACCACCCACGTGTCGGGCGAGGCCCGGCTCGTGTGGGGCCGCTACAGCGACGACGTCGTACGACGCGGCGAGCGGTGGCTGGTGGCAGCCAAGCGGATCGCGCTGCTCCGCACGGCGATCGTCGACGAGGACGCCCTGGTCTCCCCCCACGTGGACTCCTTCGGTCCCCGGCACGCATTCGACAGCGAGGAGAAGTGATGAGCACGAGCAGCCCCACCCTGGAGGACCGCCTCCGCAGGCTCGAGGACAAGCAGGCCCTCCTCGACCTGGCGCACCTCTACGGCTTCGTCATGGACGAGCGCGACCTCGAGGGGCTGAGCAGCCTCTTCACCGAGGACGCCCGGCTCGGCTCCGAGGACGGCGTGTTCGACGCCCGGGGCCTGGAGACCATCGCCAAGACCTACCAAGGACGCTACGACGTCCTCGGCGCGACGCACCACTTCGTCCACTCGGCCATCTCGCGCTTCGACGAGTCCGACCCCGACGTTGCTTATGGCCTCGTCAGCGGGCACGCGGAGGTCGTCCGCCAGGGCGAGACCATGGTGGTGGCGCTGCGCTACCACGACGTCTACCGCCGGACACCCGACGGCTGGCGGATCGCCGAGCGGGTGATGGGCTACATGTACTACCTGCCCGTCACCGACTACGTCGAGACGTTGAAGAGCGACGACCGCAGCCTCGTCTACGGCGACCCGCGACCGGCCGACTGGCCGTCCGTGCTGCACGGCAAGGACCTCGGCTGGCTGCGCGCCCACTACACGGCCCGGTCCTGAGGCGGTGGCGGCGGCGATGAGCGAGCGCGCGGGCGAGGCACCCGAGGTGGACGTGGTCGTCCTCGGCAGCGGGTGCGCCGGGATGATGGCGGCGCTCGCCGCCGCCGACGCCGGCGCCACGGTGTCGCTGCACGAGAAGGCCGACGTCCTCGGCGGCACGACGGCGCTCTCGAGCGGCGTGGCCTGGCTGCCCGGCAACAAGTACCAGGCCGAGCACGGCGTCGAGGACTCGATCGAGGACGGTCGGGCCTACCTCACGTCCCTGTCCAACGGGATGATCCTGCCGGAGTTCACCGAGGCGTTCCTCGCCACGATCGGCCCGATGCTCGCGTGGACCGAGGAGCGCACGCCGTTGCGGATGCGGCTGGTGCCGGGCTATCCCGACTACCACCCGGAATTCCCCGGCGGGAAGCCCGGCGGGGGTCGCTCCACGGAGCCCAGCCTGTTCTCCTTCCTCGAGCTGGGCGAGTGGGCCGACCGGTTCCTCGGCTTCCGCCGCTCGATGTACGTCGGCGAGACCCCCGTCGGCGGCGGGACCGGCTTCCTGCCTCCCGAGGTCGAGGAGGAGCGCGCCACCCAGCAGCTCGAGGGCCTGGGTCGCGGGATGCTCGGCGCTCTCCTCAAGGGGCTCCTCGACCATGGGGTCGAGGTCACGACGTCGAGCCGTGCCACGGAGCTCGTGGTCGAGGACGGCCGCGTCGTGGGCGCCCGGTTCGAGGGCGGCGGCGAGGTGCGGGCGCGCCGCGGCGTCGTGATCGCGACCGGCGGCTTCGAGCGCGACCCCGAGCTCGTCCGCGACTTCCTCCGCGGGCCGCTGCGTCATCCTCCGGGCGCACCCACCAACACCGGCGACGGGCTGCGGATGGCGATGAAGGTCGGCGCACAGCTGGGCGTGATGCGGGAGGCCTGGTGGGTCCCCGTGGTCACGATCCCCGGCTTCGACGGAGAGCAGTACTCCGCCCACGGCGTCCAGCTGGTGCAGCGTGAGCGGACGCTGCCGCGCACGATCATGGTCAACGACCAGGGACGGCGCTTCACCAACGAGGCGGCCAACTACAACGCCCTCGGCGGTGCGTTCCACGCCTTCCACCCCACGCACTTCCGCTACGAGAACGAGCCCGCGTGGGTGGTCTTCGACCAGGGCTTCGCCGACCAGTACGGCGGCTACGGCTTCCAGGCTGGCGACCCGGTCCCGGACTGGATCGACCGGGCGGACACGGTCGCCGAGCTCGCCGACACGCTCGGGCTGCCGGGCGACGAGCTCGCCGCGACCGTCGAGCGGTGGAACGAGCTCTGCGCGCTCGGCCGCGACCTCGACCACGGCCGCGGCGACTCGGCGTACGACGGCTGGTGCGGCGACCGCAGCCACTACCCGACGCCGATGGCGACCCTCGGCCCGCTCGACCAGGGGCCCTTCTACGCCAGCCGCGTGCACAGCAGCGCGCTGGGTACCAAGGGTGGTCCACGCACCACGGTGGACTGCGAGGTGCTCGACGTCGACGGCGAGGTCATCGAGGGCCTGTACGCCGTCGGCAATGCCATGGCCGCGGCCACCGGCATGGTCTACGGCGGGGCGGGCGGCACGCTCGGTCCGGCGATGGTCTTCGGCTACCGCTGCGGAAGATCAGCGGCGGGCATGGACACGTGACGCAAATCATGCGCACAATAAGCACCATTGTGCTCGGGGCGGAGTGTCCGTCTCGGATCGACGACAGGAGTGCCCATGTCTGACCGTGCCGCGATCGAAGACCTCGCCAACCGCTACTCCCTCGCCTACGACTCCGCCGACCTGGACGGCATCGAGGCCACCTTCACCGAGGACGCCACGTTCTCGATGGTGATCGCCGGCGGCGACAAGCTGTCCTTCGGACCGCGCGAGGCGATCATGAAGCTGATGCGCGACTCGCTGTCGTCGCAGACCGACCAGCGCCGCCACATCAACTCCAACCTGATCGTCGAGGGCGAGCAGGACGGGGTGACGAGGACCAAGCACTACCTCACCCTGGTGGCGACCGAGGAGGGCCAGATCAGCCTGCTCTCGGCCGGCCTCTACTCGTCGGAGATCGTCGAGGAGGGTGGCTCCCTGCGCTTCCGCTCCCTGCACCTCGACCTCGACAAGGCCTACTGATGAACCAGGGGCTGATCCCGGCCAAGTGGGCGCGGCTGACGCCACGCGCCCAGGCGATCTACGACTCGGCCGACGACCGGCGGGTGAGCTGGGGCGACTTCGACGAGCTCGTGCGGCGCCTCGCCAACGGCCTGCTCGCGCTCGGGCTGACCAAGGGCGACAAGGTCGCCATGCTGTCGCGCAACTGTGTGGAGTTCCAGGCGCTCTACTTCGCCGCGGGACGCGTCGGCCTCGTGACCCAGCCGCTCAACTGGCGCCTGGCCACGCCGGCGCTGGTCGACGTCGTGCGCGACGCGGGGCCGAAGGTGCTGATCACGCAGGCCGAGTTCGCCGAGGTGGCCGCGGCCGTCGGACGCGAGGTCGACCTGGTCGCCTCGCTGTCCTTCGGACCCGGCTCCGACGGCAGCCTCGACGAGCTCGTCGCACGCTCGTCGGACGCCGAGCCCGAGCAGAGCGACCACGTGGGCGAGGACGACCCGTTCTTCCTGCTCTACACCGGCGGCACCACCGGCCAGTCCAAGGGAGCGCTGCACACGCACCGCAGCGCCGCGGCCGGCATGCTCAACCAGACCGTCGCCGAGCGCATCGTGCCGACCGACGTCTACATGCTGACCGGGCAGATGTACCACATCCCGATCGTGCTCGCGATGAACTACCTCAAGCACGGGTGCCCGCTGGTGCTGATGAACTTCGCGCCCAAGCTGGCCCTCGACCTCATCGAGAACGAGAAGGTCTCGGCGTTCCTCGGCGTCACCACGATGCTCAACTGGATGATGGCGGAGGAGAACTTCGCGAGCTACGACCTCTCCAGCCTGCGCAACATCCAGTACGGCGGCGGTCCCATGCCGTCCAACATCGTGCGCCAGGCGCTCGACTCCTTCCCGTGCACCCTCATCCAGGGCTACGGGCAGACCGAGGGCACCACGATGACGTTCCTCTCCCAGGAGGACCACCTCGACGCGATCAACGGGATCCACCCCGAACGGCTCAAGTCGTGCGGTCGGGAGGGCTTCGTGACCAGCGTGCGCGTCGTCGACTTCGACGGCAAAGACGTGCCGAAGGACGGGAAGACCGCCGGCCAGATCATCGTCAAGAGTCCGGCCAACATGGTCGGCTACCTCAACCGCCCCGACCTGACCGCGCAGACCCTGCGCGACGGCTGGATGTGGACCGGCGACGTCGCGACGTGGGACGAGGACAGCTATGTCTTCATCGTCGACCGGGCCAAGGACATGATCATCTCCGGTGGCGAGAACATCTACTCCGTCCAGGTCGAAGAGGCCATCGCGTCCCACCCGGCGGTGCTCGAGGTGGCCGTCATCGGGGTGCCGGACGAGGAGTGGGGCGAGACCGTCAAGGGCTTCGTCGTGCTCAAGCCCGGGATGGAGGCCTCGGAGCAGGAGATCATCGACCAGGCCAAGCAGCACCTCGCCAGCTACCAGAAGCCGCGCTCGGTGGAGTTCGTGAGCGAGCTGCCCAAGGCGCCCACCGGCAAGATCCTCAAGCGCGAGCTGCGCAAGCCCTTCTGGGAGGACCAGGACCGGAATGTCTGAACCTGGCAGCTACGAGGATCGTGTCGGGCGCGAGTTCCCCGGCGGGAGCTACCAGGTCGCCCACTGGCGGGCGTGGCTGGTGGCCGACACCCTCCTCGACGACCCCTGGGACGAGGTCCCCCACCCGGTGCTGGCGTGGATGGCCGGCGTCGGGGGGATGGGGATGACCTGGGACGACCTGTTCGCGTGGTTCGACGCGAGCGCCGAGGACGGCCCCATGTTCGGCGAGCACCACACGACGCTGCACCGTCCCCTCGAGTCGGGTGCCACCTACGCGGTCTCGGGTCGCGTGGTGTCGGTCGACCGCAAGGTCGGCCGACGGGCGGGCACCTTCGACGTGGTGGGCTACGAGCTCGACCTCCACCTCGCCGACGAGCACGTCGCGCGCTGCTACAACTCGATCGTCTTCCCGAGGAGGGCTGCATGAGCGGGACCACCGCGGGTGCGGGTGTCGACGTGGGCCCGGGGACCGTCCTTCCGGCGCTCGAGGTCGAGGTCGACCCCGAGAAGATGAAGGTGATGGCGGCGCTGCTGGCAGACCCCAACCCCATCCACTTCGACACGCGTGCCCTGGCCCGGCTCGGGCTCGAGGAGCGCCCGGTCAACCAGGGCCCGCTCAACATGGGCTACCTGCAGACGATGCTGGCCCGGTGGGCCGGTGGCCGCGACCGCCTGCTGACCTTCAAGGTCCGTTTCCAGGGCAACGTGCTGGGCGGCGACCGCGTCCGCGCGCACGGCGTCGTGACCGAGGTCCGCGACACCGAGCGGGGCCGCGTCGCGTCCTGCGACATCACGCTGGAGGTCGTCGGCGGTGCCGTCGCGCTGTCCGGCACCGCCGACGTCCTGCTGGAGGAGACGACATGACGCTGACCCACGAACCGTCGCAGGCCCGGTTGGGCTTCCAGCTCGCCTACGGCGACACCGACACCGTGGGCATCGCCTACTTCGCGATCTACTACCGCTGGATGGAGCGGTGCTACTCCACGTGGCTCTACTCCCACGGGATCCGCAGCGGGCAGATGGCCGAGGACCTCGGCGCAGTCACGGTGGGGATCAGCTCGGGCTGCCGCTACGTCGACACCGTCGAGGTGTTCGACGAGGTGGTGTGCCAGGCGGTGGCCGATCGGATCGGCACCTCGTCGTACGCGGTGGGGTTCGAGTTCACCCGCGGCGAGCAGCTGGTGAGCAAGGGGCAGATGGTCTTCGCGGCGAGGAACCCGGTCGACTTCAGCAAGACGCCGATCCCGGACAAGCTCCTCGAGGTGATCCGCACCCTGCCTGCCCCGCGCTTCGACATCCAGGTGTGACGGCCGTGTCCGACGAGCGGGACGCGGTCCGTGCCCTCCTCGACCGGGAGGCGTTGCGGGACCTCGTGGCCCGCTACGCGTTCTGCGTGGACGACCACGACCTGGACGCCGTGGCTGTGATGTTCCACCCGGAAGCGGTCTTCGACCGCGACGGGCACGTCGCGACCGGGTGGCACGAGATCGCCTCGACCCTGGAGGCGTCCATGCGAGGCTTCCGGAGGATGCTGCACACGCCGCACGCCGCGGTGGTGGAGCTGACGGGCGAGGACGAGGCGACGGGCACCTCGAGCGGCCACGCGGAGCTGGTGACCAGCCGCGGCGTGCTGCTCGCGGCCTACCGCTACTCCGACGCCTTCGCCCGGTGGGAGGGCCGGTGGGTCTTCACCCGCCGTGAGGTCCGGTTCCTCTACGCCACCTCGGCGGTGGAGTACGCCGCGACGCTCCCCGCCCTCGACCGGGTCCGCTTCCCCGGGGAGGACCCCCGCCCGAGCGCCGTCGTGCCGCTGGACCTGCCGGACGTCACGGAGAGGCGGCCCTCGCCGACGCCCTGAGCCGTCGGCCGGGCGAGGGACGACGCGGCAGCAGGGCGGCTGCCGTCCTGGCGCGCAGGGCGCCCCACCACAGGCCGGTCCCGTAGGCGAGGTCGTCGAGGCGCCGTCCCACCAGCAGCGTCGGCAGGTCGACGTCACGGTCGCGGTGGACGACGGCCGCGACGGCGCTGTCCACCACGACGGCGGTAGTGACCGCCCGACGCACGCCGGGGAGGAGGCATCCGAGCGCCGCGGCGGGCCACCAGTGCCGCAGCAGGAGCGCGGCCTCCTGCCGCACCGACCACCCGAGCCCGCGAACGGCGAGAGAGGCGGCGAGCCCCGCCCGGGTCCGTCGAGGCACCTCTCGCGGCAGGGACCGGGTGATGGACCCGGTCGAGTAGGCGACCGCGGCGACCGCGACCACGGGTGACCACCTCGTCCGCAGCAGGAGGCCGGCGCCTGCGAGAGCGAGGGTGGGGGAGAGCACCGCCGGCGCCACGGCGCCCGGGTGCCGCTCGGCCAGCGGCGCGCCGCCGGTGCCGTAGAGCACCTTGCGGCCCAGCCAGCCGCCGACCGTCGGCCGCACGTCGTGGCCCACGGTCACCGCCGGCTCGTAGCGCACCCGTTGGCCGGACGCGACGAGCCGCCAGACGAGGTCCACGTCCTCGCCGACGCGCAGGTCCACGTCGAACCCGGCGCCGAGGGCCGCCGTACGGCCGACCAGGCAGGCGCTCGGCAACCATGCCACCCCGGCCCCCGGGCGCACCGTGTGCGCGTCCGCTCCGAGGTCGAGGGACGAGAGGGCCGCGTCGTAGCGCTCGAACCAGCGGGGTCTCCCGGAGCGGGCCCGGCCGACGACGCGGGGGGCCACCAGCGCCACCGCCGGGTCGGACAGGTGACGCGTGAGCTCGACCAGTGCGGTCGCCGTCGCCTCGACGTCGGAGTCGACGAAGGCCACGACCGGGGTGCTCACCCGGCGGAGCCCCGCGTTGCGGGCGCCCGCCGGCCCGAGGTTGGAGCCCAGCGCCACGACGGTGGCCCCGTGCCGCTCGGCGACCGCCGCCACGGCGTCGGGGGCGTACGAGGCGTCGTCCACCACGATCACGGCGAGCGGGCGCAGCGCGCCCAGGCAGCGGTCGAGCTGCTCGGGGCGGTCCCGCACCGGGACGACCACCGTGATCTCCTCCGCCGGCACCGGCACGGTCGACCCGAGGACGGGGACGGCGAGGTTGGTGGTGACGAGCCTGTCGGCGACGAGACGGGATGCGGCGTCGGTGACGGTGAGGCGTCGGCCGACGAGGCGCTCCCGGGCCGCGGGGGAGAGCCGGACAGCCGTCAGCGGCGAGCCGCCCACCAGGAGTCGGCCGCCCTCGAGGCGGCGGGTCGAGCGACGCAGCTCGACGGCAGGTCCCGCGGAGACGGCTGCGGCATGGACGGTGGGGGACGTCACCGGTCGCACCTGCTCATGGCGTGAACCCGCCGTCCGCGTGCACGATGGTGCCGTTGACGACGCCGCCGGCACGCGAGGCGCAGAAGGCGATGGCCTCGGCGACCTCCGCCGGCTCCAGGACGCGGCGGAGCAGCTGGTGGCTCGCGAGCTCCTCGGTTGAGACGTCGTAGAGGGCGGCGGTGGCGCGCAGCATCTCGGTGTCGGTCGAGCCCGGCGACACGGCACTGGCCGTGACGCCGGTGCCGACGAGGTCGGCGGCCAGGCCCCGGACGATCCCCACCACCGCGTGCTTCGCGGCGGCGTAGGCAGCCATCCGGAACAGTCCGTGGGAGCCGGCGGCGGAGGCGACGGCGACGAAGCGGCATCCGGCGGGGTCCGGTCCGGCCAACATCGCTGGCACCGTCGCTGCGGCGGTGTTCCACACTCCGGTCGTCACCACCGCCAGGAGGTCGTCGAGCTCGGTGGGCGGCGTCTGCCAGAGGGGTTGTCCGCCGCGGACGATCCCGGCCGCGGCCACCGCGACGTCCAGCCGGCCCCAGGTCCCGACGGCCTCGGCGACCGACTCCGCCAGTGCGCCGCGGTCGCGGACGTCGGCGACGCGCGCGACCACCTGGGCGCCGTGCCGCTCCACGAGGGCCTTGAGCTCGCCGCGGCCCGCGAGGGGCGGCCCCTCGCAGCTGTCGAGGGCGAGCACGCGGTAGCCGTCGGTCACGAGCCGCTCGACGGTCGCGGCGCCGATGCCGCGTGCCGCGCCGGTGACGAGGGCGACCCTGGTCACGGGGCGTTCACCGCCACCCGGGCGACCACGTCATCGACCATGTTCCGCAGGACTGCCGCACCCTCCTCGGCGCTGGCGCCGGCGGGGTCGCCCAGGACGCCGTTGGGCGACACCGCGGCGATCCCGCCCCGCACGAGGTCGGGGAGGATCTCGGCCAGCGGCCGGCAGTCACCCGCCTCGGCCAGCTCGAGGCGGACCTCGCCCGGGCGGAGGTGAAGCATGAGGGACGTCTCGGTGCGGCCGGCGTGCAGGTCGACGTCCTCGGTCGCGCAGGCCACCCACGCGACGTCGTGACCCTCTGACGCGAGCTGGTCGACGGCGCTTCGCAGGGCGGACAGGTTGCCGCCGTGGGCATTGACCAGCACCACGCGCGGGGCCCACGTGCGCAGCGACCGGACGAGCTCGACGACGACGAGGCGAAGCGCCTCCGTGCCGATCGACACGGTGCCCGGGAAGGACTGGTGCTCCCCGCTGGAGCCGTACGTCAGCGGCGGCGCCACCCAGACCCCGGCCTCGGCGCCCCCCATCACTTCGGCGGCGGACGTGGCCACCGCCTGGGCGATCACGTTGTCGGTCTCTAGGGGGAGGTGCGGGCCGTGCTGCTCGACCGAGCCGACCGGCACCAGCACGACCACGGCACCGGCCGCCCGTGGCGACGTCGTCCTCGCCAACAGCACGGTCAGCCCCGGGCGAGCGTGGGGGTCGCGACGTCCCCGAGGTGGGCCGCGCCGAGCGCGCGGTGGAAGTCGGCGGGGACGAGCACGTGCTCAGGGCCGAGATCGTGGATGGAGGAGACCCCGAGGCCCAGCAGCGCCGAGTCGATGCCGGAGCGCAGGACGTCCAGCACGTTGCCCACGCCCTGCTCGCCGTTGGCGGCCAGACCCCACAGGTAGGCGCGGCCGATCATGACGGCGCGGGCGCCGAGTGCGACGGCCTTGACCACGTCGGAGCCGCGGCGGATGCCCCCGTCCATCACCACGTCGAGGTCGGCGCCGACGGCGTCGGAGATGGGCTTCACCATCCGGATGGCCGCCGGTGTCCCGTCGAGGTTGTTGCCGCCGTGGTTGGAGACGGAGAGGGCGTGGACCCCGGCGTCACGGGCACGCAGCGCGTCGTCGACCCGGCACACGCCCTTGAGCATGAACGGCCGGCCGCCGCTGATCTGCGACCACTGCTGGGCCATCCAGGCGACGTCGTCCCACGACGGCGGCGGCGTGGTCATCCACTCGTGGTAGGCGCCGAAGAAGGTGGGAGCCGAGCCCCCCGGAGGGGCGAGGTTGGGGGCGGTGAGGTCGGGGATGTGGCCGGCTCGACCGAAGTTCCACAGCCAGCGCGGCCGCTTCAGCGTGGCCGGCGCCATCCGGATCATCGCCCGGAGGTCGATCCGCTCGGGGATCTCGGGGCTGCCCCAGTCGCGACCCATGGAGAACGACCAGTCGAGCGTCGCGATCAGGCCCACGGAGCCGGCCTCGTGGGCGCGCTGCATCCGCTGGACCATGACGTCGCGATCGCCTGTCCAGTACATCTGGAAGAACGTCCGCGCGCCGGTGGCCGTGACCTCCTCGACCGACTTGGAGGCGAAGTTGGACAGCCCCATCACGGTGCCGCGCGACGCGGCCGCCCGGGCGACGGCGACCTCGCCGTCGGGGTGCACCGCCTGCACGCCGGTGGGGCTGATGAGGACGGGGAGCGAGACGTCCTGGCCCATCACCGAGGTCTCCATCGAGCGGACGGGCTGCTGGCCCGCGACCACGGGCGCCAGGCCCAGCTCGGCGAACGCCGCCTGGTTGTCCGCCACAGTCTGGCCACGCTCGGAGCCGGCCACCAGTGCGCCGTATACCGGGGCCGGGAGGCGCTTGCGGGCGCGCTCCTGGGCCACGGCGACGGACTCGAACCAGGGGTTGGGCTTCCAGGGGTTGTCGAACTTCATCGCACGTCTCTCTCGGGTTGGTGCCGGGTCGTCGTCGCGTCTCGGGGCCACGACGACGACCCGGAGCTCAGGGGGTGAAGCCGGCGAGCGGGCTCTCGGCGCACGCGGAGACCGGCGGTGCGGCGGGCGCGTCGGCGCCGGGGCGTCGGGTGAGCGTCAGCATCACGGGCTGGTTGCGGGTGGGGGTGGCCTTCGAGTGGTCCTGGCTGGCTGCCGGGACCGTCCGTTCACCGGCCAGCGCGGCCTCGCCGTACCCCTGGACGCACTCGGGGTCGGGGCCGTCGAGCGGCAGGCCGGTGAAGAACTTGGCCGCCATGCATCCGCCCCGGCAGGAGTCGAAGAAGGCGCACGAGGAGCACGCCCCACCGGTCTGGGGCGAGCGGAGGTCCGCGAAGAGCGCGGACTCCTGCCAGACGCGCCGGAACCCGCCGTCAGCGAGCAGGTTGCCGGCCAGGAAGTTGTCGTGGATGGCGAACGGGCAGGCGTAGACGTCACCGATCGGGTCGATGAGGCACACCACGCGCCCGGCGCCGCAGAGGTTCAGCCCGGGCAGGGCCTCGCCGAACGCGGCGAGGTGGAAGAACGAGTCGCCGGTGAGCACGCCCTCGCCGTGGCCCATCAGCCAGTCGTAGAGCTCGCGCTGTTGCTCCGGGAGGGGATGCAGCTCGTCCCACACGTCCGCGCCGCGACCGCTGGGGCGCAGCCGGGTGAGGCGCAGCGTGGCGCCGAACCGGTCGGCCAGCGCCTTGAACTCGTCGAGCTGGCCGATGTTCTGCCGGGTGCAGACGACCGAGATCTTGGCGTCGGAGAAGCCCGCGTCCTGCAGGTTCTGCAGCGCCGTCAGCGCGGTGTCGTAGGAGCCGGGACCGCGCACGTAGTCGTTGACGTCGGCGGTGGCGCCGTCCAGGGAGATCTGCACGTCGACGTAGCCGTTGCAGGCCGGCGAGGCCAGGAACGCTGCGCGCTCCGGGGTGAGCCGCACCCCGTTGGTCGAGAACTTCACGCCCACCTGGTGGTCGACGGCGTACTGGAGCAGGTGCCAGAAGTCCGGACGGATGGTGGGTTCGCCTCCGCCGATGTTGACGTAGAAGACCTGCATCCGCTGTAGCTCGTCGATGACCGCCTCGCACTGCTCGGTGGTCAGCTCGCGCGGGTCGCGTCGCCCGCTGCTCGACAGGCAGTGGGCGCACTCGAGGTTGCACGCGTAGGTCAGCTCCCACGTCAGGCAGATCGGCGCGTCCAGACCGAGCTCGAACTGCTCGACGAGGCTTCCCGTCACCGGGCGCTCAGGGGCGAGCGTCATGCCGCCACCTCCCGGCCGCGCGCGCGGATCATGTCGGTCCGGGCGAGCCCGGCGAGCGCCTCGGCGTACGCCGCGTGCTCCGGCTCCGGGACGCCGGCGGCGACCAGCGCCGAGCGGACGTCGGGCTGCTCGGCGAGGGCCCGGACGACGGCGACCAGCTGGGGACGCTTGAGGAACGTCAGCTTGCGGTTGCCGAAGTGGTAGGCGAGCGCACCGAACGGCTCGGGCCGCAGGGCCACAGCGGGGGACAGGGTCCAGGCCTCGTCCAACATGGGGGAGGGCATCAGTAGACGCCGCACATGCCGTCGATCGAGACCTCCTCGATCAGGCTCTCGGCCGTCAGGGGCTCGGTGCCGGGCTGCTCGTCGGTGGCCTGGACGGTGGACTCGGTGCGGGCGGCGCTGGTGGAATTCATGCTATTCCTCCTCATGAATAGGCTGGTTGCGTCACCATAGATGCACTCGTGGCCGAAAAGGAAGGGCCAGGTGTCGCACGTGTCCAGCAGGTCATCGGCCGGACGGCCGGAAGCGACGAGCCACGCCGCCATCGAGCAGGCGGCGTTCCGGCTCTTCGCCCAGCGTGGCTTCGCCGCGACCACCCTCGATGCCATCGCGGACGCGGTCGGGGTCGGGCGACGCACCCTCTTCCGCTACTACGCCTCGAAGAACGACATCCCGTGGGGACAGTTCGACCGCACCCTCGAGGGCTTCCGCGAGATCTTCGCGAGCATCCCGGACGACGTCGGCCTGTACGAAGCGATCGGCCGCGCCATCACGGAGTTCAACAGCTTCCCGCCCGACGCGTCCCCGCCCCACGAGGAGCGGATGAGGCTGATCCTCCGCACGCCGGCCCTGCAGGCACACTCGGTGCTCCGCTACGCCGAGTGGCGCCAGGTCATCGCCGACCACGCCGCCTTGCGGCTCGGCGTGCCGGCCGACTCGCTCGAGCCGCGACTCCTGGGCCACGTCGGCCTGGCGCTCGCGCTCGCGGCGTACGAGTCGTGGCTCGACGACCCCGCGACGCCGATCTCCGAGCTGCTGGCGCAGGGCCTGGCACACCTGGCCGACCACGCATCGACCGCTCGACGGGGTGCGTGAACCGCTCCCTCCGCGTGGGAAGTCGAGGGAGCACGACCGCGACGCGGGCACTGTCGTCGGTCCCTGCGGGCTGTCCGCGAACCGGGCACGGGGCTTGCGCCGGGCTCCGGAGTGTGCGCAAGATCATGAACACAAATCGCATGATTCGCTTTGTTTTGACCACAACGGAGGAAGAACATGAAGACTGTCGGCGCACTTCTGTGGGAGCCCGGAACCAACTCGGGCTGGTCGGTCGAGGAGATCGAGCTCGACGGCCCCAAGTCGGGCGAGGCGACCGTCAAGCTCGCCGCCTCCGGCATCTGTCACAGCGACGACCACCTCGACACCGGCGACATCCCGCTGCCGTGGGCCCCGGTCCTCGGCGGCCACGAGGGCGCCGGCGTGGTGACGGAGGTCGGGGAGGGCGTGACCGACCTCGAGGTGGGCGACCACGTGGTCCTGTCATTCCTGCCGAGCTGTGGCAAGTGCCGGATGTGCGTCAACGGCCAGTCCAACATGTGCGACCTGGGTGCCGGCGTCCTCGGAGGCACCTCGCCCGACGGCACCCACCGCATCCACGCCCAGGGCAAGGGCGTCGGCGCGATGTCCTACCTCGGCACCTTCGCGCCCTACGTCACCGTCCCGACCACGGCCATGATCAAGATCGACAAGGACATCCCCCTCAAGACGGCGGCCCTGATCGGCTGCGGCGTGCCCACCGGGTGGGGATCCGCGGTCTACGCGGCAGACATGCAGCTCGGTGACATCGTCGTGGTCATCGGCACCGGAGGCGTCGGCATGAACGCCGTGCAGGGCTCGCGCCAGCGCGGCGCCAAGCACATCGTCGCTGTCGACCCGGTGGCGACCAAGCGCGAGCTGGCGCCGCAGTTCGGCGCGACCCACACCGCCAAGGACCTCGCGGAGGCCGCCGAGCTGGTCGCGGGATTCACCAACGGGCAGGGCGCCGATCGCGTCATCATCACGGTGGGTGTGCTGACCCCCGAGATCCTGCAGCCCGCACAGGAGATGACCCGTCGCGGCGGCACGCTGGTGGTCACCTCGGCCGCACCCGTCATGCAGCGCGACATCCAGCTCGACCTGTTCACCTTCGCGATGTCGGGCAAGCGGATGCAGGGCACGCTCTACGGCTCGACCAACGCCCGCAACGACATCCCGCTCATCGCGGACCTCTACCGCCGTGGTGAGCACAAGCTCGACGAGCTGATCACCAAGGAGTACAAGCTCGAGGACATCAACACCGCGTTCCAGGACATGCGCGAGGGCAAGAACATCCGCGGCGTCATCGTCTACGACGACTGACAGGGGCGCACCATGACCCATCACGTGACGGATCGTGCCGGTGACGAGCTAGCCATCGTCCGCGCCACCCACACCTACGCCCTCGGCCTGGACCGCTTCGAGCCCGAGCTCGCCCTGTCGGCGTTCTCCTCCGACGCGGTCTGGGACGCCACGGCCGTGGGCCTGGCCCGTCTGGAGGGCCACGACCAGATCCGGGAGTTCTTCGAGAACGACGCCAAGGCCATCGACCGGCAGTTCCACATCCTCACCAACCACATCGTGGAGTTCGTGGACGACGACCGGGCGCGCGGCACCAACTACGTCTTCTCCGAGGGGGAGACCGCCTCGGGGGCGGCGTTCAAGGCGATCGCCCTCAACGAGGACACCTACGTCCGCACGGCGGAGGGGTGGCGGATCTCCAGCCGCGTCATCTCGCCGTTGACCACGCCGCAGATGGAGGGCTTCGACGTATGAGCCGGACAGCCACAGACAAGTCGGTGGTCGAGGCCTACCTCGACGCCGTGGGCTCGCTCGAGGTCAGCAAGGTGGCCCCGCTCTTCCACGACCACGGGCGGGTGCTGCTGCCGTACGCCCCGCTCGGGATCCCGCAGGAGGTGGCGGGGCGTCCCGCCATCAAGGACTACTACGAAGCGCTGCCGCAGATGATCACGGCGCTCAACTTCTCCGACTACCGGATCCGGGCGACCGAGGTCCCCGGGGAGTACGTCGCGGAGTACACGTCCGACGCCTCGATGCGCGCCACGGGCGCGTCGTACCGCAACACCTACATCACCAAGGTGACCGTGACCGACGGCCTCATCGCCGAGCTCACCGAGTTCTTCGACCCGGTCCGTCTGGTCGAGGCACTGGGAGGCGAGCTCGTGGCGCCTCCGGGCGTCGAGGACAGCCAGGACGGTCGCGCCTGAACGTCTGCTCGCGGGCGAACCGCGCCCTTCCCGACCACGCTCCGGCGTGCACGTCTGAACATCGAGAGGAACACCATGACCCAGACCAGTGAGCGCGTGGACAGCCCCGTCCGCAGCTTCGACCAGCTCTTCATCGGGGGCGCCTGGACGGCGCCCGCGACCTCGGACGTCATCGAGGTCGTCTCACCCATCGACGGCAAGGTGATCGCCACCGTGCCGGAGGCTCGCGAGGCCGACGTCGACCGCGCCGTCGCCGCGGCGCGCAAGGCCTTCGACGAAGGCCCGTGGCCGCGGATGTCGCCCGCCGAGCGGGCGACCTACCTCGCCCGCGTCGGCGAGGAGGTCGTCAAGCGGATCCCGGAGATGGCCGAGGCCTTCACCTGGGAGATCGGCGCGCCCGCGCCCGTGTCGCAGGCCTTCCACGACAACGCCCGCAAGATGTGGGGGGACTCCTCCACCCTCCACGAGCGGTTCACCTTCGAGGAGGAGCGCACCTGGGAGGGTGGCCGCGGCCGGCTCGTGCGCGAGCCCGTGGGCGTCGTGGCGGTGATCATCCCCTGGAACGGCCCGGTGGCGACCGCGTCGCTCAAGATCGGCCCCGCCCTGGCCGCCGGGTGCACCGTGGTCTTCAAGCCTGCCCCGGAGGGGCCGGTCAGCACCATGCTGCTGGCCGAGGCGTTCGAGGCCGCGGGACTGCCCGAGGGCGTCATCAGCGTGCTCCCGGCCGGGCGCGAGGTGGGCCAGTACCTCGTCGAGCACCGCGACGTCGACAAGGTCTCCTTCACCGGCTCCACCGCCGCCGGCCGTCAGATCATGGCGTCCGTGGCCGACCGGATCGGGCGCGTCAGCCTGGAGCTCGGGGGCAAGTCGGCGGCGATCATCACCGACGACGCGCCCCTCGACAAGGTGCTCCCGACGCTGGTCTTCGCCGGCGTCGCCAACTCCGGGCAGGTGTGCGCGGCGCTGACCCGCGTCCTGGTGCCGCGCGAGCGGCAGGACGAGGTGACCGAGGCGCTCGCCGCGGCCTACGCCGGCCTCACCGTCGGCGACCCGCGCGAGGAGGGCACCGTGATCGGCCCCCTGGCCGCCGAGCGGCAGCAGCAGCGGGTGCTCGACTACATCCGCGTCGGCAAGGAGGAGGGTGCGCGCCTCGTCACCGGCGGGGGCGTTCCCGAGGGCCTCGAGGACGGCTACTACGTCGAGCCCACGATCTTCGCCGACGTCACCCGCGACATGCGGATCGCCCAGGAGGAGATCTTCGGCCCGGTCGTCTCGGTGATGCCCTACGACGACATCGAGGAGGCGATCGACATCGCCAACTCGACCGAGTACGGCCTCTCGGGTGCGGTCTACGCCGCCGACGACGAGACCGCGGAGGCGATCGCGCGCCGGATCCGCACCGGCCAGATCGGGGTCAACACGTGGGACATGTGCGTCACCCAGCCGTTCGGGGGCTACAAGCAGTCCGGGCTGGGCCGTGAGGGCAACGTGGAGGGCCTCGGGGCGTTCCTGGAGACCAAGCTGATCATGCACTGACCGCGCCTCACGAGGGCCCGGGTGGATCAGTCCACCCGGGCCCTCGTCATGTCCGGGAACGCTCCGTGCGGCCAACCTTCGGAGTAATCAGTCCAATCATGCGCACGAATGGTTGACACGAACCGTGATCATGATATTCACTCTTGCCAGATGTGATGGACGCCACGGCACAGGAGGCAGCGACGATGACCCACCCCAGCTCTGACACCCCGGTGATCGTTGTCGGCGCGGGCCTCTCCGGCCTGGCCACCGCCTTGGCCTCGGCCATCAACGGCCGGCCGGCAGTGGTCCTCGAAGCCGCCGAGCTGGTCGGCGGAGCGGCCGCATACTCCGGCGGTCAGGTGTGGTGCGGCGCCAACCATGTCGCGGAGCGCGAGGGCATCACGGGTGACTCCAAGCAGCTCACGGAGACCTACATCCGCGACGTCGCGTCGCACCTGGCTCCCGAGGTCCTCGACGAGCAGGCGCTGCTGCGGTGGATCGACACCTCGCCGGCGGCGATGAAGTGGTTCGAGGACCACGACGCCATCCGGTGGACCGTGATCCCCGGCCTCGCCGACTACCACAACGAGGCGGACGGCGCGCTGCCCGCGGGCCGCTACCTCACCAACGAGGTCATCGACGGCTCCGTCCTGGGGCAGTGGCGCGACAAGCTGCGCTACAGCCCCTACTTCCCGGTGGGCACGACCTACCGCGAGCTGCTCGAGAAGGGTCGCCGCGCGACCTACGTCGACGACAGCGGCGAGGAGCAGAGCGCGACGAAGCGATCGCACGCCGGTCTGCCCGCCTTCGGCCTCTCCGACGGCACCGAGTTCGAGAAGGCCGCCTCCGACGACCCGCTGACCTACGGCACCGGTGTCGTCGCCAGCTTCCTGCGGCGCGTGCTGGCCGAGGACGCCGTGGAGATCCGCACCGAACACCGCGTCACCGAGCTGCTCACCGAGGACGGCGGCGTGGTCGGGGTGCGCGCCACGACCCCCGACGGCGAGGTGGAGCTGCGTGGGCCCGTGGTGCTGGCGACCAGCACCTACGACTGGGACCCCGAGCTGGTCGAGGAGGTGCTCGGCCTCGGTCCCGAGGACTGGGGCTCGGTGGCCCCGGAGACGCTGCGCGGCGACGGCATCAAGCTGGCCCGCCAGGTCGGCGGGCAGATCGCCAAGATCCCGGCCAACGCGACCCCGATCCTCCCCGGCTGGCGCTCCGAGGTCGGCACCGGCTTCGGCTACGGGCCGGAGTACGCCATGCCGCACTCGATGATCGTGGACAGTCGCGGCAACCGCTTCTGCAACGACTCCTACTGGGTCGACATCTGCCGGAGGACCCTCGACCCCGACGACACGCACCTGCCGTTCTTCCTCATCTGGGACGACCAGCACCGGGTGAAGTACGGCCTCGGGGCCACGCCCCCCGGCGGCGAGTACCCCGACGGCTGGGTCGAGACGGCCGAGACCCTCCAGGAGCTCGGGGCCAAGCTCGGCGTCGACGGCGCCCAGCTGGCGCGCACCGCCGAGCGGTTCAGCGAGAACGCCGAGCGGGGCGAGGACCCCGACTGGGGGCGCGGCTCGGTCGACTACGTCAACAAGTTCGCCGGCGACCCCGGCAACCTGCCCAGCCCCGTGCTGGGCCCCATCACCAAGTCCCCCTTCCACGGGCTCCGACTGCGCTTCGTCGGGACCGGGATCGGGACGTCTGGCGTGCGGATCGACGGGGACGGCCGCGTCCTCGACGAGGCAGGGGCACCCGTCCCGGGCCTCTACGCCGCAGGCTCGGTGGCCGCCCTGACGACCACCGGCACCGCCTACAACTCGGGAATCGCGCTCGGGCGTGGGCTGACCCTGGGATTCCTGGTCGGTCATGAGCTGTCCGGCAGCCCCATCGCCTGACGCCTCGCCTCGTCCATCCGCCCCCGCGGCTGGACTGCAACCACAACTAGCTGGAGGAATGATGAGCAGAGCGCGGATGCGCAAGACCCTGATGGCGGGCCTAGCCTTGGCCACCGCGTTCGGCGCGGCGGCCTGTGGCAGCGACGACGCCGCGGGCTCCGGTGGCGACGGCGGCATCGCCGACACCATCACCGTCGCCCAGGTTCAGGACCAGACCGGTGCCGTGGCCTACGCCGGAGTGGGCGCCAAGGAGGGTGCCGAGCTCGCGCTCGAGGAGATCAACGACCAGGGCTTCCTCGGCGACGGCGTCACGATCGAGATGGAGGAGTACGACACCGCGGGCGAGATCGAGCGGGCGTCGAGCGAGATGAGCAAGGCGATGGCGGACAAGAACGTCTCGGCCATCCTCGGTCCCACGCAGAGCCAGCAGGCCGCGACTGTGGCTCCGCTGGTGGGCCGCTCGAAGGTTCCCACGGTCTTCACCCAGGCCGGCGCCGAGGGCATTGTGTCCAACGACTACACCTTCCGCGCCACCCCGCCGATGGAGAGCTACTACGAGCCGGTTCTCGACCACCTCGAGGCAGAGGGCGTCAAGACCCTCTCGGTGCTCTACAACGCGACCTTCCCGACCTTCGCCCTGCTCGGCGAGAAGGACGTCCCGGCCATGGCCGAGGAGCGCGGCATCGAGGTCGTGCAGTCCCTGCCGGTGCAGATGACGACGCAGGACTTCGCCGGCCAGTCGCAGCAGATCGCGAGCGAGGACCCCGACGCCCTCGTCATGCTGCTGATCGCGCCGCAGTCCGTCACGGCGCTCGGCCAGCTCAAGGACGCCGGCTACGACGGCACCATCACGGCCACGTCCGTGCAGGCGGCCGGCAACATCAAGGAGGCCGGTGCCGACGCCGACGGCCTCATCTACCCGGTGCCGTTCTCGGTCGCGATGGACAGCGAGAGCTCGGTGGCGTTCACCGAGGCGTTCCGCAAGAAGTTCGACAAGGACCCCAACCCCTACAACGCCGACGGCTACGACGCCATGTGGTGGATCGCCCGCGCCATCAAGGCCTCGGGTGACTCCTCCCGCGAGGGCATCCAGGAGGGCCTGCAGAAGGTCGCCTCGGAGGGCTACGACGGCGCGATGGGAGCGGTGACCTTCGAGGGCAACGACGCCCGGGTGCCCGGCGCTCTCGTCCAGTGGCAGGACGGCAAGGAGAGCCTGGTCGAGTGAGCGGCGTCGTCGGGGCGGCCGTGAGGCCGCCCCGACGACACCGACCGGTCCACCCACCCCGTCCATCGAGAGGAACTCCCGTGCAAGACCTGCTCAACGCGGCCACGCTGGGTTCGATCTACCTGCTGTTCGCCCTCGGCATGGCCCTGGTCTGGGGGACCCTCGGCATCCTGAACTTCGCCCACGGCGCCACGTTCATGTTCTCGGCCTTCGTCGGTCACGTGATCACCCAGAAGACCGAGCTGCCCTTCCTCGGCGTCATCGCCGTGGCGGTGGTGGTCGGTGCCCTGATGTCGGCCCTGACCCAGCTCCTCGCCTTCCAGCCGATCCTCAAGCGGGCCAAGAACCAGCATGCTGCCGAGCTGCGGATCCTCATCGGCGGCATCGGGGTGGCCGCCATCCCGCTGGCCATCGCCCAACGCGAGACCCGGTCGTCGCCCTTCGGGTTCCAGAGCTCCTACGAGCGTGCGGTCTTCGACGTCTTCGGGCTGCGGATGACCTCCACCGCCGCGGTGATCGTGGTGGCCGGGCTGGCCCTCGGGATCGGCCTCACCGTCTGGCTGCTCCGCTCGCGCCACGGCCTCGCGCTGCGCGCCATCGGCGTCGACTCCGAGACCAGCGCGGCGATGGGCGTCAACCGCCCGGTGCTGGCCTTCGGGACGATGGCCGTCGCTGGCGGCCTCGCCGGCCTGGCCGGTGCGCTGCTCACCTTCCACCTGGGCGCGATCGCCCCGGAGACGGGCGACCAGCTCATCATCAAGGCCTTCGCCATCATCGTCCTCGGCGGCCTCGGTTCGATGGCCGGCACGGTGATCGGCGCCTACGTCCTCGCCGGAGCAGAGACTGCTGTCCTCAACCTCAACTGGGGCACCTGGGTCGACGCCGTCTCCTTCGGCCTGATCTTCCTCATCCTGCTCGCCAGGCCGCAGGGCCTGCTCGGACGCAAGGAGGTGCGGCGCACATGAGCACCTGGTACGACATGAACGTCGTCCTGATCCAGACGACGCTGACCACGCTGCTCCTGGCCCTCAGCATCCAGGTGCCCCTGCGGTTCGGAGTCTTCTCCTTCGCCGGCGTCGGCGCCTTCGGCATCGGCGGCTACGGCGCGGCGATGGCGATGGTGCACCTCGGCTGGTCCACGTGGCCGGCGATCGCGCTGGCGTCCGTGGTGGCCGGTGTCGTCGTCTTCCTGCTCGGGCTCGTGGTGCAGCGGCTGACCGGCCTCTACATGGGCATGGCGACCATCGCGTTCACGCTGATCGTGTCCGTCCTCGCCGTCAACGGCGGCGACTGGACCGGTGGCCCGATGGGCCTCTACGGCGCCCTGGGCGAGATCTCGGTGCTCCAGATCGTCGTCGTCGTGCTGGTCGTGGTCGGTCTGCTGCAGGTGACCGAGCTGCGCGGCATGGGCCGGCGCATCGACGTGGTGCGCGACGACCCGGAGCTCGCCAACGCGCTCGGCGTCGACGTCGCGCGCTACCGCCAGCTCTCGTTCTTCGTGTCCGGCCTCATCGGCGGGCTGGCCGGAGCCATCACGACGCTCCTGCGCAGCACGATCACTCCGTCCGAGGTCAACTTCCACCTCGTCATCCTCGCTCTGACGGCGATCGTGGTCGGCGGGTCGCGGTCGTGGGTGGGCGCGCTCATCGGGGCGGTGATCTTCGTGTGGCTGCCGACGTGGATCGGCTTCTTCGCCGAGTGGGAGCGGGTCGCCTACGGCTTCATCGTCGCCCTCGCGGCGATCTACCTCCCGAGCGGCGTCCTCGGCGTCGTGAAGGACGCGTGGCACCGCTTCAGCACCCGAGACGAGCGTGCCCGCGTGGCCGCCCTGGCCGAGGAGGCCTGACCCCGATGTCAGACACCACGACGACCCGAGCGGACCGCACACCGCTCCTGGAGGTCCGCGACGTCGCCGTCCACTTCGGTGGCGTGAAGGCGGTGGACGGGATCAGCCTCGAGCTGCACCCCGGCCGGATCTATGGCGTGCTGGGTCCCAACGGCTCGGGCAAGTCGACCCTCCTGGGCGCCATGACTCGACTGACGCCGATGACGCGCGGCGCCTTCGTGTTCGAGGGCAAGGACTACACCAGGCGTCCGGCGCGGACGGTCCACCACATGGGCATCGCGCGCACCTTCCAGACCGTGCGTCTCCTGGAGGACCGGTCCGTGCGCGACAACATCCTGCTGGGCGCCGACGCGCTCGCGAAGGACACCCGCAAGGAGGCGGAGAGTCGCGTCGACGAGGTGATGGAGCGGGTCGGCGTCAAGGAGATCGAGCGCGTGCGGCCCGACGAACTCTCCTACGGCATGCAGCGTCGGGTGGAGTTCGCCCGGGCCATCATCGCCAAGCCGCGCCTGCTCCTGCTCGACGAGCCGACCGCGGGCATGAACACGGCCGAGCGCGAGGAGATCGGCAGCCTCATGCGCCAGCTTCTCGACGAGGGGGTCACCCAGTTCATCGTGGAGCACGACGTGCAGATGATGGTGGAGACCTGCGACCACCTGTTCGCCATGAACTTCGGAAAGCTCATCGCCGAGGGTTCGCCGACCGACGTCGTACGTCACCCGGCGGTCCAGGAGGCGTACCTGGGAAAGAGGGCGGGGAAGCATGCTTGAGGTCAAGGATCTCCACGTCAACTACGGTCCGGTCCACGCGGTCCACGGCGTCTCGTTGTCGGCGCAGGAGGGCCGGGTGACCCTGGTCCTCGGCGCCAACGGCGCCGGGAAGTCCACCAGCCTGCGCGCGGTCGCGGGCCTCCACAAGCCGCGTTCGGGCGCGATCGAGCTCGACGGTCAGTCGATCTTCGGCCTGCCGGCCCACAAGGTCGTGCGGCGCGGGATGGCCCTCGTGCCGGAGGGTCGCAAGATCTTCTTCCCGCTGACCGTCGAGGAGAACCTGCGCATGGGTGGCTACACGGCATCGCGCGCCAAGGGCGACAAGACGATGGCCCAGGTCTACGACACCTTCCCGGTCCTCGCCGACCGACGGGCCTCGGCCGCCGGCCTGCTCAGCGGCGGCGAGCAGCAGATGCTCGCCTTCGGCCGGGCGCTCATGTCGCAGCCGCGGCTCATGCTCATGGACGAGCCCTCGATGGGGCTGGCCCCGACGATGGTCGACACGGTGATGTCGAGCGTGAAGGCCATGGCCGAGTCGGGCATCGGCATCCTCATGGTCGAGCAGAACGCCGACGCCGGGCTCGAGCTCGCCGACACGGTGGTCATCGTCACCCGCGGCGAGACCGTCTGGACCGGCACCGCCGCCGACGCGCGCGGCGACAAGGCGATCGTGCACGCGATGCTCGGCGAGGCAGCCCTCGATGACGCCTGAGGTCGTCGGGGCGGCTCCCGGACGACCGGGGGACCGCGACATCGAGGACCTCGCGGCGGCCCGGTTGGGCGTCGAGGGCCAGCACGAGCTGTGGCAGGCCCAGACCGAGGCGGTGCTCAGCTTCCTCCAGGACGGCGAGCCGACCTCGGTGGTGATGAGCTTCCTGGTCGATGACGAGGGGCGCTTCTGGTTCGCCACTGTCGAGGGCCGGCGCCAGGTGCGCGGCATCGACTCCGATCCCCGGGTGGCGGTCGTGGTGTCCAACACCGGCACCGACCTGCCCGGCCGACGCATGGTCGCGCTGCGCGGTCGCGCGAGCGTGCACCGCGACCGCGACGTCGTCATGGGGACGGTGGAGCGCCTCGCGCCCCGCCTCGCGCCGGACGACCCCCAGGCCTTCTTGCGGCTGCTCGACAGCCCGCACCGCGTCGTCATCGAGGTCGTCCCGACCCGGGTGACCGCCTCTCACGACTCCACCAGGTTGGCGGGCGACGGGCGCGGCGGGCGCCGGGAGGAGTGAGGCCGTGACGGGCACGAGCATCGGTGACTGGCTGGGTGCGGTCGCACAGGACGCCGTACGAGGCTCGGCGTCGGTGGTCGTCGAGGACGAGAGCACCGACGCCCGGTCGCTCGACCGCGACGCCGAGGCGGTGGCCTCAGGCCTGCTCGCCCTCGGACTGCGACCCGGTGACCGGGTCGCGGTGCTGGCACCCGCGCGCCTCGCCTCGCTCCAGGCATGGTTCGGCATCGCCCGCGCCGGCCTCGTGGAGGTGCCGCTCAACCCGGCGTCCGGGGAGGTGCTGCTCGCGTGGTGCCTGGCCAGGTCGCGGGCCCGGGTGGTGGTCTGCGAACCGGCGCTGCTGCCGCAGCTCGCGGCGGCGCTGCCCGGGTCGACGGTCGAGCACGTCGTCGTGCTCGAGGGCGAGGTGCCCGCTGAGGCGGAGTCGCCGGCGGACCTCGGCACCAGCCGGTTCGGCGACCTCCTCGCCACCGGTCCTATCGTGCTGCCGGAGGTGCGCCCGAGCGACGTGGCGGTGATCCTCTACACCTCCGGCACCACCGGGCCGCCCAAGGGCGTGCTGCTGTCCCACCGGGCCAACGTCAACCTCGCGCGGCACACGGTCGAGCTGATGGGCTACACGCCCGACGACCGGCTCTACAGCGTGTTCCCGCTCTACCACTCCAACGCGCGCTACTGCTCGGTGATGGCGGGGCTGGAGGCGGGCGCCGACGTGCTGCTGCACCGGCGGTTCACCGCCTCGGGTTTCTGGGACATCTGCCGACGCGAGGCCATCACTGCGTTCAACTACCAGGGCGCCATGATGAGCATCCTCCACAAGCAGGAGCCCCGGCCCGACGACCGCGACCACCGGGTGCGGGTGGCCTTCGGAGCGCCCTGCCCGGCAGAGGTCTTCGAGTCGTTCGAGGAGCGCTTCGGGGTCCACCTCACCGAGATCTACGGCAGCACCGAGACCTCCCTGATCTGCGAGATGCCGCCGGAGCGCCGGCGCATCGGGACCGCGGGACAGGAGTCCTCGCTCTACCACGTGGCGGTCGTCGACGAGTGGGACCGCGAGGTCCCCCGCGGGACGCCCGGCGAGATCGTCGCCCGGCCCAAGCGGCCGGGGTGGATGTTCGACGGCTACGACGGCGACCCCGCCGCGACGGCCTCGGCGTGGCGCAACCTGTGGTTCCACACCGGCGACCGCGGGGTGCTGGACGACGGCGGCTTCCTCACCTTCCTCGACCGGGTCAAGGACACGGTCCGGCGGCGCGGGGAGAACGTCTCCACCTGGGAGGTCGAGCGGGTCGTGGCCGAGCACCCCAGCGTCGCACAGGCAGCGGCGTACGGCGTCTCCTCCGAGCTCTCGGAGGAGGAGGTGATGATCGCCGTCGTGCCGGCACCGGGGGCGACCGTCGACCCGGCTGACCTGCTGGCCCACTGCGCGGGGCGCCTGACGAGCTTCGCGACCCCGCGCTTCGTGCGCACCGTCGACGCGCTGCCGCTGACGCCGAGCCAGCGGGTGGAGAAGTACCGCCTCCGCGAGGAGGGGGTCACCCACGACACCTACGACCGGGAGGCTTCGTGAGCGACTCCGCGCACGTGCTCGGCAGCTACGAGCGGTTCCGCCTGACCACGCCCGAGCCAGGCGTCCTCGTCGTGACGATGTCCCGACCGGACAAGCTCAACGCGATGGACCAGCTCTGGTTCGCCGAGCTGACGCGACTCATGCGGGCCGTGGGGAAGGACGGCGACGACCACCGTGCCGTCGTGCTGACCGGCGAGGGCCGGGCGTTCTCCGCCGGCGGCGACATCGACATGTTCCACGCCCTGGCCGGGGACGTGGCGCTCGTGCGGCCGCACCTCGCTCGGGTCTATGAGGCGTTTCACGCCGTCGAGAAGTGCGCGGTCCCCGTCGTGGCGGCCGTCAACGGACTCGCCTTCGGCGGCGGCACCGAGCTGACGCTGGCCTGCGACATGGCCCTGGCGGGCGAGGCGGCGACGTTCTCCTTCAAGGAGGCCTCGGTCGGGCTGATGCCCGGCTACGGCATCGTCCGCGCTCCGGACGTCATCGGCCGGCACTGGACGCGCTACCTCGCCCTCACGGGGCGTACGGTCGACGCCGCGTTCGCCGAGGGGATCGGGCTCGTCCAGGAGGTGCACCCGGACGACGCGCTGCTGGATGCGGGGATCGCGCTTGCCGCCGAGGTCGCCCGGAACTCGCCCCTCGCCGTCCAGGTCGGCAAGGCGTTCGTCAACCGGGGGACGGAGACGGGCTACCCGGAGTCGGTCGAGGCGGTCGCCCTGCTCTTCGGCACCGACGAGCACCGGGAAGCGGTCGCTGCCTTCCGGGCGCGTCGCTCATGACCCAGCCCGAGACCCACGAGCCGCGGGTCGCGGGCGAGCCGCTGCCGGAACCGGTGGTCGGGAGGACGCAGGTCGGGTCCCACTCGGCCTCGTGGCTGTCGTGGGGCGACGGCGCCCGGCCGACCATCGTGCTGCTGCACGGGGGAGCTGCGCACGGATGGTGGTGGTGGTTCACGGCCGCCTTGCTGCAGGACGACTTCCACGTGATCGCCCTGGACCTGTCCGGCCACGGTGCAAGCGACTGGCGTCCCGAGTACACCTACGCCGGCTGGGTGGAGGAGGTGCTCGCTGTCGCTCTCCCGGACGAGAGCGCACGTCCCGTCGTGGTGGGGCACTCGATGGGGGGGATGGTCGCCAGCGTGGCGGCCGGGCACCCCGAAGCGCACCGCTTCGCCGGGATCGTCATCGTCGACGCGCCAGTGGTCGCTCTCGCAGACGAGAGCTACCTGCGCTCGGAGGAGCAGTTCAGAACCGTGCGCAGCTACCCGGACAGGGAGTCCGCGGTCGCTGCGTTCCGGCTCCTCCCTCCCCAGTCGCTCGTCGTCGGTGACTTCTTCGACCTGGTCGCCCAACGGAGCGTGCGACGTGACGAGACGGACGGGTCCTGGACCTGGCGCTACGACCCGCGAGCATTCGCCGTGAAGGAGGATCGCCCGGTGACGACGGTGCCGCAGCTGGGCCAGGCGCCGTGCCCCGTCATGGCCGTCGTCGGGGAGCGGTCGAGCATCATCACCGCAGAGGACCTGGCCGCACTGAGGGACCTCGAGCTCGCGGGCGGGGGAGACGTCGAGCTGCACGTGCTTCCCGGTGCGGCTCACCACCCGATGTTCGACGCGCCCTGGGCGCTTGCCGACATCATCAGGACGTGTGCCACCAGGTGGACCATTGCGGTAGGGCGCGCCTGACGGCTATTGTTGATCATCAACATCATTAATAAGCTTCTGCGAGGGAGAGTCTCTGTGGGCAGCATCGAAGTGGCGGAGCGCCGTGACGTCGTGTGGATCACCATCGACGCGCCCGAGCGTCGCAACGCCTACGACCTGGCCATGGCGCAGGACTTGATCCGGGCCGTCGAGGGTGCCGCCGAGGCGACCGCGGTCGTCATCACCGGCGCCGGCGGCAGCTTCTGTGCGGGTGGCGCGCTGACCCAGCTCGGGGATCCCGACCCGGCCCAGCTGCGGCAGCTCTTCACGACGTCGGCCCGCCTCCTCGACGCCATCCGTGCCTGTCCTCGACCCGTGATCGCTGCGGTCGACGGCCCCGCTGCCGGGGGTGGCAACGAGCTGGTCGTGGCCTGCGACTTCGCGATCGCCACCGAGCGCTCCACGTTCGGCCAGACCGGCCCGAAGGTCGGCTCGGCGCCTGTTCTCGGTGCGACCAACGTGCTCGCCGTGCAGATCGGTGAGCGCCGCGCCAAGGAGATGGCGATGATGTGTCGCCGTTACCCCGCGGCCCAGGCGTTGGAGTGGGGTCTGGTCAACGAGGTGGTGCCCGACGACGGCCTCGACGAAGCGGTCGAGCGCTGGCTCGACGAGATCGACGCGCTGAGCCCGCGTTATCTGGAGATCGCCAAGACCAGCTCCAACCAGTGGTGGCACCAGTCCCGCGACAACATGGCCGCCAACCTCGGTGCCCTGATCCAGGCGATCGGCAGCGAAGACATGCTCGAGGGCGCTCGCGCCTTCCTCGAGAAGCGCAAGCCCGACTTCCGTGGCGCACGCCGCCAGAAGTCCTGACGAGGGAAGACCCGTGACGTTCCGCTACTACCGAGACCTGAAGCCGACCTTCGACGACCGTTCCCAGTGGTCGCTGCCCAGCGTGCTCCGCCACCAGGCGGCCACCCGCGGCGCCCACGTGTGGCTCGACGCTCCCGAGGAGGGCGCTACCTGGACCTACGCCGAGATGCTGGCGTCGGCCGAGCGCGTCGGCCGGACCATGCTGGCCAACGGCGCCCAGCCGGGCGACCGGGTCATCCTCGTGGCCGCCAACTCCTCGCGCTTCGTCCGCACGTGGGTCGGCTCCGCGGTGGCCGGCCTCGTCGAGGTGCCGATCAACACCGCCTACGAGCACGACTTCCTCGCCCACCAGGTGCGCACGGTCGAGGCGCGCCTCGCCGTCATCGACGACGTCTTCGCCGAGCGCTTCGTGGCCGTGAGCGAGGCCGCTCGCGACATCACGAAGTTCTGGGTCATCGACACCGGACAGCAGGACAAGGCGATCGAGGTGCTCCGCGAGGCCGGCTGGGACGCCGCCCCGTGGGACGAGCTCGAGGCCGACACCCCCGGCGAGCTCCCTGAGGTGCACCCGCAGGACCTGGCATCGGTGCTCTTCACCTCCGGCACGACCGGTCCCTCCAAGGGCGTCGCGATGCCGCACGCCCAGATGTACTTCTTCGCGGACGAGTGCGTCTCCCTGGTGCGTCTCACTCCGGATGACGCGTGGATGGCCCTCACCCCGCTCTTCCACGGCAACGCGCAGTTCATGGCCGCCTACCCGACGATGGTGGCGGGCGCACGGTTCGTGGTGCGCTCGCGGTTCTCGGCGAGCCGCTGGGTCGACCACTTGCGCGAGAGCCGGGTGACAGTCACCAACTTCATCGGCGTGATGATGGACTTCATCTGGAAGCAGGACCGGCGCACGGACGACGCCGACAATCCGCTGCGTGTCGTCTTCGCCGCCCCCACCGCGGCATCCCTCGTCCAGCCGATGAAGGAGCGCTACGGCATCGAGGCGTTCGTCGAGGTCTTCGGCCTGACCGAGACGTCGGCGCCGATCATCTCGCCGTACGGCGAGGACCGCCCCGCCGGTGCTGCCGGCCTGGCTGCCGATGAGTGGTTCGATGTCGCGCTGGTCGACCCGGAGACCGACGAGGAAGTCGCGGTCGGGGAGATCGGCGAGCTCGTGATCCGGCCGAAAGTGCCGTTCATCTGCTCGATGGGCTACTTCAACATGCCGGACAAGACGGTCGAGGCCTGGCGCAACCTGTGGTTCCACACGGGCGACGCGCTGCGGCGCGACGAGGACGGCTGGTTCTACTTCGTCGATCGGTTCAAGGACGCCTTGCGCCGCCGCGGGGAGAACATCTCCTCCTACGAGATCGAGACCTCGATCCTCAGCCACCCCGCGGTGGTCGAGACGGCCGTGATCGCCGTGCCGGCCTCGACGGAGGCCGGTGAGGACGAGGTGATGGCGTACGTCATCACGCAGGGCGACGTCACGGCCGAGGAGCTGTGGGAGCACTGCGACTCGCGCATCCCGTCATTCGCGGTGCCGCGCTTCCTGCGGTTCGTGGACGAGCTGCCCAAGACGCCGTCGCAGCGGGTGCAGAAGGCCAAGCTGCGCGACCTCGGCGTCACGCCCGACACGTTCGACCGGACGCCCGACCGCTGAGGAGCTGACGTGCACCCCTACCGATCGATCCTGTTCGTCCCCGCGCACAAGCCCGACTGGGCGCACAAGGCGCTCGCGTCCGGCGCGGACTGCCTCGTCATCGACCTCGAGGACTCCGTCCCGGTCGGGCTGAAGGAATCTGCCCGGGACACGGCGCGCGACACGCTGGCCGACCTGCGCGCTGAGTCGCCGGACGTGGGCCTGTTCGTGCGCCCCAACGCGTTGGACACCCGCGTCTCGGGCGCGGACCTCGAAGCGGTGGTGGGCCCTGACCTCACCGGGCTCTTCACCCCGAAGATCCGCAACGCCACCGATGTCGTGCGGTGGGAGACGCTGATCGACTGGTTCGAGGCCCGCAACGGCGCGTCGGGCCTGGAGATGATCGTGCCGGTCGAGATGGTCGACGCGATCACCAACTGCTTCGATATCGCTGGGGCGTCTCCTCGTGTTGGCGCGATGATCGGTCCGACCTCCCAGCACGCCGACATCGCCCGTGCAGTGGGCTATCGGCAGTCGCGCGAGGGCAGCGAGACGCTCTACCTGCGCAGCCGGATCCTGCTCGCCTGCCGGCAGTACGGCCTGCACGCTCTCACCGGACTGTGGGAAGACCTGGGCGACCTCGACGGCCTGCGCGAGTTCGCCGACTACGGGCTGCAGCTCGGGTTCCGCGGCCAGATCCTCATCCACCCCTCCCATGTGCCGGTCGTGCACGAGGTCTACACCCCCTCCGACGAGGAGGTCGCCTACCACGAGGAGCTCGTGGCGACCGTCGAGAAGGCGGTCGCCGAGGGGCATGGTGCAGTCCGGTTCCGCGGCACCCACGTCGACCTCGCCCATGCCGACAAGGCCCGCGACTGGCTCGCGCATGCTCGGAAGGTGCGCGGGGAGAGCTGAGGGATCCCACTGGGTAGCGGTTCGGCGGGCGCTCAGCCGCTCACCGAGTCGCGCTTCGACACGGGCGCCTCACCTTGGGACCGGAGACCCTCGACGACGGGACGGGTGGCACTGTCGCAGATCCCACCACGGCGTGCATCGTCGAGGGACACCCCCTACCAGCGGCTGAGGAGGAATCATGGCCCCGGCAATCCTGATCCTGGTGGTCGTCGTCGTGGGCGGCAGCATCGCCATCGCCCTCTTCCTGCGCAACTGGGGCCGCGAGGAGTCGCGGCGCGAGGCGCACATGAGGGACCCGCGCACGCACACGGTCGCCTACGCGATCCCCAACGGTGTCGATCCCGTGGTCCTCGAGACCGCGCTCGCCCTCGAGGGTTTCAGCTCCCGGCACGGTCGCGTCGGCATGGCCGACTGCGTCCGCATCGAGTGCGACGAGTCGCAGCGCGACCGGGTGCGCCGCGTCCTGGAGGGCGTGTCGATGACCGCGTACGACGGTTCGCTGCTCCCGGCGGGGCACGTCGTCTTCGAGGACGAGCGCTGACGGCGACGCGAGCGCGCGTCCGGATATCGTGGAGGTGGGTCTCCCAGTACGGCGTCCGTCAGGCGCCGGTCCAGCGCGGCTCGCGCTTCTCCACGAAGGCGAGCGCGCCCTCCTTGGCGTCGGCGGACTCGCGCACCGGCTGCACGAACTCGTGCTGACGGTCGAACATATCGTCGAGCTCCCAGTCCTGCGAGCGCACGAGCACCTGCTTGGAGGCGGACAGCGCCAGCGGGGCGTTGGCGGCGATCTCGTCGGCCAGCTCCAGGGCGACGTCGAGCGCGGAGCCAGGCTCGGCGAGACGGTTGACCAGGTGCACTTCGGCGGCGGCGGTCGCCGGCCACATCGCGCCGGTCAGCACGAGCTCCATCGCGAGGTGGTAGGGGATGCGGCGCTGGAGGCGCATCAGCCCGCCGGCTGCGGCGGTCAGGCCACGCTTGACCTCCGGCAGGCCGAACTTCGCCGCGCGCGACGCCACGACCAAGTCGCAGGCGAGCACGATCTCGAAGCCGCCGGCCAGGGCGTACCCCTCGACCGCCGCGATGAGCGGCTTGGTCGGCGGCTTCTGCACCAGGCCGGCGAAGCCCCGGCCCTCGACGACCGGACGCTCGCCGCGGGCGAACCCCTTGAGGTCCATGCCGGCGCAGAACGTCTGGTTGGCCCCGGTGATGACGCCCACGCTCAGGTCGGGGCGGCTGTCGAGAACGTCGAGGGCGTCGGCGATCTCCTGGGCCATCTGCAGCGACATCGCGTTGCGGGCCTCGGGCCGGTCCATCTCCATCACCAGCACGCGGCCCCGCTCCGTGACCTTCAGCTCGGGCGCACTCATCGCGGCGACATCCGGATGGCGCCGTCGAGCCGGATCGTCTCGCCGTTGAGGTAGGGGTTCTCGACGACCTGCTGCGCCAGCATGGCGAACTCGTCGGGCCGGCCTAGGCGCGCCGGGTTGGGCACCTGAGCACCCAGGCCGTCGCGGATCTCCTGGGAGAAGCGGGCGAGGATCGGGGTGTCGAAGACGCCCGGGGCGATCGTGTTGACCCGGATGTTCTTCGTCGCGAGGTCGCGGGCGGCGACGAGCGTCATGCCGACCACTCCGGCCTTGGCGGAGGCGTAGGGGATCTGACCGACCTGCCCCTCCCAGGCGGCCACCGACGCGGTGAGGACGCACACCCCCCGCTCGCCGTCGACGGGCTCGTTGGCAGCCATCCGGGTGGCGGCCAGGCGCAGGACGTTGAAGGTGCCGACGAGGTTGATGTCGACGAGCTGGCGGTAGAGGTCGAGGTCGCCCGGCGTCCCGTCCCGGTTGACCAGCCGCACCGTCCCGCCCTTGCCGGCGCAGTGGACGAGCGCGCGCAGCGGCCCGTGCTGCTCCGCGGCGTCGAGCGCGGCGTCGACGGCGGTCGGGTCGGTCACGTCGGCCAGGGCGAAGGTGCCGCCGATCTCGTCCGCGAACGTCTTGCCGAGGCCGGCGTTGAGGTCGACCACGACCACGTGGGCGCCGGCAGCGGCGAGGCGCCGGGCGGTGGCAGCGCCGAGCCCGGATGCTCCTCCGGTCACGAGCGCAGAGGCTCCGTCGAGCTTCACGATGTGCTCCTCAGGGGTGGGGTCGGGAGGGTCAGAGTCGCTCGATGACGGTCGCGTTGGCCATGCCGCCGGCCTCGCACATCAGCTGGAGCCCGAGGTGCTGGTCGTTGTCCTCGAGGGCGTGCAGCATGGTCGTCATCAGCCGGGTGCCCGAGGCCCCGAGCGGGTGGCCCAGGGCGATGGCTCCGCCACGTGGGTTGAGCCGGTCCAGGTCGGCCCCGAACTCCTTCGCCCACGCGAGGGGCACCGGGGCGAACGCTTCGTTGAGCTCGACGTGGTCGAAGTCGGCCAGGGTCAGGCCGGACCGCGCCAGGACCTTGTGGGTCGCGGGGATCGGCCCGGTGAGCATCAGTAGCGGGTCGTCCCCGACGACGGCCATGGAGTGGATGCGGGCCCGGGGCCGCAGCCCCAGCTCCTCGGCCCGCCGGCGCGACATCAGCAGAAGAGCGCTCGCGCCGTCGGTGATCTGGGAGGAGTTGCCGGCCGTGGTCGACCACGTCAGCTCGGGAAAGCGCTCGGACAGCTCCGGTGTCTCGAAGACGGCCCGCAGGCCGGCCAGTTTCTCAGCGGTCGTGCCGCGCCGGATCGTCTCGTCGGCCTTCACGACACCGCCGGGGGTCTCGACCGGCACGATCTCGCGGTCGAAGGCGCCCGAGTCCTGCGCCGCGGCCGCGAGCTCGTGCGAGCGAGCGGCGTAGTCGTCGAGCTCGCGGCGGCTCAGCCCCCAGCGGGCTGTGACGAGCTCGGAGGAGACACCTTGGGACACCAGCCCGGGGGCGAATCGGGCCTTGACCTGCTCGCCGAAAGGGTCGGCGCCCATCCGGGCCGAGCCCATCACGACCCGGCTCATCGACTCCACACCGCCCGCGACGACGACGTCGGCCTCGCCCGAGAGGATCGCCTGGGCACCGAAGTGGACGGCCTGCTGGCTCGAGCCGCACTTGCGATCGATCGTCGTGGCCGGCACGTGCGGCGGAAGACCGGCGCCGAGCCAGGCCATGCGACCCGGGGTGGCCGACTGCTCGCCGACCTGCGAGACGCAGCCGATGATCACGTCGTCGACGGTGCCGGGGTCGAGCGCGGGGGAGCGGCCGAGCAGGGAGGTCAGCGTCTGGGCGAGCAGGTCGACCGGGTGCACCGCGGCCAGAGCGCCGTCGGCCTTCCCCCGGCCGGTAGGGGTCCGCACCGCGTCGACCACGACGACGTCGCGCGGGTCGGCCGAGGAGCGTGTGTGAGAAGTGCTAGCCATGGGTAATGCTTATCATGATTGTCATACCTACGTCCATGTGCTTGACAGTGCCGGAAACCCAAATCTAGGATAATGATTACAACCAAGGAGGTGGATCGCGTGACAGACCAGTACGCCGAGGTCCGGCACCTCGCGGCCCAAGTGGCCCGCGACGTCTATGAGCCCATCGCGGAGTCGCTCGACGTGACCCGCACGCCGATCACGAAGGAGCAGCGGCGCCAGCTCGGCGACCTGGGCTTTCTCGGCATCACGCACCCGGAGGAGTACGGCGGCTCCGGCGCGCCGCTCGAGCAGGCGCTGGTCGTCGTCGAGGAGTTCGCGAAGGTGTGCCGCCCGGCCGCGTTCCAGATCTTCGAGGCCAACACCGGCCCCGCCCAGGTGATCACCCACCTGGCCAGCGACGAGCAGAAGAAGCGCTGGCTCCCCGACATCGTGTCCGGCGCGAAGACGATGGCAGTGGCCATCTCCGAGCCCGACGCAGGCTCGGCTGCCACCGACATGCGCACCACCGCGAAGGAGGTCGACGGCAAGCTGGTCATCAACGGCTCCAAGCGGTGGATCTCCAACGGCGGTGAGGCCGACCAGTACCTCGTCTACTGCCGCCTCAACGATGAGTCCGGCTCCAAGGCGATCGGCGCGGTCGTGGTCGAGGCTGATGCGCCCGGCTTCTCGTTCGGCGCGAGCGAGCGCCTGATGGGCTTCCGGGGCATCCCGTCGGCCGACCTCTACTTCGACAACGTCGAGGTGCCGCTGGACGACGTCGTCGTCCCGGCCGGCTCGTTCGGCAAGCTGTTCGGGATCTTCTCGATCGAGCGGCTCGGCAACACCACGATGAGCGTGGCGATCGGACAGGCCGCGCTCGACAAGTCGCTGAAGTACGTCCAGGAGCGCGAGCAGTTCGGCAAGCAGCTCGTCGAGTTCCAGAGCATCCAGATCATGCTCGCGGACATGATCCTCCAGGTGGAGGCGGCCCGGCTGCTCCGCGACCGCGCCGCCGCGTCGGCCGAGGCGACCGGCATCCCCGACCCCCTCCAGGTGTCTCTCGCCAAGTGCACGGCCAACGAGATGGCCAAGCGGGTCACCGACCTGGCGATGCAGATCCACGGCGGCAACGGCTACACCGAGGAGTACGGTCTCGAGCGTCTCCACCGCGACGCCCACGGATGGGCCATCGCCGGTGGCACGCCGACCATGCAGCGCGTCCGGATCGTGTCCGAGGTCCTGGGGCGCAAGTTCGACCAGCGCCGCTGACCGCCCGAGCCACCAGGAAGAGGTTTCACGATGCACGAGGCGCAGATGTTCGACCTGACGCCGCACCACCGGCAGGTCCAGGAGGTGGCCCGAGAGGTCGCCGCGAAGGTCGAGCCGTTCGCGGCCGAGGCCGACGAGGCCGTGACGGTGCACCAGGGATGCCTCGACGTGCTGCGCGACAGCGGGCTCGCCCGTTACGTCGTCCCCGCGGCGTACGGCGGGCATGACGAGGTGCTCGACCCGCTCACGATCGCGGTGGTCCGCGAGGCGCTGATGTACTCCTCGGCCCACCTGGACTCGATGTTCGGGATGCAGGGCGTCGGCAGCTACTCGCTGTCGGCGGGTGGCTCGGAGGAGCTCAAGCAGGAGTGGCTGCCCAGGGTGGCCACCCTCGAAGCGATCGCCGGCCTGGCGCTGACCGAGCCCGACGTCGGCTCCGACCTGCGGGCGATCACCACCTCGATGGTCGCCGATGGCGACGACCTGGTCGTCAACGGCCGCAAGTCGTTCATCACCAACGGCGGCGCCGCCGACTTCTACTGCACCCTGGTCCGCGAGGACGAGGGCTGGTCGATGGTGCTCGTTCCGGCCTCGACGCCTGGCCTGAGCATCGAGCAGGGCGCCGACCTCATGGCCCCGCACATCCTGGGTGAGCTCACCTTCGCCGACGTTCGCGTGCCGGCGAACCACCGCCTCGGCGTCCCCGGCAAGGCGTTCTCGCTGATGCTGCAGACGCTCGCGGTCTTCCGGGTCACCGTCGCCGCCTCCGGCGTCGGGCTGGCCCAGGCGGCCCTCGACGAGGCCAAGCAGCACGCGCTGACGCGCGAGCAGTTCGGTGCTCCGCTCATCGAGCTCGGCGCGGTCTCGCAGAAGCTCGCCCAGTCGTGGACAGACGTCGAGGCCGCCCGCGCGTTCGTCTACCGTGCGGCGGCCCTGGCCAAGAGCGACCCGCTCGCCCACCTCGACTACTCGTCGATGGCCAAGGTGCACGCCACCGAGGCGGCCGCCCAGGTGGTCGACCGGTCCTTGCAGACGATGGGCCGGTTCGGCCTGGTGCGCGGCTCCAAGATCGAGCGGCTCTACCGCAACGCCCGCCCGCTACGGGTCTACGAGGGCGCCACTGAGGTGCTCCTCGACTCCCTCGCCCGCCGGCTCGCGAAGGGTGCCCGCTGATGGACCTCCAGCTCGAGGGCGCAGTCGTCCTCGTCACCGGCGCGAGCCGCGGCCTGGGCGCCGCGATGGCGCTCGCCCTGGCGCGCGAGGGCGCGACGGTCGTCGCAGCGGCGCGGTCCGAGGACAGCCTGGCCGCGGTCGCCGCCCAGGGTGAGGGCCGGATCTCCACCGTCACGGTCGACATGCGCGACGAGGAGTCGGTCAAGGCGCTGGTCCCCGAGGTGATCTCCCGGCACGGACGGATCGACGGTCTGGTCAACAATGCCGGCATCGCGCCGGCCGGGAAGTTTGCCACGCAGGACCCGGAGGTCTGGAAGGACGCCATGGCGGTCAACGTCATCGCCCCGATGCTGCTGGCCCAAGCGGCCGGGCAGCACATGATCGAGCAGGGGGCGGGGCGGATCGTCAACATCGCCTCGACCACCGGCGTGCGCGGGAAGCCGTTCCTCGTGCCCTACTCCACCTCCAAGGGCGCGGTGGTCCGCTTCACCGAGGCGCTCGCGGCCGAGTGGGCCGCCAAGAACGTCCAGGTCAACTGCATCGCACCGGGCGCCTTCGTCACCGAGGCGCAGAAGGCGGTCACCGAGTCGCCCGAGCTCCACGCGAAGCGGATCGCCAAGATTCCCGCCGGCCGAATGGCCGACCCGTCCGAGATCGTCCCCCTGACCTGCCTGCTCGTCTCCCCGCTGTCCTCGTTCACCACCGGCGCGATCTTCGTCGTCGACGGCGGCGAGTCCGGCAAGCTGTGACCTCCCGAGAGGACTGCTCGTGATCATCGACGCTCACACCCACGTCTGGCCCGACAAGATCGCCCCCATGGCTCTCGGCGGCAACCGGGTCGAGGGGCTCGAGGCCCGCGGAGACGGCACCGTCTCCGGCCTCACCCGCGACATGGCCGCCAGTGGCGTGGACATCAGCTGCTGCTTGGCCATCGCCAACGAGGCGCGCCATGTCGACTCCGTGAACCGGTTCGTCGCCGGCCTCGCCGACGACACCCACATCCCGTTCGGGACGGTGCACGTCGGTGTGAGCGTCGAGGACAACCTCGCCAGCCTGGAGCGCCACGGAATCAAGGCCGTCAAGATCCATCCGCTGTTCCAGCGGTTCGGGCTCGACGACCCGCGGTTGTGGGAGATCTTCGAGGCGTTCGGCAGCGACTACGCCGTGATCACCCACGTCGGGGAGGGGGGCGACGAGTTCACCAACGGGCTCTCGAGTCCGAAGATGATTCGCGACATCTCCCGGCAGTTCCCCGACCTGCGCCTGATGGCCTGCCACTTCGGCGGCTACAAGATCCTCGACGACGCCGAGGAGATGCTCGCCGGCGCCGACGTGGTGCTCGAGACCTCCTGGCCCCCCTCGCTCAGCACGCTGCGCCCGGAGCGGGTCCGTGACCTGATCCGGAAGCACGGCGCGGAGCGGATCATCTTCGGGTCCGACTGGCCCATGACCAGCCCGGCCGAGGAGATCCGCGCGATCGAGGCGCTGGACCTCAGCGACGACGAGACCGCTATGGTGCTCGGCGGCACGCTGGCCGGGCTGCTCGGCCTCACACGCTGAGGAGCCCCAGGCTCAGGTGATGCCCCACACGATGGGCGCGTTGAGTACGTCGGGGAACTTCTTCTCCGCGTAGCGCACGTACTCCTGGATGTGCTCGTGCATCGCCCCGGCAGCGGAGGCCGGGTCGCGGGACTCGATCGCCTCGTAGATGCGCAGGTGGGCCTTGTGCACCGCGGAACGACGGACCTCGGGGTAGTCGATGCCGATGGCCGACCCGTCGAGGATGCCGAGCAGGGCATCGACGAGGTAACCGAACATGGCGTTCCCGGAGCCGTGTGCGATGGCGTCGTGGAACCGCTTGTTCTCCTCCAGGAACACCGACTGGTTGCCGAGGTTGCCGTGCATGCTGTCGACGCTCTCCTTGAGCGTGAGCAGGCACTCCTCGTCCATCCGCTCCGCCGCCAGCTGCGTCATCATCGGCTCGAGACCGAGGCGTGCCTCCGCAATGGTCCGGAACGGCGCTTCCGCGAACTGCAGGAGCAGCGTCAGGGACGTGGCGAGTGCGGTGGCGTCGGGCTGCACGACCACGGGGCCGCCGCCGGGCCCCGGCTTGAGGGTGATCACGCCCTGCAGCTCGAGGAAACGCAGTGACTCGCGCAGCGTGCCGCGACCCACGTCGTACTTCTCCAGCATGACCCGCTCGGGGGGGAGGCGGTCCCCGATCACGTTGCCGCGCTCGTTGATGTCCGCGACGATGCGCTGGGCGACGAGCATCGCGGTCTTGGTCGGGCGAAGAGCAGGTGCAGACATCGTCAAGAGGTTCCTTCTCGAGGCGGCCGAGCCGTACTTATCTGTGAATCATATGAATCGATTCGGTTCGCGGTGGAATCGTGCCGCTCGATGTCGCTCGCGTGTCGCTGCCTCACCGGTTCACCACGCCCTCCTCGGCGAGACGCCGAACCTCCTCGGTGCTCATCGCCAGTTCGTCGACCAGGACCTCGTGCGTGTGCTGACCGACGGTCGGGACACCGTCGTAGACCGGGCCGTCGTAGCCGTCCACGTGGAGCACGGGTCCGGGCATCATGGCCGACCCGAGCACGGTGCCTGCTAGCTCGACGAGGGTGCGCTCCCTGAAGTGCGGGTCCTCCGAGACGTCCTTGGCGTCGTTGACGGCCGCGGCCACGACCTCGTGCTCGTCGAGGATGGCGAGGGCCTCGTCGCGGGGGTAGGAGCCGACCCAGTCGATGACGATCTGCTGCATCGACTCGTTGTTGGCCATGCGAGCGGTGTTGGTCGCGTAGCGCTCGTCGTCGCGGAGGTCGGGACGGCCCATCGCCTCGAAGAGCCGGAGGGCGATCGACTGGTTGGATGCGGCGATCGAGAGCCATCCTCCGTCGGAAGCCTGATAGATGCCGCGAGGCGACGCGGCCCCCGACGCGTTGCCGTGGCGTTGCATGATCTCGCCGCTCGCGGTGTAGTTGAGCACGGCGTCACCCAGGATGAACATCAACGGCTCGTAGAGTGCGACGTCCACCTCCGAGCCCGCACCGGTGACGGACCGGCGATACAGGGCCATGGTCGTGCCGAAGGCGGCGGAGATGCCGGCGATCGAGTCGGCGAAGCCGAACGGAGGAGCGGTCGGCGGCGTGTCCGGCCAACCGTTGAGGAATGCGTATCCGGACGCGGTCTCGGCGACGGTGCCGAAGCCGGGGCGTTCGGAGTAGGGCCCGGTCTGGCCGAAGCCGCTCACCCTCGTCATCACCAGGCCGGGGTGGTCCTTGCTGAGGGTCTCGTAGCCGAGGCCCCAAGCCTCCATCCGACCCGGGCGGAAGTTCTCGATCACCACGTCGGCACCGTCGATGAGTCGTCTCGCGACGTCGCGTCCCTCGGGGCGACGCATGTCGATACCCACCGAGCGCTTACCGGAGTTGAGGCGCGAGAAGCCGATGGCCAGGCCTTCATGGGCGGGCTGCCACTGGCGGGCAAAGTCACCGCTCGACGGGTCTTCGACCTTGACCACGTCCGCCCCGAAGTCGCGGAGCATCCGGCCTGCGGTGGGCGCGGCGTACATCGATCCGAGCTCGATCACTCGGATCCCAGCCAGCGGGGCTTCACTGTGGGTCATCGAAGCGTGGACCTCTCGGTTGCATAGAAACAATGTTCATGAATACTAGCATTCGGCACTGTGGCGCGCCACACCTTCGTTCCGCCGCTCCGAGTCCCCGATCCCTGAGGCAGGTCACCATGAACAACGACAAGATCGTCGTCCTCGACGGCGCCCGTACCCCGGTCGGCAGCTTCGGCGGCGTCCTGAAGGACGTGCCCGCGCACGAGCTCGGCGCCGTGGCGACGCGCCAGGCCCTCGCCCGCGCCGGCGTCGACGGCGAAGACATCTCCGAGGTGGTGATGGGGTGCATCGGCCAGGTGGGGCCGGACGCCTACAACGCGCGCCGCGTGGCCGTGACCGCCGGCCTGCCCAAGAACGTGCCGGCGTACACCGTCAACCGGTTGTGCGGCTCCGGCCTGCAGGCGGTCTGGTCGGCGGCGATGGAGATGCGCTGGAACGACCTGGACCTCACCGTCGCCGGCGGCGACGAGGCGATGAGCCGGATGCCGTTCTACGACTTCGGCGCGCGCAATGGCTACCGCCTGGGCAACCGCGAGCTCGTCGACGGCACGGTGATGATGCTGACCGACCCCTTCCACGGGATCCACATGGGAGTGACGGCGGAGAAGGTGGCGGAGAAGTACGGCGTCTCGCGCCAGCAGCAGGACGAGTTCGCGTCCGAGTCCCAGAGGCGGGCGGCGACCGCAGCGGCGAAGGCCGCCTTCGCTGAGGAGATCACCCCGGTCGAGGTGGGTGGTCGCAAGCCGTTCACCGTCGAGGTCGACGAGCACCCCAAGCCGGAGACTACGGTGGAGACCCTGGCCGGGCTGCGGCCCGCCTTCGCCAAGGACGGCACCGTCACCGCGGGCAACGCCTCGGGCATCAACGACGGCGCGGCGGCTCTGGTCCTGGCGCGCGAATCGGCAGCAGCGGAGCGGGGACGTGCCGGCCTGGTCTCGATCGAGGCCGTGGCGACCGCGGCGATGGAGCCGGAGCTGATGGGCTACGCCCCCGTGCACGCCCTGGAGGCGCTCCTCGCGAAGACCGGCACCACGCCGGCCGACATCGGCACCATCGAGCTCAACGAGGCGTTCGCCTCGCAGGCTGTCGCCGTCGTCCGCGACGCGAAGCTCGATGCGGAGAAGGTGAACCCCTATGGCGGTGCGATCGCGCTGGGCCACCCTGTCGGGGCCACCGGCGCGATCCTCACCCTCCGCGCCGCCAAGGACATGGTCCGCCGGGACCTCGAGCTGGGCATCGTCACGATGTGCATCGGCGGCGGGCAGGCCCTTGCGGCGCTCCTCAGGCGAGTCTGACGTGGAGGCCGTGACCTACGCCGTCGCTGACGGCGTGGCCCACCTCGAGCTCAACCGACCCGAGGCGGCGAACTCGCTGGACCTCGACCTCGCCCGTGCGCTCCGGGCCGCGGTCGAGTGCGCCGCGCGCGACGACGAGGCCCGGACCGTGCTGGTCACGGGCGCGGGCAAGAGGTTCTGCGCGGGGGGAGACGTGTCGTCGTTCGCGGCGGCGAAGGACCCGGCCGGATACCTGCACCAACTCGCCACCGAGGCTGACGAGGCCGTGCGCGCCCTCGCCGAGCTGGAGAAGCCGGTCGTCGCCACGGTGCACGGGGCGGTCGCCGGGGCGGGGCTGGCGATCATGCTCAGCTGCGACCTGGTCGTCGCGGCTCCGAGCACCAGGTTCGTCTTCGCCTACCCCTCCATCGGCCTGACCCCGGACTGCGGCGTCTCGTGGCTGCTCCCGCGCGCCGTGGGCCAGCAGCGTGCCCTCGCCTTCGCCCTGGGCGGCCGACCGCTGCTCGCAGAGGACGCGCTCGCGTGGGGGATGGTGACGGAGCTCGCCGCCGACCCCCACGCACGAGGACGGGAGCTGTCGGCCGCCCTCGCCGCCGGGCCCGCCGCAGCACTCGGGGCCAACCGGAGGCTGCTGCGCGGCTGGGACCTCGACCGGTCCGCTGTGGGCCGACTGGAGGCCACGACCATCAGCGAACGCGTGACCACCGACGAAGCAACGACCCTCATCCACCAGTTCCTCGCCTGACACAGGAGTCCACATGAGCATCCAAGAGCACACCATCGCCGTCCTCGGCGGCACCGGGCCGCAGGGACGGGGCCTGGCCCGGAGGTTCGCCGCAGCGGGCCTCAAGGTCGTCATCGGCAGTCGTACGACGGACCGGGCGGAGGCGGCTGCCCAAGCGCTCGCCGACGTGGGTCCGGTCAGTGGGGCCTCCAACACGCACGCGGCAGCAGCGGGCGACGTGGTGCTCGTGGCGGTGCCGTGGGACGGCCACCAGGAGCTGCTCGAGTCGCTGCGCGAGCCGCTCGCCGGCAAGGTCGTCGTCGACTGCGTGAACCCGCTCGGCTTCGACAAGCAGGGCGCCTATGCCCTGGCGGTCGAGGAGGGGTCGGCGACGCAGCAGGCTGCCGCGATCCTCACCGAGTCGCGGGTGGTGGGTGCCTTCCACAACGTCTCGGCCGTCCTCCTCGAGGACCCGGAGGTCGCCTCGATCGACACGGACGTGCTCGTGCTGGGGGACGACCGCGAGGCCACCGACCTCGTCCAGGCGCTGGCCGACGTGGTGCCGGGCATGCGGGGCGTCTACGCCGGACGGCTGCGCAACGCGCACCAGGTCGAGGCGCTCACGGCCAACCTGATCAGCATCAACCGCCGTTACAAGGCACACGCAGGCGTCCGGGTCACGGACGTGTGACCCACCTCCGCGACGAACCTGTAGGAAGAGGCTGAGATGAGCAGCGAACAGACGCCCGACCCCGTACCCAACGCAGCGCAGGTCCGACGTGCGCTGGTCCGCGTCGAGCGGGGGGCCGCGGTGGACGTCGAGGAGGCGACCGCCCTCCTGGCCGCCCGCGGCGAGGAGTTGGACCGGTTGTGCGCGGCGGCGGCGAAGGTCCGCGACGCGGGCCTCGTGGCCGGGGGCCGGCCGGGAGTCGTGACGTACTCGCCGAAGGTGTTCATCCCGGTGACCCGGCTCTGCCGGGACCGGTGTCACTACTGCACCTTCGTGGAGACGCCCGGCCACGCCGCACGGGAGGGACGCGCGCCGTACCTGTCCCCGGACGAGGTCCTCACCATCGCCAGGAAGGGCGCTGAGCTGGGGTGCCTGGAGGCGCTGTTCACCCTCGGTGACCGGCCCGAGGACCGCTGGCCCGAGGCCCAGGAGTGGCTGGACGAGCAGGGCTACGACTCGACGCTGGCCTACGTCCGCGCCCTCGCGGTGCAGGTGCTGGAGGAGACCGGCCTGCTGCCGCACCTCAATCCCGGGGTGATGTCGTGGGAGGAGATGACACGGCTCCGGCCGGTCGCCCCGTCGATGGGGATGATGCTCGAGACGACGTCGCGTCGCCTCTTCGAGACCAAGGGCCTGGCCCACTTCGGGTCGCCCGACAAGGACCCGGCGGTCCGGTTGCGCGTGCTGGAGGACGCCGGCCGGTTGTCGATCCCTTTCACGTCGGGCCTGCTCGTCGGCATCGGCGAGACGCTCGCCGAGCGGGCCGAGACGGTGTTCGCGCTGCGTCGGGTCGCCCGGCAGTACGGCGGCCTGCAGGAGGTGATCGTGCAGAACTTCCGCGCCAAGCCCGACACCGCCATGCGGCTCGTCGACGACCTGGGCTTGGAGGAGTACCGCGCCGCGATCGCCGTGACCCGCTTGGTCCTCGGACCCAAGGCCCGGGTGCAGGCGCCACCGAACCTCACCGACCTGGCCGAGTGCCGCGCGCTCCTCGAGGCCGGCGTGGACGACTGGGGCGGCGTCTCGCCACTCACCCCTGACCACGTCAACCCCGAGCGGCCCTGGCCGTCGCTGGACCGACTGCGCGACGTCACCGCCGAGGCCGGTCTGGAGCTGCGGCCCCGCCTGACGGTGCACCCGGAGTACGTCGTGGGTGCGCTGCAGCGCGGTGAGCCGTGGCTCGATCCCCGTCTCGCCACCCACGTGGCAGCGCTCGCCGACGAGGACGGCCTGGCGCGCGACGGCGTACGACCCGTCGGACGGGCCTGGCAGGAACCCGACAGCGCCCTGGAGTCGGTAGGGCGGGTCGACCTGCACGCCTCCATCGACACGTCCGGCCGCACCGGGGACCGGCGCGCGGACTTCGACAGCGTGTACGGCGACTGGGAGGAGCTGCGCACCTCGGTGGCGACAGGAGCGGCGGCGGGGATGCCGTCGACCGTCGCCGCTGGCGACGGGTGGGCTGCCCTCCGCAAGGCCGAGAAGGACCCAGCGGGGCTGAGCGACGAGCACGCGCTGGCGCTCATGACCGCCGAGGGCGAGCTGCTCGAGCAGGTGTGCCGCCTGGCCGACGGCCTACGCCGCGACGTCGTGGGTGACGAGGTCACCTACGTGGTCAACCGCAACATCAACTTCACCAACGTCTGCTACGTCGGCTGCCGGTTCTGCGCCTTCGCGCAGCGGCGCACGGACGCCGATGCGTACTCCCTCTCGCTCGACGAGGTCGCCGACCGCGCCCACGAGGCCTGGGAGCTCGGCGCGACCGAGGTCTGCATGCAGGGCGGGATCGACCCGGGGCTGCCCGGCACCGCCTACTTCGACCTCGCAGCCGCGGTCAAGGCGCGCGTGCCCGAGATGCACGTGCACGCCTTCTCGCCGATGGAGGTCGTCAACGGCGCGAACCGCACCGGACTGTCGATCGAGGACTTCTTGGTCAAGGCCCGCGAGTCCGGCCTCGGCTCGATCCCGGGAACCGCTGCGGAGATCCTCGACGACGAGGTGCGCTGGGTCCTGACGAAGGGCAAGCTGCCCACCAGCACCTGGATCGACGTCGTGTCGACCGCGCACCGAGTCGGGCTGCCGTCGAGCTCGACGATGATGTACGGCCACGTCGACAACCCGCGGCACTGGGTCGCTCACCTGCGAGTGCTGCGCCGCATCCAGGACGAGACCGGCGGCTTCACCGAGTTCGTGCCGCTGCCGTTCGTGCACACGTCGTCGCCGATCTACCTCGCCGGCGTCGCCCGCCCGGGACCGAGCATGCGCGACAACCTCGCGGTCCACGCGATGGGCCGGATCGTGCTCCACGGCTCGATCCCCAACATCCAGACGAGCTGGGTCAAGCTCGGCGTCGAGGGCACCCGCGCGATGCTCCGAGCCGGTGCGAACGACGTCGGCGGGACGCTGATGGAGGAGACCATCTCGAGGATGGCCGGCTCCGAGCACGGTTCGGCCAAGACGATCGAGGAGCTCACCGACGTCGCCGCCGGGATGGGCCGGCCGGTGCGCGAGCGCACCACGACGTACGGCGTCCCCGCCCGCGCGCTGGAGCACGCACCATGAGCGGGATCTCGCTCGTGGTGCTCGCCAAGGACACGCGCGCGGCCAAGACGCGGCTGCCGCTGGAGCGGGAGGACGCCCGCCGCCTGGCGCTCCAGCTGGCCACCCGGACGATGCTCACAGGGCTCGCCGCAGACAGCGTCGGTGCGGTGTTCGTGGTGACGAGCGACCCGGACATCGCGCGCGCCGCTGCGGCTGCCGGCGTCGAGGTGGTGGCCGAGATCCGCCCCCTCGGCATGAACCGAGCCGCCGTTCTCGGTCGCCGGCACGCCTTGTCGTCGAGGCCCGGATGGCCTGTCGCGGTCATGGTCGCCGACCTGCCCGACCTGCACCCGCACGACATCGACACCGTCGTGCAGGAGTTCGCCGAGGTGGGCGGGCCGATCTTCGTCGCCGACCACGAGGGCACCGGCACCACCTTCGTGATCCACGGACCAGGCCGGTCGCCCGGATTCGGCTTCGGCCGCGGCTCCGCGCACATGCACGAGCGACTGGGCTACCGCAGGGCTGGGCGGAGCCCGAGCGCCCTGCGGTGGGACCTCGACACGGGCGAGGACCTCGAGTGGTGGTCCGCGCCCGAGAGGCACGCCGCCCTCGCGTGACCCGCCAACCGCGGACATACGGAAGACGACACAGGAGCAGGAGCAGGGGATGGACAAGGCAGGAGTGGTCGGGTGCGGCCTCATGGGCGCCGGGATCGCTGAGGTCAGCGCGATCGCGGGCCTCGACGTGGTCGTCGCGGAGTCCGGACCGGATGCCGTACGCGCCGGTCTCGACCGTCTGCGTCGGTCGCTGGAGCGCGCCGAGGCCAAGGGCCGGGTCCCGTCGGTCGAGGAGGTGCTCGACAGGATCCACCTCACCGACGACCTCGACGCGTTGGCAGATCGCGAGATCGTCTTCGAGGCCATTGCAGAGGACGAGGGCGCGAAGGTCGGTTTGTTCCGTGAGCTGGACCGCGTCGTCGCCGCCGAGGACGCGATCCTGGCGTCGAACACGTCCAGCATCCCGATCATGAAGCTTGGCGTGGCCACGGAGCGGCCGGAGAACGTCATCGGGGTCCACTTCTTCAACCCCGTCCCCGTGCTGGCGCTCGTCGAGCTGGTGCCGAGCCTGCTCACGTCCGCGACGACGACCGAGCGCGCTCGGGCGTACGTCGAGGGACGGCTCGGCAAGCAGTCGATCGACTGCCAGGACCGCGCCGGGTTCGTCGTCAACGCGATGCTCGTCCCGTTCATCCTCTCCGCCATCCGGATGGTCGAGTCCGGGTTCGCCACCGCCGAGGACATCGACCGCGGCCTCGTGCTCGGCGCCGCGCACCCGATGGGTCCGCTCGCGCTCGCGGACCTCATCGGGCTCGACACGACGAAGGCCGTGGCCGAGTCGCTCTACGAGGAGTTCAAAGAACCGCTCTACGCGGCACCTCCGCTCCTGGCGCGGATGGTCGACGCGGGCCTCGTGGGACGCAAGTCCGGGCGCGGCTTCCACCGCTACGAATGACCCGAGGGACACCATGACATCGACCATCGGCTCGGAGGCGTCCCGTTCCGGCCGGGAGTTCCCCGTCCTGGGTCGTGCGACCACCCCGTCACGCCGAACACTCGCGCGCGCTACTTCGTGACAGGTCCGTTCACGCGGACTGCGGCGTGGTCGTCCGCCCGCCTGATGCACTTCGTGCACGCCAAGGAGATGGGAAGCTCCACGACCGTCTGCGGCGTCTCGGCGGCCACTTGGGAGACCCTGTGGGACGTGCCCTTCTCCGTCCAGGGCCTCCGGGCGGCGTGTCCCACCTGCCGTCTTCGCGTCATCGACTGACGACGGGCCACGTGGTCAGACGAGCGCCGCCGCGTCTGCGTCCGTGGCTGAGGCACCGTCCACCGGCTCCGCCACCGCCGCGCGCAGCCGGCCCTGCTGCGAGCTCATGAGCAGCACGGCGAGCACGGTGGCGCCGATGGTGACGCCGAAGGCCGCGGTGGCACCCGAGGCGTCGGCGAGTCGCCCGGCGAGGCTGGAGCCGACGGCGTACCCGACGCCGGTCGCACTGGCCAGCAAGGTCATGGCCGCGCCGACCCGGGCGGGCGGCACGACGCGCTCGGCGAGCGAGAAGACCGCGATCATGTACGGCGCCACGGCGACGCCGAGCACCAGGACGGTCGCGGCGGCACCGAGGGGAGACTCCACGACCAGCAGGGGCAGGGCGAGGACCAGGAGCGCCCACGACGCGACGAGGGCGCGGCGCTCGTGCCCGATGCGCTCGGGGACGAAGGCCGTGGCGAGGCCGGCCAGTGCGCTGCCGACGCCGAGGGCGGCGTGGATGAACCCGGCAAGACCGGGGCTGCCCGCGTCGGTGGCGAGCACCGTGGAGCCGGTCTGCGTCGCGCCGAAGAGCATGCCGATGGACACCTGCGCCACCACGAGCACGACGAACGCGGCCCCCAGCAGGCGGCCGGTCGACACCGGGCGGTGCGCCGCGTGGGCGAGGCGGGCGGACGGGTCGAGGGCGAAGGCGGATCCGAAGACGGCGAGCAACAGGGCCGCGAGCAGCAGGGCGCCCGCAGGCGAGAAGGCGGCGACGGACAGGCCGATCAGCGCGGGACCGATGGCGAAGGAGGCCTCGTCGGCCGCCCCCTCGTAGGAGAACGCCGCGTCGACCAGCCGACGCTGGTGCGCGCCGGTGGTGCGGGTCAGCGGTCGCCATCGCACCCGTGCCAGCGGGCCGACCTGCGGCAGGGCGAGTCCGGTGGCAGCGGCGGTGAGGACCACCAGCGCGTCGGCGGCACCGACGTGGACGACGGCGACGAGGAGCGCCAGGCCCGCGGCACCGAGCAGCGACTGCACGAGCACGACGGATCGCTGGCCGACCCGGTCCGCGAGCGTGCCGGCCACGGGAGCGCCGACGGCGTTCGCGACGGCCAGTGCGCCGGCGCTCAGGCCGCCGAGACCGTAGCTGCCGGTGGACGTGGCGACCAGCAGGAGCGTGCCGAGCTGGCTCATCGCGAGGGGGAGCCGACCCACGAACGCCACGAGGACGTACGTCGGTCCGGCCAGGTGGAGAAGTCGGCGGTAGGAGGCGAGTGGGCTCACGGGATGGTCCTTCGGGTGCGTCAGAACGACGCGCCGAACCCACCTCCAAGACGCGTGAAACCCTCTGCGGGAGCGATTCTACGAGCCGGACGCGCGCCGCACGGAATCGATGCGCCTTACGTCGTCGGCATCTCGGCGGCCCGCGTGGTCGAGTCCACGAACGACCATCGCCATAGGGGCCCGGACGCGGGACACTGGAGGTCGGACGTGACCTACGGGCGCGGGAGGGACGGATGGACGTGAACCCCACCTCGGACCAGGCGTTGCTGGAGGAGCTGCGGCGGCACCGGGCAGAGCTGCGCGACTCGATGAGCGCGCTCGAGGCCGCCCTCGCCGCCCCGGCGTCTGCCGACCGCGCGCGGTGGTCCGGCCGCGTGCATGCCGCCCTGCTGGAGCTCGCGGGCGACCTGCGCGAGCACGTCGACCTCACCGAGGGTCCCACCGGGCTCTACCGCGACGTGCAGACGACGGCACCGCGGCTGGCCGACGCCGTCGCCGGTCTGACGCGTGACCACGGGCTGATCGGCGACCAGCTCGAGAAGCTGATGGGCCGGGTGGCAGGACCCGACGGCGTCACGGACCCCGAGCGCGTCCGCGGCCTCGGCACCGCGCTCCTCGGTCGACTCGTCCGTCACCGGCAACGAGGCTCGGACCTGCTCTTCGAGGCCTACGAGCTCGACATCGGCGGCGAGACCTGAGTCCAGCGAGGGGAAGACCACCTGAACAGGTGGAATCGCGAAAGATTCGTGATCGTGTCTGGTGTCGGACACCCGTGGAAGCCGGTGAGCGGCCGCGCCGTGTCCTACATTGACCGCGGCGGTCCGAGGGAGCGTCGGTGGTCGGCGGTGGCGGGCCATCTCCAGCGACCGTGAGGCGAGACCAGATGCCAGTCCCAGCATGACCGTCCGCGTGGCGCTCCTGGGCGCCGACGAGCTCGTCAAGCGTGGCCTCGACAGCATGTTCCGCGCGTCCAATGGCCGCTTCCAGCTGGTGGCCGTCAAGGACCGCCTCCAGAAGCCCATCGACATCCTGCTCGTCGAGACCTTCGGCACGGCCGTCGACGACTCGTCCCTCGAGCGCGCGGTCCGCGACCCCCACGTCCGTCGGGTGGCCGTCTACACGTGGAACCACCACCCGGCCTTCCTCGACAGCATCGTCACCAACGGGATCTCCGGGTACCTCGCCAAGAGCCTCAGCTCCGCGCAGCTCACCGAGGCGCTCCTCGACATCCACCTGGGCAATCGCGTCGTCGCGCCCTCCCTCGGCCGCGTGCCCAGTGACGACACCCTGCGCGGCCTCGAGCAGGGCAGCCTGACGGCCCGCGAGCGGGAGACCCTCGCCCACATCGCGATGGGCAGCTCCAACTACGAGATCGCCCGCGACCTGGGGCTGAGCGTCAACTCGGTGAAGTCCTACATCCGCGGCGCCTACCGCAAGATCGGTGCCCAGACACGCAGCCAGGCGGTGCTCTGGACCGTCGCGCACGGCGTCCGCGTCGAGGCGTACGACAACGCCTGACCGCTGTCCCGCCGCTACCCCGACCGCTGGGGTGACAGGTCGCGCAGGAGCACCTCGCGGCCCAGCCGCCGCTCGAGCTCGGCGACCTGGGCGAGGAACAGCTCGGCGGCCGCGACGGCGTCGGTGAGGGCGTCGTGGGCGGCGTAGCGGGGGAGCCCGTAGACGCGGCGCGCGGCGTCGAGGCGCAGCGAACCGGACACCTCGCCGTGCTCGTCGGCCTGCAGGCGGCGCTGCAGCGCCAGGGTGTCGACGGCGGTCAGCCGCGGCCGGGTGCCGTACGACGTCCGCGCGGCGGCGGCGACGAACTCCACCTCGAGCGAGGCGTGGTGCGCGAGCAGCACCCTCCCGTGGAGCGCGTCGAGGAGCGGCGGGAGTGCCTCGGACAGGGGCGTCGCGTCCGAGAGGTTGTCGTCGGTGAGGCGGTGCAGGGTCGCCGAGTCGCCGACGTCCACGCCCTCCGGGGGCCGGACCCGGAGCTCGCGCGCCTCGGCGAGCACCACCCGCCCGCCGAGCACCGGCACCCAGCCCAGCGACAGCAGGTGGTCGGAGGCCGGGTCGAGCCCGGTCGTCTCCACGTCGAGGGCGAGGAGCTCCACCTCGGACACCGGCGTCGTGTCGGCCGGGGGCGGGGACGCCGCCAGCGTGCGCAGCGGCCCCTCCGGGTAGTGCTCCGGGCCGCGGGCGCGGCGCCGGAGGAACGGGAGCCTCACTCGAAGCCCGGCGGCAGGTGGGCGGAGAGGTTCTGCTGGGCCGCTCGCACGATCTCGAAGGCGTCGCGCAGGTGCCGGCGCTGGCGCTGGGTGAGCTCGGCCGGCGCCAGGAAGTTGTCGGGCACCTGGCCGGCGCGTGCCTGTGCCGCCTGGTGGTGCAGGCGGAGGTAGGACATCAGCTCCAGGGCGTCGCGCAGCTCCGTGGCCAGGTCGGGGTCGAGCGTCCCGTCGGCGGCCGCGGCAGCCAGCCGACGGCGGGTCGACAGCGCCGGCGACCCGGACCGCAGCGCGTGGATGCGGGCCAGCTGGACGACCGCGGAGATCGGCCGCTTGATGTCGAGGGTGTCGCGGTGCTCGCCGTGCCGCTCGAGCACCAGGCCGCGGAAGAACCCCAGCGGCGGACGCGTCGCGATGGCCTGGCGGGACAGGTGGCCCAGGAGTCGGGGCGAGGCCAGGGAGACCGACGTCAGGTGGACCTCCTCGGCGAGCTGCCGGTCGCCGGCGAGGTGGCGCATGTCGTGGAAGATCGAGGTGTGCAGCACGGCGTCCGGCTGCGGCTCCCGCGACCACGCGACGAAGTGCTCGCGCCACTGGGCCACCGTCATCCGCCAGGCGGGGTTGGTCGCCATCGCCCCGCCGGGGCAGCGCGGCCAGCCGCACTGCTCCAGCACCGTCGTCACCCGATCGGCGAGCTCGGCGAACCAGGCGGCGCCGGCCTCGTCGACCTCGCCGCCCAGCACGAGCGCGTGGTCCTGGTCGGCGGTGAAGCCCTCCTCGTCGCGGGCCGCCGAGCCCAGCACGACCCAGCTGTAGGGGACCGGCGGCGGGCCGAGCTCCTCCTCGACCAGCGCCACGACGCGCCGTCGTACGGCGTCACCCAGGGCCGTCGCCACCCGCGAGATGTCGGCGGCCGTGACGTCGCGCTCGACGAGCTGGCCGAGGACGGCGCGGATGCCGGGGGCCTCCGCCACCACGCCCGCCAGGGTCGTCTGAGCGCCGATCGCGGCGGCGAGGTAGACGGGGTTGGCGTTCTCGAGGCGGACCAGGTCCGTGGTGGTCACCAGGCCGAGCGGTCGCCCGGTCTCGTCGACCACCGGCAGGTGGTGGATGTCGCGGCTCACCATCTCCAGCAGCGCCTCGAAGGCCAGGGCGTCGGCGGGGAGGGTGACCGGCTCGGCCGTCATCACCGACCGCACCTCGCGGTCGGGGGAGAGACCCGCGGCGAGCACCCGGTTGCGCAGGTCGCGGTCGGTCACGATCCCGATGAGCTCGCGGTGCTCGACGACGAGGATGCTGGAGACCCCGGCGTCCGACATGGTCGCCGCGGCGTCGGCCACCGACCCGTGGGGGGAGGTCGTGACCGGCTCCCGGGTGATGAGGTCGCCGACCCGCGTGCCGAGCGCCGTGCTGCCCGAGGTCGCGCGCTGCAGGTTGCCGATCGCGCGCGACAGCCGCGCGTGGTGCGTCGCGGCGTAGAACGTCGCGAAGTCGGGGTGGGCGCGTGAGAGCTCCTCGAAGGCCGCCGGCTCGAGCACCAGCAGGAGCGTGTCCTCGACCGCCGTGCACCGGTAGCGCGTGGGTCGGTGCTCCAGCAGCGAGCTCATCCCGAAGGCCTCGCCGGTGCCGACCCGGTCGACCAGGTCGCCGGTCTCGTCGCGCACCTCCACGGCGCCCGAGCGGACGACGTAGAGGCCGTCCCCCCGGTCACCCACGTCGAGCACGACGGTGCCGCGCCGCGCGTAGCGCAGCGTGCACCTGCGCGGCAGCCCGGCCAGCACCTCGCCGGGCAGCCCGTCGAACGGCGCGTGCCGGGCCAAGAAGTCCCGGACCTCGGCGAGCTCGACCTCCATGGCTTCGGGGTCGCCTCAGAACAGCTGCGGCACGAACGTCTGCTCGTGCATCGGCGTCCGGACGTAGGGGATGTCCTTGATCTCCGGCAGCTCCACGCGCTCGGGCGTGACGTCCTCGTAGTCGAACTGCGAGAGCAGGTGGCTGATGCAGTTGAGCCTCGCGGCCCTCTTGTCGTCGGACGGCACGACGTACCAGGGCGCCTGCTTGATGTCGGTGTACTGGAAGGTGGTGTCCTTGGCCATCGAGTAGCGGATGTAGAGCTCGCGCTCGGCGAGGTCCATGTCGGAGAGCTTCCAGCGCTTGAGCGGCTCGGCGTTGCGGGCCTCGAAGCGCCGCAGCTGCTCGTCGGCGCTGACGGAGAACCAGTACTTCAGCACCACGATCCCGGACCGGACCAGCATCCGCTCGAACTCCGGGCAGCTGCGCAGGAACTCCTGGTGCTGGTCCTCGGTGCAGAAGTCCATCACCCACTCGACGTTCGAGCGGTTGTACCAGCTGCGGTCGAACAGGACCATCTCCCCGGCGGCGGGCAGGTGCTCGACGTAGCGCTGGAAGTACCACTGGGTGCGCTCGCGGTCGGTCGGCTTCGGCAGCGCCGCGATCCGCACGGTGCGCGGGCTGGTGCGCTCGGTGATGCGCTTGATGACGCCGCCCTTGCCGGCCGAGCCGCGGCCCTCGAAGATCACGAGGACCTTGAGGCCCTGGGACTGCACCCAGTACTGCAGCAGCACCAGCTGCTCCTGCAGGCGCTCCATCTCGGCCTCGTAGACCGACGAGCGCAGCCGCCCGTTGGCGTTGTAGCGGTCGTCGTGGGTGCTGTCGCCCATGGCCCCTCCCGGCGGATCTGAGCCGAGCGTACGCCGCGCTAGCCTCGGGAGCATGGCACCCCGCATCGCGACCAACACCGACGTCGGGCTCGACGAGCTGCTCGAGTTCGTACGCCCTCGCCACCGCATGGTCCTGCTGACCCGCCGCGCCGACGGCAGTCCGCAGGCCTCGCCCGTCGCGGGCGGCGTCGACGACAGCGGACGCATCGTCATCGCGACCTATCCCCAGCGCGCCAAGACGAGGAACGCCCGCAAGCGGCCCGAGGTGTCGGTGGTCGTGCTCTCCGACGACTGGGACGACGCGTGGGTCCAGGTCGACGGCGAGTGCGAGGTGCTCGACGCGTCCGAGGGCGACGAGGCGCTCGACGCGTTCGTGGAGTACTTCCGTACCATCGCCGGCGAGCACTCCGACTGGGACGAGTACCGCCAGGCGATGGTCACCCAGGGCAAGTCCCTGCTGCGGATCACCCCCACGCGCTGGGGCACGGTGTCGACCGGCGGCTTCCCGCCCGAGGTCGCCGAGCGCGCCTGACGCTTTCACCCGCCCTGTCACGATGAGGGCATGCAGACCGTCGAGCGCCGTCCCGCCTGGCAGCAGGCGGCGCTGCTCACCGGCGGCTTCGTGCTGCTCCTGTGGGTCCTCGAGATCTTCGACGCGGCCTCGGGGCACCCGCTCGACGAGTACGGCGTCCAGCCCCGCTCGGAGGACGGCCTGCTGGGTGTGGTCCTCGCACCGATGCTGCACTTCGGCTTCGACCACCTGGTCAGCAACACCGTGCCCGTCCTGGTGCTGGGCTTCCTGACCCTCGCGACGGGCATCGCCCGCGGGCTCGTCGCCACCGCGGTCATCTGGGTCGTCGGCGGGCTCGGGGTCTGGCTCTTCGCGCAGCCCGGCAGCACCCACGCCGGCGCCTCGGTGCTCATCTTCGGCTGGATCGTCTTCCTCGTCGTCCGCGGGTTCCTCAACCGGCACACCACCGAGATCCTCATCGGCGTCGCGGTCTTCCTGCTCTACAGCGGCGCGCTGCTCGGCGTGCTGCCCGGTCAGACCGGTGTCTCGTGGCAGGGCCACCTGTTCGGCGCGATCGGCGGCTTCCTCGCCGCCCGCCTGCTCACCACCCGGGTCCGCAGTGAGTCGCGCATCACGTACTGACCGGTAACAAACGCCGGACGCCGTCCCCGCGCCGCTCGTAGCCTCCTCGCATGCGTGCTCTCGCCCTGCTCCTGGTCCTGCTCGCCCCTGCCCTCGCGGCCTGCTCCGGAGGGGGTGACGCGACCCCCGGCAGGGCCGAGACCGCGGCCCACGAGGAGGACCAGGCGGTCGCGGACTGGCGCGCCGCGGTCGAGGACGAGCTCGGCACCGACACCTTCGACTTCGAGGCCCTCCGGCAGGCCGCTGCGGTCGACTGCATGCGCACCGACGCACCGTCGTGGACCGTCGAGCTCGCCCTGAGCGGCGACGTGGCCACCTCCGGGCTGACGCGCGTGGGCCTCGAGCACGCCTGCTCCGACGTCGTACCCGCCTTCGACGAGGCCGTCGCCACCGTGGGGGAGGCCGCCGACCCGCTCGACCTGGTCTGCGGCCCCGGCGTGGAGCTGTCCTCGGAGGACGCGCTCAGGGCCGACCTGGTCTGCGCGCATCGCTGACGGGGGCCGGGGTCAGCTCCGCCGCTTGAGCGGCCGCGTCGCGGGTCCCTCGAGGACCTCTCCCTCGCGGGTGAAGCGGGAGCCGTGGAGCGGGCAGTCCCAGGTGTCCTCGGCGTCGTTCCACTTCAGCAGTCCGCCGAGGTGGCTGCAGACGCCGACGACACCGCACTCGCGCGCCTTGGCCGCCGCGCCCGCACCTGGCAGCCGCTCGCGGAGCGTGCGGGCCGCGCCCGTCGCCACGGCAGCACCGACGCCGAGGTTGATGCGGACGACCTCTGCGGCGTTCGACGCTCCAGGGCTGCGCGTGCGGAGCGTCTCGGCCCAGGACGGCACCTCGCCCAGGATGTCGCTGGAGATGGTGCGGGCGGCGGCCACCGCGTTGGTCATGCCCCACTTCTCGAAACCGGTCGCCACGTGGATGCGGCCCCCGCCGCGGCTCATCCGCCCGACGTAGGGCACGCCGTCGGGCGAGCCGTAGTCCTGCGCCGACCAGTGGTGGGTCTCGGTGGTCCCGGGGAACCACTGCGCGGTCCACGCCCGCAGCTCGTCGAGGTGCGCGAGGTGGGAGTCCGTACGCCCCACCACGTGCCCGCTGCCGCCGACGACGAGCCTGCCGTCCGGGGCGTCGCGCACCGACCGCGAGTCCGACCCGGCGGAGAGGTAGACGCCGTCCATCGGGACGACCCCGTCGAAGGCGAGCGCGTAGGACCGTTGCGGCTCCAGCCGCGCGAAGTACATCCCGCGGTCGAGGATCGGCGTGCCCGTCGCGAGCACGAGCTGGTCGGCCGACAGCTCCTCGCCGGCGTCCAGGTGCACGGTCGGCCGGCCGGTCTTGGACACCGAGCGCACCCGGTGCCCCTGGTGCAGCGTCCCGCCGTGCGCGCGCAGCTGCTCGACGAGCGCCGCGAGCACCTCCATGGCGTCGAGCTGCGCCTGGTCGGCGAGCACGGTGGCGCCGACGTGGGGGAACGGCACGTCGAGCCGGTCGCGCCACTCCACCGGCAGGCCCAGCGACCCCGCCGCCCGGTGCTCGCCCTCGACGCTGGAGAGCTCGTCCTGCGTCGCGGCGTACGTCACCGCGACCCGCCGCTGGACCGGCACCGCGTGGTCGTCGCAGAAGCGCAGCAGCCACTCCATGCCCTCGCGGTTGGACTCGACGTAGGCCCGGGCGACGGACTCCGACTGGTGGCGCCTGATGCGTGACAGGTGCGTGCCCTGGAGCAGCGACACCTTGCCGGTGGTGCGACCCGTCGTCACGGCGCCGGCCAGCCTCGCCTCGACGCATGCGACCCGGAGACCGGCGCGGGCGAGGAGCAGGGTGGTGGTCAGTCCGGTGAGCCCGGCCCCGACGACGAGGACGTCGAGGTGCTCGTCCGGACCGGGGAGCGGGTCGTCCGCGAACGGGACCGCGCGATCGAGCCAGAGGGAGCTCACGCGTCGGTCTCCGAGGGGTCGGGCGCTGGGGTGGGGTCGTTGGCGGGGTCGTTCACCGGGTCGGTGTCGGGGTGGGTCTGCGGATCGGCCATCGGTTCGGTGGTCGAGTCGTCGAGAATGATCATGGTGGGCTTCCTTCGGCGGGGGCGGGGGCACCTGTTCCGTACCCCCGGAACGAGGAATCCAGTCGTGCCGCGCATGACCTGCCGGGGGAGGGGTACTCCACCCCTACGCCGGGTTCGCCTCGCAGCGACCCCGGCGGCCAGAGCTGCGAGGCTCGTCGGGGGTTGCTTGCCGTACGCCGTGTGTGTGGCCCCCGACGGGCCTTGCGTGGTTCAGCGGGTGCGCAGCGGGCTGGAGCCGAGGTGCTCGAGCAGGTCGCGCGGGTTGTCGTACACCTGCGCGGCACCGGCCGACAGCAGCCGCTCGGCCCCGACCCCTCCGCTGCGCAGCCCGACGGCCGTCAGCCCGGCCGCCCCGGCCGACATCACGTCCCACACCGCGTCGCCGACGACGAACGCCGGGCCGCCGCCCAGGCGGGAGACGGCCAGCTCGACGGTGTCGGGGGCGGGCTTGCTCGGCACGTCGTCGGAGCCGGTGACCACGGCGTCGAGGCGTCCGCGGAGGTCGGCGATGTCGAGGAGCTCGTCGACGAGGTCGGCCTCCGACGAGCTGGCCAGCGCGACCGGGTGCCCGTGCCGGGCCAGGGCCTCCACGAGGTCCGAGGCTCCCTCGAGCGGGCAGATCGTCCGCAGCCCGGCCCGGAAGTAGGTGTCGTGCAGGCCCCGGACGTCGTCCCCGACGGCGCTCTCGGCCGCGTCACCCGCGACGTGCGCGACCAGGCGGTCACCGCCCATGCCGATGGCCTCGTGGATGCGCACGCTGCTCACGTGCCGCCCGACGTCGTGGAAGGCGGCCTGCCACGCCACGACGTGCTGGTAGACGGAGTCGACGAGGGTGCCGTCCAGGTCGAGGACGACGACGGGCTGCTGGGTCTGGTCGGCGTTCACGCCACCGGGTACCCCGATGGACGGGCCCCATGCACGCTCGCACGCCCGGGCGGGTGTGGTGTCCCACCAGGGGGAGGAGCACCATCGTGGTGTTCGTACCCGCCGGGAGTCGAGGTGCACGTGATGGAGCTGCTGCCCCAGAGCCGAGAGGCCCTGGACGAGTACGTCACGCCCAGCATCGACGACGTCGAGGGGCTGCTGCGGGTGATCGAGGGCTGGGCCGTGCGCGCCGTCCCCGAGTGCGTGGCGCTGAGCGTCACGCTCCTCGACGAGGACCTGACCTTCACCCTGGTCGACCCGGAGGCCGGCAGCGAGCGGCCTACGCCGTCGAGGGACGAGGACCGGCCCCGCTCCGGCGACGCCGCCGACCACGCCCTCGACGAGGGCGGGTGGGCCGACATGGCCCGCGAGCGTGCCTTCGAGGGCATCGAGAGCACCGTCTGCCTGCCCGTCGTCGAGCAGGGGCGCGCGGTGCTCAACATCGACCTCTACGCCTCCACTGCCCACGCCTTCCACGACCGCATCGACGGGCTGGTGGCCGCGCTGGGCGCGTGGCAGGCGGGTGCGGTCACCAATGCCGACCTCGGCTTCGAGACCCTCCGCCGGGCCGAGGCTGCGCCCGAGCGCCTCCGCGAGCAGCGGCTGATCGACGTGGCCGTGGGCCTGGTCGCGGCCCGGATGGGGGTCACGACGGAGGCCGCCCTCGTCCTCGTGCGCAGCGCCGCGGAGTCCGCCGAGGTCACCGAGTCGCAGGCGGCGCGGGTGGCGCTGGCCCTGCTGGCGTGACGCCGGTCCCGGGCGTGCATGCGCCCCGCCCAGCGGGGTACGGGGGGCCATGGACCGACCAAGCAATCCCGGTGCCCGGCACGTCAAGGTCGCGATCATGGACGAGAGCGAGCTCGTCGTGCACGGCCTCCGCGCCATGCTCGAGCCGCACTCCACCGTCATCACGGTGGTGCCCCGCCGGCCCGACGGGCCGACGCCCCTGTGCGACCTCACCCTCTACGACCCCTCCGCGCACCGCCGCAAGGCCGGCGTGCGGGCGGTGCCCCAGCGCTTCCCCACCCGCATGGTCGCCTTCGGCTGGGACTGCAGCCCCGAGGCGGTCTCCACCGAGATGTCGCGCGGAGCCGCCGGCTTCGTGAGCAAGTGGCTGCCGGCGCGCCGCCTGATCTGGAACCTCCTCCAGATCGCCGACGGCCGCGTCGTGGTCGACGCCTGGACCGGGCAGCCCGAGCCGGCGCGCACCGCTGCGGAGAAGTGGCCCCTGACCCACCGCGAGACCGAGGTGCTCTCGATGATCGCGTCGGGCCTGGCCAACCGCGACATCGCCGAGCAGACCAACCTCAGCATCAACTCGGTGAAGTCCTACATCCGCGGTGCCTACGCCAAGATCGAGGTCACCTCCCGCTCGCAGGCCGTCCTCTGGGCGATCCAGCACGGACTGCTCGTCTCCGGCGACTCCGACGTGGACGGGCCCCGGGTCCACCGGCAGCCGATCCGCGCATGACCCGGTTCGGCTACTTCCTCTCCTCCGAGGAATACACGCCCGAGCAGCTGCTCGAGCAGGCGAGGCTGGCCGAGCAGGCCGGCTTCGACGCGCTCTGGATCAGCGACCACTTCCACCCCTGGACCGATGCGCAGGGAGAGTCGCCCTTCGTCTGGTCGATGATCGGGGCGGTCGCCCAGGTCTGCGACCTGCCTGTGACCACGGCCGTCACCTGCCCGACCGTGCGCACGCACCCGGCGATCATCGCCCAGGCCGCCGCCACGAGCGCGGTGCTGCTGGGGCCGGGGAGGTTCACCCTGGGCGTCGGCAGCGGCGAGGCGCTCAACGAGCACGTCCTGGGGGACGCCTGGCCCCGCACCGACGTGCGGCTCGAGATGCTCGAGGAGGCCGTGGAGGTCATCCGCAAGCTGTGGACGGGCGAGGTCGTGTCCCACGAGGGACGCCACTACACCGTCGACACCGCCCGGATCTACACGCTGCCCGACACCCCGCCCGACATCTACATGAGCGCCTTCGGCCCCAAGGCCCTCGAGGTCGCCGGCCGGATCGCCGACGGCTTCATCACCACCCAGCCTGACGCCGAGTCGGTCAAGGAGTTCCGCGCCGCCAAGGGCGCCGACGCCCCCACCCAGGCGGGCTTCAAGGTCGCCTGGGGACCGACGCGCGACGAGGCGATCGACGCCGCGTACGCGTTGTGGCCCAACGCGGGCGTGCCGGGCGAGCTGAGCCAGGTGCTGCCGAGCCCGCGGCACTTCGAGCAGGCGGCCGAGCTGGTGACCCGCGAGAAGTTCGCCGAGAAGGGTGCCTTCGGGCCGGACGTCGCCGAGCACGTCGAGGCCTTCACGCCCTTCGTGGAGGCCGGCTTCGACGACGTGTACGTCGCCAACATGGGGCCGCACTACGCCAACATGCTCGCGGCCTACGGGTCCGACGTGCTCCCCGAGCTGAGGTCGCGCAGCTAGCCAGCCGGCTGGTCAGCCGTCGTACTCCGGGTCGCCCTCGACGTCAGCCGGGGTGGCCTCGTGGCCCGCGCGCCCGCGGGTGCGCCGCAGCTCCTTCATCTCCGCCTCGAAGACGTGGCGCCGGCCCTCCACCAGGTCGTCGAGGGCTCGCTGGTGCAGAGCCTTGGTGCGGGCGTAGAAGCCGTCGTCGAACTCCTCGACCATCTGGAACGACCACATGCCCGGCAACGGGTTCTGGCCCAGGGCCTGCTCGTCCAGCGCGTCGGCGAGGTCGGTGTGCCCGGCGTCGCGCACCATGGCGGTCGCCTCCTCGAGGGTGCTCTCGGCACTGCCCATCAGCCGGTGGAAGGCATACAGGTGGCCGCGAGCGTCCTCGACGTGGTCGAGCGCCGCGGAGAGCTTGCCGAGTGCCTCGACGGTGGCGTCGCTGACGCCGGCCGGGCGACGGTGCTCGGGGGTGGGCTGGTCGTCCATGCGGTGAGCCTCACACGCCCGGCGGGCGGGCCACCACGTCCGGACGGGCGGTCTCAGGCGCCCTTGTCGGCCTCGGCCTCGGCCTCGGCCTCGACCTCGGCCGCGACGTGCGGCAGCGGAAGGCCGCGGTCCGCCACGACCTGCTCCGCGAGATCACGCAGCTTGCGGTTGTCCTGCGAGGACAGGCGCCGGAGCACGTTGAACGCGGTCTGCTCGTCGAGGCCGTAGCGCTCCATCACCATGCCGGTGGCCTGCCCGATCACGGTGCGGGTCTCCAGCGCCGCGGCGAGGTGCTCGTCGTTGATCGAGCGGGCCAGCACCACCGCCGACATCGCGGCGATCACCTGCCCGTGCAGCACGTCCTGGTCGGTGAAGGAGTGCGGCGTGCGGGAGTAGACGTTGAGCGCGCCCCACGTGTCGTCGGGGCGGGTGAAGAGCCGGAAGCTCAGGCTCGAGCGGATGCCCAGCACCTCGGTCATGGCCCGGCCCCACCGCGGCCACCTGCCATCGGAGGCGAGGTCCTCGACGATGACCGTCGCGTGGCTGCGGATGGCCTCCCGGCACGGCCCCTCGCCCAGCTCGTACTGCAGCTGGTCGAGCTCGCGCAGCTTCTCGGTCGACGCCGCGGGCGTGTGGATCAGGCCACGCTCCACCAGCGAGATGCCCACGAAGTCGCAGGAGTCGAAGAACTCCGGCGTGATGTCGACCATCCGCTGGAGCGTGTGGGGCGGGTCGGCCTGGTCGTTGAGCTCGCGCACGGCATCGGCCAGCTGGTGCTCGAAGACCTCGCGGTCGTCCATCAGTGTCCGACCTCTCGAGTGGGTGGCCCCCTGCTGCCACGGTCCCACCCCTGACCAGCGCCTGCAAGGGATCGGGGGGATCGGCTCAGCCCTCGACGCCGGTCGAGCCGTGGGGCTCGCCCACCGGCTTGCTCTGCGAGGAGCCCCGCTGGCGCAGGTAGATGGACAGCACGCACATGGCACCGACGGCGAGGAACTCGCTCTGCCAGTTCTGCAGGGTGCGCGCCCAGAAGTCGGCGTTGGCGAGGTAGCCGCCCCATGACAGCGGGTCCTGGAGCTGCTGCAGGCGCGACTCGTTGTACGCCGCCCACCCGGCCACCGACTGCACCAGCCAGCAGGCCAGGAAGATCGCGCCCATCACGATGGCGAGCGAGGAGGAGTAGACCGTGGTGCGCCAGCCGCCGGCACGTGCCCAGGCGGGGGAGTCCGGGTCGGCGTGCGCGCCGACCTTCTGCTCCTCGTCCGACTCCTTCCCGGCCTTGTCCAGCTCCTTGGACTCCGGTGAGCCCTTCTGCAGCAGCCACACGGTCGCCATGAGGTAGACCCAGAACTGGAGGAACTCGCTCTGCCAGTTCTCGGCGACGTCGACCGCGAAGTCCGACGAGGCGACGTACGCCGTCCAGCTGAGGGTGTCGAGGTGCTCGGCCACCTGCAGGGCGTTGAACTGGTGCCAGCCGGCGACGGACTGGCCGGCGAGGCTGAGCAGGAACAGGAGGCCGAAGAAGAGGCTCAGCGAGCTGTGCCGGACGAAGGCGCGCATCAGACGTGCCGCAGGCCCAGGGCCAGCATGACGGCCAGGCCGACACAGATGACGGCCAGGTAGGCAAGGAAGACGGCGCGCATCAGGGCAGTCCGACGCTGCAGTCGTAGGGCCTGGCCGGGACGGCTGTGCAGGCCGCGGCGACCACGAGCCAGCGCCCGTCGAAGCGGGACAGGAAGACCGTGTCGCCACCGACCCTGACCTGCGCCGACGTGTCGTAGACCTCGACCCGCACGTCGCCCGTCCCTTCGCCGAGGTCCTCCTCGAGGATCGCCTCCTCGCAGGGTGAGCCGGAGCTGGACTCCAGCTCCGACCGCGTGGCCGGGGCCAGGAGGTCGCACGCCCTGGCGCCGTCGCCGTCGCGTGCTGAGTCGAGGAGCTCCTGGGCGGCGTCGGTCGCGGGCTCGTCCTGCGTGCCGGCACACCCGCCGAGGAGCAGGACGCAGAGCGCTCCGAGCGCAGCTCCCAAGGGACGTGTGGATGGCGTCACCCGCAAGACGTACCACGCGCGGCGCGGTGCCCACACCGCCCGATGGGCGGATCGTGGGCGAGCGCGTGGGTACGGGACACGGTCCAGGAATCCAGACGAGCTCGAGGAGCTGACATGACGACAGCACGAGAGGTGATGACCACGGGGGCGCGGTGCGCATCCGTGGACGACACGGTGATGCAGGCCGCGCGGATGATGCGCGACCTGGGGGTGGGTGCGCTGCCCATCTGCGGTGAGGACAACAGGTTGAAGGGCATGATCACGGACCGCGACATCGTCCTGAGCTGCGTGGCCGAGGGCATGGACACCAGCCAGGTGCGCGTCGCCGACTACGCCGGCGACGAGGTGGTCACGATCGGCGCGGACGACGACATCGAGGAGGCGCTCGACACGATGGCGCGCGCCGGCGTGCGGAGGCTGCCGGTCATCGACGGCCACGACCTGGTGGGCATGATCAGCCAGGCCGACATCGCCAAGAACCTGCCCGAGGAGAAGGCAGGACGGTTGCTCGAGGCGATCTCCGCGGCTCCCACCACCGACCGCGCCTGACCCCGGGCAGACCTGCGGCCCGGCCCCGGGGGCCGGGCCGCTCACCGGCCGGGCCCTCGACGCCCGGCCGGACGCATGCGCACGGGGGCCGCGGGGCACTGGTCAGCCCATGAAGGCAGTCACGTGGCAGGGCAAGCTCGACATGCAGGTCATCGAGGTGCCGGACCCCGTCATCGAGGAGCCGACCGACATCGTCGTGGAGATCACCTCGACCGGGCTCTGCGGCTCGGACCTCCACCTCTACGAGCCGCTGGCGCCGTTCATGACGGCCGGCGACGTCGTCGGCCACGAGCCGATGGGCATCGTCCGGGAGGTCGGGTCGGCCATCTCGACCCTGGAGGTGGGCGACCGCGTCGTGGTGCCCTTCAACATCAGCTGCGGGTCGTGCTGGATGTGCGAGCGCGGCCTGTACAGCCAGTGCGAGACCACGCAGAACCGGGACACCGGCACCGGTGCCAGCCTCTTCGGCTACAGCAAGCTCTACGGGCAGGTGCCCGGCGGCCAGGCCGAGCTCCTGCGCGTGCCCTTCGGCGACTTCCTGCCGATCAAGGTCCCGCACGGGCCGCCGGACGACCGCTTCCTCTTCCTCTCCGACGTGCTGCCCACGGCCTGGCAGGCCGTCGAGTACGCCGACGTCGAGGACGGTGGCACGCTCCTCGTCGTCGGCGCCGGGCCGATCGGTGACATGGCGTCGCGCATCGCGATGCACCGCGGGCTGCGGGTCATCGTCGTCGACTCGGTGCGCGAGCGGCTGGCCCGGGCGCACGGCCGGGGCGCGGAGACGATCGACCACACCGAGGTCGACGGCGTCGGCGACCGTGTCCGCGAGCTGACCGACGGCCGTGGCGCCGACGCGGTCATCGACGCCGTGGGCATGGAGGCCCACGGCTCCCCGGTCGCGGAGGCGGCGCAGAAGGCGCTCGGTCTCCTGCCCCGGAAGGTGCAGGAGAAGGTCATGCTCAACGTCGGCTCCGACCGGCTCGCAGCGCTGATGAGCGCCATCGACTCCGTCCGCCGTGGCGGCACCATCAGCATCTCCGGCGTCTACGGCGCTCCCACCGACCCGCTGCCGCTGTTCGAGCTGTTCGACAAGCAGGTGCAGATCCGCATGGGTCAGGCCAACGTCCGCAGGTGGAGCGATGAGATCCTCACCCTGCTCGAGAAGGACGACGACCTGCTCGGCGTCGAGTCCTTCGCGACGCACCACCTGCCGCTGGAGGACGCTCCCGAGGCCTACCGCACGTTCCGCGACAAGGAGGATGGCATGGTGAAGGTGGTGTTCACGCCGTGAGGATGCCCAAGCCGCGTGGCGTCCTGAGCGAGTGGACGTTCGCGCGCCTGGCCGCCACGGCCGGGGACGACGAGCATGGCCCCGCGCCCGCCGCCGACTCGTGGGACGACGAGGCCATCACCCTGTGGGCCCTCCACGAGCTGTCCTACCGCGGCTTCGAGGACGCCGCCGACCGCGCCGAGTGGGACCCCGAGGTGCTCGTCGTACGCCGTGACCTCGAGGTGGCACTGGAGGAGCGGCTGCGTGCCCGCTGGTCCGGAGCCGACCCGCAGCCCGCCGAGGTGCCGGCTGCCCTCGAGCAGCTGGTGGCCGACGACGACGGTCCGTCGCTCGCCGACCACGTCCGCCGTCGCGCCGACGTCGACCAGGTCCTGGAGCTGCTGCGGCAGCGCTCCATCTACCACCTCAAGGAGTCGGACCCCTCCGCGTGGGTCGTGCCCCGGCTCCCGGTCCGGGCCAAGGCCGCGCTGGTCGAGCTGCTCTACGACGAGTACGGCGACGGCGACCCCAACCGGCTCCACGCCCACCTCTTCGCCCGCGGCCTGGTGGCCGTGGGCCTGCGCTCGGAGTACGGCGCCTACGTCGACGACGCCCTGCCCGAGACGCTCGAGATGAACAACGCCGGCTCGATGTTCGGCCTCCAGCGTCGGCTGCGCGGGGCGGCGATGGGACACCTCGCGGTGTTCGAGATGACCAGCTCCCTGCCGTCGCGCAAGCTCGTCCAGGGCCTGGAGCGGCTGGGCCTGGACGGCCCGATGTCGGCCTACTACGACGAGCACGTCGAGGCGGACGCCATCCACGAGCACCTCGCCCTGCGCGACATCTGCGGCACGCTCGTCGAGGACGAGCCCGACCAGGGGAGCCAGGTGCTCTTCGGGGCCTTCACGTGCCTCGACCTCGAGGCGAGGTTCGCCCGGGCGATGTTCGCGGCGTGGGACGCGACCCCATGAGCGAGCGTGGGCGCGACGACGACTTCGCGCACCCGGACGTGGTGATCCAGCCGCACGGCCCGATGCTCGTGCGCGGCGTCGAGTCGATCCAGGACGCGGACGGCACGGTGCACGCCGTGCACCGGCCGGTCGTCGCGCTGTGCCGCTGCGAGAAGTCGAGCCGGCTGCCCTGGTGCGACGGCACCCACAAGGTGATCCCGCGCCAGTGATCCTGCGCGGGTGAACCTGGGTCAGTGACCTCGGTCGAGGCGCACCAGCACCCCACGCTCCTGCTGGCGTACCTCGGTCATCACGAGCCCGCCGTCGGTGAAGCACGCCTCGCTCCGCAGGACGTCCGCCTGGGCGTGCGTGCCCAGCTGGAGCACGGCGGACCCGCCCGGGGCCAGGTGCGCGGCGATCACGGACAGGCAGGCGCGGGCGACGTCGAGGCCGTCCGAGCCGCCGTCGATGGCGGTGAGCGGGTCCTCCGGGAACTGCGAGGTCTGGTCGCGCGGCACCCACGGCGGGTCGGCGATGACGACGGGGAACTGCTCGTCGGGGGCCAGCGCGGTCTCGAGCCGCCCCTCACGCACCTCCACGCGGTCGGCCATCCCGGCCGCGACGGCGTTGGCCCGCGCGAAGTCGCAGGCCACGGGGTTGGCGTCCACGCAGACCAGGCCGCGGTCGGAGGTCGCGACGGCCAGCAGGCCGATGTGACCGGCGCCGGCGCACAGCTCCAGCACCGGCCCGTCGGGAGCGGCCGCCATCAGGTCGGCCGCCCACTGCGACTGCGCGGCCGTCCACTCCCGCGGGCGCAGGACGCGCTCGTCGAAGGCGATGGCGAGAGGCCCGAAGGCGATGCGTTCTGTCATCACGTGTTCCGTCCGTGGGTCGTACGCCGACGCGTCAGGGCGCGCGAGCGATGGTGCCAGAGGGCCGACCGGGCGGCGTTCGCGCCGGCCGCGCCGTGCACGCCCCCGCCCGGGTGGGCGGAGGCGGAGCCGAGGAAGAGCCCGCCCACGCCGGTCGCCGCGCGTCCGCGCATGGCGGGCACGGGGCGGAAGACCAGCTCCTGGTGCAGCTGGGAGGTGCCGCCGTTGACGGCGCCACCGATGAGGTTGGCGTTGCGCGCCTCGAGCTCGTGCGGCCCCAGGACGCGTCGCGCCAGGACCAGGTCCCCGAAGCGCGGCGCACGTTCCTCGATCCTGGCCTGCACCCGGTCGGCGAACCGCTCGCAGTCGTCGTGGTCCCAGGCCCCGCTGACCTCCCCGCCGGCGTCGCCGCGGGTCATGCCGGGCTGCGGCACGTGCGTGTAGGCCCAGAAGGACTCGGTGCCCTCCGGGGAGCGGGAGGGGTCGCTCGAGGTCATCTGGCCGGTGAGCAGGAACGGCTCGTCCGGCACGACCCCGGACGCCACCTGCGCCAGCGTCCGGGTCATCTCCTCCACGGAGTCGCCGACGTGCACGGTGCCGGGGAGGCGCTCCGGGCGGCCGGTCCAGGGGACGGGTCCCGACAGGGCCCAGTCGACCTTGACGGTCCCGGGGTCGAGCTCGAAGTCGCGCATCCCGCGCACCACGCGTGCCGGGAGGTCCTCCTCCGGCACGAGGCCGCCGAAGAGGTGCGGTGCGGCGACGTCCGCGACGACCGTCGAGGCGGCGTACCACTCGCCGTCGTGCGTCGTGACGCCCCTGACCTGCCCTCCGTGCACGACGACGCGCGAGACCTCGGCCCCGGTCCGGAGCTCGCCGCCGAGGCCGGTGAAGCGGGACACCAGCGCGTCGGTGAGCGACTGGGCGCCACCGCGCGGGACCGGGAAGCCGACCGTCTGCCCGAGCATCGTCATCAGCACGCCGAAGACGCCGGAGCCCGGTGAGGAGAGGGGGAAGTCCGCGTGACCGGCGTTGCCGGCCAGCAGGAGCCGGGCCGCCGGACCTGCGAAGAGCTCGCGTCCGAGGGACGCGACCGGCGTGGCCAGGCGCCGCACGGTGTCGAGACCGCCGGCCCGGGCCAGCGCCGGCACGAGCCGGGCGCCTGCCTTGAGCGGGGGGAAGGGGGAGGTGAGGCCGTCGACCAGCGCGGGCCCGATGCGGTCCCACGTGCGGCACAGCTCCAGCCAGGCGTCGCCGTCGCCGGCGCGGAGGTCGTCGAGCCCGGACGCCGTGAGCTCGCGGTCGCGGTGCAGCACGGCCCACTGCCCGTCACCGAACGGGTGCCCGAGCACCGCCGGAGCGTGCTCCCAGACCAGGCCGTGCCGTTCGAGCTCGAGCGGCGCGATCGCGCGGGACGCCAGCGCGAGCGGGTAGAACGCACTGAACGTGTCGTGGACGAAGTCGGGGTGCACCTCGCGGTCGCTGCGGACCGCCCCACCCGGCGCGGGCTGGGCCTCCAGCACGAGGACGTCCCATCCCGCGTCGGCCAGGACGTTGGCCGCGACCAGGCCGTTGGGCCCGGCGCCGATCACGATGGCGTCGTACGTGCGACCCACCGCCGTCGTCACCGCGCCCGGCCCTCCACCACGAAGGCGAGCCGTCGCAGGGTCTCGATGTTGCGGACGTGCAGCTGCGGGTCCTGGAGGGCCTTGGGGATCAGCGCGCCCGGCCCGGCGGTGGCGTTCTCGACGATGGTGACCACCGTCTGGTCGCCGGCCTCGCCCGGACCGGGCTCGAGCGAGATCTCCACGTGGGCGTGGCCTGCCGGCCAGGCGCGCGCGAGCAGCAGGATCCGCTTGCCCTCCTCGACCTCCAGGACCTCGGTGGTGTCGTCGAGCATCAGCGGCCAGCTGCCGACGCTGTGGTGCAGCCGCGCGCCGACCGCCGGCCAGGTCTCGTCGACGTCGCGCATCCGGGCGGCGCCCACGACGAACAGGGGGTAGAGCCAGCCGTCGGCCAGCACCGACCACACCTGCTCGGGGGTCGCTCGGACGGGGCGGCTGGTGGTGCTCATGCGGCGGGGTACCCCTGTCGACGCGCGCGCATGCGCGCCCCGGGAGTCCGTCCGAGGCGTGGTGTCGCGTTGGACCACCGGCCGTCGTCGGGATAACTTCTGCTCGGCTCCAGAACACGGGTCACAGGTGCGTCGTACCTCGAGGATCTCGCTTTGTCGTACCCCGACTCCTTGGCCGTGTTCGCGGCACTTGCTGCCGAGCTGCAGCAGGAACCCGACGAGGCCGTCACGTCCCGCGCGATCGTCACCCGCATGCGCGAGCTCGTGCCCGAGGCCGACAAGGTCAGCCTCACCATCCGCACGGCGCGCAACCGCCACAAGACCCTCGCCAGCAGCGATCCCGTGGCCGAGCAGGCCGACGCCCTGCAGTACGCCCTGGGCGAGGGGCCGTGCCTCGAGATCACCGACACCGGCGGCTGGGTGCGCAGCGGCGGCGTGGAGTCGGACTCCCGCTGGCCGGTGTGGGGACCGCGCGCGGCCGAGATGGGGGTGCGCTCCCTGCTGTCAGTGGCGGTCACCGACCGCGACGAGCCGCTGGGCGCGCTCAACCTCTACAGCGAGGAGCGGAGCGGGTTCGCGGACCGCGACGTCGTCGACCTCGCCCTCGTCTACGCGGTGCACGCGACCGTCGCCCTGTCGTCCGCGCGCCGGACCGCGACGCTGCAGACGGCCGTGAGCTCGCGGCACGTCATCGGGATGGCCCAGGGCATCGCGATGGAGCGCTACGGGATCGACCAGCACCAGAGCTTCGAGCTGCTGCGCCGCCTGTCCTCCACGACCAACGTCAAGCTCCGCGACGTGGCGGCGCAGATCGTGCAGACCCGCTCGATCCCGCACGAGCGCGCGCCCGACGGTGCCCCCGCCGAGCGCGCCGAGACCCTCGAGGGCTGAGAGCTCCTCAGACGGGCAGCGAGCCGTTGTCGAGGACGTGCTCGGCGACCAGTCCGATCTTCGTACGGCGGCTCCGGGCCGCCTGGCGCAGTGCGTTGAAGGCCGCCACCGCGTCGGCGGACTGCTTGGCCATGAGGAAGCCCACGGCGCGCTCGATCACCACGCGGTAGTCGAGGGCGTACTGCAGCTGGCGGGCCAGCTCGCCCGCGGTGTGCGCCTGCAGCGCCGCGGTGAGGGTGGTCGAGATGACCTCGGCATACCTGGCGAGGGCCGCGACCTCGCTGTCGTCCCACTCGTGGGCGTGCTCCTGGTAGACGTCGAGGGTGCCCACGGGCACCCCTCCGAGTCGCACGGGGGTGCCGAGGACCGCCCGCACCGGCTGGTTTGCCATCGCCCGCGCCAGCACCGGCCACCGCTCGGCCTCGGCCGTGACGTCGTAGGTCGTGACCACCTGTGCCGTCACGAAGGCCTCGGTGCACGGGCCCTGCCCGGCCTCGGCCTCGGTCTTCTCCAGCAGCCGTCCCGGACCGCTGGTGGCCGCGACGTAGCGGAGCATGTCCTGCTCGTCGGCGACCAGCAGGCCGGCGCCGCCGACGTCGAAGAGGTCGACGCAGGCCTGGAGCACGGCCTCGAGGGCGGAGACGACGCTGCCGTTGTCCTCGCGGGAGTGGGTGAGGCGGCGCAGGCTCTCCGCGAGCGCGGCGTCGTCGATGTTCATGGGTGGATCCTGCTACGCCTGAGGTCCCTCTGGCCACCCGGACGCCGGTAGGTGGGAGACGAACGACTCCAGCAGGGCGCGCGCCTCACCGTCGGCGGTGCCGTCGTGGGTGGCGACCAGCACGCGTGCGACGTTGCGGACCTTGGTGTTGCTGTCCTGCGAGACGCGGAGGATCGTGCGCCACGCCTGCTCGGTGCTGCAGCCGTAGCGCGCCGACAGCAGGCCGATGGCCATGCCGATGTCGCGCTGCGACTTGACGGCCTCCTGGAGGTGGCCGATCTCGTCGCGCAGCGTCTCGTCGCGCGGTGCTTCGGTGGGCGGGGCCCCGGTCGGGCGGGTCGGCTCACCAGCGGGCGTGTGTGTCCCAGACATGCGTCACCTCTCAATGACGTGAGTCCGCGGACACAGGGCGGAGCGATGATGTGGAGCGCGGTCCACTCTACAGGGTGAGTCCCACCTACCTGGGGGTGGGTTCCGCGCACGTGGACTAGAGTCAGAGGCGGCTCGAGACCAAGGGCCCACCGATGCAGACCTCCGTGAGGAGGTGTTCCAGTGCGGCACTCACGTGCACGGCGCGGATCCCCGGCCGTCTTCGACTTCGAAGGACGCGGCGCCGAGGCACGCGACTTCCTCGACACCGCCTACGGCACCACCCTCCGGCTGACCGGTCGCATGGGCACGGTGCGACACCACCGGGCCGACCACGGCACCTTCGCCTTCGACCACGTCACGATCGACGCGGACTTCACCTTCGACGCCGAGCCGATGCCGGCACTGGTCGTGGTCGACGTGCTGAGAGGTGACCTCGAGTACACCCGCGGACGCTGCACCGACCGCACCCACGACGGCGACTCCGTGCTCGCCGCAGGCTGGGACATGCCCTTCCACGGCAGGAGCGAGGGCTACGAGATCCGCACGACCAGCCTCACGGCCCCGGCCCTCACCGCGGCGGTCGAGGACGTCGATCCCGACTACCCGTGGCAGCACATCACCTTCAGCTCCTACGTCCCCGTGTCCCCGGCCGCGGGGGCGCGGTGGCGGGCGACCGTCGACCAGCTCAGCGCGACCCGCTTCGGCCCGGACAGCGCGATGGAGCGCGAGGAGGCCTCGCGGCTGCTCGGCTACACCCTCCTGCAGACCTTCCCCAACAGCGTGGTGTCCGAGGCGCGCAGGCTCGTGGTCGGTCGGGAGTCCCACGAGACGTCGCCGTCGCTGGTGCGCAACGCCGTGCGCGTGATCGAGGCGCACGCGGCGCGCGACCTCGGGCTCGTCGAGCTCGCGCAGGAGTGCGGCGTCACCAGCCGCACGCTGCAGTACGCCTTCCGCCAGCACCTCGGGTGCACCCCGTCCGACTACCTGCGCCGCGTGCGCCTCGACCTGGTGCGCCAAGCCCTGCGGGACGGCTCGGCACAGTCGGTGAGTGACGCGGCGGCCACGTTCGGGTTCTTCAACCCCGGTCGCCTGGCGTCGGACTACCGCCAGGTCTTCGACGAGAACCCTCGACAGACCTTGCAGCGTTCCGCCTCCTGACCGTGCCCGCGACCGGGTCCGACGGTTCGCATTGCGGCTGTTCCAGCGGTCTGGACCATGGCAGAATCAATGAGGCCGACTCGCTGGAGACCACGGTGAGACGCCCCCATCCCGGAAGGAGCGATCCCGTGGTCCACGTGTCGATCGTCCCTGAGCAGCAGCCCCACCAAGCACCCCCTGCCACGCTCCACCCGCACACGCCCGTCGAGGGCAAGGAGCGCGCCCGCCGCACCGACGGCATCGTCGCCGACCTGCGCGCCGTCGAGCCCGAGTCGTGGCACTCGCGCGACCTGACCGCACGCCTCATCGAGACCAACGCGGGCGTGGCCCGGTCCATGGCCAGTCGTTACCGCAACCGGGGCATCGACCTCGACGACCTCGAGCAGGTCGCCCTGCTGGGCCTCACCAAGGCGGCCCAGCGCTTCGACCCGAGCGCCGGGCACGACTTCCTGTCCTACGCCGTTCCGACCATCCGCGGCGAGCTGCGCCGGCACTTCCGCGACTCGGGCTGGATGGTGCGCCCGCCACGTCGGGTGCAGGACCTCCAGTCGCGCATCGCCCGCGCCCAGGAAGAGCTGGAGCTCGAGCTCGGCCGGTCTCCGCGCCCCAGCGAGGTCGCGAGCCACCTCGGCGTGGAGCTGGACGACGTGATCGAGGCGTTGGCGGCGGACGGGTGCTTCACCCCCACCTCGCTCGACGGCCCCGTCGGTGACGGAGGCTCCAGCCTCGGCGACCTCCTCGGGGCGGACGACCGCGCGATCGAGTCGGCCGAGGCCCGGGTGATGCTCGCTCCCGTGCTGCGCCGTCTGTCGGCACGCGACCAGCGCATCGTGCAGCTCCGCTTCGTCGAGGAGCGCACCCAGCAGGAGATCGCCGAGGCGATCGGGCTCACGCAGGCCCAGGTGTCGCGGGTGCTGACCCGCATCCTCGACCAGCTGCGCTCCGGGCTGGCCGAGCCGCTCCCGGCCGCCTGAGCCGCCGCTGTAACGCCGGGTCAGCTGCTCTACCCACCCTGATGTATCGGGGTGGGTAGTTGCACTGACCCGGCGTTACAGCAGGGCGGGCGGTCAGGAGTCGAAGCCCAGGCCGGCGGCGTCGAGCGCCCTGAGGAACAGGTTGCGCCTGCCCTCCCGGTGGTCCGCGCGATCCAGCGACCACCGGGTCAGCTCGACGCCGAGACTGGCGAGCGGCTCGGGCGGGAAGGGCAGCGGTCGCTCGCGCACCATGCGCAGCGCGGTGCGCTCGGTCGGCCGCCCCGCCAGCAGGTCGAGCAGCGCCTCGCCCGCGAACCGGGTCGCGCCCACGCCCAGTCCGGTGAAGCCGGCGGCGTGCGCCACCCGCCCGCCGTGGCTGAGGCCGTAGAACGCGGTGAACTGGGTGCACGTGTCGATCACGCCGGCCCAGCGGTGGCTGAACCGGACGTCCTCGAGCTGGGGGAAGGTCGCGAGGAAGTGCGAGGCGAGGCGCGCGTGGCTCGCGGGGCGGTCCTCGTGCCGGACCGCGATCCGGCTGCCCGGCGGGTGGATGGCGTCGTACCCGCCCCAGAGGATCCGTCCGTCCCGCGTGAGGCGGGAGTAGTGGAACTGGTTGGCCAGGTCGCCCAGCCCCTGGCGACCCTGCCAGCCGATGGCCGCGCGCTGCTCCGACGTGAGCGGCTCCGTCATCAGGACGTAGTCGTAGACCGGCACCGTCATCAGCCGGTTGCGGCGCAGCAGCGGCCTGAAGGCGTTGGTCGCGAGGACGACGTGGTCGGCGGTCAGCACCGCCCGCGCGGTGTGCACCTCGATCCGGGAGTGGCCGGCGCCCGACGACGTACGACGCAGCGCGGTGGCGGCCGAGTGCTCGTGGACCTCGACGCCCAGCTCGACGGCCACCCGGGCGAGCTCCAGCGCCAGCCGGGCCGGGTGGACGAGCGCCGACTCGTCGCGCTCGAGCGCTCCGGCGAGGAACAGCGGGCTGTCGATCTCGGCGCGGACCTGGTCGCGGTCCAGGAAGCGTGTGCCGGGCCGGGAGTGCTCGTCGCGGAGCCAGTCGACCTGGTGCTCCTCGACGGCCACGGCGATCGTGCCGGTGCGCTCCCACTCGCAGTCCAGGCCGAGGTCGCGCACGTCGGCCTCGAAGGCGTCGAGGTTGTCGCGGCCGAGGCGGCGCAGGACGTCGTGCTCGTCGGGCCAGCGCGACCGCCCGTTGTCCTCGCCGTGGGTCAGTGACGCCTCGCAGAACCCTCCGTTGCGACCCGAGGCCGCCCAGCCGACGGTCTGCGCCTCCAGCAGCACGACCCGGCGTTCGGGGTCGCGCCGCTTGGCGTGGACGGCCGTCCAGAGGCCGAGGTAGCCGCCGCCGACGATCGCGAGGTCCGTGCGCGTCGACGCGGTGAGCTCGGGGTGGCGCGCCCCTGCGCCGGCGTCGTCGAGCCAGAAGACCGCCTGCTCGCTGCCGGCGAGCGAGCGCGCCACCACCCGCGGGTCGGGAGCGTGCCGCTCGTAGGCGGTGCGGTGGGCGGGCACGGTGTCGGTCGCGGGAGTGTCAGCCGGCGGCCGCGGTCAGGGCGGCGTCGAGGAGCGCCAGACCCTCGCGGGCCTCGTCGTCGGTGGTGGTCAGCGGCGGGACGACGTGGATCCGGTTGTAGTTGGAGAACGGCAGCAGACCGCGCTCCTGGCATCCCTTCACGATCGCGGCCATCTCCGGGCTGGAGCCGCCGTAGGGCGCGAGGGGCTCGCGGGTGGTCCGGTCCCTGACCAGCTCGACGGCCCAGAACGCGCCGGTGCCGCGGACCTCGCCGATCCAGTCGTGCTTCTCCGCGAGCGCCCGGAGGCCGGGGCCGAGCACGTCGGTGCCGAGCCGGTCGGCACGACCGACGACGTCGTCGTCCTCCATCGTGCGGATCGTCGCGACCGCGGCTGCGCAGGCGAGCGGGTGACCGGAGTAGGTGAGGCCGCCGGGGTAGGTGCGATGCGCGAAGGTCGCGTGGATGGCGTCGCTGATGGCGACGCCACCGAGCGGGACGTAGCCGGAGTTCACGCCCTTGGCGAAGGTGAGCAGGTCGGGGGTCACCCCGCCGTGCTCGACGGCGAACCAGCGCCCGGAGCGGCCGAAGCCCGACATCACCTCGTCCGCGATCAGCACGATGCCGTGGCGGTCGCAGATCTCGCGGACGCCGGCGAGGTAGCCCGGCGGCGGGACCATGATCCCCGCGGTGCCGGGGATGGCTTCGAGCACGATCGCCGCGATCGTCCCCGGGCCCTCGAGCGCGACCACCTGCTCGAGGTGCTCGAGCGCGCGCTGGCACTCCTCCTGCTCGGTGGTCGCGTGGAAGGCGCTGCGGTAGAGGAACGGGCCGAAGAAGTGGACCGTGCCCGTCGAGCCGTGGTCGCTGGCCCAGCGCCTCGGGTCACCGGTCATGTTGACCGCGAGGTGCGTGCCGCCGTGGTAGCTGCGATACGTGGTGAGCACCTTGTGCCGGCCGGTGTGCAGCCGCGCCATGCGTACGGCGTGCTCGTTGGCGTCGGCGCCCCCGTTGGTGAAGAAGACGTGGTCGAGGTCGCCGGGGGTGTGCGAGGCGATCAGCCGGGCGGCCTCGGAACGGGTGCCGTTGGCGAACGCCGGGGCCACCGTGGTCAGGTGCCCGGCCTGCTCCTGGATCGCCGCGACGATGCGCGGGTGCTGGTGGCCGAGGTTGGTGAAGACCAGCTGGGAGCTGAAGTCGAGGTAGCGCCGGCCCTCGCCGTCCCAGACGTGGCTGCCCTCGGCCCTCGTGATGACCATCGGGTCGATCTCGGCCTGGGCCGACCAGGAGTGGAAGACGTGCGCGCGGTCGAGCGCGTGGGCCCGCTCGGCGTCGTAGGTGCTCGCGAGGTCGCTGGTGGTGGAGAGGACGTCAGTCATTGCGCGGGAACCCCAGCTCGAGGCCGCCCTCGGGGCGGTTGGCAGGGTCGATCCACCGGGTGGTGACGACCTTGCCGCGGGTGAAGAAGTGGACGCCCTCGGTGCCGTGGGCGTGGGTGTCGCCGAAGAGCGAGCGCTTCCAGCCGCCGAAGGAGTAGTAGGCGACCGGCACCGGGACCGGGACGTTGACGCCGATCATGCCGACCGTCACGTCCGACTCGAAGCGGCGGGCCGCGCCGCCGTCGTTGGTGAAGATCGCTGTGCCGTTGCCGTACTCGTTGGCGTTGACCAGCGCGACGGCCTCCTCGTAGGACTTCACCCGGACCACCGAGAGGACCGGTCCGAAGATCTCCTCACGGTAGATGTCCATGTCGGGAGTGACGTCGTCGAAGAGCGTCGGGCCGAGCCAGAAGCCCTCCTCCCCGCCTCGGGCGCTGACGTCGCGGCCGTCGACGACGACCTTGGCGCCGGCGGCCTCACCGGAGTCGATGAAGGAGCTGACCCGGTCGCGGTGCGCCTTCGTGACGAGCGGACCCATGTCCGCCTCCTTCTGCTCCCCGGTCGCCTCGCGGCCGCCGTCACCGATCAGGAGCGTGCGGGTGCGGTCGGCGATCCGCGCGACCAGCTCGTCGCCGACCGGGTCGACCGCGACGAGCACGCTGATCGCCATGCAGCGCTCGCCTGCGCTGCCGTAGCCGGCGTTGACCGCCGAGTCCGCGGCGAGGTCGAGGTCGGCGTCGGGCAGGACGACCATGTGGTTCTTGGCGCCGCCGAGCGCCTGGACGCGCTTGCCGTGCCGGCTCGCGGTCTCGTAGACGTGCTCCGCGATCGGGGTCGAGCCGACGAAGCTGATCGCCTGCACGTCGGGGCTGGTGAGCAGCGCGTCGACCGCGGTCTTGTCGCCGTGCAGGACGTTGAAGACCCCGTCGGGGAGGCCGGCCTCCTGCCACAGCGCCGCCAGCCAGTTGGCGGCGCTCGGGTCCTTCTCGCTGGGCTTGAGGACCACGGCGTTCCCGGCCGCGATCGCGATGGGGAAGAACCACATCGGCACCATGGCCGGGAAGTTGAAGGGGCTGATGATGCCGACCACGCCCAGCGGCACCCGCTTGGAGTGCACGTCGACGCCGGTCGAGGCCTCCTCGCTGTGCCCGCCCTTGAGCAGGTGGGAGATGCCGCACGCGAACTCCACGACCTCCAGGCCGCGCGAGATCTCGCCCATCGCGTCCGAGTGCACCTTGCCGTGCTCGGAGGTGATGATCGCGGCGAGCTCCTCCTTGCGGCTGTTGAGCAGCTCGCGGAAGGCGAAGAGCACCTGCGTGCGCCGCGCCAGCGACGTGGTGCCCCAGCCCTTGGCTGCCCGGGCCGCGCTCGCGATGACGTGGGTGGCGTCGGCCTCGCTGGCGAGCGCGACGCGGCCGGTCACCCGGCCGGTGGCGGGGTTGGTCACCTCGCCCCAGCCAGTGGGGGAACCGGTCAGCGCGGCGCCGTCGACCCAGTGCACGATGTCTGGCAGGTCTGTGGTCATGGTCGCCATCCTTGCTCGTCGTACGACGCCCGCGCGGGTGTCGGAACGTAGGCTTTCGGGCCCCGGTCCGGACAATCCGTCGCCCGCTCCGCGCGTAGGCTGCGCGCATGGCCGACGTGACGCCGGGTGTGACGCTCCGGGAGGCACTGGGCCTGCCCACCTTCCGCCGGGCGGCTCCTGAGGTCGTCGCCGGCCGGGCGGGCCTGGACCAGCCGATCCGCTGGGTGCACGCGACCGAGCGGCTCGACGTCGGCCAGCTCCTGCGGGCAGGCGACCTGCTCCTCACCATGGGTACCGGCCTCCCGGCCGACGACGACGGCGCGGGCCTGGCGGCCTTCGTCGACGAGCTGGTCGACGTCGGCAGCGCGGGGATCGTGGTGGAGCTCGGCCGCCGGTGGGAGCAGGCCCTCCCCGACGCCATGGTCGAGGCCTGTGAGCGGCACGGGCTCCCGCTGGTCGTGCTGGGCCAGGAGACCCGGTTCGCCGCGCTCGCCCAGGAGATCGGCGAGCGGGTCGTCGACCAGCAGCTCACCGAGCTGCGCGAGGCCCAGCGGGTCCACGAGACCTTCACCGAGCTGTCCAACAGCGCGGCCGGTCCGGTCGAGATCCTCCAGGCGGTGCAACGGCTGGCCGCCGGTCCTGTCGTCGTGGAGAACGCGCAGCACCGTCCCCTCGACTACTTCGCCGGCCCCGATGACGCGGGGTCCGATGCTGGTGGCTTCCTCGACGGCTGGCCGGCCCGGTCGCGGCGCGTCGAGGTCGCCGGCCGCACCGGCTGGGACGCGGCCAACGGCTGGCTGGTCACCCGCCTCGGCACCGCCGAGCACACCTGGGGCCGGCTGGTGATCGGCTCGCCCGACGCCCCTTCGCAGCGCCTGGTCGCCGTCGCCGAGCGGGCCGCGGCGGCGCTCGCCCTGCACCGCCTGCACGACCGCGACCGCGGCACGCTGATGCGGCGCACGCACCTCGAGCTGCTCACCGGGCTGGCCGAGGACCCCCACTCCGACGACGTGCACCGCCGCTGCGAGCTGGCCGGCTTCCCCACCCGTCGGCGTACCTTCGTCGGCCTGGTCGTGCGCCCGCGGGTCGGGACCTCCCCGCCCGTCGACCTCGACGAGGTGGCCGCCACGGTGGTGCGCGCCGCCCACGGGCTGCGGCTGCCGGCGCTGGTCTGCGAGGTCGAGCGCGACCTGCGGGTGCTCGTCTCGGCGGCTCCCTCGGCGGACGCGGACGACCTGGTCGACCGGGTCGCGGCGCGGGTGCTCGCGCACCACGACGTCGTGCTGGCGGCCGGACGGGCGGTGGCCGACAGGTCCGGGATCGCACGGTCCGTCACCGAAGCCGGGCAGGTCGCCGACGCGGCTCCGCAGGTCCGTCGCGAGCAGGACCCGGTCGTGCACCGTCTCGCCGACCTGCACCTGCGCGGGCTGCTCGCGCTGCTCGGCGACGACGACCGCGTGCGGCTGTTCGTCGCCCGCGAGCTCGAGCCGCTGCGCCGGCACGACCGCGCGGACTCCTCACGCACCGACCTGCTCGCCGCCCTGCGGGCACTCGTGCTCCACCCGCGCAGCAAGACCGAGGCCGCGGCGAGCCTGCACCTCTCGCGCGCGGCCTTCTACGACCGGCTGGCGCGGATCGAGGCGATCCTCGACGCCGACCTCGACGACCCCGACGTACGCGTCTCGCTCCACGTCGCCCTGCTCGCAGACGAGCTCTTCAGCGATCCCCGGCTGACCGGGGATCACTGAAGACGTCGGCCCTTGCAAGGCCTGACGAGCTCAGGAACAGCCTGACGAGTCGGGCGCGGGTCCGCCGGATCGTCCGACCGCACGAGAACTACCGACAGATCGTCGGCCTGCCTCGGTCGGGCAGGTGGGGACGATGCTGGACATGAACCGCGTGCTGGACGTCGCCACCACCGTGCCGACCACCCCGCTCGACCCCGGCACCGTCATGGACGGGGCACCGGAGACCGGCTCGCGGGCGCTCGCCGCCGTGGCCGGGGTCGAGGTCGGCGTGTGGGAGATGACGCCCGGCACGGCGACCGACGTCGAGGTCGACGAGGTGTTCGTCGTGCTGTCCGGCTCGGGCACAGTGTCCTTCGACGACGGCGAGCGGGTCCACCTCGGACCGGGAAGCGTCGTACGCCTGCGGGCTGGCGAGCACACCACCTGGGTCGTCCACGAGACCCTGCGCAAGATCTACGTCGCCTGAGAGGCTGGTCACCATGACCGACACGATCCGCAACTTCGTCGACGGCGAGCTCGTCGAGTCGGCGACCACGGACTTCATCGACCTCGTCGACCCGGTGACCGGGGAGCTCGACGGCCGGTCACCGGTCTCGCTGCCCGAGGAGGTCGACCGGGCGTACGCCGCCGCCGAGCGTGCGTCGGAGTCGTGGAAGCGGCTCACGCCCGGGCGCCGCCAGGCGCTGCTGCTCGACCTCGCGACCGCGGTGGCCGAGCGCCGCGACGAGATCAGCGAGGTGCAGGCCCGCGACACCGGCCAGCCGGTGCGCTACATCGCCAGCGAGGAGGTCGACCAGGGCGTCGACCAGCTCCGCTTCTTCGCGGGTGCCGCGCGGCTGCTCGAGGGGAAGTCGGCGGGGGAGTACCTCGAGGGGCACACCTCGAGCATCCGTCGCGAGCCGATCGGCGTGGTCGGGCAGGTGACGCCGTGGAACTACCCCTTCGCGATGGCGATCTGGAAGATCGCGCCGGCGCTCGCCGCCGGCAACACGATCGTGCTCAAGCCGAGCGACACCACCCCGCGCTCGACCGTGCTGCTCGCCGAGATCGCCGGCGAGATCCTGCCGCCCGGCGTCCTCAACGTGGTCAACGGTGAGGCCACGACCGGGCGCCACCTCGTCGAGCACCCGACGCCGGGGCTGGTCGCGATCACCGGCTCGGTGCGCGCCGGCATCGAGGTCGCCACCTCCGCGGCGAAGAACCTCAAGCGCGCCCACCTCGAGCTCGGCGGCAAGGCGCCGGTGGTCGTCATGCCCGACACCGACCTGCCGCGCGCGGCCGAGTTGATCGCCGCGGCCGCCTACTTCAACGCCGGCCAGGACTGCACGGCCGCCACCCGCGTGATCGTGCACGACACCGTCAACGACGAGCTCGTCGACCTGCTGGTCAAGGAGGCCGAGGGCACCCGGCCCGGCCCTCCGTCGGACACCGAGGCCGACTACGGCCCGCTCAACAACGCCCACCACCTCGCCAAGGTGACGGCGTTCCTCACCGACCTCCCGGACCACGCGGCGGTCCGCACCGGTGGCACCCGCCACGGGGACGCGGGGTTCTTCTTCGCGCCCACCGTCGTGACCGGCGTACGCCAGGACGACCGGATCGTGCAGGAGGAGGTCTTCGGCCCGGTGCTGACCGTCCAGTCCTTCACCGACGAGGCCGAGGCGGTGCGGATGGCCAACGGTGTGCCCTACGGCCTGGCCGCCAGCGTCTGGACCCGCGACCACGGCACGGCCGACCGGCTGACCCGCGAGCTCGACTTCGGGTGCGTGTGGGTCAACACCCACATCCCGTTCGTCTCCGAGATGCCGCACGGCGGCTTCGGCCACTCGGGCTACGGCAAGGACCTGTCGGGCTACGGCTTCGACGACTACACGCGCATCAAGCACGTGATGACCGCGCACTACTGACGTTCGGGCATGCTGGCCGCATGCGCTTCACCGAGCACGAGCTGACCGTCGCCGTCACGGCCGCCGCCAAGATCGTGGCCGCAGGCAAGGTACGGCGCCGGGCCAGGGGCGAGGACGCGTGGGAGGCGATGAGCAAGATCGACCGCTACCACCTCCTCGAGGCCGTCGGCAGCCAGGTGCTCCCGGTGATGATCGCGTTGCCCGACGTCGAGGTGCAGCCGGGCACCCGGCCGAGCTTCACCGACGCGCAGATCGCCGCCGCGGTCGAGGAGACGCTCGGCGACACGGGGCTGGGCCAGGTGCGGCACAAGGTGGCGGTGGCCGCCCGCCTCACGCTCGTGCGTACGGCGCTCGCGCAGCTGCCCGTGCGCCAGGACCCCGACGCGCTCATCGTGCCCGACAGCCTCTGAGTCCGGCCGCCTGAGGAACCTGAGGAGCGCGCTCAGGTTCGGTCCGTACCGTCGACGGCGATGACTCACACGATGCGCAGCAAGCGAACCCGTACCGTCCTCGGCCTCGTCGCCGCAGGGGCGATGCTCACCCTCTCCGCGTGCGGTGGGGGCGACAGCGACTCCGCCGACGCCGGCAAGGAGGCCTCCGCCAGCGACTCCCCGAGTGCGAGCGCGGACGCGTCGCAGGGTGCCGAGCCCGACCTCGAGGGGATCCCCGACGTGGTCGCCGAGGTCAACGGCGAGGAGGTCACCAAGGAGGAGTTCGTCCCGGTCTACGAGTCGCAGCTCCAGCAGGCGGCGATGCAGTCGCAGATGAGCGGCCAGGCCCCCGACGAGGAGGCTCTCAAGAAGCAGACCGTGGACAACCTCGTCGACACCGAGCTGCTGACGCAGGAGGCGGAGTCGCGCGGGATCGAGGTGAGTGACGAGGACGTCGACGCCGAGCTCACCGACCTGGCGAAGCAGAACCAGATGGGCTCGGCCGAGGAGCTGCTGGAGGCGGTGGCCAAGAACGGGCTGACCGAGGAGCAGGCCCGCGCGCAGGTCGAGACCCAGGTCCTCGTCGAGCAGCTGGTCGCCGACGAGGACGGCGACGCCGAGCCGACCGACAAGGAGCTGCGCGCGCTCTACGCCCAGGCCAAGCAGCAGCAGGCGCAGTCGGGCCAGAAGGGCCAGAAGATCCCGCCCTTCGCCCAGGTGCGCTCGCAGCTCGCGGAGCAGGCCAAGGCCGAGCAGGTCGGCAAGGTCGCCCAGGCCCTCGTCGACGACCTCCGCAAGGACGCGGACATCACGATCAACCTGTGAACATCAGGGGGCGGTGGGCTCCAGCAGCGTGTCCACCGCCGCCAGGAACTCCGTGCGGTTGAAGGGCTTGGGGAGGAAGGCTGCGTGCTCGTGGGCGACCTCCAGGTCGCCCGACATGAGCAGGACCTTGGTCGCCGGGCTGGTGCGGCGCAGCTCTTCGGCCACCGCGAGGCCGGTCATCTGGGGCATGTGGTGGTCGAGGACGACGAGGTCGAAGTCCTGCTCGGTCGTCCGCGCGAGCACCTCGGCGCCGTCGCCGGCGATCGTGACGTCGTGCCCGGCACGCTCCAGCACGTGGCCGATGAAGTCGCGGATGTCGGGCTCGTCGTCCGCGACGAGAGTGCGCAGGGGCACGGACGGGGCCATGGGGTGAGTCTGGCCCGGAACGCGCGCGGGCGCGAGCCGGGGATCGTAGGGTTCCTCCCATGAAGGGCGTGGGTTTCGCGCTGGCATACGCGCTGCTCACGCTGGTGGGTCGTGCAACGGCCGGGGACGGTCAGATCGTCAGCCTGGTCTGGCCGGCGTCGGGCGTGGCCGTCCTGTGGCTCCTCGCGGAGCCACCGCGCCGCGCCCCGTGGGTCCTCGCGCCGTTGATGGCCGTGCACGCGGTCATGGTCTTCGCGACCGGGGTCTCGCCCGTGCTGGCGTTCTTCGGCTCGTTGTCGGTCACCGTCCAGACGGCCGTGATCGGGCTGCTCGTGCGCCGCTGGTGCCCGACGCTCCTCGGCGCGGGCGGCACCGCCAGTCTCCGCTCGCCCCGCAACCTGGTGGCGACCGGCGCGGCCGCGGCGGCCGGCTGTGCGGCCGGCGGGCTGATCGGCCCGGTCGGGCTGTGGCTCGACGGGGAACCGGTGACCTATGTGACCGCGGTGGCCTGGTTCGCCCGCCACGTGGCGGGGGTGCTGACGGTCGGCGCGGTCGGCCACCTGGCCTGGGAGTGGCGTACGCAGCCCGTCCCCGCGCGGGTCCGTGGCGGGAGCAGCGCGGAGTTCGTGCTGCTGTCGCTCGGCTCGATCGCGGTCACGGTCGTGCTGTTCCTCCAGCCCTACCCGCTGGTCTTCCTCGTGATCGCGCTGGCTGTGTGGTCGGCCGCCCGCTTCCGCACCTTCCCGGCGTCGGTCCTGTGCCTGGTGCTCGGTGCCGTCGCGCTGACGCTCACCCTCGCCGGCCACGGCCCCTTCGCCCGCCTCGACGACCCGGTCGCCGAGGCCCTCGTCTCGCAGCTCTTCATGGTCTCGGTGATGCTCACCGGGCTGGGCGTGGGAGCGCTGGGGGACCGGATCGACGAGCTGTTCGCCACCGCGACGCGAGCCCGCGAGCAGGCAGCCCTGCAGGCCGAGCTGCTCGGCGAGATGACGGAGAGCATGGGCGAGGGCCTCGTGGTGCTCGGCCCGCAGGGGCAGGTCGAGCGCAGCAACGGGGCGAGCCGCCGGCTCGCGCACCGGGTCAGCCCGGGAGCCGAGGACGCCGACGCACTGGCCGAGCTCGTGGAGCTGCTGCTCGACCCGGCCCCCGAGAACAGCGGGGCCGCCCGAGCCGAGCTGGGTGTCGGCGACGTGGTCGTCCCGCTGCCCAACGGCGAGGAGATCGTGCTCGCCGTCTCCCGGGCGCCCCTGTCCGTCCGGGCCGACGCCGGCGGGCGTACGGGCGTGCTGCTGGTGCTCCGGGAGGTCACCGAGCACCGCTCCGGCCTCCGGCCCCTCGCCGACTTCGCCTCGACAGCCGCCCACGACCTGCGCGGACCCCTGTCGGCGATCCGGTCGTGGCTCTCCCTCGCGGTCGAGGATGTCGAGCCCGCCTCCGATGCGCTGATGCCGATGCGTCGCGCCGAGCGGGCCGCCGAGCAGATGGCGGACCTGATCGACGACCTCCTCGAGCACGCCCTGGCCGAGTCTGGCGACCTCGCTGCCCGCGACGTCCCGCTGGGCGGACCCGACGGGGTGCTCGCCCAGGTCGGCGCCCTGCTGGGCCCCGACGACCTGCTCGAGGTGCTCGACGGAGCGCCGTCGGTGCACGCGGACCCGATCGCCCTGCGCCAGCTGTTCGGCAACCTGGTGGGCAACGCCGTCAAGTACGCCAAGCCCGGACAGCACGCCACCATCCGGGTGCGCGCCCAGCAGCAGGGGGCGCGGGTGGTGGTCGAGGTCGAGGACAGCGGCGTCGGTGTCGATGACGCCGACCGCGCCCTCATCTTCCAGCGCTTCCACCGCAGCGGAGCCGTGCGCGCGCACTTCCGCGGCACCGGGATGGGCCTGTCGATCTGCCAGTCGATCGTGCAGCGGCACGGCGGGACGATCGAGTGCGTCGCCACGGCCCCCGGGACCGGGTCGGTGTTCCGCTTCGACCTCCCGGCCGCCGAGGACTGACTCGCCCTGGGTTGCGATCCCCGGGTACCCGGGGAAGCTGGAGCCTCCAGTGCGAAGTTTCGGGGGTGAGGCTCCAGCCTGGGGGGTTATCCGGGGATCGCGACGAGCGGCGGCCGCAGGCGGGTCAGACGTTGCGGCGGTACTGGCCGCCGACCTCGAAGAACGCCTCGGTGACCTGCTGGAGCGAGCACACGCGGGCGGCGTCCATCAGGACGGCGAAGACGTTGTCGCCGGAGATCGCGGCGTCCTTGAGCCGGGCCAGGGCCTCCTGGGCCTCGGCGCCGTGCTCGGCCTGGAAGGCGCGCACGCGCGAGAGCTGCGACTCCTTCTCGGCGTCGGTCGCGCGGGCGAGCTCGATCTCCTTGGGCTGGGCGTCCGCCGCCGACTCCTTGACGAAGGTGTTGACGCCGATGATCGGCAGCGAGCCGTCGTGCTTGCGGTGCTCGTACAGCATCGACTCGTCCTGGATCCGGCCTCGCTGATAGCCGGTCTCCATCGCGCCCAGCACGCCGCCGCGCTCGTTGATCGAGTCGAACTCGGCGAGCACGGCCTTCTCGACCAGGTCGGTGAGGTCGTCGATGATGAAGGAGCCCTGGAGCGGGTTCTCGTTCATCGCCAGGCCCCACTCGCGGTTGATGATCAGCTGGATCGCCAGCGCGCGGCGTACGGAGTCCTCCGTCGGGGTCGTGACCGCCTCGTCGTAGGCGTTGGTGTGCAGGCTGTTGGCGTTGTCGTAGATCGCGATGAGCGCCTGCAGCGTGGTGCGGATGTCGTTGAAGTCCATCTCCTGCGCGTGCAGCGACCGGCCGCTCGTCTGGACGTGGTACTTCAGCTTCTGCGAGCGCTCCGAGGCGCCGTACTTCTCCTTCATCGTGACCGCCCAGATGCGGCGGGCGACGCGGCCTAGGACGCTGTACTCGGGGTCCATGCCGTTGGAGAAGAAGAACGACAGGTTGGGGGCGAAGTCGTCGATCTTCATGCCGCGCGCGAGGTAGGCCTCGACGTAGGTGAAGCCGTTGGCGAGGGTGAAGGCCAGCTGGCTGATGGGGTTCGCCCCGGCCTCGGCGATGTGGTAGCCGGAGATCGACACCGAGTAGAAGTTGCGCACCTGGTGGGCGATGAACCACTCCTGGATGTCGGCCATCATCCGCAGCGAGAACTCGGTGGAGAACAGGCAGGTGTTCTGGCCCTGGTCCTCCTTGAGGATGTCGGCCTGCACGGTGCCGCGGACGTTGGCGAGGGCGTACGCCGCGAGGGTGGCGCGCTCCTCCTCGGACGGCTCGCGGCCCTCCTTCTCGCGGAACCGGTCGACCTGCTGGTCGATGGCGGTGTTGAGGAAGAACGCCAGCACGGTGGGGGCCGGGCCGTTGATCGTCATGCTCACGGACGTCGTGGGCGAGACGAGGTCGAAGCCGTCGTACAGCGCCTTCATGTCGTCGAGCGTCGCCACGCTCACGCCCGAGGTGCCGACCTTGCCGTAGACGTCGGGGCGCGGGTCGGGGTCGCGGCCGTAGAGGGTGACGGAGTCGAAGGCGGTCGAGAGGCGGGTCGCGTCGTTGCCCTGCGACAGGATCTTGAAGCGACGGTTGGTGCGGGCCGGGTCGCCCTCGCCGGCGAACATCCGGGCCGGGTCCTCGTTGTCGCGCTTGAACGGGAAGACGCCGGCGGTGAAGGGGAAGTAGCCGGGCAGGTTCTCGTTGCGCCAGAAGCGCACCAGCTCGCCGTGGTCGGCGAAGCGCGGCAGCGCCACCCGCGGGATCTTGTTGCCGCTCAGCGACTCCTTGGTGAGCTTGGTGTGGATCTCCTTGTCGCGCACCACCACGACCTGCTCGTCGCCGGAGTAGGACTCGACGACGGCCGGCCACGCGGCGATCTGGTCGGCGACCTCGTGCGGCACGGTCTTGCGGGCGTCGTCGAGGAGCCGCTCGACGTCGGCGCTCCCCTCCAGCTCGGCCGCGACGGCCTCGATCCGCTGCAGCCGGCGCGCCGCCTCGGCCAGCTCGGACGTACGCGCGTGGTAGCCGCGGACCGTCTCGGTGATCTCGCTCAGGTAGCGCACCCGGTCGGCCGGGACGACCTGCCGGATGCCGGAGGAGTGGCGTACGTCGACGTGCGGCAGCGTGCCCTCGGTGACCTCGAGCCCGGCGTCAGCGAGCTCGCCGCGCAGGTGCTGGTAGAGCGCGGTGACGCCGTCGTCGTTGAAGGTCGCGGCGCTGGTGCCGAAGACCGGCATGTCACTGGGCTGCTTGCCGAAGGCGTTGCGGTTGCGGACCAGCTGGCGGCCCACGTCGCGCAGCGCGTCCTTGGCGCCGCGGCGCTCGAACTTGTTGATCGCGACGGTGTCGGCGAAGTCGAGCATGTCGATCTTCTCCAGCTGCGAGGCCGCGCCGAACTCCGGCGTCATGACGTAGAGCGAGTGGTCGACCAGCGGCACGATGCCGGCGTCGCCCTGCCCGATGCCGGGCGTCTCGACGATGACGAGGTCGTGGCCGGCGGCCTTCATCACGTCGATCACGTCGGCCAGGTGGTCGGGCACCTCGTGGGCGCCGCGGGTGGCGAGCGAGCGGAAGAAGACCCGGTCGCCGTCGAGCGCGTTCGCGCGGATCCGGTCGCCGAGCAGGGCGCCGCCGCCCTTGCGGCGGGTCGGGTCGACGGCGATGACGGCGATCCGGAGCTTGTCCTGCTGGTCGGTGCGGAAGCGGCGCACGATCTCGTCGGTCAGCGACGACTTGCCCGAGCCGCCGGTGCCGGTGATGCCGAGCACTGGCACGACGCGGCGCCGGGCTGCCGCGCGGAGCTCGGTCAGCATCGCCTCGTCGAGGCGGCCGTCCTCGGCGCCGGTGATCGCGCGGGCGACGGCGAAGCGGTCGCCGGTGAGCACCTGCTCGACGGTGACGGCCTGGTCGGCCCAGAGGTCGATGTCGCAGTCGGCGACGACCGAGTTGATCATCCCGACGAGGCCCATCTTCTGGCCGTCCTCGGGGGAGAAGATCGTGACGCCCGACTCGCGCAGACGCGTGATCTCCGACGGCACGATCACGCCGCCGCCACCGCCGACGACCTTGACGTGGTCGGCACCGGCCGCGCGCAGCGACTCGACGAGGTACTCGAAGTACTCCACGTGCCCGCCCTGGTAGGACGACACGGCGACGCCCTGCACGTCCTCCTCCAGCGCGGCGTCGACGACCTCCTGCACGGAGCGGTTGTGCCCGAGGTGGATGACCTCGCAGCCCTGGCTCATGAAGATCCGCCGCATGATGTTGATCGACGCGTCGTGGCCGTCGAACAGGCTCGAGGCGGTGACGAGGCGGATCGGGTGCGTGGGGGTGTGCAGGTCGGCCATGGGGAGATAGTAGGACATCCAACTAATTACCCGCGAGTCACAAGCTGCTGCCCTCGGGTTTCCCCGCAGAGGCGGGGAAACCCGAACTCCTGGTGGCGTGCAAACCCCGAGATGTTCGAAGTTCCCCGCAGAGGCGGGGAAACCGAGACGGCGGCCTCAGAAGGAGTCGCCGAGCCCCGTCCGCAGCGCCGTCAGCCTGTCGGTCAGCTCGCGTACGTCGCCCTCGGGCAGGCCTGGGGTCTCGAAGACCTCGCCGTTGAGGGCGGCCGTCGCCTCCTCGACGGCCTCGCGGCCGGACTCGGTGAGCACCGCGAGGACCACCCGCTTGTCCTGGTCGCCGCGCACGCGCTCGACGTAGCCCTGGGCGACGAGCCGGTCGACGGCGCTCGTCACGCTGGTCGGGTGCACCTGCAGGAGCGACCCGAGCCGCGACATCGGCATCGCCGCGTCGCGGGCGAAGGACAGCAGTCGCAGCACCTCGTAGCGGGCGAAGGTCAGCCCGCGCGGACGGAGCACGGCGTCGATGCGCTCCATCAGCAGCTGCTGCGCGCGCACCACCGAGGTCACCATCGCCATCCCGTCGGCGGCGTCGGGCCAGCCGTGAGCCACCCACTGGCGGTGGGCCTCGTTGATCGGGTCGCGGGTCATGCGTGGAGGTTAGCCAGCACTGCGTGTGCCTCGACCATCGCCGGGCCGTACCAGGTCAGCAGCCGCCCCGACACCAGCCGCGTCGGGGTGGTGAAGGCCTCGGGCCCGTCGTCGGCGGTGAAGACGTACGGCTCGTCCGGCAGCAGTACGACGTCCGCGCCGGCGCGGTCGATGTCCTCGGGCGTGAGCGCCGGATAGCGCCCGTCACGGCCGGCCAGCACGTTGACCAGCCCGGCCCGGGTGAGGAGGTCGTCTGTGTAGGTCGGCGACCCGACCACCATCCACGGGTCGCGCCAGATGGGCACGGCGACCGAGAGCCGCGGCGCGACCGGCTGCGACCAGAGCGAGCGGGCCTCGACCAGCCACGGCGGGTCGGCCAGGCCGAGGGCGGTCGCGAAGAGCCGCGACATCGAGGCGAGCGACTCCTCGACGGTCTCGATGCGGGTGACCCAGACGGCGGTCCCGGCCTCGCGCAGCCGGCGTACGTCGAGCTCGCGGTTCTCCTCCTGGTTGGCCACCACGAGGTCGGGCGAGAGGGCCCGGATGGCAGCCAGGTCGGGGTTCTTGGTGCCGCGGACGCGGGCCACGTCGAGGTCGCCCGGGTGCGTGCACCAGTCGGTCGCACCGACCAGGAGGCCGGGCGCCGAGGTGGCGATCGCCTCGGTCAGCGAGGGGACGAGCGAGACCACGCGGGCGGCGGGAGCCGACAGCGGGACGTCGGCTCCGAGGTCGTCGCGCATGGCACGAGGCTAGTCACATCGCACCGGGTCGGCCCACACGACCGGGGGATGCTCGCCGGCCCGTCGTCGTGATGGAGTTGTGCCATGAGCAAGCACGCCCTGACCCGGATCGGGCTACCGGTCGACGGTGCGGAGCGGGCGACGGCGGAGGGGTGGACCTTCCCGGCGCGCAGCCCGGCGACGGGCGAGGTGCTGTGGGACGTCCCCGATGCCGGGGTCGTCGACGCCCACGCCGCCGCCCAGGCCGCGTGGCGCGCCTTCCACGAGACGACGTGGACCTCGGACCGGGCGCTGCGGTCCCACGTCGTCGGGCGCTTCCAGGGCGCGCTCGCCGAGCGCGCGGACGAGCTCGCCCTGCTGCTGGCGGCCGAGAGCGGTGTCCCGGTCGCCCTGCGCGCGGCCCATCTCGACGCCCCGATCGCCGGGCTCCTCGCGGAGCCCGAGCAGGCGCCGGGCGTCACGGCGGTGGTCACGCCCGCCACCTCCCCCCTGGCCGTCGCGATCGAGGAGATCGGCCGGGTGCTCGTCTCGGGCGGCACCGTCGTGCTCAAGCCGGCGCCCGAGGCGGCGAGCGCCGCCCTCGAGATCGGCCGGATCGCCCTCGACACCCTGCCCAGCGGAGTGCTCAACGTCGTCTCCACGCGTGACGTCGACGTCGCCATCGCGCTGACCCTCGACCCCCGCATCGACGAGGTGTCCTTCACCGGGTCGGCGGTCGCCGGCGAACGGGTGCGCGACGCGGCCGAGCGCGCGGGCAAGCGCGTACGCCTCGACACCGGCGGTCCGCTGACCATCCACGCCGCCGACGACGACGACCTCGCCGCCGTCGTGTCGGCGGCAGCCGTCACCATCGCCGCCAATGCCGGGCAGGGCTGCCGGCTCCCGGCCAGCGTCGTCGTGCCGGCGCACCGCTACGGAGAGGCCCTCGACGCCGCGGTGCAGACGATGCGGGACGTCGTGGTCGGCGACCCCGCCGAGCCCGACGCCCTCTGCGGTCCGCTGCGCTCGCAGGTGGCGCGCGACCGGGTGCTGCGCTACGTCGCGCTCGCCCGGTCCGAGGGCGGCGAGGTGGCGCTGGGCGGCGAGCGCCTCGACCGCGACGGCTGGTGGGTCGCGCCGACCGTCATCGGTGGCCTGTCGGGTCAGTCTCGGGTGGTGCGCGAGGAGGTGCTGGGGCCCGTCCTCATGGTCGTGGCCGGCGACTGAGGCGGGAGCAGGTCAGTCGTCGTCGAGGTGCGGGTCGGCCAGGAGGTACTGGGTGAGGGGGCCCTGGCGTCGCCGGTCGTGGTGACGCACCGGCTCCGGCACCATGCGGCCCTCGGCCGAGTCCCAGAACCGGTCGACCCGGCGGGCGACGGCGCGCGCGAGGTGGCCGACCACGCCCTGGTGCGGGATCCACGGGTGGGGCCGCGTGGGCGAGACGAGCTCGGCGTGGTGGAGCCGGGTCCCCAGGTCCCGGGGGTCGTCCGGCTCGGCAGCGAGCAGGGCGTCGGCGAGCCGCACCTCCAGGCGGGTGACGGCGTCGAGCTCGTGACGTACGTCCTCCCAGATCGACGGCCACGGACGCGCCACCGCGAAGGTAGAGCCGTAGAGCTTGGCCTTCACCTGCGCGAGCGACTCCTCGTAGGCGCGGCTGGCCGCGAGGAACTCGTGGGCGAGGTCGTGCCCGTCGGGAAGGTGCCGCACGAGGGGCGCGATCGCGTCGACCATCGCGGCGTTGTGCCGGCTGGCCGCGGCCAGGAACGTGTCGATCGCCGTGTAGTGGTCGCGGGGGTGGCCCAGGTCGGGGCGTGCGCCGGCGGCGATGTCGAGGCGCTGCCGCAGGTCGTGGTGGATGCTTTCGAGGTCGTGGGCGAGGGTGATCACGGCGATCATCTCCTTGGGGAGCCGTGTCCCTCCAGTCTTGCTCGCCCGGCACCGATCACAAGGACCGCGGACCGGTGCTCTCCCGGCGCATCGGCACGTGCATGACGCCGTCCTCGTCGAACTCCGGCCCGGTGACCTCGAAGCCGTAGGCCGCGTAGAAGCCGGTCAGCCCGGTCTGGGCGTCGAGGCGCACCTCGCGGTCGCCGCACAGGACCATCGCCTCGTCCATGAGGAGGGCCGCGAGACCGCGACCGCGCGCCTCGTAGGCCACGACGACGCGGCCGATGCGCGCCCAGTCGCCGTCGTCGACGACGCGCAGGGTGCCGACGACCCGGTCGTCCTCGTCGAGCAGCACGACGTGGCGCGTCGCCTCCTCGAGGTCGCGCCCGTCGAGGTCGGGGTAGGGGCAGTCCTGCTCGACGACGAAGACCTGCTGGCGCAGTCGCCACACGTCGTACGCCGTGCGCGCGGGGAGGTCGTCGAAGCCGACCGTGAGCACCGTCATCCCACTCACCGGACGAACTCCACGACCTGCCGGAAGGCCCGGGCGCTCTCGGGGGTGAGCGGCAGCAGGCCGTAGACGTGGATCAGGTCGGGCTCCTCGATCGACGTGAGGTCCCACCCGGCCTCGGCGGCGCGACGCACGAGCAGCCGGCAGCCGGGGTGGAGGAGGTCGCGGGTGCCGTGGAGCATGAGCGCACGCGGCAGCCCGGCCAGGTCGGCGAGCGCCGGGGACACCTCAGGGCGGCCGAGGTCGTCGGGCGAGCCCGCCCACCAGCCGGCGTACGCCTGGAGCTTGCCGATGAACAACCACGGGTCGATCGCGTCGACGTCGTGCGTCTCGGGGGTCGAGGTGGTGAGGTCGACCCAGGGCGCGTGCATCACCAGAGAGGTCGCCGGCGCCAGGCCGCGGTCGCGCATCGACAGGGCCATGGCGAGGGCCAGGCCGCCGCCCGCCGAGTCGCCGGCGAGCACGGCCCCGCCGTCCTCTCCTGCCCAGTGCGCGGCGTCGGCGACCAGTGCGTCGTGGGAGTCGGCCCACGTGTGCTCGGGGGCCAGCGGGTAGTCGGGCATGACGATCCGCGCGCCGATCGCGGCGGCCAGGCGGGTGGCGTAGCGGACGTGGAAGGCGTCGATCGGGGCCATGTAGCCGCCACCGTGGACGTAGTAGAGCGTGCGGTGCACGCGGCCCGAGCGCGGCGTCAGGACATAGGAGGGAAAGCCGATGTCGGCGACCTCGACGTCCCACTTCTTCCTGAAGCCGGGCGTGGCCCGGACCGGCAGCGAGCGGTCGAGGGTGCGGTGCCAGGCCTCGACCCGCGCGCGCTCGGCCGGCTCGGTGTCGAGGTCGCGGGACTTGCGCACCTTCGGGATCAGGGTGGCCAGCAGGTCGTGGCGGAGGCTCGGCATGGGCCCGACCATAGGCCGTCTCGAGCGGACATATGGCCGCTCGAGTCCCGGCATGCCGGGCGACGAGCGGCCATATCCCGTTCCCAGATACGATGGACGGCACAGACAGGGGAGCACGTGCAGGCGTGCTGAGAGTGCGGACCAGCCGCAGACCCTCCGAACCTGATCCGGCTAGCACCGGCGATAGGGAGTCCAGATGACGCACGCACCCGTCCGCGCTGCCCTCGGCAGCACCCTCGCGGCCCTCGCGCTCACCAGCTGCAGCCTCACCGGCGGCAGCAGCGGGCCCACCGCCACCGAGGAGTCGGCCACTGGGGACACCTCCGGGAACACCGGCGGCACGGTGGTGCTCGCCACCCACGAGTCGTTCCACCTGCCCAAGAAGCTGGTGAGGGCCTTCGAGGCCGAGACCGGCTACACGCTCGAGGTCCGCGCCGCCGGGGACGCCGGCACCCTGGCCACCAAGCTCAGCCTCACCGCCGACAACCCGATCGCCGACGCGGCCTTCGGGATCGACAACACCTTCGCCTCGCGACCGCTGGGGGAGGGCGCCTTCGCCGAGCTGACGCCGTCGGTGACCCCGCCGGAGGAGTACGCCCTCGCCGACGGTGGCGACCGCCTCGTCCCGATCGACTCCGCGAGCGTCTGCGTCAACGTCGACACCGCGTGGTTCGACGAGGCGGGGATCGAGCCGCCGCAGACGCTCGACGACCTCACCGACCCGGCGTACGCCGACCTGCTGGTGACGCCGGGTGCCTCGACGAGCAGCCCGGGCATGGCCTTCTTCCTCGCCACCGTCGCCCAGCACGGCGACGACTGGCCGTCCTACTGGACCGACCTGCTCGCCAACGGCGCCAAGGTCGTCGACGGCTGGGAGGACGCCTACTACGGCGACTTCACCGCCGGGTCGAAGAACGGCACCCGGCCGATCGTGGTGTCCTACGACTCCTCGCCGGCCTTCACGGTCAGCGGCGGGAAGTCCACCACGGCGGCCCTGCTGGACACCTGCTTCCGCCAGGTGGAGTACGCCGGCGTGCTGGCCGGCGCCGACAACCCCGAGGGCGCCGAGGCGCTGGTCGACTGGCTGCTGAGCGACGAGGTGCAGAGCGCGCTGCCGGAGTCGATGTACGTCTTCCCGGTGATGCCGGACGCGGCCATCCCGGCCGACTGGGCGAAGTTTGCGCCCCAGCCGACCGACCCCTACGAGGTCTCGCCGGAGGACATCGCCGCCAACCGCGAGAAGTGGCTGACCGAGTGGACCGACGTCGTGTCGCGTTGAGCACCCCACGACGTTCTTCTCCTCCGCTGCGCTCCTCCGAACAACGCCGCGGGGACCCCGCATGATCCCGGCATGAGGCGCATCGCCGGCCTCCTCCTCCTGGCCGCCGGGCCGGTGCTGGTGCTCGGCGTCCTCTTCGTCCTGCCGGTGACCGGCATGGTCGGCGAGGGCTTCGTGGTCGACGGCCGCTTCGCACCGGGCGCCGTGCTCGACGTGCTGGCCCGGCCGCGGGTGCACCGCGTCGCCTGGTTCACCGTGTGGACCTCAGGTGTCGCGACCCTGCTGGCGGTCGTCCTGGGCCTGCCGGCGGCGTACGCCCTCCACCGGCTCGCGCTGCCCGGCCGGGCCGCGGTCCGGGCCGCGCTGCTGGTGCCGTTCGTGCTGCCCACGGTCGTCGTCGGGGTCGCCTTCCGCCAGCTGCTGGGGGAGGGCGGGCCGCTCGGCTTCCTGGGCCTCGACGGCACCCCGGTCGCCATCGTGTGCGGCCTGGTCTTCTTCAACGTCGCCGTCGTCGTGCGCACGGTCGGGGTGGCGTGGGAGTCGCTCGACCCGCGCCCGGGGCAGGCCGCCGCCGCCCTCGGCGCGACGCCGTGGCAGGTCCTGCGCACGGTGACCCTGCCGGCGCTGCGGCCCGCGATCGTCGGCGCGGCCAGCATCGTCTTCCTATTCTGCGCGACAGCCTTCGGCATCGTGCTCACGCTCGGCGGGGTGCGGCACGCGACCGTCGAGACGGAGATCTACCTGCTGACCACGACCATCTTCGACCTGCCGGCGGCGGCGGCCCTCTCGGTGCTCCAGATCGTCGTCGTGGTGGGCCTCCTGGCCCTCGCCGCGCGGCTGCGGGCGACGCCCGACCCGACGGCCCACCGCACGACCACCCCGGCGCGTGTCGTACGCCGCAGCGACACCGCCGTCGTCGTCGCGACGCTGCTGGTGCTGACCGCGATGCTGCTGCCGATCCTCACCCTGGTGCTGGGCTCGCTCAGCGTCGGGGAGGGCTGGGGGCTCGACAACTACCGCGCGCTGTCGACCACCGGCGGCGATCAGGCCCTTCTGGTGCCGGTCACGACCGCGCTGGTGACCAGCCTGCGCACCGCGGTCGACGCGACCTGGATGGCGCTGCTGATCGGGGTCCTGGTCTCGCTCATCGTCACCCGCCGCTCCCACTCGGTGGCCGAGCGGCGGGTGCGCTCGACGCTCGACGGCTTCTTCATGCTGCCGCTCGGGGTGAGCGCGGTGACGCTGGGCTTCGGGTTCCTCATCACCCTCGACCAGCCACCGCTCGACCTGCGTGACTCACCGCTGCTGGTGCCGATGGCGCAGGCCCTGGTCGCGCTGCCCCTGGTGGTCCGCACGCTGACCCCGGTGCTCGGTGGCATCGACGACCGCCAGCGCCAGGCCGCCGCCTCCCTCGGGGCCTCGCCGGCCCGCACCCTGCTCACCGTCGACCTGCCGGTGGTGTGGAAGCCGGTGCTCGCCGCCAGTGGCTTCGCCTTCGCCGCGTCGCTGGGGGAGTTCGGCGCGACGTCGTTCCTCGCCCGCGACGACGCCCCGACCCTGCCCGTGGTGATCTTCCGGCTGATCGGGCATCCCGGCGAGATGAACTACGGCATGGCGCTCGCCGCCTCCGTCGTCCTCGCCACGGCGACGGCTGTGGTGGTGCTCGCCGTCGAGCGGCTGCGGGTGCCGGGTGTGGGAGCGTTCTGACGGTGCTCTCGATGAAGGACGTCACCGTCCGCTACGGCGAGACCGTGGCCGTCGACGACGTGTCCCTGGACCTCGCGACGGGCGAGGTGCTCGCGGTCCTCGGTCCGTCGGGCTGCGGCAAGTCGACGCTGCTGCGGGCCGTGGCCGGGCTCGAGCCGCTCTCGTCGGGCTCGATCGCGTGGGACGGCGCCGACCTGTCCGGCACGCCCACCCACAAGCGCGGCTTCGCGCTGATGTTCCAGGACGGCCAGCTCTTCGCGCACCTGACCGTCGCCCGCAACGTGGCGTACGCCCTGCGTCTGCGGCGGGTGCCCTCGGCCCGCGTCTCCGCCCGCGTGGGGGAGCTGCTCGACCTCGTCGGCCTGTCGGGCTACGACGACCGGCTGCCCGGGACGCTGTCCGGCGGCGAGCGGCAGCGCGTGGCCCTCGCCCGCGCCCTCGCCGTCGAGCCCCGGCTGATCCTGCTCGACGAGCCGCTGTCGGCCCTCGACGCGACGTTGCGCGAGCGGCTGGCCGGCGACCTGCGCGAGATCCTGCGCACCGCCGGCACCACGGCGCTCCTCGTGACGCACGACCACGAGGAGGCGTTCGCTCTGGCCGATCGGCTCGCGGTGATGCGCGACGGCCGCGTCGTGCAGTCAGGCGCGATCGACGAGGTGTGGCGCGAGCCCGTCGACGAGGAGACGGCGCTCTTCCTCGGCTACGCCCGCGTCCTGCGCGAGGACGCGGCAACGCGGGTGCTGACCGCGGCGGGGCTGCCCCCGGCGTACGCCGTCGCACTGCGCCGGTCGGCGCTCGTCGTCGACGCCGACGGACCGGTCCACGCGCGGGTCGAGGCGGCCCGGGTGACACCCGAGCAGGTGCGCCTCGTCGTGGCCGCGGACGGCATCGGCACGCTGGACGCCGTGGCCCCGCTGGGCAGCCGCGTCTCGCCCGGCGACGACGTCGCGCTGCGCGTCGATGTGACACGTCTCGCGGTCCTGCCGATCACCTCGGCTCCTTGACCCGTCCCTACACTGACCTGCGTGTACAGACCGGCCTATGCCCTGCTCGTAGGAGTCGCCGCCGTCATGGGCGCGCTGGCTCTGACGGCCGCGTTCGTGCTCGACCGACCGCTCGTCGACCCCGAGGGCTTCCTCGGCCCGTCGTGGCTCCGGCTGCCGCTGCTGGTGCTCGGCGCCTTCCTGCTCGACCTGCTGCCCCGCACGCTCTGGGCCTCGCGGATGAAGCCCGCGCTGATGCCCGACCTCGTCCGCGAGCGGGTGAGGTCGCACTGGGACCGCGAGCGGATCATCCTGACGGTGCTGGGCCTGGTGTCCTTCTACATCACCTACGTCTGCTACCGGAACCTCAAGTCGTTCCTGCCCTTCATCATGGGCGAGGACAAGTACGACCGCGAGCTGCACCTCGTCGACCGGGCGCTGATGTTCGGCCACGAGCCGGCGACGATCCTGCACACGATCTTCGGCACCGGTGTCTCGGCGCACGTCCTGTCCACGATCTACCTGTGGTTCCTGCCGCTGGTGCCGCTGGCCCTCGCGGCGTGGCTGGTGTGGTCGCGCAACATCACCTTCGGCTACTGGTTCGCCACTTCGCAGTGCCTGGCCTGGGCGCTCGGCACCGCGTCGTACTACGCCCTGCCGACCCTCGGCCCCGGCTTCCAGTACAGCTACCTCTACGCCGACCTCCCCGACACCGGGTCGAGCGCGCTGATGGAGGCCTTGTCCTACGGGCGGTGGGGCGTGCTGCGCAACGGCGCGGAAGGAGCGGTCCAGTCGGTCGCGGGCTTCGCGTCGCTGCACGTCGCGATCACGCTGCTGGTCGCCCTGATGGTGCAGTACACCCTCCGCAACCGGATCCTGCACATCGTCTTCTGGGCCAACTTCGCGATCACCGTCGTCGCCACCCTCTACTTCGGCTGGCACTACATCGCGGACGACCTCGCCGGCGTGGTCATCGCCCTCTTCTCCTTCTGGCTCGGCGGCCTCGCCAGTGGGCAGAAGTTCGACCGGCACGGGCTCGCGTCCCACCCGACCTCGACCACCTCCCAGGTTCCCGTCGACGCCGAGTGAGCGTCGTACGCGCCGCCGCTGCCGCTGGCTGCCGACCTGCCGTCGGATTCCCCGGGTACCCGGGGATTCTTGCGGTTCCAGTGCGAAGTTTCGGGGTGGAGGCTCCAGTTTCCCCGGGTAGCCGGTGATTCCGACGCGGCCTCGGGCGGAGTTAATAGAACTACAGGTATGTAGTTTGCAAGTCGACACGCCGGGCAAGAGTGAAAAAATTGAGGAAAGTGTTCCTTGTGTGGCGAAAGTTCACTAACGTGCCTCGAGTTGCCCGTGCGAAGGGGAAGTCGCACGGGCCCGAGACCTCAGGGGAACCCCCGTGCCCTTCGCACCGCTCGACCAGCCACCGACGCCACGTCGTACGACGTCGCGCTGGGCGACGGCTGTCGTGCTGGTCGCCGGGCTCGCGCTGGGTGGCCACGGGGTGGCGTTCGCCGACGACAGCGGGTCGGACGGCGGGGTGCCCAGCGAGGCCGACATCGCGGCTGCCGAGAGGCAGGCCGCCGACAAGGGTCGTGACGTCGCCGCCGTGCAGGCCGACCTGATCCGCGCCAACCTGGCGCTGGAGAGCGCCGGCGACGCGGCCGCGCAGGCGGCCGAGGCCTGGAACGGCGCCCGCTGGCGGGCCGAGCAGGCCCGGGCCGACGCGACCGAGGCCGAGGCCGCGGCCGAGGCGGCCCGCCAGGACGTCGAGACGCAGCGCGAGCTCTACGCGGAGACGGTCGTGCGCTCCTACGAGGAGGCCTCGCAGGTGCAGGGCCTGGCTGCCGTGGTCGAGGCCGACGGCATCGAGACGCTCATCGACCGCACCGTCACCATGGGCAACACGTCCGAGGCGCTCGAGCGCCAGTACAGCTCCTACATCGCTGCGTCCGCGGTCGCGGACGTCACGGCGACCACCGCCGCACAGGCCTCGGACCGCGCGACCGCCGCCGAGCTCGAGGCCGAGCAGGCGCGCGACGCCGCGGCCGCCGCGGAGGCCGAGGCCGGCTCGCAGGCGGAGGCGATCGCCGCCACCAAGGCCGACCTGATCGCCGAGCTCGCCGAGCTCGAGGGCATCAGCGTGCGGCTGGCCGAGAAGCGCCAGTCCGCGCTCGAGGAGGCCGCCGCAGCGGCGGCCGCCGCGGCCGCCCAGGCCGAGGCGGAGGCACAGGCCCAGGCCGAGGCGGACGCCCTGGCCCAGCAGCAGGCCCAGCAGCAGGCCCAGCAGCAGGCCGCCACGCCGACGAGCGCGCCGACCCCCTCGAGCAACCCGACGCCGACCCCCTCGAGCAACCCGACGCCGACCCCCTCGAGCAACCCGACGCCGAGCCCGAGCCCCAGCCCGACTCCCACGCCGACCCCGACCCCGACGCCGACCCCGACGCCGACCCCGACGCCGACGCCGACCGAGACGCCGACGCCCACCCCGACTCCGACCGAGACGCCGACCCCCACCCCGGTCCCGACGCCGCCCCCGCCGCCCCCCGCGCCGACGGGTGATGCGAGTGCGGCGATCGCCTTCGCGCGGGCCCAGATCGGCGAGCCCTACGAGTGGGGCGCCTCCGGCCCGAGCTCGTGGGACTGCTCCGGCCTCACCGCGGCCGCCTGGGCGCAGGGCGGCAAGGCTCTCCCGCACTACTCGGTCGCGCAGTACACCCAGTCCACCCGGATCAGCGCGAGCCAGCTCGCGCCCGGCGACCTGGTCTTCTGGGGCTCCTCGAGCAGCCCGAGCTCGATCTACCACGTCGCCCTCTACATCGGCGACGGCCAGATCATCCACGCGCCCCGCACGGGCCGCAACGTCAGCCAGGAGTCGATGTACTACTGGCGGGCACCCAACTTCTTCGCGCGCCCCTGATCGTGGGGAGGGGCGCGCGGATCACCTGACCTTGCGGGCGAACCTCGCGGCCAGCTCGCCGGGGTCGAGGTCGCCGTCCAGCACCAGGCGCGTCGGCCAGGCGGACGTGTCGATGTCCGACAGCTCCTCGAAGAGGGCCAGGTCCTTGGCGTAGACCTCGGCCAGCCGTGCCAGGTCGTCGGCGGTCGGCGCGGTGCCCGGGATCTGCTCGGCACCGGCGTGCCAGTTCTTCAGCGGTGGCACCCGTTCGAAGCGCGGCAGGTCGAGGAAGTCGGTCGTGCGGTGGATGGTCTGCTCGAAGTCGGCGAGCATCGAGCGCAGCTCGATGAGGAGCCACTGCTGGCGCGGGAAGAGCTCGAAGCCGCGCTGCAGCTGCTCGCCGTAGAAGCCGCGCGCGATGCCGGTCATGTGCCGCCACCGCATCGTCCTCACGCCGTCGGGGACCTCGTCGGGCAGCGAGGTGTGCGGCCACTCGGTGAGGAAGTCGGGCCAGTCGGGCCAGGCGAGGTTGCGCGAGCGCAGCATCACCCAGTGGGAGAACAGCCGCTCCAGGGGGTCACGGAAGACGGCGATGAGCGGCATGGCCGGGTCGTAGGCCCGCATCCGCTCCAGCGCGTGCGGCCAGTAGAGATAGGTGGGACTCGCGTCGCCGACCATCCGGTGGACCGCTGCGCGGCGCGGCGCGGTGTAGTCGCGGGCGTAGTCGGGCGCCGACCAGTCGACGGTCTCGTCGTCGAAGTAGTGGCGTTCCTTGTCCGGCGCCTGGCACACCAGCCGGTGCTGGTTGAGCGTGACGGCCAGTGTCGACGTGCCGCCCTTCTGCACGCCGACGATCGCGTAGTTGTACGCCATCTCGCCCAGAGGGGTGGCGGGACCGGAGGTGTTCATCGCGGTGAACCTACCCGCCCCACTACTTTGGGCCCATGACCACCGACGAGGTGCCCCCGATCTCCGACGAGATGCCCACCGTCGCGCCCGAGCAGCCCGCGGTCGCGAGGGTCGACGACGCCGGCACCCACGCCGACGACTCGGGCTACCGCCAGCCCGCCGTCGACGTCGACGCGCTCCGCACGCTCCTGGACGGCCGCTATCGCGAGGTGCGCGAGCTGGTGCGCGCCAACCTCGCCGAGCACGCGCAGATCCTGCTCGACCAGGAGCAGATGAGCACCGCCGACTTCCGCGAGCGGGTCAAGGACGTCGTGGTGATGATGGCCGAGACCGGGCAGACCGGCATGGGCTTCCCGGAGGAGTACGGCGGGGGCGGCGACATCGGCGCCTCGATCGCCGCCTTCGAGACCCTCGCCCTCGGCGACCTCTCGGTGCTGGTGAAGGTCGGCGTGCAGTTCGGCCTGTTCGGCGGCGCGATCCTCCAGCTCGGCACGAAGTCGCACCACGACGCCCACCTTGCCGACCTCGTGAGCGGCCGCACGATGGGCTGCTTCGCGATGACCGAGACCGGCCACGGCTCCAACGTGCAGGCACTCGGCACCGTGGCGACGTACGACGCCGAGGCCCAGGAGTTCGTCATCACGACCCCCGACGACGCGAGCCGCAAGGACTACATCGGCAACGCGGCGGCCCACGCCGAGCTCGCGGCCGTGTTCGCCCAGCTCGAGGTCGACGGCGTACGCCACGGGGTGCACGCCTTCGTCGTGCCGATCCGCTCCGGCGGCGAGGTCGTGGACGGCGTACGCATCGAGGACTGCGGTCCCAAGATGGGCCTCAACGGCGTCGACAACGGTCGCATCTGGTTCGACGGCGTGCGGGTGCCCCGCACCGCGCTGCTCAACCAGTTCGCCGAGGTGACCCCCGAGGGCCGCTACCTCTCGCCGATCGACAACCCCCACAAGCGCTTCTTCACGATGCTCGGCACCCTCGTCCAGGGTCGCGTCTGCGTGGGTGGGGCGGGCATCAACGCCGCCAAGGTCGCACTGACGATCGCCACCCGCTACGGGGTGCGCCGCCGCCAGTTCGAGGCGACCTCGCCCGACGAGGAGCAGCTGCTCCTCGACTACGGCATGCACCAGCGGCGGCTCTTCCCGCTGATCGCCCGGACGTACGCCCTCCACTTCGCGCAGGAGGTCGTGGCCGGGCAGCTGCACGATGTCTTCTCCGGCCCCGGCCCGACCGAGGAGGGGGGCCACGAGCACGCCCGCCGGATGCTGGAGTCGCGCGCCGCGGGCACGAAGGCGCTCGGCACCTGGCACGCGACCCGCACGATCCAGGAGTGCCGCGAGGCGTGCGGCGGCGCGGGCTACCTCAGCGCCAACCGGTTCACCGCGCTCAAGGCCGACACCGACGTCTTCACCACCTTCGAGGGCGACAACCACGTCCTGCTCCAGCTGGTCGCCAAGGGCCTGCTCACCGACTACGCCGGCGAGTTCGAGGACATGGACCAGCTCGGCATGGCCCGGTTCGTGGCCGGCCTCGCCGTCGAGACCGTCGTCGAGCGCACCGCCGTGCACAAGCTCGTGCAGTCCGTGCGCGACCTGCTCCCGGGGGGCGACACGTGGGACCAGGAGGCCGGCCTCCTCGACCCCAACTACCAGCTCGCGATGCTGCGCTTCCGCGAGGAGCACATGATCGGGGGAGTCGCCCGCCGGCTCAAGCGCGGCATCGATCAGGGGATGAACCCCGGCGCCGTCTTCTCGCGGGTGCAGGACCACGTCATCGCCGCCGCTCGGGCGCACACCGAGCGCCTGGTGCTGGAGGCGTTCGTGGCCAAGACGGCGGCGCTGCCCGACGGCGACCTCAAGGTCGTGCTCAACCTGCTCTGCGACCTGCACGCGCTCACCACGATCGAGGCCGACCGGGCCTGGTTCATGGAGCACGGCCGCCTCTCCAGCGCGCGGTCCAAGGCGATCAGCCGCGAGGTCAGCGCGCTGTGCCGCAAGGTCCGCCCGCTCGCCGTCGACCTCGTCGACGCCTTCGGCGTGCCGGAGGAGATGCTGCGGTCCCGGGAGCTCCTCGGGTGAGGTTCCCCGGGCTGGGTGGCTGGAGCGAGGACCCTCTGTGGTCCTACGTCTACCCCTGGCTCGTCGAGCACGAGCGCATCGGCGCCGTGGCCTGGCGGGCCGGCACGGGAAGCGACCTGGCGCTGCTGCGCGACGCCGCGGCCGAGCTCGGCACCCTGCCCGCCGGCACCCGGGTCCTCGACGTCCCCACCGGCTCGGGCGTCGCGCTGCGCGGCCTGCGTCCGGGGCAGGGCGTGGACCTCGTCGCGGCCGACATCTCCGCCACCATGCTCGGGCGCGCGATGGCCTCGGCGAGGAGGCTCGGTGTCGACGACCAGGTGACACCGGCCGTCGCCGACGTGGCGGAGCTGCCCTTCGGCGACGGCTCGTTCGACCTGGTCGTGTCGTTCACCGGCCTGCACTGCTTCCCCGACCCGCACCGCGCGATCGAGGAGATGGTGCGCGTCCTGGCCGCGGGCGGGGCGATCACCGGCAGCTCGCTCTTCACCGACACCGGGCCGCGCTACGAGCCCCTGCGTCGCGTCGGCACCCGGGCGGGCATCCTCGGGCCCATGTGCACCTCGACCGAGGCCCGCGCCTGGTTGCGGGACGCCGGCTGCGACCACGTCGACCTGACGCTCCACGGCGGACTCGGCTACTTCCGCGCGACCAAGGAGGAGATGGGATGACCTTCGGTGGACTGCCGACGCGGTGGGAGCCCGCCGGCGCGAGCCGCGGCGTCGCTCTGGTCGTCCCCGGCCGGGCCTACCCGCCCAGCGCGCCGTTGCTCGAGCTCGCCCGCCGTGCCCTGCTCCAGCACGGCTTCACCGTGCAGCAGCTCTGGTGGGACTCGACGACCCGCGGCGACGAGGACGCCGAGCCGTGGGTACGCCGTCACGTCGAGGCCGCGCACGCCGAGGAGGACGCCGACCACGTGCTGCTGGTCGGCAAGTCGCTCGGCACCCACGCCGCGTCGTACGCCGCCGAGCGCGGGCTGGACGCGATCTGGCTGACCCCGCTCCTCACCGTGCCGGCGCAGGCCGAGGCGATCGCCGCCAACGCCGGCCGGCAGCTCCTCGTCGGCGGCCTGGAGGACGGGCTCTGGGACACCGAGATCGCGCGCGAGCTCGCCGACGCGGGCTGCGACGTGCTCGAGGTGGCCGACGCCGACCACAGCATGGGCACCGACGACGCCGTGCGCACCGCCGAGATCCACCTCGAGGTCGCGCGGGCCGTCGAGGCGTACCTGTCACAGATCTGACGCGGCCGGTGTCTCCATGTCATCCGGTCCCCACAGATGGAGAGATGACATGACCAGCAGCTTCAGGATCCCGCCTGCCAGGCTCGACGGCGCCTACGGAGCGGTGATGACCCGCGTCGCGAGGCGGATGTGGGGCAAGGTCCCCGACAACGCCTACGTCCTGTGGCACCACAAGCCCGTGCTCAAGGCGGTGTTCGGCTTCGAGCAGAAGGTCGGCAGGTGGAAGGCCCTCGACCCGCACCTCAAGACCTACGCCGAGATGGCGAGCGCCGGCGCGATCGGCTGCTCGTGGTGCCTGGACTTCGGCTACTTCCTGGCCCACACCAAGGGCCTCGACGAGAGCAAGGTGCGCGAGGTGCCGCGTTGGCGGGAGTCGCAGGTGTTCACCGGCCTCGAGCGCGAGGTGATGGCGTACGCCGAGGCGATGACCGCGACGCCGCCCGAGGTCACCGACGAGATGGTCGCCAGCCTCGACCGCCAGCTCGGCCACGCCGCCGTCGTCGAGCTCACGATGATGGTGGCCGTGGAGAACGAGCGGTCGCGCTTCAACTCGGCCATGGGCCTGGCGAGCCAGGGCTTCAGCGACGTCTGCGAGCTGCCGCTGGCGCAGGCGGGGAGCATCACGACGTGAGCCTCGACCCCTTCCTCGAGCACCGCAACCTGCTCTTCACGGTCTCCTACGAGATGCTCGGCTCGGCGGCCGACGCCGAGGACGTGCTGCAGGAGGTCTGGCTGCGGTGGGCCGAGGTCCCCCACGAAGAGGTGCGCGACCCCCGCGCCTACCTCGTCCGGATGGCCACCCGGCTCTCGCTCAACCGGCTGCGGACGCTCTCGCGGCGCCGCGAGGACTACGTCGGCACCTGGCTGCCCGAGCCCGTGCTCACCGCCCCCGACGTGGCGCTGGACGTCGAGCTCGCCGACAGCGTCTCGACCGCGATGCTGCTGGTGCTGGAGACGCTGCCGCCGACCGAGCGGGCGGTGTTCGTGCTGCGCGAGGTCTTCGACGTGCCGTACGCCGAGATCGCGGAGGCGGTCGAGAAGTCCGAGCCCGCGGTGCGGCAGATCGCCGCCCGCGCGCGGGGGCACGTGGCCGAGCGCCGCCCGCGGGCCTCCGTCACCGCCGCCGAGCGCGACGCGGTGATCGAGCGGTTCCGCGCGGCGACCGAGACGGGCGACCTGCAGGGCCTGATGGACGTGCTCGCTCCCGACGTGGTGCTGATGACCGACGGCGGCGGCAAGGTCAAGGCCGCGCTCAACCCGATCTTCGGGCGCGACAAGGTCTTCCGCTTCCTCACCGCGGTCGCGCCGGACGCGCTCGAGCTCGAGCCGGTGTGGCTCAACGGGTCACCGGCGATCCAGTTCGTGGTCGCCGGTCAGCGCGACGGCGTCGGCACGATGCTCGTGGAGGACGGCGTCGTGACCCGGCTGTTCCTGGTGCGCAACCCCGACAAGCTCTCCGCGGTCGCCACCCCCGTCGACCTCGCCCGCCTGTGACGGATCAGGCGTCCTCGCCGAGGCTGTCGTCGGCGAGGTTCTCGACGTCGTTGCCGTGGCCCTCGGTCTTGAACCGCTCGAAGGAGGCACGCACCTCGGCCTCGGCCTCGACGCGGCCGACCCAGTCGGCGCCCTCGACGGACTTGCCGGGCTCGAGGTCCTTGTAGACCTCGAAGAAGTGCTGGATCTCGAGCCGGTCGTACTTCGAGACGTGGTTGATGTCGCGCAGGTGCTCCAGGCGCGGGTCGTGCGACGGCACGCACAGCACCTTGTCGTCGCCGCCGGCCTCGTCGGTCATGCGGAACATGCCGATGGCGCGGCACTCGATGAGGCAGCCCGGGAAGGTCGGCTGCTGCAGGATCACGAGCGCGTCGAGCGGGTCGCCGTCCTGGCCGAGGGTGTTCTCGATGTAGCCGTAGTCGGCCGGGTAGGCGGTCGAGGTGAAGAGCATGCGGTCCAGGCGGATGCGCCCGGTCTCGTGGTCGACCTCGTACTTGTTGCGCTCGCCCTTGGGGATCTCCACCAGCACGTCGAACGTCAGCACGTCTTCCTCCACACTCCGGCACGTCATCGGGCCATCTCAGGGTCCTGCTCGCAGCCTCGAGCGGGAGCCCGAGGCGAAGGTCTGGGGGCAGTGTCCCGCACAATGGCCCCGATGCGCGAAGCGAGAGGGTCGAAACGTCGGCGACGTGAGGTACGCCACTCGCCGCGCCGCCGCGTCGCGACGTGGCTCCCGACGGTGCTCGTCCTCGCGCTGCTGGCGGCCGGGCTGGGGGCCTACCGCTTCGAGTGGGGCCAGCGCTACCTGCCGTGGCTGGCCGCCGACCCGGTCACCGAGCCCGAGGCCGTGCTGCCTCCGGCCGGGCTCGACCTGCCCGAGTGGACCGTCCCGGTCGCGGACGCCGAGGTCGTGGACACCGCGTCGGTGATCGCGCCCGGCAAGGTCGCCTCGGCGATGACCGCCGACCTGGCCGACCCCGACCTCGGGCGCCACGTCGTCGCCGCGGTGACCTCGCTGGCCCCCGGGTCCGAGGTCTGGACCGCGGGCGACGGGACCTACCTGCCGGCGTCCACCACCAAGCTGCTCACCCTGGGCGCAGCGCTCGCCACGCTCGGACCGGACCACACCTTCACCACGCAGGTGGTGCGCGGCCGCGGGCCGCGCGAGGTGGTGCTCGTCGGCGGCGGCGACCCGCTCCTGGCGAGCAAGCCCCTCACCCTCGCCGAGGCCGAGTCCACCTACCCCGCGCGCGCCGACGTCTCGTCGCTGGCGCTCGCCGCGGCCGAGGCGCTCGGCGGGAAGGGCCGGGTCAAGGTCCGCTTCGACGACTCCCGCTACACCGGACCGACCGACAACCCGGCCTGGCGTCGCGACTACGTCCCCGACGACATCGTCAGCCCGATCACCTCCCTGATGGTCGACAGCGGGATCGAGCCCGACGGGCAGTCCCGCTCCGACGACCCCTCCCTGGCTGCCGCCCGGGCCTTCGCGGCCGCCCTGGGCGCTGCGGGCCTGAAGGTGGTCGGCGAGCCCGAGCGGGTCGTCGTACCCGAGGGAGCCGAGCAGCTGGCCGCCGTCGACAGCGCGCCGCTCTCGGAGGTCGTGGAGCGGATCCTCGACGTCAGCGACAACGAGGGTGCCGAGGTGCTCGGCCACGAGGTCGGGCTCGCCACCGCCGGGACCGGCTCCTTCGAGGCGGGCGCCGCCGGCGTGCTCGCCACGCTCCGCGACCTCGGCATCGACACGACCGGCGACCGGCTGTACGACGGCTCCGGCCTGTCGCGTCGCAACCGGGTCAGCGCCACGACGATGCTCGCGCTGATCCAGCACGCGGCGGGACCGGACGGGGCCGACCTCCGCAACCTCGTCACCGGGATGCCGGTGGCCGGCTTCACGGGGTCGCTGACCTACCGCTTCGCCGAGGGCCCGGCCGTCGCGCGCGGCCTCGTGCGCGCCAAGACCGGCACGCTCACCGGCGTCCACGCCCTCGCCGGCATCGCGGTCGGTCGCGACGGTGAGCCGATGGCGTTCGTGCTCGCCGCCGACAAGGTGAAGCCGGAGGACACCCTCGACGCGCGCGACGCCCTCGACCGGGCCGCTGCCGCGCTCGCCGCCTGCCGGTGCTCGACCCCCGGCTAGGGTCGGGACATGAACCTCGTCGACTGGGACTTCGCCGTCACCGTGGGGTCCCGGGTCGCCGGGCCCGGCCCGGAGGTGTCCGCCGAGGAGGCGGCCGCCGCCGTGGTCGAGCTGCGTGAGGGCGCTGAGCGCTCCACCCCTCTGGTGCAGGAGTTCACCGGCCTGCACGCCGCGGCCGGCACGGCTCCCGTGCTCGTCGTCGACAGGCGCGGCTGGGTGCGGGCGAACGCCGACGGGTTCAGCAAGATCCTGGCCCCCATCGTCGACAAGCTCATCGACAAGAAGGGGCCGCCGTCGGCCTTCGCCGAGGCGGTCGGCTCCCGCGTGACCGGGGCCGAGGTCGGTCTGATGCTCGGCTTCCTCGGCACCAAGGTGCTGGGCCAGTTCGACCCGTTCTTCTCCCCGCACGGCCGTCTGCTCCTCGTCGCGCCCAACATCGTCCACGTCGAGCGCGAGATCGACGCCGACCCGACCGACTTCCGGCTGTGGGTGTGCCTGCACGAGGAGACCCACCGGGTGCAGTTCACCGCCAACCCGTGGTTGGGCGAGCACCTGATGACCCAGATGAACGCCGTCGCCGAGACCATCGAGCCGAGCGCGCTGCTCGACGGGCTGCGGCGCGGGGCCGAGGCGATCCGCAGCGGCAACGGCAGCATCCTCGACCTCATGTCGTCGCCCGAGCAGAAGGAGATCCTCGACCGGGTCACCGGCGTGATGTCGCTGCTCGAGGGCCACGCCGACGTGGTGATGGACGGCGTCGGCCCGACGGTCATCCCGTCGGTCGAGCAGATCCGCAAGAAGTTCAACCAGCGCCGCCAGGGCGTCGGCACCCTCGACAAGCTGCTGCGCCGCATCCTCGGCCTCGACGCCAAGATGGCGCAGTACCGCGACGGCGCCGTCTTCGTCCGCCACGTCGTCGACAAGGTCGGCATGGAGCAGTTCAACGCGGTGTGGAGCGGGCCCGACACCCTGCCGTCCAAGGCCGAGATCACCGACCCCGACGCCTGGGTCGCCCGCGTGCTGTGACGCTCCACCCCTCCGTCGCGGCGGTCCGCGTGCCGGTCCGTGCCGCGCTGGCCCGGCTCACGGCCGGCGACGTCGTCGCGGTCGCCTGCAGCGGTGGGGCGGACTCGCTCGCGCTCGCCTCCGCCGCGGTCTTCGAGGGGCACAAGCTCGCGCTCCGCATCATCGGGGTCACCGTCGACCACGGCCTCCAGCCCGGCTCGGCGCCGCAGGCCGACCGGGTGGTCTCGCAGCTCGCCGCGATCGGGGTCGACGAGACGCTGACCGCGCGCGTCCACGTGGACCCGTCCTCCGGCCTCGGCCCGGAGGCGGCGGCCCGGGAGGCGAGGTACGCCGTCCTGGAGGAGGTCGCCACGCAGGTGCGGGCCGCCACGGTGCTGCTCGGCCACACCCTCGACGACCAGGCCGAGACCGTCCTCCTGGGCCTCACCCGCGGCTCGGGCGGTCGCTCGCTGCAGGGCATGCGGCCGGCCTTCGGGGTCTTCGCGCGCCCGCTGCTCGGCGTACGCCGCGACGACACCGTCACCGCCTGCCAGGTCGAGGGCCTGGACTACTGGGACGACCCGCACAACCACGACCCCGGCTACACCCGCGTGCGCGTGCGCGACCGGGTCCTCCCGGTGCTCGAGGACGAGCTCGGACCCGGCATCGCCGAGGCCCTCGCCCGCACGGCCGACCAGCTGCGCGACGACACGGCCCTGCTCGACCAGCTCGCCGACCGGGCGCTCGACGAGGCCCGCCGGCCGGACGGCCTCGACGTCGACGCCCTCGCCGCCGCGCCCCCGTCCCTGCGCCACCGGGTCATCCACCGCGTCGCCCGCGAGGCCGGCGTACCCGCCTCCGAGCTCACCCGCGGGCACGTGCTCGAGGTCGACAAGCTGCTCGTCGCGTGGCGCGGCCAGCGCTGGGTCGACCTCCCCGGCCACCTGCGCGCCCTCCGCCGCGACGGCCTGCTGGTGATCGAGGCCCCCTGAGACCCTAGGCTGCAGCCCATGGACTCGTCCCACGTGGAGAACGACCTGGTCAACATCCTCTTCACCGAGGAGCAGATCCAGCAGCGCCTGGGCGAGATGGCGCTCCAGATCACTGAGGACTACGAGGGGCGCGACCTGCTGGTCGTCGGCGTCCTGCGGGGCGCGGTCATGGTGATGGCCGACCTCGCCCGCGCGATGCCGCGCCACCTCGAGATGGACTGGATGGCGGTCAGCTCCTACGGATCGGGCACCAAGTCGAGCGGCGTGGTCCGGATCCTCAAGGACCTCGACACCGACATCAGCGGTCGCGACGTGCTGATCGTCGACGAGATCATCGACACCGGCCTGACGCTGAGCTGGCTGGTCAACAACCTCTCCAGCCGCAGCCCGGCGAGCGTCGAGATCGCCACGCTGCTGCGCAAGCCCGAGGCGCTGTCGATGCCGGTCGAGCCGAAGTACGTCGGGTGGGACATCCCCAACGAGTTCGTGGTCGGGTACGGCCTGGACTACCGCGAGCGCTACCGCAACCTGCGTGACATCGGCACCCTCGCGCCCCACGTGTACTCCTGAAGGAGACGCGAGCAGGTGCCCGGCTTCACCCCGCCTGAAAGAATGAGCGTCCCGGCGACGTGTAGCGTCGCCTCCTCAACTCCGAACCGGTGAAAGTTGCCTGTGAAGCGCATATTCAAGGGTCCCTGGCTGTGGATCGTCCTGTCCGCCTTCGCGGTGCTGCTGGCGATCCAGTTCCTCGCGCCCAGCGACGGCTACGACGAGGTCAACACCTCGACCCTCGCCTCGTACATCGATGACGGCAAGGTCGACGAGATCACCTTCATCGACGGTGACCAGGAGATCCAGGCCACCCTCGACAAGGGCACTCGCGAGGACGGCGACAAGGTCGTCGCCTACTACATCCAGGGCGAGCAGGAGCAGATCCTCGCCGCGGTGAAGGAGGCGAAGGCCGCCGGCACGCTCGACACGTACAACTCCAAGAACCCGCAGCCGAGCTTCATCGGCTCGCTGCTCGCCACGCTGCTGCCGTTCGCCCTGATCATCCTGCTCTTCATCTTCCTCATGAACCAGGCCCAGGGCGGGGGCGGACGCGGCGTCATGCAGTTCGCCAAGTCCAAGGCCAAGCTGATCACCAAGGACATGCCGAAGACGACGTTCAGCGACGTCGCCGGCTGCGAGGAGGCGATCGAGGAGCTCGGCGAGATCAAGGAGTTCCTCACCGACCCGGCCAAGTTCCAGGCCGTCGGCGCCAAGATCCCCAAGGGCGTCCTGCTCTACGGCCCTCCCGGCACCGGCAAGACCCTGCTGGCCCGCGCGGTCGCAGGCGAGGCCGGCGTGCCGTTCTACTCCATCTCCGGCTCGGACTTCGTCGAGATGTTCGTCGGTGTCGGTGCCAGCCGGGTGCGTGACCTGTTCGAGCAGGCCAAGGAGAACCCGCCGGCCATCGTCTTCATCGACGAGATCGACGCCGTCGGCCGCCACCGCGGCGCCGGCATGGGCGGCGGGCACGACGAGCGCGAGCAGACCCTCAACCAGCTGCTGGTCGAGATGGACGGCTTCGACGTACGCGGCGGGGTCATCCTCATCGCGGCCACCAACCGTCCCGACGTGCTCGACCCCGCGCTCCTGCGCCCGGGCCGCTTCGACCGGCAGGTCCAGGTCGACGCGCCCGACCTCAACGGCCGCCACCAGATCCTCAAGGTGCACTCGCGGGGCAAGCCGATCGCGCAGGACATCGACCTGCTGAGCATCGCCCGCCGCACGCCGGGCTTCACCGGCGCCGACCTGGCCAACGTGCTCAACGAGGCCGCGCTGCTCACCGCCCGCAGCAACCGCAAGATGATCACCGACGAGGCCCTCGACGAGGCGATCGACCGCGTCATCGCCGGCCCCCAGCGTCGTACGCGCCTGATGAGCGAGCGCGAGAAGCTCATCACCGCCTACCACGAGGGCGGCCACGCCCTCGTCGCCGCGGCGCTGCCCGGCACCGACCCGGTGCACAAGGTGACGATCCTGCCCCGCGGGCGCGCGCTCGGCTACACGATGGTGCTGCCCGACCGCGACAAGTACTCCCAGACCCGCAGCGAGATGCTCGACTCGCTCGCCTACATGCTCGGCGGCATGGCCGCGGAGGCGTTGATCTTCCACGACGTCACCTCCGGTGCCGGCAACGACATCGAGAAGGCCACCAACCTCGCCCGGGCGATGGTGACCCAGTACGGCATGACCGAGCGCCTCGGCGCGGTCAAGCTCGGCGACAGCAACTCCGAGCCCTTCCTGGGCCGCGACATGGGGCACACGCGCAACTACTCCGAGGAGACCGCCGCTGCGGTCGACGAGGAGGTCAAGACGCTGCTGGGCCACGCCCACCAGGAGGCCTTCGAGATCCTGGAGACCAACCGCGACGTCCTCGACGCGCTGGTGCTGGCCCTCCTCGACAAGGAGACCCTCGACAAGGGCGAGATCGCCGAGATCTTCGAGCCGCTCACGAAGCGCCCGACGCGCCCTGCCTGGACCGGGTCGCCGCTGCGGGTGCCCTCGACGGTCCCGCCCGTCGACATCCCGCAGGAGATCCGCGACCGAGCCCACGCCGACGCGGCTCCCGCCGAGCCCGAGCCGGGCGCGATCCTCACCCCGCCGGGCGCCGGCGGCGACCTGCACGGCACCCCCGACGTCGGGCCCGACACGCCCACCCCGCCGAGGCCGGACGCGCCGTGACCGACCCGATCTCCTTCCCGCAGCGCTCGCCCGAGGACGTCCCGGCGTTCGACCACGCGCGTGCCGAGGCGGCCGTCCGCGAGCTGCTCTACGCCATCGGGGAGGACCCCGACCGCGAGGGCCTGCACGAGACGCCCGCCCGGGTCGCGCGGGCGTACGCCGAGCTCACGCACGGCCTGCACCAGACCGCCGAGGACGTGCTCACCACCACCTTCGACCTCGGCCACGAGGAGATGGTGCTGGTGCGTGACATCGAGCTGTGGTCGATGTGCGAGCACCACCTGGTGCCGTTCACGGGGGTCGCGCACGTCGGCTACATCCCTGCGGAGAGCGGCAAGATCACCGGCCTGTCCAAGCTCGCCCGCCTCGTCGACGTCTACGCCAAGCGTCCGCAGGTGCAGGAGCGGCTGACGACGCAGGTCGCCGACTCGCTCATGGAGATCCTCGAGGCCCGCGGCGTCATCGTCGTGATCGAGGCCGAGCACCTGTGCATGACGATGCGCGGCGTCCGCAAGGCCGGGGCCCGCACGATCACCTCCGCGGTGCGCGGCGCGATGCTCACCAACCAGGCCACCCGCGCCGAGGCGATGGCGCTGATCCACTCAGGCACCAGGTGAGCCAGGGCGCACCGTCGCCGACCGCCCGGGCTCCCCGGGCTCCCCGCGTCATGGGGATCGTCAACGTGACCCCGGACTCCTTCTCCGACGGCGGTCGCTGGGACACCACCGAGGCGGCCGTCGCCCACGGCCTCGACCTGCTGGCGCAGGGCGCCGACCTGCTCGACATCGGCGGCGAGTCGACCCGTCCCGGCGCCACCCGGCCGCTGGTGGCCGAGGAGCTCGACCGCGTGGTCCCGGTGATCCGCGAGCTCGCCGGCGCCGGAGCGCTGGTGTCGGTCGACACGATGCGCTCCGAGGTGGCCGAAGCGGCCGTGGCGGCCGGCGCCACCATCGTCAACGACGTCTCCGGCGGCCTCGCCGACCCCCGCATCCTCGACGTCGTCGCGGGCACCGACGCGTCCTACGTCGCGATGCACTGGCGCGCGCACGCCGACCGCATGCGCGACTTCAGCGACTACTCCCCCGACGGCGTCGTGGCGACCGTGCGCCGCGAGCTGGCCGAGCGACTTCACGCGGCCGAGGCCGCCGGCATCGAGCGCGGACGGATCCTGCTCGACCCCGGGCTCGGCTTCGCCAAGCGGCCCGAGCACAACTGGGAGCTGCTGGCCGCGCTCGACGTGCTGGAGGACCTCGGCTGCCCGCTGCTGGTGGGGGCGAGCCGCAAGTCCTTCCTGGGCTCCCTGCTCGCCGAGGGCGGCAGGCCGCGCCCGGTCGACCAGCGCGAGCACGCCCACGCGGCGCTGGTCGCGCTGCTGGCGCTCCGCGGCGTCGACTGCCTGCGCGTGCACGACGTACGAGCCACGCGCGACGCCCTCGCGGTGGTCGCGGCGCTGCAGACCGCCGAGGAGCGAGAGCGATGACCGACCAGTTGTCCGTGACGGGCATCGAGTGCTGGGCCCACCACGGGGTCTTCGACTTCGAGAAGCGCGACGGCCAGACGTTCGTCGTCGACCTCGTGCTCGGCCTCGACACCCGGACAGCGGCCGCGACCGACGACTTGGCGGAGACGGTCGACTACGGCACGTTGGTCACCGGCGTGAAGGCCGCCGTGGAGCGCGATCCCGTCGACCTGATAGAAACCGTCGTCCAGCGCATCGCGGACACGTGCCTGTTGGACCCTCGTGTTGAATGGGCGCGAGTCACGCTCCACAAACCTGATGCACCCATCGACGCGACGTACTCGGACGTCGCGCTGACGATCACCAGAACGCGAGGCAACGCTCATGACTGAGTCCCCCAACCCCCACATCGTGGATGCCGACTCCCTCACCGGTGAGATGCACCCGATCCGCCGGGTGGTGGTCGCCCTGGGCTCCAACCTCGGCGAGCGGCTGGCCTCCCTGCAGGGCGCGGTCGAGGCCCTGGCCGACACCCCCGACTTCTTCGTCACCGGCGTCTCCCCGGTCTACGAGACCGACCCGGTCGACTCGCCCGACGGCGCCGGCCCCTACCTCAACGCCGTCGTCCTGGCCGACACCACGCTGCCCGCCGCCCGCCTCATGGAGCGCGCGCTGGCCGTGGAGGACGCCTTCGAGCGCGAGCGCAGCGACGTGCGCAACGCGCCCCGCACGCTCGACGTCGACCTCATCGTGGTGGGCGACCGCCGGTCCAACGAGGACTTCCTGCGCCTGCCGCACCCGCGGGCCCACGAGCGCGCGTTCGTGCTGCAGCCCTGGCACGACCTCGAGCCCGACGCCGTCTTCCCCGAGCGCGGCCCCATCGCCGACCTGCTCCGGGCGGCCGACGCCTCGGGGGTCCGCAAGCGTGAGGACCTCTCGCTCGAGATGCAGTGAACGAGATCGGTCCGGAGGAGGAGCCTCCGGAGCCGCGCGGGACCCTCCGCCCCACCTCGGCCCGCGCGCTGACGGTCTGCGTCGTCGTCGGGCTCATCGTCGGCTGGGGCATCCACCCCGTGCTGAGCCGCCTCGGCGGCCGCCCGCCGCTGGTGTCCTGGACGCAGGCGCTGGCCCTGGTGCTGGTGGCCGGGATCATGGGCTTCCTGGCGTGGCACACCTGGCAGACGGTCCAGGTGCGCGGCGAGCGGCTCGACCTGCAGCAGTCGGTCAACCGGTTGGTGCTCGCGCGGGCGTGCGCCCTGGGCGGGGCGCTGATCTGCGCCGGCTACGTGGGGTACGCCGTCAGCTGGCTCGGCGACCAGTCCCAGTACGCCGACCGGTGGATCCTCCGCTCGACCGTCGCGGCCGCTGGGGCCGCCGGGGTGACGCTCGCCTCGCTCACGCTCGAGCGTGCGTGTCGCACCGATGGCGGCCAGTCGCAGCCCTAGTCTGACCGCATGCCTCCCCAGCAGCCCCAGCAGTCACAGGCGTCGCGCACACCGGCCCGCCGTCGCCAGCGCAGCACGCGGCTGGTCGTGGCGGTCGCCCTGCTCGCCGTCGCCGCCGTGATCGTGATCAGCGCCCTCGCGTCCTCCTCCGCCGGCTTCACGGCCGTCGCTGCCGTCGTCGCCGTGCTCGCCGGTGCTGCCGCCACCCGCATCACCCACTCCGAGCTGATGCAGGCCCGGCGCGAGGCCGCGCAGGACCGCGCCGTCCAGGCCCAGGAGTACCGCGCGCTCACCGAGCGTCGTACCGCCGAGTCGGCCGCCTTCGCCGCCGACATGCGGCGCAAGATCTCCCAGCGCGAGGAGGCGATCGACGTGCTCGAGCGCGCCCTCTCCTCCGCCCAGAAGAACGCCGCCGAGCAGACCCTCAAGCGCGGCCAGGAGGCTCGTCGCGCCGACGCGGCCGAGCGTGGTCGCGACGCCGCTGAGCTCGGTCGCGACGAGGCCGAGACCCGTGCCGCCGAGGCCATCGTGGCGGTCGCCGAGCTCGAGGCCGAGCTCGACGTGCTCCGCGCCGAGCTCGACTCCCTCCGCGCCGCCGCCGCGCGCCGCAACCACAAGAGCGCCTGACTCCCGTCCTGCCCACCGCTCGGGCGGTGAGTGAGACACCTTTTCGACGCCGAGAACCTGCGCCACGCACCGCCCGCACGACAGGCGGTGAGTGACGCAGGTTTTCTGCTGCCAGAACCTGCGTCACTCACCTCCGGGCGGCGTGCGGAAGAATGACCGTTCGTGATCCCCGAGGACAACAGGTTCGAGAGCGACCCCACCGACGCGTTGCCCGACGACCCGGGACTGCCCGCCGGCTGGGTCGCGGAGACTCCTGACGGTGCCGACCGCGCCACCGTCGAGCGGCTGACCGAGCTGCTCCGCGCGCACGAACGAGCCGGCCGGGGCTGGGCCGGCTCGAGCCAGGACGAGGTCCTCGTGGAGGTCTCCGAGCACGGGCTGGCGATGCGCGAGAACCTCGTGGTCCGCGACGCGGGGGGCCGGATCCAGGCGTGGGGGAGCGTGCACGACCGCGCCGAGGGCCGGATGCTCTTCGTCCACATCGTCGACCGCGAGATCGACGAGCGGCTGGCCGACCGGTGCAGCGACGTGCTCTTCGAGTGGGCCGAGGCGCAGGCGAAGGCGGTGGGTGCGGCCCGCGGGCTGGCCGAGCAGCAGATCGACACCGGCGCCTTCGCCGACGACGAGCGGCAGCACGGCTGGCTGGAGGACGCCGGCTTCACGAAGGTCCGCACCTGGTGGCAGATGAGCCGCTCGGTCGAGGCGGAGGAGGCAGACCTGGTGCCCGACCCCGCGCGCTGGGAGCGCAAGGGCGTGGTGTTCCGGCTGGTCGAGCGGCAGGGCGACGGGCTGCCGGACGAGTCAGACCTGCGCGCGGTCCACGACGTGCTCGAGGGAGCCTTCACCGACCACTTCAACTCCGCCGAGGAGACCTTCCACGAGTTCATCCACCGCCTCCGTGAGGACCCCGGCCACCGCTGGGACCACTGGTGGCTCGCGGAGATCACGGACGGGGACGAGGTCGAGGCCGCCGGTGCCCTGGTCGGCACGGTCAGCGAGTCGGCCCACGGGCCGGACGGCTCGTACGTCTCCTACCTCGGCGTCCTCGAGTCCGCCCGCGGCCGCGGGGTGGCCACCGGACTGCTCCGCACGATCATCGCCGACGCCGCCTCGCGGCAGCGCGACCGCGTCGGCCTCGAGGTCGACGCCGACTCACCGACCGGCGCCGACGGCCTCTACACCTCGATGGGCTGGGGCACGAAGTACGTCACGGAGTCCTGGCACCGGGATGTGCCGGTCGCGTAGACCCCGACCTTCCAGTCCTTTCGCCACGCTTCCTGCCCGTTGCAACGGCCGGGAACCCGGGCGATCACCGGGTACCCGGTGATCGCGACGCGGGCGAGCGCAGGGACTCCCGCAGCGCCCGGTGCACCCCGGCGGGAGTGAGCACGCCGAGGAACTGGGCGCCGCGGCGGACCCCGATCATCGGCTTGTCGTCGCGCAGCATCGTGGCGAGCGCCTCCTCGAGCGAGGAGTCGATGTCGATCGCCGCGCCGAGGTCGCCGGTGGAGACGCCGTCGAGCGGCTCGAGGTGCTCCTCGCGGAGCCGGGTCACGGTCAGCGTCCGCAGGCCGCCGGCGCCGACGAAGTCGGCCACCTGCTCGTCGGCGGGGTGGGCGAGCAGCTCGGAGGGGGCGGCGTACTGCAGGAGGTGGCCGCCGGCGGCGAACACCGCCACCCGGTCGCCCATCCGGATCGCCTCGTCGATGTCGTGGGTCACCAGCACCACGGTCTTGCCGAGCTCGTCCTGGAGCCGGCGGAACTCGTCCTGGAGCCGCCCTCGCACGATCGGGTCGACGGCGCCGAAGGGCTCGTCCATCAGCAGGACGGGCGGGTTGGCCGCCAGCGCCCGGGCCACGCCGACGCGCTGCCGCTGCCCGCCCGAGAGCTCGTGCGGGTACTTCCTGGCGTACTGCTGCGGGTCGAGGCCGACGGTGCTGAGCAGCTCGTGCGCACGCTCGCGCGCCGTCGCCCTGGACTCGCCGTAGAGCAGCGGCACCGTCATCACGTTCTGCTCGATGCGCTGGTGCGGGAAGAGGCCGATCTGCTGGATGACGTAGCCGATGCCCCGGCGCAGCTGGACCGGATCCGCGTCGGTGACGTCCTGGCCGTCGAGCCAGATCCGGCCGGTGGTCGGCTCGATGAGGCGGTTGATCATCTTGAGGGTGGTGGACTTGCCGCAGCCCGAGGGCCCGACCAGGCAGACCATCTCGCCGCGCGCGACGTCGAGGTCGAGCTCGTGGACGGCCACCGTCCCGTCGGGGTAGGTCTTGCCCACGCCCTCGAGCCGGATCATCGACTCGCCGCCCCGTGTAGCGTCCATGCGGTGACCTTACTGGGGGCCGCCGACGAGCCCAGCTGCTACAGCCGGCTCGTCAACGACTGGGTCTGCCTGGACTACGTCTCGGACCGCCAGCGCGAGATCGTCGACGCCACGGTCCAGCACCTCGGCATCACGGTGGTCTCCGTGGCGCTCGGACTGCTGATCGCCTTCCCGCTCGCGCTGCTCGCGCGTCGCCTGCCGCGCCTGGAGTCGGCGATCCTGGCGATCACCACCGGCATCTACACCGTGCCGTCGCTGGCGCTCTTCCCGCTGCTGGTGCCCTTCACCGGTCTCACCGCGACGACCGTCGTGATCGGCCTGGCGCTCTACGCCCTGACGATCCTGGTCCGCAGCCTGCTCGAGGGGCTGCGCGCGGTGCCCGACGACGTACGCGAGTCCGCGACCGGGCTGGGCTACGGCCGCGGCGCGCTGCTGATGAAGGTCGAGCTGCCGCTCGCCCTGCCGGTGATCATGGCCGGCCTGCGCGTCGCCACCGTCTCCACCGTCGCGCTCACGACCGTGGGCTCGCTCGTGGCCTACGGGGGCCTGGGCAACCTCATCAAGGACGGCGTGCTCACCAACTTCCGCGCCGAGCTCTTCACCGCGTCGGTGCTGTGCGTGGTGCTCGCGGTGGTGCTCGACGCGCTGCTGGTGCTGCTGCAACGGCTGATGACGCCCTGGACGAGGGGAGCGAGGACGTGACGGTCTTCGGCGACATGTGGGCCTACCTCACCGACGGGGCCAGCTGGAGCGGTGGCGACGGCATCGCCGCCCTGCTCGGGCAGCAGCTCCTCCTCACGTCCACGGCGCTGCTGATGGCGATGGTCGTCGGCCTCCCGGTCGCGCTCTGGCTGGGGCACCTCGGTCGCGGCGGCTTCCTGGCGATCAACATCTCCAACGTCGGGCGCGCGATCCCGACCTTCGCGCTCCTCGCGCTGCTGGTCGTCGCGCCCTGGCCGGGCACCGCCGAGCTGGGCCCCTACGGCCGCGCCGGGCTCGCGACCCTCATCGCGCTGACCCTCTTCGCGCTGCCGCCCATCATCACCAACTCGTACGTCGCCATGCGCGAGGTCGCGCCGGACGTGCGGGAGGCGGCCCGGGGCATGGGGATGACGGGGGTGCAGCAGTTCTGGCGGGTCGAGCTGCCGCTCGGGCTGCCGCTGGTGGTGTCGGGCCTGCGCCTGGCCCTGGTGCAGGTGTGGGCGACGGCCACGATCGCCGCGCTCGTCGCCGGCCCCGGTCTGGGCCAGATCATCACCGACGGCTTCTTCCGCTCCAACTACGGCAAGGGCATCGCAGGCGCGATGGTCGTGGCCGCGGTCGCCCTCGTGCTCGAGCTGGGGGCCGCGCTGGTGCAGCGCGCGGTCGATCCCGGTCGGCGAGGCGCTGGCACCCCAAGAGGTGGGCACACGGATGCGTTGTCGGTGACCGGGGCTACGGTGGAGCAGCCCGCCGAATCCGTCGGCTGACGACGCACATCCGGACACGCGCAGCTGTTGCTGCGGGACACAGAAGGAACGCCATGCACCTGGTTCGTTCGCTGGCCGCGGTCCTCGCCGCCAGCGCCCTCACGCTCACCGGATGTGCCGGTGACGACCTGTCCAACGACACCGCCTCCGACGACTCGAGCTCCTCCGACGGTGGCGACAAGGGCTCGGTGACCATCGCCGGCCAGAACTTCCCCGAGGCCACCCTGGTCGCCTCGATGTACGAGCAGCTGCTCGAGGACGCCGGCTACACGGTCCAGACCAAGCTGGTCGACTCCCGCGACGCCTACATGCCCACCTTCCCCGGGGACGTCGACATCGTCCCGGAGTACGTCGGCGGCATCGTCAACTTCCTCAACTCCCAGGCCAACGGCGACAACGCCAAGCCCTTCGAAGCCGGTGACGGCCAGCAGCTCGCCGACGACGGCGCCAGCCTGCTCGAGGACGCCGGCATCGAGCTGCTCGACCTCTCCCCGGCCACCGACACCAACGCCTTCTTCGTCACCCAGGACTACTCCGAGTCCGAGGGCGTCACGACGCTGTCCGACCTCGAGGGCAAGAGCGTCGTGCTCGCCGCCGCCCCCGACTGCGAGGGCCGGCTCGACTGCGAGGGCGGCCTGTCCGACCAGTACGGCATCGACGTGACCAAGGTGCTCGAGCTGGGCTACGCCTCCGACCAGACCTACCAGTCGGTCCTCGACGGCGAGTCGCAGCTCGGGGAGACCTCCACCACCGACGGCACGCTGGAGTCGCAGGGCCTGGTGATCCTGGAGGACGACAAGCAGATCCAGCCCGCGCAGAACCTCGTGCCCGCGGTCTCCGCCGACTTCCTGGCCGACCACCCCGACGTCGCCGACATCCTCAACCCGTTGATGGCGGCCCTCACCACCGAGGGCCTCACCGAGCTCAACGGGAAGATGGCTGTCGACCGCGCCAAGCCCGAGGACGTCGCCAAGGAGTTCCTCGAGTCCGAGGGCCTGCTCGGCTGACGCCTCACACCTCGTGGTCCCGCAGCGCGAGCGCTGCGGGGTCCACGGTGGACTCGTCCAGCACGGAGTGGGGCACCGCGAGCCGCCAGGCGCCGGTCGCCACGTCCTGCACCCGCGGGGCGGGCCCGTCCAGCGTCGCGGCCCACTCCATGAGCGAGGACACCTCGGCGCGCCGATCCTCGGCGACCAGCCAGCCCGCGAGCCGGTGGACCGGCGGCAGGCCGCTGTGCACGAGGGAGCGCTGCCCCCAGAGCTCGAGCACCCCGGCACGCAGCAGCCGCCACCACTCGTCGGGCGCCCCGGGCACCAGCAGGAAGTAGCGCCACAGGTCGCCGGCCAGGACCCGGTCGACGAAGACCTGCTCGACCTCGGCGTCGCCGTGCGCGCGCACCGACGCGAGCGCCATCCGCTTGGTCTCCCAGCGGTCGAGCAGGTCCGGCACCGACGAGGCGCGCGTCTGGGTGATCGAGCCCTCGCGGATCCGCCAGCGGTAGACCACCTCGTCGAGCACGTCGAAGCGACCGTCGAGGAAGGACCGGGTGGTGGTGGGCTGGTCCTCGTAGCGCACGCCTTCCGGCCAGCTGAGCTCGGCTGCGTCCCAGAAGGAGCGGCGCCACACCTTGTTCCACGCGAAGACGTCGCCGAGGATCTCGGGCCGCTCCTCGATCCGCGCGCCGCGCAGGGGGCGGTGGAGCCGGCGCATCCACGGCGGCTCGACCAGCGCGTCGCCCTCCCAGCGCACGATCGAGCCGGTCGCGAAGTCGGAGCCCGAGTCGAGCAGCGCCGCCAGCAGGTCGGCGTACGCCGTCGACGGCAGGACGTCGTCGGAGTCGAGGAACGCGAGGTAGTCCCCGCGCACGTGCTGCGCGCCGAGGTTGCGGGCCGCGCCCAGTCCGCCGTTGACCGAGTGGACCACGCTGATGCGGGCGTCGCGTCGGGCCCACTCGTCGGCGATCTCGCCGGTGCGGTCGGTCGACCCGTCGTCGACGATGACCGCCTCCCAGCGCCGGTGCGTCTGCGCGAGCAGGGAGCGGACGCAGTCGTCGAGGTAGTCCTCCACGCCCCAGGCAGGGATCACCACGCCGAGGAGGGGAGCCCGGGAGAACAGCCGCTTCATGGGCGACGACCCTAGGACACGGGGTGGGGTGCAGGTCGCCGGTAGGCTGCCCGCCGTGACCGAGCAGCCCAGAGCGATCGACGAGATGAACCCCGACGGAGTGCCGCGGAAGGTCCTCTTCGTCGCCGGAGCCGGACGCAGCGGCACCAGCACGCTCGCCGGCGTCGTGTCCAAGCTCGGCATGCACGTCCCGCTGCCGGAGGTCCCGCCGGACGACTCCAACCCGCGCGGCTTCAGCGAGCCCCAGTGGGTCGTCGACGTCCACGACGAGTGGCTCGCCGAGGCGCTGGTCCAGGTCAGCGACTCGCGGCCGAACGCCTGGTTCGACACCGGCCGCATCTGCAGCCGCGAGCCCGCCCGCATCCGCGTGAGCGAGTGGCTGGAGCCGCACTTCGCCGAGCACCCCGAGCTGGTCATCAAGGACCCGCGGCTGAGCTGGTTCCTCGGCCTGTGGCGGGTCGCGGCGATCCGCACCGGCGCGACGCCCGTGTTCGCCACGATGCTGCGTCCGCCGGCCGAGGTCGTGGGATCGAAGCAGAAGTACTACGCCAACAAGCTCGGCTCCGCGCACCTCGCCGCCAGCTGGGTCAACATGCTGCTCCACACCGAGCGCGCCACCCGCGCGGCGGAGGGCGACGGTGGCCGGGTCTTCGTCCGCTACGAGGACCTCCTGACCGACTGGGTCAAGACCACGACGGCGATGGGTCACGCGCTCGACCTGCAGACGATCATCCACACGCGCAGCGACCAGATCCGCGAGGTGCACCGCTTCATCGACCCGCACCTGCGCCGCGTGACCTCCACCCTCGACGACCTCGCGCTGCCCAAGCGGTTGCACGACCTCACCGGTCAGACGTGGGAGGAGCTCAACAAGCTCGCCGACGAGGGCGGTGACACCACCGAGGCCCACGTGACCTTCGACCAGCTGCGCGCGGAGTACGTCGACCTCTACGAGGAGGCCGAGGCCATCACCCGCTCGACCGCGTTGCACGCCCGCCTCCAGGGCAGGCGCCAGGCCCTGGCGGAGGCCCGCGGGGAGCCGTCCCGGTCGCTCGCCGACCGGGTGCCACACGACGTACGCGCCGCGATCCCGCCGTCCGTGCGCCGGGGGATGCGCAAGGCGCTGGGCCGCAGTCGCGAGTCGGGGGCAGGGGACGACCAGTGACCATCCCGATCGGCTCCGGCCACGGGCTGACCAACATCGAGGGCCACACCGACTTCGACATCGTCTGGCCGTGGAACCGCGAGGGCGGCCTGCGTCGCGGCGCCACCGCCGTGCTGCGGGTGAAGAACGAGGCCCCCGGGCTGCGCTTCGTGCTGCCGCCCCTCCTGCGGGCCTGCGACCACGTGCTGCTGGTCGACAACGGATCCGACGACGGCACCGGCGAGGAGGCGCTCCGCGTCGCGGCCGAGCACGGCCTGTCCGACCGCTTCACGCTGAAGGAGTACCCCTTCGAGGTCGCGCGCGCAGGAGCCGAGCACCTCGCGGTCAACGAGCGGTCCGTGCACTCGCTGGCCTACTTCTACAACTGGTGCTTCTCGCACGTGCGCACCCGCTACTCGTGGAAGTGGGACGGCGACATGGTCCTCACCACCGAGGGCGAGGTGTCGATGGCCGACCTGTCGTGGCAGGTCGGGATGGCCGAGGCCGTCATCCGGTTCCCGCGCCACGGGCTCTACATCGAGTCGGACCGCAAGGCCTACCTCGACCTGGGGCTGCGCAACATCGAGGAGTGGGGCTTCCCGATGAGCCCCGACTACGTCTACACCAAGGCGCCCGAGTGGGAGATCCGCACGACCCCGGACCGCATCGAGATGTTCGCGCTCCCGCAGGGCCTGTGCGTCGAGCTCAAGTGGCTCGACGGCGACGAGTTCGCGCACTGGACCAACCCCGAGTCGTTCGCGACCTCGATCCGCAACCGCCGCAAGCGTCGCGAGTGGCTGGTCTGGAACGCACTGCACGACGGCGAGGTGCCCGAGGGCGTCGTCGCGATCGAGTCGCCCGAGGGTGTCCACGTGGTCGACCACGTCACCCACACCTGGCTGCCGCGCGCCCCGCGGCCGTTCGTGGTCGACGACCCCGACCACGCCAAGCTGCACCTGCGCGCCTGACCTCCGCCATCCAGCCGGGAGCCGTGACCGGGTTCACAGCCCCCCGGGGCATATCGGTTTGGTGTCCGGCGGTTGCCTCGTCGTATGGTCCTTCCGACTTCAATCTTGTTTGTCGACTGAGTTAGATCAGTTACGACGACGGGACCGGACCATCCCGGACGGCGTCCGCGCCGGTCGTGACCTCTCCCTGCGCCCGTACGACGAAAGGCTCCGCCATGTCCGAGAACCACCCGCAGATCGCACCGCCCACCTCGCGGCGTACGCCCCTCCTGATCGGGATCGCCGTCCTGGCGGTGCTCGCCGTCGTGGCCGGCCTCCTCCTCACCCGCGATGGTGACGAGGCCGGCGCAGCCGGTGGCGAGGAGAACGCCAAGGTCGTGCTGGGCACGGTCGGTGCGAGCGACCCCTACTGGCAGGTGCTGGTCGACGAGGCCGAGAAGGAGGGGATCGACCTCGAGGTCAAGGACTTCGCGGACTACACCCAGCCCAACCCCGCGCTCAGCGAGGGCGAGCTCGACATCAACCAGTTCCAGCACATCGTCTACCTCGCGGAGTACAACGTCGCCAACGACGACGACCTCGTGCCGCTCGGCTCGACGGCCATCTACCCGCTGGGCCTCTACTCCAGCAAGGTCGGCTCCGTCGACGAGATCGAGGACGGCGACACCGTCGTCGTGCCCGACGACGACAGCAACCAGGCCCGCGGCCTGCTCATCCTGCAGTCGGCCGGCCTGATCACGCTGAAGGACGGCGGCAGCATCTACTCCACGCTCGCCGACATCGACGAGTCCGCGTCGCGCGTCAAGGTCAAGGCGATCAAGGCCGACCTCACGCCCACCTCGCTGCCCGACGTGGCCGCCGCGATCGTCAACAACGACTTCGTCGAGAAGGCCGGGCTGGAGTTCGAGGACGCGCTCGCCACCGACGACCCGGAGGACCCCAACGCGCTGCCGTACGTCAACGTCTTCGCGGTCAAGGCCGAGGACCGGGACGACCCGACCCTGCAGAAGCTGGTGAAGATCTACCAGGACACCCAGTCCGTCCTCGACGGCGTGCAGGACGTCTCCGGCGGCACCGCGCAACTGGTGAAGATCCCGCAGGACGACCTCCAGGCGTCGCTCGACGACGTCGAGGCCGACACCGCCGCCCAGTAAGCGCAGCCAGCACCCGCCGGCTCGCGCCGGCACAGCCAGCAGAGGGGAGCACAGGCGTGCCACTCGTGGAGATGACCGACGTCCACAAGACGTTCCCGGCCGCCCGCGGCGGCCGGGAGGTCGAGGCGATCCGCGGCGTCGACCTGACGGTCGAGACGGGTGAGATCGTCGGCATCGTGGGCTACTCCGGGGCGGGCAAGTCCACGCTGGTGCGGCTGATCAACGCCCTCGAGACCACCACCTCGGGGAGCGTGCGCGTCGGGGGTCGCGAGATCACGGCCCTCAAGGAGCGCGACCTGCGCGAGGTGCGACTCGGGATCGGGATGATCTTCCAGCAGTTCAACCTGTTCCGCTCGCGGACGGTGTGGGGCAACATCGCCTACCCGCTCGAGGTGGCCGGCGTGGCGAAGGACGAGCAGAACAGGCGGATCTCCGACCTGCTCCACTTCGTCGGCCTCGCCGACAAGGCGCACAGCCACGTCGAGGAGCTCTCCGGCGGCCAGAAGCAGCGCGTCGGCATCGCCCGGGCGCTCGCGACCAGCCCCAGCCTGCTGCTGGCCGACGAGTCGACCAGCGCGCTGGACCCCGAGACGACACAGGAGGTGCTGGCGCTGCTGCGCCGGGTGAACCGGGAGCTCGGGATCACGATCATCGTCATCACCCACGAGATGGACGTCGTGCGCAGCCTCGCGCACCGCGTCGTCGTGATGGAGGCCGGCCGGATCGTCGAGGAGGGGCCGGTCGTGGACGTCCTCAGCAACCCCCAGCAGCCCGTCACGCGTCGCTTCGTGGCCACCATCGTCGACGACGAGCCGGCCCCCGAGGCGCTCGCAGCGCTCCACGCCAGGCACGCGGGCACCTTCGTCAAGCTCGCCTTCCGGGGCGACGACGTGCGGCAGAGCGACGTCTTCGCCGAGATCCTGCGCCACGACGTGCGCTTCGAGCTCGTCTACGGCGGCATCGAGGAGGTCCAGGGCGAGACCTTCGGCAACCTGACCCTGGCGCTCGACGGGGACGCGGACGACGTACGTGCTGCGGTCGACGCGGTCGGCGCGCTCGTCCCGACGAAGGAGCTGGCCCGATGACCGACACCAACATCGGCCAGCTCTGGCCGCTCTTCTGGTCGGCGGCGTGGGAGACCCTCTACATGGTCGCCATCACGCTGACCCTGGGCGGCCTGCTGGGCCTGCTGCTCGGCCTCGCGCTGTACGTCACCCGTCGCGGTGGCCTCTACGACAGCCGCCCGGTCAACGCGGTGCTCAACGTGCTGGTCAACTTCTTCCGGCCGATCCCGTTCGTCATCTTCATCGCGGCCGTCCAGCCCTTCGCCCGCGTCGTCGTCGGCACCGGCATCGGCAACCCGGCGATCATCTTCGCCCTGACGATCGCGGCCATGTTCGGCATCAGCCGCATCGTCGAGCAGAACCTCGTCACCGTCGACCCCGGCGTCATCGAGGCAGCCCGATCCGTCGGGGCCAGCCGGGCACGCATCGTGCGGACGGTCGTGATCCCCGAGGCGCTCGGCCCCCTCGTGCTCGGCTACACCTTCGTCTTCGTCGCCATCGTGGACATGACCGCGATCGCGGGCGTCGTCGGCGGCGGAGGGCTCGGGAACTTCGCGCTGCAGTACGGCTTCCGGCAGTTCGACACCGTCGTGACCTGGACCGCGGTGATCATCATCGTCGCGCTCGTGCAGGTCGGGCAGCTCGTCGGCAACACGGTCGCCCGCAGGCTGCTGCGACGCTGATCTGCTACCCATCGGTAACAATTCGAGTGGCTCTCGTCACCCCTCCGGACGGTTCCCACCGCGGAATCAGCGCGCGTAGGCTCGATGTTGATCGCAGTAGATCGGTACCCGCCAGGGACTGAAACGAAGAGGTCGACATGACGAAGTACCACATCGGCGTGGTCGGAGCTGGCCGCGTCGGCGCCGTGCTGGCTGCCGCGCTCCGCGCCGCCGGCCACGAGGTCGTCGCCGCCGCAGGCGAGTCCGACGCCTCCCGGGGCCGCATCGAGGCCCTGCTGCCGGGCGTCGAGGTGGCCAAGCCCACTGACGTGGCCCGCGCCTGCGACCTGCTGCTCCTGACGGTGCCCGACGACATGCTGTCCAACGTCGTCACCATGCTCAGCGCTGCCGGCGCGATCCGCGAGGGCCAGGTCGTGGTGCACACCAGCGGCCGGCACGGTCTCGCCGTGCTCGAGCCCGCCCGCGAGGTCGGGGCTCGCACCGTCGCCATGCACCCCGCGATGACCTTCACCGGCACCGAGGTCGACCTGCCCCGCCTGGCGGGCTGCGTCTTCGGCGTCACCGCCGACGAGGCCGACCGAGCGCTCGCCGAGTCCCTCGTCGCCGATCTCGGCGGGCGTGCGATGTGGGTGCCCGAGGACCGCCGCACGCTCTACCACGCCGGGCTCGCCCACGGCGCCAACCACTTGGTCACGCTTGTCAGCGAGGCCATGGAGATCCTGTCGGCGGCCGGCGCCGAGGACCCCGCGGCGACCCTGCGTCCCCTGCTGACCGCTGCCCTCGACAACGCGCTCGAGCACGGTGACGCGGCGCTGACGGGCCCCATCGTCCGGGGCGACGTGGAGACCGTCCGCGCCCACGTCGCCGACCTCGTCGCGAACGCGCCGCAGACGCTGCCGTCGTACGTCACCATGGCGCGCGCCACCCTCGACCGGGCCGTCACCGACGGCCGGCTCCTGCCCATCCGCGCCTCGAAGATGCTCCAGGTGCTGGCGGCCGCCGAGTCCCTGGCCGGCGTCGAGGACGTCGCTCGATGACCTCGAGCCCCGTCCTCGCGAGCACCCGCGAGGAGCTGGCCGGCCTGCTCGCCGACGCGCGCCGGTCGGGCGAGCCCTTCGAGACGGGCGCAGCGCGCCCTCCTCAGGACAAGCGCGTCTGCCTCGTGCCCACGATGGGCGCGCTGCACGACGGGCACGCCAGCCTGATGCGCACCGCCCGTGGGGCGACGTCGGGCCCGGTCGTGGTGAGCATCTTCGTCAACCCGATGCAGTTCGCCCCGACCGAGGACCTCGACCGCTACCCCCGCACCCTCGACGCGGACCTGGAGGTGTGCGCTGCCGAGGGCGTCGACATCGTCTTCGCGCCGAGCGTCGAGGAGATGTACCCCGGCGGCTTCAGCCACGACTCGGTCCACGCCGGGGTCACCGTCTCTCCCGGTGCGCTGGCCGACATCCTCGACGGTGAGTCCCGCCCCGGGCACTTCGACGGCGTGCTCACGGTGGTCGCCAAGCTCTTCGGCCTGGTCCGGCCGGACCTGGCCGTCTTCGGCGAGAAGGACTACCAGCAGCTCACCCTGGTCCGGCGCATGGTCCGCGACCTCTGCATGGGCATCGACATCATCGGCGCGGAGACGGTGCGCGAGGCCGACGGCCTCGCCCTGTCGAGCCGCAACCGCTACCTCGACGCCGAGCAGCGGCGCACCGCGGTCGCCCTGAGCCGCGCGCTGCGGGCCGCACAGGAGCGGGCGCCGTACGGCGTACCTGCCGCGCGCTGGGCCGCGATGGCGGTCCTCAACGTCGAGCCCGGCCTGGAGCTGGACTACCTCGCACTCACCTCGCCCGACCTCGGCGAGGCCCCGGAGTCCGGCGAGGGCCGGATCCTGGTGGCCGCCCGGGTCGGCACGACGCGCCTGATCGACAACATGCCCATCGTCTTCGACCGGATCACCCCGGACCTGACGAGCACGGACCTGATGACGGCGGGGACCGCGACCGCGGCCTCGACCACCCCCTGAGAGGAACAGCTGATGCTGCGCACGATGATGAAGTCCAAGATCCACCGGGCCACCGTGACCCAGGCCGATCTCCACTACGTCGGCTCGGTGACGGTCGACGAGGACCTGCTCGACGCCGCCGACCTGCTGGCGGGCGAGCTCGTCCACATCGTCGACGTCACCAACGGCGCCCGCCTCGAGACGTACACGATCGCCGGCGAGCGCGGCTCGGGCGTGATCGGGATCAACGGTGCGGCCGCCCGCCTGGTGCACCCCGGCGACACCGTGATCCTCATCGGCTACGGCCAGATGGAGACCGCCGAGGCCAAGGAGCTCAAGCCCCACGTGGTCTTCGTCGACAACGACAACAAGATCATGGCCACCGGCTTCGACCCCGCCGAGACCTTCGGTGACGGCTCGCTGACGCGCGGCGACTTCCTCGCTCGCTAACCTTCGCGGATGACTGAACACCGGCCGGTCCCGGGCCGCCTCCGCGCGCCCGCACCCGGCTGGACCACCCGGGCCGACGTCGTGGTGGTGGGGTCCGGCATCGCCGGGCTGACCGCTGCGCTGCGGATCCACGCGGCGGATCCCGCGCTCCACCTGCTCGTCGTCACCAAGGACGTCCTCGCGGCGGGCTCGACCCAGTGGGCCCAGGGGGGCATCGCCGCCGCCCTCGGGCCGGGCGACACCCCCGAGCAGCACGAGCACGACACCCTGGTCGCGGGCGCCGGGGCGTGCGACGTCGAGGCCGTGCGTGCCCTCGTGACCGAGGGTCCGGCTGCCGTCCACGAGCTGATCGCGCTCGGCACCCAGTTCGACCACCACCCGGACGGTGAGCTCTCGCTGACCCGCGAGGGGGGTCACCACCGCGACCGCATCGCGCATGCCGGTGGCGACGCGACGGGGGCCGAGATCCAGCGTGCCCTCATCGCCGCGGTGGAGCGGGCGCCGGAGATCGAGGTCATCGAGCACGCGCTGGCCGTCGACCTGCTCCGTGCCGCGGACGGCGGGGTCGCCGGGCTGACCCTCCACGTGCTCGGCGAGGGCCAGCGCGACGGCGTCGGTGCCGTGCACTGCCGTGCCGTGGTGCTCGCCTCCGGAGGGCTGGGCCAGGTGTTCAGCCAGTCGACCAACCCCAGCGTCTCCACGGGCGACGGGATGGCGGTGGCGCTGCGCGCCGGGGCGCGGCTGCGCGACCTCGAGTTCGTCCAGTTCCACCCGACCGTGATGTGGCTCGGTCCCGACTCGCAGGGCCAGCAGCCGCTGATCTCCGAGGCGGTCCGCGGCGAGGGCGCGTTCCTGGTGGACTTCGAAGGCCATCGGTTCATGCAGGGCGAGCACCCGCTCGCCGACCTCGCGCCGCGCGACGTGGTCGCCAAGGCCATCACCCGCCGCATGCTCGAGAGCGGCAAGCCGCACATGTGGCTCGACGCGCGGCACCTCGGCGCGGCGTTCTGGGAGCGGCGCTTCCCCACCATCCTGGGCGTCTGCCGCGAGCACGGCGTCGACCCGGTCACCGAGCTGATCCCAGTCGCCCCCGCCCAGCACTACGCGTCGGGCGGCGTGGCCACCGACCTGTGGGGACGTACGACCGTGCCGGGGCTCTACGCCACCGGCGAGGTCGCCTGCTCCGGCGTCCACGGCGCCAACCGGCTGGCCTCCAACTCGCTGCTGGAGGGCCTGGTGTTCTCCCGCCGCATCGCCGAGGTGCTGCCCGGCGAGCTCCGGGCGTGGGCGGAGCCGGTCGCCGACCAGCGTCTCGAGGGGCTCGTGGCCGCGGAGCGCCGCCACGGGATGCAGGAGGTGATGACCAGCCGGGTCGGCGTGCTGCGCGAGGCCCACGGACTGGCCGAGGCCATCGCCTTCCTGCGCACGCTCGACCCGGGCCAGGCCGAGGTGGAGCCGGCGGCGTGGGAGACCACCAACCTGCTCGCCATCAGCACCGCGCTCGCCCTGGCCGCCGACCTGCGCACCGAGACCCGCGGCTCCCACTGGCGCGAGGACCACCCCGAGCGCGACGACACCAAGGCCGGACACATCGACTCGTGGCTCGACGCCGACGGCACCATCCGGGTCGAGTGGACCTATTCCCCGTCGACCGATCCCTCGACCACTGAGGTGCACGCATGACCGACCTCCGCGACGTCCCGTCCGAGCTCCGCGACGAGCTCACGGCCGCCGGGCTCGACCTCGACCACGTGTGGGACACCATCCGCCGCGCGGTGCGGGAGGACCTGCCCGACACCCGGATGGACGACCCGACCAGCTCCTCGACCATCGCGCCGGACGCCCGCGGCGAGGCGGTCTTCGCCGCCCGCGAGCCCGGGGTCGTCGCCGGGCTCGGCGTCGCCGCGGTCACCTTCTTCATGCTGGGCGCCGACGCCACCGTCACCGACCGGCTCCCCGACGGCACCCGCGTGGAGAAGGGCGACGTCGTCATGCGGATCACCGGCCTGACCCAGCGCATGCTGGTGGCCGAGCGCACCGCCCTCAACCTCGCCTCCCACCTCTCCGGCATCGCCACCGCGACCTCGCGGTGGGTCGACGCGCTGGCCGGCTCGCCGACGCGCGTGCTCGACACCCGCAAGACGCTGCCGGGTCTGCGCGCGCTGCAGAAGTACGCCGTCCGCTGCGGCGGCGGGGTCAACCACCGCTCCAGCCTCCAGGACATGGCGATGGTCAAGGACAACCACGTGATAGCGGCCGGGGGCGTGCTGCCGGCGCTCGAGTCCATCCGCGGTCGCTTCCCGGGCCTCCCCGTCGAGGTCGAGGTCACCACGCTGGACCAGCTCGAGGAGCTGCTCGCCCTGCCGGAGCCGCCGGAGCGGATCCTGCTCGACAACATGGGCGACGACCTCATGGCCGACGCCGTACGCCGTACGGCCGGGCGCGTGCCGCTCGAGGCCAGCGGCGGGATCACCCTCGAGCGCGCCGCGCGCATCGGCGCCACCGGCGTGGACTTCGTCTCGGTCGGGGCGCTCACCCACTCGGTCGTGGTCTTCGACCTCGGCATGGACCTGGTTGAGTCATGAAGGTGCTGCCATGACGCTTCTCGCCGTCGACATCGGCAACAGCCACACGTTCCTCGGCCTGCTCGACGGGGACGAGGTCACCGCCGACTGGCGGGTCAACACGGACGAGCGTCGCACCGCTGACGAGTGGGCGGTCCTGATCCGCGGCCTGCTCGCCGACCGCGTCGAGGACGTCGACGGCATCGCCGTGTGCGCCACCGTGCCCGCGGTCCTGCACGAGTGGCGCGAGATGCTGGAGCGCCACTTCGACGACGTCAGCGCGATCGTCGTGGAGCCCGGCATCCGCACCGGCATCCCCGTCCTGATGGACAACCCGCGCGAGGTCGGCACCGACCGCATCGTGAACTCGCTGGCCGCCGCCACCCTCCACGGCGGCCCGGCGATCGTCGTCGACTTCGGCACCGCCACGACGTTCGACGTCGTCAACGGCCTCGGCCAGTACGTCGGCGGCGCGATCTCCCCGGGCATCGAGATCTCCCTCGAGGCGCTCGGGCGCCGCGGCGCCCAGCTGCGCAAGGTCGAGCTCGTCCGCCCACGGTCGGTCATCGCCAAGAACACCGTGGAGGCGCTCCAGAGCGGCATGATCTTCGGCGTCGCCGCCCAGGTCGAGGGCCTGGTGGCGCGCATGATCGCCGAGCTGGGAGTCGCGACAGAAGACGTCGCCGTCATTGCCACGGGCCATTTGGCACCGCAGCTCATCGACGATTGCGGATGTTTCACCGTGCATTCTCCGTGGCTGACGCTCCAGGGATTGCGACTCGTCTTCGAGCGCAATTCCTGAAGCCTTTTGTGGGAGCCTTTGAATTGCTGCAAGAATGCAATTCACCCCCGTCCGGCAAAAGGCAAAGGAAAACCACATGGCACAGAAGGTCAACATCGTTCTCGTCGACGACCTCGACGGCACCGAGGCCAGCGAGACCGTGACGTTCGGCCTCGACGGGTCGTCCTACGAGATCGACCTCAACGACGCCAACGCCTCGGCGCTGCGCGAGGCCCTGAGCGGCTACGTCGGCCACGCCCGCAAGGTGAGCGGCGGCTCGCGTCGCGCCCGCAAGTCCACGGGCGGCTCCTCGTCCAACACCAAGGACGTGCGCGAGTGGGCCAAGGAGCAGGGCATGGAGGTCTCCGAGCGCGGTCGCATCTCCGCCGACGTCCAGCAGGCCTACGACGCGGCCCACTGACACCTTCGGGCGGGGCGCCCGGGCGCTCCACCCGGCTGTCTAGTTCGCTGTGAGCGGACGCGCTCGTGGTTGGGGTGGGAACACGTAGGCTGATCTCGGGCGTTGAGCCCAGTGTCCGCACCCCGACCGCCTGTGTCGGACCCGCGGACCACGCAGACGTAGAGGAGCGCACATGTTCGAGCGGTTCACCGACCGAGCCCGGCGAGTTGTCGTGCTGGCCCAGGAAGAGGCCCGCATGCTCTCCCACAACTACATCGGGACCGAGCACATCCTGCTCGGCCTCATCCACGAGGGCGAAGGCGTCGCCGCCAAGGCCCTCGAGTCCCTCGACATCTCCCTGGAGGCCGTGCGCGCCCAGGTCGAGGAGATCATCGGCCAGGGCCAGCAGGCCCCGTCCGGCCACATCCCGTTCACGCCCCGCGCCAAGAAGGTGCTCGAGCTCTCGCTGCGCGAGGCGCTCCAGCTCGGCCACTCCTACATCGGCACCGAGCACATCCTGCTCGGCCTGATCCGGGAGGGCGAGGGCGTCGCAGCCCAGGTCCTGCAGAAGCTCGGCGCCGACCTCAACCGGGTCCGCCAGCAGGTCATCCAGCTGCTCAGCGGCTTCCAGGGCAAGGAGTCGGCCACGGCCGGCGCCCAGACGTCCGGCTCCGGCGGCGAGGCTCCGTCGAGCTCGCTGGTCCTCGACCAGTTCGGCCAGAACCTCACCCAGGCCGCGCGCGAGGGCAAGCTCGACCCCGTCATCGGGCGCGAGCAGGAGATCGAGCGCGTCATGCAGATCCTGTCGCGCCGCACGAAGAACAACCCCGTCCTCATCGGCGAGCCCGGCGTCGGCAAGACCACGATCGTGGCCGGTCTGGCGCAGGACATCGTCAAGGGCAACGTGCCCGAGACGCTGAAGGACAAGCAGATCTACACGCTCGACCTCGGCGCGCTCGTCGCCGGCTCGCGCTACCGCGGTGACTTCGAGGAGCGCCTCAAGAAGGTGCTCAAGGAGATCCGCACCCGCGGCGACATCGTGCTGTTCATCGACGAGATCCACACCCTCGTCGGCGCCGGCGCGGCCGAGGGCGCGATCGACGCCGCCAGCATCCTCAAGCCGATGCTGGCCCGCGGAGAGCTGCAGACCATCGGCGCCACCACCCTGGACGAGTACCGCAAGTACCTCGAGAAGGACGCCGCGCTCGAGCGCCGCTTCCAGCCGATCCAGGTGCAGGAGCCCTCGATCGCGCACACGATCGAGATGCTCAAGGGCCTGCGCGACCGCTACGAGGCGCACCACCGCGTCACCATCACCGACGAGGCCCTGGTCTCCGCGGCGACGCTGGCCGACCGCTACATCTCCGACCGGTTCCTGCCGGACAAGGCCATCGACCTCATCGACGAGGCCGGTTCGCGACTGCGCATCCGCCGGATGACCGCGCCGCCGGACCTGCGCGAGTACGACGAGAAGATCGGCGACGTGCGCCAGCGCAAGGAGGCCGCCATCGACGGGCAGGACTTCGAGGCCGCGGCCCGCCTGCGCGACGAGGAGAAGCAGCTGTCCGCCCGCCGGGCCGAGCGCGAGAAGCAGTGGCGCGCCGGTGACCTCGACGAGGTCGCCGAGGTCGACGAGGAGCTGATCGCCGAGGTCCTGGCCGTGGCCACGGGCATCCCGATCGTGAAGCTCTCGGAGGAGGAGTCCACCCGTCTGCTCAAGATGGAGGACGAGCTCCACAAGCGCGTGATCGGCCAGGAGGAGGCCGTCAAGGCACTCTCCCGCGCCATCCGTCGTACGCGTGCGGGCCTGAAGGACCCCAAGCGTCCCGGCGGCTCGTTCATCTTCGCCGGCCCCTCGGGTGTCGGGAAGACGTGGCTGTCCAAGACGCTCGCCGAATTCCTCTTCGGTGACGAGGACGCGCTGATCCAGCTCGACATGAGCGAATTCTCCGAGAAGCACACCGTGTCGCGGCTGTTCGGTTCGCCGCCCGGCTACGTCGGTTACGAGGAGGGCGGCCAGCTCACCGAGAAGGTGCGCCGCAAGCCGTTCTCCGTGGTGCTCTTCGACGAGGTCGAAAAGGCCCACCCCGACATCTTCAACAGCCTGTTGCAGATTCTCGAGGAAGGCCGCCTGACCGATTCGCAGGGTCGCGTGGTCGACTTCAAGAACACCGTCATCATCATGACGACCAACCTCGGCACCCGCGACATCTCCAAGAGCGTCAACCTCGGCTTCGGCCAGACCGGTGACGCGGCGGGCTCCTACGAGCGGATGAAGAGCAAGGTGTCGGAGGAGCTCAAGCAGCACTTCCGTCCCGAGTTCCTCAACCGTGTCGACGAGATCGTCGTGTTCCCGCCGCTGTCGCAGGAGCAGATCGTGGCGATGGTGGACAACATGATCAACGCCGTCGAGCTGCGCCTCAAGGACCGCGACATGTCGCTCGAGCTCACCCAGCCCGCGAAGGCACTGCTCGCCGAGCGGGGCTTCGACCCGGTCCTCGGTGCCCGCCCGCTGCGCCGCACGGTGCAGCGCGAGATCGAGGACGTGCTCGCCGAGAAGATGCTCTTCGGCGAGGTCGGCCCCGGGCAGATCGTGCTCGTGGACGTCGAGGGCGAGGGCCCGGAGGCGAAGTTCACCTTCAAGGGCCAGAAGAACTCGACGGTGCCCGACATGCCGCCGCTGGAGACGGTCGACGCCGAGGGCACCCCGGTCGAGGGACCGGACGACACGGCCGGGCCCACCGACGTGCCGAAGTCCCCCGAGGCCTGAGCCGACCGGGCACTTCCTCGCTGTAGGACGAGCCGACCGGGCACTTCCTCGCGCTGCAGCGCGAGGAAGTGCCCGGTCAGCGCATTTCAGCGCGAGGAAGTGCCCGGTCGGGGCGTCACCCCGGGAGCGCCCAGCGCCCCGGGGTGATCTGCGTCAGGAGGCCGTCCGCGACCAGGCCGGCCAGGCAGCGCTCCCGCTGCTCGGTCCCCGGCCACGCGGCCGTGACCTGGGCCTCGCTGATCGAGGTCTGCTCCCGCGCCAGCGCCATGATGCGACCGCGACACTGTCGGTCGGTGCCGGCCCAGGCCTGCCCGCGCCGGGGCGGCCCGTCGTACGCCGGGAAGCCGGCGCCGCGCCAGGCGCACAGGTCGGCGACCGGGCAGGTCCCGCACGACGGCTGGCGTGCCGTGCACACGAGCGCGCCCAGCTCCATGGTCGCGACGGCCCAGGTGGCCGCGGTGGCCGGGTCCTCGGGGAGCAGCGACGTCGCCACGTCGCGCTCGGCGCGGGTGACGGCGGGTGCGGGGAGCTCCCGGCCCGACACGGTGCGCGTCAGCACGCGTCGTACGTTGGTGTCGAGGACGACGTGTCGCTGGCCGAAGGCGAAGCTGGCGATCGCCGACGCGGTGTAGTCGCCGACGCCGGGGAGCGCGAGCAGGTCGTCGTACGACGACGGCACCTCGCCGTCGTGGTGCTCGACGATCGCGACGGCCGCGGCGTGCAGGCGCAGCGCGCGACGCGGGTAGCCCAGCCGGCCCCACATCCGGACCGCCTCACCGGTCGGCTCGGCGGCGAGGTCCGCCGGGGTCGGCCACCGCTCGAGCCAGGCCTCGTGGACCGGCAGCACGCGGGCCACCGGGGTCTGCTGGAGCATCAGCTCGCTGACCATCACCGACCACGGCGTGGCCTCGGGCCCGCGCCAGGGCAGCTCGCGCGCGTGGTCGTCGTACCAGTCGAGCACGGCGTCGTGCAGCGCGTGGGGAGAAGGGGCGTCCATCGTCCGCGATCGTAGGTGAGCCGGTGCGCCTCCGCCGCGACGGGCCCGATGCTCCCTAACCTGACCCCATGCCCTCGACCGTGCGACCTCGCGGGCCGCTGCCGGCCCGGGTCTACTGGACCCGTCGCCTCGTCGTGCTCGGCATCCCCCTGCTCCTCGTCGTCGTGCTCGCGCGCGTGCTCGGCGGATCGTCGGACGGCAAGGACGCGTCCGTCGGCCGGGCGACCCAGGCCGCCTCCGTCGAGGAGACCGCGCCGGCGCCGACCGCGGGTCCCACCTCGGAGGTGACGACGGGCAAGAAGGGCAAGAGGGGCAAGAAGCGCGGCCAGGAGACGGTCCCGCCCGAACCGGTCCTCGCCGAGCCCAGTGGCTCGTGCGTGGACTCCGACATCGTGGCGACGCCCGCGATCACCTCGGCTGCCGGCGGTGCCGACGTGCCGATCACGCTCAACCTCCGCACCGTGACCGCCGAGGCCTGCACCTGGCAGGCGTCACCGCAGACCCTGACGGTGACGATCACCAGCGGCAACGACTTCATCTGGAGCACCCGCGAGTGCCCGTCCGCGATCGCGGTGCAGGACGTGGTGATCCGTCAGGCCGCCGACACCCCGGTCGTGGTGACCTGGGCCGACGGCAAGCGCTCCGACGAGACCTGCTCGGGCCGTACGGACTGGGCGCGCCCGGGCTTCTACCACGTCGAGGCGGCCGCCCTGGGTGGCGACGGCACCGACGTCCAGTTCGAGCTCGTCGCGCCGACCCCCAGCGTGATCACCAAGACCGCCGAGCCCCAGCAGCAGGGCGGCAAGAGGAAGGGCCGCTCCCACACCCCCGGCCAGGACGGTCCCGGCAACTCCGTGGGCTGAGCCTCGCTCGTTCCTCAGGCGCTGGCCTACTCGGTCTGGCCGCCCGACGCCGCGTGCGCGAGCGCGCCCGGCTGCTCGCCTCAGATGTAGCGCTCGGTGATGCTCGACTCGGCGAGGCGGGAGAGGCCCTCGCGCACGCTGCGGGCGCGCAGCTCGCCGACGCCGTCGACGGCCTGCAGGTCGTCGATCCCGGCGGAGAGCAGCTGCTGGAGGCCGCCGAAGTGGTCGACGAGCCGGTCGACGACGGCGGTGGGCAGGCGGGGGACCTTGGCGAGGAGCCGGTAGCCGCGGGGGGCGACGGCGGCGTCGAGGTGCTCGGCGCCACCGAGGCCGATGGTCCGGGCGACGGAGGCCGGGTCGACGAGCTCGGTGGGGGAGAGGGCCTCGAGCTCGGCGAGGTGGGAGGCGGGACTGGCGAGCCGGCGCCGGCCGCCGGGCAGGTAGTCGCGCACCACGAGCTCGCGCTCGGCGTCGACCCCGGTGACCAGCTCCTCGAGCTGCAGCGACAGGAGGCGACCGTCGGTGCCGAGCTCGAGGACGTAGTCCTCGATCTCCCGCGCGATGCGGATGACCATCTCGAGCCGCTGGGCGACGACGGCCACGTCGCGGACCGTGACCAGGTCCTCGATCTCCAGCGCGGAGAGCGTCGCGGAGACCTCGTCGAGGCGGAGCTTGTAGCGCTCGAGCGTCGCGAGCGCCTGGTTGGCGCGGGAGAGGATCTTGCCCGAGTCCTCGAGCACGTGGCGGATGTCGCCGACGTAGGCCGCGATGATCTGCATCGACTGGGAGACCGAGACCACCGGGTGGCCGGTCTGCTTGGCGACGCGCTCGGCCGTACGGTGCCGGGTGCCGGTCTCCTCGGACGGGATGGTGTGGTCGGGCATCAGGTGCACCGCCGCGCGGTGGATCCGGGTGATGTCCTTGTCGACCACGATCGCGCCGTCCATCTTGGCCAGCTCGCGCAGGCCGGTGGCGGTGAACGGCACGTCGAGGGTGAAGCCGCCGGTCGAGATCGAGTCGACGACCTTGTCCTGCCCCAGCACGATGAGCGCGCCGGTGCGGCCGCGGAGGATCCGCTCGAGGCCGTCGCGCAACGGCGTACCCGGGGCGATGGACGCCAGGGTCGCGCGCAGCCGAAGCTGGTCGTCGATGCGCTCTGCCACCGGTCCTCCGCGTGCTCTCCGTGGGCGCCCCCGCGCCATCGGGTGAAGTGTAGGGGCCCGGGGCCCGGATCCACTGATCCTTTCCGCCAGCTGGCCGGCGGCGCCGGCGAGGGCTACAGCGGAGGAGTGAGCTCGAGGGTGAGCAGTGCGCCGAAGACGTCGTCGACCTCGACCACGCGCAGCCCGTCCACCATCCGCCGGCTCGGGATGCCGCGCTCGCTCGCGAGGGCCCGGCCGCGGGGGACGACGGCGACCTGGAACCCGAGACGGGCGGCCTCGGCGATGCGCTGGGGCAGGTCGCGCACGCGGCGCAGCTCGCCCGCGAGCCCGATCTCGCCGATGGCCACGGCGCCGCGTGGAGCGGGGACGCCGAGGTGGGAGCTCGCCACGGCGACCGCGATGGCGAGGTCGGCGGCCGGGTCGTGGAGCTTGGCGCCGCCCACGGTCGCGACGAAGGTGTCGCTGCCGGCGATGCGCAGCCTGGCATGGCGCTGGAGCACGGCCAGCACCATGTCGACGCGCGAGGACTCGACGCCGGAGACCGTGCGGCGCGGGCGCTCCAGGGGCGAGGACGTCAGGAGCGCCTGGACCTCCGCGAGCAGCGGCCGGCGTCCTTCCATGGTGACCGCGACGCAGGTGCCGGCGACGTCCTGGGTGTGGTGCTCGACGAAGAGCCCCGTGGGGTCGGTGACCGCGGAGATGCCTTCGGAGGACAGGTCGAAGCAGCCCACCTCGTCGACCGGGCCGTAGCGGTTCTTCATGGCCCGGACCATGCGGAAGCGTGAGTTGCGCTCGCCCTCGAAGTGCAGGACCACGTCGACGAGGTGCTCGAGCACGCGGGGACCGGCGATGGACCCGTCCTTGGTCACGTGGCCGACGATCATCGTCGTGATGTTGCGGGTCTTGGCCACGCGGATGAGCGCGGCGGCCACCTCCTTGACCTGCGTCACCCCGCCGGGCACGCCGTCGACACCGGAGGCGCCGATCGTCTGGATGGAGTCGACGACCAGCAGGGTCGGGCGGACGTCCTCGATGTGCGTCAGGACCGCACCGAGGTCGGTCTCGGCCGCGAGGAACAGCTCGTCGTGGACCCCTCCCGTGCGGTCGGCCCGCAGCCGCACCTGCGCCGCCGACTCCTCGCCGGTGACGTAGAGGGTGCGGTGCCGCGCGCGGGCCGTCTGCGCGGCGACCTCCAGCAGCAGCGTGCTCTTGCCGACGCCCGGCTCGCCGGCCAGGAGGATCGCGGCGCCCGGGACGAGGCCGCCGCCGAGCACCCGGTCGAGCTCGGGGACGCCGCTGGGGCGTGCGACGGACTCGGTGATCGGCACCTGGGCGATCGGCACCGCGGGCGTCGACACCGGGCCGGCCGCGGCGCGCAGCGTCGGCGCGCCGGCCTCGGCGACCGAGCCCCACGCCTGGCACTCGCCGCAGCGTCCGACCCACTTGCCGGTCTCCCAGCCGCACTCGGAGCATCGGTAGGAGGGACGGGCCTTGGCGGGCCGGGTGGCCTTGGTCGACATGGTCGTCACGCTAGGTCAGGGCACCGACAGCCCCGCGCCGCGGCGCGCGGAGCAGGCCCCGCCCGGCATCCACAGCCCGTCCCCAGGGCCTGTGGACAACTGCGGGGACCTGTGGACGGACCTCCGCGCGTCGGCGACGACGCCGGCGACACGTGTGCGGTTCCCGAACGCTCGTGCGACGGCGGCCGGGCTTATGCTCACCCTGGTTGGATCGATCAAGGGGGCAGGAATGAGTCGCAGCGACCACCGGTCCGGCAGCCAGCTGCCGGTCACGCCGCCGACCCTAGCCGACGTCGCGGAGCGCGCCGGCGTCTCGCGCCAGACGGTCTCCAACGCGGTGAACAACCCCGACCTGCTGCGCCCGGACACCCTCGAGCGGGTCCGGCAGACGATCGCCGAGCTCGGCTACTCGCCCAACCGCGCCGCCCGCAACCTGCGCACCCGGACGTCCTCGCTGATCGGCCTGCGCTTCACCCCGGCCCAGGAGGGCACGGCCAACGCGATGATGGACCGGTTCGTCCACTCGCTGGTGGAGGCGAGCGAGGAGGCCGGCTACCACGTGCTGCTGTTCCCGGCCGACGACGAGGACCCGATCGGCGGCTACGACAACCTGCTCCGCTCGACCGCCGTGGACGCCTTCGTCGTCACCGACACCTACCTCGGCAACCCGCAGGCCGCCTGGCTCAGCCAGCAGCGCGCGCCCTTCGTCGCTTTCGGCCGCCCGTGGGACGACGACGTCGCCCGGCACGTGTGGGTCGACGTCGACGGCGCGGCCGGCACGCGCCTGGCCACCCAGCACCTCATCGACCGCGGACACACGCGCATCGCGTGGATCGGCTGGCGCAAGGACTCGCCCATCGGGGAGGACCGGCGCTCGGGCTGGCTGACCACGATGCACGACAACGGGCTGTCCACGACCGGCCTGGCCTCGCGGGTCGAGGACGTCGTGCACAGCGGCGCCGAGGCCGCCGCCGTGCTGCTCGACGAGTCGGAGCCCACCGCCTTCGTCTGCGCGTCCGACACCCTCGCGATGGGGGTGCTGCACACCTTGTGGATCCGCCAGCTCGCGCCCGGCCGCGACATCGCCGTGGTGGGCTTCGACGACTCCCAGGTGGCGCAGGTCTACCCGGTCGGCCTCACGTCCGTACGCCAACCGCTCGAGGACGTGGCGGTCGAGATCGTGCGCACCCTGCGCGCGCTGCTGTCGCACCAACCGGTCGAGGCGCGTGGTGTGCTGCTCGAGCCGTCGCTGGTGATCCGCGAGTCCAGCTGAGAGAGCCGGAGCCCTCCCTAGAAGTGGCGCCACCACAGGTTGACCGCGTAGTCGACCTCGGTGCCCGTGTGGGATGCCAGCGCCTCCTCGGCGGCCTCGGGCGGCAGCTCGATGCGGACGACCGACTCGAGGTCCTCGCGCGAGGCGAACGACCAGCCCATGTCGATCGGGCGGCGCCGCCAGCCGTGCATCGACCAGAAGCGCTCGACGGCCACCGGATCCACCTCGGGGAAGCCGCGCCGGAACCAGCCGCCGAACGTCGACCGGGTCGGGTCGTTGTCGATCACGAACGCCGTGCCCCCGCGGCGTACGACGCGGTCGAGCTCACGCAGCCCCGGCTCCGAGCCGGGGCCGAAGAAGTAGGCCCACCGCGCGTGCACCACGTCGACCGACGCGTCCGGCAGGGGCAGCGACTGTGCCGCGCCCTCCAGGACGGTGACGTGCTCGAGCGACCTCGTACGACGTCGGGCGAGCGCGGCGAGCGGCGGGTGGGGCTCGACCCCGATGACGCGCGCCGCGGTCCGGGCCCACAGGGGCAGGTGGAAGCCGCTGCCGCAGCCGACGTCGAGCATCGTCCGACCGGCCCAGTCGCCGATGTCGTGCATCGCGGCGACGATGCGGCCGTGCGGGTCGGCGGCGCGGTTCTCGAGCTCGTAGAGCTCGGGGGTGTTCCAGATGTTGGGGGAGGGGCGGGGCTTCACGAGTGCCTCCCCTGAAAGGTCAGATCCGCACCAGGCCGTTCGGCGTCTGGAGCTGGACGGCGACGATGCCGGGGGTGCCGTTGGGGGCGACCCACTCGACCTTCACGTCCTCGAGCGGGGCCTCGACGGTCTCGCCGAGCCACTCGCTGACCCGCTGCGGGTCGCCGGCGATCTCCAGGCAGGCTAGGGAGAAGTCGCCGGTGGCGCCGTTGCTCGGGTGGAGCTCGGCGGGCGACTGCCACTGGATGAAGTAGGGGAGCTGCGGGTCGGAGATCAGGCCGTTCACGCCGACCTGCTGCCACAGCAGCTCGGTGCCGTCGGGGCGGTGCCGGTTGCCCTTCACGGCCTCGCGGCCCAGGCGCCCCTCGACCGTGGAGATGTCGTCGACCGCCACGACCCAGCCGAGCCAGCCGCCACCGAGGGCGGACCGGGCGCGCACGGCCTGCCCGAAGGGGGCCTTGTCGCTCGCCGGGTGGTCGAGCACCTCCACGATCTCCATGTAGGTGTTGCCGGCGAGCGGCAGCGTGACGTTGCGGGTGCCGAAGCGAGGGTGCACACCCCCGTCGACGAACTCCGTGCCGAGCAGCCCCCCGATGCGCTGGGCGGTGCTGGCAAGTCCATCAGGTCCGGCGGCGAAGCTGACGTGGTCCAGGCGCATGCAGAGATTCTCGGCCTGTTCCTCCGACGTGGTGACACCGGGGTCAGATTCTCTTGACGTCGAGCGATTCCCGGACGTCGGCAGGCGGGTTCAGCGCGGGTCGGCCGGGTGCAAGGCGAGGGCCGAGCGGGAGCGGACGTGCGCCTCGCAGTGGCGGGTCAGCTCGGCGTACCCCTCTGCTCCCATCAGCTCGACCAGCTCGGCCTCGTGGGTGAGGTAGACCGGCTCGAGGGCGACGTGCGCCTCGGTGTTGCCCGAGCAGTACCAGTCGAGGTCGTGGCCGCCCGGCCCCCAGCCGCGCCGGTCGTACTCGCCGATCGAGACCTCGACGTACGACGTCCCGTCCTGCACCTCGACGGTGCGGTACTGGCGGCGGATCGGGAGCTGCCAGCACACGTCGGGCTTGGTCTCCAGCGGGTTGCGGCCCTGGCGCAGCGCCAGGCCGTGGAGGGCGCACCCTGCCCCGGTCGCGAAGTCCGTGCGGTTGTGGAACACGCACGCCCGCTGGCCGTCGACCTCGACCGCGAGGGTCTTGCGCTCGCCGTCGTCGTCGGTCTCGACCCAGTCGGAGGTCCGCACCGTGCGGCCCGGGTGCAGCTGCCAGTGGGTCGGGGTGAGCTGTGCGACGAAGCCCGCGACGCGCTTCTCGTCGTCCCGGTCGGCGAAGTGCGCGCCGAGGGTGCAGCAGCCGACGTCGGGGGCATCGGCGTAGATGCCCTGGCACCCCTGGCCGAAGATGCACATGTAGGCGGACGTCAGCCAGGTCAGGTCGCAGCGGAACACCTGGCCCTCGTCGGCCGGATCGGCGAACTCGACGAACGCGCGCGGGAACACCAGGTCGACTTCAGGCACGTGACAACCCTAGTAGCGTGGCGGGTATGCGCCTGGGCGTCCTCGACATCGGATCCAACACCGGCCACCTGCTGGTGGTCGACGCGCACGGCGGGGCCGCGCCGCTGCCGGCCTCCTCGCACAAGCAGCCGTTGCGCCTGGCCGAGCACCTCGACGACGACGGGGCGGTCACCAAGAAGGGGATCAAGGCCCTCACCGACTTCTGCGCGTCCGCCACCGAGATCGCCGAGGACAAGGGCTGCGAGGAGATGCTCGGCTTCGCGACCTCCGCGGTGCGCGACTCCGTCAACGCCGACGAGGTGCTCGCCCACGTCGAGAAGCACAGTGGGGTCACGCTCGAGGTGCTCTCGGGCGAGGACGAGGCCCGGCTCACGTTCCTGGCCGTACGCCGCTGGTTCGGGTGGTCGGCCGGCCGGCTCGCGGTCTTCGACATCGGCGGCGGCTCGCTCGAGATCGCGGCCGGCACCGACGAGGCGCCGGACGTGGCCTGGTCGCTCCCGCTGGGGGCGGCCCGGATGGCCAGGCTCTGGTTCGGGGGAGGTCAGCCGGGCGAGGACGAGATCCGCGAGCTGCGCAAGCAGATCCGCGCCGAGATCGCCCGCGACGCCGGGCACCTGCTCCGCCCGGGCGTGCCCGACAAGGCCGCGGCGACCTCCAAGACGTTCAGGTCGCTGGCGCGGATCTGTGGCGCCGCCCCCAGCGGGGACGGGCCGCTGGTGCCGCGGGTGCTCGAGCTGGAGACGCTCTCGAGCTGGATCCCCAAGCTGATGGACCTCTCGGCCGACGAGCTCGCCGCACTGCCCGGTGTCTCACCGAGCCGCACCCACCAGATCGTGCCGGGCGCGCTGGTGGCCGAGGCGTGCATGGACATCTTCGACCTGTCGGCCCTCGAGGTGTGCCCGTGGGCGTTGCGCGAGGGCGTGATCCTCGAGCGCCTGGACCAGATCTCCGTCGTCACGAGGTCGCACTGAGGATGTCCCCGCAGATCGGCCTCTCCACTGCCTCGGTCTACCCCGAGTCCACGGCGCACGCCTTCGGGTGGGCGGCGTCGCTGGGCTACGACGCGGTCGAGGTGATGGTCGGCATCGACGCGCTGAGCCAGCAGGTCGACGCGGTCCAGAAGCTCAGCGACCACCACCAGGTGCCGATCTGCGCGGTCCACGCGCCGTGCCTGCTCTTCACCCAGCGCGTGTGGGGCACCGATCCCTGGGGGAAGCTGGAGAAGTCCGCCGAGATGGCCGAGGCCGTCGGCGCCGACGTGGTCGTCGTCCACCCGCCGTTCCGGTGGCAGCGGGACTACGCAGCCGGCTTCGTCGAGGGCATCGCGTCGCTGGAGGCCCGCACGGGCATCGCGTTCGCGGTCGAGAACATGTATCCGTGGCGTGCCTCCTCGCGGCGCGGCATGCAGATGTACGTCCCGGGCTGGGACCCCAGCGACGAGGACTACGCCAACACCACGATCGACCTCTCCCACGCCGCGATCGCCCGCTCCGACGTCATCGAGATGGCCGGGCGGATGGGTGAGCGGCTGCGGCACATCCACCTCACCGACGGCACCGGCTCGGCCAAGGACGAGCACCTCGTGCCCGGCCGGGGCGTGATGCGGGCCGCGGACTTCCTCGAGCACCTCGCGCGCACCGACTTCTCGGGACACGTCGTGCTGGAGATCAACACCCGACGGGCCGCCAGCCGCGCCGAGCGCGAGGCCGACCTGGTCGAGTCGCTGGCGTTCGCCCGCGAGCACCTGCGCGTCACCACGCCATGACCGCGCGCACGTCCCGCGGTCGCCGCCCCGGCGCTCCCGACACCCGCGCCGAGGTGCTCGCCGCCGCGCGGACGTCGTTCGCCGAGAAGGGCTTCCGCGGCACCACCATCCGTGCCGTCGCGTCCGCGGCGGCGGTCGATCCCGCCCTGGTGCACCACTACTTCGGCACCAAGGACGACCTCTTCCTCGCCGCCCTCCAGATGCCGGTCGACCCGCGGGAGCTGCTCGCCCCGGTCGTGGCCCAGGGGCCGGACGGCGCAGGGGAGCGGCTGCTGCGCATCTTCCTCTCCGTGTGGGACGACCCTGACACGCAGGTGCAGCTGCTCGCGGTCGTCCGGTCGACGCTCGACGCGGACGGGACGACCCTGCTGAAGGACGGCTTCATCCCGGTCGTCGTCGGTCCGGTCCTGACCCAGCTCGTCAAGGACCGGCCCGAGGTGCGGATCCCGCTCGTGGCCAGCCAGGTCGTCGGGCTGATCGTGGCCCGCTACGTCATCGCCTTCCCGGCCATGGCGCAGATGCCCGCCGAGGACGTGGTCGCCCGCATGGGTCCGGTCCTCCAGCACTACCTCACCGGCGACGTGCCCTGAGCCCGCCCGAGTCTTGACGAGCCGTCCACCCGCGCGCACAATTCAACACATGATGAAAAACATCGTGGCGGTGCGCGACCTCGTCGTCGTACGCGGCGGGCAGGAGGTGCTGCCCGGCATCTCCCTCGACGTGACGGCCGGGGTCACCGGGCTGCTGGGCCCGAGCGGGTGCGGGAAGACCACGCTGATGCGCAGCCTGGTGGGCGCGCAGCAGGTCAGGTCGGGGAGCGTCGAGGTCCTCGGCGAGCCCGCGGGCAGCGCCGGGCTGCGCACCCGCATCGGCTACGTCACGCAGGCGCCCAGCGTCTACAACGACCTGACCGTCGCGGAGAACCTGGCGTTCTTCGCGCGCGTGCTCGGGGTCGACCGGTCGTCGGCCGACGAGGCCATCGAGGTCGTCGGGCTCTCCGACCAGCGCCAGCAGGTCGTCGGCAAGCTCTCCGGCGGGCAGCTCAGCCGCGCGAGCCTGGCCGTCGCGCTGCTCGGCACGCCCGACCTGCTGGTGCTCGACGAGCCCACGGTCGGGCTGGACCCGGTGCTGCGCCGCGACCTCTGGGGGCTGTTCCACCGCCTCGCCGACGCGGGCGCGGCGGTGCTGGTCTCGAGCCACGTCATGGACGAGGCCGAGCGCTGCCACCGGCTGCTCCTGATGCGTGAGGGCCGGATCATCGCCGACGGCTCGCCCGACGAGATCCGCGGGCGCACCGGGGCCGCCGACATCGAGCAGGCCTTCCTCAGCCTGGTCGAGCACACAGGAGAGGTCGCATGAACGCCGGAATGAGCCCCCGCATCACCCTCGCCGTCGCCGGCCGGGTGCTGACCCAGGTCCGCCGGGACCACCGCACGCTCGCGATGCTGCTCGTGGTGCCGTGCGTGCTGATGAGCCTGCTCTGGTGGATGTTCGGCGACCTCCCGGGCGGCCTGTTCGACCGGTTCGGGCCGGCGCTCCTGGCGATGTTCCCCTTCATCGTCATGTTCCTGGTGACCAGCGTGACGACGCTGCGCGAGCGCTCCTCCGGGACCCTCGAGCGGCTGCTCACCATGCCGATGGGCAAGCTCGACTTCCTCCTCGGCTACGCCCTGGCCTTCGGGGCGCTCGCGGCGCTGCAGTCCGCTCTCGCCGTGGCCGTCAGCGTCGGCCTGCTCGGCCTCGACGTCCAGGGACCGATCTGGCTGCTCGGTGTGGTCGCGATCGTCGACGCGGTGCTCGGCACCGCGCTCGGCCTGCTGGTCAGCGCCTTCGCGACGACCGAGTTCCAGGCGGTGCAGTTCATGCCCGCCTTCGTCCTGCCCCAGATCCTGCTGTGCGGACTCTTCGTCCCGCGTGAGGCGATGCCGGGGGTGCTCGAGGCGATCAGCAACGTGCTGCCGCTGTCGTACGCCGTCGACGCGATGCAGGAGCTCACCGGGGCGGCCGATGCCGGCGAGATCTGGCGCTCTGTGGCGGTCGTCGCGGGCTTCGGGGTGGCCTCGCTCGCGCTCGGCGCCGCGACCCTCAGGCGCCGGACACCCTGACGCGGGCGAACAGCCAGGCGGCGACGCCGAGCGCGAGGAGGTAGCGCGAGGAGGGCGTCCGGGCCACGGTGAGGACGCTGGGTCCGATCCGTCGCCGAGAGGTGGAGGACCTGTGAGGGAACGGTCGAGGTTCGGCGTAGCCTGTCGCCCATGTCGTTGCTCCGCCAGCCGATCCTGCTCCTCGCCCGCAGCCAGGGGGTCAAGAAGCTCGTCTCGACGATGCCCGTCTCCAGCGGCATCGTCACCAGCTACGTCCCCGGCGAGACCACCGCGGACGCGGTCGGGGCGACCGCCGGGCTGGTCGACGACGGGCTGCGCGTCACCCTCGACTACCTCGGCGAGGACACCACGGACGCCGCGCAGGCCGACGCCACCGTGGCCGCCTACAAGGACGTGCTCGCCGAGCTCTCCCGCCGTGGTCTCGCCGCCCACGCGGAGGTCTCGGTGAAGCTGAGCGCGATCGGCCAGTTCCTGCCCGACACCGTCGAGCCGGGCGGCGGCCACAAGATCGCCCTGGAGAACGCCCGCGAGATCTGCCGGGCCGCGCGCAACGCCGGCACCACGGTGACCCTCGACATGGAGGACCACACCACCACCGACTCGACGCTGTCGATCCTGCGTGAGCTGCGCAAGGACTTCCCGGAGACGGGCGCGGTGCTGCAGGCGATGCTCCACCGCACCGAGGCCGACTGCCGGGCGCTGGCCTACGAGGGCTCGCGCGTGCGGCTGTGCAAGGGCGCCTACATGGAGCCCGAGGACGTCGCCTTCCAGGACAAGGTCGAGATCGACAAGTCCTACGTCCGCTGCCTCAAGGTGCTGCTCGGCGGCCAGGGCTACCCGATGATCGCGACGCACGACCCGCGGATGATCCAGATCGCGTCCTCGCTCGCCAGCCGCTTCGGCCGTCGCCCGGGGACCTACGAGTTCCAGATGCTCTACGGCATCCGGCCCGAGGAGCAGAAGCGGCTCGCCGCCGCCGGCGAGACCGTGCGCGTCTACATCCCCTACGGCACCGAGTGGTACGGCTACCTGATGCGCCGCCTCGCCGAGAAGCCCCAGAACCTCGCCTTCTTCCTCCGGTCCCTGGTCAGCAAGAAATAGGGTCGCCCAGCCGCAGTAGATTGGTGCCCATGAGCACAGCGATCATCGGCGCCGGCGTCATGGGGGAGACCCTCCTCTCCGGACTGGTGCGCGCCGGCCGCCGCGTCGACCAGCTCATGGTCGGCGAGAAGCGGGCCGAGCGGGCCCGGGAGCTCGAGGAGCGCTACGGCGTGGCCGTGGTCTCCAACCGCGAGGCGGCCGCCAAGGCCGACACCGTCGCCCTCGTCGTCAAGCCGCAGGACATGGGCGACGTGCTCGCCGAGATCGCCCCCGACCTGCGCGCCGGGCAGCTGCTCGTCTCGCTGGCTGCGGGCATCACCACGGGCTTCATCGAGTCCCGCGTCCCCGAGGGCGTCGCCGTCGTACGCGTCATGCCCAACACCCCGGCCCTCGTCGACGAGGGGATGGCGGCGATCTCACCGGGCTCCCACTGCGACGAGGCGCACCTGGCCGAGGTCGAGTCGTTGATGGCCTCCACCGGCAAGGTGCTCCGCATCCCCGAGAAGCAGATGGACGCGGTCACCGCGATCTCCGGCTCGGGTCCGGCCTACATCTTCTTCGTCGTCGAGTCGATGATCGAGGCGGGTGTCCACCTCGGGCTGCCGCGCGCCACCTCGACCGAGCTCGTCGTCCAGACCCTCCTCGGATCCGCGGCGATGCTGCGCGAGACCGGCTCCCACCCCGTCGTGCTGCGCGAGCAGGTCACCTCGCCCGGTGGTACGACCGCCTCCGCCCTGCGCGAGCTGGAGGTGCACCGCGTCCGGGCGGCGTTCCTGGCCGCCATGGAGGCCGCCCGCAACCGGTCGCGAGAGCTCGCCGAGGGCAGCTGACCGACCCCCGCTCGAGTCGAGAAAACCCAGTCCCCATGCGGGTTCTGAGTGGTCTGGACACTGCTCGTCTGGTTGCTCACAATCGCTGGCTCCCACGTTACTGGCGGGTCAGGATGGAGGTGACCGACCGGTCTTCCCGCGGATCCGAAGTGGGGTGGTGGTCATGTCCGCGGCACGTTCGACAGCACGCAGCAGCAGGACCAGGGTGGCGCTCGGACTCGCCATCGCGGGGCTCTTGGCCGTCTTCTCAGGGGGTCTGCTCCTCGTCACGCAGGGAGCGGCTGTCTCGACACCATCGAGTGCCGACCCAGCCGTCGAGTACACCGAGTGGGTGAACCAGGGGGACCCCGTCCTCACCCACGAGAACGTGCCTCCGGGCCCCACCACCGACACCGAGCGGTGGATCCCGGTGGGAGTGCCGACGAAGCACGTCACGGTCGTCGGAGTCCCTGCAGTTCCTCCGACACCGGGCTACTGGGACGACACCGTCGTGACGTTCTACACGTGGAACGGGGGCAGCTCGGACGACGCTCCACCGGTCTACTCGGACGACACCCGGACGCGTCTGCACCCGGACTGGAACGCCACCAGCGGCAACCCCCAAGGCGGCGAGCACGCCGATGCGGCGCTCTACACGCCGTACGAGGTGGGCAACGGTGACCACACGGCATCGTGGTTCCTGAAGGCGGGGACCTACGTGCCGGGCACGCCAGGTACGCCTGCCGTGGACGAGGTCAGTCACCTCGACCACCAGTGGCAGAAGCAGGTCCGCACCGTGGTGACCCCGCCGGTGGTGACCCCGCCCGTCGTGACCCCGCCCGAGGTGGCGCCCGCAGAGGTGCCGCCGCGGTGCCCGGAGCCGTGGCCGCTGGCGGAAGAGCCGACCAAGGGCCCGCAGGCGACCGCGCCCGCAGCGCCTGAGGTGCTGGGCGAGCAGGCCTCGGCGCCGACCCGGCCCACCCAGCGGAAGCAGCAGGACCAGGTGCCCACGGTCGTGGACGCCGGCTACGCCGGACAGCCGTCCGGTGAGGGCTGGGCAACCGCGCTGCTGGTGGGCGGAATGCTCCTCCTGAGCTCGTCCGGGGCCGTCGCCGCGGCCCGCAGGACCTGACCACGGGGGATCCGAGAGGAGGCGAGCACCGTGCGAGTCGTCCCATCCACCGGCGTCGCCCGGCGGGGACTTCTCGCCCTGGTGCTCGCCTCCCTCGCGTTCGTCCTGGCGCCCGGTGCTCCAGCTGGGCCGCCGAGCCCCGAGCCTGCGAGCTGGGCCGCGAGCTGGACCGCGAGCTGGAGCGGGAGCTGGACGTACGCCCGTCCGGCGCGGCACGCGTACGTCAGCGGCGTGCCGCTGGCGCTGCGGATCCCCAGCATCGGCGTCGCCGCCGCCGTGGAACCCGTCGTCGCTGACGCGGGCGTCCTGGTCCCGCCCGCCGACCCGACGCTCGTCGGCTGGTGGGCAGACGGCGCGCGAGCGGGCGCCCGCACCGGAGCGGTCGTGCTGGCGGGGCACACGGTCCGGAGCGGCGGCGGGGTCTTCGACGACCTGGCCGACGTGCGGCCCGGCGACACCGTCCGGGTGGACACGCCCCGCGGTCGCGTCACGTACGTCGTCGCCGCGGTGCGTGACCTCAGCAAGCAACAGCTGGCGGTTGCCGCGCAGGAGCTGTTCGCCCTGGACGGCCACCCTCGCGTCGTCCTCGTGACGTGCGCCGACTGGGCCGCCGGGCGCTACTTCGGCAACACCGTCGTGGTCGCCGTGCCCGACGAGCAGCAGCAGCGGTAACGTCCGTCACATGGAGTGCGCCGGGCCCACGTCAGTCGTGTTCGACCCCACGCTCACCGACTACAACTTCGGGCCCACCCACCCGATGTCGCCGGTGCGCGTCGACCTGACCATGCGCCTGGCCGACGAGCTGGGCGTGCTGGAGGGCATCAAGCGCGTCGACGCGCCCTTCGCGACGCCGGAGCAGATCGCGACCGTCCACGACGCGGGCCTGATCGAGGCCGTCACCAAGGCAGGGACGACGCCGGGCTGGGTCGACGAGTCCCGCGGGCTCGGCACCGAGGACGACCCGGTGTTCACCGACATGCACGTCGCGAGCGCCCACGTCGTCGGGGCCAGTCTCGAGGCGTTCCGGCAGGTGTGGAGCGGCGAGTCGCTGCACTCGGTCAACATCGCTGGCGGCCTGCACCACGCGATGCCCGACCGGGCGAGCGGCTTCTGCATCTACAACGACGTCGCCGTCGGCATCAAGCAGCTGCTGGCCGACGGCGCCGAGCGGGTCGCCTACGTCGACATCGACGTCCACCACGGTGACGGCGTGGAGAAGATCTTCTACGACGACCCGCGCGTGCTCACGATCTCCCTGCACGAGACCGGCCAGATGCTGTTCCCGGGCACCGGCTTCCCGTCCGACACGGGTGGCGAAGGTGCCGAGGGCAGCGCGGTCAACGTCGCGCTCCCGCCCGGGACGTCCGACGCCGGCTGGCTGCGCGCCTTCCACGCCGTGGTGCCGCCGATCCTGCGCGAGTTCGCGCCCGACGTGCTCGTCACCCAGCACGGCTGCGACTCCCACATGAACGACCCGCTCGCGCACATGATGCTGAGCGTCGACGGCCAGCGCGCGGCCTACCTCGCCCTCCACGAGCTCGCCCACGAGGTGGCCGGCGGCCGGTGGGTCGTCACCGGCGGGGGTGGCTACTCGATCGTCGACGTCGTGCCGCGGGCCTGGACGCACCTGCTCGCGATCGCGTCCGGCCGCCCGCTCGACCCCGCCACGCCGACGCCGCCCGGTTGGCGGGCGTACGTCGAGGAGGTGCTGGGCGCCACCGCGCCCCACCGGATGACGGACGGGCGCACCCCGGCCTACCGCGACTGGTCCTCGGGCTACGACCCCGAGGCCTGGCTGGACCGCGCGATCCACGCCACGCGCATGGAGGTCTTCCCGCTCCACGGCCTCGACCCGCTGCCCTGACGAACCGGTGGCCATCGAGGCTTCGGGGGAGATCAGGTAAAGATTCAACCCGACACGCCGCCAGTCACATAAGTTTCTCTGGCATTCCTCTTCCCCATGCGTCACGCGAGCCCTATTCTCACGAGGAGCGGCACGCCTGTGACGCCGGCGGGGAAGCCGGCGCCGTCGCCGCGCAGAAGGATCGGTGCACACCATGGCTGAGAACACCCCTGGCGACATGTCCGAGGCCCATTTCCTGACCATCGCCGAGGTCGCGGCCAAGATGCGCGTCTCGAAGATGACGGTCTACCGCCTCGTCCACGGTGGTGAGCTGCCCGCGGTCCGCGTCGGCCGCTCCTTCCGGGTGACCGAGGACGACGTCAACGAATACCTGCGCAAGAGCTTCTACAACGCCGGCTGACCTCCGGGTCCGCCTTCCTGAGGCGTTTTCACCCTGCGCGCACCTGCCAAGTAGGGTGAGCGGGTCCGGCCGACGAGCGTCGGCCGATAGGAAGGTCTGATCCGTGGGTTCTGTCATCAAGAAGCGGCGCAAGCGCATGGCCAAGAAGAAGCACCGCAAGCTGCTCAAGAAGACGCGCGTGCAGCGCCGCAAGCTCGGCAAGTAACACCTTTCGACCATGGGGCGGGTCGTGCTGGTCACCGGGATCTCCCGGGACATCGGGCGACGCTTCGCGCGCGCCGCGGCCGGCGACCCGTCCATCGAGCGGGTCATCGGGGTCGATGTCGTCCCCCCGCGCGGCGACATCGGGGACGTCTCCTTCGTCCGCGCTGACATCCGCAACCCGGTCATCGCGAAGGTCATCGCCAAGGAGGACGTCGACACCGTCGTCCACATGAGCGTGATCGCCACGCCCGGCTCGGCCGGCGGTCGCGGGACGATGAAGGAGCTCAACGTCATCGGCTCCATGCAGCTGCTCGCTGCGTGCCAGAAGTCGACGACCGTCGAGCGCCTGGTCGTGAAGTCGACGACGACCGTCTACGGCTCGAGCCCGCGCGACCCCGCGATGTTCTCCGAGGACATGGGGCCCAAGCGCCTGCCGTCCTCCGGCTACGGCAAGGACGTCTACGAGGTCGAGGGTTACGTCCGTGGCTTCGCCCGCCGGCGTCCCGACGTCGACGTGACCATGATCCGCGCCGCCAACGTCATCGGGCCCCACGTCTCGAGCCCGTTGACCAACTACTTCCGGCTCCCCGTGATCCCGCGCGTGCTGGGCTTCGACCCACGCCTGCAGTTCCTCCACGAGGACGACCTGCTCCGGGTGCTGCGCCACGCCGCCGTCTCCGGCATCCCGGGCACCTTCAACGTCGCCGGCGACGGGCTGCTCACGCTGAGCCAGGCCGTACGCCGTCTCGGCCGCCCGTCGGTCGCGATGCCGCGCTTCGCCGTCGGGCGCCTGGGCGCGACGATGCGCCAGGCTCGCCTGTCGGACTTCTCGCCCGAGCAGCTGGGGTTCCTCACCTACGGTCGAGGGGTGGACACGACCCGGATGCGCACCCAGCTCGGCTTCGAGCCCGAGTTCACCACCGCTGAGGCGTTCGCCGACTTCTGCCGCGACCTCGGTGCCGCGCCGACCGTGGGAGCGGGCCGTGGCTGAGGAAGCGCGCGGGGACGCCAAGGTCATCCCGATCGGCACGGGCGGCCGTCCCGGGCGCGGCTCGGGCAGTGCGCGACCCTCCTCGGCGGCTCGCAACCTTGCCCCCGCCGCGAAGAAGCCCGCGGCCAGGAAGTCCCCGAAGCCCGCTGCGAAGAAGTCCGCCGGGAAGTCCACCGAGAAGGCCGCCGAGGCTGCGGAGACGCCCACGGTGCACGCGGCTGCCGAGCCCACCGACGGTGAGGCGCCCCGCGAGCAGCCGAGCACGGAGCAGACCACCGCCGAGCCGCGCACGGGCATCCCCGTCGGCGACTGGTTGTCCGCCCTCCAGGGCGCAGCGCTGGAGGTCTTCGGTGACGACTGGGAGCGCCGGCTCGCCGAGCTGATGGCCTTCGTGCGGCGCCGGCTCGAGGGCGACTACGAGGTCGACGACTACGGCTTCGACCGCGAGCTCACCGAGCGGTTCTTCATGGCTGCGCTGCGGCCGGTGGCGGAGAAGTGGTTCCGCCTCGAGGTGCGCGGGCTGGAGAACATCCCGGCCGAGGGCGGTGCTCTCGTCGTGTCCAACCACTCGGGCACCGTGCCGCTCGACGGCCTGATGACCATGCTCACCGTGCACGACCACACCGGCCGCTTCCTGCGCCCGCTCGGCGCCGACCTGGTCTTCAAGCTCCCGGTGGTCAGCTCCCTGGCCCGCAAGGGCGGCGCCACCTTGGCGTGCGTGGAGGACGCCGAGCGGATGCTGTCCGGCGGCGACCTGGTCGGTGTCTGGCCCGAGGGCTTCAAGGGCATCGGCAAGCCGTTCAGCGAGCGCTACAAGCTGCAGCGCTTCGGCCGCGGCGGCTTCGTGTCCGCCGCCCTGCGCACCGGCGTACCCATCATCCCGCTCTCCGTCGTCGGGGCCGAGGAGATCTATCCCCTCGTCGGCAACGTGCCGTCGCTGGCGCGGCTGCTGGGGGTGCCCTACATCCCGATCACGCCGTTCTTCCCGTGGCTCGGTCCGCTGGGCCTGGTGCCGCTGCCCTCGAAGTGGATCCTCGAGTTCGGCGAGCCGATCCGCACCGACTCCTACGACGCCGCCGAGGCCGAGGACCCGATGCTGGTCTTCAACGTCACCGACCAGGTCCGCGAGACCATCCAGCACACGCTCTTCGACCTGCTGCGCGACCGCGACGGGGTCTTCAGCAAGTAGCGCGCGTCCCCGCTTGAAATCCTGGAGGCTAGGGGAGGAGCCCGCCGGTCGAACCGGTCACCGTGTTGCCGGTGACGCCGTCCACGGTGCCGGTGACCTCACCGATGAGGCCGCCGGTGGCGTCGTCGGCGCCCGTGGTGAGGCCGCCGAGCGCACCTCCGGTGACGCCGTCGAGCTGGCTGGCCAGGTCGCTCGTGGCGTCGGTGACGCCCTGGGTGACCTCCTTGACCGGCTTGGTCGGGTCCTTCGTCGGGTCCTGCTTGGTGGGGCCCTGGCCGGTGGGGTCGGGGAGCAGGGTCTCTGGCGCGAGGGTCGGAGTCGTCGCGGGTGAGCCGGGCAGGCCGGCGCCGGGGGACTGCAGGACCTCCGGAACGGTGATGCCGGTGAGGTCCTGGCCCGAGACGGGCGCGGCCTCGAGCGTCTGCTCGTCGCTGTCGAGCCCGGTGAGCAGGTCCTGCGGGGCGCTGCTCAGCAGGAAGTCGGGCGTGGTGGTGATGCCGCCGCTGCAGGTCACGCAGGCGGTGCTGATCTCCATGTCGAGGTCGGTCAGTGTGCGGCCGGCCGCGAGCAGCTCGTCGCGGGCGCTGGCCGGGAGCTGCGGCTGGAGCGCGTCGAGACGCTCCATGCTCCGCACGGTGAAGTCGCGTGCGTCCTGGACGTCCTGCTCCGACCCACCGCCCTCGTAGGCCTGCAGCAGGCTGCGCACGCCGTCGCCGGACTGGTCGGTGAACGCGTCGAGGGTGTCGGGGGCGAGCTTGTCGGTGCCGCCGTCGCCGGCGGCGATCTGCTCGAGCTCGTCGAGACGGGTCTCGGCCTGCGCGAGGAGGGTGCGCCCTCGTGCGGCGTCGTCGCCGGCGAGACGCACCTGCGCCGACTCGATGCCGCGCTTGACGCCGTAGAGGGACTCACCCGGCAACGCGGTCTGGGCGGCCACGGCCATCGTGGCGGTGGCACCGACGAGCGCGGCACCGCCGAGCAGGGTGGCCACGCGACGGTCGCGGGTGCGCGTGGTGACCGGCATCGCCAGCCGCGACGGGGCGGCGGGCTGGCGTACGAGGACGGTGTCGGCCTCCGCCATCAGCCTCTCGCGCAGCGAGCTGACGAACTCGGGACGCGGAGCCACCTCGGGCAGCGCGCGCAGGTCGGACACGACGTCGAGCAGGGCAGCGAAACGAGCCGCGTCACGCTCGCCGAGCGGCGTGTCGTGGCTCGGGGAGAGAAGTGCCTCGAACTCGTCGGCACGTCGTCGTGCCGAGAAGGCGGGTGTCATCGCGCTCGTCCTGTCTCACTGCTGGTGGGTGCTCCCACACGGACGAACGAGCAAGACGAGGCGGGGGTTACGGGTGAGGTCATGTGTCCCTCAACCCCTCGGGCAGGAGCTTGGCCAGGTTGCGTACGCCGCGCAGCTGGAGCTGCTTCACGGCGCCGTCCGAGCGGTCGAGCGCCAGCGCCGTCTCGGCGATGGACAGGCCCTGCAGGAACCGCATGATGAGGCACTCGCGCTGCTCGGTCGGCAGCTCTGTCAGCGCCTTGAGCAGGGCCTCGTTGGTGAGGCTGGCGAGGACGGCGCTCTCCGGGCCCTCGGTGGCGTCGTCGTGAGGAGTCATGTCCTCGGTCGTCATCTCGAGGCGGGTGCGGCCGGCCTTGAAGTGGTCGGTGGTGAGGTTGCGCGCGATGGTCATCAGCCAGGCGCCGAAGTCCTTGCCCTGCCAGCGGAAGTTGTTCATGCTGCGCAGCGCACGGAAGAAGGTCTCGGAGGTGAGGTCCTCGGCCAGCGTCTGGGACCGGGTGCGGTAGTAGAGGAACCGGTAGACCGAGCCGTGGTAGTGGTCGTAGAGGAGCCCGAAGGCCTCCTTGTCGCCGGAGCGGGCGAGCTCGACCAGCGCGATCAGGCGCTCGCGCTCGGCCTCGTCGACCTCCGAGGAGACGGCCTGGTCCTCGTCGCCGACCGGGCTCGACCCCGAGGAGTGCCTCGGACCGCCGCCGCCGGCGATGGACGCGGAGCCGGGCGCGGCCGTCTCGGCCAGCAGCACCAGGCCCGAGAGCTGGGCCGGCAGCTGCGGCGAGAGGGCAGCCCACACCGCGCGCCGTAGCGCGTCGAGCCCCTCCTCGAGCGAGCGCTCGAGTCCCTGTCGTGACCGCATGCGGACATCCCTCCCGGTTGCAGCATTCTCCACGATAAGCGGCAGCGCCGGTCTTGTGAACCCGTGAGTAACTACCAGTTACACATTCGTACGGGTGAGGATCAGGCGGAGTGGTCGCGCCCTCGCAGGCTGGCGCCCGCGGCGACGGCCCCGGACACCGCGCCCGCGACGGCCGCCGTGATCAGGCCGGCCCGGGCCGCCTTGCGTCCGGTGCGGTAGTCGTGGATCCGCCACCCGTGCGCCCGCGCGTGCGCACGCAGGCGCGCGTCGGGGTTGATCGCGCAGGGGTCGCCGACCAGGGAGAGCATGGGCAGGTCGTTGCTGGAGTCGGAGTACGCCGAGCAGCGCGCGAGGTCGAGGCCCTCACGGGCGGCGAGCGCCTTGATCGCCTCGGCCTTGGCCGGTCCGTGCAGCAGGTCACCGACCAGGCGACCGGTGTAGACGCCGTCCACGTGCTCGGCGACGGTGCCCATCGCGCCCGTCAGGCCCAGGCGCCGGGCGATGATGCTGGCGATCTCGATGGGCGCGGCCGTCACCAGCCAGACCCGCTGGCCCTCGTCGAGGTGGAGCTGGGCGAGGGCGCGGGTGCCGGGCCAGATCCGGTGCGCCATGGCCTCGTCGAAGATCGCCTCGCCGAGCTCCTCGAGCTCGGCGGTCGTGTGCCCGGCGATGAAGGACAGCGCCGAGTTGCGTGCCTCGGCGACGTGCTCGGGGTCCTCGACCCCGACGATGCGGAAGTAGGCCTGCTTCCACGCCGCCCCGGCGATCTCGCGCGTGGTGAAGAACTTGCGGCGGTGCAGGCCCCGCGCGAAGTGGAAGATGCTGGCGCCCTGCATGACGGTGTTGTCCACGTCGAAGAACGCCGCCGCCGTCACGTCGCCGGGCGTGAGGAGCGCGCTCTCGACCTCCGCGGAGGCCGCCGCAGCCTCGCCCGCGAGCACCGAACGCTGCTGCAGGTTGAGGCGACGGGGCCGCTCGGACGGGGTCACGTCAGAAGCCTAGCCGTGGCCGGCTCCGCCGATCCGTGGCGCCAGGCTGTGGAAGGATCGACGCATGCCGCGCAACGACATCTCCGCCCTCGTGGCCGAGGCTGCCGCTGACGTGCCCGACCGGCAGGCCCTCGTGGAGAGCGGCGGACGCACCCTCACCTGGGCCGGTCTCGAGGATGAGGTCGGCCGGATCGCCACCGGTCTGGGTGCCCGCGGCATCCGTGCCGGGCAGCGCGTGATGATCGTGGTGGGCAACCGGATCGAGTTCGTGACCGCCTACCTCGGCGTCCTCCGTGCCCAGGTCGTCGCGGTGCCGGTCAACCCGCGCTCCGCCCCCGGCGAGCTCGCCCGGATGCTCGTCGACTCGGGTACGCGGCTCCTGGTGGTCGACGAGACCGCGCTCGACGTCGTACGCACCGCGCTGGGCGAGCTCGGGGACGTCCCCGCCCCGGTCGTCGTGGTCACCGGCGCCGTGCCCGGGGAGGGGGAGGTGGCCTTCGCCGACCTCCGCGCGGACGCCGTACGACCCGTGCCGCCGCTGCCCGACCCCGAGAAGCTCGCCGCCCTCCTCTACACGAGCGGCACCTCCGGCCTGCCGCGCGCCGCGATGCTCAGCCACCGGGCGCTGCTGGCCAACATCGAGCAGGTCGCGGCGGTCGAGCCGCCGATGATGCACGGCGACGACGTGGTGCTCGGCGTGCTCCCGCTCTTCCACGTCTACGGCCTCAACGCCGTCCTCGGCGGCGTGCTGCGCCACCGGGCCCGGTTGCTGCTGGTCGAGCAGTTCGAGCCGCAGGCCGTCCTCGACCTCATCGACGACGAGGCCTGCAGCGTGGTGCCGATCGCCCCGCCCGTCTTCGCCCACTGGCTGCCGGACGAGCACCTCCGCGAGCGCCTCGGGCCGGTGCGACTGGTGCTGTCCGGCTCCGCGCCGCTCGAGCCGGCGGTCATCGAGGAGTTCACCTCGATCACGGGGATCCCTGTGCACCAGGGCTACGGCCTCACCGAGGCCTCACCCGTCGTCACGAGCACCCTGTGCAGCCGCGCCCACCAGCCCGGATCGGTCGGCGCGGCCCTGCCCGGCATCGAGATCAGGCTGGTTGACGAGACCCATGGCCAGGTCGAGGGCGAGGACCCCGGCGTGATCGAGATCCGGGGCGACAACCTCTTCAGCGGCTACTGGCCCGACGGCGCAGACGGACCCGGACCGGACGGCTGGTACGGCACGGGGGACGTGGGATTCCTCGACGCGAGCGGCGACCTGTTCCTCGTCGACCGGGTCAAGGAGCTCGTCATCGTCAGCGGCTTCAACGTCTATCCGACCGAGGTCGAGGACGTGATCCGCGAGGTGGCCGGCGTGGCCGACGTCGCGGTCATCGGCGCGCCCGACCCGGAGACGGGGGAGGCGGTCGTCGCCTACGTCGTCGCGCGTGGCGGTGCCGCGGACGGGCTCGAGGACGCCGTACGAGCCCACTGCGCGGAGCGTCTGGCCCGGTTCAAGCAGCCGACGCGCATCGAGGTCGTCGAGGAGCTCCCGCTCACCGGCACCGGCAAGGTCCAGAAGGGGCGCCTGCGCGGGATCGAACGACGACGCACGCTGGGCCTGCTGGAATGAGCGCCGGATGAGCACCGAGCCCCGCGTCACCCTCTACTCCCGGCCGGGCTGCCACCTCTGCGACGCCGCCCGGGAGGTCGTCGCGCGGGTGTGCGACGACCTCGGCGAGACGTGGGTCGAGGTCGACATCGAGTCCGACGGCGACCTCCAGGACCGCTTCGGCGAGGAGATCCCGGTGACCTTCGTCGACGGGCGCCAGCACGACTTCTGGCGGGTCGACGAGGCGCGGCTCAGGGCCGCGCTGGCCTGACGCAGTACGCCTTCGCAGGCCCTCCGCGCAAGTCGGCGGACCCCCGCGTCGGGTGGGTCTTCTCACATGTGCTAGCCGCCCACGTCCACGTTTTGTTCTCCCGTTCACAAACTCCTACAGTGGCGGAGTCCACGCGAGGTTCGCGGGGACTGGAAAGAAGCAGCTGTGACCGCACGGACACCCGACTCTGCCCGGGACATTCCCGAGGCAACCGTCGCTCGGCTTCCCGTGTACCTGCGTGCCCTCACCTCCCTCGCGGAGGCCGGCACCACCACCTGCTCCAGCGAGGAGCTCGCCGCCGCGGCGGGCGTCAACAGCGCGAAGCTGCGCAAGGACCTCTCCTACCTCGGCAGCTACGGCACCCGCGGTGTCGGCTACGACGTCGAGTACCTCCGCTACCAGATCGCCCGCGAGATCGGCGTGGAGCAGGACTGGCCCGTGGTCATCGTCGGTATCGGCAACCTGGGCCACGCGCTCGCCAACTACTCCGGGTTCCGCAGCCGCGGCTTCCGTGTCGTCGCGCTCCTCGACGCCGACCCCAGCCGCCACGAGGAGGTCGTCGCCGGCCTCGAGGTGCGCTCCTTCGACGACCTCGAGTCGATCGTCGCCGAGCACGCGGTCTCCATCGGCGTGATCGCGACGCCCGCGGTCGCCGCCCAGGCCGTCGCCGACCGGATGGTCGCCACCGGCATCACCAGCATCCTCAACTTCGCGCCGACCGTGCTCTCGGTGCCCGACGGCGTCGACGTGCGCAAGGTGGACCTGTCCATCGAGCTGCAGATCCTCGCCTACCACGAGCAGCGCAAGTCGGTCGTGACCGGATCGGAGGTGGTCTCGTGAGCGTCCTCGTGGTGGGGATCTCCCACAAGTCGGCCCCGGTCGAGCTGCTCGAGAAGCTCGCGCTCGACGGTGACGGCACCATCAAGCTGATCACCGACGTGATCGCCGGCGAGCACGTCTCCGAGGCGACCGCGATCGTCACGTGCAACCGGCTCGAGGTCTACGCCGAGGTCGACCGCTTCCACGGCAGCGTGGAGGACCTGTCCGGCCTGCTCGTCGCACGCGCCGAGAAGTCCACCGAGGCGCTGCTGCCGCACCTCTACGTCCACTACGACGAGGGCGCGGTCTCGCACCTCTTCCAGGTGGCGGCCGGGCTGGACTCGATGGTCGTCGGCGAGGGCCAGATCCTCGGCCAGACCCGCGACGCGCTGCGGATCGGGCAGGAGCACGGCACCGTCGGCCCCGCCCTCAACACCCTCTTCCAGCAGGCGCTGCGCGTCGGCAAGCGCGCCCATGCCGAGACCGACATCGACCGGGCGGCCCCCTCGCTGGTGACCGCCGCGCTCGAGCGGAGCACCGTGCCCGTCGCCGGCGCCCGCACCCTCGTCATCGGTGCCGGGGCCATGGCGTCCCTGGCGGTCGCGCACCTGTCACGCGGTGGCGCCGACAGCATCGCGGTGCTCAACCGCACCACGTCCAACGCCGACCGCCTGGCCGCCGAGTACGGCGCCACGTCCGTCCCGCTCACCGAGCTCTCCACCGAGCTGGCCACGGCCGACATCGTCGTCTCCTGCACCGGCGCGCCCGAGCCGCTCGTCCGCCTCGCCGACGTCGTCACCGCCCGCGGCGGCAGCGACCGGCCGCTCGCCGTCATCGACCTCGCCCTGCCCCACGACGTCGACCCGTCCGTGGCCGACCTGCCGGGCGTCGAGCTGATCAGCCTCGCCGGGCTCGCCGAGGAGCTCCGCGGGCTGGAGGCGACCGCGGGCGTCGACGACGTACGCACCATCGTGGGCCAGGAGATCGCCGCCTTCCTGGCCGTACGCCGCCAGGCGAGCGTCACCCCGACCGTCGTGGCCCTGCGCTCCATGGCCACCTCAGTGGTCGACGCGGAGATGGAGCGCCTCGCGTCCCGCCTCCCGGGCCTCGACGAGGCCACCCGCGCCGAGGTGCTCAACACCGTGCGCCGGGTCGCCGACAAGCTGCTCCACGAGCCGACCGTCCGCGTCAAGGAGCTCGCCGACGCCGAGCCGGCCGTGTCCTACACCGCCGCCCTGGCCGAGCTGTTCCGCCTCGACCCCGACGCCGTCGACGCGCTGACGAGGGCGGAGGACAAGCAATGAGCACTCTTCGCCTGGGCACCCGTGCCTCCGCGCTGGCCACCACCCAGTCCGGCATGGTCGCCGACCTGATCCGCGAGCGCCTCGGCCGCGAGGTCGAGCTGGTCGAGGTGTCGACCGAGGGCGACCGCAGCGCCGCCCCGCTGGCCTCCCTGGGCGGCACAGGAGTCTTCGTCAGCGCCCTGCGCGACGCGCTGCTCGACGGACACGTCGACGTCGCCGTCCACTCGCTCAAAGACCTGCCCACCACGCCCGCCGAGGGCATCACGCTGGCCGCGATCCCGCCGCGCGAGGACCCGCGCGACGTGGTGGTCGCACGTGACGGCCTCACCCTGGGCGAGCTGCCGGTCGGCAGCCGCCTCGGCACCGGCTCGCCGCGCCGCGTGAGCCAGCTCGAGGCGCTCGGCCTCGGGCTCGAGCTGCACGGCATCCGCGGCAACGTCGACACCCGGATCCGCAAGGTGCGCGAGGGCGAGGTGGACGCGATCGTCCTGGCCCGCGCCGGGCTCGCGCGCCTGGGCCGGCTCGACGAGGTCACCGAGGTGCTCGACCCCTTGCAGATGCTGCCCGCGCCCGGACAGGGCGCGCTGGCGGTCGAGTGCCGCACCGACGACTCCGACCTGGTCGCCGCGCTCGGCGAGCTGGACGACCGCGCCACCCGCGCGGCCGTGACTGCCGAGCGCGCCGTCCTGTCCGCCCTCGAGGCCGGCTGCTCGGCCCCGCTGGGCACGCTCGCCGAGGTGGTCGAGGGCGAGGACGGCGAGGAGTTGTGGCTGCGAGCCGTGGCCATGTCGCTCGACGGCGCGCTCACGGTCCGGATGAGCGCCACCGGCCCGGTCGACGACGCCGAGGAATTGGGAACACGCCTCGCGGGCTCGATGCTCGACGAGGGAGCAGCAGACCTGATGACGGCACCACTTGAACAGGGACCACCAGTGAGGAACCAGCACGCATGACGCGAGTACAGACCCCGCAGGCCAGCAGCCAGGACAAGGGGGCGACCCCGGGCTGGGTGTCGTTCGTCGGCAGTGGACCGGGCGACCCCGGTCTGCTGACGGTGCGCGCCGTGGAGCTGATCGAGAGCGCCGAGGTCATCGTGACCGAGGCCCCCGAGCACGTCGCCCTGGTCCGCTCCGTCCTCGGCCTGGCCGAGGGCGAGGACGGCCCGGAGATCGTCGACGGCGGCTTCGGTGAGGACGGCCAGCCCCTGACCCACGCGGCCCGCGCCAAGGTCGTCGTACGCCACGGCAAGAAGCAGCGCGTGGTGCGACTGATGACCGGCGACCCGTTCCTCTACGCCTCCGGCCCCGAGGAGGCGCAGGCCTGCGTGAAGGCCGGCGTCGGCTTCGAGGTCGTCCCCGGTGTCTCCTCGGTGAGCGCGGTCCCGGCCTACGCCGGCATCCCGCTGACCACCAAGCGCCACAAGGAGATGGCCGTCGTCACCTGCGGTGACAAGGTCGACTGGAGCGCCTACGCCGACGACCGCACGCTCGTGCTGCTCTCGGGCGTGGGCAGCATCGGTGAGACCGCGGCGGCCCTCATCGAGGCCGGCCGCTCGGCCGAGACGCCGGTCGCGATGACCCGCGTGGGCACCACGACCGAGCAGCAGACCCTCATCTCGACCCTCGCGAACATCGCCGCCGACGCGCGCGCCGCGCGCATCGCCCCGCCGGCGATCACGGTGATCGGCGAGGTCGTCGACCTGCGCCAGACCCTGTCGTGGTTCGAGACGAAGCCGCTGTTCGGCTGGCGCACGCTGGTGCCCCGCACCAAGGAGCAGGCCGGCTCGCTGTCGCGTCGCCTCCGTGAGTACGGCGCGGTGCCCGAGGAGGTGCCGACCATCTCGGTCGAGCCGCCGCGCAACCCGCTCCAGATGGACAAGGCCGTGCGCGGCCTGGTGGAGGGCCGCTACGAGTGGATCGCCTTCACCTCGGTCAACGCCGTCAAGGCGGTCCGCGAGAAGTTCGAGGAGTACGGCCTCGACGCCCGCGCGTTCTCGGGCCTCAAGATCGCCGCGGTCGGTGACAAGACCGCCGAGGCGATCGCCGCGTGGGGCCTGCGCGCCGACCTGGTGCCCTCCGGTGAGCAGTCGGCGGCCGGCCTGCTCGAGGAGTGGCCGCCCTACGACGACATGCTCGACCCGATCAACCGGGTCTTCCTGCCGCGCGCCGACATCGCGACCGAGAACCTCGTCGCCGGCCTGATCGACCTCGGCTGGGAGTGCGACGACGTGACGGCCTACCGCACGGTGCGCGCCACCCCGCCGCCGGCACCGGTCCGCGACGCGATCAAGACGGGCAAGTTCGACGCGGTCGTCTTCACCTCGTCCTCGACCGTGCGCAACCTGGTCGGCATCGCCGGCAAGCCGCACCCGTCGACGATCATCGCGGTGATCGGCCCGCAGACGGCCAAGACCGCCGAGGAGCACGGCCTGCGGGTCGACGTCCTCGCCCCGACGCCCGACGTCGAGGTCCTGGTCGACGCCCTCGCCGACTTCGGCGCCGCGCGCCGCCTCGCGATGCTGGAGGCCGGCGAGCCCGTCACCCGGCCGAGCGAGCGCACCGCCTCGGGTCGCCGGAAGGCCCGGGCCAAGTAGTGACCGAGGAGCACCGCGAGATCGAGACGCCGCTGATCCGCCCCCGCCGGCTGCGGCGCACCCCTGCGCTGCGCCGGATGGTCGCGGAGACGGCGGTGGTGCCGAGCTCACTGGTGCTCCCGGTCTTCGTGCGCGAGGGACTCGCCGAGCCGCGACCCATCTCCTCGATGCCCGGGGTCGTGCAGCACTCGCGCGACTCCCTCAAGCAGGCCGTCTCCGAGGCGGCGGAGCTGGGTCTCGGCGGCGTGATGCTCTTCGGCATCCCGGAGTACAAGGACGCCACCGGGTCGGGCGCGATCGACCCCGCCGGCGTGCTCAACCTCGCGATCACCGACGTGGTGGCCGAGGTGGGCGACCAGCTCACCGTGATGTCGGACCTGTGCCTCGACGAGTTCACCGACCACGGGCACTGCGGCCTGCTCACGCCCGACGGCGAGGTCGACAACGACCGCACGCTGGTGGCGTACGCCGACATGGCGCTCGCGCAGGCTGACGCCGGTGTCGACATGGTCGGCCCCAGCGGCATGATGGACGGCCAGGTCGCGGTGGTCCGCCAGGCGCTCGACGAGGCCGGGCACAGCCACGTGTCGATCCTCGCCTACTCCGCGAAGTACGCCTCCGCCTTCTTCGGGCCCTTCCGCGAGGCCGTCGACTCCTCGCTCGAGGGCGACCGCCGCACCTACCAGCAGGACCCCGCCAACGCCCTCGAGGGCGTCCGCGAGGCGCTGCTCGACGTCGAGCAGGGCGCCGACATCGTCATGGTCAAGCCCGCCCTGGCCTACCTCGACGTCGTACGCCGCGTGCGCGACGCCGTCGACGTACCTGTCGCCGCCTACAACATCTCTGGCGAGTACGCCATGGTCGAGGCCGCGGCCGCCCATGGCTGGATCGACCGCGAGGCCGCCATCCTGGAGACTCTCACCTCGATCCGCCGCGCCGGGGCGGACGTGGTCCTGACTTACTGGGCCTCCGAGGCCGCCCGCCTCCTGCGCGCCTGATCGCTCACCAGACAGCACATCAGCCGCCGGTCGAGGAGGTCGCGCAGAGCTCACCGCTGGTTGAGGAGGTCGCGCAGAGCTCACCGCTGGTTGAGGAGGTCGCGCAGCGACCGTCACGAAACCAGGACCTTTACAAGCCCTTGCGCGCCCGGATTGCTGCCCAGCTGCGGCTCGAGAGAGCGCCCAGCTCCATCGGTCCGGTCATCGATCAACGCTTGTCGCTTGGCCCGGGACCAGCCCTGGATCCGCTTCTCCATGGCGAAGGCCTCGTCGATGCGTTCGAACTCGCCGGTCCAGACGAGTCGGACCGGTCGTCGTCGCCGGGTGTACGCCGCCCCCACGCCCTCGTTGTGCTCGAACACGCGGCGCTCCAGGTTCCGTGTGCTCCCGACGTAGAAGGCGCCGGGGCGCCTTCCTCGACCAGCGGTTGTGTGGCGGGGTCTCGTGACAGGCGCCGGGGCGCCTTCCTCGACCAGCGGTGGGGCTACGGGTTCAGCAGCTTGTTGGCGCAGTCGTTGAGCTCGTTGGTCGCCGTGAGCGGGTTGTCGACCACGCCCTGGGCGGTGCACTGCACGAGGGCCTCGGCGAAGGTCAGCGTCGCGGTGATGGTGGGGATCGGCGAGGTCGGCAGTGGGACCGAGGTCGTGTTGGTGGGGAGCACCGTGGGAAGGGACGTCGTCGGGTCCTTGGTCGGGTCCTTGGTCGGCGCCTGCGTGGGCTGCTGCGTGGGGGTGGGGCTCTGCGTCGCGGCGGGGGACTGGGTCGGCGTCGGCTTCGAGGTGGGGGTGTTGCCGCCCTTGTCCCCGTTGTCGCCGGCCTTGGTGCCCTGCTTGCCGCCCTTCGCGCCGTCCTTGCCGCCCGTGGAGCCGGTGCCGGAGGTCTCGGGGAGGATCACGCCGGAGGTCAGCGTCGAGGTCGGGACGGCGCTGAAGTCGCCATCCATGTAGGCCCGCATGATCGTCAGGACCAGGTCGACGTAGTCGTTGGAGTGGTTGTAGCGGTAGACCGAGGCGCGCTGGCCCTTCTCGCTCGACAGGTCGTCGTCGCCCGAGCAGAGGTAGACGGCCGTCGCGAGCGCGGCGTCGTCCACGTCCTGCGGGTTGCGGGTGCCGTCGCTGTCGCCGTCCACGCCCACGACCGACCAGGTCGAGGGGATGAACTGCATCGGTCCGACGGCACGGTCGTGGCGGGTGTCGTTGTCGTACTGCCCGCCGTCGGTGTCGCTGATGTCCTGGGTGTTGTTCTTGCCGTTGAGGGCGATGCCGTAGATGCCGGGGCGGGCCACGCCCTGCTCGTCGAGGGAGTTGCCGCCGTAGCGCCCGTGGTCGGACTCGACGCGGCCGATCGCGGCGATCAGCTCCCAGGGGATGGAGCAGCCGGGGTCGGCCTTGTTGATGACCGCCTCGGCGCGCTGGTAGGCCGCCAGCGCCGCCTGCGGGATGCTGCTGGCCGAGCCCGGGGTGAGCGCGGCGGCGCGGGTGACCGCGTCGTCACCGACGCTGGCCGGAGCCTGGATGGCCGCCGCGGGCAGCACGGTGCCGTCGGGGAGCGTGCCGGACCCGTCCGGGTCGGCGCTGGCCGAGCCCACGCCGACACCGGCGAGGCTGGCGGTCCAGGCGGCCGAGAGCACGGCAAGAGGGACGATCGCAGTCGCCCTGTGAAGTCGGGTCAAGCTCGACATGTCGCGTATCTCCCCTGAGTCGTCCTGGTGTCATGATGCCCCCTCCGGGCTCACCTCACACCTCCAACGAGTGATCGACGTCTCAGGTTACGCACCGGTCACTTGTGGGACAGGGCACACGAACGGGCCTCCGACCGCCGCCGACTGGGGAACCCTTGGCCGTCTACGTGACAATGACCCGGTGACCCCCGCGACGGCCCCCACCACGACAGCGGCGAGCGAGGCGCTCTTCGAGCGTGCGCGAGCCGTCACCCCGGGCGGCGTGAACTCGCCCGTCCGCGCCTTCAACGCGGTCGGAGGCACGCCCCGGTTCATCACCTCGGCCTCGGGTGCCTGGCTCACCGACGCCGACGGCAACGACTACGTCGACCTGATCTGCTCGTGGGGACCGATGCTGCTGGGTCACGCGCACCCCGACGTGCAGGCGGCGGTCGCCGGCGCGGTCGCCCGCGGTACGTCGTACGGCACGCCCACCGAGCCCGAGGTCGAGCTGGCCGAGGAGATCGTCGCGCGCACGCCGGTCGAGCGGGTCCGGTTCGTCTCGTCAGGCACCGAGGCCACCATGTCGGCGATCCGGCTCGCGCGGGGGGCGACGGGACGCGACCTCGTCGTGAAGTTCGCCGGCTGCTACCACGGCCACGTCGACGCCCTGCTGGCCGAGGCCGGCTCCGGCGTCGCGACGCACGCGGTGCCCGGCACCAGCGGCGTGCCCGAGTCCGCCGCGGCCGAGACCCTCGTCCTGCCCTACAACGACCGCGACGCCGTCCGGGCCGTGTTCGAGGTGCACGGCCCGCGGATCGCCTGCCTCATCACCGAGGCCTCGCCGGGCAACATGGGCGTCGTCCCGCCCGCGCCGGGCTTCAACGCCTTCCTCGCCGAGACCTGCCGCGCCCACGGCGCGCTGTTCATCAGCGACGAGGTGATGACCGGCTTCCGCGCCACCGCCCAGGGCGGCTGGGGCCTCGACGGTGCCATCGAGGGCTGGACCCCCGACCTGATGACCTTCGGCAAGGTGATGGGCGGCGGCTTCCCGGCCGCGGCGTTCGGCGGTCGCGCCGACCTGATGGCCCACCTCGCACCCGAGGGCGCGGTCTACCAGGCCGGCACCCTCTCCGGGAACCCCATCGCCACCACGGCCGGGCTCGCCACCCTGCGGCTCGCGACGCCCGAGGTCTACGCGCACCTCGACGCCACCGCGCTGACCATCCGCACCGCCGTCGCCGAGACGCTCGAGGCCGCCTCGGTGCCGCACACCGTCCAGTCGGCCGGCACCATGTTCTCGGTCTTCTTCAGCGAGACGCCGGTGCGCGACTTCGCGGAAGCCGCCCAGCAGGACACCGCCGCCTACGCGGCGTTCTTCCACTCGATGCTCGACCAGGGCGTCTACCTGCCCCCGTCGGCGTACGAGGCCTGGTTCGTGTCGGCGGCGCACGACGACCGGGCCGTCTCGACCATCCTCGACGCGCTCCCCGCGGCCGCGCTGGCGGCCGCCACAGCAGGAGGTAGCTGAATGAGTGTGCAGACCATCGTCCACCTGCTGCGGCACGGCGAGGTCCACAACCCCCAGGGCGTGCTCTACGGGCGCCGTGACGGGTTCCATCTCTCCGACCTGGGGAACACGATGGCGCAGCGGATCGCCGACACGATCGGCGACCGCGACATCGTGCACATGCGGACCTCGCCGCTCGAGCGCGCCCAGGAGACCGGAGCGCCGCTCGCGTCGGTCCGCGGGCTGACGCCCGTGCTCGACCCGCGCGTGATCGAGTCGTCCAACGTCTTCGAGGGACTCAGCTTCGCCGACGGCGCGATGACGATCGTGAAGCGGCCGCGGCTGTGGCGCCACCTCTACAACCCGCTCGAGCCGTCGTGGGGCGAGCCCTACGACGAGATCGCGGGACGCATGGTGGCGGCGATCCACGACGCCCGCGACGAGGCGCGCGGCCACGAGGCCGTCATCGTCTCCCACCAGCTGCCCATCTGGACGACCCGGCTCTTCCTGGAGAAGCGCAGCTACCTTCACCACCCGAAGAACCGCCAGTGCACCCTGTGCTCGCTGACCAGCGTCGTCTTCGAGGACGACCGGATGGTCCAGGTGCGCTACTCCGAGCCGGCCGGCGACCTGATCCCGGTGGCCGACCGTTCCGCCCCCTTCTCGGCCGGAGGCGCCCCCGAGGAGGACCGGCCCTGAAGCTGCTCCGCTCGTTCGTCGCGCCCGTCGTCGGGCTCGCCTGCCTGCTCGTGCTGGTGGGCTGCTCGAGCCTGTCCGGGACCGGCGACAAGGGCTACATCTCCGGCGAGGGCGTGCCGGTGGAGGTCGTCGCCGAGGATCGCGGCCAGCCGATCGAGCTCACCGGCGAGGACCTCGACGGCAACGACGTCGACCTGGCCGACCTGCGCGGCAAGCCCGTCGTCGTCAACGTCTGGTGGTCGCAGTGCCCGCCGTGCCGCGTGGAGCAGCCCGACCTCAACGAGGCGGCCGACGAGCTGGGGGAGCAGGTCACCTTCCTCGGCATCAACATCCGCGACTCCTCCACCGACGCGGCGCGCTCCTACGTCCGCGGCTTCGACGTGCCCTACCCCTCGGTCTACTCCGCCGACGGCGCGGCGCTGCTGCCGTTCGCCGGCACGCTGAACCCCCGCTCCATCCCGAGCACGGTGGTGCTCGACGCCGACGGCCGGATCGCGGCCTCGGTGCAGGGCCGCGTCCCCACCACCCAGACGCTCCTGTCGCTCGTGGAGAAGGTCCTCGATGAGTGAGTGGTTCCAGGAGACGGCCCTGTCGGGGTCGTTGATCCTCGCGCTGCCGGTCGCCCTCCTGGCCGGCCTGATCTCCTTCTTCAGCCCGTGCGTCATCCCGCTGCTGCCCGGCTACCTGTCGTACGCCACGGGCCTCTCGGGTGCCGACCTCGAGGGCGCCCGGCGCAGCCGGATGGTCACGGGCGCGGTGCTGTTCGTGCTCGGCTTCTCGGTCGTCTTCGTGCTGCTCGGCAGCCTCACCGGCGCGGCCGGCGCCTGGCTGTTCACCCACACCCGCCAGCTCAACGTGGTGCTCGGGGTCCTCACGATCCTGCTGGGCGTCGCGTTCCTCGGCGGCATCGGCTTCCTCCAGCGCGACTGGCGCATCCACAAGGTGCCGGCGGTCGGCCTGGCCGCGGCGCCGCTGCTGGGCTTCCTGTTCGGGGTCGGCTGGACGCCCTGCGTGGGTCCGACGCTGGCCGCGATCAACGTGCTCTCGGTCAACGAGGCGACCGCCGGCCGGGGCGCCGTGCTCTCCGCCGTCTTCGCGCTCGGCCTCGGCCTGCCGTTCATCGCGGCGGCCCTGGCCTACCGCCGGATGATCAGCGCGTTCAAGGTGATCCGGCGCCACCAGGTCCTGATCATGCGGGTCGGGGGCCTGATGATGGTCCTCGTCGGGATCCTGCTCGTCACCGGCTGGTGGGACCGCATCGTGCAGTGGCTGCAGCTCCAGGTCGTCCAGGGATTCTCGGTGCCGGTGTGACCGACCTCCAGCCCGATCTCCGACAGCGGCCGTCCGACGACCGGCAGGCCACCGCCCTGCCGATGGACCTGACGGCGCGCGAGCTCGCCCGCTGGTCGTGGCGCCAGCTCACCTCGATGCGGACGGCGCTCGTGCTGCTGCTGCTGCTCGCCCTCGCCGCGATCCCGGGCTCGGTGATCCCGCAGGAGGACATCGACTCGCTCGCGGTCGCGCAGTGGCGCGACGACCACCCCCGCCTCGCCCCGATCTGGGACCGGCTGGACCTGTTCGCGGTCTACGGCTCCGTGTGGTTCTCCGCGATCTACATCCTGCTGATGATCTCGCTCGTCGGCTGCATCATCCCGCGCCTCTTCGTCTACGCCCGCGCCCTGCGCGCCCAGCCGCCGAAGGCGCCCCGCAACCTCTCGCGCCTGCCCGAGAGCACGTCGTACGTCACCGACGAGGCGCCCGACGTCGTGCTGCGCCGAGCCGCCGGGGTGATCAGGCGACGACGGTTCCGCGTGGTGTGGGCCGAGGGCGAGTCCGACTCGGTGGACGCCGAGCGTGGCCACCTGCGCGAGGCCGGCAACCTGCTCTTCCACCTGGCCGTGATCGTCGTCCTCGTCGGTGTCGCCATCGGCAGCCTGTTCGGCTACAAGGGCGGCGTCATCATGTTCAACGGCAAGGACTACGGCTTCTCCAACAACCTCACCCAGTACGACGACTTCGCCCCGGGCAGCCTCTTCGACCCCTCCGTCATGGAGCCGTTCTCGTTCAGCATCACCGACTTCGACGTCGAGTGGATGACCGAGGGCCGCCGGGCAGGGCAGGCGCGCAAGTTCGTGGCGCACCTCGACTACGAGACCGAGCCCGGCGCGGAGACGCAGCAGTACGACCTCAAGGTCAACCACCCGCTCTCCATCGGCGGCACCGACGTCTTCCTCATCGGCCACGGCTACGCACCCGTCATCACGATCCGCGACGGCGAGGGCAACGTCGCCCAGTCCGGCCCGTCGGTGTTCCTGCCGACCAACGCGCAGACCTTCGAGTCCTTCGGCGTCGTCAAGGCGCCCGACGCCCAGCCGACGCAGATCGGCCTCGAGGGCACCTTCTACCCGACGTTCGCGATGGGCCGCGACGCCGACGGCAACCTCACGATGCCGTCCAGCGCCTTCGGCAACGCGATCGACCCGCTGGTGTCGCTGCAGGTCTACACCGGCGACGTGGGCCTCGACGACGGCACCAGCGCGTCGGTCTACGTCCTCGACAAGACCAAGGCCACGCAGCTGACCAAGGCCAACGGCCAGCCCTTCCGGATGGACCTGCGACCCGGCGACACCGTGACGCTGCCCGACGGGCTCGGCAGCGTGACGTTCGAGGGCCTGCAGCGCTGGAACAAGATCCAGATCAGCCGGACCCCCGGCAAGCTCATCGCGCTGACCGGCGTCGTCGCGGCGCTGCTCGGCCTGCTCGCGTCGCTCTTCGTGCGGCCGCGCCGGCTGTGGGTGCGGGCCCGGCGCCGCGACGACGGCACGACGCTGGTCGAGGTGGCCCGGCTGGACCGCTCCTCGGGCGGTGACCCGGAGACGGGCCGCGACGAGCTTGCTGAGATCGTGGCAGCACTGAGAGAGACAGCAGCGACAGAGACAGCGCCCGACAAGGAGGGGTCGTGACCGACCTACAGTGGGAGACCCTGAGCAACCAGGGCGTGGCGGCTGCCGGGGTGGTCTACTTCCTGGCCCTGCTGGCCTACGCCGTCCAGTGGGCAGCGCTGCGTGACGTGCCGGTCCGGCAGGCCGTGGCCGCGGGCTCGGGTGCCGGCCGCGGGACCGCCGTCGACGTGGCCGACCAGCCCGTCGCCGACCAGCCCGTGTCCGACCGCACCGAGATGGCCGGCCGCCTGGGCCTGCTGCTCACCGGCATCGGCGCGCTCGCGCACTTCGTCGCCCTCCTGGGACGTGGCATGGCCGCGGAGCCCAACCGGGTGCCGTGGGGCAACATGTACGAATTCACCCTCAGCGGCACCTTCGTGGTCGTCGCGCTGTTCCTCGCCACCACGCGGCGCTGGCGCCTGGACTGGCTCGGCCCGATCGTCGTCGGCTTCGTGCTGTGCGTGCTGCTCGCCGACGTGCTGTGGCTCTACGAGCCCGTCGCCCCGCTGACCGAGGCGCTCGAGTCCTACTGGCTGGTGATCCACGTGGTCGCCGCCGTCATCGCGACCGGTGCCTTCACCCTCGGCGGGATCACCTCGATCCTCTACCTGCTCAAGGCGCGCTCGACGAAGGAGACGGGTTACCTCGCCCGGCTGCCCGAGCTCCCGGCGCTCGACCGGATCGCCTACCGGATGCACGCCTTCGGGTTCCCGGTGTGGACCTTCGGCGTGCTGATCTCCGGCCCGATCTGGGCGCACCAGGCGTGGTCGTCGTACTGGAACTGGGACCCCAAGGAGGTGTGGGCCTTCATCACCTGGGTGGTCTACGCCGCCTACCTCCACGCCCGCGCGACGGCGGGCTGGCGCGGGCGCAACGCCGCCCTGCTGGCACTGGTCGGGGCCGCGACGTTGTGGTTCAACTTCATCGGCATCAACTTCTTCAGCACGACCAGCCAGCACTCCTACGCCGAGGGCGCGGGCCAGGAGCGGTCAGTCGTCCTCCGGGTCGCGGCGGCGCCGGTCGAGACCGCGCAGGAAGTCCGGGTCGTCGTCGGGGCCCATCACCCGCGGACGTGACGATCCGCCGCCCCCGCCGTCGAGGCGTCGCAGCGTCATCCTGACCAGCACCCACACGACGACCGCGATCGCGGCCACGACCAGCAGGACCTTCAGCATTCCTCCAATGTAGACCGCTCCACCTACTCTGGAGGCGTGAAGGAGTTCGTCGTCTACACCGTCCTGCGCATCGTGCTGTTCCTCGCCTCGTTCGGCGTCGTCGTCGGCATCATGGCGCTCGCCTTCGACGGTCGCTACAACCTGTTCTGGGCAGTGATCCTGGCCTTCCTGATCTCCGGTATCGGGTCCTACTTCATCCTCGACCGGCAGCGCGAGGCCTTCGCCAGGCGGGTGGAGACGCGCGCGGCCAAGGCCTCGGCGGCGTTCGAGGAGCGCAAGGCGCGCGAGGACCAGGACTGACCCGGAGCGGTCGACGTGGCGCCACCGACGGTCAGCAGGCAGCAGTGCCTCTGGTGGCGCCTCCACCGCCAGCACCTCCTCACCGGAGCCTCGTCGCCCACCGAGGTCGTCCGCACGCTCGCCGCGGTGTCGGTCAACGGCAGCGATCCCGACCTGACCGTGCGCCGTCGTCTCGCCTCGCCGGGCGAGCCCGGGGAGGTGCAGCGCGCGCTGGCTGACGGCCGGCTGATGCGCACCTTCTCCTTCCGCGGCTCGGTGCAGCTGATGGCGCCCGAGACCGCGGGCACCTACCTCGCCCTGCGGTCGGCGGGCCGGCAGTGGGAGCTGAGGAGCTGGGTCGAGCACTACCGGCTCGAGCCCGAGGACTGGCCGGACCTGCGCGCGATCGTCCGGGAGGTGGTGTCCGGCGGGCCGGTGCCGCCGCAGGCGGTGGCCGACGCACTGGTCGGGAGCCGGCGCTTCGCCCACCTCGCCCGGGAGTTCGCCGCGGAGAACCACACCCTGATCAAGCCGCTCGCCTGGCAGGGCGACGTCGCCCTCGGCCCCGACCTGACCGGCCCGCTCATGATGCAGAGCCCCTCCGTCGCGCCCGCGTGGGCCGGCATCCCGCCCCTCGACGAGGCCGGTCCGCGCGCCGTGCTGGAGTACGTCGCCGGCTACGGGCCGACCACGCCCGGGCACGTCGACCACTGGCTCGGCGAAGGACTCAGCGCCGGTCGGGCCCGGCTGCGGCGGTGGTGGGGCGAGGTGCAGGACCGGTTGGCTGAGGTGGACGTCGACGGCGAGCCGCGCTGGGTCCTCGCCGACGACGCCGCCGAGCTGGTCGGCGTACGACCCGAGCCGTCGGTCGTGCTGCTGCCCGGCAAGGACGACTGGGTGATGGGGCCGGGCACCAAGGACACGTGGGTGGTGCCCACGGAGCACCGCACGGCGATGACCCGCGGGGCGAACCCGGTCGTGGTCGACGGCGCCGTGCGGGGCACGTGGCGGCTCGACCGCGACGCGGTGCAGCTCGACTGCCCCGAGGTGCCGCCGGCCGCTGCGGAGGCCGAGGTCGCCCGGCTCCGCGCCCTGCTCAGAAGCCCGTGAGGCAGTACGGCGGGTCGCTGAGGTCCGCCATCGATGCGAAGCGTCGTACGGCCTCGTCGCTGCCGTCGACGCGGCCCGCGCGGCGCAGCTGCTGGACCGGGACGCCACTGAGGTAGAGCGAGCCCAGCGTCTCGGCGGTGACCCGCACGTCGGGCTCCTGCTCCGTCGGGGACACCGTGGCCACTCCGCGGCAGGTCGTCACCTCGAAGCGACCCGCGGCGTGCCCCTGCGGGTCGTCGACCTCCAGCACGACCGTCCCGTCCTCGGCCCACGGCCGGGCGGTGAGGGCCCGCGGGACGTCGAGGATCCGCAGCCAGAGGAACTCCTGGACCTCGGTGGTCTTCACCCGGTTGAGGTCCGTCAGCGCCCAGGCCAGCGGGTCCTCGGGGTGTGCGATGCCGTGGGTGATCGTCTTGATGCGGTCCATCCGGGCCAGGAAGGACCAGAGCCCGAGCTGCGCGTCCGTCGTCAGGGCCACCATCTCCGCGACCTTGATCGAGTAGTCCTCGCCGTGCTTGAAGACCACGAACCCGTCGACCCCGCCGTCGGCGTCGAGGTGGACGGCGGCCCGGAGCTTGCGGTCGGCCCCGCCGCTGTTGAAGTCGAACGTGCCGCTGTGGATGTCCTCGTAGGGCGACGGCCACTCGACCGAGCCGCGCTGGCGGGCGTGGAAGGTGTCGAAGACGGCCTTCACGTGGGGCCAGGCGTCCTTCGGCTCGATGAGCTCGACGCGGCCCGGGTCCGCGAACGAGCGCAGCTCGAAGCCGGGTGAGGCGTCGACCTCGACCTTCTGGCGGAACGTCGCGGGGCCGAAGCCCCAGCGGCCGTAGATCGTCGCCTCGGACGCGGTGAGCGCCGCGACCGGCACGCCCTGCGCCACGGCGTCGGCGAGGTCGTCCTCGATGAGGCGACGCAGCAGGCCCTGGCGACGGTGGCTGGCGCTGGTGGTGACGTCGGTGATCATCCGCAGCGGCAGCAGCTCGCGGCCGGCGTTGAGGGACTTGTCGAGGCTGGCGTAGGTGGCCACGGGCATCGGGCCGGCGCCGAACTCACCGGCGGGCAGCCAGGCACCCCGGACGATCACGCGGTCGGTGCGGTAGTGGCCGACCCACCTGTCGACCATCTCGTCCTCGGGGCGGTCGTCGCGGAAGCCGCGCAGCACGCTGCCGATCCAGCCCCGGCGCAGCGCGGTCGCCTCGTCGGAGTCGTCGAAGAAGTCGAGGATGGCGAAGTCGTAGTCCACCCGAGCACGGTAGTGACGGCCCCCGCGCCCGGGCCAGCGGGTTGTCCGGGCGTCAGCCCAGGACGAGCAGCGGTGCTGCGACCAGGACCGACCAGATCAGCTCGGCCGCGCCGGTGGCTGCGAGCACGGGGATGAGCGCGGGCCCGGCCGCACCGGCGAGGACGGACCGGGCGGGCGCCGCGGCGCGGGCGAGGAAGCCCAGGCCGAGCAGGGCCCACCAGGTGGTGGCGACGGCGACGGCGACGACGGCAGCGGCCGCGACGAGCACCAGGAACGCGTAGAGGTAGCGCGTGCGCTCCTCGCCCAGGCGCACGGCGAGCGTGCGCTTGCCGGCCACGGTGTCCGTCGGGATGTCACGCAGGTTGTTGGCGACCAGGATCGCGCACGCGAGCGCACCGACGCCGACCCCGGCGTAGAGGGCCGGCCACTCCCACGTCCGGGTCTGCACGTACGTCGTACCGATGACAGCGACGAGGCCGAAGAAGACGAACACCATCACCTCGCCCAGCCCGAGGTAGCCGTAGGGCTTCTCGCCGCCGGTGTAGAACCATGCCGCGACCACGCACACCACCCCGACGGCGAGCAGCCACCACGCCGTCGTGGCGGCGAGTGCCAGCCCGGCGAGGCCGGCCACGCCGAAGGCGGCGAACGCGGCAGCCTTGACCGCCCGCGGCGTCGCAGCGCCGGACCCGACCAGCCGCATCGGACCCACCCGGTCCGCGTCGGTGCCGCGGATGCCGTCGGAGTAGTCGTTGGCGTAGTTGACGCCGACCTGCAGCGCGAGGCTCACCACCATGGCGAGGAGGGCCTTCCACCACACCGACTGGTCGACGTAGGCCGCGACCCCCGTGCCGGCGAGGACGGGTGCGACGGCGGCGGGGAGGGTGCGCGGGCGGGCGCCGGCGATCCAGTCAGCGGATGAGGTCACCGGTGGATTCTGGCAGCCCGTCGAGGGGCGACTCACCGCCGGGCTCGGCGGGTTGGGTGACGACAGGCGGGCCCACCGGGGCGTCCTCGACCTCGTGGGCCGCAGCGTCGGCCAGCACCTCGGCCGGGACGTTGCGCTCGAGGAAGCGGCGCGCCATCGCGGTCGACGGGTGCAGGCCCGCCGCAGCGACCACGATCAGGCCCGCGATCACGAGCCAGCCGGTCGAGCCCCAGTTCATCGCGAGGAACGTGAAGGCCGCCGGCGCCCAGACCCGGCCGAGGGTGCCGGTGAGCTCGGCCGCGCCCTGGTACTCGCCACGACGGCGCGGGTCCATCAGCTCGGCCTCGAAGGTCCAGCTCGCAGCAGAGAGGTAGAGCTCGGCGCCGGTCAGCGTCACGTGGCCGAGGAAGAACAGCAGGATCGTCCAGACGCCGACGGTGTGGTGGGTCGAGAGCGTGATGACGCACGAGATGACGAAGAAGAGCGTCGAGATCCGGATCGCGCGCAGCGCCGAGGTGACGTCCTTGACGCCGCGGGCGGCGGCCATCGGCAGCACGATGCACATCACGGTGTTGGTGCCGAACAGCAGCGACAGGATCACCCACGGGGCGTCGGTCTTGTCGACGAGCCACAGCGGGATGACGATGTTGAGGATCACCTGGTTGGTCCAGAGCACGCCGTGGAAGAAGCTCGACACGAGCCAGCCCACGTTCTTCATCGGGCCGGGTCCGGGGAGCTTGACCTTGCGCTCCTCGGCGGTGCGCATGTCGTGTGCGGCGTGCGGCAGCCGGAGGATGTTGGCGGCGTTGAAGAGGAAGACCACCGAGGTGAACAGCGGCATCACCATCAGCAGCGTCAGCGACTCCGGGCCGAGGGCGATGATGCCGAGCAGCGAGCCCAGCGTGAAGCCGACGTTGAGCGCGGAGTACATGTAGGCCCGCGAGTTGACCCGCTCCTGCGGCGGGAGGACGTCGATCGTGTACGCCCCGTGGGCCACGCCGCCGAGGGCGCCGATCACCTCCATCACCACCGCCATGGTGATGTAGCCCTGGAAGGTGTCGATGAACGGCCACACGGCGAACATCGCGCCCTGGCCGGCCGAGCTGACCGCCCAGCACCGCTTGGCGCCGAGCCGGTCGACGATCCGGCCCATCGGGTAGGCCGCGATGAACGACGCGATGCCGGCGATGGTCAGGCCGAGGCCGACCTGCACGACGGACAGGCCGACGACCTGCGTGAAGAAGACCGCGGACCCTGCCATGAACGTGCCCTCGCCCAGGGCGAACAGCAGCGACTGGGTCGCCAACCGTCCGGCCAACGGAGAAGGGGGAGTGGCCTGCTGCTTGAGGGTCGACACGATGCTCATCAGGAGACATTGTGGGCGTTCGGTCCGACATCCGTCCTGCGATTTTCGGACGGCCTTTACTTTGTGACGCCGCTCTCGTGCACGTGGGCAGTCCCGCGTCGTCCCGAGGGACAGTGCCGCGCTTGCGTTCCAGGGTGCAGGCGTGCCTGTGGCCCCGCCATCGTGAGGACTGGCGGGGCGTGGGGCGGGGTCATGGTCGTCCGGGCGGCTCGCCGAGGTCGCCGGCGTCGTCGAGGCGGGTGGTGCCGTGTCGGTCGCGGAGGTAGCGGTGGCCGTGGGGGCTGGTCCACTCGAACACTCCGGGCGCGATCATCCGGTAGGTCCAGGCGGTGAAGGTCTTGAGCCGGTGGTGGAACCGGCACAGGCACGCGAGGTTCGAGGACGTGGTGGGACCGGGCTGGGGTCGGCCCTCTGCTTCGGCGTCGTGGTCGAACTCGACCACGTGGTCAACGTCCGCGCTCCGGGCGGGTCGGGTGCACCACGGGAACGTGCAGGTCCGGTCCCGGAGAGCGACCTGCTCCCGGATCGGCTGCGGGATCTCATAGCCCGGGGCGGACAGCTCGGCGTTCAGGTCGATGACGGGCTTGATCGTGATCTTGGTGCGGGAGTCGGCACACCAAGCCTTGACCTGGTCGAGCAGCAGGAGCCTCCGGCGTTCCTCGAGCCGGCCAGTCGGTCCGAACACCGTCGTGCCGTCTGGGGCGGACTCGGCAGCGAAGTGGGCGTTCAGGACCACCTCCCGCGCTGCAGGCAAGCCGTCCTGGCCGCGAGCGTCGGTGGCGCCCTGGGTGTGGAGGTCGAGCGCGGTCTGGGTGCGGGCCAGGTCACCGAGCGCTTTC